>Ga0209172_10000008_pt1 | contig 739805 bp, 663 predicted proteins | sample LarsenN4metaG_FD_184113 | JGI IMG/M metagenome (GOLD analysis project Ga0209172, IMG submission 184113) | Hot spring sediment bacterial and archeal communities from British Columbia, Canada, to study Microbial Dark Matter (Phase II) - Larsen... ...
GCGTCGGTCTTGGCGTCCGGGTCGGGATCGGCGTTTCGGTCGGACGCGGCGTCCGGGTCGCGGTCGGCGTGAAGGTCTGCGTCGGCGTGTTCGACGGGGTGAAGGTCCAGGTCGGCGTGCGCGTCGGCGTGCTGGACGGGGTGAACGTCACCGTCGGGGTGTTCGAAGGCGTGAACGTGAAGGTCGGGGTGCTGCTCGGCGTGCGCGTCGGCGTGTTGGATGGGGTGAACGTCACCGTCGGGGTGAACGTCGCCGTCGGGGTGAACGTCGCCGTGAAGGTGGGCGTAAACGTGCGCGTGGGGGTACGAGTCGGAGTAGATGTGGATGTGCTCGTCGCAGTGTTTGACGGGGTCAGAGTTGGGGTGAGACTCGGAGTTTGTGTAACGGTGGCAGTATGGGTCGGAGTCTGACTCGGGGTCAATGTCGCAGTAAAAGTGGCGGTGGGAGTTCGTGAAGGCGTCTGTGTGGCAGTCGCAGTAAATGTCGGCGTGAAGGTCGGCATTGGAGTACGCGTCGGACTGGGTGTGAAAGTCAATGTATTTGTCGGTGTGAATGATGGGGTCAGACTTGGGGTGAAGGATGGATCGAGGCAAATAGGGGTTGAATCGCTTCGATTCAGCGGATCGCGCGTGTCGCCGTATTGGTCGTAAATTTTGACATATTGAATATCGGGAAACTGTTTGAGGTTTGCCATGAGGGGACGGGCAATCGTGTACAGTGTCCCGTTGGACTGGCATGTGCCGGTCAGGTAAACATGCGCGACGCCGTCGGCATATTCAAGTTTGCTGTATCCGGTAAAACCGTTCAATACCAGAGCAAGTCCCTGGCTGCGCTCGATCCCAATTGGTCCCTGAAAATACTCGTCAAGGACGGCGCCGATAATGTTTCGAGAAGAGGGGACAAAGCGCGTAGCAGGGACCTCGTATGGGAGTTCGCCACTGATCAGCCGGTCGTTATCCGTGAAGTACACACTGACTTTCACATACAACGGCGTGCGCGTGACAGTGGGAGTCAGCGAGGGGCGCGGGGTGCGACTCGGCGTAAAGGTCGGCGTAATCGTGGCGGTCTTCGTTGGCGTGGATGTTCGCGAAGGCGTGACAGTGTTTGTCGGAGTCGGTGTGCGCGTGGCGGTGAAGGTGGGTGTAACTGTCGAAGTGATGGTTGGCGATGCAGTTGCCGTATTCGTCCTGCTGGGGGTGCTCGTCAGCGTGAACGTCTTCGTTGGAGGTGGAGTTCTGGATGGGGTGGCGGTAGCCGTCTTGGTCGGCGTGTGCGAAGGAGTGGCGCTGGCTGTTACGGTACGGGTCGGGGTGGAAGAAGGCGTTGGAGTGGGTGTTGCTGTGGAGGATGCCGTGACAGAGGGAGTGGCCGATGAGGTCGCTGACGCGGTACGGGTCTTTGTCGGTGTGTGCGACATTGTCATCGTCAGTGAGGGAGTTTGCGTCGGTGTGCGCGTCATCGTCTCAGTGGAGGAGGGCGTGACCGTGGCTGTGGCGGTGGCAGTGTGGGAAGGAGTAAAACGCGGCGTACGTGTAACAGTGAAAGTGGGTGTAACGCTTGGAGTCCACGTTGCCGTTGGCGTGAACGTCGCAGTCGGGGTAAGGGTATTTGTCGGTGTGAGCGTAAATGTCGATGTCGGGCGCGGAGTGCGTGTTGGGACCGGTGTCTGGGTTGGACGCGGGGTACGCGACGGGGCGAAGGTCGGTGTGCTGGACGGGGTGAACGTCACCGTTGGGGTACGGGTGCTTGTCGGCGTGAACGTAAATGTCGATGTCGGGCGCGGGGTTCTGGTGGGTGTGAGTGTCGAGGTCTCAGTCGAGGTCAAGGTTGAGGTGGGCGTACGACTCGCGGTCGAAGTAGGGGTGGATGTAAACGTGGATGTCGGGCGCGGCGTATGCCTTGGCTCCACAAGCGGCAATGGGATGGAAGTCGACGTCGAAGTCTTTGTGGATGTCGAGGTGGGAACAGGCGTTTTCGTCGCAGTGGGTGGTGAGGTCGAGGTGGCAGTATTCGTTCGAGTCGGGGTGCGACTCGGTGTGAACGTCGGCGTGACGGTTGGGGGTAAAGTCGCTTCGGGAGTGACCGTCGCGGTGGGTGTATCAGTAAACGTCGCGGAGGGAACCGGGGTCAGCGTCGGACGCGGGGTCCAGGTGGGGGAAGCGGTCGGGAATGGCGTCGGCGGAAAAATTTGATTTGCAACAGGCTGTCCAAACAAAGCGGATGCAACCGCAAAGGAAGCCAGCACGAAGGCAGCTGCCAGCCATTGCCAGCCAGCCACCATGCGGGCCCGGCGCGTGCGATAAAAAACAACAGCACGTGCAGATTGAAGGGAACGAATTCCGGCGCGTGCGGCAAGTAACGCCCCCACGGCAAGGAGAACAACAATCAGGATGATGACCGCACCAATGCCCATTAAGCATGAGATTATACTGCCGATTATTGGCAGGCGACAGCCGCTTTGTAAGTGTCATCACCTTTGTTACAATAGACGCATGAAAGAACTTGTCTTCCTCAAACTCGGCGGGTCGCTCATTACGGACAAGACCCAGCCATACACCCCTCTACTGGATGTGATGGACGATCTCGCGCTCCAGATCAAAACAGCGCTTCAGACTCACCCGAACCTGCGTCTCGTTATCGGGCACGGCGCCGGCTCTTTTGGTCACGTGCCTGCCAGTGAATATCGCACGCGGGATGGGCTCCCTCCAAAATCGACCCCGCTTGCGCACCGTGAACGCGACGAGACCGAGGATAATTACTGGAAGGGCTTCGCCGAGGTCTGGTATCAGGCTTCGACATTGAACCGCTACGTGATGAAGGCACTGCACAAAGCGGAGATGCGCGCCATCTCGCTCCCGCCTTCCTCGAACGTAATTGCCAGCAACGGGCAGGTCTCCGTGTGGGAAACAACGCCCATCCGCATGGCGCTGGCGGCGGGAATTGTACCCGTTATCTTCGGCGATGTGGTCTTCGACGAGATTCGCGGCGGCACGATCCTTTCCACAGAAGACTTGTTCTTGCACCTTGCCAAAGCGTTGAACCCTGAACGGATTTTGCTGGCAGGTCTCGAAGCCGCGGTCTGGGCGGATTTTCCCGCGCGTACAACAAGGATCGAAGCGATCACACCGGCTTCGTTCGAGGAAGTCAGCGCGGGCGTTGGCAAATCGCACGGTGCAGATGTGACCGGCGGCATGGAATCGAAGGTTAAGCAGATGGTCGAATTGGTGAAGGAACTTCCCGATTTGCAGATCCAGATCTTCTCGGGGAGTGAGCCGGGGAATATCGTCCGCGTACTGACGGGGGAAGTGCTGGGAACAGTAATCACAGCCTGATAACACCCAGCGTGACACAATTCCAAAAACGAGGGATGGATTGCTCTTGCCAAAAGAGTGAAATTTTTCGATAATCAGATTAATTTCGACAAAAGGAGCATAGTATGGCAACCACGAAAGCAAAAAGCAAGAAAGCCGTGCCAGCCAGGGGAAAGAAAAAAGTTGCGGCAAAGAAGCCTGTCGGAAAGAAGTTCCCATTCGCCCCCACCAAATTGAAACTCCTGCGCCCCGTCCCTTCGGACATCGAGATCGCTCAGGCGGGCAAACTAAAGCCCATCCTGCAGATCGCCAAAGAACTGGGGATCAAAGAGAACGAACTCGAACTGTTCGGTCCGTACAAAGCCAAGATCAAACTTGAGGTCCTTGACCGGCTTGCTAAACGCAAGAACGGCAAATACATCGATGTGACCGCCATTACGCCGACTCCGCTCGGTGAAGGCAAGACCACCACCACTGTCGGATTGAGCCAGGCGCTGGGCGCACACCTCGGCAAGAAAGTGATGACCGTCATCCGCCAGCCCTCCCAGGGACCGACCTTCGGCATCAAGGGCGGCGCGGCCGGCGGCGGTTACTCGCAGATCATCCCAATGGAAGATTTCAATTTGCACCTCACCGGTGATATCCACGCCATTACCGCCGCACACAACCTGTGCGCCGCCGCGCTGGATGCGCGCATTTTGCATGAAGCACAAACCCCTGAAGATGAAAAACTCTTCAATGCACTGTGTCCGCCCAACAAAAAAGGCGAACGCAAATTTTCGCCCACCATGCTTCGCCGCTTGAAGAAACTCGGCATCGAGAAGACCGACCCCAACGACCTGACGCCCGAAGAGCGCCGCCGCTTCGCCCGCCTCGACATGGACTATAGCGGCGTGCAGTGGCGGCGCGTCATAGACATCAACGACCGCATGCTGCGCGAAATCACCGTCGGGCAGGGCAAGGAAGAGCAGGGCTTTGAGCATAAATCGGGCTACGACATCACCGTCGCTTCCGAACTCATGGCGATTCTTGCCCTCACCACCAGCCTCGAAGATATGCGCAAGCGCATCGGGCGCATGGTGGTGGCGGTCAACCGTCACGGCGAAGCCATCACCGCCGAAGACCTGGGCGTGGCGGGCGCGATGACCGTCCTCATGAAGGACGCCATCAAACCGAACCTGATGCAAACCCTCGAAGGCACTCCCGCCATCGTTCACGCGGGACCGTTCGCCAACATCGCGCACGGCAACAGTTCCATCATTGCCGATAAAATTGCCCTCAAACTCGCCGATTACGTCATCACCGAATCGGGCTTCGGCGCCGACATCGGCATGGAAAAGTTCATGGACATCAAGTGCCGCTACTCGGGTCTCATTCCGCATGTGGTGGTGCTGGTGGCAACCGTCCGCGCCCTCAAGATGCACGGGGGCGGACCGAAAGTTGTGGCGGGCAAGCCGCTCGCTCCCGAATACACCGACGAGAATCTCGATCTGCTTCGCAAGGGCTTGCCCAACCTGACCCAGCACATCGAGAACGCCCGCAAGTTCGGCGTCAATGTGGTGGTGGCAGTCAACTCGTTTGCCACCGACACGCCTGCAGAACTGGAACTCATCCGCCAGGCGGCTCTCGAAGCGGGTGCGGTGGACGCGGTCGTCTCCACACACTGGATGGACGGCGGCAAGGGCGCGGTCAAACTCGCCGAGGCGGTGGTCAAAGCCTGCGATATGCCCAGCAACTTCCGCTTCCTGTATGACCTCGACCTGCCCATCAAGGACAAAATCGAGATCATCGCCCGCGAAATCTACCGCGCCGACGGGGTGGACTACACCCTCGAAGCCGAAGCCAAGATCGAGCAGTTCGCCAAACTCGGCTTTGCCAACCTGCCCTTGTGCATGGCAAAGACCCATCTCTCCTTCACCGACAAGGCGGAGGTGAAAGGCGCGCCGCGAGGCTTCCGCGTCACCATCAGCGATGTCCGCGCCAGCGTGGGAGCGGGCTTCCTCTATCCGCTGCTCGGCACCATGCGCACCATGCCCGGACTCCCCACCCGTCCCGTCTTCTACGACGTGGACGTGGATCTCAAGACTGGCAAGGTGGTCGGATTATTCTAGGAAATAAGCCAACAGACCCTGCGGACTTTTTAAGACCCGCAGGGTCTGTTTTCTATCACCGCGCGGATACGCGGTAGATCACCCCGCGTTTATCTTCATAGACCAGTTCCAGATCCGCAATCTTTGCAAGCATACCCGGCGGAATCACATTGTTGTAGATGCTGTTTGGGATAATCCAGATGATATACCCCGGTTTGTCCCCTGGCCAACCTGCATAGGCTTCTGATATTTCGTTGATGTTCATTGTAGTGGAACGCGGCATTAACGGGGCATCGTGTCGCGTAAAAAACCAGACACCATCAGAGTAATTGCTGTACAACGCCGCAGACGGATCCTGCCGGGCGATTTTCTGCATCTGTTTGATCACCGGGTTATTGTGGAACATCCGGTTGTTGTACACGTTATATCCGCTGGCTTCGCCCACTTCCCTCGAAAGGGAAATGTATTTCATCATACTCCACCCCGGATATGCGACCAACCACATGAAAAAAACTGCGACCAACGCTTTCGAAACAACCATTCCACCGAACCGGATGTGAGGGAGCACCAGCGTATCCAGCACAAGGAACAGGATTACCAGCACGATCGATAGCAAGCCGACATAATATCGATCCGAAAACAGGTCAGTATGGTCTGCGGTGGTCACGGTATACATCAGACCCAGAATCGTCAGCACAATGAACAACAGAGAAACGAATGGATAGGGCCGGCACAGCGCCTTCCCAAAGGTCGCCCAATTTTCTTTTTTATTAATCAGCAGGAGCAATATAACGATGACCGCGACCACGATCCACGGTTGATCGAACACAGGCTGCAACAAAGGATGGTAGGGAATAAACCAGTGCAGCATCTTCGAAATCGACAACCTCAGATTCTCCATCGGGAGGACAATGGAACCAGTTACCCCCCAAAAAGAGTTGTACTGCATCAAATTATGACCGATCATCCATGCTGCGATCGGCAGGATGGACAACAGCCCAAATAGGATGCCCTCACGGACAGCGGTCAGGATGCGGTCGCGGTGAGCGTACAAGATAAAGCACCCCCCCGCTGCGATCAGGCTGGCGCCCAAATACCGTTGCAGACATGCCAGCACAGACATGACAACCATCCACCAAAAGGAGCGGCGCGACTTCGTTTGCACATAATCTACACTGGCAAGCAGAAAGACCAGCGAAAACGTCACGAACAAAGGTTCAGACGCAATATTCGCGTGGATACGCATCGCCATATCCGACGTCAGGATAAACAATCCGCCCAGATATTGAAAAACCGGTCTGTTCTTGAATGCAAGATATATGATCAGACCATGCAGGAAAATATTGACGGCAAAGAGAAGAATGTTCAAAGACCCGCCCAGCCATACGACATCCATTCCCGTCAGTTTGACCAGCCCGGCAAGGACGAGCGGATACAACGGAGGCCACCACAGCAACGGTCTGCCGGTGTGGTCAAAAAATCCCCTTCCAGAGGCGATATTCTCGGCGGTGGATAAATATTTCGTGGCATCGGCAGAGACGCCGGGACCATATTTCGATGTCACGATCCCGACCATCAACGCACCGATCAGCGAAATCACAAGCAGAAACCAAAAGTACTTTCTATCCATGGAAAGAAACATATTTTTTTCATTATAATGGAAGCCATGGACAAACCCGCCACATTGACCATCGAAGAAACTTTTGAACTCTTCCGCAAACGAGAGGCGACCGCTTCCAGCCTCGCCGAGAATTGCTTCCGCCAAATCGAGCGGCTCAATCCAGAACTAAACGCCTTCATCACCGTCATGGACCCGCGCGAAGCTGTGGAGGCACAGCGACCATCCGAAGGCAGGCCCTCGACAGACGCGTTGCGCGGCATTCCCATCGCAGTCAAGGACCTCTTCGACACCGCGGGAGTCCGCACCACGATTGGCTCGACCTTCTTCGCGGACAACATTCCCGAAACGGATGCATTCGTCGTCCAGAAACTCAAGGAGGCGGGAGCGATTCTCGTCGGCAAAACGAACACGCATGAGATCGCTCTCGGCGTAACCGGGAACAACCCACACTACGGCACGGCGCGCAACCCATGGGACAAAACCCGCATCCCCGGCGGCTCTTCGAGCGGGTCAGCCATCGCAGTGGCGACGGGCATGGCAGTCGCCGCGCTCGGCACGGATACGGGCGGGTCGATCCGCATCCCGGCTTCCTTATGCGGAGTGGTGGGGCTTAAGCCTACGTTCGGACGTGTGAGCACGCGCGGCGTCTTCCCTCTCTCGTGGAATCTCGATCATGTCGGTCCACTGACGACCTGCGTCAGGGACGCGGCATTGCTGTTGCAGGTCATTTCCATCTATGACCCTCTCGACCCTGCCTCCATCCGCATGCTCACGGGCGATTATCTCGGTCATTTGGTTGATGACATGGAAGGGAGAAGAATCGCGCTCGGCGTTGGTGAATTCGTCGAGTCATCCGACCCGGAGGTGCTGGACGCTGTCCGGGAGGCGGCGAAGGTGTTTGAGTCGCTGGGGTGCAAAGTGCAGGAGGTGAACGTCAATTGGATGCGGGAGGCCGCGCTCGCCAACAAGACGATGACACAATCCGACGGCGCGGCGGTGCACTGCGACCGCCTGCAGGAATATCCTGAAAGGTTCGGGGAGGATGTCCGACGCCGATTGGAGGATGGCGCGAAAACCACTTCGACGGAATATGTCCTCGCAAGGCGCACCCAGACCGAGGTCAAGAAAAGATGCGAACAGTTCTTCGAATCACATGAGTTTTTGATTATGCCGACCACACCCATCGCCGCGCCGACCATCGACGGGCATGACGCGGTTGAACAGGCAGGACGTCTGACGCGTTTCACCGCGCCATTCAATCTGGCGGGGCTGCCTGCCTTGTCCGTGCCATGTGGTTTCACGAAAGAAGGCTTGCCCATCGGTCTGCAGATCGTCTCGCGTGCCTGGGGCGATGCGAAGGTGTTGAATGCAGGTTACGCCTTTGAACAGGCGACCGAATGGCATAAGCGAAAACCGTCCGTTTAAAGACACAGTCACCTTCAGGGTGACTGTGTCTTCTTTTACTGATTATTGACACATTCCTATTTGCAAATTGATTTCCACGCACCCATTGACGGTGTTCTGTAGGGGAACGCAGCAATTGTTCGCCGTGTTGATGCCATAGCCGCGCGGACATTGTTCGGATTCCCGGTCCACGGGCGTAACACAGGCTGTATTGCAGACCCTTGCCCGGAAGGTGAAGCCGGGCGTACCGGTGCAAGAGTATTGCTGATTACCCTTGCGCAGACCTTCATTGTTGCATGTAAAGTTTGGCGTGACCGATTCGACGGTCGTCCCGGCGGGAAAGGCGTAGAGCGTGTAGGGCTTTTCCTGCGCGCAGAAGCGGTCGAGTTCGGTCGCAGTGGGAGCTTCACACCCCGTGACGGAATCCTCCGGTGAGCAGACCGGCAACCCCGGGGGCGGCAGAGTGACAAGCGGGACGGGGATCAGCGTTTCCGTGGGGACGGAGGCCGGCGAGGCGGTCGGTTTGACAATCGTCTGCGTGGGAATTGCAGTTTCGGGAGTGGACGCGGCAGGAGCGCCGCATCCCACTGTTAGCGCAAGTGCAAGAAAAAAGATAAGCAAGTTCTTTTTCATAGTTTCCAGATCGTACCGCTCATTGTAGTGGAAGCGAAAGGATTCATCATCCCCAAATTGATTATACCGTCAGCGGGATGGTATGATTTGCGCCATGCAGATGAATACTGGAGGACGCTTCTACCAACCCGAACTGGACGGCTTGCGCTTCATTGCTTTTCTGCTGGTGTTTATTCATAACAGCCCAATTAATTCGTCAAATCCTCTGCTGAACGCCCTGCATGAATATGGCTGGATCGGTGTGGATTTATTTTTTTGCCTGTCAGCATTCCTTATCACAAAACTACTGGTGATGGAACATCGACAAACGGGCGAAATCAGTGTCAGAAATTTTTATTTCCGCCGCGCGTTGCGAATTTTGCCGCTTTACTTCATCTACACGTCGATTGCGGTTTACTACATCATCCAAACCATCGGTTGGGATGCGACTTTATTGAAACACCTTCTTGGAATAACAACGTTCACTTATGATTTTGTCTACCTTTGTCTGACGTACAAGACATTTTCCGTATTCTTCCATCTGTGGACGATCTCATATGAAGAGCAGTTCTATGCGGTCATTCCATGGATCGCACGGAAGCTCATATATGTTTCAGAAAAAACAGTATGGGGCTGGCTGATCGTCGCATGTATCATTGGAAGCCTGATCAGAGCCAGTTTCATCTATCTGAAAGTACCGCACCCGGCGATTTACATGCTCCCATTCACTCATTTCGAAGCGATCCTGGGCGGGCTGGCGGCTGGATTTGGTCTGTTCGACAAATTTTTGAGCGGAACAAAGGGATGGATTCTTCTGGCACCTGGCTTGATCGGAAATGCAATCATCTTCCTTTTGCCCAACACTTATGAAATCGGCTGGAATCTAATGATCACCTACCCAATGGTTGGCATTGGAATGTTGTTTATTGTTCTGGCCATGAGCAAAAGAGACGGCAATGTTTTTGCAAAAGCACTTGGTTTTAAGCCCTTGGTCTACCTTGGAAAAATTTCGTTTGGATTGTATTTGTTTCACCTGATCTGTATTTCCATGGTGTTTCAATTTCCGGGCGGAAGATTGGAAAATCATGCAATCCATAATCTGCTTGCGCCAATAATCAGCTTGATTCTCACTATCGTTCTCTCTGCCTTATCCTACCAGTGGATAGAAATACCTTTTTTGAAATTAAGAGAGCGGTTTGGCTCCATTAAGTCTCGTCCGGTATGAGCCGTAAAACCACAGCCCTTGCCTGAGAAGCAAGGGCTGTACAGTTTCATGGCTGACACCCACCCTTAAACGCGTTGTAGCAACAACATTCGCTTTGATTCCACGTTGGGTAAAGGCTGTCCGTGCATCCGCCTGGAGGCGGTTCGCAGGCATTGTTTCCTCCCCCTGGTTTCGGTGTGCAATCCACCAGGTTGATCGTTTCCACAACCGAAACGATGCCCTTGGCGGGATACGGCACGCAGGCGTTCTGTCCCTGCAGGTAATACGTCCCCACCGGGCAAATGAGCAGATCAAAGGAGGCATCCCCGCCGGGTTGGGCGGTACAACACTGGTTGACCGGGTCGAAGTTGAAACCGGGCAGGCATTCACCCGGTCTGCCGGTTGCCTCACAGGTATTCCCGTTCTGAGTATAGCCGGGCGGGCAGGACGGGTCGCCGGGGAAGGTCTGTGTACAGTCCGCCTGGATGGACACCGTGCCGGGGTCCTGGCACACGAACAGATCGGGGTTGGCGGTGGGATCGCAGCCATTCGGGTCGCGGATCGCGTCCGCGGGGCCAGTAAAGATCACGTTTGTCACCGGGATGCGTCCCTGACAATAGGTGTTCTGGGTAATATCCACATCCGGGCAATTCTCGGAGGAGGGATTGCCCCCCACCGGCACGCCGGTGAACGCGTCATCGCCGTAGACCACCATCGCCTCGCAATACGGGGCAAAGTAGGTCGGGTCCTCCACCACACAGCGGAATCCCAGGTTTGGGCGCGCCTCCTCAGGTCTGGAGGAGAAGCGACGCGCCGACTCCGATTCGTAGGCGGGTGAGTCGAACGCGCTCGAACGCACCGAACGTCTCTCGCCGTAGTCCGGTCCCAGTGGGTCATCCACCGGCGACTCGCTGTAATAAGTGCGGCTGTACCAATCCGCCACCCACTCGTAGACGTTCCCCGCCATATCGAGCGCCTCGTAATAACTCTGTCCCTGCGGATATTCCTTCACGGAAGTGGTCTTGCGGACACAGTTCGCGGCGTTCAACAGGTCGCAACTCGGCGTCGCATCGCCCCACGGATAGATATTCCCCTGCGGGCCGCGCGCCGTCTTTTCCCATTCCGCTTCGGTTGGCAGGCGTCCATGCACAAAAGAACAATACGCCGCGGCTTGATCGTACGTCACGCCCACAACAGGGTTGTTCGCCTGCAATGGATCCGAAAACCCCGGGTTCTTGTTCGTATCGGGCGGGGAACATTCTCCCACCTTCACACACAACGCATATTGTGAATTCGTCACCTTGGCGCGGTAAATCCAAAAATCGCTGAGGTTCACCGTGTGAATGGGATTATCATCTCCGCCGTAGCCCATCAAAAACTCTCCGCCCGGCACCGCCACGAGCACGCTCCCATCCACGTACGTGTATTTCGAGCCGATCTCCATCGGCGGGCCGCTCAAGTCAATGGGAATGATCGTGGGACTCGCCGCCGGCTCGATGGGCACCTCCGTCAGGATGGGCGGTTCTGTCTCAGCCGGCGGCTGACTCGGCTCCACCGGCGCCTCCGTGTCCGGAGGAGGCGTCGCACCCAGATTACATGCCCCCAGGATCAGCATTGCCGCAATGGTCAATGCAAAGAAAACGTGCACTCTCCTCATGAACATCTCTCCTCAAAGTTGGCGAAAAAGGTGACAGCCACCTTCGCCTTCAAAGTGACTGTCATCTAATTATACGAGTGAATTGTACGGAGGCATTCCCACCATCGGGTGATACTCTTCAAAAAACAATCACTTCAATTCTGACACTACCCTTTCGTAAAACTCCAACGCTCCCGGATTGATCAACGCGTCCTTGTTCGTCACTGCGCGACCGTTGAGGATGTTCGTCACCGCGCTCTCCACCTTCTTCATATTCAGCGTATAGGGAATTTCCGGCGTTTCCAGAATCACCGCTGGAACGTGTCGCGGGGATGCGTTCTCTCGCAGTGCCTTTTTAATTTTCTCTTTCAATTCATCAGTAAGCGCAAATCCGGGTGTGAGTTTGACGAACAGAATCACGCGCTGATCGCCTTCATAGTTTTGTCCCACCGCGAGGCTATCTGCAATCTCTGGCAATTTCTCCATTTGCGTGTAAATCTCCGCGGTACCGATGCGCACGCCTGAAGGTTTCAGCACGGCGTCCGAGCGACCATAAAACGTGATGCCGCCTGTGTCGCTGTGCATAAGCACGTAATCGCCATGCCGCCATACGCCGGGATATACATTAAAGTACGCGTGGTGATATTTCGAACCGTCCGGGTCATTCCAGAAATACAGCGGCATCGAAGGCGCGGGCGCTTCGCACACCAACTCGCCCTGTTCATCGTAAAGCGGATTCCCATTCTCGTCGTAGGCTTTGATTTTCATCCCCAGCGCCGGGCTTTGCAACTCGCCCGCGTACACTGGCAGGATAGGACTGCCCGCCGCGAAACAGCCGTTGATGTCCGTTCCACCGGAAATCGAATTGAAGTGCAGATCCGATTTGATCTCGCGGTAGACGTATTCAAACCCATCAACGGAGAGCGGCGAACCCGTCTGCGAGATTTCGCGCAGAGAAGAGAGGTCATACTCTTGGCGCGGAGAGACGCCCTCCTTCTTCAAAAAGTGAATATAACTGGCACTGCACCCGAAGATGGTGACCTGTTTATCCTGGATCAACTTCCACATCGCGCCGGGGTTGGGATAATTCGGGTTGCCGTCGTACAGCACGATCGTCGCGCCAACCGCGAGTGAACTGATGAGCCAGTTCCACATCATCCAACTACAGGATGTGATATAGAAAATACGGTCGCTGCGTTTGAGGTCGGTATGCAGGAGCAATTCCTTGAGGTGATTGAGGAGCACGCCGCCCGCACCTTGCACCATGCATTTGGGCTTACCCGTCGTCCCTGACGAGAACATGATGTACAGCGGGTGGCTGAACGGCAATTGCTCGAACTGAACTTCGAGATTCGCTTCTTCGGACAGAAAATCTTTGTAATGTACTGCGTTCAGGATTTGTGAAATTTCCGGTCGCTCGCGCGTGTACGAGACGACGATCACTTTCTTCAATGACGGGATTCCTCTCGCCACTTCGGCGGCGTGACCCAGCGTATCGAACGCCTTGCCCTTGTAAAAATATCCATCGGCGGTGATCATTGCCTTCGGCTCGACCTGTCCCAGCCGCTCAATCGCCGCGGCGGGACCGATGTCCGTGGCACAGGAAGACCACGTCGCGCCGAGGCTCGTCGCGGCCAGCATACAGACGACGGTCTCGATCATGTTCGGCATGTATCCGACCACCCGGTCACCGGCGCTAACGCCTGCCTCTCTCAACGAGTAAGCAAAGCGCGCCACTGTGTCATACAACTCGGCGTAGGTCATCTGCTTCGAGCTCCGAGTTTCCCCTTTGAAGATGAAGGCAGGTTGATCATCGCGATAGCGGAGCAGGTTCTCAGCAAAGTTCAAGCGCGCGCCGGGAAACCAGTCTGTGCCGGGGAATTTCTTTATATCGGTGACAGCTTTTTCGGGAAGCCGTGAAGCGATGATTCCGCCGAAATCCCACATTGTCGCCCAAAAGTCCGGGATGTTCTCCACCGACCATTGATATAAATCCGTGTAGGAGACCAAATTTAAACGATGCCGTGCGTTGACCGCATCCATGAAGCGCGTAATATTCGCTTCCCGTTTGCGCTCCTCAGATGGAATCCAAAGTGGAGTTTTCATGTCTGGCTCCTCGTCGGATGAATTATAACTATTTCGATTGCAGGCAAATGATCAATTCTTTGATCACCCCCTGCGGTTCGAATTGGGTCAGCGCCAGCACCGGCACCGCCGCCACAGAAAAGACCTCACGCACATCGCCCGCCTTCCAATGCCGCGGCAGGATGCCGACCGTATTCGGCTGGTTGACCAGCGCATCGGACATTTGCTGCGAGCTGACAGCGATCAACGCAGATGGCGTAACGCGTCTTCCCTCCATCACGAACCGGTCAAACACCCGCTGCACATCTGCATCTGACGCATACACCCACACCTGCACCGATGGGTCGCCCTGCGAAAATAACGTTTGTGACTGCTCAAGGGTCAAATTCTGCACCGGGCTTTGGCGATGGGTCACGATCAATATTTCTTCCGTGCCAATTTGAAAAGCGGGGCTTGACAAAAATTCCGGCTCGCCCACACGCAGGGAAATATCAGCGATGGAAGAGTCGTCCACGCGGGAGAGAACGGCAAGAGATTCGGCGCAGGCATAGAGGTCGGTCAGCCAGGGCTCGGCGGCGGAGGTCGAATAAACGGAGATAACCTCCGGCGCAGGAGGAGGCGTGCCCGTCGAGCAGGAAAAAATCAACAGAGAGAAGAGGGTCAGTATGAGGAAGGTTTTTTTTCGCATGAACTCACCAGTGTTGTATCAACGCCTTAACCAACCTGGATTTTTGCTCCATGCTTTCGGTGAAAATGTATTCGCGTTCCGAGTGATACCCCTCTCCCACTGCACCCATGCCATCCAGCACGGGGATGCCAAGCGGCGCGACAAAATTTGCATCGGATGCACCGCCTGTGCCGCCCGCTGTCAGGATCATGCCCATTTCTGCCGCAATGGATTTGGCTTTTTCGAACGCGGCTTTCATCCTGTCATCGAACGGCATGGGTGGACGATTCAGCCTGCCTGTGACTGCAATGCTCGTCCCATCGAGAACAGGTTTGAGCCTTTTCATTTCAGCTTCGACGCGCTCCCATTCACCCGGCAACATCACACGCACGTCCACTTCGATGTACGCTTCTTCAGGCACCACATTGGTAACCGTCCCTCCTCTGATGACGCCAACGTTGAGCGTTGTTTGTTTGGAATAATCGGTCAGCTTTTGGATGGCGATGACCTGATACGCCATTTCTTCAATGGCATTGCGCCCTGATTGATGATCGCCGCCGGAATGGGCGGCGCGTCCTTTCGTTTTGACAATGAACTCGCCCACGCCCTTGCGCCAGGTCTTGAGCGAGCCATCCAGCAAGGCGCCTTCCATCACCAGAACCAATGCGGACTCTTTTGCCAGCCGTTCGATATGGGCGCGGGAGGTATGACTGCCGATCTCTTCGTCGGAAGTGCACAACAGGGTGACGGGACGCTTCAAACCGGATTTTTGGGCTAATTCAACTGCGGCAAGCGCAATGACAATTCCCGCTTTCATATCAAGCGTGCCAGGACCATAGATTTTATCCCCCTCTTCACGGAAGGGTGTCTTTCGGATGGTTCCGAGCGGAAAGACGGTGTCCATGTGGCAGAGGATCAAAATCGGTTGCAGGTTTAAAGTTGCAGATTGGAACCGCGCCAGAATATGATCGCCAGTTTCTTGATTGGAAATCACTTCAACTTGTGCACCAAGTTTGCGCGCTTCTTCAGCAACAAGGGCGCCGACGCAGTCCACAGCGGATTTGTCGTGGGAGGGCGATTCGGTCTCAACCAGGGTTTTGAGAAGGGATTTTAAATTCATAAACATTCCAAACTTAGCCCAGCAAATAAGAGAGGAGAACGATTATCCCTGCTACTGCGCAATAGACGGCAAAGACATAGAGAGAGCGCTTACTCAAATAATCGATCAGCCACTTTATGGCAAACCAGCCGACGACCGCGGCAGTGAAAAACCCTGCCACAAGCAAGGGCAGAAATTCGCCAAGATTTGGCATTTGTAGAAAATCCAACATCTCATATCCGCCTGCCGCGAGCATCACTGGTACGGACATCAGGAATGCAAACCGCGCAGCGGATGGACGGTCAAAGCTGCGGAACATGCCGCCGCTGATGGTCGTTCCGCTGCGGGAGGCGCCGGGGAAAACCGCGACAATCTGGAACAGACCGACAACCAATGCATCCAACCAATGCATGGAAGACAGAGTGCGGTCTTTCTTTGTGAGCAGTTCCGCCAAGGTCAATAGGGTCGCTGCAGAAAGCAGGCGAATTGAAGCTTGAAGCATGGGCTGTCTGAACATACTTTCGACCGCGTCTTTCAGCAAATAACCGGCAAGAAGCGCGGGTATGGTGGCGATGACGATGTACCAAGCCAATTTATTTTCCTGTGTTGAGAAAGGTTTGTCCCAAAAAGCCTTGACCAATCTCAACAAGTCTTTCCAGTAGAATGCAAAAAGCGAAACAAGCGTGCCGAGTTGGACGATGACGAGAAAAGAAAACATCGCGTCGTCGGCAGGGATGCCAAGCATTTTTTGCCCGATGAGCAGATGCGCGGTGGACGAGACGGGGATGAATTCGGTCAGTCCCTGAATGATGCCGAGGAGGAAGGAGTGGATGATGGTCATGAAATTCCTTTTACCACGAAGGGTGGCCAAAAGTCGAAAAGAAAAAAACTTTGTGTTACTTTATTTCCCTGGCGGTTGAGTTTCTTTTCGCATTATTCGCCCATTGACCGAGCAATTCCGGTATGTGCGATTCAAACGTTCCGTCAGCAATGTAGACTCTGATTTGCTCCATCAAACGAATCAACGCCCGCAGGTTATGGATGGACAGCAACGTCCCGGCGAGCAGTTCCTTTGCCACGATCAAATGACGGATATAGGCGCGTGTGAATGTCCGACAGGCGTAACAATCACACGCCTCGTCGATGGGTCTTTCATCGCGGGCAAAGGTCGCGTTCATCAAGTTGAGGCGTCCTTCGGGCGCAAAAGCGGAGTGATGACGGGCTAAACGGGTCGGCAGCACACAGTCGAAGATATCGATTCCACGCGCCACGCCGTTGATCAGGTCTTCGGGTGTGCCAACTCCCATCAGATAGCGCGGCTTGTGTTCAGGCAACAGTGGAGTGACCACATCAAGCGTGTCGTACATCTCTTGTTTGGTCTCGCCCACAGAAAGTCCACCAATGGCGATACCGGGCGTATCGAGAGCAGCGATGAATTTGGCGGAAGCAGCCCGAAGGTCCGCTTGAACGCCGCCCTGGACAATCCCAAATAATGCCTGGTCGCGGCGAGTCTGCGCTTTGAGGGAACGTTCCGCCCAGCGGTGAGTCCGCTCCATAGCGATGGCGCTGTAGGCTTTGTCATTGGGGTCGGAGCATTCATCGAAGGCCATGATGATATCTGCACCGAGGTTCTCTTGAATCGCAATGGATTTTTCAGGTGTGAAGCGATGCGTCGAGCCGTCAATGTGACTCTTGAAAGTCACGCCATCATCGTCGATCTTGCGGGTCTGCGCCAGCGAAAAGACCTGGAAACCACCCGAGTCGGTGAGCATGGGACGATGCCACTGCATGAACTTGTGCAAGCCGCCCATGTCGCGCACAAGCTCGTCGCCGGGGCGCAGATACAGATGATAGGTATTGCTCAGGACGAGCGAGGCGTTGATCTCCTTGAGGTGCTCAGGCGTGAGGGTCTTGACGGTCGCCTGCGTGCCGACCGGTGCAAAGACAGGTGTGATGAGATCGCCATGCGGCGTGGAAAATATCCCTGTGCGGGCGCGGTTATTTTTGGAGGTAATCTGGAATTCAAACATCGGAGGAATTATACGATATTCAGAAATCGGGGGGCGGGATGGGAATCGTTTCACGCGTGATGGGGGTTGATTCTGCTTCAATGAATTTTCCCTCCCGCTTCGTCAAGCAATCAAATTGGCAACCACCAGCCCACCCCAAAACTAAACAGATTCGCGGCAAGGCTTAAGAAAAATGCATCCCTGATGCCCAATCGATTCCAACGAAGGGAGAAAAACAAAACGGCCTCCATCATCCAGAGGGTCAGTTCAGCAATCCATAATGTAACCAGATAGTGCCGAAAGAAAACATTCAGCGCCACCCACAATAGGGATTGGGTGATCAGATTCGCAACGGCACTTGTAACAAGAAGAGGAATAAGAGGCTTTTCCCGCCACCGGGCATACGCGAAACCAATCATGCCCTCCAGGATGATAGTAACGGCAAGAGTCCGGATCACGCCTTTTTGGAGCGCCGCGTCAGGAAAATAATCAAGCCTAGAATCGCGGCTCCGAGGATCAGGGCACAAATACACGCCACGATGATTGTGCCCGTACGTGGAAGGATTCCCAGGTTGAATTGTGTTTCGACCAGTAGATCATCCGGCTGGATCATGACGGTATATTTTGAGTCGAAGCCCGCCGTTTCAAAGATATTGCTTCGGCGCGTTGTCCCGTCCGAGAATTCGATCTCAAGGATGTGATAAGGGGCAAAACCATATCCTATTGCACGGCAACTTGTCGCTTCACAATACAAACCCTGCGGACCCAACTCCTCCAACGGTGACGCGTCGCTACAATCAGATTGACTGCACTCGTACAAAATTCCCGAAACGATCGTTAATTCTCCATCCTGTAACCCCTCGAACTCGAATTCCATCGACGGCTTGGGACCGGTATCTGCGAGGGTTGTCTGGGCGGAAAATATAGAAAAGACAAAAGCAAATGACCAAAAAAGTATTTTGATTTTTCTCATGGTTCTCACTGTCAACGACATGAGTCATATCTGTCATTCCAGGGCAAACTCCGTCGTCGTCTCCCTCGATTTTTTCCGGGACATATCCTTTACGTATTGAATATCCCCTGGCTTGTTATACTTTTCTTTATACGCCGCACTGATCAAATCCTTCAGGCGCTCACTGTGGGTTTGAATTGCCCGAACCGGAATTTCCTTTCCACCCACAACGATGATCCCATACGGGTCTTCGAGAAACGTCCGCCACCAACTGCGTGGCTTCATACTCCACGAGCGGGCGAAGACGCGTCCTTCCACCACCACGACCCAGATGCCGATAATGCGGTGGACTGAGTCTCTTCCGGCGCGAATGCCAAGCATCCTCTCCTTGCGGATGGCGGAAAGAATTTCGTCCGGGAAGCGCTGTCTGGATTTCATGGATTGCATTGACATGGAAACAGGGTACGTCCATTATACAAACTCACCCAATCACGGTCAACAACCAGAGTGAGCGATTCCATTCTATCTTGTGTAAGTGATCGTCCCGTAACTTGCCACAAAGTTATTGTCGAAATCATAGGCAATGATCCCGACTGCGTAATCGCCGTCTGCCGGGTAACTGGCATAAAACGAGAACCCCTCCTCACCCCAGGTAAAGACATCCTCGCTCAGGTCGTAATTGAAGATTGGGTTGTCGTCGGCATCATAAGTGTAATACTGAACGTAATCCGTAAATGTATCACCAAGCTGGGGGGTGATTTCCACCGGTGTGCTGGCTCCGTTCTCGTCCGCATCGGGGTAGGCATAGGCATAGAGGAAATTCCCATCTGCATCGAAGAAGAGGGATGCCTCGACCGGAATACCGCTCTGGGCATCGGTGTATTGACCATAAACAGTGTATACGGTCTCACCGTCCGCGCTCAGGTATTCGTACGGCTCCAGCAGGACATACGCATCGTGCGTACCATCGGTCATGGCGTAGAGCGAAGGCGACCATTCATATTGCACCTGCACAGGGCTGTCTCCATAATCCGGCATGTTCACACCATCGACGGTAGCGGTATTCTCCGCGATATAGTAAGAGACATCGCCGATCCAGTAAGATTCGGTGTCCGGGTCCCAGAAATACAGAGCTGTATGTATGTAGGCGACATTCCCTTCCACTGTAGTAGAGACGGTCACCACCTCGTCGCCGGAGATCTCGGTATCGGAAATCTGGATCGGGCCAATGGTCAGTTGAGAGGCGCCGGGAGCCACGATTTCCGCTGCGCGCGAAGGCGTGGTCGTCATCCCCTCCTGTGGGGCGAATTCCTCCCCGGTATAGTGATAGGCGAGAAACTCATCCCACACCGATTGATCGAGGAACTTGTACGAAGACTCCGCGTAATACGGAGGGAAATCCGAGCTGAACTCGGTCAGGTAATATACATCTGAATCGGGGAAGTGGAAGGCGATCCCATTCGAGCCGGACATGTTGATTCCATGTTTTTCGGTGACCACCGCCGAGTCGATCGCCGCCTGCAATTGGATGGCTGTCTGTTGGACTTCCGGGTCGGAGGTCAGGCTGGTCAGCACCTCGGAGAAGTTGCCGAGGTCGATGAACGATGGCGACACGTCCTCACCAAACAGGGAGAAATAACTGCGCGTGTATGTGCGCGCCTCAGCGACAAGCCCCTGGTCAATGGAAGCCATGGCAGAAACGAACTGGTTCATCGCGCCGATCACATCAGGGACACGCGCGCTTTGGATGGCGCTGAGCGTGGTGGTGGATTCTTCCTGCGCGATCTCGGCTTCGGTTGCTCTCACCTCCGTCAGCAGGGTGTCGTTGACCACGTAGGTGGAAACGATGGACTGCGAAAGCCCGCCTCCATCCAACGCCGGGTTCTGGGTCAACTGCCCCAGCCAGGCTGCGTATGACCAGCCATATCCCGGAATAACCTCCTCCGAGGCGACCATGTAATTCGAGTAGGGATAGAGGGAACCGAACACTTCGATCTGACCCATTAAACAGGCATCGAAGCCAATCAGCTCGAATTTGTCGATCCCCGTGTTCTGGCGGATTTGTTCGATAGACGAGACGATCTCCGGCATGGTCAGGGATGAATTGGGCGCGGAAAAATCCGAGAAACCGCCTGTCCAGCCGCCGCCATGATCGGACATCACGAGCGCGTATTTTTTCGCGGGGTAGCGCTGCACCGCCCAAGTGACGAAATCGACCAAAGTCTGCGGATGACCCATGTCCGCTTCGCCAACCGATTCGACGACAGGAGAGGTAATGTGATTGAGGTCGCCGTCGCGCTGGATCAGGTACCGGCGCGTGTCCGACCAGTCCCCATCGCCCGAGAAACCGCGTGCATACCGGTCAATCTGAACGACGATGTTCACCTGCGGAGTGGATCCGACCAATTCCATCTCATTGACGTCAAACCACATATTCTCTTCCAGTACATCGTCATCCGCCGCGGAATAGACGATGACCGTCCATTCAGGCAGTCCGGAGGTATCCGCAGTCGGCTGGTTGAGGGGAACGTCAACAGATGGAGTGACAGGGGTATCGGGAGTCGTCGGGTTCAACATGTCAGAGATAAACCGATCTCCATAATACAACCCGATCGCTCCGGCACAACATAAACAGGCAAGGCATACTACAACCGCCACAGCGACGGATGGAAGTACAAATTTTGAATTCGAATTTCCCATAATAACCTCTCTCCTTGGAAATAAAGCAAATCAGAGCGTTTCCAACGCTCTTACGTCTCGATTGTAATATGTGGTTGTGCAAAAGAGAATAAAAGCCCTGACTTCAACCTCTTCCCTGCACAAACCGGACACCATGAGTCCATGTATGAAAAGTTCCGCGTGTCATTATGGCAGAGAAGATGACGCGTACGCGCACTTAACTACACCCGACACACCCGAACGATTGTTACCTGGATACCCCATCCTCTCATCCGGTCTTCTCGTGTTCCTCCAATTCCGACAGCAACAGATCCAGCGCGCCGACGGAAATCATCAACTCGCGCAGGGAGAGAAGCATCGAAACAATCATCAGGATCAAGGCAATGGCAAAACTCCATTGACCGCCCGCGGTCCATCCCGCAAAGAGGGCGAACATGCTAAACACACAGAAGAGCAGGCTGAGAACGCCGAAGATCTGCATGTTGCGGATCAGGTACGTCCGATAACGCAGGTTGGCAATCTGACCGAGAAGGTTCTCGCTTCGATTCTCCCGATAACGGTCATGCAAATTGCGGATGATGGTGGCAATTGTCAGAAAACGATTGGTATATGCCAGCATCAACAGTGAAATGGTCGGGAATAACAGGGCGGGGGTGGTAAGGTTGATTTCCATACGCGGGATTATATCCCCGCCTGTCCACACTCTTCAGGATGGATTTTCGCTCTCATCCTTGAATTTGCCCCGTTGTTTCATCGAACGCTCGACCCAAACCACGAGCCCCACGAAAGTATACCCAACCACGATACAGATCGCCGCCATGAACAACCACGCCGCGCCGATATAGGTTGAATCCTGGCTGGACTGTCCCAAAAGGGAAGGGATGGCGAATCCCATATTGTTCATGCGCAGGATGCCTTCGAGCAGGAATCTCCCCGAGGTGGCGGGGTCTGTTATCAATAACGGAATCCCCATCGAACACGCCAGCAGAACCGGTGAGAGCAGGTACATCCGCCGGATTTCATCCGTGCTTCTGCCTCTCCCCCAGAACAGCATAACGATCACCATCCACGTATACAGCGGCCCCCAAACAATCCCGGAGAACGCAAAAAAGATCACCATCCTCATCAGGAGGTTCGGTTCGGAACTGGTGGTAAAAATATCAAACCCATTCGCCAGGTAGGTCAGTGCCACAGCGATGGCAAGCAAAAGATATGGAGCCAGCAGGGAAAGATGATAAAAGGTTCTTCGTTTCACGGCGGGAGAAACGGTCAGGCAAAGCCAAACGCGACATGCGACGGGTTGAGCAACACCATCGGCACGTGAAGCGCAGGCATCTGCGGCAGATGGGGATTCGTAATCTCCACTTCATAGAGGGACATCCAGGAGACACGCGCCACCTCGAGGCTGATACCCACTTCCGTCTGGGTCGAGATACGGATCTTCCCTTTCATCACGAAAGTGCCCACCAGCACATCCACTGATTGCATCGTGCGGTTCGCCTCAGTTGGATCGTAGTCCAGCGGTTCATCGGTCGGCGGCAGGGTATGGAACCCGATCAATTGCAAAGTGGGGAAATAAATCTCGGAAAACGATAAAGGCTTTGCAGGCCCTCCACCGAACACCAGCACCTGGGGTTTCAGAATATGCAAGTATCGCGGCACCCCATCGGTACGAAGCCAGATGTTCACACGCAGAACACTTTTTCGGGTCACCAACTCACCACGCACAAAGGTATCCTGCGTGTACAGCATGACGGGGGTCGTTTTGTCATCGGCAGAAAGGGTATACATGGCGGCTCCTTGAGTCGATTATACACTTGCTTGCTTCTCCGTTCCCCGTTTATACTCTACCCAATCCTTGCAAGCCTGAAAAACCCGTACGTCGGACATCCAAATGCACAACAAACGCTGGGTTATTCAACCGCCCATTACACCGCAAGCCGAGGAGGCGCTCCGTAAAGTTCCGCCCATTCTCCGGCAGATTCTGTTCAACCGCGGCATCAGCACCGATGCAGATGCGCGCGCCTTTGTCAAAGCCGAGCCAAATATCAACACCGACCCTTTCCAATTTACCGGCATGCAGGTCGCGGTGGACCGCATCCGCTTTGCATTGGAACATGAAGAACCCATTGCCATCTACGGCGACTATGACGTGGACGGCGTCACCGCCACAGCGTTGCTCGTACAGACGCTTGAAGAGCTTGGCGCGAACGTGCGCGGCTACATCCCCAACCGGTTCGACGAAGGCTACGGCTTGAACAAGGATGCGCTGGACTCCCTCAAAGCGGACGGCGTCAAACTGGTCATCACCGTGGATTGTGGAATCCGCTCGCCGGAGGAAGCGCTTCACGCGCAGACCATCGGGCTGGACCTCGTTATCAGCGACCATCACCACCCCGATGGCTTGAACCTGCCCTCCGCCCTCGCAGTCATCAACCCCAAACAGCACGGCGACCTCTATCCTGATAAAGACCTCGCAGGTGTGGGTATCGCTTACAAAATAGCTGAGGCGCTTTTCAGCCTTCAACCTTCCCCTTTGAATCTTCAAGAATTGCTAGATCTCGTAGCCCTCGGCACCGTCGCGGACCTTGCCCCGCTCGTCGGCGAGAACCGCTCCCTCGTCCGCAAGGGTCTGCGACAAATCCGAGAAACGAAGCGGCAGGGACTCCACTCCCTGGCAGGCATCGCCGAAATGAAAATTGACAAGGTGACCGCAGGCAATATCGGCTTTATGCTTGGCCCGCGGTTGAACGCCTCAGGCAGACTCGAATCCGCGCTGGCGTCTTTCGAACTGTTGACTACAAAAGATTTCATGCGCGCCGGTCAGCTGGCGCAGCAACTGGAGGTGCAGAACCGTCAACGGCAATCCATCACCAAGTCAATGCAGCAGAAGGCGGAGGAAATCGCCATGAGCGAAGACCCCGATGCCTACCTCCTGTTTGCGGCACACGAGGAGTTCAATCCGGGCGTGGTGGGGCTGGCAGCGTCGCGGTTGACGGAGACCCATTATCGCCCCGCGGTGGTCGCGGCAAAAAACGCGGAAGAGACGCGCGGTTCGTGCCGATCCATCCCCGAGTTTCACATAACCGACGCGCTCGACCAGTGCAAGGATCTGCTCGTCCGCCATGGAGGTCACGCCGCGGCGGCGGGTTTTACCGTGAAGAACGAAAACCTGCCGGAATTGGTAAGCCGCCTGAAATCCATTGCCAGGGAGCAACTGGCGGACAAGGACTTGCGACAGACCCTCTCTGCCGATATGGAAGTGTCCCTGCCTGAATTAAATTTCGAAGTATTGAAACACCTCGCGTATCTTGAGCCAACCGGGTATGGTAACCCTGATGCGGTGTTTGTCTCACGCGATGTGAAGGTTAAAGCATCGCGCACGGTCGGCGCGGATGCCAGGCATCTCAAGTTGACGCTCGAAGACGAGCGCGGCGCGGTTTTCGACTCGATCGGCTTCCGGCTGGGGCATTTGCAAGGCTCCCTGCCCGCGCGCGTGGATGTGCTGTACACGCTTGAAGCCAACGAGTGGAACGGGCGCACCTCCCTACAACTGAACTTGAAAGATGTCAAGCCGGCCGGTTTCCCCGATTAGCCTGAACTATAACCCCCACCTCGGCTGGTAATCGCAATAATCGTTGTTTGTCAGACGACGCAGGTCAGTGCCATCCACGCGGATGACGTAAATTTCGCAGCCGTGGTCGTCGCCATATTTATCGAAATAGGCGGTGAAGACCACCCATTTTCCATCCGGCGAAAAGGATGGTCCCTGACTGTTTCCGCCGGTCGGCGTGAGCTGGCGGACTCCTGAACCATCGGCGTTCATGATGAAGAGTTCGCGATGCCAGGGTTCGCCGGAGTATGTGACGATATACTGTCCATCCGGTGACCAGTCACTGCGCCCGCGGATGGCTGGCAGGTTGGTGATCTTGCGCTGATTCGTCCCGCTGAGGTTGGTGATGAACAATTGGACGCGTCCGTCCTTATCCGTGGAAGCGTACAGGATTTGTTTGCTGGTGGGAGACCAGGTCGGGTCCCAGCCAAAGACCTGCGGGATCTTGTCGGCGTTTTCGCCGTTCCGATTCATAAGCCAGATCTGGTACTGGTCGTTTGTCGGCGACCAACGCGTGAAGGCGATGTAGTCGCCGTTGGGAGAGATTTCGGGCGCGGTGGTTACGCCAAATCTGCCTGTCAGGCGATCAACGCTTCCATCGCCAAGATCGTATTCGTAGATCTCGTACACATTTTCCTCACGGAAACCGGAATAGACAAAACTTTTCCCATCTGGAGCGAGGGAGGGATAGAAATGGCGGATGCCATCCTCTTTGGTCAGCCTGCGGTAGCCGGTTCCGTCCGCGTTCATGATGCAGACCTGCTCGGAATATTGCGCTTGGAAGATCTGACAGGTAAAGACGATGTGCCCGGTGAGTTGATCGGCTGGAGAAGGTGAAGGGACATTCCCCTCAGGGGTGGGCGTTAATGGGATTGCCGTCGGTGTGGAGAAATTGAAGTCGGGGGTGGGAAGCGGTTCGGTCGGTGCGGGAGGCGTATACGATAGCGGCGTGGATGCCTGCAGCGTGGCGAACAGGTCAGGGGTCGGGGAGGAAGCGGCGGGCAGGTTGCATCCCGCGCTGGAGAGGATGAAGAGGAAGGTCAAGCAGAGTCTGACTCTATGGATGGTCCAGTTCGATTGATTCAAGGAAACACTCCTCGCCCGCCAGAATTTTTGCGCCGAAACTGCCGCAATACGGGCAGCGGATCTGCCGGTCGCTGGGATGATATTTTTGGAAACAGGCCATGCACTGCACTTCCGCTTGGATAAGACGGATGTGAAGCCGCGACTGTTCCGCCAGTGTACCCCGACTGAGTTCATTCCAAAGTTGTCGAATGGTTACATCTGTGACCTCGGCGAGTTCGCCCAGAACCAAATTTACATCCGTTACAGGATGTGAGTGGGCTTGTTGAAGGACTCTTTCGAGGATAGAACGAAGGGCTTCGATTTCACGCATGGAAAACAAATCACTGCTGATGTACATTGTCCCGAAAGTTTGAGCGACTCGGCAAGATTCTCCCAGGAAACCCTTCGGGACGTATACAGGGATGGGAAAATAAAAAATACCTCAGGTCCGTTTATAAGCCGCATTCTGTCCATGACGCCAAAGCGCCACTGTGCGATCATCTCTCTGGGCGGTGCGTTGCCGCGCCGCTCGGTGCGGCCTACCCGGGACTGACCCAATCACCGTGTGAAAGGGTACGTATGAAGACGAGCAGTCTCCCGCCGTCCGCAGACGGCTTCGTCCCTGCTTGGCCTTGCTCCCGGCGGGGGTTACCTGGCCATCCACATTACTGCAGATGCCGGTGGTCTTTTACACCACCTTTTCACCATCACCCCCTCACCCCTGCGCCCCTCTCCCAGTGGAAGAGGGGATGGGGGTAAGGGTGGCTGTTTGTTTCTGTGGCCCTTGTCCGGCAGGTTAGCTCCTCACGGAGGGTTCCCCGCCCCGGGTGCTATCCGACGCCGTGCTCTATGGAGTGCGGACTTTCCTCGATCCCGTAAACACAGGACCGCGATCGCCCAACCGACCTGAGGCAACTGCATCATACACGCAAGGGAATGGAGCGTCAACGGCAATCGACAATTTTGAAAATCGGCAAATCGGTCTGAAATTTCGCTTAAATGACATTAAAATAGGAGACAGCAAGAAAGCAGCGGAAATGATGGAGTCATTGTGAGCAACTGGCCCGGAAAAACAATCATCGGTCTTACCGGCAACATCGCCACCGGTAAGAGCGTTGTGCGGCGTATGCTGGAGCATCTTGGCGCATATACCATCGATGCAGACGCGCTTGCGCACCGCGTCATTGCCAAAGGCGCGCCGGGATATCAGCCCGTGCTTGACAAATTCGGCAGCTGGCTCCTCGACAAGGATGGTCAGATCGACCGGAGCCGGCTCGGACGCCTCGTCTTCTCGGACGCGCAGGCGCTGGCGCAGCTCGAAGACATCATTCACCCCTACGTCATTCAGGCGGTGGAAATGCTTGTCAAACGCGCCAGCCAGAGCGTGGTTGTGGTTGAAGCCATCAAACTGCTCGAATCGGACCTGCGTAACAAATGTGACAGCATCTGGGTCACGGATGCGCCGCAGGAGGTCCAGATCGAACGCCTCATCCGCAAGCGCAACTTGAGCCGTGAGGACGCCCTGCAGCGGGTCCATTCGCAATCCGCACAGAAGGAAAAACTCGCCGCGGCAAAGGTCGTCATCACCAACAACGGATCATACGAGGACCTGTGGAAGCAGGTCACCGAGGCATGGAAACGCATCGCCCCCTCCCAGGAGGCTGGTCCCGCGACACAGGTCTTTACCAAGTCGGGAGCGGGCGCGTTCTCCCTCCAACGCGGCAAACCGCGCGATTCGCAAAAGATCGCGGACCTCATCAGCCGCCTGAGCAAAGGGAAACGCCACATGACAAAAGACGAAGTCATGGAAGCCTTCGGCGACAAAGCCTTCCTGCTCCTCCTCATGGGCAATGAACTTGTCGGCGTGGCGGGCTGGCAGGTGGAAAATCTCGTAGCGCGCACCACCGACCTCTACCTCGACCCGAAAGCCGCCGCCGACAAGGCCCTGCCGCTCATCATGGCCGAAGTGGAGCGCGCCTCGAGCGAACTGCAATGCGAGGCTTCGCTGGTCTTTCCTCCCATCGAATTGGTCGGCTTCGATTCGGTCTGGAAACATCTCGGCTACGAACGCCGTTCTCCCGACACCTTGGGCGTGCGGGCATGGACGGATGCCGCGAACGAATCCATGCCCAAAGCCTCGGCGCTCTTCTTCAAGCAGCTCCGCACCGACCGTGTGCTCAGACCGATCTAGTCCACGGGCCGGGAATCGGGCAACTGGTAAATTGGACAAGGCGGGAAATTCGCCGGACCGGCAGACTATGAGCCGGTTGAATTAGCCTACTCATCCCCAATTTACCTTTGCCCAATATACTCAATAACACATTCAGTTATGGCGAATTTCCTCAACAACATCCTCTTCATTTTTGAACGCCTGAACTGGCTGAGTGTCCTCGATATTCTGCTGGTGACGTTCATCTTCTTTTTGTTGATGTATTCGCTTCGGGACACGCAGGCAATGGTTCTTCTGCGCGGCGTGATCTTTCTGGTTGTCGCGTTGGTCCTGCTCACCACCCTCGTGGAACTGCCCGCCTTCTCCTGGCTAATCCAAAGCACGTTGCCAGCGCTGTTGCTCGCTATCCCTGTCATCTTTGCCCCTGAGATCCGCCGCGCCCTCGAACGGCTGGGACGCGCCGGCACCTTCGTCCCCGCAACGAACAAGACCCCCTATGAAGAGACCCAAAAGGTCATCCATGCCGTGGTCGAGGCGGCGGCGCGGCTTTCAGCGCGGCAGCATGGCGCGTTGATCGTCCTGCAAAGGATGGATTCCCTCGATCAATATATCGAAACCGGCGTCCAGATGCGCGCGCAAGTCACCCCCGAGCTGCTTTTGCAGATCTTCTTTCCCGACACACCCCTCCACGATGGCGCGGTCATCATCGCGGATGGACGCGTCGTTGCCGCGGCCTGTGTCATGCCGCTCTCGGCAAGCGGAGTCCTCAACAAGACCCCCGAACGTCAAATGGGACTCCGCCATCGCGCCGCCCTCGGCATTTCGGAGGTCAGCGACGCGGTTTCCGTTGTCGTCTCCGAACAGAGCGGATCCATTTCCATCTCGCACGCGGGACGCATGATTCGGCGCATCGAACCGGAACGGCTCGAAAACATCCTCGCCGCCTTCTTCCGTCCCGACGTCACCACACCGCAGCGTATCTGGCTCCAACGATATTTTCCGTATTTGTTCAAGAAGAAAGATGAGTAGGGCTCCCTCTCCCCTGCCTGCAACACATCATGCGTAATTTTGCCATCAACCTTCGCACCCTTTTACTGGCGTTTGTCCTCGCCGTCGCGGTCTGGATTTCGGCTGTCACTGCGGCTGACCCCGATGAAGTGCGTGCGCCGCTCACCGTCCCGATCGAACGCATCGGACAGGACCCCTCCCTCGTGCTGACGAACGAAATACCATCCGTGATCGAGGTGACCCTGCGCGCGCCGCAGTCTGTGTGGGAACAATTGACCGCGCAGGAAAATTCAGTCCGCGCCATCTTGGATTTATCGGGACTCGGCCCCGGACAACACTCGGTGGAAATCCAGATTCAAGTTTCGATCCGACCGACTCAGATCGTTCTCGCCAACCCGACAACTGTCACCGTTGACCTGGAACCTCTCGCCACCGAGACCCTCCCTCTCAGCCTTTCGCTCAGCGGGCAGCCCGCCACCGGCTACCGGGCAGGCGACCCGACCCTCGACCCTGCGGAAGTTGTCATTTCGGGACCCGAGTCGATTGTCAGGCGGGCCGCGAAGGCGCGCGTTACAGTCAACTTGAGCGGGATCCGTGAAAGCGTGGAACAGGCTGTCGCCGTCGAAATCCTGGATGACAAGAACGCGCCGTTGGACGGGGTTACGGTCAATCCGCAGACCGCGCAGGTCAGTATCCCCGTCAGCCAGCAGGGCGGCTTCCGCGATGTGGCGGTCAAAGTCGTAGTGCAGGGACAGGTCGCTCCCGGCTACCGGCTCGAGAATATCTCGGTCTATCCACCCGTGGTCACGCTCTATGCCGCCGACCCGCAGCTGACAAAAGACCTGCCCGGCGTGATCGAGACACAGGCGCTTGACTTGCAGGATGCCAAAGAGGACATTTCCACGCGCCTGTCATTGATCCTGCCGGAAAACGTCACCATCGTCGGCGCTTCGCAAACGGTGCAGGTACAGGTGGGCATCTCTCCCATCCAGACCAGCCTGACCCTTTCGAACCAGCCCATCACGGTGGTCGGTCTGCCGGAAGAGTTCATCGCGCAAGTCTCCCCGCAGACCGTAGATGTTATCCTCTCCGGTCCCCTGCCGGTGCTAGATGCCCTCACCCCGCAGGACATCACCATCACCATCGACGTAACCGGGCTTGACCTCGGTGCGCACCAGTTGACGCCCAAGGTGAACATTTCGGTGGATAATGTGTTGGTAGAATCGATCTTGCCCGGCACCGTGGAGGTGATATTATCCTCCCCCATCACGACCCCCACGGCTGCGTCCGCGCCGTGATCGATTGCGCTGCGACGCCTTTACTTGCATTTAACCGGCCGCCCTGCGGGCTCGACATCGCGCGATAAAATCAGACCGTCAATCGGAAATCATCCATGAGCAAACCCATTGTTGCACTCGTTGGCAGACCCAACGTAGGAAAAAGTACCCTATTCAATCGTCTGGTCGGCGAGCGTCTTGCCATTGTGGACGACACGCCCGGCACCACACGCGACCGTCTGTTCGGGGAAGCCGAATGGAACGGGCGTGCCTTTCACGTAGTGGATACCGGCGGCATCGATCCGACCCACGGCGGCAGGACGCCGCTTTCGGTCGGTTCTGCGGATTTCATCGACGATATCCGCAAGCAGGCAAAGGTCGCCATTGACGAGGCGGATGCCGTGCTCTTCGTCAACGACGGGGAGGCGGGAGTCACCGCGCCCGATCTGGAAGTCGCTGCGATCCTGCGCCGTTCGCAAAAGAAGCTACCGGACGGTTCTCTCTTTCCCCCGATCTTTGTCGTGGTCAACAAATGTGAGTCCCAGGAACGGCGCGACAATGCGACCCAGTTTTACGAGTTGGGCCTGGGCGACCCGATCCCGGTCTCCGCAGTGCATGGCACAGGGACGGGTGATCTGCTCGATATATTGGTAGCCGCCTTCCCTGAGGAGGAAGCGCAGGAAGAAGATGAGAATATCAAGATCGCGCTGGTCGGCAAGCCGAACGCAGGCAAATCCAGCCTGTTGAATCGCTTGGTCGGTGAGGAACGCGCCATTGTCAGCCCCATCCCCGGCACCACGCGCGATGCCACCGATACTCAGATCGAGGTGAATGGGTTGAAGGTCACGTTGATCGATACGGCGGGCATCCGCAAGCGCGGCAAGATCGAGCACGGCGGCGTGGAGCAATTCAGCGTCCTGCGGTCGTTCAAAGCCATCGAGCGCGCCGATGTGGCGCTGCTGTTAATCGATGCCACCACCGGTATCACCGCGCAGGACGCGCACATTGCCGGGTTCATTTTGGAACAGTGGAAATCGTGCGTGGTGGTTGTAAATAAATGGGACGCGGTCGAAAAGGATGCCTTTACGATGGAGGAGTTCACGCGCAAGATCCGATCAGACCTGAACTTCATGGACTATGTGCCGTTGTTGTTCATCTCGGCAAAGACCGGTCAGCGCGTGGATCAGGTGCTGCCGATGGCGCTGCGCGTGCAGGAGGAGCGCCTCGCCCGCCTGACGACGTCCAAAATCAACGAAGTCATCCACAAAGCGCAGGATATGCACGCGCATCCCTCGCATGGCGGACGGCAGTTGAAGATGTTCTACGGCACACAGGTGCGCTCCGATCCGCCAACGTTCATGATCTACGTTAACGACCCGAAGTTGATGCATTTCTCGTATCTGCGTTATCTCGAAAACCAGATCCGCGCCGAGTATGGTTTTTTGGGGACGCCGATACGCATCGTGACGAAGGGGAGGAGAGAGTAATGCGGCGTGTTGTTGCGAGGGCAAAACCCGAAACAATCCCCATAAAGAGGAGATTGCCATATCGAGAGAAACGCCATCATAGCAACGATACAGCGTATTTGCATTCATTTTCGAGCCGTCAGCTTTTACTGGCGGCTTTATAATTTGATGGAACAACCCACTACAGACTCCCATTTAATGGGTATCCAAGTCATTTACGGGAGGAAACTCCATGTGCCGTACCGCCTTCCTTATACTTATCGCATTGTTATTCAGCGCCTGCACCCCCATCGCGCAGGTGGCGCCCATCTCTGACATGGGAGCGGGGACCGACACCCCTACACCCACCGCGCTCTGGACAGTCATGCCCCAGTCGACGGTCACGGCTGTCCTTTCGCGGACGCCAGCGCCCACGCGGACAAAAATCCCCACCATCGCCCCCACGCTCGACCCGATTCGCAACACACCGCCAACGCTCATGCTCCACCGCCCGAACTTGAAATTCGATTCGCTGGCATTCCTCAAGGACTTCATCGCCCTGCTCAAATTGAACAACATGCAAGTCGTAACATATCGTTATATTTACGAACATCCCGACATCACCGCCATCGAAAAAGGGAAACTCTTTATCATCACCATCGACGATATCTTTCTGGCATACCCGATTGACAAACGGGTATTGGAGATGATCCAGGCGCTGCGTGATGCGGGATTTCCTGCCGTGCTGGGTGTCGTCACCGAGACGGCGTATGTCGACCCGAGGAACGCCGCCCTCTTGAGAGAACTTTCCGATTCCGGTTGGGAAATTGCCACACACACCGACAATCACGTCAACCTCGGCAGGGCGGAAGAGGCGTCCTCCAAACTTGTTCGCAACGAAGTCACCATCAGCCTGGACAAGATCGAAAAGGTGACGGGCGTCCGCCCCATCACACTGGTTTTGCCGGAGGGCAATATGGTCAACAATGTCAATGCCATCCAGCAGATGGGCATTTACTGGATTGTCGGCATCAGCGACGGTAACACATACGATGTACGCGACCCCATCGTTTACGTGGGACGTGAAGGTCCCTATACAAATGCCGGGCGGACGTTCAAGCTCATGCAGGATAGGTTTGGGTTTTAGCCACTCCCCTGACACAAAACGCCCCGAAGGTTTTCATACGGTGATTTCTGTCCGTTTTGATAGCCCCCACAGGGCGGCAGGGGCTGGCTTATAATCGGTTCAATTCGCCGCGGAGGGCAGCGTCCATGCAGATCTACGATTTCGTCATCATCGGCTCCGGCTTTGGGGGAAGCGTCCCAGCTATGCGATTGACCGAAAAAGGCTACTCCGTCCTCGTCCTCGAAAAGGGCAAGCGCTTCGACGACAAGGATTTCGCCAAAACCAACTGGCAGTTCTGGAAGTATCTCTGGATGCCCGCCCTGCGCGCGCACGGCATTCTGCAAATCAGCCTGCTCAAAGGCGTGATGGTCCTGCACGGAGCGGGCGTGGGCGGCGGCAGTTTGGGCTACGCCAACGTGCTGGAAGTTCCGTCCGAGGAAACCTTCGCCACACCCGCCTGGAATCACCCGCTGAAATGGGGCGAGGCGCTCCGCCCGCATTACGAGACCGCCAAACGGATGCTGGGCGTGTCGCGCAACCCCAAACTCTGGAAAGCGGATGACATCCTGCGGCAAATGGCGGAGGAACGCGGCATGGGACACACCTTCCGCGCCACCGATGTCGGCGCTTTCTTCGGGGAGGCGGGCATCACCGTCCCCGACCCTTACTTTGGCGGCGAGGGACCCGCCCGCGCCGGCTGTCGTCACTGCGGCGGGTGCATGGTGGGATGCCGCTACAACGCCAAGAACACCCTCCCCAAAAACTACCTGTACTTTGCAGAGAAGAGCGGCGTAAAAGTGATTGCAGAAGCGGAAGTGACTGACGTGAGCCCCCTCCCGTCCTCTCCCAAATCTATTGGATTTGGGGGAGGTGGCCACGAAGCGGACGGAGGGGGGCGTTACGCCGTCACCTACTGTACCTCCACCCGCCTGCTCAAGAAGACCCACACGGTCCATGCCCGCAACGTCATCTTCTCCGCCGGCGTGATGGGGACGATGAAACTTCTGCTCACCCTGCGCGATGTGAAGAAGTCCCTGCCCAAACTTTCGGGGAGACTCGGCACAATGGTCAGGACTAATTCAGAAGGTCTGTTGGGAAGCGTGGCGCGAAAATCCAACATCAATTATTCGGAAGGCGTCGCCATTTCGTCCATCTACAATCACGACGCGCAGACGCGCATCGAGCCGGTGCGCTATCCTGCTGGTTCGTCGCTGATGCGCTTTCTCGCCGCGCCGCTCATTACCAAAGATGTGAGTGTGCCGGTGCGCATCCTGCGCTTTGCCGGCTGGGCGCTTACGCATCCGCTGGATTTTGCCAAGGCGCTCATCCTGCCCGGCTGGGCGCATAACGTGACCATTCTGCTCGTCATGCAGCACGCCGACAACCGCATGCGCTTCCGCATCGGGCGCAGCCTGTTCACGCTTTTCCACAGGGGACTGGTGGCGGAGGAGGAACCCGGCTATACCATCAACGCCCAGGTGGAAGGTTCGCACGAGATTACGCGCGAATTTGCCCGCCGTACGAATGGAATCCCGCTCGGTTCGCTCGGCGAAAACCTGTTGGGCATGCCGACCACGGCTCACATCCTTGGCGGCGCGCCGATTGGAAAAAATGCTGAAGAAGGTGTGGTGGACGAAAACTTCGAGATTCACAATTACCCCGGTCTGTTCATCATTGACGGTTCCATCGTCCCTGCCAACCCCGGCGTCAACCCCTCGCTGACCATCACCGCCCTGGCAGAATACGCGATGAGCAAAGTGCCAGGGAAAAGTAATCCGTGATCAGTTTTTACTCATTCGATATCCTTTTCATCTCCGTTCATCTGTGGTGAATTAAATGCCAACCTTCTCCCCCTCCCTCGACTTTGCCCGTCGCCTCGATTCCCTCGACCCTCTCGCCTCCTGCCGCGACCAGTTCCTCATCACCGACCCCAGCCTCATCTACCTCGATGGCAACTCCCTCGGGCGCATGACCAAAGCCGCCGCCGAACGCGCCAAACAAGTGATGGAAGAATGGGGACACGACCTCATCCGCGGCTGGAACAAAGACTGGTGGGATGCCCCCCGCCGTGTTGGCGACAAGATCGGAAAACTCATCGGCGCCGCGCCGGGACAAGTCATCGTCACCGACACCGTCTCTATCAACCTCTTCAAACTTGCCACAGCCGCGCTCACCCTCCAGCCGCACCGCAAACGTATCATCACCGACACCCTCAACTTTCCATCTGACCTTTATATTCTTCAAGGCATTGTACATTTATTGAGCAATGCATCCCCTTCTCCTCGCGGGAGAGGGGATGGGGGTGAGGGTAAATACGAACTCATCCGCATCCCTTCCCGCGACAACGACATCACCCCCGACCTCGCCGCCCTCGAAGCCGCCATCAACGAAGATACCGCCCTCGTCACCCTCTCGCACGTCACCTTCAAAAGCGGCTACCTCTACGACATGCGCCGCATCACCGACCTCGCCCACGCCAAGGGCGCTCTCGTCCTCTGGGACCTCAGCCACTCCGCCGGCGCCGTCCCCATCGCGCTCGATGACTGCAACGCCGACCTCGCCGTCGGCTGCACCTACAAATACCTCAACGGCGGTCCCGGCGCCCCCGCCTTCCTCTACGTCAACAAAAAACTGCAAGAAAAACTCACCTCGCCCATCTGGGGCTGGTGGGGGCAAAAGAACCCCTTCGACTTCGACCTCGACTACACTCCCGCCCCCGGCGTGGAGCGCTTCCTCGCCGGCACACAACCGATGATTTCGTTGCTCACGATGGAAACCGCCCTCGAACCGACCCTGCAAGCGGGACTGGACGCCATCCGTGCCAAATCCGTTTTGATGACGGACTACGCTTCATACCTGACCGATACCTGGCTCGCCCCCTTCGGCTTTTCCCTCGGCTCCCCGCGGGATTCTGCCAACCGCGGCTCCCACATCTCCATCCGTCATCCCGAAGGCTACCGCATCGCCCGCGCCCTCATCGAAGAGATGAACGTCATCCCCGACTTCCGCGCCCCCCACAACCTCCGCCTTGGCTTTGCGCCGCTCTACACCTCCTTCGCCGAAATCTGGGAAGGCTTTGATAGAATCAGACGCGTAGTCGAAGAAAGACGCCACGAGAAATATCCCAAGCAAAAGTTAACCGTAACCTAGGATGTCATTGTGAGGAGGTGGCGGCGAAACAATTTCCCGCACAGGAAGAAGATTGCTTCGCAAAAAAACACCCGCAACGACATCTGAAAGGAATCGCTATGGATGCCAAACCCGATACCATTAAAGTTTCAGCCTCCCACAAGGAAGAGATCCCTGCCAACCGTGCGGAACTGTTCGTGACCGTCAAAGGTTCATCGCTGGTAAGCGGTGATCAGGCATTGAAAAAAGCCAGAGAGGTGAGCCAGCTTGTCGAAGCGTTAATCAGCTTTGGGCTGAGTCCCGAGGCGATTCAGTTACAAGGGGTCCACATCGAAGCGTCCTCCGGCGCATTGCTCAAGTCCTCCAGTGCCACCTATCGTCTAAAGGTCGAATGCGAAAAACTGGACCAACTTGCCGAATTGCTCGACATCATCTCCTCGCAAAAGAACGCGACATTGGAGCGCATCGCCTGGAGATACAACGAAGAGGAAGTGCGTGAACGCGGGTTATTGATAGCCCTGGAGAAGGCAAAAGGCAAGGCGGATAAAGTGGCCAGGTCATTGGGGGTAAAGATTCTCGGCGTGTACGATCTGATCGAAAGCCAGTTCGATGACGAGGCGCCCTTCCCTCAATTCGCCGCACAGGCGACACCCAAGCGGGCAATGGGTATCACATCCGAGCCCAGTCTGGGTATGGATATTCAGCACATCAAGACCGTGACAGTCAATGTGGAAATTTGGTATCGAGTGTCCGGGTTCTAATTGCCCGAACCCTTGCCTGCAAACATCAAAATCGCTCCTCCTGCAAAGAGGAGCGATTTTTTTCATCCGCCGGTACAAATGGGAGAGGAAAGATGAGACGCCAGCGTATCTCATCATTTTCATGGGGCTACCTCCGGTTGAATCCGATTCGGTTGAACAACGTGATTCCCGCCGCGGCAGAGACGTTGAGAGACTCGACCCTCTCATTGATGGGTATCCGCACCCGCATCGTCGCGGCTTGCTCGATCTCGGGCGAGCAGCCTTCCTTTTCACTGCCGAAGACAATCAACAAACGTTCCGGAATGGAGGCAATCTCATCCACTGTTTTTTCCGCCTCCATCGCTGTGATGACCAATGTTTCCTTGTTCGCTTTGCAATAATCGAGAAAATCTTTCGTTGAGACGGTCATGATGGGAAGCGAAAACATGTATCCGCGGCTGGCACGGATGAGACGGCGGTCGTACAGGTCAAGCGGGTCCATGTTCAGGAGGATCATCCCGCCCAGGTCCAGCGCCAGTGATGTACGGATGATATTGCCGATGTTGCCGGAGATACTCAAATCTTCCAGAACGACAATATCTTTCTCGATACTCTTCAACAACTCCAATCCTCTGGGCTGGGGTGTTTCGGCAATGGCAAATATGCGCGAAATTTTGTCGTTTTCGAAGAGCTTTTTCGTGGTCCGCTTTGCCACTTCATGTATGGTGGCGCCAGGGGTGAGTTTGTTTCGCAATTCCGCAGAGACAACTTCTTCACCGGCAAAATAAAGCGACTCGATCTCCACGCCTGCTTCAAGCGCTTGCAGAATATTCTCTTCATCATCGATGAGGATCCGGTTGAGTTCGCGCCTGCCTTCGCGCGTCAACAGCTGGCGGATGGGGCCTGCCAGTGGATGGTTGAGGGAATCGATCAGAAATGGATTGTAAGGTGCGTTGCCGGGTTGTTCATTCATGGTGGGGATAATATGCGGTTATGGGATGTGTGTCAAGAAGACCGTGAAAGTGACAGTCACTCTGCAAGTACTGTCGCCTGATGGATTAAAATACCACAATGAAAATTATCTATGAAGACGAACATATCCTCGTTATCGATAAACCTGCCGGGATACCCGTTCTGCCGGACGGTTGGGAACAGGACGCGCCGTATCTCGTCAAAATGTTGGAAGAGGACTACGGAAAATTATGGGTCGTCCATCGACTGGACAAAGGCACGAGCGGTGTCATGATATTTGCTCGTGGTGCCGAATCTCATCGTGCGCTTAATACCCAATTTGAGAATCATGAAGCGCAGAAGACCTATCACGCCATCATGGAGGGAAATCCCAAATGGGAGGAAAAGGTCACAAAATTTCCGCTACGCGCCAATGTCGGCAAGAAGCATCGCACCGCCGTGGACGACAAAAACGGGAAACCTGCGGAGACCCACTTCCGCGTAATTAAACGGTATCAAGAAATGACGTTGGTCGAAGCGAAGCCAATGACGGGGAGAACGCACCAGATCCGAGTCCATGCCTATGCGTTGGGACATCCGCTGTTGGGTGATGTCCTGTACAGCGCGCAGGAGACCTGGATCATCACGCGTCCGGCTTTGCACGCGCAATCATTATCGCTTATTCATCCGATAACAAATGAACGAATGAAGTTCACTGCTCCACACCCCGCTGATTTTGAGAACGCGTTGAAAGTTCAAGGTTGAAAGTTGCAGGTGAAACCTTCTAACTTTCAACCTTGAACCTGTAACTGATTAACCGATCTTTCGGGCTTCCATGTAGAAGCGTTTCTCGTGCGCTTCACCCATCGAGAAGGTCTTGCGCGGCAGCGCGCCATCGAGAATGACCGTCTTGAACAGGTCAGACTTGCTCATGCCCGGCAGATAAAAACCGGCGTTGCCTGGCTGGCTTCCAAGCTTGACCGTCACATCTTCGCCATGAACGTAATCGATCTTTTCCGCGCCGCCATTTTTCATGAACGGATCGAGAAACGCCTGAATGGTTCCAACGGGGAGATTGGATGACGGATTGGCGATTTCGATCACGCCAAAAGATTTTCCGCCTCCAACCAAGCCGATAAGCTGTTTCTCACCCTGACCGTTATCCACTGCCTTGACCATCTCTTCGGCGCTCGCCACAGGCTTATATGTGAAGTTCGCGCCGAAGGTCTGTTCGAGTTCAGCGAAGAGATCTTTCTTCAAACCGAACAACACGCGATGGATGGGTTCGAACTCGAGCCCTTCATCATGAACATTTTCGATCTCAACCAACGCGTAGCGAGAAGGATGATCCATGCCGACCGTAACTTTATTCTTTTCCCAGATCGCTTTCGCAGTGGCGAGGGAATGATTGCCATCGCCCATCGCGAAGAGTAAGACCGGTTGGTCTTTACCGATGTTGTATTTTGCGGCAAAGGTCTCCGGCTTGGCCAGTCCGCGCAGGGCTTCGACGACTTTGTTTTCAAATTCAGCATTGACTGCGTAGCCCGTGAGATGACCGCTTCCCAGCATCAGGTCGAAATCATATAGCTTTTCGAGTCTTGATTTCGCCGCTCCGACCGGTTCGATGACCGTGCGATTCGGATCATCGATCAATACAAGGATGTGCGGTAGTTCGAACATCGCTCCTTCGCGGATTTTGATACGCGGCGGCAGACGGTCAACAATCGTCCCTTCGGTGGCGCGGATCAAGCTGGAGGAACCTTTGTTGTAATCATAGGCTTCCAGATCAAGGCACAACATAATCCCCTTACGGGTTTTGCCATCCACCGAGCGCTCCACGTAGATGAAACCATCATGGGGCTGGAGGATACCTTCATCCATGTATTTGCGCATGGAAGCCTGAATGTTCTGGATGCGCTCCTCCCCACCCGGCTGTTCGAGATAGACTTCGGGAAAGGTCAGGCGCAGTGTAGACGGCGCATCACCGACGATCTTTTCCACATCGCGCCAATACTCCGGCTGGGATGTGAACTGGTCACAGGCGATGACCGCCCACTTGGTTAAGTCCGTGCCTTTCTTGGGGAGATAGACTTGGGGGATTTGAATGCCGATATCACTAACGATCTTCATGGACATATCCTTTTAAAAAGAGTAACGTCATTGCGAGGAGAGCAATAGCCCGACGAAGCAATCTCTAACTAAATGGAAGATTGCTTCGTCGCTCCGCTCCTCGCAATGACAGGATCGTTACGCTGGCTGGAAGTTCTTGGCAAACTCGATCAACTTCTGCGCCACTTCCGCGCCGACGCGCGCCTGGGCTTCCTTGGTCGCCGCGCCGATGTGCGGGGAGGCGATTACATTATCGAGCTTGACAAGTTTCCAGTCGGTGGGCGGTTCCTCGGAAAAGACATCCAGCGCCGCGCCCGCGACTTTGCCACTGATCAGGGCTTCGTACAGCGCGTCATCGTTGATGATGCCGCCCCGCGCGCAGTTGATGATACGGACGCCGTCCTTCATCTTGGCGAACTGTTCCTTATCGATCATGTTGGTCGTCTCTTTGGTTTTGGGTGTGTGCAGGCTGATGTAATCGGACTCAGCCAGCAGTTCATCGAGCGTGACCATCTTTACACCATTCATGGACTGAACATACGGGTCGTAGGCGATGACTTTCATACCGAGCGCCAAGGCAAGCGTGGCGGTGATGTGTCCGATCTTGCCGTAGCCGATCAAACCCAGCGTCTTGCCGCCCAGTTCCGCACCTTCGAACGCCTTTTTCTCCCATTTCTCCGCTTTCATGGTGGCGGTGGCTTTGTAGAGCGAGCGCGCCAACATGAACATGTACCCGATGGCAAGTTCCGCCACAGAAGCGGAATTGGCGTGAGGCGTGTTCATGACGGTGATGCCTTTGGACTTGGCGTACTCGGCGTCGATGGTATCGAGACCGGCGCCACCGCGCACGATCACCTTCAGGTTGGGACAAACGTCGATCAACGGCTGTCGGACCTTGGTCCGCGAACGAACGACCATTCCGTCATAGGCAGGCAGGACGGTCATGAGTTCCTCCGGGGTGATATCGTCGCGCACATCCACGGTCAGGCCCGCGGCTCGCATCTGTTCGATATATTCCTTCTCGGTCTTGTCGCAAATTAAGATTTTCATTGATATTTCTCCTTGAACTGGACGGAAATTAATAACAGAGACCTACCCGACGAATCGGCTGGTCTCTGTTTGGGAAACGTACTTAACCACGAGCGCATTGTACTTTTCGTAAAATCCCTTGTCAACGACATACATCAGGTGCGAATCGTGCCGATTGTTCTTGGTAATTCGTACGACGGGACATTATAATGTTATGAATGTGGGATGTTCTCGCCCAAATGGGTGATCCTACAGGTGTTGTTTTCGCAAACCCAAATACAGGAGTACATTTCATGACCACCCCAAAGCGTGTCTTCAATTTCAATCCCGGTCCTGCCGCGTTACCACTCGAAGTGCTCGAACAAGCCCAGGCTGAATTGCTGGACTTCAAAGGCACGGGCATGTCGGTGATGGAGATCAGTCACCGCTCGAAGGAATTTGAAGCCGTCATCCAAACTGCCGAAGCGGACTTGCGCGAACTGCTTGGCATCCCTGCCAATTATAAGGTGATGTTTCTGCAGGGCGGCGCCTCGCTCCAATTTGCGATGCTTCCCATGAACCTGCGCGCGGCTGGCGCCTCTGCTGATTACATCGTGACCGGCACGTGGAGCAAGACTGCATTCAAGGAGGCCTCGAAACTCGGAACCGCCCGCGCTGCCGCCAACACCGAGAAGGAAGGCTTCAAGGGATTACCCGCCTCGCTCGACCTCGACCCGAATGCCGCCTACCTGCACTTCACATCCAACGAGACCATCCACGGTGTGGAATTCTTTACCGAACCGACCCCGCCCGCGGGTGTCCCGCTGGTCTGCGACTGCTCCTCCGATTTCATCAGCCATCCCATCGACGTGAGCAAGTACGCGTTGCTTTACGCCGGCGCGCAGAAGAATGCCGGGCCAGCCGGTGTGACCGTGGTCATTGTGCGCGACGACATGCTCGAACGCACACCCGCCAACCTGCCCGTGATGCTCGACTACAAAACCCTTGCCGCCAGCGGTTCGCTCCACAATACGCCGCCTGCCTTTGCCATTTACATGGTGAGACTCGTCTTCCAGTGGGCAAAAAAGATGGGCGGTCTTGCCGCCATCGAAAAGATTAACCGCCAGAAAGCGCAACTGATCTACAACGCCATCGACGAAAGCGGCGGCTTCTATCGCGGTCACGCTTTACCCGAAGCGCGCTCCATCATGAACATCCCGTTCCGCCTGCCCAGCGAAGAACTCGAAGATACCTTCGCCAAGGAAGCCAAAAAGAATGACCTGATTGGACTCAAAGGTCACCGCTCTGTTGGCGGCATGCGCGCCTCCATCTACAACGCCATGACCGTCCAGGGCGCCGAGGAACTCGTCAAGTTCATGAAAGAGTTTCAGAAGAAGAACGGGTAAAACCCAAAAACCACAGCCACAGATTACACGGATTTTCACAGATTGATTTTAAAAATCCGTGCTAATTAGTGAAATCCGTGGCAAAGAATTTTCTGCAATCCAACTGCCCGCTTTCCAACGAAGGCGGGCTTTTGCTTTTGGTTATAATAGATGAATGGATTTCTTTTTCCCCGAAGACAACCTCAACCGAATGACCCCCGAAGAGACGCGCATCACCTCGCTCTCCGCCGAGCCGTACCCCGACGGCTATCGTCTGCATGTCAATATCGAGATGACGCCCTTCCAAAAGCGCCCGCATCTCGAAGTAAGCGTCACCAATGCCAACGGCGAAGAGGTCGCATCCGCCAGCATCGTTGAACCGATGACGTTCAAGATCGAATTTACCATGCACATCCGCGGCGAGCTGAAGAACCCATATACACTGGAAGCAAAACTTTTTTACCCCGATGGACCGGCGACCGAACCGCAGACCATTTCTCTTCACGTGGATCCGCCCCATTCCGCGCTTCAGGGTGACTCTGCCGCATCGAATTAACTCCATGCCCAGATTTTTCTCCCGCGTTTCCGCGCTGACAACAATCCTCATCCTGATCGGGCTTTCCGTTCTCGGTTGTTCGCAGGCGGTAAACACACAAATTCCCGATGCAATAGCCACCCCTTCCATCATCCCAGCCACGGAGACGGAGGAATTTGTTCCGGTCATCCCCAAAAATGCGGAGGAGATCATCATCTTCTCATACGAGGAGGACGGATACGCCCATCTTTTCGCCTACGTCCCGGAGAAGATGCCCATCACACGTCTCACCTCCGGCGCCTGGGACGACATCACGCCCGCCGCCAGCCCCGACGGTAAAAAGGTCGCCTTCGCGTCGAACCGCGAGGGATTCTGGGATTTGTACCTTCTCGACCTCCCCAGCGGAGAAGTCATCCGTCTGACCAATACCCCAGGCTTTGAAGGCGCGCCCACTTGGTCGCCAGACGGGTCATTCCTTGCCTACGAAGCCTATCTCGACGAAAACCTCGAGATCGTTGTGGGACCCGTAGACTCTCCCGCTGAAAACGCTGTCCGGCTGACAACCTCGCCTGCTGCCGACCATTCCCCGTCCTGGGCGCCGGGCGGACGTCAAATTGTGTTCATTTCGGATGGCGATGTCATCCTAGCGGATCTCGATCGCACCGATGATGGTCGCTTTCAGAACCTGAGCAAAACCGAGCTGGCTTCCGAGTCGCATCCCATCTGGTCGCCTGATGGCAGGCGGATTGCATGGGCATCCTCGTCACAGAGCATCGGTCAGACCGGGATCTATGTGTGGGACGCGACTCGAGATGTCCCTGCCATCTGGGTGGGAGACGGGGATTATCCGGCGTGGAACAGCCTCGGCAATCAGATCATCACCACAGTCGCCGCGCCGAACGCCACGTATTTCACCATCTATTCCAGTGACGGAAGCCCGCTGCAAACGCTGACACCCTTTCCCGGCAGATTGAATGGATTGACTTGGGCAAATCTGGTCATGCCCGATCCGTTGCCCGGCGAATTCAGGCAAGCCTCTGAACTAACTCCCGCTCCCCTTTGGGCGGCGAACGGCGCGCCCATTTCCAGCGGCGCATCGGAAAGATGGGACCTCGTGAATCTGCCCGGTGTGCGGGCGCCATATCCCCAGTTGCATGACCTTGCAGATGAAGCCTTCATCGCCCTGCGCGAGCGCGTCACACGCGAAGTCGGCTGGGATGCGCTGGCAAGTCTCGAAAACGCCTTCGTCCCGCTCACCATCGACCTTGACCCCGGTTTTGGCGAGGATTGGCTCTACACAGGTCGCGCCTTTGCCATCAATTCCCTGATGACAAACGCCGGTTGGATGGTCGCCATGCGCGAGGACTTCGGCTCACAAACGTACTGGCGTCTGTATCTCCGTGCGCAAGTACAGGATGGTTCACTAGGCATCCCCCTCCACGACCTGCCCTGGGACCTTTCCGCCCGCTACAACCTCGACCCCAAGATTTACGAACAGGGCGGCAAATACAGCACCGTGCCTTCGGGTTACTGGGTGGATGTCACCGCACTCGCCCTGCAGTACGGCTGGGAGCGCGTTCCAGCCCTGCCGAATTGGCGCACCTATTACCGCGGCGCGCGCTTCACCGAGTTCGCATTGACAGATAACCTCGATTGGTATTCCGCCATGCTCCAACTCTACCCGCCTGAAGTTCTCGTGACGCCGACGAAACTCCTGCCGCCCACGCGCACCCCCACCCGCACACCGACCGCGACGCGCACACCGACAGCAACACGCACCCCGCGCGATACCGCCACGCCCTCGAACACGCCGACGCCTTCCAACACGCCAACCGCCACATCCACGCCGCCGACGATCATTCCATGAAGATTATTCGCGTCAAACGGAGCGAGTCACCGATGAAACGCCGCATCGCCATCAACCTCATCCTTTTCCTTGCCGTTCTCGCTTCCTGCGCGCCCGCAGAGTCAACGAACAAAACGCCCACGGCGGTGGTCGCCGGTGAAACGGTGAACCAGTCGCCGGTGGAGTCCGAGGCGACAGCGCGTCCGACCATCGAACCGTTCCGATTCGTCCTCCCCACCCCCGGTGCGGAGCCTGTTTCGGGGTGGCGTCCGCCTCTTTACCCGGTGCCGTGGGCTGTTTCCGCTTACGATCATTTTTACTTCGCCCGCCCCATCGCCGCGGATACCGTCAACTGGCCTCTGGCAGAATACCGCTATGGAGGTGTCTTCTTCGCGCCGAACATCGTCCACACGGGCGTGGACATCGACGCCGCGGACGGTTCTCCCATCCTCGCCGCGGGTCCTGGCACAGTGGTCTCTGCAGATTGGGGCCTGTACACCGAAGCGCCCGGCAACCAAAAGGACCCGTACGGGCAGGCAGTGGTGATCAAGCATGATTTTGGGTACAAGGGTCAGCCGATATACACGATCTATGCCCACATGAGCAAGATCATCGCGTTTCAGGGACAGCGCGTGGAAACCGGCGACGTGCTTGGACTGGTCGGCGCGACCGGCGCCACCACGGGCCCACACCTGCATTTTGAGGTGCGGTTGGGTGCGAACACCTTTTACAGCACCTACAACCCGGAACTGTGGATGGCTCCGCCACAAGGTTGGGGGGTGTTGGTGGGTCGTCTCACCGATGAAGAAGGGCAATTACTGAACCAGTATCCGGTCGAAGTGCGCCCGATGCCATCTGAAGTGCCGCTGCGCACCGTGCGGACTTACGCCGGAGGAGTGGTCAACCCCGACCCGTATTATCAGGAAAATCTGGTGTTGAGCGACCTGCCGGCGGGGTTGTACAAAGTTCTCCTCAACTATAAAGGCAAAGACCAGCAATTCTGGATCGAGATCTATCCGGGGCAAATATCGTATTTCACGTTCACCGACGAAGAGGGGTTTCAGGTTGTGCCGCCGCCCGTACCCACGCTCGATTTCCTCCCCGAAACAGCGACCGCCATTCCCTAGCCCGCCATTCCGACGGGATGTTCATATCTGGTTTATAATCCCGTAATCTTTTCCTCTGAGGTGTGCATGATAGACCCTGTCATTTTTACAATCAGGCTGTTCGGATTCGAATGGCCCGTTCGCTGGTACGGCGTGATCGTCATGGTCGGGATCATTGTCGGTTCTCTGATTGTCGAGCGGCAGTTGAAGCGCCGCGGCGAAAACAGCGAACTGATCTGGGATGCGCTGGTTTGGATCTTGATCCCCGGAATCATCGGCGCTCGATTATGGTTCGTCATGAATGCCACACTTGGCGGCGATCCCGCCTATTCGCAAAATCCCTCTGAAATTTTCAGAATCTGGAACGGCGGCCTCCATATTTTCGGAGGGCTGTTATTTGGCGGAATTGCATTGTTGACCTATCTCCGTTGGAATAAATTGGACGCATGGTTGTTTCTCGACCTGGCAGGTCCGGCAATGTTGATTGGTCAAGCCATCGGGCGCATCGCGAACTTCATCAACCAGGAATTGTATGGACCGCCCACGACACTCCCCTGGGGTATCAAGATCGACGCCAATCACCGCCTGGCGGAATTCGCCGACTTGAACAAATATCCCGTCGAAACGACCCGATTCCACCCGACGTTTGCCTACGAAATGCTCTGGAACTTCTTCGCAGCGGGACTCCTCCTATGGCTGTCGCGGCGTTACGAAAAGGATCTTAAACCGGGCGCGCTCTTCTCCGGCTGGTTGCTGCTGGCCGGCTTCGGGCGCGTGGTAATCGAATTCTTCCGCCCCGACCAGCCCAAGATCGAGGGATTGGGCATTAGTTACTCGAGCATCGCCGCGGCGTTGATGGCGGTGACAGGCGCCATTATGCTGATGATACGCTATAAGGCGATCAACGCGCCGTTTGCCGAAGGTTGGGAAGAGGAGTACCAACTGTCCACGCAGGTGAACAAGCCACCCGTGGAAGTTGTCGAAGAAGAGCAGGAGGAGGTCGTGAAAGTGAAAACGGCAAGGAAAGCCGCCCCTGCCAGGCCGCGAACGGCAACCGTAAAGAGGGCAACAAAAGCAAAGCCTGTCGTCAAAGAGACCGGCAAGCCGGAAATTCGTTCAGGCGGGAAAACCAACTCTCGAGCGAAAAAATCGTCCTGATAAAAATGCTGCCCGAAGGGATTTCCTTCGGGCAGTTCGTTTAATCCGCTGCGGGAATGTGGGTGGAGTGTTTTTCCGCTTTGACTGGCAATGGCTCGCGTTTGTCGAAGCCAAAACGCTCAAAGATATCGGCATATAGTTCAATGATCATTTCGCGGGTGAACCCCATTTCCTCATAGGAGTAGACATGGTCGCTGTTGAAGGTGAGCGTCTCTTTGACGGCTTCATCCACGATGACATCGAGTCCGGGTTTGTCAGGATAGCCAAATTGCTCGTAGAACGAACGGATGACATGCTCCGGGCGTTGGATCAGGTCATCATAGTTCAGGATCAGGTGTCGGGGAGAGGGATGCGTGTCCAGGTATTTGAGAGGGTATGTATACCAGTACCGGGTCATTTCCACGATCTCATCCAGATACAGCCATTTTTCCTTTGGGTCGGTGAATTGGCGGCGGGCGTAATTGATCCATGAAACGGTGGAGGGTAGCATATCCAGCGGATTGCGCGCAAGGTAAATGATGCGCGCGTCGGGAAAGAACTCCACAAGTGTTTCGATCTTGGGGCTGAACGCCGGGTTCTTCGCCACAAAATATTTCTTCCCGGTGGCATACATGTGCCGCTGCAACATGGATTTGTAGAACGACATGATGCGGCGCTTGTGCGCGGGGGTGAGCGCCTCGTCGAAGTGCTGGTAATCGGGAAATTCATCCATGAAGGGGAAGAGGAAGGTGACGAAATAGCCGTCCCAGATGTGAAGGTGGATATTTTCATCCTCCTCCGGTTGGAAGAAGGAGATGGGGTGAATCTTGATCTTGCCAAGCGTAGCACGGTCAAATGCGAACAGAAGGCGGTGTAAAAATCCATTAAGGTGTTTTTTATCGAGCCGCGAGACGAATTGGGTGATCTTCTTTTGCGTCACGGAAGGAGTCAGATAAATATCCCAGGTGGTCAGACTGGTGAAAGTTTCCGAGTCGCGCGAGAGCAGGCGGTGCAGGAAGGTGGAACCGCTGCGCAAGTTGCCGAGGATGAAGAGCGGTTTTTCGATGGGTTGGGTTTTGTAGGCAGGGAAGAGGATGTCGTCGAGCCAGAAGAAAAACCAGTGGAAGAGCGAACCGATGGGCCAGACCAGATAGAACAGTGCCAGAAAGACAATCCGTTTTCGTGTGAGGCGGGCAGGGGTATTTTGGGAGGCAAAGAACGAGCGATAGAATGTGCGCCAGAACAGGCGGAAGTTGTAGTGCATGAAGCAGGGTATCCTTTGATAATGACGACTTTCTCTTTCGGCGTCCTGCAAAGTCATCACTAGTTTACATGGAAGAAGCCCCGTGAAGGGCTCCCTCCTCTTTATTCTATCAGCAATTCACTTTTTTGTCGGCGTGGAGTCAAATCTGGTCAAGGGTGGGTCCTCTCACAGCGGGATAGATCAACGTTTGGCTGAGAGAATTGCTCAAGGAGGCTGAAATGGATTTTCTTCATTCTGATACGCAAATAAGCGATCCGCGTAAACGCAGAATACCGTGTCGAGAAACAGAGCGGTGAAAAAGAAACCATTGACCTGCTGCAATGCGTGATCATGTAACAAACAAATTGGACAAGATAAAATCTTGTCTCACGTTTTCTTATGAGCTTTCCACCAAAGTTTTGAACCGTTCCATATCCCTCCAAGTGTTCGCGACAAATCGCTTCTTCACGAACGGGCCGATGAGCCGCATCATAAAGGTCTTAAACCTGAATTCGACATCCACTTTCCAGAGCGTCTTGTTCGGTCCATTTTCGAGAAACGTATTCTTTACAGGATTATCCGCAAACTCATTGATATACACGCCATCGAGTCGTTCGAATTCGGAACGAAAGGTAACCTTCTCAATCAACGAAAATTCCCGGTCACCGTTCTTGAACGTCAACTTTGCTACCGAGCCGGGCTGACCAGCTGTCCCATCAAGACGCTCGATCTTCATGAGGGAGGGCTGCCATTTATCCATGTTGTTCGGGTCGCCGAAGATTTTCCATACCTCGGTACGGGGTTTGTCGATGGTAAGCTCAAGTGAATATTTCATTTCAGCATTTCTTGTCTTTCATTCGCGAAGAAATTCAAGCGTGCGAGACCATGCCAATTCAGCAGCTTCAGCATTGAACTCGGGGCGGTCACTTTCGAAGAACCAGTGACTGGTGTTTGGATAAAAATGGAATTGCGCCCTTAACCCGGCAGTCTGCATTTCGTTTTGCATGGCATGGATGTACTTCTCATCCTCCCATTCATCATCCTCGGCAAAATGTCCAAGGACAGCTGCCTTGAGTTTGGTGTAATCTGTTTCTCCGGCGCCATAAAACATCACAATCTTGTGGATGTTATCCGGGCGGTCCCCGGCAAGTACAAGCGACCATGCCGACCCCATGGAGAATCCGATAACAGAGAACGGTTCTTTCCGAACTTCAGGCTGATCCCGTAGAAAGTCGGACGCCGCCACCACGACATCGTATTTTTGTTGCCCGTCCAATTCATCCATGATTTGTTTGGCTTCGTCAATGGTTTTTGCAATTCTTCCATTGTTGATATCTGGAGCAAAAGCGACAAAACCTTCTGCGGCTAGACGATTACAAAGATTCATGAAGATCGAATTCAACCCCCACCAGGCATGGAACACGAGAACGCCAGGTGCATCGGGTCGATCTGGTAATGCCAAGTACCCTGACACTGACTGTCCATTTACATCGAAAGTAATGTCTGTAGCATTCATGTTCATTTCTCTTTTCTAAATTGCTCAAAGCCCTTGCGAGTTAAACTGGCAAGTTCATTGAACAGATCAGGTTCGACCCTTTTGAAGTTGAAACAGGATTTTCCCTGCATGTGTTTCTCCAACTCCGGAGAGATATTCTTGAGCAGATCGGGGAACATGTATACAGGCATCAGATAAAAGGAGACATAGTTCTTCTTGATTTGCACGGATCCAAAGAAAAGTGCCTTTTTCCATTTTTCACTGTAGGGTCCGTCGAGGGAATAGGATTCGGGCGTATCGGCGGTGAGGGTCAGTTTGGATGCGTAGGGTTGGAGGATCCTTTTGAGTTGTTCAAAAATGGCGAAAAATTCATTTTGCGGCATGTCAGCCTCCTGACTGGACAATGATTTTGATAAAAACCGGGTCGCCAAATGGAATACCATCCTTATCGAAGGCGCGCCATTCGCTTTGATAGGCGCCTTCGATGAAAGGAGCGGTGAAAGTAATCTGGAGCGTGGCTTGGGTTCCGGCGCGGGCAGGATAGAGGGCAATGAATGCTGGAGCGCCGAGGTCATCACCACTGATGTGTTTGAGAATGTAGCGGGAATCCCAGTTGCAGGTGCCGCTGTTCTCGACCAGCCATTGCTTATCGATGATTGCACCAACATCATAGAATGTATTATCGGGAACGGTTACATCTGCGATGAAGGTCAGATCGTTGGTGCATTCTTCGGGAGTTGGGGTGGGGGTGCCGGATATAACGGTGGGTAGAGGCGTCGGTTGGATGATGACAACCTGCCGGGTAGGTTGGATAATCAACGTCGGTTCGATGAGCGGAGGCGGGACAGTAGGCGGGATGAATGGAGTCGGTGTGGGAGCAGGGGAGCAGGACCACAGATAAACACAGATGAACAGGATCAAGAGTCGGCCGAGAGGGAAGCGGGGGGGCGTCATTGCAAAAAAAGAAGAGCGACCCGTTGCCGAGTCGCCCAACGGGCAATTTATGCTTCTTCGTCTGAACTGCCGCCGGAGTCGTCGCCTCCGCCAATGTCGAGCGGGAGGGCGATTTCGCCGCTGAGGGCTTTCTGGCGGATGACTGCGTCGATCTCGTTCATCAGGTCTGGATTCTGACGCAGGTAATCCTTGGCGTTCTCGCGCCCCTGACCGATGCGGATGTCGCCGTAGGAGAAGAACGCTCCACGCTTCTGGATGACTTCGAATTTGGTCGCCAGGTCGAGGACATCACCGCTCTTGGAGATGCCTTCGTTGAACATAATGTCGAACTCGGCGGTGCGGAAGGGAGGCGCAACCTTGTTTTTGACGACTTTGACACGGGTGCGGTTACCGATGACTTCATCACCGACCTTGATCGCCTGGATGCGGCGCACATCGAGACGCACGGAGGCGTAGAACTTGAGCGCCTGCCCGCCGGTGGTGGTTTCGGGGTTGCCGAACATGACGCCGATCTTCTGGCGGAGCTGGTTGGTGAAAATGACGGCGGTCTTGGTCTGGTTGATGGCGCCGGAAAGTTTGCGCAACGCCTGGGACATGAGACGTGCCTGCACGCCCATACTGGGGTCGCCCATGTCGCCTTCGATCTCTGCCCGTGGAACGAGCGCCGCCACCGAGTCGACGACAACCACATCCACTCCGCCGGAGCGAACAAGGGTCTCGACGATCTCGAGCGCCTGTTCACCGGTATCCGGCTGGGAAACGAGCAGATTGTCGATATCCACGCCGACGCGCGCCGCATAGACCGGGTCGAGGGCGTGTTCCATGTCGATAAAGGCCGCCACGCCACCCATCTTCTGCGCTTCGGCGACGATGTGCTGGCAGATGGTGGTCTTGCCAGAGGATTCCGGTCCATAGATCTCGGTGATACGCCCGCGTGGAACGCCGCCAACGCCGAGGGCAATATCGAGGGAAAGCGAGCCGGTGGGGAAGGCTTCGGTCTCCATATGTTTTGCCTCGCCGAGACGCATGATGGAGCCGTCGCCGTAGCGTTTAAGGATGTCGCCGACAGCCTTATCAAGAACGGCGCGCTTGGCGCCATCGATATTCTGGTTGGGTGCCTGTTCTTCTACGGCGGTCGCTTTTGATTTTCGAGGGGACATGGCTTTTCTCCAATACAGGTGTAAAAGGTCTAATCGTGTGTGTAGCCGAGAGTATAGCACAGATGTTCTGTACGTCAAGTGTTGCACCTCAGATAACGGCTGCCGTCGAATAATGAACCAAGTCAGTGGGTACAAAAATAAACGCGGAGAAATATGAGTGAGTTTTGTTTATTACATCCATAACATTATTTTTGTGACAATCTGCACATTTATTATTAATCTGAAATGCTTACAATAAGCATCAACGTTTACTTAATCGGTAAACGTTTCAGAGACGCCGAATGCTCAAGATCAACCGTCAGACCGATTACGCTGTAAGAGTGGTTCTTGCCCTTGCCAAACGTGGCGAGGGAGTTCGTCTCTCCAGCGCGGATATTCAGCGGGAAATGCTGATCCCCAAGTCGTTCATGACCCGCATTGTCGCTCAATTGGCGCATTTTGGGTTGATTGAAACCTTCCCCGGTCGCGATGGCGGGCTGTCGCTCCCCCGCGCCGCCTCCCAGATCACGCTCAAGGATGTGGTGGAGGCGTTCGAGGGTCCGATCCTGCTTTCGGAGTGTATGCAGGTCAAGGGCGAGGATGACTGCCCATTCCTTTCCAATTGCCCAGTTCGCTCGAAGTGGGGACGCGTGCAGGTGGCGATGCTGCGCGAGATGGCATTCATTACATTCGAAGATTTAGTCAAAGAAGCGCTTGGCATCCCCATGGCGACGCCAAGTCTCGTCGGTTAATTCGTACGCACCGGAGGGCGCGTACATATTTTTGAAGGAGAGTCTATGGACCCAATCACACTTTCTCGATTGCAGTTTGCTCTCACCACAATCTATCACTGGCTGTTTGTCCCCCTCACGCTGGGGCTGGGGTGGTTCGTGGCGTTCATGCAAACCCGCTATTACCAGACCCGGGACGAAACCTGGCGCAAGATGGCAAAGTTCTGGGGCAAGTTGTTCCTGATCAACTTCGCCATTGGCGTGGTGACGGGCATCGTGCAGGAATTCCAGTTCGGCATGAACTGGTCGGAGTATTCCCGCTACGTGGGCGACATCTTCGGCGCTCCGCTTGCCGTGGAAGCCCTGCTGGCTTTCTTCATGGAATCCACCTTCCTCGGAGTGTGGATCTTCGGTGAAGGGCGCGTGCCGGAAAAAGTTCACCTCGCTTCGATCTGGCTTGCGGCTCTCGGCTCGAATCTGTCTGCGCTCTGGATCCTGCTTGCGAACGGCTGGATGCAGCATCCGGTCGGTTACGTGATCAACGAAGCCAACGGCCGTGCGGAACTGGTCAACTTCTTTGCGCTGATTGGCAACCCCAAGGGCTGGATCTTCTTCTGGCATACCATCTCCGACGGTGTGCTGATGGCGGCGATGATGCTCCTCGCGGTCAGCGGCTACCACATCTTCCGCAAACAGAACGTGGACTTCTTCAAGCGTTCGTTCATGATCGGCACGGTCGCCGGTTTGATCGCCAGCGTGCTGGTCTTCCTCGGCGGACACACCATGGGGCAGTACATGTACGAAACCCAGCCGATGAAATTCGCCGCCATCGAAGCGCACTGGGAAACTTCCCAGCCCGCCGATTTCTCGATCCTCACCATCGGCGATTTGAGCGGAAAACGCGAAGTCTGGTCGTGGAGGATGCCGCGTGTATTGAGCTTCCTGGCTTGCAACAACTTCGGTTGCGAGGTGAGAGGCGTGTACGACATCCAGGCGGAGTACGAAGCGCTATACGGCTCCGGCACCGATTACATCCCGTTGATGGTCGTCACCTATTGGACCTTCCGCATCATGATGACCTTCGGCTTTATCATGATCGGCGTTACCGCCTTCTTCCTGTGGGCGAACATGCGCGGCGACATCACCAAAGCCAAATGGATGAAGTGGATGCCGTCCATCCTCATCCTGCCGTATCTTGCCAACGCCAGCGGCTGGATCCTGACCGAAATGGGACGCCAACCCTGGATCGTGCAGGGCTTGCTCAAGGTGGAGGATGCAGTCTCCCCGAATCTCACCACCGTTGACCTGCTCATCTCGCTCATCGGTTACACCGTCGTTTATGGCGCGCTTGCGGTCGCAATGGTCAAGCTGATGGTCAAGTACGCCAAGGCTGGACCCGACGCCGCCATGCACGAATCGGTTGATGTTGCCCCTTCGCTCGTCGGCGCGGATGACTAAACACGGAGAAACAACATGTCATACGAATTTCTTCAAACACTCTGGTTCATTTTGATCGCTGTCCTGTGGATTGGTTTCTTCTTCCTCGAGGGCTTCGATTTCGGCGTGGGAATGCTCCTTCCGTTTTTGGGCAAAAAGGACGAGGAACGCCGCGCCATCATCAACACCATCGGCTCGGTTTGGGACGGGAATGAAGTCTGGCTCCTCACCGCCGGCGGCGCGACCTTTGCCGCCTTCCCGCACTGGTACGCCACCATGTTCAGCGGCTTCTATCTCGCGCTCTTCCTGTTATTGGTTGGCTTGATCCTGCGCGGCATCTCCTTTGAATACCGCTCCAAAGACGCCAACCCCGCCTGGCGCAACCGCTTCGACTGGATGATCGCCATCGGCTCGTTCCTCTCCGCTCTCCTGTTGGGCGCGGCTTTCGCTAACCTGGCGCGCGGCGTGCCGATTGACGAGAACATGATGTTCACCGGCAACCTGTTTACCTTGCTCAATCCCTACGGTCTGCTCGGCGGCGTGACCACGGTGGCGGTCTTCCTGCTGCACGGCGCGAATTTCCTGGGCCTCAAACTCGAAGGCGAACTGCGCGAACGCGTCAACGGCTTTGCCAAGAAACTCTGGGCTGCGACCTCCGTCCTGTATATTGCTCTCGGCGTCTTCACCTACGCGGCTGGCTTCTGGGCGCGCGGCATCGTCAACCCTGGCATCGTGCCGATCACCGCGGTGGTCGCCCTGTTGGTGGCTGGCTACTTCATCAACAACAAGATGGAGGGCTGGGCGTTCATCATGGTGGCGCTCAATATCGTGTTGACCCAGGTCACCTTCTTCACGATGACCTTCCCCAACGTGATGCTCTCCACCATCAATCCGGCATACAGCCTCACCATCTACAACGCCTCCTCCTCGCAGTACACGCTGACGGTCATGTCCATCGTCGCCCTGATCTTCGTCCCCATCGTACTAGCCTACCAGGGTTGGACCTACTACATGTTCCGCAAACGCATCAGCACCGACAAGAAGACGCTGGTCTATTAGTCCGATACAAGGCGGAGTGGAAACACTCCGCCTTACCTTTTGTACCTGACGTCACAAATCATTGACATTCCGCAAAGAGGAGAACCCTATGGCTAAGATCGTTGTCATTGGAGCGGGCTTTGCCGGGCAGACCGCCGCCTTGTATCTGGGCGACAAACTCGGTAAAAAGCACGAAATCACCGTCATCAGCAACCGTGACGTGTTCGGCTACGTACCCTCGTGGGTATGGGTCGGCGTCGGACACATGAAACCCGAGAACACCGTCTTCAAACTCAAGCCCGTCTTGGAACGCAAACACGTTAAATTCGTTCATGCCGCCGCCAAGAAGATTCACCCCGACGTGGGCGACCAGTACGTGATCGGCGAGGAGATCGGGACGGGGAAGGAAGTACGCCTCGACTACGATTATCTCGTCATCGCCCCCGGCCCCCTGCTCAACTTTGCCGGCACGCCCGGACTCGGACCCGACGGCGGCTTCACCCACTCGATCTGTTCCCTGCCTCACGCCGTCAAGACGCGCGACGCGTACCTGTCCCTGTGTGAAAGGATGAAGAAGGGCGAGCAGGTCAAAATCGTGGTCGGAACCGGTCATCCCGGCGCGACGTGTCAGGGCGCGGCGTTCGAGTACATCGTCAATATCCACAAGGACCTCGTCAAAAAAGGTCTGCGCAACAAAGCCGATATCCTGTGGCTTTCCAACGAGCCCGCGCTGGGCGATTTCGGCGTCAACGGCGTGCAGATCAAGCGCAACGGCATTGTGCAGAAAAGCGACGAGTTCATCAAGTCGGTCTTCAACGACCACGGCATCCGGTATCAAGTGCAGACGGGCGTTACGAAAGTCGAAGAAGGAAAAATTTACTGGCAAAATTACGAAGGCGAAGAGGGCGTCACCGAGTTCGACTTCGCCATGCTCATCCCGCAATTCAAGGGACAACCGTTCCAATACATCGGCAAGGATGGCTCGGACATTTCCTCGAAGATGGTCAACCCCGCAGGCTTTGTCCTCGTGGATGGGAAATACGGTCTCGCCTACCCTGAACTTGCCCAAACGCCCGAAGCCTGGCCCGCCCATTACAACAACCCGAATTACCCGAATGTCTTTGCGGCGGGAATCGCCTTCGCACCTCCCGGACCCATCTCCAAGCCGTTCACCAACAAGAACAACCTGCTCATTGCCCCCGCCCCGCCGCGCACAGGCATGGTGAGCGGCATGATTGGGCGCGTCGTCGCCATGAACATCGCCGACCTCATCGAAAAAGGGACCATGACCCATAGCGAACGCATGACCGAAATGGTCGCGGCGTGCATCGCCTCGATGGGCGACAACCTGTGGGACGGCAACGCCGTTACCATCGTCATGCGACCTGTCGTACCCGACCGCAAGAAATACCAGAACGAATACGGGCGCGACCTGTTCGTCTCGCATCTCGAAATGGGCTTGAGCGGCGCGTGGATGAAGTTCATGCTCCACCATACCTTCCTCTGGAAATTCAAAGGCAACTTCGGCTGGAAGTTGATCCCCGAATAGGAGGCTGACATGCAACAGGAATTCTCAAAATCCGAAAAGTTCTGGATGAACTTCAAACTCTACCAACTTTGGCGCTTCATCGTCCTCAACATCAAAATCTACACTGTCGCCGTCCAGAGCAAGTGGAAATAGCTATCTCACAGCCTGTATAATTGGAAGGTTGATGGATACATCCTCAACCTTCCAAATTTTTAACTTGACACTTGTCACCTGACACTTGAAACTTGGCATTTGGAACTTGACACCCTGACATGCACCGCCGCCTTTTATCCCTCACCCGCGACACCCGTCTCCCCCTCCTCCTCACGGTTCTCTCTGGACTTTTGGCTGGTCTGCTGACCATTGCCCAAGCCTACCTCGTCAGCGGCACCGTAAACGGAGTCTTCCTGGATGGGCAGACTCTCACACAAGTCTCGCACTGGCTGCGCCTCATCCTGCTCCTCATTGCGGGACGCGCCTTCCTCGCCTGGGTGAATGAAGTCAGCGCCAATGTCGTCGCCGTGCGCATCAAAACCGACCTGCGCGAGCGGCTCTTCGACCACATCCTCAAACTCGGTCCCGCCTATACACGCGGACAACGCACAGGCGACCTGACCACCGCCGCCGTCGAAGGAATCGAAGCGCTGGACGCCTATTACAGTCAATATCTGCCTCAACTCGTCATCACCGCTCTTGTCCCCATCAGCATCCTGCTCTTCGTCTTCCCCATGGATTTATTGTCGGGCATCATTCTGCTCGTCACCGCACCGCTGATCCCCTTCTTCATGGTCATGATCGGCAAAGGCGCAGAGATCGTCACCAAGCGCCAATACGAGACCCTCTCCCGTCTCTCCGCCCACTTCCTCGACAGCCTGCAGGGACTGACCACGCTCAAACTCTTCGGACGCTCCAAATCCCACGCGAAGAACATCGCCGCCGTCAGCGAACAATACCGCGACACCACCCTCGGCGTCCTGCGCATCACCTTCCTCTCTGCCCTTGCGCTCGAACTGCTGGCAACCGTCAGCACCGCCATCATCGCTGTCGAGATTGGCTTCCGCCTGCTCTACAAAGTGATGGAATTCCGCGAAGCCTTCTTCCTGCTCATCCTCGCGCCCGAATTCTACATGCCCCTGCGCGCCCTCGGTGCAAGATTCCACGCCGGCATGTCTGGCACGACTGCGGCAAAGAGAATTTTCGAGATTTTGGATACGCCAATTACTAGTAAGCAGTTATCAGTAACCAGCGATCAGTCAATTGCCAATTACCAATTACGTCTTGCCAACGTTTCCTTCACCTACCCCGGCGAAACGGCGCCCGCCCTCGAAAACATCAACCTGGAAATCAAAGCGGGTCAACACATTGCCCTCGTCGGCAAAACGGGCGCGGGAAAATCTACGCTGGTCAATCTGCTGCTCGGCTTCATCCAACCGACATCAGGGCGTATACAGATAAACACGTACACAAGTACACAATCACCAATTACCCATTACCAATCGCCAATTCATCATTCATCCTTCACAATTCATAATTTGATTTCCTGGGTTCCTCAAAAACCCCACCTCTTCCACGACACCATCGCCGCCAACATTCGCCTCGGCAAACCGGATGCCGCGCTCGCAGAAGTCATCGAAGCCGCCAAAGCCGCCCACCTGCACGACTTCATCGAAACCCTCCCTGAGAAATACGAAACCGTCATCGGCGAAGGCGGAGCCCGTCTCAGCGGCGGACAGGCACAGCGCCTCGCCCTCGCCCGCGCCTTCCTCAAAGATTCCCCCATCCTCATCCTCGACGAACCCACCTCCAGCCTCGACCCCGAAACCGAATCCCTGCTCGAAGATTCCACCCGCCGCCTCATGCAGGGACGAACCGTGATTACCATCGCGCACCGCCTCAACACCATCTTCAAGTCGGATCACATCGTCGTCCTCGAAGAGGGCCGCATCGTCGAACAAGGCACACACAGCGAACTGCTTGCCCGTAATGGCGCGTATGCAGAGATGGTCAAAGCATATCAAGCGCCCGAGTCCAACGTCAAAAGTCAAACGTCAGAGATTTCCAGCCTTCGACCCTCCGACATTGCTCAGGGCAAGCCTTCGACACTCGACTTTCGACCCATTACCAATCACCAATTACCCGTTACCACTTACCAATTACCAACCGCCAATCGCCAATCGCAAATCGGCAATCGTAAATCCACCATCCTCCTCCGCCTGCTCTCCTTCCTAAAAGGCAGTTGGTCACTTGTTGCCCTCTCCGTCCTCCTCAGCGCCCTCACCATCGGCTCCAGCGTCGCACTTATTGGCGTCTCGGCATGGCTCATCTCCACCGCCGCCATCGCCACATCCGTCGCCGACCTCGGCGTGTCCGTCGTTGCCACGCGCCTCTTCGGCATCAGCCGCGCCGTCTTCCGCTACCTCGAGCGCCTCGTCTCGCACAACGTCACCTTCCGCCTGCTCGCCCGTCTGCGCGTCTGGTTCTACGAACGCCTCGAACCCCTCGCCCCCGCCCGCCTGATGGACTACAAAAGCGGCGACCTGCTCGCTCGCGTCATCGGCGATGTGGAGACTCTGGAAAACTTCTACGTCCGCGTCGTTTCGCCCTCCCTGACCGCCGTCTTCGTGGGAGTCTTCACCGCCCTGTTCTTCGCCTCCTTCTACCCGACGCTTGCCTTTGTCCTCCTCGGCTTTTTCCTCACTTTGGGCTTGATCCTGCCCCTCCTCGCCCAACTCCTCAGCCGCAGACCCGGCACACGCCTCATCACCCAGCGCGCCGACCTCCACACCCAACTTGTGGATGGCATCCAGGGTCTCGCCGATTTGCTCGCCTTCGGTCGCGCCGCAGACCGCGCACAACGTCTCGCCGCCACAGGCAAAGCCTACGGCGATGCGCAAAAACAGATGGCGCGCATCAATGGAGTCCACTCGGCGCTCATGACTCTCCTCACCAACCTCGGGCTGTGGACAATGCTGGTGCTGGTCATTCCGCAGGTGACAGCAGGGAACATCAAAGGCGTGATGCTGGGAACGTTTGCGTTGATGACCTTTGCCTCCTTCGAAGCCGTCAACCCTCTGCCCCTTGCCGCGCAAATGTGGAACGCCTCCCGCGAAGCGGCGAAACGGCTGTTCGAGGTGGTGGATGCAGAGCCAGTGGTCAGTGATCGAGTGAGCAGTGAACAGTTATCAGTTACCAATCACCACTTACAAATTACCAACTTAACCTTCACCTACCCCAACACCTCCGCCCCCGCCCTCGACAGTGTGACCTTTGAACTTCAACCTTCGACCTCGATTGCCATCGTCGGTCCGAGCGGGGCGGGGAAGAGCACCATCGCCAATTTGTTATTCCGCTTCTGGGAGTACGAGTCGGGAGAAATAAGATTGGGCGGAGAGCCGCTCAAATTGCTGAATCAGGATGAGGTCCGAAAAAGACTCGCCCTCGTCTCGCAGAACAGTTATTTCTTCAACGCCTCCATCCGCGAGAATTTGCGGCTGGCGCGTCCCAAAGTCACACAGGAGGAGATGGAAGCGGCGGCGCGCGCGGCGCACATCCACGACTTCATCATGAGCCTGCCCAAAGGCTACGGCACCCTCATCGGCGAGCAGGGACTGCGCCTTTCGGGCGGCGAACGTCAGCGGCTGGCGATTGCGCGGGCATTGCTCAAGGATGCCCCCATCCTGATTTTGGACGAACCCACCGCCAACCTCGACCCGCTCACCGAAAAGGCAGTGCTGGAAACGCTGTTCGATGTGATGCGGCGCAAGACATCCCTGCTCATCACCCACCGCCTGATCGGGCTGGAAAACGTGGACGAAATCCTCGTGCTGAATCATGGGCGCATCATCGAGCGCGGCACGCATGACGAATTGCTTGCAAGGGATGGGCTGTACCGCCGCCTGTGGGATTTGCAAAATCAAATTCTCGACAAGGATAACTAAGGGTAAAATTGGAGCATGCGCACATTCGAACTCAACATCTTCATTGACCGCCCGCGAGATGAGGTTTATGATCACGTTTCGGAGCCGATCAATATGATCGGGCTGCAACCTCTGCTTACCACGATCGATATCTTGAAGGAGCAAAAGAGCACCAGCGGGGTGACCTTGCGCCCGTTTTATACGGTGGAGACGTTTCGCTGGGCAGGGCTTCCCATTTTCAGAAGCCGTGTCTATTCGGTCATCCATCTGACCCACCCCAAGGAAGAGCTCGAGATACATGTTTTCAGAAAGCCTGGCATTCAGATCGTCTTCCGATATTTCTTTAATGAAGATGTCGATGGGAACCGTACCCACCTGACCCAGAGGGTCAGTTTTGAAAAGGTAAGCAAGCTGCTCGAAAATCTTGTCTTCGACCAAGCGATCAAAACCCAGCGCGCCATGCTCACAAATCTGAAAGTTCGGCTGGAAACAAAATAAACCCTGCTGCTTGCACTCAAAAATCGAACATGCTATAATACCGGCAACTCCCCAGTTGCTTTACAGACTCTTTATTGCGAAATCCGTACACGGCAATTCACCCTGCCCGGGTTTTGCGTGATATGACCTTGAAAGAAAATCCTCAAACTCCAACAACCTAAGGGAATTTCCCAGCCCGCCCTTCCGATCAGGGCGGCGGTCTGGTTTGCACTCAATAACACATCATTCCACCCCAAATCGAGAAGATACAATGAAAATACTTGAATTAGAGAACGAACCTCTTTCGAAACTGCGCGGCATGGCGAAGGCGTTGAACATCCCGAACGCCAACCGCCTGAAGAAAGAGACCCTTGCCATGATGATCCGCGAAGCGGAGGCGCAGAAGGAAGGCATCGAACTGCGCGGCGGCATCCTGGAGATCATGAGCGAGGGCATTGGTTTCCTGCGGGCAACCAACTACCGCATCAGTGACCAGGATGTCTACGTCTCGCAAGCGCAGCTCCGCCGGCATGAACTACGTGCAGGCGACTTAGTAATCGGGCAGGTACGTCCGCCGCGTGAGAGTGAGCGACATTACGGGCTCCTGAAGGTCGAATCGATCAACGGCGTCGATGTCGAAGACGCCACCCGGCGTCCCGTGTTCGAAAACCTCACGCCAATCTTCCCAGACAAGCGCTTCGATCTTGAGACCGACCATGATACACTCGCCCCGCGTTTGATCAACCTGATCGCTCCCATCGGAAGAGGGCAACGCGGACTGATTGTCTCACCTCCCAAAGCGGGGAAAACCACCATCCTCAAGCAAATTGCGAATTCCATTTCAACCAAATATCCCGATGTGCATTTGATCGTGGCGCTCATCGGCGAACGCCCCGAAGAAGTGACCGACATGGACCGTTCGGTGGATGCCGAAGTGGTGGCCTCCACGTTCGACGAACCGGTCACCTCTCACGTCCGCACGGCGGAACTCGCCTTAGAGCGCGCTAAGAGACTCGTGGAGATTGGTCGCCACGTGGTAATCTTAATGGACTCGATCACCCGCCTGGCGCGTGCCTATAACCTGGTGGTTAACCCCTCCGGGCGCACGCTCTCCGGCGGTATGGACCCCTCAGCGCTCTACCCGCCCAAACGTTTCTTCGGTGCGGCGCGTAATCTTGAAGAAGGCGGTTCGTTGACCATCATCGCGACCTGCCTCGTGGACACCGGCTCGCGTCTCGATGATGTGGTCTATGAAGAATTCAAAGGCACCGGCAACATGGAATTGCACCTTTCACGCAAATTACAGGAACGCCGAATCTACCCGGCTGTGGACATCGAACGTTCGTCCACGCGTCGCGAGGACCTGTTGCTGGGACCCGATCTTTTACAGCGCGTCTGGCTGATGCGCCGTATGTTCATCCAGATGATCTCTCCGCAACCGCAGGGCGCAGGCATGGATAATTCCGTCGCCACCGAAGCCATCATCACCCGTCTCGACCGCGCCCGCAACAACCAAGAGTTTCTCGAGAACCTGGGCAGAGACGATTAACCGACTTTCAGCATGTCAAAACTCGCTTCGATCTTCAAGAACAACCTCTTCAGCATCATCAGTTGGGCTGTCACCTTGATCCTTGTGGGAGGCATGGTGGGCGGCTCATTAATGTGGAAAAAAAACACTGCCACCGTTCAGGCGCCGCCACCCGAGCCGACCGTCGCGCCAGATGAGATTCAGCCCGAAGTGGCGATGCCAGCTCTGGGTATGCCCGAATCGTTCTCATCCATTGAGAGGGAGATCCAGATCAAAACGAATGTCCCGGCGGACAAGCCGCGTTACAAGCCGGTCGAATACCGTGTATCGCGCGGTGATTCTGTGTTTGCGATTTCGGAATCGTTCAAGCTTAAACCTGAAACCGTTTTGTGGGCCAATTATGATGTTTTGCAGGATGATCCCCACAGCCTGGCGCCGGGCATGGTTCTGAAGATTCCTCCCACCGATGGCATTTATTACCAGTGGAAGGAAAACGACACGCTTGAGAAGGTCGCCAATGAATTCAAGGCGAATATCGATGATATTTTGAATTATCCGGGGAACGATATAGACTTGGCTGACCCCAAGATCGAGTCGGGATCATGGGTCATGATTCCCGGCGGTGAACGCGAGTTTGTGCAATGGCTGGTTCCAACGGTGGCGCGCGGTTCATCGGGTACATCGCCCACAAACCAGAATTCGTGTCCCGGTGGGGCGATAGGCAGCGGTGGTTTCGTATGGCCGGCGGACAATCATTTCCTCTCCGGCAACGATTACTGGTCCGGTCACCTGGGCATCGACATTGCCGCGGGCGAGGGCGCGCCGGTCTATGCCGCAGACAGCGGCGTGGTGACCATGGCGCAGGGCGGCTACAACTATGGCTATGGCAACGTTATTCAAATCGACCACGGCAACGGTTATTCGACGCTGTATGCGCACTTAAGCACGATTGGCGTGAGCGTCTGTTCCAGTGTGAGCGCGGGTCAATGGATTGGCGCTGCCGGCAACACCGGCAATTCGCAAGGTGCGCACCTGCACTTTGAAGTCCGCCAGAACGGCGGGTTCATCAACCCCTGGTTCGTACTGCCCTAGAAAAAACGACCTCGATGGACCAAAACGAACTCAACAAACTGCTCTCCAAATTAAAACTGGGAAGTATTCGGTATTTCGATTCCCTCGGCTCAACCAATGACGAGGCTTTGGCTTGGGCAACCAGCGGCGCAAAAGACATGTCGCTCATCGTTGCAGACGAGCAGACGATGGGACGCGGCAGATACGACCGTCCCTGGTTCACGCCTCCCGGCACCGCACTTGCCTTTAGCCTGATCCTGCGTCCTGCGCTGGAGGAAAGACCCCATCTTTCAAGATTGGTGGGGTTGGCAGCATTATCCATCGCCCAAGCCATCCAGGCGCGTGGCCTCTACCCGGAGGTCAAATGGCCTAACGATGTGCTCCTCAATCGCCGTAAAGTCGCGGGAGTGCTGATCGAACTGGTCTGGTCGGGGGAGGATGTCGAGAACGTTGTCATCGGGGTTGGCGTCAATATTACGAAACGCTCTGTCCCTTCAACGGATATCCTGCGCTTTCCCGCCACCAGCTTGGAGGATGCGTTGGGCAAACCTGTGGAACGAGGGGAGATTTTGTACGACATCCTTGCTGCGTTCATTTCTCTGCGCCCGCAATTGGGGACAGACAATCTGATCAAACAATGGGAAAAGGTGCTTGCGTATCAAGGAAGACAGGTGCAGGTGGAAATGGGCGGCGGACAGACCGTCACCGGCAAAGTGGCGGGGTTGGAATCGGACGGCAGTTTGAAATTGCGCGATGAAGATGGCAAACCAGTGACAGTACGCTTCGGGGATGTGCGCCTGCGCCCCTTCGCATGATATACTCGGGCACGAGGTCAATATGTTCGATAATTTACGCGACTCTGCAGAATCATCCTTCTACGAAGAGGAACCGAACGATCTTTACAAGGAACCGACGCCTCAACCAGTCGCTGCGCGTGTCCCGAAAAAAAGACGCGGCAGTTCCCGTTTCCTCGGCATGACCGCGCAACAGCGGTTCTTCATTTCTCTCATGCTCATGGTGACAGTCTGCATCATGGGCACGCTCGCACTGTTTGTGCTTGGAAAGATGTCGCTGTAATTTTCACCCGCATACATGCAACGTCCCGAAGGCCTGAACCTTCGGGACGTTTTCTTTCAGATCAACTGCGGTTGCGGTTCCACTTTTTCTTCGTCGCTCATCTGAGCCCCAGCTCGTTTCAGATCCTCGGCGGAAATACGCGCCACCGAAGCGACGTAATCCCCCTCCTGCGGCTTGATGAGGTGTACGCCCTTCGTGGAACGTCCCGCCTGTTTGACAGTCTTGTTTTTGATACGAATCGCCACTCCGTTGGCAGTGATGATTGTCAGGTCGTCATCCTTTTGCACCACGCGCGCCGCCACGATCTTGCCAATCTCCTTCAGCGCCTTCTGGTCGATGGTGGAGATACCGCCGGTGGCGCGTCCCTTGGGGGAGTACTCCTTGAGCGGAGTCTGCTTGCCATAACCGCCCGAAGTAACCACAAGCAACGAACCATCCTTCTCGACTACATCCATGCTGGTAACGGCGTCATCCTTTTTGAGTTTTATCGCCTGCACGCCTGCCGCCTGTCTGCCCATCGAACGGACTTTGGTCTCGCTGAAACGCAATGCCTGCCCGTTCGTAGTAACAAAGATAACCTCATCCTTGCCGCTGGTCAGGCGCGCCCAGCCGAGTTGGTCACCCTCCTCCAGGGTCATGGCAATCAAGCCCGAGGGTCGCACCGATTCGAACTCTTCCATCACCACCCGTTTCACCTTGCCCCGCACCGTTGCCAACATGCAATATCCATGCGCGGAAAAATCCGAAACGGCAATGGCAGCGGTTACACGTTCATTGGGATCGAGTGATAATACATTGACCAATGGGATACCTTTCGCGGTGCGGTCTGCGTCGGGAATCTGGTAGACCTTCTCAGAGTAAACCTTGCCCTTGTCGGAGAAGAACAGCATCGTATCCAGGCTGCGAGCCGGGATGAGCGCCACGACCTCATCCTCATCCTTGGTGGTATGACCCATCACCCCGCGCCCGCCGCGGCTCTGCGACCGGAACGCGGAGGCCGCCACACGCTTGATATAACCGCGCTCGGTGAGACTGATGAGCACCGCTTCATCCTGGACCAAGTCTGCCACCGTTAACTCTTCTTTCGCCTCCGCCGCGATTCGGGTTCGGCGGTCATCGCCGTATTTCTCGGCCAGGTCACGCATATCGTCCTGAATGAGCGCAAGGATCTTCTTCGGGTGGGCAAGCAGGTCTTCCAGATAAGCGATCTGCTGGGCAACCTGCTTGTGTTCCTCCTCGATCTTCCATCGCTCGAGGGCGGCAAGACGGCGTAATTGCATGTCGAGAATTGCCTGTGCCTGCAACTCGCTCAGTTTAAAGCGGGTCATCAGGTTGATCTTGGCGGTGTCGGAATCCTCTGACTCGCGAATGGTCTTGATGACCGCGTCGATATTGTTGAGAGCAATCAGGTATCCGTCCAGAATATGCTGACGCGCCTGGGCTTTTGCCAGATCGAAATTCGAACGGCGGACAATGACTGTCTGCCGATGTTCGATGAAGATCTGCAGGGCGCGCTTGAGAGAGAGAGTCCGCGGCTCACCATCTACGAGGGCTAGCAGTTGTACGCCATAGGTGGTCTGCAATGCTGTATATTTATAAAGTTGGTTCAACACTTTCTTGGGCTGGGCGCCGCGTTTGAGCTCGATCACAATGCTCATCCCGCGCTGGTCCGATTCGTCGCGCAAGTCCGAGATCATGTCAATCTTGTCCTCGCGCACCAGTTCGGCTATACGCTCGATCAGGCTGGCCTTGTTTACTTGATAGGGGATCTCGGTGATGACGATGTCATGCCTGCCGTTTTTGTTCTCCTCGATGTGCGCCATACCGCGGACAACCAGCCGCCCTCGCCCCGTCCCATACGCGGATTCAATCCCCTCACGCCCTACGATGATCCCGCCGGTTGGAAAATCCGGTCCCTGCACATGTTTCATCAGTTCGTCCAATGAAACATCGTCCATACGGTCATAGTTATCAATCAGGAAGATAATGGCACTGGTCAACTCCCGCAGATTGTGAGGCGGGATGTTGGTCGCCATGCCAACCGCGATACCTGAGGTGCCATTCAGGAGCAAATTCGGCACACGGGAGGGTAAGACCAGCGGTTCCTCGAGCGTATCATCAAAATTAGGGCCAAAATCGACTGTGTCCTTGTCCAGGTCGGCGAGCATTTCCTCCGCCAGCTTCTGGAGTCGGGCTTCGGTGTAACGCATGGCGGCGGGAGCGTCCCCATCCACCGAACCAAAGTTGCCCTGCCCGTCCACCAACAGATAACGCATGGAGAAATCCTGCGCCATGCGCGCCATCGTCTCATAGACTGCCGAATCGCCGTGCGGGTGAAATTTACCAAGCACCTCGCCCACGATACGGGCAGACTTCTTGTATGGCGAATTGGAGCGGATTCCCAGTTCCTGCATGGCATACAGAATGCGACGATGGACCGGTTTCAGCCCATCGCGGGCATCGGGCAGCGCCCGTGCCACAATCACGCTCATGGCGTAATCGAGGTAGGCATCCCGCATTTGGGAGTCAATATCGACTTGCTGGATGTTGCCTGTGTTGAGGGTGTTTTCGACCATGAAAATCTCTTTGTAAGGGGATAAATTGGCATAAAAAAGACACGGTGGACGAGTTTCCGCGACTCCGCGTCTTAACTAATGAAGAATACGCCTGATTTACTCTTATTATACCACCTCCGCCCACCCCTGCCTTCCCCAAATTCGCATGAAATATACCGAAAATTGTTTCATATAATACAAATTGGGAGTACCCAAAAAGGGCAGGAGGAGCAAACAAAAAGACCCGCTTTTCAGAGCGAGTCTCCTTCAGGGAAGTTCCTGTGCCGAAGGTGGGACTTGAACCCACATGAGGGAACCCTCACTACGCCCTGAACGTAGCGCGTCTGCCAATTCCGCCACTTCGGCATTTCGCATGGCGGAATGTATTTTATCCCAAAGATGTGTTTTGTCAACCAAACATGGTCGGTGAATCAAAGCAAGAGCAGTGCTCAGGAGGGAGAAAATCGTCTACAAAAACAGGATTGACTGCGGATTGTCCGCGCGGCCTGTGGGAGATATGATTTGTCAACAGACAAATCGCCATGACATGCACACGGTGTTCACACGACTTTGCGACATCTCTTCATTACAATCGTATAAAAAGTGGAACAAAACGCGAGGTTCATCGTCATGTATGTGTCCTAACAGCGACGGATTGGAAAATTTTCAGTACTGTTAGGGGATATAACTTTTGAGGTCAAAGGATGTTTAATCAAGTGTATACAATGAAAGGAGAGAAGCCTATGTTCGTCGTTGCAGTTGTCATCTGCTTGCTCGTGTTCGCCGCACTTGCAAGCGCAGACTTGCTTGTCTCGAATATCAATTCAGACGAGTTGAGCAACATGGGTGTGGAGAGAAAATCATGATGGATGATACCCACATTCCATAGCCCGATGCTGAAGCGTCAGCGTCGGGCATTTTTTTATTAAACGGGGGCAGTTTCCGGCAGGCGCCGAAGGCGGAAGCGAGGACGCCATCCACAAGGTATAATGGAGAAAATTTTCACACAGGAACATCTCATGGATCTCTCCCTCTCCTCCGAACATCAAATGGCACAGAAAATGGTTCGCGATTTCGCGCAAAAGGAAATCGCGCCCGTTATCAAGGAATACGATCGCAAACAGGAACCCATCCCGTTCATGCTCAAGCGCATGGGTGAACTGGGTATTTTGGGGCTGCCCTTCCCCGTGCGCTACGGCGGGCAGGGTATGGATTATCTCGCCTGGGGGCTGGCATGCGAGGAACTCGAAGCGGTGGACACACATCTACGCGTGGTTATGTCGGTGCACACCGGGCTGTGTGGGATGACGCTCTTCCAATGGGGTACCGAAGAGCAGAAGCAGAAGTTCCTCGTCCCGCTGGCAAAGGGAGAAAAGATCGGGTGTGGCGCGTTCACCGAACCGGGGATGGGTTCGGATGTGGCGGCGATGCGCACCTCCGCCAAACGGGACGGGGATTTCTATATTCTAAACGGCGAAAAGATGTGGATCTCGCTCGCCTCCAAAGCGGACCTGGCGCTTGTCACCGTTAAAACGAACCCCTCCGCCCGGAAGCCTTCCGAGGCGCTTTCCTCGTTCATCGTGGACCTGCACAGCGAGGGTGTGAAAACCGGCGATCTGCACGGCAAACTTGGCGTGCGCGCCGGTTCCACCGGCTGGATCTCGTTCACGGATGTGAAAGTACCCGCTGCCAATCGCATCGGCGAAGAGGGCGAGGGATTCAAGATTACAATGTCCGGCTTCGACCACGGACGCTACACCGTGGCGTCCGGCGCGACCGGTATCATCCGCGCCTCGCTGGAAGCTAGTGTCAAGTACGCCAAGTCACGTTCGACCTTCGGCAAGCCGATTGCCGAACATCAACTCATTCAGGAAAAAATCGCCAAGATGTCGCAGGATTACGAGATCGCGCGATTGTTGTATTATCAAGTGGGCTGGCTGAAAAATCAGGGCAGACGCTGTACGCGCGAAACGTCGTTTGCCAAGAAGTTCGCCACGGAAGCCTCCTTCAGCGCGGCGAACGAGGCGATCCAGATCCACGGCGCGTACGGCTTCAGCGACGAGTACGATGTGGAGCGCTACCTGCGCAATTCAAAGGGCGCGGTCATCTACGAAGGCAGTTCCGAGATCCAGACCTTGATTCAGGCTGGCTACGCGCTCGGCGAACGGTCTGACAAGCCTTTGCGTTGTGAGTTGCCTGCCTATGATGAGAAGTCTTGGCAAAGTTAGGTTTATTGGAAGGTTTGAAGGTTTTTTCAGTAACTTTCAAACCTTCCCTGTCTTTTGAGGTGAATTTGTATGGAAATTCAGCCAATCCACACAAAAATTGAGAAATCCATCCAAACGCTGTATGGAATGGTCGTTCTGGAAGCAACTGACGGCTTTCCACGCGGTGAAAGCAATCTGTATTGCATTTCTACGGATGGGAAGATCACCTGGAAAGCCGAAAAACCCGATGCCTACACGCTTTATTCCCGCGTCAAGCTCAATGAGGACGGCGCGACCCTCTCCACATACACGCTCAGCGGTCACGCCTGCGACTTGGATCTGGCGACCGGGAAAATTCTGAGCCAAACCAGCATCCAATGAGTCAAAGGCTGGCAGGTTAAAAAGTTTTCAAGTTAAACTTGCCACTTTCCAACCATCAACCCTGTAACCCAAAATGCAACCCTCCCTCGGATTTGTCTTCCTCTTCCTGCTGTTTAGTCTGTTATTCTTTTCCAACTCTTACAAACTCTGGTTGAAAACAGATCAGTATTACCAGGACATTTATAATAGCCTAACCGCTCAGCCTTCGCTTTACCCATTCAAGGATTTCTTCCTCAAGCGGATGGAGAACAAGGAAAGCTGGGTCCTTTGGCAAAAGGTTTTCAGCCTAATCGGGATTCTGGCTGTCCTTGCGGCGGATGTGTTGGTAATAAGAGCGTACTTGGATTAAATCTCCCTGCTTCGGGAGGAAAAACCAATTATCATAGGAATAAAAATCGCAAATCCAAAATCTGAAATCGTAAACTGGAGGAGTCACTTTGAAAATCATCGCCTGTATCAAGCAAGTACCCGACTCGGAAGCGAAAGTGAAAGCCGAGGGGGGACAAGTCACATGGGGGGACGCGCCGCTGGTCATCAACCCATTCGACGAGTACGCGGTCGAAGGCGCGCTCCAGCAGAAGGAAGCGCACGGGGGAACGGTCACTGCGTTGTGCATTGGACCCGAATCCGCCAGGGAGGCGCTCAAACACGCGCTCGCGATGGGCGCGGATGATGCCATCCTTGTCTCTGACCCGGCGCTGAATGAACTCGATACGGTCGGCGCAGCGCGCGTCCTTGCCGCGGCAATCAACAAGATCGGCGGCGTGGATATGGTTGTGTTCGGACGGCAGACACTCGACAACGGCGCAGGCATCACCCCGGCGCAGACGGCACGCGTTCTCGGATGGCCCATGCTCGGGTTAGCAGGTCAAATCAAAGTCCAGGATGGAAGCGTGCAGGTCGAACGAGTCATCGAAGAGGGGAGACAGAGTGTCAGCGCCAAACTGCCTGCCGTTCTGAGCGTTGTCCAAAGCATCGGTGAGCCGCGCTACCCGTCGTTCATGGGCATCCGCAAAGCGTCGAAGGCGGTCATCCCGGTCTGGTCGCTGGGTGATCTGGGCATCAGCGCTCCCGCTCCGGTCGTCAGGCGGGTGGAGTTAATGAACCCGCCTGTCAGCGACACTGCCATTGAGATCATTACCGGGGAAAGCCCCGACGAAATCGCAGATAAACTCACCGACAAAATCCTCGCGGAGAAAGTGCTATGAAAACGCTTGTGTACATTGACCACTTCAAAGGCGAAATCCAGCCTGCTTCGTGGGAGGCGTTGGGGTTGGCCAAATCGCTCGGTACGGCAAGCGCAATTGTGTTCGGCTCCGGTGTGGATGCGGTTGTGAAGGCCGCATTTGAATATGGCGCCGACGAAGTCTTCGTCGCGGATGATGCCGCGCTGGCAGATTACCGCTCCGAACCATATGCCGCCACTCTTTCGGCGCTCGCTTCTTCCCAAAGCCCGGACTTGATCCTGTTCCCCACAACGGCTCGAACCCGTGAGCTTTCCGCCATGTCCGCCGTGGATTTGAATACCGGCGTGTTGACCGATATTTCCGCGCTCGAAGTCAGTGGTGAGCAGTTGATCGCGACCCGTCCGATCTACGAAGGCAAAGTACTGGAGAAGACTGTTTGCTCCAGCAAGCCTGTGATGGCAACCATTCGCGGACGTGCCTTTCCCAAGCCCGAAGCCGATGCAAGCAGATCAGGAACTGCCACCAAGGTGGAAGTCAAAGCCGAGACGTTGACCGTCGTCGAAGGGTATTCTGCTTCAGAAAGCGCCGTGAACCTGGGCGACGCGGGCGTCATCGTCTCAGGTGGTCGCGGCGTCTCGAACAACCCGGCGCTGGTCCCGCCTGCCGGTCTCGACGATAAGCAAGCCGAGATCTGGCGCGCGCAACAGGGCTTTGCGCTCATCACGGAACTCGCCAACGTGCTCGGTGGTGCAGTAGGCGCTTCCCGCGCCGCGGTCGATGGCGGATATATTCCATATTCCCATCAGGTCGGGCAGACCGGCAAGGTCGTTACCCCGGACTTATACATCGCCTGCGGCATCTCCGGCGCAATCCAGCATCTGGTCGGGATGCGCAATGCCAAGGTGATCGTGGCAATCAACAAGGATGCGGATGCGCCCATCTTCAAGCAGGCACGCTACGGCGTGGTGGGTGACCTGTTCCAGATCGTCCCTGCATTGACGGCGGCGTTCAAGAAAAAGCTGGGGAAATGACCCCCATCCTTTTCCTTCCCCAAATTTTTGTGAAAAATGGGGGAAGGGGCTGACCTCCGAGTTGTCTCGGAGGTCTTTTTTATCTTTCGGAACAAGAATCTTGCCGGGGTATCCCAATCAAAAGACTCAGAGAACGGGCCGGCGTGCCCATTCTCTGAGTAGTGGGAAAATTCATGCTACCGGAAGTGAATTAATTGAGCGCCGATCGTAACCCGCTTTGCCGTCCAAACCTGATTCGCGACCGTCCCGTTCAAACTGACTGCATCACCCACTTTCAAATCCGTAAAAGTGATCGGCGTGACCACGGTCCCATTCTTCAGCAGGAAGCGCGTGGAGCCGGCGACCGTCACGTTCAATTCCTTGCCAAGATAGGGTCTGACCAATTTATTCCCGGCAAGCACCTGGACTGTTATGGTTCCGTCACCGATCGCGGTTATCTTTCCGGAAAACGCAAATGTCCCACGCGGACCCGGTCCAGCAGCCATCACGGGGGATGCGCTGGCAAAGAACAATCCCAACACCAACATAACCAAAATCCATCGTTTCATAGCTCATCTCCTTTACGAGTTACATACTCACCCATTAGGACGAATCTCTGCATCAGCAGATACTGCATTTTTTCAGGTCTAGGAAGAAATTGATAAATCGCATCCAAAAAGAATGAGCTGTCAATTTAATTAGGTCAATATCTGGGTCTCCAATAAGACGTCGTAAGGGATGAATCGCAAAAGGCTCATCTCATTTTTCGACCTCAAGCACAAGGAGACCCAATGAAAAGAAAGATTCTGCGTGAAAAAGGACAGGCATTGATCCTTATTGCCCTGGCAATCGTAGGGCTGACAGGTTTTACCGCCCTGGCTGTAGATGGTGGAGCGGCGCTTTCAGACCGCCGCCATGCCCAGAACACAGCTGATGCCGCTGCTTATTCCGCGGCGCTCGCCAAGATACAAGGGAAAGATTGGGTTGCATCGGGGCTATCCCAGGCAAAGATCAATGGATATGAAAATGATGGTCAAACGAACATTGTCCATGTGCACTGCCCTCCGGAAAATGGACAATACACCGGCAACCAGGAATACGTGGAAGTGATCATCGAATCGAACGTCCAAACCACGTTCGGTCGCGTACTTGGGGTTAATCAGGTCCACAACCAGGTGCAGGCTGTCATCCATGCAAGCACCGCTAAAACGGCGCCTTTGTACTCAGGCGCGGCGATGGTGGCGTTGAAATCGAACGGGCGTGGAGCTTTCCGTTCACACGGGACCAATTCCACTTCCATTGTCGGAAGCGGGATTTTCGTCAATTCGAATGATGACTGCGCCTTCGAACAGGTTGGTAACAGCACGATCGATACGCCTTCAGGCATCCAGATCGTAGGAGGCGCCTGTCTGCATGGCTCCGTTACCCCCGCGAATTCGATCACTTCCGGCGCCACTCTGGTCCCATATCCGCCCGCCAATCTGCCGCCAGAGCCCACCTGCACACAGAACGCCATCCAAAACGACGATACGCTCTCGCCCGGGAACTGGTCTGGGAATTTTCCCCCGAGGGGTGTAATGTATCTGCAACCGGGAATCTATTGCGTGGATGGAATGTTCATGGTCAACGCGCATGACACCTTGATCGGCAATAACGTGCTCATTTACATGCGCTCCGGGAACGTCCACTGGGACGGCAATGCCCAGATCAATTTGACGGCGCCTCTTTCCGGACCCTATGCCGGGCTGCTGATCTATATGCCAATGAGCAACGACGAGGGGATGATCATCAACGGCAACTCCGATTCGAGCTTCGTTGGCACATTTCTTGCGCCTGCCTCCGACATCCAGATCAATGGGACATCCGGGAGCGAAGGGTATCACAGTCAAGTCATCGGGTACACCATCGACCTGATCGGTACCGCCGACCTGTTGATCGAATACAACCAAAACGAGAACCTGCTCGTGAATTTCCCCCCAACGCTTGAATTGGTTGAATAAATCCATACAACCCATTAATAGTTCTCGACAAACAAGACCTCCGGGAAAAGTCACCCGGAGGTCTTGTAATTTGTTGAATATAATAACAGGTACTTTCAAAGTCATCAACGGAAGCAGATATGAAACAATACAATCTCGGCATCATTGGCGCAGGCATGTACGGCAAGATCTTGATGCGTTTCTTCCAGCAGGATGAACGCGCGAACATTCTTTGGGTCAACAGCGCCAGCGAAGGGACAACCAAATCCGCGGCGGCAGAGTTCGGCGTGGAGAAATGGTCCACGGACTATCGCGACGTGCTGGCAGACCCCGCCGTGGATGCGGTGGTCATCGCCACACCTCCCTATCTGCATGCAGACCAACTGGAAGCGGCGCTCGCGGCAAAAAAGCATGTCCTATTGGAAAAGCCCATCGCCGAGTCACGCGAAAGCCTGGAGCGGATCGTCAAAGCCGTGGAAGCGGCGCCAAGCCTAAAGGTGCTGGAGGCGTCCTGCCGTCACACACGGTTGACGCGCAAATTCCAGTTCATCAAATCCATGATCGACAGCGGCAAGCTCGGTGATGTGTATCACATCCACCACAACACACTTTCGCGCGGAACTTTTATTGAATACAACCCGAACGGCGCCTGGGCGATGAACAAAAAACTTGCTGCGGGCGGTCCATTTGCCGATCGAGGTGTATATGACCTGTCCTTCCACCTGGGTCTACTGAACGATGTGCCGCAGTTGAAGTCTATGCAGCGCTTCACCCGCAACGACCTGCGCGATATGAGCAAATGGGTTTCTTTCAGCGACGTGGAACAGCACGGTGCAGCATGGATGGAGTTCAACACGGGGCTCACATATTATTATGAAAGTGGCGCTGGTGTTCATAACGAAACGCCCAATGAGACGCGCATCTACGGGACCAAAGGCGGTCTGCGCTTCCAGCATTTCAGTTGGGATTCGAACGAGATCGAATTCTTCACCACAGAAAATGGCGAGCCGCGTAAGGACACGTTTACCATCGATATGACCAAGGAACCCAATGACAGCCTTGCCATCACAACGCACTTCCTGGATTATCTGGACGGCAAAGCAGAGCCGTTGATGACCGTTCCGCTGGCGGCAAAACACATGGAAATCCTGTTCAAGATCATGGACGGGTAATGAAAACGTCCCGAAGGTTATTAAACCTTCGGGACGATGATCATGGATGATTATAGCCACAGAAATAAAAAAAACGCGCAGAACCAAAAGTTCTACGCGTTCGAACTCAAATCAAATTAATCATGCATGGGCGAAAGCAGACATGTCCACCTGATACGCCACCGGAAGCAGCCCCTCAAACGAGCGAAGCGCTTTGCGGAGCTGCATGCGTGCACGTGCCAGGCGGCTCTTGACCGTTCCCACGGGAATACGCGCCGCCTGGGCGGCTTCCTCATACGACATTCCTTCGATATCCACCAGGACGACAACGGTCCGATAATCGGGGATCAGACCTTGCAGGCAGCGCTGGATCGCGTTGCTCATTTCAGCGGACTCGGTCGCCTCTTGCGGACCCGCAGCCGGATCCCGCATCCAGAGCGGAGACTCAATCTCATCGCCTTCGCTATTGACCTGTTCCAGCGAGATGGCGGGTTGTCTCCTCCAGCGGCGCAGTTCATCGTAACTGGCGTTGACCGTTACGCGCGCCAGCCAACTCTTAAACGAACCGCCGCGGAACGACCGGATGTTTTTGAACGCCTGGATCATGGCATTCTGCGTGGCATCATCGGCGGCAAATTCGTCATGCAGGATCCGCCAGGCGATGCGGTAGAGCATGTCCTGGTACTTCATCACAAGCATGTTGAACGCATCCACATCACCGCGTTGCGCCGCTCGAATAAGCATGGTCTCGGTGTCTGGAGTATTCTTCATACATTGATGATACCCCCCCGCTGTTACGGGCTTGTCGCAGAGATGTCACAGTTTTGTAACACCCGAAAGCCCCCTGCCTCTTCCCAAATGGGAGAGAAAAATTTACCTTCTGGGCAAACGTAGTGTGAAAACCGTCCCCCGTGGTTCAGCTTGACTCGAACGCACCCCTACTCCACCGCCATGCAACACGGCTATACGATGGACAAGCGCCAGCCCCAAACCGCTCCCGTCTGTACCTCGGGCATTGGAACCGCGATATAACTCCTCGAAGATTTTGGAGACATCCTCGGGCGGGATTCCCACACCCGAATCCGCCACCTCGATCAGGATGGAACGACCATCCTCCAGAGCGCGGACCTCGATCGAATCCTCTGCAGACGTGAACTTGAGCGCGTTCTCAACGAGGTTGTACACCGCCAGGACGAGCAGATCTCGGTCTCCCGTCACCATGGGAAACGGAGAGGGAATCTTCGGGATGAGCAAAGTGACGTTGCGACCTTCATAAGCCGGGATGGTGCGTGCAGCGGTCACCACATCGTCCAGCAATTCCGGTACATTGACCGGGAAACGCTCGATGGAACGTTCTTCGAGGTCCGAAAGTTTACGCAGGTCGGTCAGCAGGCGCGTCAGTCGCTCGACCGCACGATTCGCATTTCCCACAGCACGGGCGCGCTCATCTCCCGTCTTTGACTCTTGGAAATTGACCAGCGCGGCGCGCAAACCCGTGAGCGGATTCTTGATCTCATGGTCGAGCCTGCGCAAAAAGTGACGACGCTTCTGTGCCGCGTCCTGCACATAATCGGCATACAAGGATTGGGCTTCCCAGACCCGCCGCCTGTCCCAATAATAGATCCCCAAACCGATCAGGGTGGCAAAAAAACCAAATAGGAATGCAAAGACTCCCGGTGCGCGAAGCGTCACACCCAGTACAAAGGCGGCTATGCCAAAGTCCACGCTGGAGAGGATCGGGGAGGCAGTCGGAAAAAATATTTGAACAATTGCGAAGAGAATCATCCCCACCAAAAATGGCAAAAGCGACCAAAGAAGCAATACCTTCCATTTGTTTCTGAGCATACAGTTCTTAACCCTCTCCGTGTACTTGTGCAATGAAACGATATCCCTCGCCGGGGATGGTTTCGATGAAACGCGGCTCGGTCGGGTCGTCGTTCAGGGCGCGGCGGAGTTCCGCCATGCGTGTGTCCACGGTACGCGTGCCCGCCGGGTATTCCCAACCCCAGACCACCTCCAGCAAACGTTCACGGGTTACGGCTTCATCGGGATGTGTCATCAGATATTCGAGCACGGATAACGCTTTTGGGGTCATATCGAGCGCCTTGCCTGCGAGCGTCACGCGCCGGGCGCGGCGGTCAAGCGAGAGATCGTTCGCGGTCAGCAGCCATGCCGAGGTGAGGGAGCGTCCGCCGGGGCGCGCCCGCCGCAGTACAGCCCGGATGCGCGCCAATAGTTCGTGTGGGTCGAACGGCTTGTTGAGGTAATCGTCCGCGCCCTCTTCGAGAGCCAGCGCGCGTTCGGAGGCTTCGCCCACCTGCGTCAGCAGGATGGTCGGCGTCCAAACATTGGAACGGCGGAGCCGCCTTAGGACCTCGCGCCCGTCCATGCGCGGCATGAGTACATCGAGGATAATCAGTTCGGGATGATGTGCCTGCGCTTTTTCCAGTGCATTGGCACCATCCGAGACGACCAGCACATGAAAACCAGCGCGTTCCAAAAAGGGTGCGAGGCTGTCCGCAATGGTGGGATCGTCGTCGGCGAGAAGGATGGTGGGTCTATCGAGGGGCATCGGCTTGGGTCGTCAGTGTGAGAAAGAGACCGCTTGAAAAAGCCTGGTCGCACGGGACCAGGCTTTTCGTTCGTCAGAAGCGATGTGTCCTACTGGATCCAGGTGAAGGAGGACATGATCGTTGTGAAGACAGCGGATTCCGCTGCCTTATCAAAATTCGGAGGCGGGGTGGTGTAGACGCCGGGATTGGCGGAGTGCAGGATGAAGACCATGCTGATGCAGGCATTGTTCTTCGCGGCGGAATAGCCGACCCAGTCATAGATGTTACCCGCCGCAACCCCCTGCCCGGTCTCCTTCAGGAATTGGATGTTGTTGAGCGTGGCGTTCTCGGAGCCTGTGACATTTTCCATGTTTTTGACCTTGCACGGGGTGAGCCCCTCGGTGACGCTCACCTCGAGATATTTTTCAAGGAGCAGGGTGCCTGAGGCAATTGTCATGTTGACGCGTCCGGCAGTGTCTGATTGGTTTGCAATGGTCGCGCCGGTTGGGAGGGTGAATTTAAACCCGTATTTGGTGTTTTGATAAGTGGATGCGTTGGGTTGAGTCGTTGCAGTGGGCGTCGGCGAGATCGTGCCAGAAATCGGCGTGGGTGGTGTCGTGGAGCCGGGACGATAGACACGCGGAGCGACCCACAAGGCGCGGTCACCGCTTGCCGTGCCAGCCGCCAGAACGGTGAGGATGAACTTCACATCCTTGCCAGCCAGCGCGCTCAGGTCAATATCGACAGAATAGTATTGACCTTCATAGCGTTCGAGGAAGGGTCCCCAGAATGTCTTGATGGGATCGGTGCCGGTCTGGTAATCGAGGCGGAAGGCAACGTAACAGTTCGTCGCGCCGCCTTCGCAGTTGATGACGGACTGGAAGCGGTCGCCACTTTGCACTTTGAACGGAGGATAAAAACCCTGAATGTACCCATTCTGGGTATTTTGCGGAAACGTGAGGATGCCGGGGCGGCTATCGGTCGCGCCCGTTTCGAGCTTGGGATTACTCACCTTAAGCACAAAACCCTTGGCATCGCCATCCGTACCCGGGCAGGGAAGTTGTCCTGCGCCGCTATACCATGTTCCCGCACAGGCATTGGAGAAGTCCAAAGCCGTCCCCGCAATGGGCGTAACGGTGGGACCGCCCGGAGTGACTGTCGCGGTCGGGGTCTTGGTCGGTCCGCCGGGTGTGACAGTTGGTCCTGAAACTTTGATGTCGACCCACCAGGGTTTGTTGCCCTGCGCGCCAAGCCCAAAGAACGCGCCATTGGCATTTTTGAACATCCAGTACCCGCGGTAGGAACCGGCTGTGGAAGGCGCGGTCATGTTAATGGAGATATCCACGGTCTCGCCCATCGCGACGCTCTTGGGGAAAGTGGCTGTGGCGGGCGCGCCCATCTGATCGCCGCTGAAGAAGGCGAGCTGGTAGGAGGTCGTCCATGCACAGGTACCGACGTTCTTCAAACGCCAGGTCTTGGTGAACTGCGCGCCGGGCTGCATGACGGTCCCATCAGGGATACTTACATCCTTGACAAACTGAACTTTATCGCAGGAGGAAGGTGGTACGGTTACGGTGACAGGTCCGGGTGTCTTGCTTGGGGTTGCCGTGGGAGGCGTGCCGGTCACAGTCGGAGGAGGAGGCACGATTCCTTTGCGGGTAATAATCGGGTTCCCCCATAGGGCACGGTCACCAGCGGGCGAGCCGTACGCAGAAATGTAGAGGATAAACCTGACTTCCTGTCCGGATAGCGGAGCCAGGCTGATGTTGGCGTTGTAAGTCAGACCTTCGAATTTCTCACGGAAGGTCCAGAAGGTCTTAATCGAACCGCCGACTTCGTAATCGAGACGGTAGGCGACGTAACAGGTCGTTGCGCCGGATTCGCATCCAATCGTTGCCTGGAAACTGTCTCCGCCCTCGACTTTGAAGGCGGGATACCGTGCCTGGATAAACCCATTGGTGATATTCTGTGGGACGAAGAGCAGACCCGGCTTGGAGGATTCCACGCCGCTTTCGAACTTCGGTTTGTCCTTTACAAGAGCAAAACCTTTTGCATCGCCTTCGGCGCCGGGAAAGGAGAGTCCGCCCGCGCCGCTCGACCAGGTTGCATCCTTTGCACTCGCAGTGAAGTCGTAGACAATGCTTCCACCGGGAGCCGAGCTGGTGACGTTGATCTCGACCCACCACGATTTATTGGCTGCTGCTCCGATGCCAAACAAGGTACCGGAGGCGTTCTTGAACTTCCAATAACCGATGTAACGTCCGGCGTTGGCTGGAGCGGTCATGTCCACAGTCAGATCGACGGTTTGACCCGGGGCAACGTTCGATGGAAACGCAATCGAAGAAGGCGCACCCATCTTTTCACCAGAATCGAAAACAAGTGAGTAGGAGGTCGTCCACGTGCAGGTACCGATATTCTTCAGACGCCAAGTTTTCTTGAACGCGGTCCCCGGCTCAAAGCGAGTCCCGTCCGGAACGGTCACGTCCGCGATAAATTGGGCGGCATCGCAAGTTGCCGCAGAGGCATTTGACGGGAATGCCGCCGCAGGTATTAGGGAAATGACCAACGCTATGATGAGTGAAAGTGATGCAAATTTAAGTCGGGCTGCCATTGTCTCCTCCGAAAATGAACCTTTTACACGCCATGATAGACGTATTTTGATGCAAAAGCGTTCCAATGCTCAATCATAGCGCATAGACGGAATTCATACAACACCCAATTTGTACTTTTCACGTTTTTTTTCAAAAAATGGAGGCGCCAGGACATCCCAACGCCTCCATTTCTCATCCGTCACGGTGTAAACGACCCAATATTTACGGCATCCATCTAAAACTGGACATCAAGGCATCGAATACGCTCGATTCCGCCGCTTTGTCGAATGGAGACGCGCCGTTATTTGCAGAATGCAGGACAAAGTTCATGCTGATGCAGGCGTTGTTGCGGGTGGTCGAATATGCCTTCCAGTCGAAGGTATTGCCCAACGCGGAGTCGGTCCCTGTTTCGACGAGGAAATCGATCCCATTGATGGCCACGTTCGATGAACTGGCAGCGGGATTCGTGAAACTGGTCGTACGGCACGGGCTCAGGACATCCACCACAACAACATCGAGGTATTTCTCGGTTAGGTTCGTCCCGGAAGTGAACGGAAGTGAAACCCGCGCCCTGTTGTCAGAAAATACAGTCGAGGATGAATTTTCCGGAAGCGTGAAGGTAAAACCATACTTCGAATTGGAATACACGTTCGACGGCGGGATGGGAGTCGAGGTTGGCGTCGGCACAACCAGCACCGACTGGGATGTCGCGGTAGCCACTGGCGTTCCAGCCACTTTGATGGCGGCGAAGATCGGCGTGTCATATTGGGAGCCGACCCCGAAGGTCTTCCCCTTCGGGTTCTTCAGAATCCAGAAACTGAGATAGGAACCAGAGGTCGCTGGGGCGGTGAGATTCACCGAAAGATCGACTGTCTGCCCTGGGGCTACGCTGGCGGGAATCAGAACCGAGTCAGGGCCGTTCATCTTGTTGCCGTTATAGAAGATCAGGCTGTAGTCTGTCGTCCAGGTGCAGGTCCCGGCATTGGATAAGCGCCAGGTCTTTGTGAAGGCGGTTCCGGGAGCAAAGGTAGTCCAATCGGGAATGGTGACATCCGCCACGAACTTCGCCCGGTCGGTGCATTTATCGGGCGGTGTGGTGGGATAAGGGATGGGCGTCGGCGAGGGACCCGGCGTGGGCGTGATCGGAACCGTATCCACCTGCCGCACCAGCCGCGGCTGGACCCACAACGCCCTGTCACCCGTCGCTGAACCGTTGGCTGAAATCATCAATACCAGGCTGATCTTTTTCCTCCAGGCAATGGAGGAAAGATCGACATCGATGTTCACATAACGACCGTCGTATTTTTCGTTGAACTTCCAAATCGTGTACACCTGCCGGTTGGCGGTCATGTATTCGAGTCGGTAGGTGACATAACAGCCCACTGCGCCGCCTTCACAGCCGATGGTCGCCTGAAAATGATCGCCGGGAAAAATATCCATGTCGGGATATACGCCGCGAATGACGCCGCCGTACTTATCCTGCGGTACGGTCAACAACCCGGGTCTCCCTGCCGAGGTGCCATCCTCCAGCGTTGGATTGTCGAATTTCAGCACATAACCGTATTGCTTTTTTGCCTCGTTGTACGGGCATGGGATGGGTCCGCCATCATAATGCCAGGTGGCTGAACAAATGTCGGCTGTGAAATCATACGCGGTGACGAACGGTCGCAGAACATTAATCGAAACCCAGAATGGTTTGGCGGCTGTCGTGCCAATGCCAAACAACGCGCCTGCGGCATTCTTTAATTGCCAGAAACCGCGGTAGGAGCCGGGTGTTGAGGGAGCGGTCAGATTCACAGTGACATCCACTGTCTGCCCCGGGGCAACGCTGGAGGGCAAAGGCACGGAATCGGGTCCGCCCATTTTCTCTCCGCTGGAAAAGACCAGGCTGTATCCGGTCGTCCACGTGCAGGAACCGATATTCTTCAAACGCCAGGTTTTGGCAAACGTTGCGCCTGCCGAAAAATTCGTCCCATCCGGCACCGTAACATCCGCCACAAATTGCGCCCAATCACAGGTGGACTGTGCCGCGACGCGCTGCGATGGCGCGCCGATGGATAAGATCAACAGGACAAGCACCAAGATGGGCGAGAGGGCTCTCAATGATCCATTCTTCATAATCATTCTCCTTCCTCCACCAGTATATACCCTCCGCCCATGCCTCTTCAATAGCAGGTTGCGGCTATTTGCATTACACTATAATTGTAAAAATGACACGGAAAATCCTTCATCTCGACCTTGATGCCTTCTTCTGCGCGGTGGAGGAAACCCGCACTCCTTCACTGCGCGGCAAAGCCTTTGCGGTGGGCGGCAGACCGGAGGAACGCGGCGTGGTCGCTTCGTGCTCATACGCGGCTCGGCGGGATGGGGTCCGGAGCGCCATGCCAATGAGCCGGGCGCTCCGGCTCAGCCCGGGGTTGATCATCGTGTCCTCGCGTCACCGCCTGTATGGCGAGGTCTCGCGGCAGGTGATGGACATTCTCTACTCTGTGACCGGTCTTGTGGAACAGATTTCCATCGACGAAGCGTTTCTCGATATTTCCGACATTCGCGATGATCCCGAACGCTTCGCCCGCGGACTCCAAGCCCGCATCCGTGACGAACTGCATCTCCCCTGCTCCATTGGGATCGCGTCGAACAAGCTTGTGGCAAAAATTGCCACCGAGGTCGGCAAGGCGTTGGCCTTGAAACGGATCAAAGCCCAGGGGTTGGCAGAGCCTCCGAACGCGGTGACAGTTGTCCCTGCCGGGAAAGAGGCGGAGTTCCTGCGTCCGCTGCCTGCCGATATGCTGTGGGGTGTCGGTCCAAAGACATCCAAACGGTTGGCAGAGTTGGGAATCCATACCATTGGCGACATCGCAACGTGGCCCGAGAGCGAGTTGATCCACCTGTTCGGCGAGAACGGGCGCGACCTTTCGCGTCATGCGAAGGGTATCGACGACCGGCCCGTCGTCATGGAACACGAGACGAAATCCATCAGCCAGGAGGTCACGTTTTCTGTGGACATCCGGGATGACAAGGCGCTGGAAAAAACGATACGCGAGCAATCGGCGGAAGTGGCGCGGCAATTGCGAAAGAATAATCTGGCTGGTAAGACGATCAAATTGAAGATTCGTTGGCCCGATTTCACTACGTTGACGCGGCAAACCACTTTGAGCAACCCGACGGACATGGAGGATGAGATCGCAAAACGCGCAATTGATCTGATGCGTTCGGTGAGGAAATCGAGTCAGGCCGTGAGGCTGATTGGAGTGGGGGTCAGCGGGCTGGGTGAACCGGTACGTCAATTGGGGCTTTGGGATTTTGACGCGGAGAAATCGCGCAAATTGCAGGATGTGCTGGATACTCTGCAGGAGAAGTACGGTAGAAAAGTGATCCATCGGGGAGCTTCCCCCGAGTAAGGAGACAAAAGTGAAAATTCTCGACCTCAAAAAGCAATACAAGCATCTGTATCAACCCTCCGCAAAGAAGATCGAGGCCGTGCAAGTGCCCAACCTGCAATTTGTCATGATCGATGGCGCCATCGAAAAGGGATCGGAACCGGGCAAATCACCCATGTTTGCAGAAGCGACGCAAGCCCTGTATGGTATCGCATACACGCTCAAGTTCATGCTCAAGAAGCGCAAAACGGACGCCATCGATTATCCCGTCATGGCGTTGGAGGGATTGTGGTGGGTGGAGGATGGTTTTTTCGACATCACTGTGAAGGATAACTGGTTCTATACTCTGATGATTCTGCAGCCGGAAGTCATCACACAAGATATTTTCGAGGAGGCGCGCGAACAGGTCCGAAAGAAGAAAGGCAATGACGAGATGCTCCCGAAGGCGCGGCTTGCCCATTTCGAGGAAGGTCTGTGCGTGCAGGTCATGCACATCGGTCCGTACGCCACCGAACCCGTCACCATCGAGCGGATGCGTGAGTTCATGGCGGAAAACGGCTTGAAGGATAATGTCGGTCCGAATGGCAAGCATCACGAGATCTACATGAGCGACCCGCGCCGGACCGCGCCGGAAAAAATGAAAACAGTCTTACGCCATCCAGTCGTAAAGATATAATCACGGCATGGCAGTAAAAACTTTTTCCCTATCTCTTAATACTCGTGGGGATGCAGATATTCACGACATCACGGATGCAATTGCGCGCCAGGTTGCACAAAGCGGAATAAATGACGGAACCGTGACCGTCTTCTGCCCATCCTCCACCAGCGCGCTGACGACTATTGAATACGAATCAGGCGCGGTGAACGATCTGAGGCGGCTCTTCGATGAAATCGTCCCGCCAAATCGGGAATATGCTCATAACGCCCGCTGGCACGACGGCAACGGGCACAGCCATATCCGCGCCTCCCTGCTGGGACCGTCGTTGACCATCCCCTTTGTGAACGGCGACCTGACCCTGGGCACATGGCAGCAAGTCATCTATGTTGATTTCGACAATAAGCCGCGCAGACGGGAATTGGTCATACAGGTGATTGGGGAATAATTGGGTCTGTTCCTACCCACTCCGACGACAAACCGACTATTGGGTTATGCAAAGTCACAGACCGGTTTTCGCGCAACTTCTTTCAAATCCCTGCGTATGCTAGATGGAAATCATTGAAAGGAGTGCAACATCATGAACACCAACTACAAGGCATTGACTCGCAGTACATCAAACCGCATGATCGCGGGCGTGTGTGCAGGCTTGGGTGAGTATCTCGGCATCGACCCGACCATCGTCCGCTTGTTGACCGTACTGGCTTTCTTCACCGGCTTCGGCGGGATCGCGCTGGTCTACCTCATCATGGCAATCGTCGTCCCAGAGCAGACAACCGTACAACAGTAACACCAGTCAATGTGGAACACGAAAGGACTCTCAGGCTCGATACCTTGAGAGTCCTTTTCCACTTACTATACTTCGACTTCGCTCGGTGCAAGCTTTCTAGTTCTCTCCCCTTTCCCAAATCTCCCTTGCAATGACCTCCTGATCCACAGGTAATTTATCCACCCGCACGCCGACCGCGTTGTAAATCGCGTTCGTGATGGCGGGAGTGGTGGGGATGCTGCTGATCTCACCCACGCCCTTTGCGCCGTAGGGCCCGCTGGAGATGGGATGCTCGACGATGATGGAGGTGATCTCCGGCGTGAGCATGATGCCGGGAACGCGGTAGCGCGCCAAATGGTCGGTGACGACGTAGCCGTTCTCGACAATGAATTCCTCGGTGAGAGCGTTGCCGAGTCCCATCATCACGCCGCCCTCGACCTGTCCCTGCAAGCCAAGCGGGTTGACTGCCATGCCCACGTCGTTGGCGGAGATGACCTTCAACACGCGCACCTCGCCCGTCAATTTGTTGACCTCCACTTCGGCGGCTTGGACTCCGAACGAGAAAGCAAAGTGCATGTCGCCGCCTGTGCCGAGCGGCTGGGTCTTCGGCGCCTCGTATTCATAGCGGACGAGCGGCTTTTGCCCAGAGGCTGTCATTTCCTGGTAGACGTCCGCGTAGGTCAGCAAATTTCCGTTGACGTGGACGATCCCATTCTCAAAGCGGATCTGCTCCGGGCGCACGTCGAATTTCTCAGCCATCGCAGCGGTGATCTGGTCGCGCAAGGTCTTCGCGGCATAGCGGGAGGCATTGCCGGTGACAAAGGTCTGGCGGGAGGCTGTCGTCGGACCGCCATTGGGAGCCAGATCCGTGTCCATGACCAGGACGCTAACCTGCTCCGGCGGCACCGACATTTCCTCCGCCACGATCAGCCGCATCACTGTGACCAGTCCCTGCCCGAGTTCGGCGGCGGAACTGCGCACCTGGAACGTACCGTCCGCGTAGAGCTCCACATCCGCGCCGGATTTGTCGGGCGCGCCGCCGCCGAGTCCTGTGTTCTTGTACGCCGCGGCAAAGCCCCAGGCGCGGAGGAGGTTCGGGTTGGCGGGATCAACTGTCGGCTTGAAGGGAAGCGGATTGTGCTTCCGCATCTCCGCATCCACTTTGTCAATGCATTCTGTTAATCCGACCGATTCATTCAAGACTTGTCCCGTGTTCGTGACGCTTCCGACGTGCAAAGCATTCATGCGGCGCAGTTCAACGGGGTCAAGGTTCAGCGTCTCGGCGAGTTTGTCCATCATCGACTCGACCGCGAACGCCGATTGCGTGACGCCGAAACCGCGGAACGCGCCCGCGGGCGGATTGTTGGTGTACATGGCGTAGCAGTCGGCGCGCACGTGCGGAATGTCGTACGGACCCGCCGAATGCGTGGTGGCGCGGGTCATGACCTTCTCGCCGAGCGAGGCATATGCGCCTGTGTCACCGTACAATTCGGTCTCGCACGCGGTGAGCCGCCCATCGCGTTTCGCACCAATCTTGACTCGAATCTGCGTGGCGTGGCGCTTCGGGTGCACGAGCAGGCTTTCTTGACGGTCAAACAGCAGTTTCACCGGGCGCTGGGTGGCGTTCGCCAGCATCGCCACATGAATCTGCCCCATCACATCTTCCTTGCCGCCAAAGCCGCCGCCCATCAACTGCCCGACGACGCGCACGCGCTCCTGGGGCCAGCCCATTACGCGCGCTACCTGCTCGCGATCCTGATAGGGAATCTGCGAACCGACATAGATTTCCATGCGTCCATCAGGCAGCGGCACACCGATACTGCATTCAGGTTCGATAAAAGCATGGTCGGTGGCAGGCGTGTGGAAGGTGTGCTCCAGGATCACATCCGCTTCGGCAAAACCCTGCTCTATATCACCCTTTCGCACCTTGATATGCTTGAGGAGGTTCCCCTTCTCGTGGATCTGCGGAACTCCCTCCTGACGCGCCTGCACGGAATTCGTGATGACCGGCTGTGGATCAAATTCCGCTTCGATCAAAGCCGACGCCTGCTCAGCGATCTCCTGGCTTTCTGCGGCAACGATGGCAATCGCGTCTCCCACGTATCGGACGCGTTCCCCAACACCGACCATCACGGGCCAATCGTAGATGACCAGACCGTGATTGCGTTCGGCGGGAATATCTTCGGCGGTTAATACTGCCACAACACCGGGCAACGCTTTCGCTTTGGAAATGTCAAGTCTGGTGAGAAATCCATGCGGGATCATCGCACGGCGCACTTTGGCGTACAACATGCCATCGAACACGAGGTCATCGGTGTAGATTGCCTTCCCTGTGACCTTTTCCACGGCTTCGGGGCGCAAGTGCGAGTGACCGACGGTTTTGCGGCGGTGGATCGAATCGGGGATGTGCGTCGGCTTCTTGACCGGTTCACCCGTTCGCAAAGCTTCCGCCGCGGCAAGGACGGCGTTCTCGATGGTCGGGTAGCCCGCGCAGCGGCAGAGCGTATCCTTCAACGCAAAGCGGATCTCATCCTTCGTCGGGTTTGGATTCCGCCTGAGCAGGGCGTACGCCGTCATGATCTGCCCGGGAATACAGAATCCGCATTGAACAGCGCCATGTTCGACAAAGGCTTCCTGAAGAGGATGGAGTTTCTCCCTCACTCCTTGCCCCTCTCCCAGCGGGAGAGGGGTTGGGGTGAGGGTGGAAGCCAATCCTTCAATCGTCACCACTGTCTTCCCATCCGCCCGCTCGGCGGGATAGATGCACGAGACCACAGGCTCACCGTCCACGAGGACGGTGCATGCCCCGCACTCGGCTTCTTCACAGCCGATTTTTGTCCCGGTGAGGCGGAGTCTCTCACGCAGGAGAGTGGAAAGGGGTTCATTTGGCTTGGCTTCCAACGTGTGCTGAACGCCATTGACGGTAAGATTTATGTTTGACATACCATTAATCCCATTCTGCTCGTTTCCAAGCGATTTCGACCACATCCCTAAACAATCCGTTGACGATATGCCTGCGATAATCGGCGCTGGCGCGACGTGCGCTGGTACGGAATTGGGACTGGGCAAGCAAGGTTTCGAGCGCGGATTCGAACGTCTCTTCGGTGAGGGATTTGCCGCGTAAAACATCCTCGGCTTGCGTGGCACGGAAGGGAGTTCCGCCGCCGGGACCGACGGCAATACGGACATCTTTGATCGTGTCGTTCTCGCGTTCGAGCCAGACGGCACAATTCAAAATGGGAAGCGCCACCCCTTGCGGACGCATGATCCGTTTGAAGCAGGAGGAGCGATGGGGAGCAGTAAGCGGTAGGTAGAAACCAACAATGAGTTCTTCGCCATGTTTGAGGGAGGATTTGCCGGGGCCAAGGAATAGTTCTCTAAACGGAACGATACGCGTGCCCGTCGGGTCAGCAACTTCCGCTTTGGCGTCCAAAGCGAGCAGGGCAATCGTCCCGTCGGCGGCGGGAAGGGCGTGGGCGACATTGCCGCCGAGGGTCGCCACATTGCGGACCTGCGGCCCGGCGATCAGGTTGCAGGCCTCGGCGAGGGCTTGGGCGTGATGGGCAACTTCGGGCGTTGTCGTGACGCGGTTGACCGGGACGGCGGCGCCGATGAAGAGTTCATCCCCTCTTTTTTCGAGCGCGGTCATTTCTGTAACTGAAGTCACATCCACAAGCGTTTGGACGGGGGAATGACGCCCCTGTTCAAGGTCGAGCAACAGATCGGTTCCCCCTGCAATGGGCAAAAGCGGACGCGGTGCATGCGCAAACGCGTCCATTGCCTCGGACAGGTTTTTGGGTCGAATGTAATTCTGCCAAAGGTTCATTGGTGGTGCCTTCTTTCTGGACGGCGGCACTTTTCGATGGGATGCCCACCTTGCGGGATGATGTTGCAGCCCAACGCCGTGGCAATTGCCACGACCACCGAACCGATGGATATGTCTATTTTACAACAGGCGCGCCCTCCTAGGGATGGACGCCCGCCATCAGCAGGCCGAGCTTTTCGGGAGTTGCAGTTGCGCGCGGAACAATGTCCATGATTTGACCTTCGTAGATGACTGCAATGCGGTCGGAGAGCGCCAGAATTTCGTCAAGGTCTTCTGAGATGAGCATGATTGCCGCGCCTTTGCGTCGTTCCACCAATAGTTGTTCGCGGACATATTCCGTTGCGCCGATGTCGAGTCCGCGCGTGGGTTGTGCTGCAATGATGACATGCGGGTTGCGGGAAATTTCGCGGGCCAATACCACTTTTTGAATATTGCCGCCAGAAAGATTCTTGGCATGTGTTTCCTGGGATGGAGTCTTGACGCGGAACTGTTTGATCAAGTCATCGGCATGTTTGGAAATGCCGCGCAAGTTGAGGAAGCCGTAACGCGAGTAGGGCAGCTTGTGATGTTCGCGCAGAATCATGTTCTCGGCAACGGTGAAATCCTTGATCATGCCGTCGCGCATCCGCTCTTCGGGGATGTAGGACAGCATGCGGTCGGTGATTTCACCAGGAGCGAGATTGGTGATCTCTTTGCCTTCGAGGAAGACTTTGCCGCCGGTCACTTTGCGCAAGCCGGTAATGGTTTCCGCCAGCTCGCGTTGACCATTGCCGGAGACGCCCGCGACGCCCAAAATCTCGCCGGAATGTACATCGAGACTCACACCGCGCAGACCGGGCGTGCCGCGGTCACTGCCACAGACGACCCGCTCGAGTTTCAAACGGATTTCGCCGATCTCCACCTTGCCGCGGTCAGGGACAAAGCCGACTTCGCGTCCGACCATCCAGTTGGCGAGGTCCTGCTTGGTGGTTTCGGAGGTGAGACGCGTACCGATCTTGCGTCCGTCGCGCAGGACGGTGACGCGATGGCTGATTTCGACCACTTCATGCAATTTGTGTGAAATGAAGATCAACGCGTGTCCATCCTTCACCATCTGGCGCATGATGACAAATAATTCATCCACTTCCTGCGGGGTGAGGACGGCGGTCGGCTCGTCGAGGATCAATAATGCTGCGCCGCGATACAAAGCTTTGATGATTTCAACGCGTTGTTGCTGTCCCACTGAGAGCTGCCAGATATAGGCGGAAGGGTCGATCTTCAAATTGTAAATGTCAGCCAATTCGAGGATGCGCTTGGAGACGCGGTCGAGGTCGGTCAGTGCGCCGCGCGAGGAGGGCAGTCCCAGCGCGACGTTTTCCGCAACTGTCAACGTCTGCACGAGCATGAAGTGCTGGTGGATCATGCCGATGCCAAGGTGGATCGAATCTTTGGGTGAGGAGATCGTGACCGGCTTGCCGTTCAACAAGATCTCGCCTTCGTCAGGATGGTACAAGCCGTACAGAATTTTCATCAACGTACTTTTGCCCGCGCCGTTCTCTCCCAGCAAGGCATGAACCTCGCCCGACTTCACGTCGAAATCCACCTTGTAGTTGGCGAGCACGCCGGGGAAGCGTTTGGTGATTCCCCTCATTTCGAGGCTGTCGATGCGGGAACGACCGGAGGGGAGTTTGTTTGATTCTGTCATGACGCCATCCTGTAAAGTCTCAGACTTCGGAAGTCTGTACGACTTCCGAAGTCTGCCTCATTCAAAATCGACTATGGGAGCGTGATCTTGATACTTCCGTCAATGATCCCTTTTACCGTGTCCTCAGCCAATGGCTTGGCATAGTCAAATACATTGCTATCCGGGTTGACTTCGATCACTTCGCCGCCGTTGGCAAGATTGGCAGTGAAGGATTGCCCACCGAGCGTGCCGCCCTGGATCAGGTCAATCATCTGCTTGAGAACGACCTCCCAGTGATACACCTGGCTGGCAACCACGATCTTGGGCGCCAGGGAGGATTGGTTGGACTGCGTGCCAAACCACAGCACGTTGGCCTCTTCGGCTTTACCGATCGCGCCGACCACCATCTGTGCGGTTCCGGTCAGGATATCGGCTCCCGCCGCGATGTGGGTTGTTGCAGCTTCGGCAGCCAGCGCCGTATCTGAGAAGGAGCCGATGTAGTTGACGTTCACCTGAGCGCCAGGCTTGGCGGAGAGTACCCCGGCCTTGAAACCATCCACGTACAATTTTGCGTCACCGGTTTCTATCGGGCCAATGACACCAATCACATCGGTGTTGGTCAGCGCTGCAGCCAACACGCCGTTGACGTAGCCGCCCTCCTGTGAGGCTGCCTCATAGGCGAACACATTCGGCAATCCAAAAGTATCCACGGTGGTTCCCCAGGCGAAGCTGGTATCCGGGAAATCGGGGGCAATCTCCTGCAGGGAGGAGCCGTATTGCGATCCATGCGCGATCACCAGGTCGTAGCCTTTGGTGGCATAATCGCGGATGGCTGCCGCAGCATCATCCACGACGAACATGTTCTCGGAATAGACGATCTCGAATTTATCCGGTCCGCCCATATCCTTCTGCACGCGGACAAGGGCATCGTACATGCTCTGGCTGAACGCCAGGTCGTTGATGGCGCTCGGCATGACCACCGCCACACGAAATTTCTCAACCGGGGCGGGAGTGGGGGTGGCACCCGCCCCGCACGCGCTCAACACGAGGGAAAGCGCAAGAACGAGAGTCAATAACCATGCAAACTTTTTCATCTTCTTCTCCTTATTTGGATGGATACGATTCTTTCTACGGGACGATTGATTCTGTTCTACCAGACTCGCAGGTACACCTCCTCAAGATTAGTTTTCCCTTTCAAAGGGTTTCGACAACGCGGACGGTGCGCGGACTTTGGAGACTGACGTCACCAGCACAAGGATCGTCAGCACATACGGCATCATCACAGCGATTTCAGATGGGACCGGAATATTCAACACCTGCACCCACAATTGCAAGGCATTGATCAAACTGAACAACAACGCGCCGCCCAACACCCCGGTAGGCCGCCACGCGCCAAAATAGACCAACGCCACAGCAATGAAACCCTGCCCGCTGGTCATATTTTGCTGGAAGACATTCAATAATGCGATGGACAAGGAAGCGCCTGCCACCCCGGAAAGTATCCCGCCAAGAATGATGGTGAAATAGCGGATGCGACCCACGTTCACGCCGAGCGAATCCGCGGCGTCAGGGTTCTCGCCCACCGAACGGATTTTTAACCCCAGCGTCGTCTTGTTCAAGACGAACCAGGCGATTGGAACCAGAAGATACGCTCCATACACCAAGATGTTCTGGCTGAAGAAAATTTCACCGATGCCGGGAATATCGCTCAAACCGGGGATATGGATTTTCGGAAAACCTTTGACCGTCTCGACGGTTCCCATCAATTTCTGGAAGAGCAGGTCGCTCATCCCCAGACCAAAGAGGTAAAAGCCAATCCCACTGATACCCTGCTGGGCCTGCAGGTTGACGGTCACATACGCCATCGCCAATCCCATCAACGCACCAACCAGCATGGCGGTCATCAACCCGAGCCATAGGTTGCCGGTTGTCAGCGTCACATAAAAGGCGGCAAATGCCCCCAGGAGCATCTGTCCCTCCACACCGAGGTTGAGTACGCCGCTGCGCTGGCTGAACGTCTCACCGATGGCAGCATACAGGTAAGGGGTGGCAAGACGGATTCCAGAAGCGAGAATGCCGACCAAAACGGTCACGGAAAAGAGGTCTGAAATCATGTGCCAGCCTCCGTGTGAGGCACCGGTTGCTCGTCCGCAGGAGGCGGGGAGTCTCCATCCTGTCTGGCAACCGAGAGTCTCCGTCTCTGCCGCTTTTGCCGCCAAATCTCGCTGCTGACAACAAAGACGACCACCAGCCCATTCAGGGCAATGACCAACGCAGAGGGCACCTGCACCACCCGCTGCATACTGTTGGCGCCCACCAGCAACGCCCCGAACAGGATCGAGGCAGGGATCGACCAGATCGGATGCAGCTGCCCGAACAAGGCGGCGACAATCCCGTTGAACCCGGCGCTTCCGGTAAAGCCTGAAGCGGACCCATCCGTAATCATGCGGTAGTTCACCCCAAAGACCTGCGTCGCGCCTGCCAGCCCCGAGAACGCGCCGCTCAACAACAGAGCCAGCACGATGTAACGCGGCACCTTGATGCCCGCATACCGCGACGCATGTGGGTTCTGCCCCACCGCACGGATGCGATAACCCAGCGTGGTGCGCCACAAAAGAATGTAGACAAGAACGGCAAGGATGACCGCAATCAACGCGCCGAGATGCAAGCGCGTCGGAATCAGACGCGGCAGGCGGAAAATCTCCAGCAGGCGGGCAGTCTGGGGAATCTTCGAAGCCAGTTCCGCCTGGGCGGGATCGATCATTGGCCCGCGCAGGAGGAAATTCATCAACTGCACTGCAATGGCATTCATCATGACCGTGCTTAGGATTTCATTCACACGAAAATATGCTTTTAACACCCCCGGTATGCCGCCCCAGACCGCCCCCCCTGCAAAACCCGCCAGCATGGCAAGCGTAATCACCAGCCAGCCTGGCAAAGTGGTGAACGTCAGACCGACCCACGTTGCCACAATGGCGCCAATAATCATCTGCCCCTCGCCGCCAATATTGATCACATCGCCCCGGAACGAGATGCAGATACCCAATCCGACCAAAAGCAACGGCGTGGCTTTGACCAAAGTCTCTGCAAAGGCATTGGATGTGCCAAAGGCTCCCACCCACAGTGCCTTGTAAGCCTCGATGGGGTTGACCTTCAAAAAGAGCAACATTACGGCGCCGACAAGCAGAGCCGCTAATGTGGCAAAGACCGGCAGGAGTCCATCAATAAGACGGGAAACCCATTCACTTTCGAATACTTTTTTCATAGTAGCCGCCATTACTTCGTGGAGTACAGACTCAACTTGCAGAGACCGGATCACAGCTACCGATAAATAGCCGTATGAAGGAGCATCATCCATTATTCAGTTGTCGATTTGGTTTTATAACGACTTCATGCCCTTAAGATATTTCAAAGAACGCTTCCCAAAAAGACCGCCTCGTCGGGCAACGACTACGTTAATCTCTTTCGAACGGCACCCCCAGCGCGGCGGGAGGCGAGGCGCGCATGGCGCGGAACGCTTTCGCAAAGAATCGGCGCGTCGGTTCGGGCAGGGACGCCAGAGTCCGCTCGACCCATTCCGCATCGCCGATGTTCACCAACAGCAGCGTCAGGATCATCAAAGGGAAGGGCGCCACCTGCAACACCTGCGATGGGATGTTTGGCAGGCTGGGCTGGAGCACAAGTCCGAGCCATTGCAACAAGGCGAATAAATAGGCGCCAAACGCGGCGCGTAGTGGATTCCATCCGCCGAAGATGGTGATCGCCAGCGCAATCCAGCCGATTCCATCCAAGCCGGAAATTGTCCCCTTCCATCCGGCTTTGACGCTCAGCGAATAGGTCGGTCCCGCCAATCCGATGAGCGCGCCGCCGAGCACCGTGTACACATACCGCATCAGGTTGACATTCGCACCGCGCACATACGCCGCGGCGGGACGTTCGCCGATTCCTTGCAACATCAACCCCGGGCGCGTGCGGAAGATCCAAAACCAGGAAACAAAGATGACAATGAAACTCAGGTAAGTCATCAGGTCATGATTGAAGAACAGAGTGCCAATCACGGGAATCTCCTTGAGACCGGAGAGCGGCCAGGCCGGCAGGCGCGGCCCTGCCAGTCCCATGAACGGATTGCCCAGAAAATAAGAAAGGTCGCGGCAGACCAGGGCAAGGACAAATCCCACAGCCACTTGGGATTGCTTCAACGTGATCGAGGAAAAGGCGACGATCAGCGCCACCGCGGCTCCAATCAGCATCCCGGTCAGGAATCCGAGAAACAGGTTCCCGGTCCGAACCGAGACGGCGAAGCCTCCCATCGCAGAAAGCAGGATGGTCCCGTTCATCGAGAGGTTGATCACACCTGCCCGCTCTGATAACGTCTCGCCCATCACGGCAAAGACGACGGGCGCCGCCGCCACGAGAACGCTTGCCAGTCCTATGAGTATAGTGGTGGAATCCATGTGAACCTCACGAACGCCGGGCAATGCGTTGCCGGACGCCTTCGACAATCAAAACAAAGAGCACAAGCATTCCCTGCAAAACTCCGGAAAGCGATGAATCCAGTTTAAGCACGATGGGAAGTTGAATGCTCCCGATGTTGAGGGCGGCAAAGAACAACGCCACCGGCGCCGCCCAGATGGCTTGATAGTTGACGAGCATTGCCACCATCAAGCCGAGATAACCGTAGCCGCTTGAGATCGATGGAATCAAGCGGTAATAAACGGCTGTCACCTGCATGGCGCCGGCGATCCCTGCCAGCGCACCGCAGATCAAAAAGGACAACATCATGTATTGCCAGGTGGGAACGCCAAGCAGGTACGCCGCGCGGAAGTTCTTCCCGACCGCCTTGAGGCGGAGTCCAAAATACGTGCCTTGCAAAAGAAAGTATACGAAGACGATTGCCAGGATTGCAATTACCAGCGCCCATGGGCTGAGACGCAGTTCAGGGAACAAGGACAGGTGAAGCGCTTCATCGAAAGGTTCGGTGCCGCTCATCGACGCAACGCCGGGGCGTTTCCACGGACCAAAGATCAAATAAATTGTCAGCGCGGTAGCGACGAAATTCAACCCCAACCCGCCGAAAATCTCATTCACACCGCCAAACGTCTTCAGGGCGCCAGCCAGCAGAGCCCATACTGCGCCTCCCGCCATTCCGGCAAGGATCGCGAGAAAAAGGATCAATGATGGGGAAAGACCTGTATCCTGCAACTCGCGCAGCGCCCATGTGGTGGCAATGGCGCCAAGGGTGATCTGTCCCTCCACGCCGATGTTCCACAAGCCCGTCGCAAATGTGACCAGCAATCCCGCGCTCACCAGCAGGAGCGGCACCCATGAAACGAGCACATCGGAAAATTTCTTGAAGGAACCAAAGGCTCCTGTAACGATATTTTTATATGCCTCCAGTGGAGGGGCCCCTGCCGCCAGCAGGATCAACGATGTGAATAATAATGCCAATACCAGTGCGGCGATTTGAAACCCAACATTAACCCAACGGCTGTTCTTTGTCATGGTTATCCTCACGAAGCCCAACCCTTGCCGCCAATCAACTGACCCAGTTGCTCCACCGTGGTCGTTGAAGCATCCAAAGGCTGCGATACCCTGCCGCTGAAGAATACCAATACACGATCACTGTATTGCAGGATCTCCTCCAGGTCGGATGAAATGAACATGATGGCAGTGCCTTTCCTGCAACGCTCCTTGAGTTTTCCCCAGATATAGATCACCGATTCGATGTCCAACCCGCGCGTGGGATGTTCGATCAGGACCGCCGACAACGGGTCCCGAAGCAGTGAAAGCAAAGCCCGCTGCTGGTTGCCGCCGGAAAGCGACTCGATGGTATGTACCGGCGTCCCTTTGATGTTGAACGCCGCGATCTTTTCCTGTGCCTGCTTGAGTCCGCGTTCGTGATTGATGAACACATCCTTCGATTTTTCTGCAAGGACATAGTGCTCGGTCAGGGACAGTCCGGGTACAAGCCCCTCCTCCAAACGGGCGGCGGGTAAAAACTCCACGCCGTTCCGCTTATATACATGATACGACTTGCCAGTCAGATCGCGCCCCCTCACTTTTACATGCCCGCTCACCGGGCGGACAATCCCGGCGCAAGCCCGCAGAAACGCTCCCTGCCCGCTGCCCTCCATACCCGCCAGCCCAATCACCTCCCCGCCGCTGACTTCGAGACTCACGTCCTTAATCTTCAGTCGAACATCCTCGATGGAAACGTTTTGCAACGACAGTACGCTTCCATGCCGCTCGAGGGTCTGCCTCGCTCCGAGGGAAATCTCCTTCCCGAACATCATTTCCACCAGTTTTTTCGTGTCGAAAGGCTTTTTTGCTTCCCCGACAAGACTGCCCTGCCTCAGTACAGCGACCTGGTGGCAAAGCACCTCGACATCCTCCAGTTTATGGGAGACAAAGATGATGGTTTTCCCTTGTTCGGCAAGCGTGCGCAGCGTGGCAAATAGTTTTTCTTTTTGGCTGGCACTGATCCCGGTGGTTGGCTCATCGAGGATGAGCACGCGCGCGCCCAGCCATAATAACCGGATAATTTCAAGCTGCTGCCGTTCGCCCACCGTCAGCGAGTCGACGTAGGCGTCCGGGTCGAGGGAAAAGCCGTATTGTTCGGCAATCAGTTTGAAGTCCCGCGTGACCGAGGCGCGGTTGGGGAAGAGTCCGCCCGAATGACCTATCATGAAGTTGTCGATCACGCGCATGGGAGGGAAGTCCAGCGGGTCCTGGTGCAGCATTCCGACGCCATGATGGATGGCGGTGGCGGGTGATTGAATGAAAACCGCCTTGCCGTCCAATAATATTTCGCCTTTATCGGCATGGATGAAGCCCGAAAGTATTTTCATCAGGGTGCTTTTCCCCGCGCCGTTCTCCCCCAGAATCCCTTGAATGGTTCCGGCGGGAATGTTGAGCGTGATGTCGTTGTTGGCGTGGTTGTTGCCAAAATACTTGTGGATACCGCGCAATTCGACTTTCATGGACGTTGTCCTTTATTCGGAGGAAAGACCATCGTTCAGGTATTTCTCCTGTCAGTTGATAAAAAAACGGGGGGAAGGCAAACGCCTTCCCCCGCGAAAAAACGGGCTATTGAGGAACGCTCTGTCCCTCCATGCCTTCGAGCAATTGCGGCAGGTACCAGATCTGCTGGTCGGTGCCAACCTCGCCATCGGCAAGATAAGCGGTGCCGTCCTGCAGGTTGATCGGCCCTGTCCACAGGTTGAGTCCGCCGGCCAGCGCGGCAATGAACTCATCCATCTGGGCGGAGGCCTCGGGGCTCAGCGCATCGCCTTTCACAAAGCCGACTGCGGTGGTCTCGAGGTTGTTGATGTCTGACCAATCCGGTCCATTCCACTGGAAGTTGGACTCAAAGGTGCCTTCCTTGGCAGCGGTGATGGTCTCCAGATAAGCCGGGCCCCAGTTGAAGTACGGAACACCGAGACAGACGCTCGCGCCTTCTTCGCATGAACCGATGAAATCATACGGAACCGCAAAGACTTCCTTGCCGGCTTCCGATGCCTTTTTGGCTTCTGTGAGTCCCTCGGTGGTGTCGATGCCAGAGATGATCACATCGTAACCGGTGTTGATGAAGTCGTTGGCGACTTGAGTCGGGTCGGACGTAAAGCCCGGGATGTTGAACCAGAAACCGATCCATGTGACTTTGAATTTCAGGTCGGCGGCATCCTTGCCGGCGTATTCAGTCCAGCAGTATTTTGCGCCGAGGTACGCCGAGGCGGCGAGACGGCGGGTCTCATCGTTGATCAATGGACCAAGATAGCCGATCTGCCCGGTCTTTGTGGAAAGAGCCGCAGCGCAGCCAGCCATCATCTTGCCGTATTCCATGCGTCCCATGATGTTAACCATGTTCGGGATCGCCTCATAGGCTTTTCCATCCGGCCACACCTGATCTCCGGAGGCCATGATCACATTGATCTCGGGATGAGCCTTCGCAAACGTGGTCGAGGCATCCTTCATATCATCCGAGTTGAAGATGACCAGTTTCGCGCCCTGTGAGACCAATTCTTCGGCAAGTTGGTCCGGCGTTGTTCCAGGGCGGTCAGCAGGGTTGACCTTGTCGAGGTAAATCATCTTCGCGCCAAGTTTTTCCTCCACATATAGCCCCGCCTCATAGTGAGCCTGGCTCCAGCCGTGGTCATTATAGGGACCGACGAGAAGCATACCAAATACAAACTGTTCTTCTGCTGGGGGTTCAGTGGCAGGCGCCTCGGTGGCGGCAGGCGGTTCTGTGGGTTCCGGGGCTTCAGTGGCGGGCGCCTCGGTGGGCTCCGGGACTTCAGTAGCAGGCGTCCCACAAGCCGACAGGATCAATGACAATACTGTCAGCGCGGCGAAAACGGTCAAAAGTGATTTGCGCATTTCTACTCCTCTTTGATTTGTTTGATTTTTCGAGATCCAGGCGGTAATGAGATTCTTCCTTCGCTTCGGCAGCCTCCTTTCACGGTTCAACCATCAAGATTGTATATACAAGAGAACAATTTTATCATGGCTCATCATGTCTAATTGTAGGACAAATTCCACATTTTTTACAAGTACGTTACTCACTACTGCACAAGAACATACTCTCAACTTCCGAGAACACTTCGCTTCTCTTCACGCTGTCGGTTGTCTCCGTTTTGATTCGCGTCCACAACCTGCACAACGGTCTGCCCAACTCTGTCGAAAACGCATACGCCCTCTGCGACAGTTCAACCGCGCGTGACCATTCTCCAGCGTGAGCATACCCCTCGATGAAAACAAAATACTCCGCCGGGTCATATGGATGCATGTCAAACGATAATGCCAATTCAGTCATCTGCAAAACGGTTGCCCAGTCCCCGAACTGACGAGCGAGATCCGCCTTTTCGAAATAATAGCAATAGTCGTGTTCAGGCTCGGGTCCATACACTTTCGGCATCTGCGCAAACGGCTCGTTGAGGATCAAACCCGGATCAGAAATCCTCGCGGCAATCCGCATAAAGCTTGGTTCAGGAATGAGGCGGTTGGTGCGCTCAATATCCGGGTCAAGGACCCGCAGACAGCCGGGCGGGGAGAAATACATCGCCAGCGCGCGCGAGGTGCTCCCCTCGAAATGTCCAGCCAGGTAATTGTATCGGATCGAGAGTCCCGCCTCCAGCTTCGGCAGGGAACCGCCCAGCCTGGACCTCGGATGGAACAAAGCGTATGGAATATGATCACTGCCAGTATCCGGCGCGTAGATCCAATTCAGTGCCGCGCTCAATGAGTTATCCGCGTAGTAATGCAACACGCCCTCGTTCAATAACACCAGCGTATCTGGTTGAATCCCCGGAGCGCGCCACGTCATTTGCCAGAATAATTCCTTTTGTATCTCCCAATCTCGGGCATAGTCAAGCGATGTGAGATATTGCTTCCCTGCCGCCAGACTAATCATCGAAACCAACAGGATGGTTTGCAATCGTTCCCACGGGATCATCCTGGCGATGCCCCCAAACAAGAGGCTTGCCCCCAATAGAAAAGGCAGGACGAATCGGCTTGCAGGCCATTCAAGGGAAGGCTTGAAGCCAATCATCCAGAAAGGCCAGCCAGCCAGAAATACGGCCAACGCGCCCAGCCCTGCCATCCAAAACACATCCCTTAAATTTCCGCGAGGCGGTCGATTGTCACTGCGAGGCAGGAGCAGAAAACCGGTTGTAACAACAAAGGCTGTCATTAAAACAACAAGATAATAACCATTCAACCATGAACTTTCGATGGGCATTTCCCGAAGATCGAATACATGTACCCACGCATTTTTCAGCACCAATTTCAAACTGAGCCCGATAGACTGGATCAATGCTCCGAGAGTCTCCGCCGGCGCGGAGTTCAACTGATCGGCAAGGCTGATCCCATAGGTCTGGTTATTGAAAATGAACAAACGCGAAAATACGGCCAGAAGAAACACTGATAAATACGGCATCCACATCTTCATGATCCGAATCAGTCTTGCGCGGAGTTCCATTGGCTCATTGCGGAGGATCATCACAATGACACCTACACGCGTCAATTCCAATACATAAAAATATTCCATCATCCACAAATTCAGCGCGGACAGGAAAAGCCCAGGCACCGTCCATATCCAATACCGGTTTGGCGATTCGAACGCCAGCAACATGCACAGGAGTGAAAAAAGGAAAAAGAATAGTACGATATAAAAATGGCTGTAAAGGTAAGCAGTCCAATGCTGGTTGAAACCGGGGTAAACGAGGAAAAGCAATGCAATTCCCAAAGCCCAGCGGGGTCTGCCCGGCCACAACCTATCCACAATGGCATACACAACCATCGCACAAACCCATCGCCAGAACAAGGCAAAGACCTGCCAATAGACAGGCACCTGTGGCATCAACTGTGTCGTCACCTGATGGAGCACGCCCCACAACGGTCGATTGGTGGAGAAATACCGGGTCAATGCCTCAGGTCCCAATTGATAACGGATCCACGTGATCGGCAGGTCGTCCCAGTAAAAGCCCAGGCGAGGGATCAATAAACCGTATGCAAGAATTGTTGCAAGCAGGAGGACGGCGAAAGGGCGCAGATATTTCATAAACCACTTATTGAGGAGCACACGCAAATAAATTGTGAATCTGACCCAGCGCTTCGTTTCTCTCCACACCGCCGGCTGTCTCCGTTTCAATGCGTTCCCACAACCGACATAACAACGGTCCCACTACTTCCTTCGAGACCCTGTAGGACACCTTCGATAGTTCGACCGCGCGTTCCCACCTCCCTGCATGGGCATATCCTTCGATGAACACAAAACGTTCCAACGGATTGTTAGGATAATCGCTTAAAGCGAAAGCCTCATCGCCCAAACGGGTAACCGTTTCCCAATCCCCAAGTTGACGCGCCAACTCAGCCTTTTCAAAGTAATAACACCAGCCATGTCCGGGCTCGGGTCCATAGATCGCAGGTATCACCGCTTTTTGCGCCGCGAGGATCCTGTCAGCATTGGACAATGCCGCAGCGTCACGCATCAGGCTGTCGGCTGAAAGGAAGCGGTTTTCCACATCCAAAACAGGGTCAAGCAACCGCAAACAGGCTGGCGGATCGTAATAAAACGCCAGGGTCTGTGAGGTATTGCCTTCAAATGTTCCGGCAAGATAATCGTATCGGATCGGGATATCCGGCTTCAACGCGGGCAAAGATGAATTTATACGGTTGGTGGGATAGAACAACACATAATCGATCTTGTCGCTTCGATTGTCGGGCGCATAGATCCAGTTGAGCGGTGCGCTGATTGAGTTGTCGGCGTAGAAAGACAATTCCTCATTCATCAGCACGAGGGTTCCCGGTTTCAGCCCCGGAGCGCGCCAGGTCATCTGCCAAAAGAGATTCTTCTGCGATTGCCAGTCGCGCAGGTAATCGGTGGACCATAGAAATTGACGCCCCGATGCCAGACCGATCAGCACAGCCAATAACGCGTATCGCCACCTCTCGCGCGGTATCAATGCCAGTAACCCGGCAAGGATCAGGCTTACGCCCAGCATGAATGGGAGGGTAAAGCGGCTGGCAGGATGAGCCAGTGAAATATTCAAGCCTGTCGCCCAGAAAGGTACGCCCGCAAACGGGAGCAGGAACAATCCCAGGCCGATGGCATACCAGGCATATCTGTTCGTCTTCTCTTCCCGGCTTGATTTGAAAAAATAAACAACCATGATGGCAAACACAGTCAGAATCACGGCGACATACAAAGCAACGGTTCTGATCCCGTGTGTGGAGGGATCCAATCCGGTAAAGACCTGGCTCCATGCCGCAAAAGTGACCGTCCACAGGCTGGCCAGGATACTTTGAAGAAGCGAAAGCAATGTCGTAAACGGATCGGTTTTGAGCTGCGACACCAGACTGAATCCATACACCTGATTGTTGAAAATGAATAAACGGAACAAAACCGCCAGGGCAAATAACGCCAGATAGGGAGTCCACAGTTTGAAGGTAGAGCGGAGGCGTTCTTTCGGGTCAGGGTATGAGTCGCGCAGGAAAGTCCAAATGAATCCCACACGCGCCAGTTCCAGCACAAAGAAATATTCCATCATCCACAGGTTGAGTGCGGAAAAGATCAGTGCAACAACGGTCCGCCGGCGGAGCATGAGATAAATGGAAAGGAGAAAAAAGAAAAGGACGATGAAAAAATGGCTGTAAAGATATGCCACCCATTGCTGGTTGAAGCCGGGATATAAAAGAAAAAGCAGGGAAAGACTCAGCGCAAAATCAGATTTGTCCTTCCATAATTCACGGATGATCGCCCAAACCACGACGGCTCCGAACCAACGCCAAAGCAAGGCAAAGACCTGCCAATATATCGGAACCTGCGGAAAAATGAGGGTGGTCATCTGATAAAGCCATCCCCATGCTGGACGGTTGTTGGAAAAATACTGCGTCATCGCCTCCGCTCCCAATTCGTAGCGGATCCACGACATGGGCAAGTCATCCCAGTAAAAGCCCAATTGCGGAATCAAAATTCCGTACGCGAGTACGGCTGTGACAAGCAGAATAAGCGATGGATGAATACGTTTCACTTTGGCGATGGATGGATAATTGGACGAGTTAGCACTTGGGTGGTCGACCGAAAACGACCACCCAAGTACGCAACACAAAACAATGAAACTACTTGACGATCCACGTACCGGTCTCGCCTTTGAGGGCGCGACCGATGTTCTCAGGGTTGGTAATGAGTGCCTGCTTGCCGCCGTTTTCGAGGAACCAAATGATCGCCTGGATCTTCGGCGCCATCGAACCTTTGGCGAAGTGCGTACCCTCGGCTAGATAAGCTTTGGCTTCTTCCAGCGTCATCTTGTCGAGCCACTGCTGATTCGGCTTGCCAAAGTTGATGGCGACCTTTTCCACCGCAGTAGCAATCAGGAACAATTCCGCGCCGATTTCCTGCGCCAGCAGGGATGAGGCAAAATCCTTGTCAATGACCGCCGCCGTGCCTTCGTACTCGCCATTGCCCTTGTCGATGACCGGAATGCCGCCACCGCCCACCGTGATGACGGTCACACCGGCGTTGAGCAATAACTTGACCGACTCCAACTCGATGATCTTTTTCGGCAATGGAGACGGAACGACTCTTCTCCAACCTCTGCCTGCATCCTCGACCACCGACCAGCCCATCTCCTTTTCGCGTTTCTTCGCCTCGGCTTCATCCATGAATGAACCGATGGGCTTGGTTGGCTTTTGAAAGGCAGGATCGTTTCTATCCACCAGCATCTGCGTGATAACGGTCGCCGCGCCCTTCTTGATGCCGCGCCGATGATATTCGTTCTGCAACGCCTGCTGAAACTCATACCCAATGGCGCCTTGTGAATCCGCCCCGCAAACATCCAGCGGGACTTCGTGCATGCCTTCCACTTTCGCGGCGATCTCGGAGCGGCGCAGGATGAACCCAACCTGTGGTCCATTGCCGTGACCGATTGCCAGGTCCCAGCCTGCTTCGATCATATCCGCAATGTGATGGGCAGTCTCCTGTAACGCCAGCATCTGGTCTTCGACTGTAACGTTCTTATCATCCTTGATTAGGGAGTTGCCTCCAACGGCAACGACTGCTAATTTCGACATTTATAAATCTCCTTCATAAATATCATTGCGAGGAGGAATGAAGGTTGAGCAGGACGAAGTCTGTATCGAAACCCAACCCGACGAGATCATCTACTCCTTGAGCTGGGATCGTTTCGTCGTCCTGCGGGCTCCTCGCAATGACGACAGATTATGCCATCGTCAACGCCATGACCGCTTTCTGGGCGTGGAGGCGGTTCTCGGCTTCATCGAACACCACAGAGTTGGGACCATCCAACACCTTGCTGGTGACTTCGATATCGCGGTCGGCGGGAAGCGGGTGCATGTAGATGGCGTCGGGTTTGGCAACCTTGAGTTTGGCGTCGTCCATGATCCAGTTCTTGAAGGAATCCTGGAGTTTCTTGCCCTCTGCCTTGTCGTTGGTGGTCAACAGAGGACCCCATGATTTGGCGTAGATGACATCCGCGTCTCTACAGGCTTCGGTCATACCGTCTTTGTCCTCGATGATCTCAAAGGCGGTACCGGCGATCTCCGCTTGTTCCTTTGCCTGCTCCACGATATCGGGCATGAGTTGGAAGCCGGGCGGATAGGCAAGCGTCACGTCCATGCCAAAGCGGGGCATTTGCAAAATCAGGGATTGGGGAACAGAAATCGGCTTGAGATACGAAGCGGCGTATGCCCACGAAACGACGATTTTCTTCTTGCGCAAGTCGCGTCCCTTCTTCTCCATGATGGTCATGAGGTCGGCGAGGCATTGGAAGGGATGGTAAATGTCACATTGCATGTTGAGGACTGGCGCGCGGCTGGATTTGGCGACATCGTTCAAATATTTGTTGCCGTCGCCAAAATCACAGTGGCGGATGGCGATTCCGTCAAAGTAGCGCCCGAAGATTTCGCCGATTTCGACGGGGGTGTCGCCATGCGCAATCTGGGTGGTGTTGCTGTCGATGAAGGCGGCATGACCGCCCAGCTGTGCCATGCCCGCTTCGAACGATCCACGCGTGCGGGTCGATGAGAAGAAGAACAACATCGCCAGCACCTTGTCGCGCAGGTATGGATGCGGCTCGCCAAGGGCACGCTTGCGTTTCAAATCCCAGGCAACATCCAAAACGGTTTCGACTTCCTCTTTGGTGAAGTCCAAGTCGCCAATAAAGTCGCGACCGCGAAAATTGGTTTGCATACGAATACTCCTTTGTATGTATATTATTTTGTTTCAAACGGTGGCCGAGTAGTCCGGGACGAATGCAAAGGACATATCGGGACCACATGCTTGCAATTGTTGATCTCAATACCTGCACTTGCGTGCCGGTACAAGTGTACGAACAAGAAGACACTCGTTCTACCCGACCACCTCTATTATATTGACACTCTCAAAATTTCCCGCCGGATTTCGATCGTTTTCATAATCAGCAGTCAGGTCGCTGCGAGGGCGGCTAATCCCTGCCGTGCTGGTCCGGGACTTTGGAAACATCCTCGGTCAGGGCGTCCAAGATTTGGTGGAGGTCACGAGCCGCTTCCGTCAGCCATTTCACCGTATTTCGGAATTCTTCGGCGCTCACCTCTCCAGACAGGCAATCGCAAATATCATCGCTGGCTGTCTGCAACAGATGCGCGGATGACTCGACAGTGACAATGGGTCGCAGCAACTCGCGGCGCAGGACAATCAATTTCTGCTCTGCGCTCGCTGCGCCGTAGCGTTTGCGTAGGTCGTCGAAGATGGTTGTCATGGTGTCTCCTTTCCCTCATCCCTTGCGCCTCTCCCACTAGGAGAGAGGTTGGGGTGAGGGGAAAACTACTCTATTCCATTGCGCCGAGAACCAGCGCCAGCAAGGCCATGCGCATGACCACACCGTTGAAGGCTTCCTGCCAGTAGCGCGACCATTTGGTGATGTCCACGTCGGTGGGGATCTCGTCCATACGCGGCAGTGAATGCAGCAGAATGGCGTCGGATTTGGCTTTGGTCTCCAGCAATTCGCGCGTGATCTTGTAGTTGGCGGGCGTCAGGTTGAGTTCGCCCGTGCGTTCATCGCGAGACTTGGTGTAATCGGGCTGTACCACTGGCTCGACCAGGATCACGTCCGCTTCGGCGATGGCTTTCTCGACATGATCTTCCTCTTTGAAATTCACGCTGTACTGTTTCAACTCCTTTTTGAAGTCTTCAGTCAGCCCCATATCGGGCGGAGCCACAAACGTGAGTGGGCAATCGAACTGACTCAGGGCATAACCGAGGGAATGCATCGTTCGCATGCGCATATCGCCGACCGCCAGCCACTTCAATCCATCGATGCGACCCTTCTCGCGCAACACGGTATAGAGATCGGTGAGGATTTGCGTGGGGTGTTCGCCCCAGCCGTCACCGCCGTTGATAATAGGCACGCTCGCCCATTTGGCGGCCTCGTGCGGTGCGCCCTGCTGGAAATGGCGCATCACGATCACGTCACCATAAAACTCCAGCATCTTCACAGTATCCTTGATGGACTCCTGATAGAAGTCACCGGCACGAGTCATCTTGGCATCAGAAAATCCCGTCACGTGACCGCCGAGGCGGTGCATGGCAGATTCATGAGCCAGACGAGTGCGCGTCGAAGGCTGATAAAAGGCAGTCACCAAGGTCTTCTCTTTGAGCATGTCCACGTTCTTGCGCGCCCGCGCGATGGGTTCCATCTTCGCGGCAACGTCAAAGACGTGGAAAAACTCATTTCGCTCGAACTCCTTGAGCGAGAGAATGTCACGACCAGCGAAACTACGCATACGAACCTCCTATTCAGTTGTGAAAAGATTTAGGACAGGACAAATTCTCCTTTGCTTCCATGAATCCTTCTTTGGCGGTTCAGACTCAGCCGGTAATGGATTCGGTTTCTAAAGCTTTCTCTCAGTTTATCGGTGGTCGAGTAGCCGAAGGCGTACCGAGACCACCTGTTACAAGATACATCTTGTTAATTATTGGTCTCGATACGGGCGCTACGCTTCGACTACGCTACCGCTCAGCGCGAGCGCCCTACTCGACCAACGGACTACTTCACCTTCTCGTTCAACACCTTCGGGAACAGAGCATAGAACTCTGTCGCAGCGACAACTTCGTCGAGCGGGACCTGGTCATTCACAGTATGAGCCCAAATCTCATCGCCGGGACCAAAGCCGATGGAGGGAATCCCCGCCTTGCCAGCCCAGTATGTCCCGTTCGTGGAGAAGCTCCACTTGCCGGTGGGACGCGTCTCATTCCACAATTGCCGAATCGTTTCCTGTCCGGCTTGCACGATGGGGTGTTTCTCTTCCAACGCCCAGGCGGGATAATATTTATCAACCGGGAAAACAAAGCCGGTATAGGACGGCTCATCGTAGAAAAGCTCCTCCACTTTGATCTGGTCACGCAGGAAACCGGGGATCAAATCTTTGACCTGTTGTACCGCCTGTTCCTTTGTTTCACCGAACGTCAGGCGGCGGTCAATGAAGATGGTAAAACCATCCGGCACGGCGTTGATGGATGCGGTGCTGATGCGCGTGTCGGTCACCATGATCGTGCCCTTGCCGAGGAACGGGTCAGTATGCAGGTGCGCATCCAGATCGCGGATACCCGAGATCACGTTGAGCATCTTGTACAGTGCGCTGTCACCCAAGTGATGCGAGGCGGCATGCGCCGATTTCCCGGTGGAAGTCACTTTCAATTCCACGCGACCTTTATGTCCGCGATAGACCTGCATTCGGGTCGGCTCGCCGATGACCACAAAATCGGGTCTGACCTTCGGGTCTACTTCCACGAAAGTGTTGGGGGCGATGCCATCACACCACTCTTCCATATTGCCGAAATACCAGGCTGTCGTATCTTCGAGCAGACCAAGCTCTTTGGCAAACGACAAGCCATATACCATGCCCGGCGTGGAGGCTTTCTCGTCCGACGCGCCACGCGCATACAGGATTCCATTCTCGACCTTGCCCTTGAACGGATCCCACTGCCAGGAGGCGGGATCGCCAATGCCTACGGTGTCGATGTGCGAATCGTAGACGATGACGCGTTTACCTGAGCCGATGCGACCCATGATATTACCCATCTTGTCAAAGCGGACTTCCTCGAAGCCCAGCTTCGTCATCTCGGCGCCAATGCGTTCCCCGACTTCCTTCAACTGTCCATCCATACTGGGGATGGCACAGATCTCGCGCATAAAGGTTATGATATTATCTCGATTTTCTTCCACCCTTTTCTTTATTTCTTTCACTTCCGTCATTTCATACACCTCATAAGTTTGAATATTTGCAGGTTTACAAATTCACCCTGCAATTCGAAAACTTGTAAACCTGAAACTAACTGTTTCCAATCCGTCTCACCACATGGAAATTGAAATAGCCCGGAATAAAGTAACTCACCGTGTAATCCACGATACGCCCGTCTTCGGTGTAGAGTTGCGAAATAAACTGCAACAATACATCGCCTCGTTGGATCTCAAGCGCCTTGGCGACCTCGGCAGTGGCATTGGTGGCGCTGATGGCTGCGCGGGAAACGGTCAGTTTGTCGCCGCGATGCAGCAGAAAGTCCAGGATAGAACCGGTGAACCCATCCGGCAGATCGGCAGGTGAGAGGACATCGAAGGGCAGGGTGTCGATCAAATAGGCGACCGGGCGGCTGTCGGCGCGGATCACGCGTCGGACGCGCGTGAGGCGTGTTCCATCCGGCACCCCCAGTCCCGCGGACACATCCTTTGCGGACTCCACCTGGTCGGCATGCAGATCGCTGACCGTAGTCTGCAAATTCATGCGGCGCGCCATGGTATCGACGCTTTCCAACACTTCCAGCCCCGCGTCGATGACGGGAACCTTGCCCACCACATACGTGCCCGAACCCTGCCGGCGGCGGATCAGCCCCTGTGTTTCGAAAGTCCGCATCGCCTCGCGCAGCGTGGCGCGCGAAACACCCATTTGCTTCGCCAGGTCGGGTTCCGAGATCAAGCGCTGACCTGCGGGAGTGCGCGCGATCAACTCAGCAAGATCAGCCTGCAAACGTTGAAACGGAAAATTAGCCATCATCCCTCCAAAACTGGAACAAACTTGAACTGGGTCACATCCACGAGACCCTTGTCTGAAATTCGCAACTCGGGGATCACCACGAGCGCGAGCAATGACAATTGCATATTCGGGTTATTCAACGTGCATCCGCACGACTTGAACCCTTTCAGGATCGTCCCCGCCTTCCTTGCCACAACATCCGCTCTTTCATTGGACATAAGACCGGCGATCTTCAACTCGACCTGACCGATGACTTTTCCGTTCCTGACGACCACCTGCCCCCCTCCGCTTCGCGCCAAGGCGTTGCCTGCCACCGCCATGGATTCTTCATCCGTGCCGACGACGATCATGTGATGCGAGTCATGTGCAACCGTGGAGGCGACGGCGCATTTGGCGGTGAAACCAAACCCACTTACCAGGCCGACCATGATGCCGTTCATCCCATCGTGACGTTTGATCAACGCAATCTTGGCAATGTCGCGCGCAATATCCGGTTTGATCTCGCTGTCTACAGGTTGAACATCGAATGTCAAATGCCGGGTGGGCGCCTGATTTTCGATCACTCCGATGACATTTGCCTTTAACACACCATTCGCCTTCTTCGGCGTCCGCAAGATGAAATCGGAGGCGGTCAACTTCTTTTTCAAATGGACGGAGTTTGTCACCCACGCAGGATAGGTGAATTTCGGCAGGCTCACTTTCCACTCGCCCTTTTCAGCAATGACCTGTCCTTTTGCGATGACCATCTCAGCTTTGAAATTCCTCAAGTCCTTCACCAACACCACATCTGCCCAGCGACCGGGGGCGATCATGCCCATCTCGCGGCTCAAGCCAAAATGCTCGGCAGTGTTAATTGTCATCATCTGAATGGCTGTGATTGGATCGAGTCCCTGTTCGACGGCGTGGCGCAGGACACGGTCCATATGACCATCGTGGGAAAGCGTCTGGGCATGGGAGTCGTCCGTTACAAGGATGAAACGGCGCGAATCCATGCCGAGGTGCGTGATCGCGCCCACCTGCGAAGCAACGTCCAGCCACGAGGAACCGTACCGCAACATGGCTTTCATGCCCTGACGCACACGTTCCACCGCGTCTTCGAGATGAGTACCTTCGTGATCGTCTTCCGCGCCGCCCGCGACATAGCCATGGAAGGGAAGTCCGAGATCGGGCGAGGCGTAATGCCCACCGATGGTCTTGCCGTGCGCGTGCGTGATGGACATTTCCTCCAGCATGTTCTGATCACCCATGAACACACCGGGAAAGTTCATCATCTCGCCGAGACCAATAATACCTTTCCATTTCATCGCCTGCGCCACTTCCTTCGGACCGATATGCGCGCCGGGACTCTCGAACCCCGGAGCGGACGGCACGCACGAGGGCATCTGCACCCACACATGGATGGGTTGCTGTTGCGCTTCGTCCACCATCAACTTGACGCCCTTCAAGCCAAAGATGTTGGCGATCTCATGCGGGTCGATGAACATGCCGGTTGTGCCGCGCACCGCCACCGCCCGGACGAATTCCGTGACCGTGACCATGCCCGACTCGACATGCATATGCCCATCGAGCAAACCAGGGACAAGATAACGTCCCTTTGCATCGATGACCTTCGTCTTTTTTCCGATGGTGTGACTCGCATCCTCCCCAACGTAGGCGATATGCCCATCCCTGACGGCGATATCGGTGCCGGGGATGATCTCACCCGATTGGACGCTGACCCACTGTCCATTGCGGATGACCAGGTCAGCGGGGGCGCGTCCCATGGCAGTATCGACAAGTGCGCGGGTTAATTTCAGGGATGAAGGCATTCTGTCTCCATTATCAATAGCTACGATCGAATTTGATAAAACAATACGACAACTACGACCCATAGGCTGGCAAAAAACGCAGGAAACAACAACAGCCAGGCCCAGGATTTTTTCTTCGCACGTACGGCTACCGCAGAACCGATCTGAAACAACGGTAGCAGAATGGGCAGGCGGTAAAGACCCGGCGAACCAGACAGATAATATGAGAACGGTATGAACAGGACCGCACCGATAAGCACCAGCCAGAACTTCTCTTTGAGAATACCGACAACCGAGAGCAAAAGCGACACAAGCACAGCCGGGAAGCCAAACAGAAGAACAACGAAAACCTGGGCCATCATATCGCCTCCGCTCAATGGTACCTCCCAGCAATTAATGGAATAGCCTTAAGAGGCTGGATGTCCATGTTGTCGTTCAAAACAAATTCCAGAACCCGCTCATAATTCTGATCAACAGTATGAAGCGAGTCAATGAACAGGGCGGTCCCCGGCTCCCATTCACGGAAGCGCTGTCGCTGGTGCTGAATGCGCTCCCAAGTGGCGATCTCAGGGTGTTTCAACTCATTGAAACGGCTGGTCACTCTTTCCTTCCAAACATTCTCATCGGAAAGAAAAACGTAGATCGGCAAAAAGCCGACATTATGCTTGCGGGCCAGTTCCTGGGCATGGTGACGGTCCATGTTCATAAAGACCGACTCGGCAATAACGCTGAGTCCCAGTTCCAGTTGGGTGTTGACCACATCGAGCAGGACCGCGACTCTCGAATCCCAGAACGGAATACCGGCATTTTCCGGCACATCACCGATGACATCATCGATGCAAATGAACGGAAAGCGTAATTCACGCGCCAGCCGCTTCGCTAAAGTTGTTTTGCCTACACCCGGTAAACCTGAAAAAATGATCAGCTTGTTCATCAAGTTCAAAAGTTTGAGGTTGGAAGGTTCAGAGGTTTGGGCGTTCAAACGTTCCAACTTGCTAACCCGCCAACAACCTCCGGGCTGCTTTGTTGTGTTTCTCAATCAGTTTTCGCTCGTCAACGGTGGCTACGCATCCTTCCTTGACGATGAACCTGCCTCCGACTACGGTGTAATCCACGCGGACAGGTTGACCGAACACAATCGCCGAAACGGGGTCGTGCATCCCTGTAAACTCGATGCGGTTGAGGTCGACGGCAAAGAAGTCAGCACACTTTCCACTTTCCAAACTTCCGATGTCTGTCCTTCCCAAAACCGCCGCCCCTCCACGCGTTCCCAAATACAGCGCCTCTCTTGCCGTCATCAATTTGCGATTCGGATCGTTGGATAATGAATAACCCGTGATCCCATCTTTCACGCGCGACAGCAACATCGCATTGCGGACTTCCGCCAGCAGGTGCGAACCGTCATTGGAGGCGGAACCGTCCACGCCGAGACCAACGTTGACACCCGCTTGCCGATATTCCTTGATGGGAGCAATGCCCGAAGCCAGCCTCATGTTGGATGTTGGACAGTGCGCCACACCGCAATTGTGTCTGGCAAAGACTTTGACCTCCTCGTCATCGACCCAAATTGCATGCGCGAACCAGACGTCGTCGCCAACCCAGTCCACTTCTTGCATGTATCCGACGGGACGATGGCCGAATTTTTGCAGGCAGAATTGTTCCTCATCTTCGGTCTCGGCGAGGTGCGTATGCAGGTGCACGCCGTATTCACGCGCCAATTTGGCGGACTGTTTCATCAGTTCGCCGGTCACGCTGAAGGGGGAACACGGCGCAAGGACAATTTGAACCATCGAACCGGGTTTGGCATCGTGATAGTTCTCGATCAGGCGCTGTGAATCTTTGAGGATGGAATCTTCGTCATCTACCACGCTGTCGGGCGGGAGTCCGCCTTTCGATTCGCCGAGGGACATGGAGCCGCGCGAGGCGTGGAGGCGGAGTCCGATTTCGGAAGCCGCGGCAATTTCATCGTCGAGTTTTGAACCGTTTGGATAAAGGTATAGATGATCCGAGGCCGTGGTGCATCCCGAAAGGGCAAGCTCAGACAGCGCAGTCTGGGTCGAGATGAAAATATCCTCGGGGTTTATACGCGCCCAGATCGGGTAGAGGGTTTTGAGCCAGTTGAATAGATTGGCATCCTGCGCGGCGGGGATGGCGCGCGTGAGGGTCTGGTAGAAGTGGTGATGTGTGTTGACAAGACCCGGCAGGACAACGTGACCCGTGAGGTCAAGGACTTCGTCGGCAGTGGCAGGAAGCTCAGACATCGGTCCGACTTCCTGGATAAGCCCGCGGCGAATAAAAAGACCACCATCGGGAATTTCCCGCTGATGGTCATCCATGGTGACGATATGGGCATTCTTGACTAGGAGGGTGGTCATGTTATTTGATGGTTTCAAGTCTGTTGGTCGGTTCGTCCAGTCGCCTAGGCCAAAGTTGTCTGACAACTATAGTGTAGCACAAAAAGAGGGAGACTGTCAACAATGAGAAGAGATAAGCCGCCGTTTGGTCTGCACGGCGGCTTGTTTTTTATATCAACCCCACTTCCTTATTGAACTCGACGATCAGTTCGTCAATTTCATCCGCCTGCTTTTGCACGTCAGTCCAGTAATTCGGCTCATACCATTGTTGTTGAATCTCTTCGTAGGTTTTACCCTGTTGCTCGACCCACGTGTAATATTTCAGGTTATGAACGCGGCGGCGGTCGGTATAGCGCAGTTCGAGCATGTTATCTGTAGATTGACCATGCAGGTAACGGGCAAAATCTGCGGCGGCGTCACGCTCGGTGTATTGACCAAACTCCTGATGCATCTCATGGATGCGTGAGCGGTAAAGTTCCATCGAGTCGGTTAGGACGGTGAGCAGAATGTCATTTTCTCCCATCTCGTAATACTTGGCGGCTTTGATTGCCGAAAGCACGTTCGAGATGCCGGAGAAACCCAATAAATCGAGGTTGGAGACCAGTGATTCGGGGACTCCTTTTTCAACAAGATAGGCGCGTCCGCTTTCCTCGTTGAACAGGCGGGCGAGGTTGACCACGGCATTATCGTCAATGGCGACGACGACATCGGTGTTCTTGACGTTGTGAATCCACGGCACGTGCTTGTCGCCGATGCCTTCGATGCGGTGTGCGCCGAATCCGTTTTCGAGCAGGGTTGGGCATTGCAGAGCTTCGCTTGCCACAATCTTGCTGTCGGGGAAGAGTTGCTTCATGTAATCGCCGCTGGCGATTGTTCCTGCCGAGCCGGTGGCAGATGCCATGCCGCGATAGCGGTCATGCGGACCCATGACCTGCTTCAACACTTCCTCCATCGCGTGACCTGTCACTTCGTAGTGCCAGAGATAGTTGCCGAATTCATCGAACTGATTGAAGATCATCAGATCCTGCCCGGACTTGCGCAGTTCCCAGCACTTGTCGAAGATTTCCTTCACGTTCGATTCGGAGCCGGGCGTTTTGATGACTTCTCCCGCCACGCTGGCAAGCCAGTCGAACCGTTCCTTCGACATGCCTTCGGGGAGGATGGCGATGGATTCACATGCCAGCAACGCGGAGTCATACGCGCCGCCGCGGCAATAGTTCCCTGTGGAGGGCCAGACGGCTTTCTGCACCGTCGGGTCGAACTGACCTGTGACCAGCCGCGGCACAAGACAACTGAACGCCGCTCCGACCTTGTGCGCGCCCGTCGGAAACCACTTGCCGACCAGCACGATGATGCGCGCCGGGACTCCCGTCAGTGTGGAGGGAAGTTCGAGATAGTTGACCCCGCCGAAGGTCCCGCCAGAAGCGATGGGTTCATTCTTCCATGTGATTCGGAAGAGGTTGCGCGGATGAATGTCCCAGAGCCCGATTCCCTTCAATTCATCCTTGATTTTTGCCGGAATCTTCGAAGGGTCCTTCATTTGTGCATAAGTGGGGATAATGATGTTACGCTCTTTCGCGCGTTTGACGGCATTTGCGCGGCGTGATTTTTCAACGGTCAAGTCGATGGTAGTCATACCTTCCTCCTGAAAAAGTTGTCAGACAACTTGTATTATACTTCACAATCGATTCACCTACAATATACTTTCGCTTGGGCAAGATTTTCTTCAACGGGTCCCATCATATCGAGGATGAGAGTTCCTGCCGCGAGGGAGTGAGGTGTTTTTTGACTCTTTCCCATCTAACCTTGCAACTCATGCCAGCCTCATGGACTTTCGACCGTGCCCATTGAATCGACTCGTCCAAGCAACGCATTCGATCACGCACCATTCTGCCTGATGCCGTTTCACGGGCGTTCGCCGCTCCTGCAGCAATCAAAGATGATGAATTGTTCCAACATGAACGCACGCGTTGCAAACAGCATCAGCAATTCGTATCCAATATTTCAATGACGGATATGAAAGCTGAAAAATTTTTTAACGAAACCGTATGGTTATTTTAATGTATCGATTTCGAATCGGGGTATGATGATGTCAAGAGAAAGGAGGTAGCCATAGAGACACCGCCTGAAATGCAAGCCCACGGAAGGACTGGGAAGCCTTAACCTGGTCAGAAGCAGAAGTCCAGCTTTAGAACCAGACGTTCCCCTAACGATAGGAAGGCACGCAACCCCCACTTCCTTCCAGCCATAGTTTATTACCTGACGGACGGGTGCCCCCCGTCCGTCCTTTATTTATAGCGAATAAAGGGCTTTACGCATTCGCTCCAGTCCCTGGTTGAGAATTCTACGCGAAGTACCAAAGTTGAGGCGTACAAACTGTTCATTCCCCTTGCCGAATTTTCCCCCATCGCTGAGCGCCACCTTCGCCTTATTCAGGAAAAACTCAAACGGGGAAGGCTGAAGCCCATACTCCGAGAAATCCAGCCACATCAAATAGGTTGCGTCGGGCTTTGTCAGGCGCACACCCGGCAAATTTCTTTCCATATATTCAATAATGAAATCCCGATTGGCGGTAAGATAACGCCGCAATTCCTTCAACCACGCATCCGCCCTGCCCGAATAGGCAACATGAGCGGAAGTCAGTCCGGTCGAAGATACCTCAAAAGACATGCCGTAGGCTGTATCGAAAAACTTTTTCCGCAATTCGGCATCGGGGATGATAGCAAACGCGCATGCCAGCCCCGGCACATTGAAAGCCTTCGACGCTGAAATCAAAGTGATGGTGTGTCTTCCGATCTCAGGCGACAGACTCGCCAGCGGCGTAAACTTCGCGCCGCCCAGCAGCAATTCACTGTGGATTTCGTCGGAGACAATTGAGACGTCGTTTTCAAGGCAAATCTCCGCCATGCGTTTCAACTCACCGCGGGAATAGATCTTTCCAACAGGATTATGCGGATGGCACAACAAGAACATGCCCGATTTTTTAACGCCCCTCTCGAACGCCTCAAAATCGACCTCGTAGCTGATCCGGTTTCCATCGAGCTTTTTCACCAACCGCGCGACACTCTGCCGCGCTCCTGTTTTGTGTTCCGTTTCCAGAAACTCGTTGTAAACAGGGGTCTGGATCAAATACCCTTTTTTCGGCGAACATAATATCCGCGCCGCGATGTTGTAACCATTGTTGACACCTGCTGTATAGACGATCCAATCAGGGTCAACGTCCCAATGGTAAAGTTTCTTCATACGGGCGGTGATGGTTTCCATGAAAGTTCGGGTCGGGAATGCGTATCCCAGCACGCCATGCTCCACTTGCCTGTGGAGCGCAGCTCGAATCTGCGGCGCGGCGGGAAAGTCCGCGTCTGCAACCCACATGGGAAGTACATCTTTCGGATAGAATGTCCATTTATTGAGAATGTTCGGATCGCGGCGATTGGATGTGATGTTGAAGTTGTATGCCATGATGTTCCTTGTGAAATGTGATATTTGTAGAGCGAGATTAATCTCGCTCTACTTTTTATATGCAACGACCATACCATCCCGCACAGGGGCAAGAGAAACAATCCAATCGGAATCAGTCGTAATGTCACGCGTGAAGCGGCGGATGGCTTCGGTAGATGGCTCACGGTCATTCGGGTCGAGCGTTTGCCCATGCCAAAGCATGTTGTCGATGATGAGCAATCCGCCGGGACGTATCTTTTCTTTGATAACGGGAAGGGAGTCGGGGTACCCCTCCTTGTCAATATCGTTGAAAATGATGTCGAATAGACCCGGCGTCTGGCGGAGAGTCTCAATTGCTTCGGCAATGTGGAAACGGACCAGGTCTGCGCTTCCCAATTCGGACAAATGTTTCTGCGCTCGTTTCGACAGATCGTCATCCCAGACGGTATGATGTACCACTCCACCCCCATTTTCTTTCACTGCTTTTGCAAACCAAGCTGTGGAATACCCATAGCCGGAGCCAAGCTCAAAAACAGACCTGGCATTGATCATGCGCGCCAGTTGGTAACAGTAATATCCGCAGGCGGGGCCGATAATGGGAAAGCCGTTCTTTTCCGCGATCTCTTCCATCTTCCGGAGTTCAGGTTCACGCGATGGAACGAGGGACGTGATATATTGCTGAACTTTTTCATACAATATTTGGGGCATGTCTCATCTCCTTATCTATCGATAAACGGGTATGGGTAATAAAAACGGACGCCGATTAGTGTAAAGCCCGGAGAACTTCAGGCAGAGTTTGTTTTGCCCATTCGGCATACATTTTTCCCGAGGGGTGCAACCCATCGGAAGCGATCAATGTGGGGTCATTCAAGGCTTGACGCGAGATGGGAGTGATGTCCACATAATGAGCGCCGGCTTTCTCGGTCTCTTCGCGATTGACGGCGTTGAAGGCATCGATGTCATTGGCGATTTGTCCTCGATCGCGGTTTGCGGCAAACGGCGTGACGCCCCAATCAGGGACGGATAGCACAATAACGCGGTTTGCATCTCCACCGGCATATTCGATGGATTTGGTCAGAAGAAAGATGAACTGTCTGCGATATTCGTTGATATCGTAGCCGCGATACTGATTGTTGACTCCGATCAACAGGGAAACCAGATCGTACGGCGGCTCCAGATTCCTTTCCTGAATACCTTCCCATAACTCCTGTGTCGTCCAACCTGTACGGGCAATGGTGATGACTTCCACGCGCCTGCCGGAAAACCCCGGAGAAGATTCGAGCAGCGCGGCAAGTTGATTGGTCCAACGTTCAGGCGTATCCACACTCTCGCCAATTGTGTAAGAGTCACCCAGGGCAAGATATCGAATGGACGGCATGGAGGTCACCTCAACAAGAGTGGGTGTGGGAACAGAAGAAACACAAGCAGTCAGGCAAAGTAAGAGAAACAATGCGATGCGATTTATCATGCGATTATATTCCCAAAACAATACAAGGGCATGGTGTGGATACCATGCCCTTGCGTCAGGGAGAGTACTTCGGATGTGCCAATTCCCTACAGTGACTTGACTCTCAGCCAAAGGCTTGGAATTCGACTCAACTTGCCAAGAGCGCCCAGGGAAGCACGTCGGCTAAACACATCGTAATCATGTCTTTCGATGTCATCGAGGATGCCCTGATAAAAAACGGACGCGGCACCAATGGCGAGCTGCCCTTCCCGTTCCAACATTTTCACGCCTGCCCACGATTCTTCGTAGAGGTGCCGCGTCCGTTCGATTTGGAATTTCATGAATTGTCTCCAGTTGTCGGTCACACAACCCTCGGCAATATCCTGCTCACGGATGCCGTAGAACGTCAATTCTTCGCGCGGCAGGTAAAGACGTCCGCTGCGATAGTCTTCACCAACATCACGCAGGATATTGGTCATTTGCAGGGCAACACCTAGTTTGATGGCATATGGGACAGCATCATTGTTCTTGAAACCGACAATGTACATGCTCATCAATCCCACCGTGGAAGCAACGCCATAGCAATATGTGGCCAGTTCGTCAAAGGTTTGGTAACGCGCCTGAAGGAGGTCGCGTTGGACGCCGTCGATGAGTTGCAGGGCGTAGTGGCGGGGAATGTGGTAACGGGTGAGAGTATCTGCCCATGCGGCAGCGACCAGGTCATTTTCTGCGAAGGAGCCGGTTTCGATCATCCGACGCCAGTAATCGAGGCGGGATTCGCGTTCATCGTCCGTTGATTCATCCACAATATCATCCACCGTGCGGCAAAAAGCATATAGGGCGCGGACTGCGGAGCGTTTCTCTTCGGGCAACAAGCCGGATGCAAAGTGAAAAGATTTGCTGTGTTCGGCGGTAATGACCTCAGCATGTTTGTAAGCCTGCCGTAGAGCGACATCGCCAGCCCAGTAGGAAAAGAATGGGCGGGTCGAAGGATGAGGGGCATTGCCGGCGAGGGCAAGTAATTGGTTTTCCCAGTGTGCTTGTGCTTGCATAGGCTCCTCCGAATAAGTGTTGGGTATATTGTATATATTTCACTAATTTTGTCAAGGTTTTGTAAAGGAAAATTTTTTCAATATTGACAAATATTAGACAACACATATAATTATCTCACTGCGATGCCAACCGTTTGAAAGAAAAGGAAAAACCATGACCAAACCAACAGCCCTTGTGATCGGCGCCGGCATTGGCGGAATCGCCACCGCCGCCCGGCTTGCCAAAAATGGATATGACGTGACCGTGCTCGAAAAGGAATCGACTCCCGGCGGACGCTGTAACCAGATCGTCCGCGACGGTCACCGATTCGACATCGGACCGACGCTGTTCCTCATGCCCGAGATCTGGGAGGAGACCTTTGCTTCTCTCGGCGAAAAGATGAGCGACCATCTCGCCCTGAAGCGCATCGACCCGACCTATAAAGTCCACTTCGATGACGGCTTGCAACTGGCGCTGACGTCCAATATCGGTGACATGCAAACCCAGCTCGAAAAAGTGGAAAAGAGCGCCTTTACCGGTTTCTTGAACTACATTGCCGAAGGAAGCAAGCACTACAAACTCTCGGTGGAAAAGTTCGTCGGGCGGAACTTCTACAGTCTCTTCGAGTATTTCAGCCTCGCCAACCTGCCGCTCATCGTGCAACTCAAGGCGCTGCAAAAGCACTACGCCAACACGGGTCGCTTCTTCAAGGACGAGCGGCTCAAAGCCGCGTTCACGTTCCAGAATATGTACCTGGGTCTCAGCCCTTACGACGCGCCTGCCACCTACTCCCTGCTCCAATACACGGAACTCGCGGAGGGCGTGTGGTACCCGATGGGCGGGATGTACGCCGCGATTCAGGCGTTGGTGAATGTGGCGGAACGGTTGGGGGTGAGGTTTGTGTACAACACGGCTGTCAAATGTTTGAACGTCGAACGTTCGAACGTTCAACGAGTGCATAGCGCCACCCTCGAAGACGGACGCGAGTTGACGGCGGATATTTTCATCGGCAACGCAGACCTGCCCTACATCTACAAAGAACTCCTTCCCGACCGCGCCGAAGCCGAAAAACTGGATAAGAAACTCTACACCTGCTCCACCATCATGTTCTACTGGGGCGTGGACAAGCAGTATCCGCAAATTGCCCACCACAACGTCTTCCTCGGCGGCGACTACAAAGCCTCCTTCGACCGCATCTTCAAGGATCACACCCTGCCCGAAGTGCCGTCGTTTTACGTTCACGCGCCCGCCCGCACTGACCCCGCCGCCGCGCCCGCAGGTCAGGACACGCTTTACGTCCTCGTCCCCGTCGGTCACCTCGACGCGCGTACCGCTCAGGACTGGGACGCGCTGGTCCGCCGCGCCCGCGAGACCGTGTTCGCCCGCCTCGCCAAAGAGATGGGCGTCACCGACCTCAGGGAGCACATCAAGTTCGAGATCGTGTACCAGCCCAAAGTCTGGAAAGAACGCTTCAATCTGGAGAAAGGCGCGGCGTTCGGGCTGAGTCACAACTTTTGGCAGGTCGGTTATCTCCGCCCACACAATCGTCACGCCAAATATAGAAATCTCTACTTTGCAGGCGCGTCCACCCACCCCGGCACAGGACTGCCCATCGTCTTGCTCTCCGCCCGCCTGACCACTGAGAGGATTCTGAAAGAAAAGGGTACAATAGCTGTGCAAAAGGTGAATCATCCCGCCTTGAAGCCAGCCTAAACCAAAGAAGGAAATAAAAAAATGGTAAGTACAACCCCCGTCTTTAACCTCAAAGTGGTCCTCAAAGAGACAGGCCTGCCTGCCGACACGTTGCGCGCCTGGGAACGCCGCTATGGCTTGCCCGTACCTCAACGCACCCCCGGCGGGCACCGTCTTTATTCGGAACGCGACATCCAGATCATCAAGTGGCTGATGGCCCGCCAGATGGAGGGACTTTCCATTTCGCGTGCGGTGGATCTGTGGAACGAACAGGTCGCCTCAGGCTCCGACCCGCTGGCTGGTCTGTCAACTTCGAGCCTTGCCGCCGTTCAGACGGGTTCTGCTCCCCATATCACCTCCGAAACAACCCTCGACGCTCTGCGCTCGCAATGGGTGAATGCCTGCATGAACTTCAACGAAACCGCTGCCGAACAGACCTTGAATCAGGCATTCTCCATGTTCCCCATCGAAGCCGTATGCGTGGAAGTCCTGCAAAAGGGCATGTCGGAGATCGGCGGCATGTGGTACGAGAACCGCGCCAGCGTTCAGCAGGAACATTTTGCCTCCGGGCTGGCCATGCGGCGGCTGGACGCGCTCTTGATCGCCTCCCCCGCCCCTTCGCGTCCCCATACCGTATTGGTGGGATGCCCTCCGAACGAGTGGCATACCTTCACGCCGCTCCTGCTTGCCCTTTTCCTGCGCCGCCGCGGGATCAATGTCATTTATCTGGGCGCCAACGTTCCTCCCGCGCATTTCGAAGAGACGGTACAAAGTGTGCGCGCCAATCTCGTCATCCTCGTCGCGCAGACCCTGACCAGCGCTGCCCACCTGCAACACACCGCCAACGTACTTTCCAACAAAGGTATCACTGTCGGATATGGCGGGCGCATCTTCAACATGCAGCCAGAAATCCTTTCCTACATCCCAGGGCATCATCTCGGCAACGACGTTTCCGCCTCTGTCAACGAAGTGGAACTAATCCTAAACAACAGGCGCAAACCGCTGAAACTCAAAGCCGCCTCACAGGAGTACGTCGCCGCCCATCATTTTTTCCTCTCCAAACGCGCCGAGATCGAAACGACTCTGCGTACGCTCGTCAAACCCCTGCGCATTTCCAGCGAAGATTACCAGACCGGTATGCAATTCCTCGGCGACAATATCGCATCCGCCCTCTCCCTCGGCAATATCCACTATGCATCCGATGAAATGGAGTGGGTCAAATTCCTGCTCCATGCCTACGACCACCCCGATGAGGAGTTGATAGGCTTCATCAACGCCTATGCCAAAGCCATCGACAAGCACATCAACGGCGCGGGCGAACCCATCAAGCGTTGGCTGGCGGAGGAGGTTGCAAAATTACATGCGTAGGATTCGCCCTTTCGCGTAGGACACATTCTCTACGTGCCCGTCGGCGTGAGATGGTTCATAGCGTCGACGCGTGCTTTCCCTCACCCCCAACCTCTCTCCCGCTGGTAGAGAGGTTGGGGGTGAGGGTGAAATGACAAACAAAAGCAACTTGATGAAACCAATTGACTTTAAATCCCTTCTGATTCTTCCGCTTCTCATCCTCATCGGCTTCCTCGTCGCGCTGGCGGGAAGCCAGGGCGGCGCGACGCTTGGCGGAGTCCCCGTCTTCGCGCTCGTGGTCGCGCTGGCGTTCCTCATTCAATGGCTGGTCTTCATCCCTGCTTATATTTTCCAGACCGAAAAATACTTCGACCTGACAGGCAGCATCACCTACATCACTGTGATAAGTGCCGCGCTGTGCTATACCCGCTACACCGTCCCGTTGGATGCGCGCTCGTTCCTTGTTGCGGCGTTGGTCAGTGTCTGGGCGGTTCGGCTCGGAGCGTTCCTCTTCAGCCGCATCCGCAAGGCGGGCAAAGACGACCGTTTCGACGAAATCAAGCCGAATTTCCTGCGCTTCCTCAACGTGTGGACCATTCAAGGGCTGTGGGTGACCTTCACCGCCGCGGCGGCGCTAGTGACCATCACCTCCGCCACGCGCAAGGGACTGGACGCGTTCGCCATCGTCGGCGCGCTGGTGTGGGTCATCGGCTTCGCCATCGAAGTCATCGCCGATGCGCAGAAAAGCCGCTTCAACGCCGACCCATCCAACAAGGGCAAGTTCATCTGCACAGGATTGTGGTCGCGCTCGCGGCATCCCAACTACTTCGGCGAGATTGTCCTGTGGATCGGCATCGCCATCATCGCCATCCCTGTTCTGCAAGGCTGGCAGTGGATCGCCATGATCTCGCCGCTCTTTGTGACCTTGCTTCTCACCCGCGTCAGCGGCATTCCCCTGCTTGAGAAGAAAGCAGACGCGAAATGGGGCGGGCAGGAAGAGTACGAAGAATACAAGAAGAACACACCCGTTTTGATCCCGCGGCTGTAAATAATTCACCACGGAGACACATATTTTAAATTCTCCATGACACCGTGTCTCCGTGGCAAAGACTTCACTTCAAAAGGAAATCAATGACCTTCCTCAAAATTCTCCAACTCATCGCCGTCCTGCTCACCATCGTGACGGGATTCGTTTCCCTCCTCTGGCCGCGCAGTGTGCAAGGCTTCACGGGGCTGACTGCCGCTGATGGGCGCGGCATCACTGAGATCCGCGCCATCTTTGGCGGACTGTTCATCGGGCTGGGTCTCGCCGTCTTTGTGCTGGCGACGCGCGAAGTCTATCAGGCGCTCGGCATCATGTACCTCGCCATCGCCGCCGTGCGTCTCGTCTCCATCTTTGTGGATAAGTCCTCCGTCCAATCCAATTGGATCAGCGTCGCCACGGAGATCATCATGGGAATTATTCTCGTTCTTTAACCCAACTCAAACCCATTAGAGTTACCAAGGTACTCATGAATAACAAACGCCTCTTTTCCATCATTTTCGTGGTCTTCATTGACCTTCTGGGCTTCAGCCTCATCCTGCCGCTATTGCCTTACTATGCCGAAACATTTCAAGCCAGCAAATTTACCACGGGACTACTCGTCGCCTCCTATGCCGCCGCGCAATTGATTGGCGCGCCCATCCTGGGTCGCCTCTCCGACCGTTACGGACGCCGTCCGCTTCTGCTTGCTTCCATCTTCGGAACCTTCCTCGGCTTCCTCCTGCTTGGATTTGCCAACGCGCTTTGGATGCTCTTCGCCTCCCGCATCATTGACGGGTTCACGGGCGGCAACCTGTCCATTGCGCAAGCCTACATCTCCGACGTGACTGACGCAAAGAACCGCGCCAGGGGGCTGGGACTCATCGGCGCCGCCTTCGGGCTTGGCTTCATCATCGGACCCGTCACAGGCGGATTGCTCAGCCAGTATGGCTACAACGTTCCTGCATTTGCAGCGGCGGGACTTTCGCTCATCAACCTCGTCCTGATTTATACCTGGTTACCCGAATCGTTGACAAAGGAGCGGATGAGACAGGCTGGGGAGCAGAGTCAGCCCAAAGTCACGCTGGATGCGCTGATGGTCGCTCTGAAGCGCCCATTCACGGGACCCATCCTCATCACCCGCTTCTTTTTCGGACTGGCGTTTGCCATCTTCCAGACCATTTTCTCGCTCTATGCCCTGAGCCGCTTCAACCTGTCTGCCCGCGATACTGGCTTCGTGCTGACGTATGTGGGCATCCTCTCGGTCTTCGTGCAGGGATTTCTGGTCGGCAGGCTGACGACGCGCTTCCGCGAGGACGTGCTCATCACATTCTCGGTCGCGCTGATGGCAGTTTCCCTGCTCGGCTGGGCGCTGACGCCGTCGGTCTTCTGGCTGTTGGTGGTGCTGACGCCCACCGCCATTGCAGGCGGGACGTTGAACACCCTGCTCTCCAGCACGCTGACCAAAGCCGTCACGCCGCAGGAAGTGGGCGGCATTTTGGGGTTGTCCGCCTCCGTCGAGTCTGCCACGCGTATCTTTGCTCCTATTCTCGGCGGCGCCTTGCTCCAGCAGGTTGGCACGTGGGCTCCTGGCGCGTTTGGGGCAGTCCTCATGTTTGGCTTAACCGTCTATGTCATTGTCAAAATTTACAACCATCCCATCGCCGCCGCCCTGCGGGAACAGTCCGCTGTGGCTGCACATCCCTCTGCGAGTGACTAACCATGAATAAAGACATTCTCGGCAATTTCTATCGGCGGATGCTTCCGCTCTACCCGCCGCGGACGGAGGCGCTCCTCCGTCGCACCTCCCCTTCTGACCTGCAACGGCTGACCTTCCGTTACATTTTCACCGTGGATGGAATGACCGAAATCAGTCACATGATCGAAGGGCTGATCACCGCCAGCCCGGGCGTGTCTGATTCGCATGTCTCCTTCCAGTACTTCTCGTCGCGGCTCTCGCCCCAAATAGACCGCTACAAGCTGGTTGCCCAGTCCTCCCGAGGGTTGTGGCTCTATGGCGTGCCGGATGCCCAACTGCCTGAACTTCCCAACACCACCTATGTGGATACCTCGGGCACACCGCTCGAAAACTACTGGTACGTGATTGCCTACGGTCCCGGCATCAGCGCCACCCTGCTCGCCGAAGAGATCACCCCCGAAGAACGCCTGCCCGGCGAGCCGCGCATGTACGAGGGCTTCTACACCTTCGAAGCCGATACAACCTACCAGGTGTTGACAGTCCTGCATCAGTTATTCCCCGAAAAGGTCCCAACACCGACCATGCCAGAATTGATGACTTAGAAACGCCCTCCACCCGAACCACGAAAGGAGCAAACCATGTTGATCGAAACCGCCCGTTACGAACTGCCGCCCGAAGGTATCACCCTGCTCGGCTACATTGTCCGCCGCATGCACAAAACGGAATGGCTTGTCAAAGCCTCCGCCGCGCTTGCCGAAGGGAAGACCGAACAAGCGCTCGAATACGCGGCGGTCTATGCGGCAACCTCCTCCACTTCGTTCGGGCGGGCGTATTACCAGCCTCGCTTCAACCGCGTCGGCGACCAGGTCAGCGAAGCCGACCCGACCACCGGCGCAACAGTGACGGCGAAACTCGAAAACGACTCGCCGCATTACCACATCACCTACGAAGCCATCCTGCCAGACAGCGGCGCCTTCCGCGGCTCCGAGCGGATCACCGGCACCACCGTCGGCTGGCGCGGGTTGGGCATGCCCGCTCCATCAAAGTTCACCTTCACTTCAGGCAATTACACCGCCGAATTCGAAGGCGTTCTCACCAGCGAACTGGCGCTCTCCCTGTTCGGCAATGCCCGCATCCGCGCCTACGGCTTCCTGAACATCAGGGACAACCGCGGCAATTCGGGGCGTCTCGAACTCAACCGCGCGGGCGACATCTCCATCCGCATCAACGAACAGCCCGAAGTGAGTCACTCCATCGCCAAGATCACGTGGATGAACGTCCGCTTTTTACATCAACCCGTATGACCTCGATCTGGTGGATTCGGCGAGACTTGCGCCTGACCGACAACCCGGCGCTTCATGCCGCGCTCGAGGCTGGTTCTGTCCTCCCAGTCTTTATCCTCGACCCAGCCTTTTCCTCCTCATCCCCCCGCCGGCGGGACTTCCTCTACGAAGGACTCCACGCCCTCGACCGCGACCTCCGCGCTCGGCGCTCGTATCTCGTAATTCGCAGCGGCAAACCCCTCGAAGTCCTTCGCTCCCTCCTCGCCGAGACCAACGCCTCCGCCATCTTCGCCGAAGCCGACTTCACCCCCTACGCCCGCCGCCGTGACGCCGAGATCGCCCGCCATCTTCCCCTTCAACTCATCCACGGTCAAACCGTCCATCACCCCGAATTCGTCAAAAAAGCGGACGGCAAGCCCTACACCGTCTACACACCCTACTCCAAAGCGTGGAAATCCCTGCTGACGGAGATACACCTGCTCCCCGCGCCGAGTCACATCCCCACCCCCGCAGAGATTCGCACCGAACCGCTCCCGCCGTTCAAAGTCAACCCCGGCTTTCCCGCTGGTGAAACCGAAGCCCTGCGCCGCCTGAACCAATTTACCAATTTACCAATTACCAATTACTCCGAAGCCCGCAACCGCCTCGACCTCGACGGCACCTCGCAACTCTCCCCCTACATCCGCTTTGGAATGGTCTCCCTCCGTCAAGCCGCCCACGCCGCAAAACGTTCAAACGTTCAAACGTTCGAACGTTCGAACTCACACGGCGTCGAAACCTGGCTCAACGAACTCATCTGGCGCGAGTTCTACATCCAAATCCTCTACCACTTTCCGCACGTCGCCGAGACCGCCTTCAACCCCGCCCTCGCCAACATCCCCTGGCGGAACGAGGCGTCAGAGTTCGAAGCGTGGAAGCGGGGCGAGACAGGCGTCCCGGTGGTGGATGCGGCGATGCGTCAATTGCTTGCCACCGGCTGGATGCACAATCGGGCGCGGATGATCGTCGCTTCGTTCCTCGTCAAGGATTTGCTGATTGACTGGCGCTGGGGTGAAGCCTGGTTCATGGAAAATCTGCTCGATGGCGACCTCGCCGCGAACAACGGCGGCTGGCAATGGACGGCAGGTACAGGCACCGACGCCGCCCCGTATTTCCGCATCTTCAACCCCATATTGCAAAGCATGAAGTTCGACCCAAACGGAGATTACATCCGCAAGTGGGTGCCAGAGTTGCGCGGACTGGACGCGAAAGACATTCACGCGCCGTGGGAGAAGGGCATCAAGGTGAAAGGTTACCCCGAACGCCCCATCATCGAACGGGATAAGGAACGAACGCTGAAGGCGTATAACATGTCAAAGGTCATGGGTCAAACGTCGTCGCGCTGACTTTTAACCTTCGACCTTCGACTCACAGACGATAAGACTTCAGACCATCCGCCCATCAGACTATGAGACTCCAGACCATCAGACTATGAGACTCCAGACTATCCGACTATCAGACTATGAAACTCAAACGCACCCTTCTTTTCCTCTTCGCATCCCTCCTTCTACTCCTCCTCATCGGTCCTTTCCTCGTCCCCGTGCCGCCGCTGGAAAACACCGTCCCTGTGGAGGAACTCACCGATCCCGACAGCCGTTTCATCGAAATCAACGGCATTGACGTTCACTACAAACTCTACGGGCAGGGCGAAACGACCTTCATCCTCCTGCACGGTTTTGGCGCCAGCCTGTTCTCATGGCGCGAAGTGACCGAACCGCTCTCACAATTCGGCAGGGTCATCGCCTATGACCGTCCCGCCTTTGGTCTCACCGAGCGCCCGCTCACGTGGGAGGGCGAAAGCCCCTACAGTCAGGAGGCGCAGGTCGAACTGGTTATCGGCTTGATGGACGCGCTCGGCGTCGAGCGGGCGATTCTCGTCGGCAACTCGGCGGGCGGGACGATTGCCATGCTCACCGAGTTGAAATACCCTCAGCGTGTGCAAAGCCTGATTTTGGTTGACCCCGCTGTCTATGCGGGAGGAGGCGCGCCCGCGTGGATTCGCCCTCTGCTCCGCACACCGCAGATGCGTCATCTCGGTCCGTTGTTCGCCCGTCAAATCCAAACGCGCGGACCCGAACTCATCGAGCTCGCCTGGCACGACCCATCGAAGATTACGCCCGAAATCCTGAATGGTTACCAAAAGCCGCTTCGCCTCGCGGACTGGGACAAGGCGCTCTGGGAACTCACCATTGCCAGCCGCGAAAGCGGACTCGCCGAACGCCTCGGCGAATTCGACCTGCCCATCCTCGTCATCACAGGCGACGACGACCGCATCGTCCCGACCGAGCAATCGCTTCGCCTTGCGGACGAATTGCCCAATGCCCAACTTGCCGTCATCCCCCAATGCGGACACGTCCCACACGAGGAATGTCCCGCCGAGTTCATGCAGGCAGTAGCGGAATTTCTCCAACGTGTGAACGTTCAAACGTTCCAACGTTCCAACGCTTCCCAATGAAACCCATCTCCCCCTCCCTCGGACGCGCCGCCCTGCTCGCCCTGCTCAAAGAACGTTCCCCGCTTGGTCCGCTCAAAGTGATGGCGAAGCATGTCGGGCGTTTCTTTCAAATTCCCCTGCCTGGCTTCCGTCCGTATGTCGTCTTCGGTCCCGAAGCGAACCGCAAGGTCCTCGTCACCGAGCGCGAGAAAGTTCTGTGGCGCAACACCGATCCCGTCACCGACCTGCTCCGCCGCGGCGTCCTCATCGTGGACGGCGAAGAACACGACCGTTACCGCGCGTTGATGGAGCCGCCGCTTCACCCCTCGCGCCTGCCCGCCTACACCGACATGATGATTTGGCAGACCGAGCGCGTCGCCTCCACATGGCGGGACGGCGACATCGTGGACATGCTCGTCGAGAGCCGCAAGATTGCCCTGCTCATCATCATGCAGGCGCTCTTCAGCAAAGACGTTTGGGACGACCTGCCGCGCATCTGGACGCCCATTCTCAAAGCCATCGAATACATCTCGCCTGGCGCGTGGATTTTATGGCGGAAGATTCCGCGCCCTGGCTATAAAAAACATCTGCGGGCGCTCGACGACTACCTCTACCAAATCATCGCCTCCCGCCGCGCCTCGATGACCAGTTACCAATTACCAGCTACCAACGATCTCCTCCAACACCTCATCGACGCGGGACTCACCGACGACCTCATCCGCGACCAGATGCTGACCATGCTCATCGCGGGACACGACACCTCCACTGCGCTTCTTGCCTGGACCTTCGTCCTGCTCGGTGAACACCCGGACATTCACCAACGCCTGATCGAAGAACTCGACACGCTGGACAAATCCCCCCTGCTCGATCAGGTCATCAAGGAGAGCCTGCGTCTCTATCCGCCCATTCACATCGGCAATCGCCGCGTTGCGGAAGAAATGGACTTCGGCGAGGGCAAAGCCCCTGCGGGCGAGCGCCTGTTCTACTCCATCTACCTCACCCACCGCGACCCCGCCATCTGGGAAAACCCCGATTCCTTCTGCCCCGAACGTTTCGCCCACGGACGGAAGACCCCGCCATTTTCTTACGTTCCCTTCGGCGGCGGACCGAGGGCGTGCATCGGCGGCGCGTTCGGTCAGGCGGAGGCGCGCGTTGTCCTTTCGTACCTCTTACGCAATTACCAATTTCAATTCACCCATCACCCCATTCATCCCCACATGGGCGCCACCCTCGAACCGCGCCCTGGGGTGAGGATGCGAGTGAGCAAGAGAGCAGAGAACAGAGAGTAGTGAATAGTCTACTGCTCGATCTGTATCCCGCCACTCCATCATCACCAATTACCATTTGCCCATTACCAAAGACTGCTCTCTACTCTCTAATCATCTAATCTCTATGACTTACTTCGGCTTCCTCCTTCGCTTCCTCGTCCTCCCCATCCTCATCTTCCTCGGCATCCACTACCTGCTCCCTCTACCCGATAAGGAGAGGGCTGGGGTGAGGGTCAACCCGCGCGCCGTGTGGACCGCGATTGCCGTCCACGTCTTTCTCGCCGTCGCCTACACCACCCCCTGGGACAACTACCTCGTCGCCACGGGCGTCTGGTACTACAACCCCGACCTCGTGACGGGCATCGTCCTTGGCTACGTACCGATTGAAGAATATACCTTCTTCGTCCTCGAAACGATTCTTTCGGGTTTGTGGTGGTGGTTTCTGGCGCGCCGCATCTCCCCTCTCCCACAGGGAGAGGGGCTGGGGGTGAGGGCAACCTTCACCCCCAACAAATTACTTGTGTACGTGTCTACCTGTGTACTTGTGTTACTTTGGTTGCTCTTCACCGCCCTCTTCTTCTGCGGCGATGTGAAATGGACGTACCTCTCCATCACCCTCTTCTGGGCGCTGCCTGCGATTCTCCCGCAACTGCTGTTCGGCGCAGACATCCTCTGGCATCACCGCAAACTGGTGTTTTGGAGCATCCTCATCCCTGGCGCGTACCTCTCGCTGACGGACATCGTCGCCCTGACAGACACCACCTGGAACATTTCCAAAGAACAAACCACGGGCATCCTCTTCTTCGGCATCCTGCCGCTGGAGGAGGTGGTCTTCTTCTTCATCACCAACGTCCTCATCGTCTTCGGCATGACGCTGCTGCTAGCGAACGAAAGCCAGGAAAGACTTGCAGGGATTAAGAGACGACTTCAGGTCTGGAATAAGAAATGAGTGCGTCATAAGCAGTGGCGGTTCTCCTCGCAAACTTTAGAAAACGCCCATCACGCCGCCCCGTCTAAAACCGATTGAAGAAGCGTTCCACCATGTCAATGATGCCCGACTCGGTTCCCATGTAAATCACATCCTGTGGGACGTAACGCATGATGAGGGTCTTGCCTCCCTTGCGGGCATAGACCACATACAGCCCCGTCGTTTTGGATGACCAGACATAACTTTCATCCGCCAGACCGTCAATGCCGTTGACGACGATATCGGACGGTTCGTTCGACAGTTCGGACTGACGCGTGGACTCCCAAAGCGACACGGCGTTCGGGCTGAAATCCACCTGGATGGAAAAGGTGCTCGTCTGCCCTGCGGCATTGACGTACGACCAGATGCAGGAGGTACCGCCTGGATAGGAATTCTCCGTCAGGGTGGGCGTGAGATTGATGAGCAGGTTCTCGAGTTCATCGGGCGGGACGATCTGCGAACAGGAGACGACCGCATTGGGATCAGTTCCGCTTCCTGAGGGCGCTTCGGCAGGCGATTCAGTCGCTTGGACCGATTGGACGGGTTTCGCCTCCGCAGGCTGGGGCAAAGCGGAGGCTCCGCAGGCAAGCGTGCTCAAGGTCAGGGCTAGAAGCGCAAGAAGAATCGTGACGCGGAATTTTCCAAACATGATTCACCTCATTTCTTAATCGGGAATATCGTACATCGTCAATTCGATCGTCGGCGCGCCGTCCATGGCGGCTTTGACGGGACCCACGCCCTCGGCATACCAGTTGAAGCCGTGCATTGCCACCTTCTGCCCAAAGACTGTCACATACCCATCCTGTTCGATCTTCAGTGCGTAGAACTCTCCCGCCGGCACGGTGACGTTTTCAAATCCAACCGCCGTGTAGTTGGTCTCAATAATCGAAGTGCCTGCCTCGGTGGTAACCGTGATGGTCTGCGTCCACTGCTGACCCTGGGCGATGTCATTCGGCAGGGATACGCCGCTGACGCTGACCGTGGTAACGGCTGAACTGCCGTATTCGCCCGAATAGGTGGTCTGTGCGCCAGGCACGTTCATGATGGTGATTCCCTCACTGTCGCACTGACCGTCAATGGTAAACGTGCTGTCCGCGCCTTCCACCGTGATGGTGAACTTGCCAAAGTCATCGGCAGACATGGTATGGATGGCGTTCTCGCCTGTGGAAATGCTGAACATCCATGTGGCTTCGTCCGCGACGGGGTAGAAGGGATTGTCGCATTCGCTGCTGTCGCCTTCGGGGGTCGGATTGGCGATTGGCATCTGTGTGGATTCGAACTCAGTGACCACTCCGACGAACGGATCGGTGGATGTGGGTTTGATGGGAGTCGAGTCGGGCGATGAATTTGCAGGCGCGCCGCAGGCGCTGAGCAGGAATAAAACGACGGTCAATGAAATGATTTTTTTGAACATGCTCTCTCCATTTACTGATTAATCTCTTCCATCACCTTCTGCGAAAAGACAAAGGAGGCTTTTCATACCTTTACATCCACATTGTGATAGGCAACCACCCGCCAGCCAGACTCCGAACGTACCAGCGCCTCCAGCAGGCAGGTGTGCAGTTTGCCGTTGTCTTGCGGCAAGACGCCCTCGGGCAAACGCTGATAACCGTCCAGGGCGCAGGCGACATCCACCAGCGCAACGTTGGGAAGCGGGAAATGAATCCGTTGAATGCTCATCTCCAGCCTGCTGCCCTTGAAGATATTGGCAAACAGAAACTCATGCCGTTCCTTGAAGACATCACGCCCGAAGAAAGTCTTCCCGATGAGGTTCGTAAATGACATTTGCTCATCGCAGTCCTGCGAATAACCTGCCGCATCGCCGCGATTCCAGGCTTCCTCCTGGCGGTGGATGATCTGCTCGATTTGCTGTTCGGCGGTACTCATGGTTCTCGTCCTTTTCGTGGTTCGCTTTATAATCCTTGCGAAACATATTTCGTTTCACTTTCCATTTGGTCACGCTCACCGTGACAAAAACCGCTACAAAATGACCACCATGCCTCCCTCCACCTTCGGCAAATGGGTTCGCACCCGCCGCCGTCAGCTCGACCTCACCCAGTCCGAGCTGGGAAAACGCGCGGGGTGTTCGGGGGCAGCCATCCGTAAGATCGAAGCGGACGAGCGCAAGCCCTCCCGCCAACTCGCCGAACTACTCGCTCAGGTTCTTCAAATCCCCGCATCCGAGCGCGAACTCTTCCTCCAGTTTGCGCGCGGCGTGCTCGTCGAGGAGATTCGCCTCACGCCCAAAACGCACGCACACAATCTCCCCGCCCTGCTTACCTCCACCGTTGACCGCACGCACGACCTCGCTAACATCACCTCCCTGCTCAAAGACAAAACCGTTCACCTCGTCACGCTCATCGGACCGCCGGGCATCGGCAAGACGCGCCTCTCGATTCACTGCGGCAATGAACTGTTGGATGACTTCCCCGACGGAGTCTGGTTTGTGGATTTGGCGGACGTGACCCACGCGGACTTTTTCCTCCCAACCGTCGCCCGCTTCCTGCCGGACCTCAACCTGCCCCCCGCCCCCAGCCTTTTCCAACTCCTCAGCGGACTCCGCGACAAAAGCCTCCTGCTCATCCTCGACAACTTCGAGCAAATTGTCGAAGGCGCCTCGCTGGACGCGGCGCAAATTCTCAAGGCATGCCCCCAGGTCAAAATGCTGGTCACCAGCCGCGTGCCGCTCAACCTGTATGGCGAACACGAATACCCGCTCCCGCCGCTTTCCATTCCGCCGCGCAACGCGGAAAAGACGCAGGATGCGCTCATGCGCTTCGAGTCCGTGCAATTGTTTGTCGCGCGCGTTCGCCAGCATCAACCGCACTTCGCGGTCACGCCCGAAAACGCCGAAGCCGTCATCGAAATCTGCGCCCTGCTCGACGGCATCCCCCTCGCCCTCGAACTTGCCGCCGCCACCCTGCGGCAAATGTCCCTCGAGGAGATGGTTGCCTTGCTTCAACGTCAGGGCTGGGCAAAACACCTCGCCGCCTCCGCCCGCGACCTGCCGCACCGACAGCGCACACTCGAAAACGTCATTGACTGGAGTTACAACCTGCTCGATGGCGAACAAAGGAATGTTTTTGCTAAACTTGGCGTCTTCTCAGGCTGGTTCGACGCCGAAGCCGCCTCCGCGGTTTGCGAAACCGAGGTCTCCCCATACCTGAACGCCCTCGCCGACCATTCCCTGCTCGTGCGTGAATCGGTCAACGGCAAGGCGCACTGGCGCATGTTGGAACTCATCCGCGAGGCGGCATTCTCAAAGTTGACAGAGGAAGAACGCCAGCGTGCCGAATTTCTTCGCGCCGAACACTTCCTGCGCCGCATCCAGGCGTTGAGACAAGACGCCCCGCGTGAGGCGCAAGAGGCATATTTCCTGACGCACTTCAGCAACATCCAAAATGCCGTAACGTGGGCTGTCCGCTCAAACAAGGCGGAATTGAGCGTTCCCCTGGTCTCCCTGCTGACTGAGTATTGGGAAACGCTGGGCTATTTCAAGGAGGGCTTCAACGTAACCACCCGCCTCCTGCGCTCAAAAGCCGAAATCGAGCCGCGTCAACGCGCCTCTCTGCTTAACGCAGCCTCCACCCTCGCCTGGCACCAGCACGATTTCGACACCGCTCTGTTGTACGCAAAAGAAGCCGTCGAGCAGGAACATGAACATGGAAAAGAAAATGAAGACCCCATGTACCGTAACCTGCTGGGTCGAATCTACATCGAACAGGGAAAATTCACCGAGGCGCGCCTTGCATTGGAAGAATGCCTTGCCCTCCTGTCGAAACGCCCCGGACTGAACCCCGGTCCGCCGCTGGCACAACTGGGCGAGGTCGCTTTGTTCGAGGGCAGACTGGACGAGGCAAAGTCCCTGCTGAAGAAAGCGTTGACCGTGCTGAAAAAAGAGGATGCCATCTTCCGCGCTATGGCGCACACAGACCTGGCAGAAGTCGCTTTAGCGGAGGGAAATTTTGAAAAGGCTTGGGAGTATTTGCAGGAGGCGTATCCGTATGCAATCCAGCACGTGCGGCGTTTCATTGTGTTCTTGTGCGCGCTGGCAGGGTGGCTGGCGCTCTCGAACGGTGGAGAGGATCACAGCAAAGCCGCGCAGTTGTTCGGGGCGATGAACCAACTTGCCGAGCAATGGGGGGTGGTCCTCAACGCTTTTTACCAAACTCGGAATCAAGAACGCACGCGGCTGGTGCAGAAAAAACTCTCAGCGGAGAAATGGCAGGAGGCGTATGCCTCAGGCTCCGGCTGGGAAAGAAGCGAAGCGCTCCGTCAGGCAGGGAACATTCTCGCTGTCGTCAGGTAAAATCAGGTCATGTCCAGCATCCTCGTCCCTGAGACATACCTCTCGCTGATGGACATCCTCGCGCTCAAAGAGACCACATGGTCCATCTCCCCCTCTCAGACCACGGGCATACTCTTCTTCGGTATCCTGCCGCTGGAGGAGATGGTGTTCTTCTTCATCACCAACGTCCTCATCGTCTTTGGCATGACGCTGCTGCTGGCAGACGAAAGCCAGCAGCGATTCGCAAAGATCAAGAAGCAGGTTCAGGCTTGGAAAGAGAAGCGGACTCTCCGTCTGCAGGGGAATTGACAAGATCGTTGATCCACTTGCGGGAAATGTATCGGCGGAAAATGATGACGGCTTTCGCCGCCTCCTCCAGCAGGACGAGGGCATAGACATAATAAACGGGAAGATGCAGAACGAATCCGCCAATCAGCGCGGCGGGAACACCAATCGCCCAGATCGAGAAGAGTTCGGTGAACATGGCGTAGCGTGTGTCGCCGCCTGCGCGCAACGCGCCGATGAAGAGCATGAAATTGAAGACTCGCAGCCAGACGGAGAGCGCGTACACCAGCATGATATTCCGCAGGTTGAACGCGGCGGAGGGGGAAAGCGGAGCCAGCCCTACAACAAGGTCGCGGGCAGAGATCACAAGTACGCCTCCTATGAGTGACAATGTCACAGCCAGGATCGTGAAGCGGCGGCTGTATTCGAAGGCGGTCTCTTTTTCCTTTTCGCCGATCTTGTTGCCGACCATCACGGAACAGGCATTACCCAACCCGATGAACAGCACAAACACCAGTTCTTCGATGGTGGCATTGATCTGGATCGCCGCGATGGCGTCCGTGCCGATGCGTGCATAGACCGCGTTGTAGGTCGTGATTCCAAACGACCAGATGACTTCATTGATCGCGGCAGGTATGGAGGTCTTGAGAACATTGAACAGGAATGCCCGGTCGAAACGGAAGAATGTCAGCGGGTTGGCGGCAAGCGGCGTCTTGCGTGCATGGACCAGGGTCAGCAACAAGACACATTCGAATGCCCAGCCGACAGCGGTGCCAATCGCGGCGCCGCGCACGCCCAGTGCGGGAAACCCAAAATGACCGAAGATCAGAATGTAACCAAGGGCGGTTTTCAAAGCAAGCGCAGAAATCGCCACGATCATCGCCATGGTGACCTGTGTGATGCTGCGCAGGACCGAAATATACGAGACTGAGATCGCCATGAGAACGTAGCTCACCCCCACGATGCGCAGGTATTCGCTTCCCAACCGGATGACTTCCGGGTCCTCGGTATAAAAGCTCATCAGGCGCTCAGGGAACAAGGTTGCTGCAAGAGAGAACAATGCTGCAACAGAGACCGCCAATGCCAGGCAGATTCCCAACACCTTGCGGATATTTTCCACATCGCCCTTGCCCCAAAATTGTGCAGTGAAGATCGCCATGCCGCTCGTCGTTCCGAACAGGAACAGGATGAGCAGGAAGAAGATCTGGTTTGCCAATCCAAGCGCCGCTACCGATGCATCTCCCAACTGACTGACCATCAACACGTCAATCATATTGAGCCCGGCGGTGATCAATTGCTGAAACGCAACCGGGACAGCCAATGCCAGCATGGCGCGGAAGAAAATTTTATCTTTGAGGAAGGTAAGATTCATAAAGATAATCTAGATGACAAACAGTACGTAATACGCCTTACGCGCTACGTATTACGTACTGCGTACCGGTTGACCGGGGGTGATGGCGGATTACTGATCTTCCGGCGCTTCGCGAACGATGTACAACGGTCTGCCCTTGGCTTCGTCGTACAGACGACCAATGTATTCGCCCAGAATCCCAAGCGAAATCAACTGCACGCCGCCCAGGAAGAGTACGGCGATCAAAGTGGATGCCTGACCGAAAAACGCTTGCGATCCGCTGGCGCGGAGATACACAACCACCGGTATAGCAAGGATGGCAAGCCCCGCCGAGACAAATCCGAAATAGGTCGCCACTTGCAGGGGAAAATAGGAAAATCCCGTAATGGCATTGAGCGCCAGCCGGAACATTTTGCGGAAGGGATATTTGGTTTCGCCTGCAACGCGCGCGGCGCGTTTGTAATCCACGCCGATTTGTTTGAACCCCACCCAGGCGGACATGCCGCGCAAAAAACGATGACGTTCCCGCATCTGATTCATCACGCGGACCACCTTGCGATCCATCAGGCGGAAATCGCCGGTATCGAGCGGGATGTTCACGTCTGTAATGCGCGAGATGAGACGGTAAAAAAGGGATGCCGTCCATAACTTGAACCAGGATTCGCCCTCGCGTTCGGCGCGCACGGCATAAACGACCTCGTACCCCTCCTTCCATTTTTTCGCCATTTCAAGGATGAGTTCAGGCGGGTCTTGCAGGTCCGCATCGATGACGACGACTGCGTCGCCGCGCGAGTAATCGAGCCCGGCGGTAACCGCGACCTGATGTCCGAAATTGCGCGCAAAGATGACCGGGCGGATATGGCTGTCGGCCTTTGCGAGGTTGCGGAGGATATCCGTGGATCCGTCGGTGGAACCGTCATCCACAAGGACGAGTTCCCAGGTCTCGCCGGTGGAATTCATCACTTCGGTGACGCGGCGATGGAGTTCGGGCAGGTTATCCTTCTCGTTGTAGATCGGAGCAATGATCGAATAGGTGATTTTCATTTCTTCGTTTTCTTTCGAGCGGGAGTCCGTTGGGAAGTGGATTCCGCCGGGGGGGCGGGGTCAGGCTGGGGGGAGAAAGAGGCGGGTTCGCCAATCCCGGCTTTGATTCTGCCTCGGACGCCCACGCGTCGCGGCGGGTTGATCTTTTCAGGAGGGGCGGTAAATTGTTTGCTCCCATCATCTTCAAAGGGAGGCAGTCCCAGCACTTTGCGCTGGATGTATCCCGCGATCACCACAACCGAGGCAAGGATCGGCACCACCAGTAACGCGCCGAGGATACCTTCGAGGATGGTCGCGATCAGGATGACGATGAAGACCAACCCCTCGTTCATGTGCACACTGCGTCCCATGATGATCGGGCGCAGGAAGAAATTCTTCAGGTTGATCAGGATCAGGTAAACCACCACGACGATGCCCGCCACAATGAAATTGTTCAGGCTGGGAGAATCGGAGATGCGTATCCACGTGGAGCCTTCGAGCAGCGCCACACCCGCCGCAAGTACGACCGCGATGAACGGTCCCACATCCGGGACGAGGGTGAACAACCCGGCGATCACACCCAGTACCAGCGCGCCGGGGATGCCCATGATGGTCCATGCAATGGTGAACACCACGCCGACGATGACCATCAACACGATCTGCCCGCGCAGGTAGCCCATCCAGACTCGCCGTACGCGCGCGTACAACTCCTCCAGTTCGGCGCGATAGGGCGGCAGGACCCAGGCGAACATGCCGTTCCGCATGTTATGCCACTCCGACAGGAACAGGTACACGCTGACCAGAATGATGAGGAACCACAGGACGCCGATGGAGGTTGTTTCCAGCAACTCCAGAGCCTCCTCCGGCAGGGGGGTGAGCAGGGTGTTTTGAACCTGAAAGATACTCTCCCCCCATTGTTCAAGATGGAAGGTCAGGTTGCCAATGTGAATGGGCGTCGAAAGGATGATCCGCAATTGATCCGACAGGTCCAGGATGTCCTGGATGACGACTTGAAATTCATCGTAGAAGATCGGCGCAAGCGATGCCGGGACTCCCGCCAGCAAGACCAGCGCCGAGAAATAAACGATGTTCACAGCCGCCCGGTGCGAAAGACGCGTGCGGGTGGAGAGATATTCCACAGCGGGGCTGATGAGATATGCCACAAAGGCGGCGATAATCAGGTTTCTCACCGCGTCGCGCGCATAAAAAAGGAAGGCAATCAGCGCGGCGAAGAAGGCAAATCCCATCACGTAACGAAAGATCAAACTCCACTCAGTACTTCTATTGTTCATAACAACTTCTTTACTGCCTCCAACGTTGGTTCGATGATCGGAGCCTCGGCGACCGCCTGCATCGCGGCGCGGACATCCTTCAGCCCGTTGCCCGTGTTCAGCACCAGGACAGGATCTTCGCTTCCCACTACGCCGGAAGCTGCCGCCTTGACCAGGCCCGCGTACGCGGCCGCCCCGGCGGGTTCGGCAAACACACCCGCCCCGCCGAGTTCCGCAATCGCCCGGATGATCTCCTCATCCGATACATTAACGTATGTTCCACCCGTTTCCTTCGCGGCGCGGACAGCCCGGACGCCATCGCGCGGCAGGTCAACCGAGATCGAATCGGCAATCGTCCTTGCTGAGACGGGCGTGATCGTCTCAGTGTTCCCGTGGAACGCGTTCGAGATGGACGCCGAACCATCCGCTTGCACCCCGACGATGCGCGGGATGCGCGGCAGCCAGCCAAGCTGATGGAGGTCTTTGAAACCTTTGTGAAGGCCGGAAATGATGTTGCCATCGCCCACCGAGACAAAAACCGTCAGCGGTGGATGATCGAGGTCCTCGCCAAATTCATCGTGCCACCTGGCGTGCGCATCCCGCCACCATTCCCAGATCTCGAACGCGGCGGTCTTCTTTCCCTCTGCGGTGAACGGATTGTAGCCCGTGTTCCGGCAATACCAGCCGAACTCGTTCGAGGCTTGGATCGTCAGGTCGAAGGCGTCGTCATAGGTTCCGTCCACGAGGATGACCTTTGCGCCGAAGATCAGCAACTGTGCCACCTTTGCCTGCGGCGCGGACCTGGGCGCGAAGATGATCGACTTTTGCCCCACCGCAGCGGACATTCCCGCCAGCGCCGCGCCTGCATTGCCGGTCGAGGCGGTGACTACCACTTCCGCGCCGATCTCGCGAGCGCGCGCCACGACCACCGCTGAAGCCCGGTCTTTGAACGAAGCGGTCGGGTTGCGCGATTCATCCTTGAGCCAGAGATTCTGCAAACCCAGTTTCTCCGCCAGGCGCGTCAATTTGAAGACAGGCGTCCCTCCCGCCAGATGAAGCGGAGTCGCCTCCCCCTCCGGTTCGGCGACCGGCAGGAGCGGAAGAAAACTCCACAACGACGCGTCAGCCCGTGAGAGAATATCCTCCGGTTCATATTTATTCTTGATGGCATCGTAATCGAGCACGACATCGAGGTTCCCGTCGTCCTTCGGGCAGGTATAGGTGATTTCGGTGGGAGAATATTCCGTCCCACACAACGAACAGCGATAGCCCACAAATTTGTTCATGTGATGTTCCTTCTTCTCGCCCCAATTGTACCCTGTCGCCCTGTTCCAAGGATGGCTGAATCGAGACCCCATCTTGCGACGGGGTCTCTGTTGAAATCAGGCAAAGGCAGGCAGTTCCTCATAATGCCCGAATAACTGGATCGAGACGATTTCCATCTCCCTCCGGGTCAGCAGAGTGATTTCCTCCCGCGCACACCTGTCGCGAAGCGAATGACACAGCGACAGGGATTGGATGAAAACATCCATGACGGAATCAGGATGATCATCCGCCGCGAGGCGGTTGATCGATAGAGTCCCGCACTCGATGCACTGGTGGATGAGCATCAGTTCGCCTCCAGACTCCAGCCGGTATTTGTTCCTGCCCCTTTTCATGGTCAGCCCGATGGGCTTCATCTGCCCCTTGCACGCAGATAGACGATCACCCGCGGCGAACAGGTCGAAATGGAACGACCATAAACAATACGGACAGTGATTGCGGTTGTTGACTCCCGAAACGATATGCGATGAAGGGACAAGGTTGTGGCAATGTGCACACCTGAAATCGCCGAACGAGGAAGCGGAGTATTTCATAGTTCGCTCCGCAGATTCATGTAACTCTTGTAGCGGTGCGGACTGATCTCGCCTGCCATCACCGCCTGACGGATGGCGCACCCCGGCTCGCGGTCGTGGCGACAGCTCAAGCCGAACTTACATCGACCGACGAAACCCGCCATCTCCGGGAAGAGATATGCTAGTTCTTCCCCGCTGACTTCCCACAGCCCGAATTCGCGGATACCCGGTGTATCGACGATGGTCCCGCCGAAATCGAGTCGGAACATTTCGAGATGCGTGGTGGTATGGCGTCCCTTGCCTTGCCCGCCTTTACTCACTTCCTTAACTCGCAATCCAAGCCCCGGCTGGATGGCGTTCAGCAGGGAGGTCTTTCCCACGCCCGATTTACCGACCAGCACAGAGGTCCTGCCTTGCAGGGTTTCCTTGAGTTCGTCGATGCCTTCGCCTGTGTTCGCACAGACTTTCTGGATCGGGTAGCCTGCGAGTCGATAGGCTTCCAGATCGGACTCGAGTCCCTTGTTCTTCCATGCCATGTCCATCTTGGTGATGACGATCAGCGCCGGAAGCCGGGAGGATTCCGCTGAGACGAGGTACCGATCCAGCAGGCCCCACTTGGGAGTCGGGTCTGCCACGGCAAAGACTGGGATGACCAGGTCCGCGTTCGCGACGATGACCTGCTCGAAGGCATGTTGACCGGGAGCCGCCGCCGGGCGGGATAGCCTGGAGGTGCGAGACAGCACTTCAATAATCACGCCGCGGCCATCTCCAGCATCCGTGTAGCGGACGCGGTCGCCGATGGCGACGGGGTCCACATGCTCGATCTCGCGCACTTCCATCACTCGATGACGCAGGGAAGTGGGGTCGGCAATGGGATAGATCAATTGTTTACGGATCAGGGACGAGAGGGAACAATCGACCGTTCGTCCGTTGGCGTGTACAGTGTAATGTCCGGTAGTCTTTCGAAAGACGACGCCCACCCTGTCGGGTAAACGCGTGTCGTCGTCTGAAGTTGTAGTAGACATGGTCAGGGTTTCCTGTAATTCTTTTTGTAAAGGTAGATCGGTTCGATAAACGCCCGTTCACAGCGCGGGCAGAAGATGGGCCATAGGAACTGACTTGGACAACTTGTGCTGACATAAAACTTCGCTTCCTTTCTTTTCGTAGCATGTCATTCGGGTGGAGCGAAGAAATTCTCACTTCTCAGTCGTAGAGACCCTTCGCTGTGCCAAGGATGACATGGCAACAGGTTTAAACAAAAACCAGCCGCAGAACCTTCCGTGGCTGGTGGAAGCGTCAATCGGGGTAAGCCAATAGACGCGGCAATATCCATTAAACAAAAACGCCACGGACTGGGAACGTCCGCGGCGTAAAAGTCAAAAAGACCGGCTTACTGCCTTGCAAAGACGCGCCCAGAGGGAGTATCGTACACAAGCACCGATTTTGAATTGAACATAAAGCGCGTCTCCTTTCTTTGAGATAAAGTACGAGCTGGAGTGTACCAACGGGGACCCGGGCTGTCAAGGTATGGTCTGTCTCTATCGTCAATTGTTCATTTCCAGCGGACACTTCAATGGTCTGGACCGTCCGAGAAGCCTATGAAGCAACTGGTTACGGAAAGTTATAAGCGAACAATTCAGAGGAGGTCCCCCCATCCATCACCGACCGGACGATGCCGACATCCGGCGCGTACCATGTATACCCGTGCATGGCGACCGACTGACCGCCCAGATTCAACAGACTGTTCCACTCGACCTTGAGTGTCTGGAAGGTACCTGGCATAAGCGTGAGGGATTCGAAACCGGCGGCGGTGTAGGTCGTTTCGAGAACGCCAGTAACATCGTCACTGGCGAGGGTCATTCCCTGTGTCCAGACATCGCCAACCTGCACAGTGTTGGACAGAGTCAAACCACTCCTATGCGAGATCGTCAGTGTGGAGACATCCAGGGGAGGCGTCAGCCGCGATACATCCAGCAGGATGATTCCCTCCGGTGTGCATTGCCCCAGCACTATGAGCGTGGACGCGTCGTTCTGCACAGTGACGGAAAATGTATGGTTTGCGCCAACCGTCAGCGTGTGAGACACCCGGCTCCCATCCGCCAGCATGTACATTGCCCATGCGCCGTCGCGCACCGGATAGTACGGATTCCGGCACTCTGCCCCCGCTTCGACCAGCGCCGGCGCTGACTCCGGGGAGGCGGCTCCCGCGGCAGGGACTTCCGTCCTATCGAAGAGAGATGGTTCCGTTTCCCCCGCCGCAGGGAGGACGGGAGCAGGCGCAGGCGTCGCTGTGACGCACCCGCTCACGAGCAGGGAGAGAAAGATGAGTAAAACGACGATCCTTGGCATCCGATGGAAAGATTCCTCTTCGGAAGTATACGTGGTTTCGTCTGGTTTGCAATGGGACACAGCGCCGGTGTTTCATGGGTGGATGAGCCGAGGAAATTCACTATGCGAAGCGGTTCATCCCTATACGCCGAAACAGCCTATTCCCACTTTCCTCTTCATTTCCACTTTCCATACCCCTTCATTCCTCCCTGTTTCGATAAACTCGACACGAGCCTTCCTACTTCATCCTTCATCCTTTACAATAATCACATGCCCTCCACCATCCCCATTCTGCGCGCACGGCGTGAACGGCGGCTTGCAAAGCGGCACAAGGACGAAGCCCGCACGCGCAGCCTCCTCCTCAGCGCGGGGATGCTCCTTTCCCTCTTGACCGCCGCGCTCCTCCTCGCCGCCGCCCTTTTCTACGCCGAACTGACGCGCGGACTGCCCTCCCCCCAACTCCTCCCCATCCTGCTCACTCCGCCCGACGGACTGCTCCTCCAGCCCACGCGCATCACCGACCGCACGGGCGAAAACGTCATCTACACCTTCGCCCCCTCCGACTCGCCGCGCCGCTACATCCCCCTCGGCGAGACCAACCCTCAGCATCTGCCCTCCTTCCTTGCCGACGCGGTCATCGCCCGCTACGACCCCAACTTCTGGAAACACGCCGGCTACAACTTGATCTCAATTACCAATTACCAATCACACGATACCCTCGCCCAACGCCTCGTCTCCGACCTCCTGCTCTTCAATGAACCTCCCTCCCTGCGCCGCGCCCTGCGCGAACGTCTCCTCGCCGCGCAAATCACCGCCGAATTCGGGCGCACCCAAATCCTCGAGTGGTATCTCAACTCTGCGAACTTCGGTCACCATGCCTTTGGCGCCGAAGCCGCCGCCCAACTCTACTTCGGCAAATCCGCCACCGAACTGACGGCAGCCGAAGCCGCCATCCTTGCCGCCGTGAGCGAATCGCCCAGCCTCAACCCTCACGACACCCCGCAAACCGCCCTCGAACGCGGCGAAGAAACCATTCGGATGATGTCCGCCCTCGGGATGTTATCCGACGAAGCGACCGCCAACGCCCTGGGCGAATCCCCCCGCTTTCAACCTCCGCCTCCGACTCCGCCCGGGCCCGCTCCTGCTTTCGTCAACCTGCTCCTCGCCCAATTGGATTCCCAATTTCCGCGCGAACGGATCGAACGCGGCGGCTTGACGGTCATCTCCACCCTCGATCTTGACCTGCAAAAGCAAGCCTCCTGCGTCACCACTTTCTACACCGCGCGGCTGGCAGGACTCCCTGACCCGCTCATCGAATGCGACTCGCTAAGGTACCTTCCCGCCCTGCCGCCCGGTCTCACGGTTGCGAATTCATCCGCCAGCGCCATCGTCACCGACCCCAAAACAGGACAAGTCCTTGCGCTCGTCGGGGAGACGCTTCAAGCGCAGGAAACGCCCCTCGTCGGCGCACACAGGCCGGGGTCCAGTTTGGATGCGTTCATCTATTTGACGGGATTCACGCGCGGCTTGAGTCCCGCCTCATTGATTTGGGATATCCCCGGCAAGACCTCCGTCCAAAACTTCGACGGCGTGTATCACGGACCGCTGCGTTTGCGGGTGGCGCTGGCAAACGATTATCCTGCGCCCGCCGCGCAGGTGCTGGCGCAAATGGGCGCCGAAAACGTGACAAGGATCGCCAGTTCGTTTGGCGTTTCGCGCGAGGAACAACTTTCTTTGTTGAGTGCCGCGGGCGCGTACGGGGTCTTTGCACAGGAGGGGGTGTATTTCGGGCAGGATGTGGGCGGCGACTTCGAGCCTGTGACGATCCTGCGCGTGGAGGGCGGCGACGGTAGCGTGTGGCTCGATTGGTCCACGCCGCAGGCAAAGCCGGTGGTCACGCCCGGGCTGGCGTATCTGGTGAACCATGCCCTGAGCGATACTTCTGCGCGTCTGGGCGTGCTGCGCGAGTCGAACGTGCTGAACGTAGATCGTCCCGCCGCCGTGAAACTGGGACAGACCGCGGATGGGCTCGACACGTGGGCGGTCGGCTATTCGCCGCTGCGGGTTGTCGCTGTGTGGACAGGGTCCCACGCCAAAAGCGACCTGTCGCCCCGGGCGCCCGCTGTCCTGTGGAACGCCCTCATGCAGATTGCATCCCAGAACCTGCCGCGTGAAGGCTGGGCCCTGCCCCCGGATGTCTCCGTGATGAACGTGTGTGATCCCTCCGGCATGCTCCCCACCGCGGACTGCCCGTATCTGGTCAGTGAGGTGTTCCTGAACGGCAATGAGCCGCTCCAGCCCGACAACATGTACCGCCGGTTCCAAGTCAACCGTGAGACGAATCTGCTGGCAACGGTCTTCACCCTGCCGCAACTCGTCGAGGACCGCGTGTATCTGGTCGTTCCGCCTGAGGCGCGCGCCTGGGCGGAGAGCGCAGGTCTCGAGATACCGCCCGCTTCGTACGATGTCATTCAGGCTCCGCAGATCGACCCGGATGTGAACATCAGTTCGCCCGCGTTGTTTGCCGAAGTCAGTGGGGAGGTGAAAATCGAAGGCACCGCCGCCGGGGAGGATTTCATCTCATACCGCGTCCTTGTGGGGCCGGGGCTGAATCCGCAGGAATGGGTTCAGGTGGCGGAGGGAAGCGTGTCCGTGACAGACGGTCTGCTCGCCGAATGGGACGCCTCGGAACTCAACGGATTGTACGCCGTGCAGTTGCAGGTGGTGAGGTCGGATCAGCGCGTGGATACGGCGATCATTCAGGTAACGGTACAATAACGGTCGACAGTCTGCCAGCGACCTGAATTCGGGATACGCCCCTGAACACCTTCACGAAGGTCGCGGTTGAGGGCTTTCAAGAGCAAATTCAGCCCTCGGGACACCTGTCCCGAACTGAGATGAGCAGCCAAAGGAGTTTACATGGATAACGAAGTCTTGCTGGTGGTCGGCATCATCGGTTGTACGGTGATGATTCTCAACGTCATCTTCCTCGGGATCCTATTCGCCGCGCAGCGAAAGATGAACGCGGTAAAGACCTGGCCCTCTACGATGGGAACGGTGATGGCATCCTACTTGGAGCGCAGGCGGTCGAGCAACAACCGCGGGTCTGTGAACTATCCCGTTGTGCAATACGCCTATCAGGTCGGCGGGCAGTCGTATCAGGGCAGGCGCATCGCGCCGGGGATGGAAGTGGGCGGCACGGGCGCCGGGAAAGTAGTCGAGCGGTATCCTGCCGGGGCGCAGGTGATGGTGTTTTACAATCCCCAGAATCCGTCCGATGCGGTACTAGAAACAAAAGCGCCCGCACAATGGATTTTGTGGCTGGTGCTGGTCATCATCGACGTGACGTTGTGCGGGATGGCGGCAGTCTTCGCATTTACACTGTAGGGCGTCCCCGTCTCTGCTCCAGCAGTTTCTGAATCCGTGTGTATTGCTCGCGCGATAACGGGAACAGCCAGGCAAGAATGATCGTGCCGGAAAGCAGGACCGCGCCGAACGGCGAGACCAGCAGGCGGATCATCTGTAACGCCGAATCGCTCTGTGCGAACCGGACGACCCCATCGGGCGGGGAGACATATCCCGACCAGCCCAGCAATTGCAATGTGATGAAGATGACCAGCGCCCCGGTCAATTTGCGGATGAGTGTGCGGATACCGTAGAAGATGCCTTCGCGGCGCCGACCGGTACGCAGTTCGTCCCACTCGATGACATCCGCGAAAATGGCATCGGGCAGGGTATAGGCGGCGGAAACGCCGATCCCCGCCAGGGCGGCAATGACGAGCAGGTAGGTCGTCTGTCCGGGCTGGATGGTGTACATCAGGAAGGAGACCGCCACCCAGAACATCATGCCGACCGCGTACGCTTCGCGCTTGTTCCTGACCTTCGAGACCCACAACCAGAACGGAACGAACAGGATGCAGACCGTCATCAGCACACCGAAGAACGCCGATTCGTAGGCGAGGTCGAATCCGAAGATTTGGATCGAGGCGAGCAGATCGCCCTGCGCCACCCAGTAGAGGAGGAAATACGGAAACGCCACCGCCACCATGTCCACAGCAGACCAGTTGAGCATGTGCAGTCCCACCGCGAAACGGAACGGGATGTTGCCCCATGCCGCGTTCACCGCCTCCCGAAACGGGAGGCTCTGCTGTTGTTCGGCTGTCGATGTTTCGCGCACGAACCAACCGATCAACAGCAACGGGATGGCGCCGATGAAGCCGAAGATCGCGCCGACCAGCATGAATCCCTGCTGTTGGGAGCCGCCCTCCAGAAGGACCCTGTCCACGATGGCGGGCGCGGCAATCACCATCGAGAGCGCGCCAATCAACTGGAAGACGGAGCGGAAACTTGTCAGCGTGGTGCGTTCGTCGTAATCAGGGGTCAGTTCCGGGGTCAGGGAAAGAAACGGGACGGAGACGAGGGTGGTCAACGTGTCCGAGAGCATGAAGGACAGGGTCACATAGGTCAGCAGCGCCACCTGGCTGTTCCAATCCGGCGCGGACCACAGAATGATGAAACTCAACCCGAAGGGGATGGCAAACCACAGCAGGAAGGGCCGCCGCCGCCCCCAGCGCGTCTGGAGGCGGTCGCTCAGCGCGCCGATGATTGGGTCATTGACCGCGTCCCATACAATGCCAATCAGCGCGCCGAAGGAGGCAAGGCGCGGCTCCAGCCCCACCACATCGGTCAGGTAGATGGCGTAGAAGATGGAACGCATCATGCCGATACTGGAGATCCCCCAATCTCCCGAACCGTACAACAGTTTCATCCAGAGGGAAAGCCGTTCTCTCGTTCGCGTCCGTGTCATTTTTGATGCGCAAGTGTAGCACACTATCGAGCCGCGTCGAGCCGGATCGACAGGCTGGCACAACGAAAACCCGCTGGGTTGTCATCCCCCAAAAGGGCATATGCGTCCATTGCAATCCTGTAAACCAATATTACCGAAATGAAAAGTAAAAGCCATTCTCTCATTGCTATAATTTGATTAACGACATTCGAAAAGAGCAAACCTGTCGAAAGACAGGGACGCAAAGCCATGGATCTACCGTCACGCCATGCGTGATCATGACAGCCAGGTTGCCGAAGACAGATCATCATTGGATCGTTTTTCGCGAGCCTGGACCCAATGCCAGGCTCATTCTTTTTTGGAGGTCGACCGATGTTCGATAAAGGCAAACCCGTCGAAAGGCGGGGACGCAAAGCCATGGATCTACCGTCACGCGCGTGCGTGACCATGACAGCCAGGCCGCCGAAGACAGATCCCCAGGGGGATGCCGGGCTGGCCTGAGCGCCTTTATCGAAGAGGAGATGCGCATGACGCTCAACCATGAATTGACCCGCAAAACCCTGAACGCCAGCCTGCTCGCCGTTCTCATCCTTTCCCTTTTCTTCAACCCACTCCCCGTATCGGCGACGGGAAGCGGTCCCGTCCTGCCCACCTTCGAGGAATTTTCGCAGTCCGTCCAGAACGGTGCGGAGAGCGTCCTGCGCGGCGTCTATGTCCCCGATGCACTGGCCTTGCCCGTCGTACAACAGCCATCGAACAATGCCGCCTATGTTTCCAATCACGACGGAGAAGTCACCCAATTTGCAATGGCATCCCGGTTCGGCAATGTCGGTCTGCTTGCCCACAACCACCTCTCCGGCAAATCCTTTTCGCAACTCACCATCGGGCAGGAAGTGCGCCTGGTCTATGGCAACGGCAAGGTGGAAACTTTCATCGTGACCGAGGTCCTGCAATATCAGGCACTGCAGCCCAACAGTCCATACAGCGAATTCCGCAGTCTGGAGGGCGGCAGGACCCTCACCGCCGAGCAAATGTTCAAACGCGTCTATTTCGGCGACCGGCACGTCACCTTTCAGACCTGCATCGAAAAAGATGGTGACCTGAGTTGGGGACGTCTGTTCGTGATCGCCGTCCCCAGGGAAGAATATAAAAAGCCCGGGCTATTCCAATGACAGAAAATCGAAAGCGCCTCTGGAGTTCCAGAGGCGCTTTCGTCTTTGGAGGAAGGATCCGCCTCACGCGCCGGGCAGGCTGCTTCCGTCTGGAAACCTCTCTCAAGCCTGACGCGTTACCGCCTAATTATTTCCTGCCGGTGAAGATGCCCGGTCTGCGCGGCATGGCCGGAGGAGTGGAAGGGATCGGCGTGGTAGTCACCACCCGGTGCGTGAGGTGAAACGCCTGATAATCAATCTTTATATCGCCGTTCGCATTATTCGAGACCAGCCGGATGCGGACCTCCCGGCGGGCTGAGATGTATCGCTGGAAGTTCCTGATCCTGAACGCTTTCACATTCCATTGGTCCGCGGGCGCGTCGATTGTATCCCCAAGTTTGATCCACATCCCGGTGCTCCAATCGTAGATGGACCATGTCCATAGCTGGGTGGATGCGGCTGGAGCCTTGAAGTTGACCTGCAACAACATCGTGGAGATGAAGTTGGTCTTTATGTCATCCGGCAGGAAGAAGGATTGATAGCCCACATAGGCGGCGGAACCGGGTGTCTGGAAGTTGACATAGGCTCCCGGGGTATCGTTCGTTCCGCTCTGCTCGAAGAATCCCAGACTGGGTACTGTACCGGTTGCAGTTCCCTTTTGGGAGGTGAACGACGTCGGCGCTACAACTTTTGATTCCATGTAAGCGGTGCTGGTCCCCACAACCCAGGAATAAGAAGCCGGAGTGGGATCCAGATTATCAGCCGGGTCTTTCGCGCGCACTTCGAAGGTATGTGAGCCGTTCGCCAGTCCCGTGTATTCCTTTGGGCTGGTGCAGGCAGTGAATCCGCCGTTGTCCAGCTGACATTCAAAGACAGCCGTTCCATCTTCACTGGAGAACGTAAAGGTGACATCCACACCCGAAGGGCTGACCGGGCGGATATTGATCTGCGTGTCTGGCGGGGTAATATCCGGGCTGATGACAAAATTCCCAGCCGAGGCGCCGACGAGTGTGTTGTAATTCAAAGTATCTGTCGGGGTGAAGTCCGCGGTTACAGCATAGGTGCCGACACTGGTCTGCGTAGCGGCTCCGCCCGTGAGGATGTTGCTAATCGTCCCGGGCACGGAACTTTCGACCTCGGCCGCCTTGGGAGTCCCATCAAATAAAACCGGCGAGTTCGTCACTGACAGGGTCGGCGTGGCTTTGTTGATGATGAAGTCCCCGGCTGGCGCACCTGTGAGACTGTTGTAGTTCGCCGTGTCGGTCGGGACAAAGTCCGCAGTCACCGCATACGTCCCGGCGTTCGTCTGGCTCGCAGAACCGCCCGTCAGGATGTTGGTCACCGAGCCGGGCACGGAACCGCTCACGGTCGCCGCATGAGGCGAACCGTCATAGGTCACCGGCGAGTTCGTCACCGACAGGGTCGGCGTGGCTTTGTTGATGGTGAAGTCCCCGGCTGGCGCACCTGTGAGACTGTTGTAGTTCGCCGTGTCGGTCGGGACAAAGTCCGCAGTCACCGCATACGTCCCGGCGTTCGTCTGGCTCGCAGAACCGCCCGTCAGGATGTTGGTCACCGAGCCGGGCACGGAACCGCTCACGGTCGCCGCATGAGGCGAACCGTCATAGGTCACCGGCGAGTTCGTCACCGACAGGGTCGGCGTGGCTTTGTTGATGGTCAGTGTACCGCTCACGTAGGAAATAAATAGGTATTTATCGTCCGCACCGCCCGAACAGATGATGGGATAGGTCCCTGCGTCAGTATGCGGGCCTGAAACACCGCAGGTGGGAGGCGTATCCAGTACAGTCTCAGTGTCTCCACCCGAAAAACCATTGTATTGGAGGGTGAAAGTTGGTTCGGCATCACCGTAGGTGATGGTCTTTGAGTCGGCTGTGACGATCAGAACGTAGGCTTCATATGCGCCGATATCGCAAGCGCTCCCTTGCGGGCGTGAAGCGCCGCGCTGGTCGGTGGAGGCGCAGGTGGTGTTCACGCCTCCGGCATTGATCGCGGAGCTTCCCAACCCAAGAGCCTGGGTTTGGGTAAAACCGCCGTTATCCGCCAGCGCCGCCAGGTTGGGATCGGTGGAAATAACGTTTGTGCAGGTGGCGCCGGAGGGACAACCGCCCTGAATGATACTGTCCTTGATGGTGATCGTGCCGGTGCCATCATCCGTCATTTCCTCGAACGTGTCGCCCCATAGGATGCTGTTCTCGATCACCGGATTACTGGGAGTTGAGGTGGTGCTAAAAGTCATGTTCCGCATGCCGCCGCCGAATCCGACCGGGGCGTCGTTGCCGCTGATGGTAATATGCCTGAACGTCGGGCTGGCGCCTTCATTGAAGACTGCGCCGCCGCGGATATTGGCGTGGTTGCCGTTAAAAGTGGCATTGGTCACAACGGGGTTACTGTTGTTGTTATACATCCCGCCGCCGCCATTCGCCGTGTTGTTGCTGAAGGTGACATTCGTGAGCAGTGGGATGCTGTATTCATCCGTGGCAGGAGTCTGCGTCTGATTGTTCATTCCGCCGCCGGCGCCAGAGGTGGCTGTGTTGCCACTGAAAACCACGTCCGTCAAGACCGGGCTGGCATTCTGGGTGAACAGACCGCCGCCGCGACCGGCTGTATTGTTGCTGAAAACCACATTCGTCAAGACCGGGCTCACGTAGAAGGAGCGCAGAGTATGGTTGGTGACGAGATACATGCCTCCCCCGGCATTATTGGCGAAGTTGCCGGTAATAATCAGGTTGCTCAGGGTCGGACTGCTATCCGAGAGATACAGTCCGCCGCCAAGCGCCGTGCCAGAGTCATCATACCCGCCTGTGATCGTGAAACCGTCCAATATGGTGTCGGCAAAAACGAAATTTCCGCTCACGACATGATACACATTATCCGTCGCACCAGCGCCGCCTATCTCACCGCTCAGAACCGTGCCATTCGTGGCAGGATCCGAATTCCGCTGAGACAGGGAAGTTTCCGTGCCAGCAAAGCCGCCGTAGACGGCCACCTCATCCTTGAGCGCGAAAGTGGAGGTACGGAGCGAACCGGGGGTATATGTGCCCTGTTTGACCCAGATCTCCGCGCCGGCGGAGGCGAGTGTTGTCAATGCATATTGAAGGTCACAGGGGGTGGACCAATCCGACCCGCATGAGCCGGTGGTTGCGCCGGTTGTGGTGACGCGGTAAACCGCCCCGATTTGGAGTTTCCCGGCACCTGCCTGAACCGGGAGTACACCAGACAATCCCACGACAAGGATTAGAACAACTACACCTAACGACTTGTAACCTCTGAAAAACATAAGACTCCTTCATGAAAAGACATTTGTTCTTCCTCAATGGGGATGCCTTGTTTTCATTCATGGCATTCCGTCCTGGCAATAAAGGCGTCTTTTCTTGGAGTACATGACTAGATTTCACCCATTTGGGTACAGACAAATCAGTAGTACTTTTGCTTGACTTTCTTCATCAATTCAATAAAGAAACTGGCAGGACAGTTGTACAACTGTCCTGCCAGTTTGGATCATTACCATTTCCCTGGGAAGCCGGTCTATTGAATCGGCGTCGGGCTGGGGGTGATGGTGGAGGTAAAGGTCGCCGTCGGCGGGACACCGTTCGTGATCTTGATCACCTCATAATCAACCTTGAGATCGCCATTGGCGTTGTTCGATTTCAACTGGATGCGGATCTCCTTGCCGGACGAAATGTAGCGTTGGAAATTCGGCACTTTGAGGGAATACGCCAGCCATTCGGTCGAATTCAGGATGTTCTTCGTGTCGCCAAGTTTGACCCATTTCTTCGACTTCCAGTCATAGATCGAGAGCGTCCATACTTGGGCAGACGGCTTGGGAGCCTTGTAGTTGACCTCCAATGTCATGGAAGTGACCGAGGAGGGACTCACATCCGCCGGGAGGAAGAAGGACTGGTAACCGAGATACGCCGAATTGGGCGTCTGGAAGGTGACGTAAGCAGCCGGGTCGTCCGCTTTTCCTTTTTGCTGCAACAGGCCCAGGCTTGGGATCGAGCCGTTGGTCTTTCCTTTAGTGCTCTTCAGCGCGGTCACGTTCAACGTTCCCGGAACGGACGGCAGGGTGGGCACGATTACCGTATTCGTCGCAGTGGCGCTCGGTATCGGAGAGCCGGTCGCGGTCGGCGTGGAGGCGGATGTGTTGGTCGGGATGACGGTGGGCGTGTTGGACGGCGCCACAGAAGTGGTTGTAGCCGAGGGCAGCGGGGTAAAGGTGCTTGTGGGTCCGACTCCTGTGGTCGGCGTGCTGGTGGGCGACGCTTCAGAGGTCGGAACATTGGTTGGAGTTTCGCTTACGAGAGGCGTACTGGTCGGCGTTTCGGTGGCAGGCGTCCCTGTGATGGTCGGGGTAAAGGTGACGGTGGGCGTGCTGGTCGGGACGGAGGTGGTGGTATCGGCCTCGGCGCGCGCAATCACTTCCACTTCACCGAGCGCGGCGGCGTTCCCGTTTACCGAATTGAACTGGATGCGCACCACGCGGGTGAGCACTTCATTGAAGTTGACATTCGTGCCGGTGTCGGTCAGGGCGCCGGAATTCTTGCTCGCCACTTCGACGGTCGCGGCGGTATCGCTGAACAGGCGCACGGTGGCATCCAACACCTTGATATTGGAGTTGGAACTGGCGGGGTTATACAGGCGCACGGTGCGCACGGTGACAGGGACGGGGAAGGTCAATTGCACCCATTGCGTGGTGGGACTGCCCGACTGGCTGACCCAGTAGCGGGGGCCGGCGCCGGATACGTTCAGTTTCACACGCCGGTCATTGATTCCCTTGCTCGAGCCGCCGCCTGTCGAAGAAACGGTGACGGTCGCGCCGGTGGCAAGATTCGTCCACTGTGCGTCGGCAGGGTTGGACGGCACAGGGATCATCGTGTGACCTGCATGGCAACCCACACATCGCATCACCTGACCGGGTCGTCCGAAATTCTCTCCTGCCACATGCGCCGCGCCGGGCAATTCCATGCTCAATGCATTGCTCCCAACCAGCGGCACCGTGTACCCGGATTGGGGCTTGGTGCGGATTTGCTCGAAGAGCGGCACATTCGCCGGGGAACTGGCGGTCACCGACCCATCAGGGTCGATCAACACTTCATCGAGCAGGATGGGCCAGTCCAGGGCTTCGATCGAGCCGGTCTGCTGCGTCCGCTGGTGGTCGATGTAGAAGCGAATGGTATTCGCGGAGCCTACCGGCAAGGCATTCAGGATGTCCACATCGACCGGGGCATTGAAGTAGACGTTCAACGCGTCGAAGGTAAAGTTACCGTCCTTGTTATAGGGACCCTGCGCCAGAGGAGGCAGTTCGCTGGCAACCGTGGTGACCTTGTCGGGGATGATGGGCGGCACCGGGCGGACGCGAATCGCGCGGGCGCGCAGTTCGGTCGTGCCGGGATTGTCGTACAGCAGGGTCAAGCCGCTTCCGTCTGCATTGATGGTGTAGAGACCGTAATCCTGCCGCGTATCCTGCGCCCACGAAATGACGAGGCTTCCATCGGGCAAAACTTCCGGCTCGCCAGCGTAGTTCCCCACGTAGACGCCGTAGGAATTGGGATTCGTCCGCACAAACTGTTGGACGCTTTCATCGCGCGTGGTAATGCCGATGACGTGGGTATAGCCGTTCGGACCGCGATCATAATGACGGATGCCGCCAAAGCCCGAAGCCTCGGTCCCGTTCGTCATCGGGAAGAAGTTGGCGTAGAATGAGCCATCTGGGGCAAAGGAGCCGCCGTAGGCATGGTTGACGAGAGCGCCGTGGAATGTGGTGTTGGAACGACCAGCGAACTGCGCCAATCCGGTACCGTCCGGGTTGATGCTGGCCAGATGCCAGGAATTGCGTTCCATATTGAACTTACCGCCCGGCTCGAAACAATCCGCACCGGAGTGATTGATGGCGCACAGGCCATCCTTCATGATGTACCCGCCGGGGAACCTCGGATCGGGAATCGTACCCATGTCGTTTGTCGCCACGCGCAGGTTACGCCACCAGCGGGAATAGACGATCCTGCCCGTCAGCGGGTCCACGATGGGACGATCCGCCCCGTTACGTTCGGAGGTGATGCGGTGCAGGTTGGTGCCGTCGGCGTTCACCACATACAGGTTGCTGGTACGCGACGCACCGTACATGCCAAACGAGGGGTAGCGCGTGGAGGAGAATACCACGCGTCCATCCGGGAGCCAGGCTGGGTCGGTGTCATCGTAGCGGGAGAAACTCGAAGCGATCCCTCCAAACTGTGAGAGGTTGATGTTCCTATCGGAAAAGGTCAACTGGCGCAGTCCCGTCCCATCCACGTTGATTACGTAGAGACGCCATGCACCGGGATTGCTCATCGTGCCCCGTGAATACGAACCATTGACCAGACCGGCGAACACAATCTTCGTCGCGTCATAAGAGACATCCGGCGCGTTCACATCGATCAGGTTGAGCGAAGCCGCAGTCGGATTTGAGCCATCGACCAACACCCGCAGGGTGCCGTTCGCTTCGCGCACGATCAACTTGCCCGGCGATGCCACATGGAATCGGCTGTACGGCATCACGCCCGGCATCGATCCGCCGGACTGATAATAAACACTGCCCTCCGAGGGGATTTGGCGCGAAACGAACACGATCGCAGTATTCCCGATGGCAGGCAACGGAGCGCCTTCATCAGATCCGGCGCGTACAGTATGTATTCCGCCCGCGCTCGTTACGAGCAGGGCGATCACGGTCACACCAAAGACCAACATGCGACCCAACATACTCAACTTTTTGGTAACCATTGAGACCTCCAATTCTCCTCTGAAATATCCAATTTCTTTCGGCGAAGACTTTCAGCCCAAAAGGTTACATGGCAATCCGGTTTAAAAACAGTTTTTCAAGAGAAGAATCGCCTACGTTTTTGTAAGCCGCGCTAAAACAAAAGTACTGGGGCACCAAAGTACTACTACGATGCCCTTAGAGCCGCTAACATTTCTGCAAAGTGGATTAAGCCCGGATGAGAACAGGAAAACCTCGCATCCCACCTCAGAGACAACTGATCCCGCTGATGGATTTTCGCTACTCTGTTACATACTCCGTTAAAGCAGGCATCCGAAGCGTCATGCCTCGGATGTCTGGTTTCAGGACTTATCTTGCGCCTACGGTCCTAGCGTGGAAGTCGGCGCGGAGAAGATGCCCGGTCGCTTCGGGGTGGCAACAGGCGTCACAGGCGCGGGTGTGGCAGGAACAGAAACATACGTGATGTGAAGCGCTTCGTAATCGATCTTTGCGTCGCCGTTTGCGTTGTTCGATTTCAACTGGATGCGGATCTCGCGCCCCGGAGAAATGTATCGCTTCGGGCTGCGGATTCGGAACAGCAGGGAATTCCATTGCCCCGGGGTCGCGCCGATGGAGTCGCCCAGCTTAACCCACAAGTTCTTGCCCCAGTCGTAGATGGACCATGTCCACACTTGGGAGGCGGGTCCCTTGAAATTGACCTGCAACAGCATGGTCGAGACCAGCCGCGATTGGGTCTCCTCCGGCAGGAAGAAGGATTGGTATCCGAGGTAATACGTGGAAGGCGTCTGGAAGGAAAGGTACGCGGCAGGGTCGTCCTCCACACCGGTCTGGTCGAACAGGCTCAGGCTTGGAACGGAGCCGCCCGTCACTCCGAGTTGTGTGGTCACCGAGGCGGGAGTCAGCGCATCCGATCTCATCACAGGACGCGGTCGCGTCGGAATGGATGTCGGCGTGAGGTAGGGGGGCGGATTCGGCAGAAAAGACATCGCCACCACACCATCCAGCACATTGCTGTCGATGTTCATGGTCAACCCGCCCCAGGTTTCATTGTGTGGACCCGCGTATTGCCGGAGGCGCTGATGGTCCGCCCAGACGGTGTTTGGCATGCAATTGCCGAGCCAGTCCCAAACGCTGGCGGTGGGGTCGTAGGTATTGTTGGGTGAACCGACGTTGTAATACCAGGCGGCGATCCAGACCACATCCGGCACGTAGGCAATGGACTGGAAATCGCTCAAGCCGGTGTCGCACGCGGGGGAGGCATACACCCCTGCCAGGTTGCCGCGCGCGTGCAGCTGCGACACCCAGCCGTTCATAAAGGCTTTGACCGCACCGCGGCATTCGGTATCGGATGAACCGTAATATTCGATGTCGTAATAGACGACGGAACCGGTCGTGTCGGGGAAGGTTAACCCCAACGCCGCGAGGGTATCCACTGCGAGATTTGCCTCGGCGATCCCTTGACTGCGCGCGGTGGGTCTATCCCAACTCATCTTCGAGAAATAATTGGTGCAAGGCGCCTGCGGTCCCACCCAGGTGGGGATGAACTTCCAGCCCTGCTCAGACAGCAGGTTCAGATAATTGGAGGTCAGCGCTAGGTTATCACAGGCGCGGGCGGAACCGCCAATGTAGAGATTGACCGCTTTATACGGACTGCTCGCCGCCCATGTCTGCAATTGCCCAAGGGTGGGAATTTCGCATTTGTCGAACCCCTGACCGACCATCCGTTGGGCATTGCCCAGATCGGACAGGGAATTCAAGGTCGTCAGGCGGTCGGTGCGGAACGTGGTGATGTGCGAGGCGCTCAACGCGCCGGATGGAAGCATCACGCTCTGCCACGTCACGCCACCGTCTGCGGTGCGGAGGAGGCGGGTTGTGGAGGAGCAATTGACAGTGCCAGACGAATCATCCAGCGAAGCAACAGTGGCACAACTTGACTCGACCGACTTCGCCCACCCGGTCTCCGGCGAAATCATATCCAACGTCACGATAGAGGCAGACTGCCCGTCCTGATTGGTGAGCACACCTGGTTCGCCGTCTGCCATGCGCACGATGGAATCCGTGCCGGGGATCGTCGCGGTGAAATTCTGCGGGTCGAGGATGGACAACCCGATGAGTCCGGGCTGGGCATTCAACGTCACCTGAGCGAAGAGTGACCATCTGCCGGAGGGATCGGGTCGGTACACGTTCAGGCTGTTCACCGCGCCAACGCTCATTGTTACCAGCAAACCATCTCCATCGGAGGTCGTGGGGACGTATGCGGTGGTCTGAGCGTTTTCGATCTTTGCAGGACTGACCTCCTGCCAGTTTGCGCCCGCGTCGTCTGTCTGGAATACGCGGTCGCCGGTTGGTCCACCGACCGCCCATCCGGTCTGCGGATCGTTGAAATAAACGGTATCCGCCACCGGGAGCGCGAAGCGGCTCCACGTGTCTGCGCCGTCGGTCGTCACGAACAGCGCGCCCACACTGAAATTCGAGCCGCTGGCCTGCTTGACAGAAATCCAGCCGGTTTGCGCGTCGAACCACCCCATCTCCGCTTTTTCGGCATACGAGGCGATCTCTCCCGGCGTAAACAGCGGCAGCGCACGCGTCGACCAGGTTACGCCGTCGGCTGTGCGCGCCAGATGGAAGCGTGCGCCGCCCGCGGGATCGGGCATGCTGAACAACACCCAGCCCGCCTCCGAATCAGCGAAATAAACATCCTGCACCACTGCGCCGGACGGCAGGGTCGGAGACACATCCTTCCATGCTTGCCCCCCATCGGACGTCCAGAATATTTTTTGATCGAGCAACACCCAGCCGGTATCCGCGCCCAGCATGTCGAACTGACGGAGTTCCACCCGGCTCTGATCCTGCGCCTGAGCCGACGGTATGAAACCAACGCCAGAGGCGATCACAGCGGCTAACAGGAGGAAGCGATTTAGTTGGGTTATGCGAAGGGGAAAGCGCATTCTTTCTCCAATCTGGATGTCATTCTACCCGCTTTTAGGGATGGACCCCATCGCTAGTTGGTACCCCCGTCTCCTCCACAGGGGCGGTTGGTTCCATTTACGGAGCGTTCCCTCACCAAAAAAACAGTCCGCCTCCTGCAAAGTGGACTGTTCCCGGCATCCCTGTTATTCGGATCGATAATTGAGATCAACCACCATGTAATCAACCTTCGCGTCACCGGCGGGATTATTCGATTGCAGGCGGATGCGAAGCTCACGCCCAACAACCGAAATGACCCGGCCGGGATTCCGAATCCCGAATGTTAGCGTTTGCCACACATCCGCGCTGAGTCCGGTCGTGTCTCCCAACTTCACCCATCGCCGCATCGTCCAGTCATAGACGGACCATGTCCATAGTTGAGTGGAGGAGGCGGGTCCTTTGAAGTTCACCTGCAAATTCAGGGAGGCGATCGTCGACAGCTTGACTGTACCCGGCAGACGATAGGACAGGTAGCCGAGGTAGTTCGTCCCCGGCGTTTGGAAAGTGATGTACACAGCCGGGTTGTCCTCCGTCCCATTTTGTTCGAGAACACCCAGGGTCGGCAGTGAACCGGAAACCGATCCAGATTGGGTCCTGAGGGAAACAGGCGCGAGGATCATCGAGTGCAGAGAGGGGTCACGGTCGATAAAATACATTTCGCCGTCCGCGAAATTGCCGTTCCCCAGTCCCGCGCCGCCGAGCGGGTTACTGTCCAGGTTTTTGATGCTGTCGTCATCCACCACATCCAAGCGTAACGTGCCCTTGCCGGTCTTGATCTTTACGGTGACTGTGTAGGCGGTTCCCGTCCCACTCACATTTGCAATCCAGGCATCCACTGCACCGGTGGTTGTAAGGGCAAAATCACTGAGGTCAACCCCCGTGACTGTTTCCGAAAAGGTGACGATGAAACGGACCGTCTCGGCGCTGGCAGGGTTTGGGTCGATGTGGGTGATGGAGGAGACCATCGAGGGAACATACACCTCCCATGTGCAGGAAGCCGGTGATGGATCGACATTCCCGACCCTGTCCGTGGCATAAACAGAGAAGGTATGCTCGCCGACCTCCAGGTTGTTAAAACTTTGCGGGCTGGTACAGGCATTTTCGACGCCATCCAGCATGCAGTTGAACAGATTCCCGGTATGACTGCTGTGGAATTCAAAACTCACGTCATGCAAGACCGTGAAAGCATCAGGACAAGTCGTAATGGTTGTTTCGGGAGGGGAAATATCGTCGCGCAGTACTTCCACACAGGATGGTCGTTCGCAATCCGCAGGCGGCAACATCGGCGGGTTGGCAAGGGTGGTGGGGAAGAGATAGGCCCGGTATTTCGTGGCATATTCGTCATACCCACCCGTAGTGACATCACATTTCCAGGTCCCATCGGGGTTGATCGATGTCTTTGTGAGTCCATAAGTGGGTTTTACCCACCAACCGCTTTCGCCGGTGATTCCGGGGTAATCTGGCACATAGATGTAACAAGTCACGTAATAGTTTTTGTAGGCATCAGGCGGGATAACATTATTCACCCATCCGAGCATGGGGTCATCATTTGCATCGTTGGGGTATGGGTCAGGCAGAGGCCAGCCATAATTGGGAATATCTGTAATAAATATTGCAGGCGCCTGTTCATTTTCATACGCTCCCATATCGCAGTGGCTTCCCTGCGGACGCGTCACACCACGTTGGTCGGTGGCAGGACAGTTCGCGTCATCGCCCGCGTCAATGGCTGAGGAGCCGGGCAGGAGCGCCATGGTTCGAGTCAGGCTGCCGCCATAAGCAAGCGGTCCCGATTGGGGATTACCAGTCAGGCTGGGGCACCACAACCGTTTGGCGAAGCAGCAGGTGTTTCCACCAGATTGTTCGTATTGACGCCAATCGTCCCGAAATCATCTGTGTAACAATCCTGACCCAAGGAATTAGCAATGATGCTGTTTTTGTAATTCAAGGTGCCGGCATTGTATAAACCGCCAACTCCTCCTGAACCAATGTTATGGGATATTGTGACATTTGAGAGATTCAGCACTCCATGATTCTTCACTCCTCCTCCGATGGAAGCTGTGTTCTCGAAAAATGTAACATTGGACAGGCTCCCGGTGTTGCCATTATTGTTGTTGAGCCCGCCGCCTTCCGTAGCCGTATTCCTAATAAAAAGGCTGTTCTCCACGATCAAAGTGCCAGACAAACTGAAAATACCGCCGCCTAAACCATATCCTGCAGCAGTATTCTCCAATAATGTACTATTGAGAACCGTCAGATTACCTCTATTATAGATTCCTCCCCCATAGGATCCTGCAGAATAACCGTTTCGGATGATAAGACCATTCAACACAACCATGACGCCCGGCTCAATGGTGAAGATCCTCACTTCATCATTCCCACTAATGCTGACATGCGTCGACAGAGCGGAGCCGTCGATTGTCAGGTTCTTATTGATGACCAATGTGGATGACAACGTAATTACCCGCCCAGATAAAGCCGCGTCGAAGTTAATCGTATCACCGGGCACCGCATCGGTAATCGCCTGACGCAGAGAACCCGCACCACTGTCATTGGTATTCGTTACCGTCAACGTGGATGCAATCACAGGGCTAACCGATTGAAGCCCCATCGCTCCAACCACCAGGATCAGAGATAGAATGAAACGTATGACAGGCACAATTCGGTTTTTAGTGAACATGAGATTTCTCTCCGGGAAGATGAATATTCTTTCCACCGTGTTGTCTGATTTCGCCAATCCGCCTAGACAAACCTTAGTATAAGCCTTCAATTTTCAAAACGCAAACTAAGGACTGTCACAGTTTGTTACAACGAAAAAGCCCGCCTATTGCCAGCCTGGATATTGATCCCTTGGTTTGCTCATCATGAACGACACCTGACCCTCTATGGCTTCTCCAACCCATGCTCATTCAAGAACTTCTCATCAGCCAGAATATCTTCTGTCCTCCCATCCGCGACAATGCGACCATCGTCCATCACAATCGTGCGGGGAAATAATTCTTCGACCAGCTTCATATCGTGCGTGGAAACCAGCATCGTGATTGGCAATTCACGCAGTAAATTGATGAGCGTCCGGCGCGCACGCGGATCGAGCCCTGCCGAGGGTTCATCGAGCACTAGGATCTGCGGGCTCATCGAAAGCACGGTGGCGATGGCGATACGCTTTTTCTCCCCCACGCTCAGGTGATGCGACAACCGGTCGCGAAAACCGGACATCCTCACCGCCTGCAGCGCAGACTCCACGCGCGCAACGACTTCATCCCTTGGCAGGCCCATGTGAAGCGGACCAAACGCCACATCCTCGAACACCGTCGGCGAGAAAAGTTGGTCGTCCGGGTTTTGGAACACGAGTCCCACCATTGCACGGATGGCAGGCAGATTGTCACGCGAGAGGCGTTTCTCTCCCACGATCACATCGCCGCGCTTCCCGGTCAAAATCCCATTCAGGTGCAGCATCAGAGTCGACTTCCCCGCCCCGTTCGGTCCCACCAACGCCACCTTGTCGCCGGGACACATTGCAAACGAAACGCCGCGCAGGGCTTCATGTCCGTCATGATATGAAAAATATAAATCGTGAACCTGTAAAACGTTTGTCATAGCCATCCAACAATCTGGAACAACAGAAGCAGAATCAACGCGAACACCGTTGTGGAATAATCGACGCGCCGGAGCACATGCGGATTCATCGTCTGCATGTGACCTGTGTAGCCGCGCGCCAGCATCGCGTTGTAGACGCGGTCACTGCGTTCGTAGCTCCGCAGAAAAAGTTGACCTGCCATGTTCCCCGCCACGCGCGCGCGCCATGCCACGCTCCCGCCGGACCTCATGCCTGGCGCACCAGCCGAACGCGATTCCCTCGCCCGGAGCAGGCGAAAGACTTCGTCCGCCAGTACGAAGAGATAGCGATAAAGGAACGCGATGATTGTGGTGAGAATGGACGGCACTCGCAGATGCTCGAGCGCGTGGATGATATCAGGGAAGCGCGCTGTTGCCACGAGCAGGATCGCCATCTGCACCGACAGCCACGAACGGACAAGGATGCTCAGGAACCGCAGAAGCCCCATATCGGTGATGGTCAGGTCCCAGAAAAGGAAATGAAACGCAGTAAGCGGCTTTCCCGGAATGGAAAAAAGAACTGTGACCGCCACGAGCGCAAAAGGCAATGCTACGAATGATCGTTTCAGGGTGAACGCAACACCAAGATTCGAGAATGCATTTGCGAAGAGCAGGAAGACCCACGAGAAACCAAACGCCAGCCACGCGCCGTCGGGCAGGAGGGTGTTCGAGAGGATAAAGCCGACCGTCACCACGACCTTCACGCGCGGATCGAGACGATGAACGAAGCTCTCTGTTTCGTGGTAACGGTCAAAGGCATCGAAGTGCATGGGAGGTTATGATTTTCGGTTTGTCACCTGTGCTTTGTTTTGCAGGGAACGACCCGCCAGTATGGCCAGTCCCAGCACCACCAGGACACCGATGGCGCCTGCAGCAATGGTCGAGACGGGTGTCTCGCCGAGGAATGGCAGGGTGTAATCGGGGATGACCTCATAAGGCGCGGACTGTCCGCTATCGATGAAGCCCATGTCAATCGCCACGCGCTCCAGTCCGTCGGGGTCGCCGGAGGCGAGCGGAGATAGCAGGACAACGATCAGGGAAATGACCACACCCACGATCACCCAGCCGCGTCCACCTTCCGAGGAGGCGGAACCCTTCCCCAACAGATCGGGGCGGGATTGCAGGATGAATCCCAGCGCCGCGACCGTGATCAGCGCCTCGCCCACGCCGATCAGGGCGTGTACACCCAGCATGGCAGGGATGATGACCTGCAAATCGGCGTTACCGCTCAACCAGATCTGCAGGGAGGTGGACAGCGCACCCGCCATGACCGAAAGCCAGGCGGCAACGCCCGCAACGGTCAGCTTCACCACACGGCTCCCACCTGCCACAGCGCGGTAGAGTCCATAACCAATGGCGACTGTGATCAAGCCCATATTCAGAATGTTCGCGCCCATCACGAGCAGACCGCCATCCTGGAAGAGCAATCCCTGCACGGCGATGACCGCGGTCATCACCAGCATTCCCGCCCACGGACCGAGCGCGATGGCCGCCAGCGTGCCGCCGAGCAGGTGTCCGGAGGTGCCGCCCGCCACCGGGAAGTTGATCATTTGTGCTGCGAAGATGAACGCCGCCATGATGCCCATCAGCGGGACCTGTTTTTCGCCAAGAGACTTGTTGGTGTGCGCGATTGCCACGCTGAGTGTAATCGCAGTGATCGCCCAGCAAATTAATGAAACGACAAGATTCAAAAAGCCATCCGGAATATGAAGAGGGGCAGGTGAGTAATGCATCGTTTTCTCCTTTGTTATTTTGCTTGACAATTCGGGCACACTCCGAAAAAAGTCACATGGCTGTTGATACTGCGATAGCCGCTGGTTGTTTCCAACAGCCGATATAGACTTTCGAGCAGGGTATGTTCCACCTCGACCTCGCCGCCGCAATCCCGGCAGACGATATGATGATGATCGTTCCCGGCCATCTCGTAGGTCAGGTGACCGCTGGAGGAAAAGGAGGGGCGCACCAGAGCAATATCGGCAAGGAATTCAAGGGTGCGATACACTGTCGGTTCGGTAAGACCCGGCGCTTCCAATCGTGCTTTTTTATAGATTTCCGCCGGGGAGAGGTGAGTCTCCGCATGACGGAGTACATGCAGGATTGCCATGCGCTGAGGGGTCATTCTGTACCCGCGGGCGCGGAGTTGGGGGGCATATTCCAAAGCACAGGTCATATATATCCTTATTGCAAGTTTTTACAACAACTTATAGTATACATAGCTGTCCCCATTCTTACATTAAAAAAGCCAGCAGAGGTCTGCTGGCAGGAGGGAAAGGCAGTCGATATAAGGCGAAGTTGAATCAAGTCAGATAGGTTTGACCGAGGAACAAAACATTTTGCCTGACTCTTAAACGGTTGTTTTCCACCGTCCCTCTCATGATACTTGGGAAAAATTTGTCGAGCGAGATCATCGGGTGGCTGTCAAACACAATCGACAAGAGCCTCTTCCTCAATCATAGTCTTCACCCACTCTCATAAGCCGACCCAGAACGTATGCATTAATCTCTTAAAGCTCTGCCCGTCAGATGCAAAAACACCGCTTCGAGGTTTGGCTCGCGGATGTCAATCGAGCGGATCTTGATGCCGCGTTCATTGGCTTTGCTCACCACTGCCGCGAGGATGTTTTCGGCTTGCGGCGTGATGATGGATACTTCATGGTCTGTGGCGTTTGCTTCCAGAACGTCTTTGATTCCTTTGAGCGATGCGGCAAGCGCGTTGGCGTCTTCGTTTTCGCCGATGTGCAGAACGAGCGTATCGGTCTGACCGACCTGCCTGGTAAGTTCGTCCTGCGTACCGAGCGCGATGAGTTCCCCGTGGTCAATGATGCCGACGCGGTCGGAGAGTTCCTGCGCCTCTTCCATGTAGTGCGTGGTGTAAAGAACTGTCATGCCCTGCCTGTTGAGGTCTTTGACCGTGTCGAGGATGGCGCGGCGCGATTGTGGATCAATGCCGACGGTGGGCTCGTCCATGAAGAGCAGACGCGGCTTGTGGAGCAATCCCACGCCGATGTTGACGCGGCGCTTCATTCCTCCCGAATAGGTTTTGACCCGGTTTTTGGCTTTATCCACCAAACCAATCTGTTCCAACACCTCGTCCACGCGGCTGTGGAGGGACCTGCCGCTCAAGCCGTACATCTGCCCCCAGAAGATGAGGTTTTCGCGGGCGGTCAGGTCTTCGTAGAGCGCAATCTCCTGTGGTACGACGCCGATCACCTGCTTGACTGCCATCGGGTCTTTGGTGATGGAATGCCCTGCAATGGTGGCATCGCCTGAAGTGGGTGTGTAGAGCGTGGAAAGCATCGAGATGGTGGTGGTTTTCCCCGCCCCGTTGGGTCCGAGCAGGCTGAAAATCTCCCCTTCTTTGATTTCGAAAGATATTCCCTTGACGGCAGTGAAGTTGCCATAGTTTTTGACGAGGTTGTGGACTTCGAGGATATTGGGCATGTGACCTCCTGAAATTGAGAACCATAGACAGTATACGTCATTTCAGGTTGAGGGTTTCAGAAGAGTACCCCTCACTCAGTCGCGTTCAGCGCATCCAAAAATAATTGCTCAAAGCGTTCACCGTCGGCATTAACTGCCACGCGGATGGATGCGCCGTTCTCGCTCGTCAAGGTTTGTCCGCTGTTTCTGCCTTCTTCCTCGATCACAACGAGTGCTTTGGTTTCGAAAGCCGCCAGCGAATTATCGGTCAAAATGGCGGCGGCAAGCGGATCCCAAAAATAATAGCCGCCCGACCGAATGAAGTCATAATACTCTGTCTTGGTCAGCAAGTCGAAGACGAACCTCGCTTCCGGCGTCTGGCGATCGTTCTTGAGCCGTTTGACGAAACTCTCTGTCACCGGGGCGTGGTTGGTGGCGTCCAATGGAATCAGGATGATGAGAAGGCCGGATTGGAAGACCAGCGCGGCGGCATGAGGGTCTATATAGATGTTCCAATCGGCAAAGGGATTGTCAATGTCAGCATTCGAGAAACCCACGTTACCGGGCACATCCACTGCGCCGCCCATGATGTAGATCATCTCGATTTTATCCTTGAGTTCAGGTTCTGCCTGTAAAGCCTCAGCCAAATTGGTCAGCGGACCCAGCGTGAGGATGGTCATTTTGTCAGGAGAAGATTGAAGCGTAATGGCGAGCAGTTCAACAGCGGATTGAGGCGAGGGAGAAGACGGGTTATCTGGGAGGGTGAGCCCGGCTAATGCATCCACCCTCTCGCGCCAGGCGGCTGGAAAGGTATGGTTCCCCTGCAAGGGCGTTTCGCGCCCACAACTGACGGGGATATCCGGCTGTCCTGCCAGGGTGGTGAGGCGCATGGCATTTCTGACGCCCGACTCGCAATGCGCCTCCCCCGCACCCGTTATCGTAATGGCTTTCACGCTGACATCGGGACGATTGAGCAGATACAGGATCGCCATCCAATCGTCAGCCGCCATGTCGGTATCAATGATGACGGAACGCGGCGTACCCGTGAATGGTGTGGGTTTCGGCGTCGGTTGTGCTCCGCAAGCCGCGAGAATGAGCATCAGGCTGAAGGCAAGGATTTTTCTGACCACTTCGACCTCCTATATCCTGCTTCAAGTTTGCAATGTGTCCCCTCTACTGTAATCGGTTGCACTGTTTCATTATCTCCCTTAACCTGTCATGTGGCAATGCCTTCACGGAAAAGTCCTTATGCCCCGTCATATCCTCCGCCGCAACCATCGAGTTGATGATGGCTTCCTCGGCGGCAAAGATCGAAGCCGCAAACAACGGATTGAGATGGTCATTATCGAGCGCGCGTAATTCAACCACCTGCCTATTGCCTTGAAGCGCCGTATTGGGATTGGCGGTAGAGAACGCGAGGAAAATATCCCCCGAACCGTTGCCGCCTAGAGACCCCGTGCGCGCCATGCCCAGCGAGGCGCGTTTCGCAATCCGCTTGAGTTGATGCGGTAAAAGCGGCGCGTCGGTCGCAAGGACGATAATCAGCGACCCGCTGTCCTGCGTATACGGATTTTCTCCATCCGTCCACACGGGATCTTCCTTGAGGTGATGTCCCACAGGGACTCCTGCAATCGTGAGCTGATACCGCGCGCCGAAATTGGTTTGCGCGAACGCGCCGATCGTCCACCCGCCGAGTTTTTCGGGAAGTTTGCGGGATGATGTTCCGCTGCCGCCTTTGAATTCGTAACAGATCATTCCCGTCCCGCCGCCGACGCTTCCCTCCTCAACCGGACCTGATTCCGCGTTCTCGAGCGCTTCCCACACGTGAGCCGGCTTGACGAAGAAACCGTTCATGTCATTGAGCCAGCCGTCGGCGGTTTCCGCCACCACCGGACACGACCAATGCTGAAACATTTTCCCCTGACTTGCCTGCCAATCAATAATCGCATCGCGCACGACTCCCACCGAATGTGTGTTCGTGAGCCCAATGGGACCTTCGAGAAACCCACCCTCTTCAACCCAGGCGGAGCCCGTCATTTCGCCGTTGCCGTTGAACGGAAACCATGCCGCAAAAACGGGATCGTGATTCGATTTTCCTCTCGGATGGATAATCGTCACTCCGGTACGGGCTGACTCCCCTTCGATGACGGTCGAATAACCGACGGTCACTCCGTCCACATCGGTGATGGCGTTATATTTTCCGGGTATTCCTTCAAAGGGAATGCCGAGGTCGCGGGCGCGGGGTTTGGACATGGGGGCTCCTTATTAATGAGGAAACAGTGCTCAGTATCGCTTTACTGGCATTCTTTGGCAATCGTCACCAGTTGCGATGCAATGCTGTGTATGATCTCATCCGGTGCGCCGTCCACAGCTTTGGATTGGACGCGGGTATCGATTTCATCGTTGACGTAGTCCACGACCACGAAGTTTTCGAGTGTAAGGGCGATCTCAGTGGTGAACCAATCCAGCCTGCAGATGGAAGCGATACGGCGGGTGATTTCATGAAGCGGTGTAAGTTCATAGCGACTCTCCTCAGATGGTGTGACCTGTGCATAAACATGCGTAAGCGGATGCCACCAGCAGGGATAGGTCTTGCCAACAGCATAAAACACACGGAACCAGGCGGGGCGCCCCTGAATGGTGCGTGGTGTGACCGTGGATTGGAGCAGGTATTTTTGCTCAGGGAATTGCATACGAGCGCGCATGACCTGGTCAATGGAGAACGCGCCGAGGATGACGCCCTCTCCGCCGCCTTCGTTGGATGGCTTGATGACAAATTGGTTCCCTAGCGGCGTCAAATCCAACTCAGGCAGGACAGGCTGTTCGAGAAACGGGGAAAGCAGGATCGTATAGGGAGTGGTGATACCCGCTGTGATCAGTTCCAGGTGCATCGTGGCTTTGTCTTCGGACCATTTGGAAAGTTCGGCAGGGTTGATCCGTTTTTTGTTGTATTCTTTTGCCCAGCGCTGGATGGGAAGGAAACGGTCGTCGCCCTGGGAACGGTCGAGCAGGGTATTGAAGGTTCGTTCACCTTTATACAGCGCGGCAATGGATTCGAGCAGGGTGTCGGGTGTGATCTGCCAGAGAGTCAATCCCTGTTCATGGCAGGCCTTTTCGACAAAGTGGACGAAGTCAATATCATATTCCCAATACCAGGGGAGGCAGAGGTCGAAGTGCATGGAAGAATTGTAAAGGATGTGGGAAGAAGGCGGAAGGAGAAGATGAGGGGAGAGAAGAGGAATTTGGTCAGAGGCAGGTTCCGGCTGAGAAGGAAGCGGGGGGTGTCAAATGAAACGATGGACGCGCCGAAACCGCGTCCATCGTTTGTTATTGGTTGTACTCTTGAGTGTGGGTCAGGGTGTATAGGTCACATTGACAGCGATGTAGTCGAGATAGAAGTCACGTGATGTGTTATTTGATACATCGATGACGCGCACACGGAAGTTCGCATTGCTGAAGTCGTTTGCAGTCCAGGTGCGCCCCCATGTGTTGGTCGTGCCGCCCAGGGTATAAGCGGCTTCACTGGTGCCCAGGTTGCCTGTGCTCTGTGCGGTTGTCCAATTGGTTCCACCATCCCAGGAGAACTGGACATAGATTTGGCGCGTGCCACTTGCGCGGTCTGCGCGGGCGTCCACACGGACCTGGATGCCATTGATCGTTGCGCCAGCCGGGATGTTGAATCCATAGTTATAGAAGACATGCCGGTCTTTCTGCGAGCTGGTATAGCTGGTGCTTGTGCCGGTGCCGCTGTTCACATCGCTGGCAAAGACGCTGTCATTGGCATAGGCATTGGAGGGATTGGTTTGATAACCGTTATTATCGCCTGAGCCGGATGTAACAGCCGCGTTGGCAGACGGAGACAGGAAACCCGTGCTGGTGGTAGGGGCCGGGGTGTTGGTGGGTGTGGGTGTGACGGTCGCGGTGGGTGCGTTCGTCGGTGTGTTGGTGGGACCCGGCGTCGGCGTGGGACCGGTGCCGAGTGTGCCGCCATCCACAACGAGGGCAAATTTCTGCGGACCGTTCGGGATATTGAAGCCGTTGACCGTTATGGTGTAGGTACCAGCCGCGGGCGACTGGATATAGACATTCTCGACATTGTTGCGGCGGTCGGCGGAACCACCGGTCGTGCTCCAGCCGCCGGAGAATACGTTGCCGCGGAAGGTGCCACTCGGACCGGAAACTGTGAGATCAAGGTCGTTGACGAGAGTCACGGTGGCAGTATCAGTGGAGGGATAATCGGTCCACACGACGGTGACTTTGAGCGGACCGCCGGTGGTGGTCACCTGGAAGACGGCGTTGCCGCCCGTGCTCAAGCCGGCACCTTCGTCCACATATTGGATCGTGCCGTCGGTGGCGGCATCGAGATTGATACGCCCCCACCCCTCGTGGTTGTTCGGGATCGGGAAATCGTTGTCGTTGACGCCATCATTGTTCTCATCCGCAATATCCACTGCCGAATTGATGAGTGTGGCTTTGACGAGCGCCGCGGTGGCATTGAAACCATATGCCTTGCTATAGTAATCCTTTACCACAGCTGCGCCGCCTGCTGTGAGCGGGTTGGACATGGACGTGCCGCCCATATATTTGTAATACGAATTGTAGGGGAAACCCCAGCCATCGTACTGATACGCGCCATTTTGCGGATTTGCAGAAGCATCATAGCCCTGCTGGTACAGATCAGAATACGCAGAAAGGATCCATGTGCCGGGAGCGACGACATCGGGTTTGATACGCCCATCGTCGGTGGGGCCGCGGCTGGAGAACGCCGCCATCTGATTGGAGTTCCCCGCGGCAGGGTCGTTGTTGAGCGGATTAGCAGGATAGTCGCTGGGCCAGGATGTGCCATACGTGGCAATTACGTTGAGTCCGCTCTGCGAGGCACAGGTGGTGTACGAAAGCCCCGTATCGCACGGGAAGTTATCGGGGCGTTGGTTTTCGCTTGCGCCCACGGTGATGACATTTTTCGATGTGCCGGGCGAACCGATGGAATCGTTATCGACTACACCATCACTATTGGCATCGATGCCTTCATTGCCAGCCGAGAAGGTGATGACCATGTCACGGTTGTTCCATACGAACGTATCGGTGTTGACGCTGTCACTGGTGTAATCGCCTGCCACCGCCGCTCCCCATGAATTGGAATGGATGCGCGCACCGGCATTATAGGCTTGTGAATACAAGTTCTGCAAATTACTCGGCAGACCGGTGAGGTAATAGCCGTTGGTATATCCATACAAAATCTGACAAATCGTAGAGATCGTTGCGTAATTTTCGGTCGATTGGAAGACCAGTTGCGCCGCCGGAGCGGAGCCTCTCCCCAACCCGCTGGCTTCACCAGCGCTCAAGACCGAACCGGCGGTATGCGTGCCGTGCCCCGAATCCACATCAATCGAACCATCATTGGTGATGGATTGGAAACAACCACCAGCTGAACCCGGCCAGTTGTAAATGGCAGTAACACGCCCGTTGATATCGCGGTGGGCAGTGGTTGTCGTCCCGCCGCCGAGACCGGTATCGGCAACCGCCACGATCTGGGTCGAACCATCATAACCGCGCGAGTTGGCCGCGGTCGCACCGATAATGTCGCGGCTGGCATCATTGGCGGGAGGTGCAGCCGGCGCTCCACGCGGGACAATAAACGTCTCGTTCAAATAGAAATTGCTGATGGATGCCACATCTTCCACATTCGCAACAGAATCCAACAACGCGCTGTTCGCGGCAATCAGTGCTATATCACCATCCATCGCCAGGATCTGCGCGCCGGCGCGCTGGATAAGACCGCGAGCCGCCGCAAAATCAGACCCTCGTTCGAAGCGGACGATATACACGCGCGTAACACTATCACGCATCACGCCCGCCTGGAATTTGAATCTGCCTTCGAAGGGCAGCACCACGCTGACGAAGGACTGTCCCGCCACCTTCTGCGCCACGCCGGGACTCATCCGTACTTTGAACGCAAAGTCGGGGATGTAATCCAAAACCTCCGCGCCCTGAGCGGTGACGGCATCCTTCCATGACTGTTCGACTGGACCTTCAAACTGAACGATATAGTATTTTCCCCCGTTTGCCGCCAGATTGCTTCTGGCGGGAACGATGATTCCGCTTTGCAAGCGGAGTGGCGCAGGTTGAACCGGCTTCCCTGCTGGGGCCATTGCCACCGACCCCAACAACAGGGTCAATATCGCAACGGCAGAAACAAGATACCTGAACGCTTTGCTCATACACACCTCTCCTCAAAAGTGGTCAATATGGAAAAACGTTGATCTACGCAATCAACGCCTAGCACGGGGTCGGTATCGGACTTATCTTGTCGGGTTCTACAGAATGGCAGGATTTTACTCCTGTTTATTCATGTGTCAATGATTTCAGTCGATCAGTGCAGTTTCAAAAAGATGGATTCATACAAATCTTTTATGGCCATAAACGCGCCAAAGCAGTTACAATGGGCAGACTATCAAAGAAAGGATTCTCAATGAGCAAAGATTCGGTGCAAAATGGCGTTGTGGTTTCGATGGAATATACATTGAAGGTCGATGGTGAAGTGATCGACTCCTCCGAGGGACAGGAACCGCTGGAATTTCTCACGGGGCATGGAAACATTATCTCCGGTCTGGAGCGCGAAATGATCGGCATGAAGGTTGGGGATAGCAAGGATGTGGTCGTTCTTCCCGCGGATGGGTACGGCGAATATGACGAGGAGGCATACCTGGATGTGCCTCGGGGTCAATTTCCGAAGGATATGCAGGTGGAGGAAGGCATGGAACTGACCGTGCGCGATGATTCGGGTCAGGGGCGTTATGCGCGGATCGAATCGGTCGAAGGGGAAACGGTTCGCCTGAACTTTAACCATCCGCTGGCTGGAGATGAGTTGCATTTCAACGTGAAGGTGGTCAATCTGCGCGAACCAACCGCCGAAGAACTTGATCATGGTCATGTCCACCAAGGTGGACACCATCACTAAAACGAAAATCAGTCCCGCCGTGTGGCGGGACTACTTGTTTAATCACCCGAATTCGGGGTAAGCCTTTGGGGGCTTATCCCGAACTGACATTTAATCGGAAACCGCCGGGACGGGTTGTCCTTCTTTTGGCGCGGGGGCAAATTCCGGTCTTGCGCCGAGGCGGAGGTGAAGCGCGTAGTAGGCGAGTACGGATAGTCCGCACAAGGCTCCACCGATGAACCAAAGCAGATTCGGGTTGAAGTTATCCAAGATATAGCCCGCCGCGCCGGGCCCGATCGTCGAGGGGATCGCCCAGGAAAGCCCGAAGATTGCCATATAACGTCCGCGCATGGTTTCAGGGGCAAAGTTTGCGGCGATTACCTGGCTGGTGGGCACAACGATCATCTCACCGATGGTAATGATGACGATGTTCAGGGCAAATAGAACGTAGACGGCAACCACGCCGAACAACGCGAAACCGATCATGTAGAAGACTGTGCCAAATGCCATCATGAGGAACGGCGGGCGGACCTTGATCAGGCGCGAGACCCAGAATTGAAAAAGCACAACTGTGATGGCGCTGGTGGTCATCAGGAAACCATACCCGCTGGGGTCGATGTCGTGACTGTCGCGCAGGTAGACAGAAAGCGTACCGTACATCTGTTGATAAACAATCAGCATCAACATGCTCGCCACCATGAACGCCATGAAGGCAATATCCTTCAGGACAACGCGATACCCGACCACAGTTTGCAGGAATGATTCACTCACGGCATGTGCGTGCGCTTCGGGCTTCGTTTCAGGAATGGTGCGGAAGATGATGGCGGCAACCACGCAACTGATCACAGCGTCGATCACGAACAGATAAAAGAAATTGATATTCGCGACAATGCCGCCAATGGTGGGACCAATCATCCATGACAGGTTACCAACCACGCGCAGGATACCAAATCCCTCCTGACGCTGATGCTCCGGCAGGATGTCCGCAATCATCGCGTCATGAGCGGGATGTGCAACGCTGGAAAGCAACCCAACGACGATCATTAATGGATACAGGGCGTTGAGGTTGTCCACGAGTCCAAAAGTCAATGTACTGATGGCGCTGAAGATGAGACCGAACAGAATGAGTTGTTTGCGCCCGAACTTATCGGTCAGCGCGCCGCCGACAGTTGACCCAATCAACCCAAACAGCGACGACATCCCCAGCAGGATGCCCGCCTGGGTCATACCGACGTTGAATTTCTGTGTGATGTACAAAGCAAAGAATGGGAAGAGGAGCGTACCTCCGATACGGTCGATGAAACTGACACCGACAACCACCCAAAACAAACGCGGGAACTCATGATAAATCTTGTTGAGGCGGGTAAACATTCATCTCCTTTCCAATGGAAGAATAAATTGTAGCACACATGTTCTATTCTGTATAGTGGAATTCCGCTTCCGCCTGGATCTAATGCTGTCCCAGCGTTCCCAGAGTCCGCACCCGCCGTTCGAGCGAGTGGAATGTTGCAGTGCCGATCCAAAGCATAACAAACATGAAGACGACCAGCAAAACCATTTCCCATTGCAGAGGCAGGATGGTATTCGTTCCGATCAAATGCGCGCGCACGGCGTCCAGACCGTAAGTCAATGGCAGGGCGAGGGCAACAGGAAGCAGGAAGCGCGGCAGGGCATTGACCGGGAAATTCGAGCCGGAAAAGATCTGCACGAGAAAACTGCTCACATCTACAAGCGTATTTGCCTCGCGCAAAAGCATGACCAGCGCTGCGAACGCAAAACCAAATCCGTAGAGTCCCAGCATCATCGGAATGATTGGCACAAAGGCTTTCAACACATCGCCCGATGCGCTGAACCCAAAGATCAACCCGCCAAGGAGCAACATTCCCATGGACGTGATCGCCGTGACGATCAGGTTGGTCACAGAGTGAGCGACCAGGATAAGCAAGCGCGGGATGGGTGTCAGCCAGTTGGATTCCATCACACCCGAGTCCATGTCGTTCTTGAGAGCGTAGCCCATACCCCAGAACACGGCATTAATGAAACTTTCCAGCACGGTGCCGAGCAAAATAAAGGACATGAAATCGGTGGTCCCGCTGTATTGCGAGAAGCCGATGGCCTTGCCATCTACGCTGAAGGCCTGCCCCATGAAATAGACCGGGGCAATCCAGATTAATGGCTGAAATATCTGCGAAACCGCGTTCAGCGGATAACGCCAGTATTGCTTCCAATCCTTGCGGATGAGCGCGTATAGTGCGCGCAAGTGGGATGTGAGAGTGGGTTGGGAAAGCGGCTGTGTTTGCATGGTCAATTCCTAATATTGTCCGATTGCGCCGGTCTGGCGGGCGCGGCGTTCCATCATACTGAAAAGCAAATAACCGACAGCAAGCCAGAAGGCTCCAAAGAGAAGCAACATTTTCAAGTCGAACGCAATGGCGCTAAAGCCTTCCGTCGAAAGCGCTGCAGTTCGCATGGCGTGAATGATGTAGGTCTGCGGCAACCACTGCGAGACCGTTTGCATCCAGCCTGGCAGTATCGCCAATGGGTATGTGATACCGCAAAAGATCATCACGACGCCGCGCACCAAAAACACGAATGCGTTCGCCTCTTTCATGGTGATGACAACGCTGGCAAATGCAAAGCCGAGTCCATACACCGAGGGGATGGCTGCAAGGATCACTAGCAATGTCAGCCAAAGACTGCCATCAAAATCCACCTTGAAGAGGAATGCATATTCCAGCCCAGAGACCAGCATCAGCATGAACATCGAGACCATCTGCGGGATGCTGCTCCCGAGCAAATAAGCGAACCGCCAGGTGGGGGAAAGCCAATTCGATTCGAGCGTCCCCCGCATCTGTTCATTGCGGAGCGAATATCCCACCGCCCACAACACGATGTTCTGCCACATCCAGACCATCGTTCCAACAGCGATGTAGCCGACATATTCATTCAAACCGGTGGTATTTTGGAAGGTTGTCAGCCCACTGCCGTCAATGCCAGAAAGCGCTCGTGCTGTCAGGATATATCCCATCGGGAAGATGACCGGCCAGATAAACATGGCAATGATCCACGACGGGTAACGGACGAAGATCGTCCACTCACGGCGGACCACTGCCCACAACGCCTGGACATCTGCAAAGAAACCCGGAACTGCCAAAGAGCGAACGTTCATTTCAGACCTCATGCCTGCCTCCGTTAATCGCGCAACGCCTTGCCTGTCAGGTGGATGAACACATCCTCCAGCGAAGGTTTGACGATATTCATGTTGACCAGCCGCGTGCCGTTCCCGCTGATATGCTCCACGATTCGCGGGATGGCGGTGCGGCTGTTGTGCGCCTGCATGTTCACCTCCCACAGGTCGGCTTCCCCCTGTCGGCGCGTCATCAGATTCTCGATGCCGTTGATGCTTCTGAGTTTGTCGCCCAACTCGTCGTGCCAGCCGGTCACCTCCAGTTTGATCACTTCCTTTTGCTCAATGCGACGCTTGAGTCCGGCGGGTGTATCGAGCGCAATAACCTTTCCCGTATCGATGATGCCGATACGGTCGGAGAGTTGATCCGCCTCTTCCATGTAATGAGTCGTCAGCAGGATGGTATGCCCCTCCTGCTTGAGCTGTGCAATCAACTCCCGGAGGTTGCGAGCCGCCTGAGGGTCCAGACCGAGCGTAGGTTCATCCAACAGGAGGATCGGCGGGCGGGCAAGCAAAGCTTTGGCAATGGCGATTCGCTGACGCATCCCTGTCGAATATTTCTCGACCAGTTCATTGGCGCGATCTTTAAGTTCCATGCGCTCGATCAATTCATCCACGCGTTTTTTCGCCACCGCCGCTGGAATGTGATAGAGCGCCGCGAAATATTCCAAATTTTCACGCCCGGTCAATTTCCAATAAATGCTTCGTTCGCCTGCAAGCACCGTGCCAAGACTGCGCCGTACATCGTTTGCCTGCTTGACGATATCGTATCCATTCACGCGTGCCGTGCCGCTCGTGGGTTCAAGCAACGTGCATAACATGCGAATCGTGGTGGATTTTCCCGCGCCATTTGGACCGAGTAAACCAAAGATCTCACCGCGCTGAATTTGGATGTCGACCCCGTTCACGGCGGTGAACATGGCTTTGGGCTCCTTTTTCCAAAACTGCCAACGCTTCTTCTTCGGACCGGAGGCTGATCCGCTTTCGAGGGGCTTATCCCCTGTCCCTGGGCGGGCGGGGAATTTCTTGATGAGTTGGTGGGCTTCCACAGCAAGGTCAAGCATGAGATTTCTCCTTTTTAATTTAGGTAAAGTTCAAGAAACAGAAATTTCTATTAAATAAATTCACATTTATGTCCATAAATATTTCATATATTACAATAATAATTTATAAATGTCAATATCAATATTAATAATTTCAATGTCGGTTTTATGATTTTTAAAAAAAGAAACCCCGCCACGGCGGGATTTTGAGATTCGGCAATTATTCTACATTCGGCACAGGTTCCGGCGGAGGATGTGTCCTCATCCTTAAAAAGAACAGAAACGCAAGAGACATACCCGCCAAGGTAATCGATAATACGGTCGTCATGGTTTGCGGCCCTGTGGCAACGAACAACTGCCCGATGAGCCAAGGCAGGAGCATACTCCCCGCCCCGGAACCAACGAGGAACCAACCCGTGACCGTCCCTGTGACCTGCATCCGCTCCCCCGCCAGCATGAGGAACGTCGGGAAAACAGATGCTATCGAAAACCCCAAACCTACAGTGCCGACCCTAAGCGCCAGGCTGGAATCCTTCCACAACACCATGATGGCAATACTAATTGCACAACCGACGATGTCCATAAAAAGGATTGTCTTCGAACGCAGGCACGTCGAAATCCAAATGCCAAGCAATCTGCCGAAAGTGAATGATCCCCAAAATGCAGAAGTCAGCCGGGCGGCAGTGATATCGGTTTCAAGGTTGAGAGTGAAAGCATACGTATAAATCCAATTTCCGAATCCGAGTTCGAGACCCACGTACAGAAAAAAAAGAATCGCCATGACCACAACAGGAAGCAGAGAAAATGGCGCCTTCCTGACTTCGTCAGCGACTCCATGTTTGGGCTCAGGCAGGAACCATAACCAAATCATAATCGGCACACAGACAATCGCAAAGAACCAGTACAACCAATAAATATCACCGGTCCACAACAGGGCTTGTGCAAACACCAACGGCGCAACCAGGGAGCCGATGCCGAAAAAAAAGTGCAGTCCATTCAGGAATGGACCGGCTCTCTTGCCGTGTATCCATAGGAGCAGTGTATTACAGCCAACATCGAGAATGCCAGCCGACAGTCCGTTAAAAAGCATGGCGAACAACAAAACCGCAAGCGAGCGCGCGGCGGGGATAAGCGCACAAGTGACGGCCATGATTGTGAGTGTAATGAACATCAAGCGATGACTGGAAAACCGATCAAAAGCCCGCCCGCCCAGAAAGGAACCGATCAAATATCCGAACGAACTGAACACAAAGACAAGGCTGATATGTTCCAATTCACTGGCGGTATGTTCGGCAAATTTAAGCAGGCTGGGGCCACTGGCGGCGGTGGTAAGTCCCAGAATGATGAAAGACAGGTAGTACACGGCTGTTGAACTGTATGCCGTCAATCGTGTGTATTGTATTGTAGGCATAGGGGAAAGATATCCTAATGAGAAGGCCAGGGGATATCGACGGGTCCGCCATACCCGTGTTTCTCCTGCACATAAACAAATCCATGCGAGGGCAGGGCACATCCAGGTTCATCATTTTCGACCGTAATGACGGGAAAGTTCGTACCAAGCGTTTCAAAGATTATCTGCCCGCCCTCGCACCGCCAGACTTCGATGATGTACTGGTGCATGTTCTCATCTTCGTATTTTCCGGGACTGATTGGGACCGCCTCCCATGTGACCTCTACACTGTTTCCGCTTCGAGTGGCTTTTGCCCAGCTCGGACCGGGATAATATGGTGAGACCGGAAGTTTTGCAGTTCCAGGATAGACAATGGGAAGGCTCATGATGTCACCCGCCACATCGAGGAACTTCGCATTGACCCAGCATTTGTTCTTGCCATCGACCCAGACCCAGTTGTTGCCGTCCGCGCGTCCAATGAGTTTGATGTTGGCGGTCTGACGAAGCGCGTACAAATACAGGTATTCTGCGCCTGGACCGTAACGGCAGCTTAACAAATCCGCAGTTACTTTGGCTTTGAGGCTTTCCACAACCGGGAGCGGCGTGAACGTTGGTGTTTCTGTAGGAGGGGACGTTGGAGAAAGCGTCAGTGAGGGAATAGGGGTGGATGTTTCAGGAATGAAAGTGGCCGGTGCCGTCTCGGTAATGGTAACACCGGTTGGTGACACGTCCATTACAGGGGAGGGAGAGGCGGGCGTTCCCCCGGTCAGGTTGCATGCAATGGTCGTCAGAACAAATAATCCGAAAAGAAGCCTTTGTTTGTTAGTCATATTTTACTGAGGGCTTTAAGTACTTCACCCCGGCCTGAGGGGGGCAGGTCGGGGTGAAGTGTCGTTAGTTTACACAATCCGTCATTTTTTGTCAAGTAGTCTGACAGCTTCCTGCTTCATATGCACTAACACTCCTGTAAACCCATTGAGCCGCTGTTGCGAAACTGCCTCCTGCAAATTCATGGGGAGATAAAAATCTCCCGGCACGCCGATGATCTCCTCGGGGGTGCATCCATCCAGCCCATTTGCAAGAATGGAAGCCAACCCGCGCACAGTGGGAGATTGCGGTGGTATATCCAGATAAAAGTGGACGCTGCCATCCGGTTGCTTTTCGGCGTGTAGGAAGACAGGAGTCATACACTCAGGGACGGCTTCCATTTGGTCGCGTTTTTCTTTGAGCCAATCGGGTAATGGCGGGAAGGATTCTGCATAGGCGATCAATGTTTCCAGTTTTTCCTCGCGTGTCATTGTCGCGAAGTCATCCACAATCTCTTGAAGTTTGGGAGGGAGTGACATGGCGGTATTCATGGGATACGATAAATCGTACCCTTACTTTTCTATCGGTGCATCGACCAGGTTGCCCCATTCGGTCCAGGATCCGTCATAGTTCTTCACCTTGGGGTAGCCGAGCAGGTATTTCAACACAAACCAGGTCAGGGAGGAACGTTCGCCGATGCGGCAATACGCGATGACCTCGCTGTCAGGTCTGATGCCTTTCCCTTCATAGAGGGCGCGCAGTTCTTCGGGGGCCTTGAACGTGCTGTCCGCTTCGTTGACCGCCTGCGCCCACGGAATGCTGACTGCGCCAGGGATGTGCCCACCGCGCGTCGCGCCCTCCTGCGGATAGTTTGGCATGTGGAGCAGTTCGCCAGTATATTCCTTTGGCGAGCGGACATCGACAAGCGGTTTCTTCGCGTTGGATTGTTGCAACACCTCGTCACGAAAGGCGCGGATGGATTTATCTGCCTCTTTCGCTTTATAGGTTGTCGCTTGATAAACAGGGATATCCTTTACAAGCGGGCGATTCTCCTTCTCCCATTTCAGGCGTCCACCGTTCATGATCTTGACGTTCTGGTGCCCATAATATTGGAAGAGCCAGAGTGCGTAGCATGCGAACCAGTTGGATTTGTCGCCATAGAAGACAACGGTGGTGTCGTTGGTAATCCCCAATTTGGATGCGACCTCTTCAAACTGCTCCTTTGTCAGGAAATCACGGCGCAGTGGATGTTGCAACGTGCTGAACCAATCCACCTGTACCGCGCCGGGGATGTGACCGACCGCGTAGAGCAAGGGATCCTCGTCCGACTCAATGATGCGGACATTCGCGTCGTTCAGGTGTTCGGCGACCCAATCGGTCTCCACAAGATATTCGGGATGAGCGTATGACATATGAGTTTCCTTTTTTTGCAATGCTAAAGTTTTAAAAAATAAAAGCAGTCAACATAAACGGAAAGGACAGAGGAGTATCCGGCATGGAAATTTCTTGCGCGGGGTCGTTCCACTGTCCCAAGTTGTTGACTGCTTCAGGGCAATACCTGGGCGGTGGTTACAAACCCCGCCACAGACACAAGCAATAGCGAACAGGTTTCATCAATTTCATGATGGCGGCTATTTTACAATTCTTACAAGGATTGTCAAGTTAAATATTCCACACGTGGGACGGCCCGAATGATTTCCGAAAGAACGTGCTGGCATGTGCAACCCCTTCGGGACGGTGTTTTAATTATGAGGCAGTCACATTCCTTGGGTCGCCCGCACCCCCCAGGAGGGATGTGATCCCTTGTATCATCAAACTCCCTCCGTATACTGCCATGTGATATTCCAAATCACCGGTAGTTAGCGCCACATGGATCGCCCAGACGATAGTCGACGGGCCGAGGGCAACCAGAAACAGACTACCAAGCAAAACCGGACCCGGCGGGAGCGCCCCAATCACTTCCAGCCAGGCGGAGGCGCCAACCACAATGACCAATGAGGCCGCAGACCACTTGAGCAGGGACCACCATGGGTGCTCTGGTAAATCCCGTGATAAGAAAGATCAAGCGCTATGAGAAAGCCTGCAAACAGCGAATTGACCAGCGCCAAAAAGATCGAGACCGTTTTCATGACAGACCTCCGTTCGGGAATTTCCCCCAGCATACGTATTTGGAACTCTCAGAGTCTACACAGAGGCTGTCAATTACTATAAATTGACAAATACCGCTTACCTCGCCAGCGAAATAAACACATCCTCCAGCGTCGGTTCGCCGACGATGATATCTTTTACACTCACATCCCTTAATTTCAAAGTGCTTAATATGGCTTCTTTCGTCTTTCCTCTCTCTGTGATTGTCCTCAAATGATCGCCTGCCAGCGAAACACGCAAAACCCCCTCAATTTCAGGTAAAGCCTCCAAACCTGCTTCGAGCGGCTCGGCAAAAATCTCCCACACATCACCAGGGATGATATCGCGTTTCAGGTTGGAGGGCGTATCCATGGCAAGCAGTTTGCCATCGCGCATGATACCGACGCGTTCGCAATATTCGGCTTCATCCATGTAATGCGTGGTAACAAGGATGGTCACGCCGTTTTCGGCAAGTTCGTAAATCAGGTCCCAGAAGGCGCGGCGGGCGGTGGGGTCCACACCGGAGGTGGGTTCATCAAGGAATAATAGTTTCGGTTCATGAACCAGCGCAATGCCCAGCGCCAGCCGCTGACGCCAGCCGGCGGAGAGGGAACGTGTCAGCGTGGCATCATGTCCTTTGAGCCCGACCAATTCAAGGGTATGAGCGATGCGGGTTTTGTCGGTGATACCGTACACGCCGCCGTAAAACGTCAGGTTTTCGAGTACGGTCAAGTCATCGTAAATCGCAAACTTCTGCGACATGTATCCCGCGCGGGCACGCACTTCCTCGCTCTGCCGGAACGCGTCAAATCCGAGCACCGTCGCCTTGCCTTCGCTTGGCTCGAGCAGTCCCAGCAACATGCGGATGGTCGTCGTCTTGCCCGAGCCGTTCGGTCCGAGATAGCCGACCACCTCCCCCGCGCGCACCTCGAAGTTGACATGATCCACCGCGACGAAATCGCCAAACCGCCGGGTGAGATTTTCGACTCGGATGACTGCTTCACTCATGGTTAGACTCCGTTAGCGCGATGAACACATCTTCGAGGACGGGCGGCACGGAACGGAGTTCATCCACATGACCGCCTTCGCTTCCAATCCGAGACTGGAGCCTGTTGAGGACATCCCATGCTTTCCCCTCACCGACGCGGATGTGCAGCCGGTCGCCGAACGCCTGGACATCCTCGACATCCGGGTCCTTGTGCGCCACATGACGAAGAATATGAATCGGTGAACCGCGCAGTTCAAGGACGCGCCCATTGAGACGTGCCCGCAAATTCGACGGTGTATCTTCGGCAATAATCTTTCCGTTCCTCATGAATCCGACACGATGACAGCGTGAAGCTTCATCCATGTAGGGCGTGGAAATAATGACCGCCACACCGTCGCTTTGTGACGTCAGATGAATGACGAGCTGCCAGAAATCCTGCCGCGTGACGGGGTCCACGCCGGTGGTGGGTTCATCGAGCAGGAGAAGCTTTGGTCGCGTTACCATTGCGGACGCCAATCCCAGTTTTTGCTTCATCCCGCCAGAGAGTTGACCAGCGCGGCGATCCTTGAATTTTTCCAGCCCGACAAATTCCAATATTTCCATGGAACGCGGCAGCCATTCATCTGATCGAAGTCCACGCACTTCGGCGAAAAAACGGATATTCTCCAAAACGGTCAGGTCTTCATACATGGAGAAACGCTGCGACAGATAGCCGAGTTGCTGACGGGCAAGTTCCGTTTTGCGGATCACATCATGCCCACAAACATTGATTTCGCCCTGGTCGGGTCGCAGCGCGCCGACAAGCAGGCGGATCGTTGTCGTCTTCCCCGCCCCATCGGCGCCGACAAGGCCATAGATTTCGCCCGCTTTAATCTGCAAGGAGACATCATCCACAGCATGGATGTGCCCAAAGTGTTTTTTGAGATGGGTTGCTTCCACTAAATAGTTGGTCACGATTAATTCTCGCTAAATTTCGCTGGGTGAAGGATGACGAATACTTCTGTCTTCGCCATTTCTTCCAATTGAGCGCGGCTCGGGTGTCTGGGTAATCCGTGCGCCTTTTCCATGATCAAACCGACCATGCGCGGGTGCCGTTCGAGTCGCACTTCCATAAAATCGGCAAACCTTGCCGCGTCATTGACGACTTCCGCCGTACCCCAAAAATGTTTTGCGCCCACGCGGACTTCGACCTGCGGGTTTGCCAGAATGTTACGCACCCAATCCGCGCTCAGACCACGCGCCGCACCCAGATAATAATCTGAACCGATCTTCTCATACTGCAATGGTGTTACACGCTTCTTGCCAGACCTTCGACCTGTTGTCGTGAGAAGGAGAATGATCCCGCCAATGGCAGGTCCCAGCCCGATGGCATAGAGTAAACGATGGATCTTCTGGATATTCCTCATCTTGGCCCAGTCAAACGCGATAGGCTTCATGCCATCCTCCTTCTCAAACACAATTTATTATTTGAAGGTAACGTCAGCGGGCATGCCAATCTTCAATTTACCCTCACTGTTTGTCACTTTTAATTTGATGGCATAAACCGTCGAACTGCGCCCTTCCACGGTTTGGACGTTACGCGGTGTAAATTCCGCCTGATCAGCAATGTGGATCACTTCAGCAGTAAAAGTCACGCCGGGAAACGAGTCGACGGTCACTGCAGCCAGTTGCCCGAGAGAAATTTCACCATAACGATCCTCGGGAACATAGACGGTAATGGTGATGCTGCCCAAATCTGCTGTCGAGAATACCGTGGCGCCGGGTTGGACGAACTCGCCGGGCTCTACGTTGCGGGCAAGCACCACACCATCAATCGGAGCATAGATGGTCAATTTTGCCATCTGCGTGTCGATCAAGGCGAGGTTGGACTCGGCTTGTACGAGCGCTGCTTTTGCCTGATCGAGCGCATTCATCGCCGCGACCACCGCCGGTGACTCCGCCCCGGTTTGGAGGGAAAGCAAGCGTTTGTAGGCCGCATCATAGCGCTGCTGGTACACAAGCACCTGTCCGCGGGCATATTGAATATCTTCATCCGCTTTTGTACCGAGGAGGCTGTTGAACTCATTTTGTGCCGCCTCCAGTTCATCCTCCGTTGCATTGTAGTAGTCATAGGCGGCGTCTACCAGCCCGCCATTCTCGGTGACATTTTCGGTCTGAATCTTGATCTGATCGGCGATCAGAAAGGCAGCACGGGCATCGGCAAGCCGCTTTTCGGCTTTGATGTACTCGGCGTTGTTCAGGTCGGTGATGACCTTGTCAAGATTCGCAAGTGCGGCATCCAGCGCTGCTTTGGCGTTGGTCACTTCGGTCTGGGCAGATGCAATTTGCTCCGCCTGACTGAAGTACCACATGGGTTGGTCGAATTCGATGGGAGCGGAGACGCGCCAGTCCTTATCCCGTTGCGCCTCCTGCGCGGCAAGCGCGGATTGCAGGGTCTGATCATATTTGGTTTGCGCGCTGACGAGGGCAGCTTTGGCGGAGTCCACTGCGGCGGAGGCAACGGCTCGTTGCGCGGTAAGCAGGCTGTCATCCAGGGAAAGAAGCGGATCACCAGCCTTGATGGAATCCCCTTCACCGACAAGGACCTCCTTTACTTTTCCAGCCATTTCAGGCGAGATGTTAACCTGTGTTGCTTCGATGGTGCCGGAGGCGGTCAGAGTGTCATCCTGTTCCCCTTGCGACTGTGTCACAATAAAGTAAATGCTGAACGCAAGCACGAGGATGAGAAGGACAATTGCAGGAATGGGCGGACGTTTATGGTTCATGAATATCTCCTTATATTCTCCTCTCCCTGCAGGCATGTGCCTGCAGGGAGAGGGACGGGGGTTAGGTTAGTCGAGTCGCTTGCGAAAACGGAGCGCCGCAGCGGTCATAATGCCAACGGCAAAGAGCGTCATGGCAAGGACATTGGTCTGGATCAGCGTGATACCGACGCCTTTGAGCAACAACGAACGGATGATGACAAGGTAGTATCGTAATGGCATGAGATACGACAGCCATTGCAGGAACTTGGGCATGGCTTCTAGGGGGAAGAAGAACCCGGAGAGAAAGATGCTTGGGAGGAGTGTCATCCATACTGTGAGCATGGCCTCCTGCTGAGTATTGGCAATTGTGGAGGCAAAGAGACCAATGCCAAGCCCCGTGGCAAGGAAGACCAAAGAGAGAACGATGATCAACCCGAGGTCACCGCGAATGGGCATGCCAAACCACCAATGCCCTACTGCAAGCACCTCGATGGTATTGAAGAATCCCAAGATGACGTAGGGCATGAGTTTGCCGACGATCAATTCCCACGGGCGGATGGGAGTCACAATCAGTTGCTCGATGGTGCCGCGCTCGCGTTCGCGTACGACGGAGGTGGCGGTGAGAATAGCGGCAATGGCATACAGGATCATGCCAATCACGCCAGGAATCATGAAGTGAGCGCTGACCATATCGGGGTTGTACCAGACCGTAGTCCGTACTTCGATCGGCGGGCGGATCTGCAGGTTGATTCCGGAACGATCCAGGCGTTCAGCGAGCAGTCCCGTGGAATGCGACTGGCTGATGAGTTGTGCCGCCGAGAGCGCGGTGGAGGCGCTGGTCGGGTCCGAGCCGTCCAGGATGAAAGCCACCTGCGCATTTCCATCGGTCAATTGTTGGACATAATCGGGTGGAATAATGATCGCTGCACGGGCGTCACCGGAAGAGATCAAGGTTTCAATCTCTGCCTCTGATGTGACAGAATAGGCGATGCGAAAGTAATCGGCGGCGCGATAAGAATCCAGCAGGGCGCGTGATTCAGGGCTTCGGCTCTGATCCAGCACCGCCAATGGGATGTTACGCACATCGTTCGTCGCTGAATATCCCAGCAGGAACAATTGCATGATCGGAATGACCAGGATCATGATCAGTGTGCGCGTGTCGCGAAAGATCTGGATGAATTCCTTGCGGATAATGGACATTAATCGCGAGTTCATAGAGGCTCCTTGAGGACGCCGTGCAGGAAAATATCGGTATAAGCGGCGGCGGCATCCTTGGGCATGAGTTTTCCGATCACAGATTTGGAGATGAGCATTTCCGTAATAAAGTAGGAAATGATCATTCCAAAAAACGAACGCATCAGCAGCGCAGGGTTGGTCACACGCAGGTTTTTCCTGCCTTTGATGATTCGCTCGAACACCGGTAAAACCTTCGGCGCGACCTGAGAAAGGATCGAAGCGCCATGCCTGCCGTTGAATTCCACAAATTCAATAAACATCAATTTCATGTACATCGGCTCGGAGCCAAGTTCTTTGAGAGTGATCTGGACCGCGTTATGAAGGAATGTTTCCAAGTCCTCCCCTTGGGCTTCGAGAACCAGCGGCAAAACTTTCTTGTATGGATGCTTGTCCAGGATAATCGCTTCAAAAATTTCTTCCTTGCTCTTGAAATGGTTGTAGATCCCGCCCAGCGCCAGCCCCGCTCGATCCGCGATCTGGCGCATGGAGGTGGCGTGATAGCCATGTTCAATGAATAGTTCAACGGCGGCATCTTCGATTACCAGCCGGGTAACCTCGCCTTTCGTCGGTGTTTCCTTAGCCTTTGCAGACATGATTTTCCAATCTCCAAAAATGAACGAACGTTCGTTTTTATTTTATTCAAAACCAAATTTGTGTCAAGGGGAAAGTCGATTTTGTAAGAAAAGGTCGAATGGTAGAATCGTTCACATGCTTCCCCTCTCCAAAGTCGAACAATTTGCCCGCAGGCACTTACGATACAACATCACTGTTGGTTTGATGGATGGCGGCATGTTTGGTATTGCCCTGGGATTCGCCTCCTTTGGGACAATTCTGCCGCTCTTTGTCGCATCCATGACCAATTCTGCCACCCTGATCGGACTCGTCCCTGCAATCCACTCCGCGGGATGGTTGCTGCCGCAACTATTTACTGCAAGCCACACTTCCCGCCTGAGACGGTACAAACGCACTGTCTTGTTGAACACCATTCATGAGCGCATTCCGTTTTTGGGATTTGCCGTTGTTGCATTGCTCCTCCCCAAAATTGGATTGCAAGCCGGTTTAATCCTGACTTTTCTCCTGCTCACCTGGCAGGGACTTGGCGGCGGCTTCACTGCCAATCCGTGGACCAGCATGATCTCCAAGATCATCCCCCCGGAAAACCGCGGCACGTTCTTCGGCACACAAGCCGCGGTTGCGAATCTGTTCATCAGCGGCGCGGCAATCGCCGCCGGATATGTTTTGAATGGATATGAAGCTCCTCTCAACTTTGCCATTTGTTTCTTTACCGCTACATTCTTTTTCACCACATCATGGATCGCGTTGGCCTTCACGCGCGAACCAACAGATTTTGACAAGGTGATCGATGAACATCCGATCCCCTTCTGGCAGGGTGCGATCAACATCCTGAAACGCGATAACAACTTCAACTGGTTCCTGGTTGCCCGGACCCTGTCGCAGTTCGCCACCATGGGTTTTGCTTTTTATATCGTGTATGCCTTGCGCCGTTTTCAAATGGACGAAGTCACGGCTGGTTTTCTCACAGCTACCCTCACCATCGCGCAGACGGTCGCCAATGCGGGTATGGGCTGGCTGGGAGACAAGATTGGTCATCGGGCCATGCTGATCGTCGGCGCGGCGGCGGCAACATTGAGTTCCTTCCTAGCGTGGATCGCCCCATCGCTGGCGTGGTTCTTCCCCATCTTCGTTTTGTCCGGCTTTGCGAATGTATCGATCTGGACTAATGGCATGACCATGGCAACTACTTTTAGCGATGAGAAGGAGCGTCCGTTTTACATCGGGTTGGCACAGACGCTCACCGCGCCCGCCACCATGATTGCCCCCCTCCTCGGAGGATGGATCGCGGATACACAAGGTTTTGTTATCACCTTTGCATTGTCGGCGATGTTGTCCGTGGCGATGATGGGCATCCTAGTTTTCATCATCAAAGAGCCGCATAAATTCCATCCACAGACCAAACCCGCCGTTGAAAAGACAAAGTAGCCCATCACGGGTCTCTTTCAAGAAAAGGTCAAACGAAACCGGAGATGGTGGCCCCCATTATTTTTAGAGAGCCGCGAATCCTTTTATGAGGATGTGAATACAGCTGGACAAAAGTCATAAAACGGAATCGAAACCCGTCTGGGAGAGAGGCGGAAATTCCCATCGCCTTTATGCCTTCCATCACTGGTTTGTCAGACATCTGATGCTATACTTGTTGTTGTGAAATTATTCACAAGAAGAGGAAATTACATGACGCAGGAAGATCCCAGAATTCTTGAACTCCGCAAGATGCGCGCGAAAGCCCTTGAGGGCGGCGGCGCTGAGCGAATCGAAAAACAAAAAGCGAAGGGCAAGTTGACAGCGCGCGAGCGCATCGAGTTATTGCTCGATTGGAATACGTTCAACGAGATTGAGCCGTACATTACCCACCAGGGTGATGAGATGGGATTGCTCAAGGAAAAGTATCTCGGCGATGGAGTGATCACAGGTTACGGACAAATCAAGGGGCGGACTGTTTATTTATATTCACAGGATTTCACAATTTATGGCGGCACGCTGAGCGAGATGCAATCGCATAAGATTTGCCGTGTGATGGATTTGGCCGTTCGCAACGGCGCGCCATTCATTGCATTGATCGATTCGGGCGGCGCACGCATTCAGGAGGGTGTACGCTCGATGGGCGGGTATGCCGAGATCTTTCGGCGCAACGCACAATACTCGGGCGTGGTACCGCAGATCAGCGTCATGCTCGGACCGTGCGCGGGCGGAGCGGCGTACTCCCCTGCCCTGACCGACCTGGTCATCATGGTGCAGAAGCAGTCGTTCATGTTCCTGACCGGGCCGGAAGTAATCAAAGCCGTGACCGGCGAAGTGATCGACGCCGAGTCGCTGGGCGGTTCGGATGTACACATGTCCGTCAGCGGTGTGGCGCATTTGAGCGTGCCGACCGAACGCGACGCCCTTGAAATGGTGCGAACCTTCCTTTCCTACCTGCCCTCGAACAATGTCGAGAATCCGCCCTTCGTGAAAACAGATGATGACCCCACACGAATGGATGAGTGGCTCAACCATGCGGTGCCGCTCGACCCGTCCGAACCATACATCATGCACCAGGTCATCGAGAGGATCGTGGACAAGGGCACGTTCCTCGAGATCCAACCAGATTGGGCGCGCAACGCCATCGTGGGGCTGGCACGCATCGGCGGGCACAGCGTAGGCATCGTGGGACAGGAACCTGCCATCATGGCAGGCGTAATCGACATCGACGCGGCGGATAAAATGACCCGCTTCGTCCGCATGTGCGATTGTTTCAACATCCCGCTCGTGACCTTCGTCGATTCGCCGGGTTTCCTGCCCGGCATCGCGCAGGAACACGGCGGCATCATCCGTCACGGTGCGAAACTGTTGTACGCGTATTCCGAGGCGACCGTTCCGAAAATCTGCATCATCACCCGCAAAGCCTATGGCGGCGCGTATGTCGTCATGTCCAGCAAGTATCTTGGCACCGATGTGACTTACGCGTGGCCCAGCGCCGAGATCGCGGTGCTTGGCGCCGAAGGCGCGGCAAACATCCTCTTCAAGAAGCAAATTGAGAACGCCCCCAACCCATCCGAGGAACGTAAAAAACTGGCAGAGGAATACCGCGCCAAGTTCAACAACCCCTACTATGCCGCATCCACCGGATACGTCGATGACATCATCGAGCCGCGCGAATCGCGCCGCAAGATCGTCGCGGCGTTGTCGGCATTGCGCGACAAGTATGCCCCGGCGCCTCCCCGCAAGCATGGGAATATTCCGGTATGAGCAATTTTCTTGTTTCCCTCCAGATTACAGCGCTCGGCATGGGAATCGTCTTCGGCGCGATCATCCTGCTGGCAGTGATGATGTCGCTGCTGACGAGACTCACCGCAGAGCGGCAGGAGCCATCCGAATCAAGGACAGACGCTTCAGACTCAGCCGCGCCTGCCTCCGTTATGGAAAAAGAGTACAAAGCCCAGGCCGCGGCGGTCGCGGTGGCAATGGCAATCGCCGAACAGAGGCTGACTCTATCTGCGTCTGAACCGCCGACGGCACTGGTCTCTGCGTGGCAGCTTGGAATGAGAACGCGGCAGTTATATCAAAAAGGCATATCCCTCAGACAGGGAACGCGTAAGGCGGAATAGATATGAAATATACAGTCAAAATTGCCGATAAAAGGTACGAAGTGGAGATCGACAACATTTACGCCCGTCCCGTCGTTGTGCACGTGGATGGCGAACGGTTCGAGGTAATGCCCGAAAACGGGATCAGGTTGGATGAGAAGAAAGAATCGGTCGAAACAAGCCCGGTCATGGAGAAAAGCATATCCGGTGCGAAGCCGCTTCCTGCCGCCTCCCCAACTTCCAATCCATCCCCTAGCGGGAAGACCCTCACCTCTCCGTTGCCGGGAACAGTCACCGAGATTTTCGTCAAGAAAGGCGACAAGGTCGAGGCGGGGCAGGTGATCCTGATCATCGAGGCGATGAAGATGAAGAACAGCATTCGCTCGGTGCGCACGGGAGTGGTCGCCGGAGTGTTGGTGAGTGCAGGGCAGACTGTGGCCCACAAACAGGCGTTGGTGGAGTTTGCGGAATGAATCACGGAGAATTATTGCCTGAATTAATTAAAGGGCTTTCAAACTTTACGCTGGGCAACGCATTGATGATCACCATCTCGCTTGTTCTCATCTATCTTGCGATTGCGAAAGAGATCGAACCGGTGCTGCTCCTGCCTATTGGGTTTGGGTGTTTGCTGGCGAATATCCCGCTATCAGGCATGACTGCCGCAGAAGGGATGATGGGGGTGCTGTACGGTGGCATCAAAACGGAGATTTTCCCGTTGCTGATCTTCGTCGGCGTGGGCGCAATGATCGACTTCAGCCCTTTGCTGTCGCAGCCCAAAATGGCGCTGCTCGGCGCGGCGGGACAGTTCGGCATTTTTGGCACGTTGATGCTGGCCATCGCGCTTGGCTTCCCGCTGAACCAGGCGGCATCAATTGGCGTCATTGGCGCCATCGACGGACCGACTTCCATCTATGTGGCATCGAAACTTGCGCCAGAACTGCTGGCTCCCATCGCGGTGGCGGCATATTCGTACATGAGCCTCATTCCAATCATCCAGCCGCCGTTAATGAAATTGCTGACAACGAAAAAAGAGCGAATGATCCGCATGGAGTATTCGCCAAGACCCGTTTCAACAAAGGCGCTGGTGGTGTTCCCGCTGGCGATCACATTGGTTGTCGGTTTACTTGTCCCGGATGCAACGCCTCTGATCTCCATGCTGATGCTCGGCAACTTGCTGAAGGTTTCCGGCGTAGTAGACCGATTGAGTAAAGCCGCGCAAAATGAAATCATCAATATCGCCACCCTGTTCCTCGGCTTGACCATCGGCGCGACCATGAGCGCGGAATCCTTCCTGAACCTTGATACAGGCAAGGTGTTGCTGCTTGGTCTGGTAGCTTTCGCCCTCGATACGGTTGTCGGTCTGTTGTTTGGAAAATTAATGTCATTCTTCAGCGGCGGGAAGATTAATCCGCTCATCGGCGCGGCGGGTATCTCTGCGTTCCCCATGGCGGGACGTATTGCCGCCAGAATGGCGCTCGATGAAGACCCCGACAACTTCATCCTGATGCACGCCATGGGCTCGAACACAGCTGGTCAGTTGGGCTCAGTTATTGCGGGCGGGGTGCTGCTGGCTATTGTAAGCAAGATGATCTAGCATAGCAAATTCAGTTGCCGCGAATTTTTCAGTATCATTCGCGGCAATTGTCTTAACGGGGGGAAAGCTCAATTTCTCCTCAACCAATATTTTATCTCTTTCCCTAATGGAAACAACGGCAGCAGGTCGGCGCGGTAGCCTTTACCCGCATAGGCTTGCATCAGGTCACGGGCGCGGCGCAGGACGGCGCGGTCATACGCCAACGGCAGGGACATAAGCTCGGCAATTGCAGGATGCATGGGCTTCCCCGTCAATTGGTGATACAGCCGGAATTGTAATTGCCACGCTTCCATTTCACCGTACACGGATAACGCCAGGAGCAATCCTTGTTGCAGGTGTTTCACCTCATGGATAAGCAGAGTCAACATGCCAATACTGTCCGTCCCGGTCTCGGTGGAATAATAGAACGAATTAAGATGGATTGTCCCTAGAAACGTCCAGAACGCGCCGACATTTTTTCGTACCCTCCAGAAGCCGATATACGTCTTGTGAGTACGAAGAAACTCCGCCGCGGCGCGTCCCTCCCCGCCCAAGCGGGCAAGTTGCTCAAGCAAATTCTCCTTCCAGGCAGCACGTTCGGTTCTCGATTTCATGTAATTATTTTGGAGTATAACAAAACGAAGCAGGTTTCGTTAAACCAACAGAGAGCAACCAATGGATTCTGCCGCCCGAATGGTAAATAAGTACTGTTTTCATTCGTGGTGATCGAATCGCGGCATATTTGAGTAGAATAAATTTTGTGCCATCAGAAAAGGAGAGAACCATGTCCAAAACAAAAGTACTGGCAAGCATATTGATAATTGCCGCGATGCTATTTGCACAGGTGGGATTGGCGGCCGCGGCTCCGGCAGAACAGGAAACTACCTCAATCACCGGAACTATACAAAGCATTACCACTGAAACCGATGCAAACGGAACGACCACCGTCCTTGTAACTTTGGTTGACACACAAGGAACCACCCAAACCGTCCGTCTCAGCGTGGAAACAGCAGTGACACTTGGGCTGGTCACTCTGGATCCCACAACAGGCGCGCCCGCCGTGGATCAGACCAAAGTCGGACAATCCGTGGAAATCGATCCAACCACTGTCATTCCCGATGAACCCGTCGAAGAGGAGCCACTACATCCCATTGCCGCCCTGCTGGGATCGTTCTTCGGTGTGGATGGCAGTATCATCGATGAATATCACCAGGACGGTTTCGGGTTCGGCGTTATCGCGCAGGCACTTTGGATGTCCAAAAATCTGAATGGTGATGCGACCCTTGCCGGGTTGATTCTGGAAGCGAAAAAGACCGGCGACTATAGCGCGTTCATATTGCCCGATGGCACCGTCCCCACCAATTGGGGGCAGTTTAAGAAAGCCATTTCGGACAAGAAAAACAACCTGGGCGTCATCGTCTCGGGAAAGGCGGAAAACGACAATACACCCCCGGCTGGAGACCAGCAGGAAAATGGCAAAGGAAAGGATAAAGACAAGGGCAACGGGAACGGAAACGGCAATGGCAAGAACAAACCATAGGGTCTGAAAATGTAACAACCTCTGGAGCGGTGGCGTCACCGCTCCTTTTTATTTGATAGAACCTGATAGCCAAATCAGTTAAAATAGCCTCGAGGCTAACAATGCGAAAAGTGGCAATTCTTGGAATCGGTCAAACAAAAGTGGATGAACACTGGGACCTGTCCCTGCGCGAGATCGGCGGGAACGCTGCCTTCGCCGCGATGCAGGATGCAGGCATGGAAAAGGTCGATGCGCTGTTCGTGGGCAACATGCTCTCCCCACTCGTCAGCGCGCAGAACCAGCTTGGAACATTTTTCTCGGATTGGATCGGGCTGTGGGGACGGGAAGCCGTTAAAGTGGAAGCCGCCTGCGGATCGGGCGCGGCGGCGCTTCGCGCGGGACTGATGGCTGTCGCCGCTGGTGACGTGGAATCTGCGCTGGTGGTTGGCGTCGAAAAAATGACGGACAAAGCCGGGCGCGATGTCACCGCCGCGCTGGCCACCGCCGCCGACGCCGATTACGAAGTGGAACAGGGAATCTCGTTCGTCGGTATCAACGCGTTGGTCATGCGCCGGTACATGCACGAATACGGCTGGAAACACGAAGACTTTGCCCCGTTCTCCATCAATGCACATGCCAATGCCATGCACAATCCGTTCGCCCGGCTGCATGAAAAGATCACGGTAGAAAAATTCGAGAAATCATCCATGGTTGCGACCCCAATCAACCTGCTGGACGCGTCTCCCATTGGCGACGGCGCGGCGGCGGCAATCATCGTCCCGGCGGACAAAGTCGTTTCCGTACCGGGCAGACCCCGAATCACGGTGGCGGGCTCGGCGTCCGCGACGGATTCGATTGCCGTCCATTCGCGAAAGGACCCATTGTTCCTGTCTGCGGCATACCAGTCGGCCAAACGCGCCTACGAAATGGCAGGGGTCGGACCGGAGGATATCGATGTGTTCGAATTGCACGACGCGTTCTCGATCATGTCGGCGTTGTCGCTGGAGGCGTGCGGATTTGCGGAACGCGGCCAGGGTGTGAGACTCGGCCTCGATAACGAGATCAGCCCAACCGGGCGCGTGCCCGTCTGCACTCGCGGTGGATTGAAAGCCCGCGGGCATCCGGTTGGAGCGACGGGAATGTATCAAGTGGTGGAGGTCGTCCAACAATTGCGGGGCGAATGTAACGGCACGCAGGTGGATGGCGCAACGATAGGCATGGCGCAAAACATCGGCGGTTCGGGAGCGACGATCCTCACACACGTTTTGAAGGCAGAGTAGAAAAAATCGGTTCCCCACATTTGGGGTGTGTCTTCATTCCACCGCCAAATGCAGCGTAACACAGTATTACAAACACATTTTTGTTTTATTCAGGGTCTTGAATCTGGTATACACATATTTTATACTAGGGTGTAACAAGGAGCGATCCTGACATGGCTGACAAAAGAAAAATTGACCGTCGTGAATTCACCTATTACATGCAGGTCACAGATGACGCGACCAAGCAGTTAATCGGGTATCTGACCGATATCAGCACCGGTGGATTTAAGCTGGATAGCCCCAAAGAGATTGTGCCCGGGCAGGATTTTCGGATGCACATCGACCTGACTCCGGAGGTCGCCGACAAGAACTCCATGGTGTTCATTGCGCGCAGTAAATGGTGCCGCCGGGATCATATCGACCCGAATACCTATAATGTCGGTTTCGAAATCATGAATATGTCGCCCAGCGATATGGTCATCTTTCAGCGCATGTTCGACAAGTATGGTTCGCAAAAATCGTCACAGAGTCGAAAAAGTTCAGACGATTATTTGTGGAGATAACCCTGCACTGCCGCGGGCGGTTTGACCGCCCGTTTTTTTTATTCATACGCCTTGTAGAAAGCATTCAAGACCAAAGTGTCCCGCTTGTTGTAAAATGGGGGGCATGAAATTCAGAACATTGCGTTCCATCGTACGTTTTTTCATGAAGATCATTGCCGATATTGAATTGCATGGGATCGAAAAACTTCCCAAGGGGAACGTGATCGTGGCGGCAAACCACCTGGGGCGGTTGGATACGGCTGTCCTTTTGTGCGTGATCGACCGCGAGGACATCATCATGCCGATTGCAGAGAAATATAAAAACCATCCCATCTTCGGCGCCATCGGACGCGCCGCTAATGGCATTTGGCTGAACCGCTTCGAAGCGGATTACGCCGCGCTGAGGCAGATTCTGGCGCGCATGGAACAGGGCGGTATGCTGGTCATCGCGCCCGAGGGAACGCGTTCGAAAACAGAAGCCCTGCAGGAGGCGAAACTGGGCGTTGCGTTCCTCGCGAGTAAAAGCGGTTATCCTGTCCTGCCGGTGGCAGTAACCGGGACGGAAGACCGGAGTATCGTCGAAAACCTGAAACGGTTTCGGCGTTCGAAGATCGTCGTTAGAGGAGGGGATCTGTTCACCGTCGAAGTCCCAAAAGGGAAGGGGCGTGAGCAAGCGATGCGCGAAGCGACCGATGAGATCATGTGCCGCATCGGCGCGCTTCTCCCTGAAAAATATCGCGGCGTGTATGCGGATCATCCACGCCTGAAAGAATTGCTGAAGAACTGACAATGAAATATTTTCTTCGCTGGCTCATCCGGACAGTCTTCAATCTTGTTGCACGTGTGGACGTAAAGGGGTACGAATATCTACCCAGGGATGGCAGTTTTGTGATCGCCACGAACCATCTGGGGATCGTGGACGCACCCATCGCATTCTACGCGCTTGACCGCTGGGACATGTTCGTGATGGTCGCGGAAAAATGGGAAAAAGTGGCGTTTTTCCGGTTCCTGGGGAAATACTTCAACTTTATTTTCATCGACCGTTTCAATCCCGATATCAAAGCCCTGCGCAAAGTAATCAACCTGATGAAGGAAAACAACATCCTCGTCATCGCACCGGAGGGTACGCGCTCGCGCGTCGGCTCGCTGATCGAAGCCAAACCGGGGGCTAGTTATCTTGCTGCAAAGTTAAACCGCCCCATCCTGCCGGTGGCGATCACCGGCACGGAGGACAAAGCCTTTTTCGGCAATCTCAAGCGACTCCGCCGCGCGCATATCACCGTCACTGCCGGTCCAACTTTTACCCTGCCGCCCCTCCCCCATGAGCACCGCGATGATGCGCTCAGACAGTATACGGATGAAATCATGTGTCATATTGCGGCACTATTGCCGGGGAAATATCGCGGGTACTATGCGGGGCACCCACGTCTGAAGGAATTGCTCGAAGCCTGAAAATGCTCAATTTCACGGGAACGATCGTCTCCTGGCAAAGGTGGCTGAATAGTTACTCTTCCGCGAGTCGTTCGACCCGTTTTCGCACCAGCCAAAGGGGGATGAGGGCAAAGCCCAAGGCGATGCCTGTGCCGAAGATCAGACCGAAGAGATAGCCATAAGCGATGGGATAGCTCAGAAATTTGGCGAATCCCAACGGAGCGATGAATAATCCAAAACTGAGCGGCAGGTAGAGCATGGTCAGGATCTGGCCGAAACAGCCTATCACCCCGGCGTTCATTTTGCGCGGGTCGTCCCAGGTGAAATTGGCGCCAGCAACACCGAACGAGAGCAGGATGCCGTTCATCCCTGCAAGGCACATGATGATGGCAAGCAGGCTGTAGGAAAATTCCAAAAGGGACAACCCCTGCACGACTGAGATGATCGTCAGGAAAACGAATCCGAGTCCCAGCGTGGGGAGATATGCCACGATGAACTTCGAAGCCAGCAAATGAGAAGTGCGGATCGGGGAGGCTTTCAACATCCAATAATTTCTGCCCTCCTGCGAAAAGCCCATGCCCGATAAACGCGAGAGGAGCATCCAGCCCACAAAAAGCGACATGCCAACATTGCCATATGCAAGGACAAGTCGAAATGACTCCATGAACCAATCGGGCGCCTCGCCCCTGCCTGCAGACGGTTCGCCTCCACTGCGGAGCATGATGAATGTGTACATGACGCCAAAGATGACAGGCGTCACCAGTTGGGAGAGGTTTCGCAGGTCACGCGTGAGGGTGAGAAAATCTTTTTGAACGATGGCAAGCACCGGCTTGGGAAGGAGGCGGGCAAGTCCGTGTCCGATGCCGGCTGCGGTTGGGCTGGCTGGTCGCGCGGAGCGGGTCACTTTTTTACGCGTCACGATTTGCATTCCTGCCCAGCCGGAGTAGTACCATCGTTCAGCAGTGGCGAGGGCAAACCCGAACGCGACCGATGCCAATCCCAAGGTGCCGCCCAGCAACAAAGTGCCAGTCAACCAGTGCCCTTCTCCCAGCGCGACCAGCCCCTGCCCTGCCCAATTCAAGGGAAGCCAGCGTGTATTGGCAAGCAGCAAGATTCCTGTCAGACGTGTTCCTGAAATCTGGATATCTTCCCCCAGCGAGTTAGCCAGGTTTCCCGATTGTCCGCACATGAAACCGATGATCGCTCCGGCGAATCCGAGGATCTCGGCGGCTCGGCGCGGCGGCAGGACGCGTACGACCAGCATCACGAGCAGGGAGGAAAGTCCCGCCGCAGCCAGCACCAGCACAATCATCGCCACGATGACAAGAGGATAGTAGAGGAAGTGGTAACCACTGGATGCCCCCAGACCAAATAACAGCGGCAGACCGAACAGGGAGATGAAAGCAAAGTTCGGCAGAATGGCTTGCAAGAGTTTGGCGACGAACACCGCACGGATGGGGACTGGTGTGGCAAGCAGGAAGTCCATGTCGCCGGAAAGATATAACGCCTGCAAGAGAACGCCGAAACTGGTGATCAGTGTCCCGATGAATAATGTGGTCAACGTCAGCGCAGGGATGGATGCGAGAAAGGCTTGAAGGTTCATGCCTGCATATTGGACAAACTCAGGAGAACGGACAAATCTCAACAGGAGATTGCTCATCGAAAAGATGAAATATCCGAATCCCAGCAACATCAAGGTGATGAAAATGATGCCAATCTTGTTACTGAGTTTGGCATGGCGAAAACTGTTCCAGGTGATGCGCAGGCGCAGGAGCAACAACTTCCAGACCGCAGGCAATACACGCGCGTCTGGTACATGGGCGAAAGATGAAATGGAAGCATTCATTTTAGGATTTCGGCAATTTCTGTCTCTTCCGCGCCGCCGGTCAGGCTGAGGAAGATATCCTCGAGACTGGTCTGCCCGGTCTTGTCGAGCGTGCGGAGTTCGTCCATCGTGCCGACTGCGATGAGCTGTCCCTTGTTGATGATGCCGATGCGGTCGCACATGCGCTCGGCAATTTCGAGAATGTGCGTGGAAAGCATGACCGCCGCGCCCCGGTCTGCCAGTTGACGGAGAATATCCTTAATCAACCGCGCGGATTTAGGGTCGAGTCCCACGGTCGGCTCATCGAGTACAAGCACTTTCGGGTCATGCATCAACGCCGCCGCAAGCGACGCTTTTTGTTGCATCCCATGGCTGTACGAATCGACTGTATCATTTGCCGCGGCAGTGAGATCGAACATGCGCAGCAATTCGTCGATCCGGCGTGCCACCTGACTGCGATCGAGGTTGTACAGGTCACTGACGAAGCGCAAGAGTTCACGACCGGTCAATTTGGCATACAGATTGGGAGTATCGGGAACATATCCACAGGATGCCTTTGCCAGCATAGGCTGGGACTGGACATCATACCCCGCTACTTTAACGGTGCCAGATGTCGGCTGGAGAAGACCGACGATCATCTTGATCGTGGTTGTCTTCCCGGCTCCGTTCGGACCGAGAAATCCAAACACCTCGCCCCCATACACTTCAAAACTGACACTGTTCACAGCGACTTTGTCGCCATAGCGTTTGATGAGATCACGAGTTTCGATCAGGATTTCAGGCATGATGCCTCCGATTGTTGAAATGGGCTCTCTTTATTATACGAGGCTGAAATATAAAATATTCGAAAACCGACCGGATGCGGCTTGGGAGTGAGATTCAAACAGATCCATCTGCCTGGATGTCATCTCTACGCGCACCACTCCCGCCTCATTCCGGACTGTGAATTTGATCCCGTTTCGATGAGGATTCATGCCTCAAAGGCTACTCATCGTGGATCTCAATCACAAAGAACCTGCCAACCTTCTCCACTGTCAATAAATCCGGGTACTCCGAAATAATGCTTGAAAAGAGGTCGCGGTCCCCTCCCTGCAAGACCAGATATTCGACATTGTATTTTTCCAGCAATTGCAGTTTTATCTCTGGAGGCGTTGTCGCTGAAAACAACACCCGCCGGTCCGAGATCCGCTGCTCAATCTCTTTTACCGGAAAGAGAGCCATACTGAAGAAATCGGAAGTACGGAATGTGACCAATTTCGCTTTCGATGAAACGCCGGGGATCAAATCATTCAAATCCTCCGACCCAATCACGACTGCCTGTTCGGGAATATGCCGGTCCAGATATTGCCCCACTGCGGCAATATCGACATATCGGCGCGATTTTGTCTCAAACCTGGAAAGGTCGGGCAATCCCTGTTCGCGCATATATAACAGGAGGATTCCTGAGGTAAAGATGACGGACAGAATCAAAGGCAGATTCAAGATTCTGGTCTTGATCTCCAGCCTCCGAACCCATTCCTTTAATGCTAAACCGGTCTTCGTCCCATCGCGCAGAGACTGAAGCAAGAAAACCACGCTCAGCCCGAATGGGAACAACCATGTCGTACGCTCCAGCGCCCAAGCAGACAGAAAATAGCCGATAATCCAGCCTGTGAACGGAATTCCTGCCAGCGTACATAACAGGAACGCGGCAAATACATAGTTGGCGCCATCGCTCTTTCTGAGGTTCCGAATGGCAAACCCTACAGCCAACACCGGGATGGACAGCCATCCCCATTTCAGCAGGAGTTCCAGAAACGGGAAATTCGATCCATAGGGAAATGTCATTTCTAAAATATGTGGATTGAAGCCATAGAACCGGCTATCGTCCCATTGTGCGACCATGTTCTCGATACCGCCTTGATTCAGGGTCGCATCCAGTCCATAGGGCACGTTTTCCTCCACACGGGTGCCGGCAAAACGGAGGATGACTTGAGGCAGAACACTTGCCAGCATAACCAGTAAAGAGGCGCCCCTCGCGCGAATATTGTCACGATTGACGGTCAGCATGATCAACATCCCGCCGATAAAAACGGCATATGCCAATGCAATGGGGTGCATGAATGTAAGGCTCATGCCTGCCAGGAGGCAGACGAGAAAATGCCTTCCAGTCATATCTTTGAGCAACAGGAATACGCTCTGAAGGAAAACCGGGGCGAGGATGAATGTAGCGGTTGCCTTGTCCGCGCTGAGCTGACGGAAAAAGGGAGCGCCCGGATGGAGATATTCCGATAACAAGAGTAAAAATAATATTTGAAAGACCACAGAGAGGGCCGCTGCCTGGCGCGATAATCGCAGGGTACGGGCCAGTCCATACCAGCACAGAACAGCGATGACTACAAGGAAGGGTTCATAATATCCGCCAAGGATCAACAATCCGGGGAGATTGCCGAGGTCGGCGAGAAATGCCTGGGCAAAAGGTGCGCTCATCAGCCAGAAACGAGTCGAGACAGGTTCGGCAAGTCCGAAAAAGATGTCGTTAAAACCCATTTGGGTGGAGTATTGCGTATTGGTCAGGAAGGCAAGATAGGACAGGTCATCATCCGAGAGGACGCGCTGGATGACGATCAGTCCGACCAAAACGGAGACCAGCCCGAGGGTCCAGACTGAGGCGGCCTGCCTGAATGCGGTCCGATCCATGCGAGGAAAAAATCCGCGGGCATTCCCTGACATTGCGTACATCAGAAGAAAGAGCATCCCCAGCGCCATCATCAGGTTCCTGATCAGATCGAACGAGGCATGGGCGAGGCGTCCTGCCAGAGCCATCACCGCAAATAACAAGTGGGAAATCACAAAGCCAAAGGTAATGTGATTTATCCAATGGGCGTTCCGGTCGGCGAGCAAGCCGTATATGGAAATGCCGGGGATCATGAAAACGATCAGTGCAATTCCCAATTTGAGCCAGGGTAGTTCATGCAAGAACATCTGCCACGGCGCAAACCATATGAAGCACCAGAGGGCGGCGATACCGACATACCATGCAACCCTGTTCCATTTTGGATTGGCGGGCGGGAAATTCAGTCTTCTGAGAAGTCCCATCGAACCTCTTTGCGCGGCATTAAAACCGTGTACATTATAATGTGACCATTCAATCCAAATTTTCCCAGTTCAGGAAATCATCGAATATCATGCGTCGAACCATCGCCCGGAAGATCAAGGATTTTGTCACCTTTCCGCTACGCGCTTTTACTCTTTTCCATGAAGACCGCTGGGGGCTTTCTTCGCTGGCATCGGAACGCTTCGATTATGTTGCCGCAGAGGTGACCGGCTATTGTCTCGACGTGGGTTGTGGATATGGCAACCGTTTCGTGAAAGAATACCTGAATGGGAACGGGAAAGGGATCGACCTGTTCCCCTACGAAGGATTGACCGAGGAGAATGTCGTCCCGGATCTCGCCCATTTCCCTTTTGCGGATGAATCATTTGATTCGGTCACTTTCATTGCCAACCTGAATCACGCGCCTGAACCCCAGCGCGACGCGGAGCTGGCTGAAGCCTGGCGCGTGCTCAAGCCGGGCGGGAACATCATCCTGACGATGGGATTACCGATCACGGAACTGATCGTCCATCGCGTGGTATGGCTCTATGACCGGTTCTTCGGCACACACGTTGACATGGATTCGGAGCGCGGCATGGAGGAGGGCGAGACCTATTTTCTGACGGAAGACGAGATACGCCAGCGGTTGGCACGCGCCGGTTTTCGACGCGTGACCCGAAAACCATTTGTCACTCAATGGGGCATGAATCGGTTATACGTCGGCTGGAAGGAATAGACGGCTTCCCTGCCGCATCAGCCATCCTCGGAATTCATCGTGTCATTTTTAATGGCAAGAAACAGACGGATGGAGGCCAACTGGCTTGCGATCAATCCCAGAAAGAAAAACAGCGCCCCAAGCACGATTGCCAGCATCGAGCCCACGCTCACCCCGCGCCCGGCAATGACAATCGGGATGCCCCACAACAAACCAGCCGTCATGCAAAAGATCGAAAGCGGAAGGAAGATTCTCAACGGATTGATCAGCATGGCGAGATTCATGATTTCGATGATGGTCTGAAAAGCTGTATGAGTACTGATGGAACTCGAACCCGCGATGCGCCTCTTGACCGAGATTGGGAATTCCAGGACCAGATGCCCCTGATTCAAAAACAACAGGGTGATCACGTCACTGAACGCCATGGCATCCGGGCATAGATGCAGATAACGATTGACCAGTTTCGTTCGATATAGCTTGAAGCCCGAGTTCAGGTCGTGGACCGGCAACGGGACGAGGATGCGGGTGAAATTACGAATGATCCATTTCCCAAATTCGCGGTACCAGTTGACATGCTCCATCTCAGAGCGGGATCCGATCAGCATGTCGGCATTGCTTTTCAGCGCAAATTGGTAGATTGCGTCAATGTCTGCGATCCGGTGCTGTCCGTCTCCGTCCATCGTGACCACGTACTGGGTCTTTACGGAAGATAATCCGGTTTTCAAGGCGCCCCCATACCCTCGATTCACCTTGTGGTGTAATACTTTCACAAACGGGTCACCTTCATATTGCGCAAGCACACTGGCAGAATCATCCCTGGAACCATCGTTTACCAGAATCAACTGCCACTTTTTCGCCCTGCAGGTTTCAATCAATTCGGGCAGAAAATGAGGCAGGGATTGAGCTTCATTGTAAACAGGAATGACGACTGTCAGGTCTTGACCCGCAGAGTCCTTTTTAGGCATGTGCGAATTATACTTTTATTCCGTTTCGATAACCCGCCAGATCGAACAATCCATTATTTCACATCTGACCGTGAAGGTCGTGCTTGCTCCGGGTCAACCGGCTCGTTCCATCCTTGTTTTTCCACCCCTCTCCCTTCCTTGGGTTGTTTGATCCCCTCCCGCCACACTCCCCACTCCTCCGCCAACTCTTCTAGCCTCGCTTTGCCCGCTCCAAACTGCAACTCATACCCCGGCACGCTATTCTCAATCACTATCTTTTCTCGGTGCCCCAGATAATACCGCAACCCCAAATATCCCAGCAACGCCGCCGCCAACAGCAACACCCCCACGCCGATCCATAGTTTCCGCCCCTTCATCCTCTCCATTAAAACAAATCGCTGCGCCGTTGGCAATTCTTACGTTGCTCCCTCACCCGCAGTCCCCCGATACACTCTCGGGATCGCAAATTTTTCAAGAGCCACTTCTATTGCGCCAGGCCGTAACTTATATACTAAAAAAATATCCAAGCTCACCACTAGTCCAACATGACCGCGACCGTCCATATAAGAGTCATTCGGATCGGACTACCTTTTCGCCAGATAAGGATCTCGCCAAATCTCCTTTACTCTGGCCACCTCGGCCGGGAACAACATGGCGTAGCTGACAAGCAAAAACTCTCGCGCCCGCATGTTGGCTTGTTCAGCAATATGAGGAGCATCTCCCTCGCGGTACCGCCACATTAACAAATTGTAATCAGTATTATTCCACGCCACCATCGCTTGCAACACTCTCTCCTCACCCAATTCAACAATCGGCGCCCCCACAGTAACCGAGCGCTCATCTTCTTTTACCAAAGGCCCGGAAATTCTGGGATACACCAAATCCACCACTCCGGGATGAGCACTTTGACTGCCGTCCGTAATCACAAAAACCGGCGCGCCTACCGCTAACGGCTTATCCATCGGCAAATTCCCATATTTAATCTCTAATTCTATTGTCTGATTATAAAACGCAGAGTGCACATCAAACCAGCCCAACCACACGCCCGGCCTTGCAGGGATTTTTTCTCCCGCCTCTTGATACATTTTCAAAAAACCCTCAAAATCACCCACCCCCCAGTTAGGGTCAATTTCTCTCTTGTTATACTCATAAAACAACTTCAGCATAAAATCTCGATAGCAAGTAAATTCCTCTCCACTCACCGGCTCCACCTCCGCCCCCGGCACAAAAACCGCCTCTCCTTCAATCTCGGGAGCAGGAGCAGGAAAATAAACAACATCATTCCTCAATCTAGCTCCTCCACCACCATAATTGATAGACGGATCATCCCTCAATTGCAATGCCTCGAGTCGTAAAACCTGAGGCAAAGCCTTGGTGCCAGCCCCATTCTTGATCCTTAGCAACATTTCTCTGGGTTTGCCCCCTTCTTGAAAGTCACGGTCTATCGCCACTTCAGCAGAACCAAGATACCCCTCCCCCCTCATCAGTCGCAAAACTCGCCTCTCCCGCAAACACCTCATCCAAGACTGCTTGAGCATACGCCAATTGCTCCCCGTAATGAATATTATCTTGAGGCACTCTAACCAGTATTTCCGGAACCACCCTAATAGGATCCTGTATCGAAAAATAAGTTGTCTCAACTGCGCCTCCCCTTGCCATCTTTCGCGAACCACCGCCCACCCTCCTAGGGACCAGCACGCTCCCGCTATCAAGAGTAACAGATTGCCCCACTCTAAAAACGGTAGTTGGCTCTCCGTTTGCCGCGGCGCCGCCCCTCATCCACCCCACGGCCATGTTAACCTCGCCGCTTAACGCATTCATTTCTAAGAGCAATTGCGGACCTTCACCTCTTGTTGAAACATACGCTTCATTCGGATTGTTGCCTCCTGCCAATACTTCTCTTAATCCTAACCCCCCCCAAAGCCATAGTTAAGCCAAAACCATGGCATAACTTAAGAAAATTTCTGCGACTCACTTCCCCACTACCATCTTGTCGTTCAGGTGTCCAATTTTCCATGCCCATACATAAATTTTATAGGATCAACAATTAATTATGTCAAATTGTATCGCCGTCGCCATCGAATATCTATACACACTCTTTACGAGAGTGTCCATCATCCAACACATAACCATGTCATTGCGAACCCGAAAGGGCGAAGCAATCCCAGAATTTGCGAGGAGTTTGCTTCGTCGGGCCACCGCCCTCCTCGCAATGACGGAATGCGCTTCTAAAAACACCCTTGTAACGGAGCGCTCCTTGGTCAGTAAAAGCGGATGGAATATGAAGGAGGAAGCAACTATGATGTAAAATAAACCAATCGCCCCAACTTTATCATAAAAGAATGACTTATTCCATGCCCGAACTGACCACCGACTTCCACTCCCTGCCGCCCGAATACCAGCAAGTCATTCGGCTGGCGCAGGAGCAGAATGGCATCGCCATCGCTCCCCTGCAATTGCTGGTGGGAGGCTGGTCGGGCGCGGTCGTCTATCTGGTCAGCGTGGCATGGAATGAGACCAAGCACGTCGAGCATTGCATCCTCAAATTGGATCGCAAAGGCAAGAACGCCAGGTCAGATGAAGTGACGCGGCACAACACCGTGATGGAAACAGCCGCGCCTGAGTTTGCCCGTGCGCACATCGCCGAACTGGTCTTTGACCGCGTGGATCTCGAAGGCGTCATCGCCATCTTTTACCGCATCGCGGGGGAATCGCTTCAAAAATACCGTCCGTTATCGAACTATGAGAGACAAACCCAACTCCAATCCATTTTCGCAGAGACAAACAGGGTTTTGTTGAGCGAGTGGAATCAAAACTCGACCTTCGAGCAGGCCGTTCACCCGCAAAAGATTCTGGAAAAGTGGCTAGGGTTTCGGCTGGATGAAGGCGGGAGCATCGAGCGTTTCGTTCAAGAGAAGGCAAATGCAAATGCCGCTGGCTTTCTTATTAGTGGGCATGTCTTCCCTAATCCTCTGTTGTATGCACGAAAGACCGAGCCATGGGGCAAGGTGCGTTCGATGGATGTTGCCACGGGCTTCATCCACGGCGACTTGAACGCCAACAACATTCTGGTCAGGTTTGCGGACGATAAAGAGACCCTGGCGGGGTATTACCTGATTGACTTTGCGCTGTTCAAAGAGAACATGCCGTTGTTGTACGACCAGCGTTATTTGGAAATTTCCTATCTCATGCTGGCGCTGGCGCAGGTCTCATTTGCAAAATGTGTGGACTTTCTCAGCCTGCTTGCCGTGGCGGATGTGCCTGATCCGCACAAGGTGGCAATCGAAGTTTCGGGTGTCAGCGCAGTCATCGGGTCGGCAAGAGGCGCATTTGGAGATTGGGTGCAGGCGCATCATCCCAGTCTGCATGATGATTTGTGGGGGCAATACTGGCTGGCGGGTGTGGCGGCGGGGCTGGCGTACTGTCACAAGGCGGGCCAGCCAGACGAACAGCGTCTCGCAGGATTGATCTACGCCGCCGCGAATCTCAAACGCTATGCCGCCGTGTTCAAACTTCCGCAGCCGACTAGCGTCGAATTGCTGTACGACGCGAATCAGGCGGCAGAGTTTTCCGCAACGAAAAAGCCGAAACACAATCTCCCCGCGCAACCCACGCCGTTCATTGGGCGTGCCGCACAGCTTGCCGCGTTGAAAGAGATGATTCTCGACCCCGATGCGCGTCTCATCACCCTGATCGGACCAGGCGGCACAGGCAAAACGCGCCTCAGTTTACAGGTCGCGCAAGAGACGCTCGATTATTTTCCCAACGGTGTCTTCTTCGTCCCGCTCGCCGACGATACGGATTCGAATCAGTTCATCTCGCGGGTCGCCCAGCAGCTCGAAGTGCGCGAAGGCGGGCGTCCCCTGCTCGATAACGTCAAGGATTATCTGCGCGATAAACACATCCTGCTTGTGCTGGATAATTTCGAGCAACTCATATCCGCCGCGCCCATGGTGGCTGACCTGCTTGCCGCCGCGCCGCGCTTGAAAATCATTACGAGCAGCCGCACCGCGCTCAAACTGCGCGGCGAGCGCGAATACCCCGTCCCGCCGATGGATTTGCCGAACACGGAAAATGACGCCAGTGTGGAAGATTTAATGGAACACGAATCAATCGTCCTGTTCGTGGAGCGGGCGCGGTCAGCGCTTCCAAGTTTTTCTTTGACGAAAGACAACGCCTCTTTCGTGACCGAAATCTGCCGCCGTCTCGATGGGCTGCCTCTTGCCCTTGAGCTTGCCGCGGCGCGCGTCAAACTGCTTTCTCCGCAGGCGATCCTATCGCGGCTCGACGATCAACTCAAACTGCTCACGGGCGGCGCGCGCGACCTGCCGACACGCCACCAAACGCTGCGCAACACGCTCGAATGGAGTTACAGCCTGCTGAACGAAGACGAGAAAAAGTTATACGCACGGTTAAGCGTGTTTGTAGGCGGGTTCACGCTCGAAGCCGCCGAAGCCGTGTGCAATGTGGACGGGAAAGACATCCTTGAAGGATTAACTTCGCTCGCAGACAACAGCCTCCTCCGTCAGGAGGAGGCGGACGATGGCGAGCCGCGTTTCGGGATGTTGGAAACCATCCGCGCATATGCGGTGGAACGTCTCGCCGAGAGCGGCGAATCGGACGCCCTGCACACGAAACATGCTCAATATTTTGGAAATATCATTATGAACGAGGCGGGCTGGGGAATTTATTCGCCAAACTCTCAGCAATGGCTGGCTTGGTATGAGCGTGAATTAGACAATATTCGCGCCACGCTGAAGTGGTGTCTCGCCGCGCCGCAGGGGATTCAATACGGTGTGAGGCTCATCTTCATGTTGTTCTGGTTCTGGTATCGGCGCGGACAGTTTATCGAAGGGCAGCAATGGGCGGAAAAGTTTTTAGCAATGCCCGAACTGCAAAGCATGCCGCCGCTTCTCGCCATAGCGTTGGCATCCAGCGGCATATTGGCGATCTGGCAAGGTCAACAGGAGACCGCGCTAACAAGAATACAGCATGCTCTCGCGATCCAACTGCGGCTGGAGCACGACCAGATGGTGGGAATGACACAAATGGCAAATGGGATCGCCTTCATCAACATGGGCAGGGACAGCGAAGCCCAGCCGTTGTTGGAACAGGCTGGCAGGTATTTCATGGAATCTGGCATGTCCTACTTCCATACGCTCACGCTGGTGCATTTGGGCAATGCCGAACTTGGACTGGGGCATCCTGAAAAAGCGCATGAGTATCATTCACGGGCAGAGTCCGCCGCACGGCAGTTGAACGAAAACTGGCTGATTAGTTTCGCGCTGAATAATCTCGGCGAAGTGGCGCGGGTGCAGGGTCAATACGCATTGGCGCGGAAGTATTACGAAGAATGTGAGGCGCTCCTGCCCGATTCAGGCGACAAAGGCGACAGGGCGCGCTTTGTGCATAGTTTGGGATATATCGCCCAACACGAGGGCGACCATGAACGCGCCGAAGAGCATTTCCGAAGAAGCCTGCGCATGTTCCGCAGGTTGGGCAATCGGCGCGGCATGGCGGAATGCATGGCGGGGCTGGCTGGGCTGAGGGCTCGCAAGGGAGATGCTGCTTGGGGTGCAGTCATGCTCAGCGCGGCAGAGTCCGTGTTGAAAGTCACAGGCGGCGCGTGGTGGCCCGCTGACCGGGTGGAAGTGGAAGCGAATCAGGGATTCATTCGTTCTGCGTTGAGTCAGGAAGAGTATGCTGCAGCGCAGACAAAAGGCGCGGTAATGTCTCTCGAACAAGCGTTGGCGTTCGCTTCGGAATCATGAGTCAACTGCGCGTCAGCGTTGCGACGTATAACCAGGTGGTGTTTCCGCACCCTGAAAATGGAATCACCATACTGGCGCTGGAACGCAAGGCAACCGTCTTGCTGGATGGAAGCGTCAACATCCGCGCACAGCCATTCGGCGGGGGAGTAAAAATTCTCAACCCAAAATCGTTGAAAGAAATAGTAGGGGAAATTCAATTCGACAGCGAGCGATCAGAACAGGAGCGGGATCTTCGCATTTTGATTGATCCATCCAAGTGGGAGGATGTCAAACGATATTGCTTGTTCTGCCTTGAAAACCCCAATGACTCTGAAATCGAGTCCGCGCCTGATCGCGAATTAGTGGAGGAATTTGATGAAACGATGGGCGTGCAGTTGAATCCAGGTCAGTATGCAGTGGAACCGATGGGTTTCGTTGTGGAAAATACCCCCGTATGGACCGAAAACTGGTATGCCCGCCGATCTCTCACAGCGCGGGTCTATCGAACATATAGGGTGAAACTTCTCGATGCAGAGTTGTGCAAATCCCTGCTTGATACAAGTCTGGAAGTTTCGGATCAGACGCTTGGAATGCAGGCAATGAAAAACAAAACGGGACGCGCAAATTCGGTGTTAGCCCTGCCGTTGAATTCCGTCACAGAAGCCTGGCTTGCCCTCCCGCCTGAGTTGCGTTACCAAAAAATCAAAGCGGATGGATACGAGTTGGATGAAAGCACCCTTGTTATCTTGGACGACGTGGATGTGCCACAGTATCAGAGGATAAACTGATCGTGGAAAAACAAAAAAGGGGCAAGGCCCTCCCTACGGACATGATTTGTCTCTTCAGCGTTCTTGTATTTAACCCGATGCAGAGTTACCTCTCCAGCGCGGACTCTTTCGGGTTTTTTGGGTTGTAATATACAGTGACCGTCGAGCCTTTCGGGTAGCGTTTGAAGAGTCGTTTCGTATACCACCCGCCGCCCGTTGTGGGTCCGCTGACGTCCTCCACGCGAACGCGGTTGCTGACGTATTTGACCCCGTCTATCTCATATTCGTACGTCACCATGGGCCACTCTTCCAATTCGCGCCCGCCGCCGCGCGGAGGGGAGATGAGTTCACCGGCAAATTCCCCAACGGGTCCGAACATGCTGAGGATTGCCGCAGGCAGGTCTGCGGGTCTAAACTTTTCTTCTTCCTTCCATTTCTTGACCTGAGCTTCGGCTTCCGCTTCAGTGATGCCTCCCCAAAAGTAGACGCGCGGCACGACGCGCGTATCGAGCACGCGTCCCTGCGTGGAATGCCACGACTGCGCGGCTTTCCGTATACTGCGATTGCCAAGGTGGATGATGTAAACGATCGCGCCGCCGAAGACTACCGTGATGCACACTGCCGCCGAGCCGATGCAGACGGCGATAATTATTTCGATGGTTTCCAATGTTTCCATACGCGCTCCTTACCGATAAGGTTAATGGATAGAACACGATGGAATTTGAAAAGTGACAGTCGCTTTAGGCATGTCTTTGCAAGTGACCGCTGGTCGAGTAGCGAAGCGTACCGAGACCAGAGGTTTACAGGGAAAATTTTGTTTTCATGTTGCCTGTTGGTCTCGATACGCCCTTCGCAAAGAAAGAATGCTCAGGGCTACTCGACCAACGGTTATCTCTTCAACGTCCTATACTTGACCCGATGCGGGGTCAAATCCTTGCCGAACTTTTCCCTCATCATTGCTTCGTAATCGGACCAATTGCCGAGGTTCATCCTGATAGTCAAGTCGCCTTCGAAGACGACGAGGTGGGTGCAGATGAAGTCAAGGAATCAGATGTCGCGACTATCCCTGCGAGGAGACTGTATTGTTCCTGCCACGCTTGCTGGGTGCATCTCGCGGTATTCCCTCGGTGTAATTCCCAGCCACCTTTTGAACGCCTTGCGAAAGACGCTCGGTTCGGAAAAGCCGAGCAGGTAGGCAATCTGCTCCACGCTGTACCCTTCGCGGATGTATTTCTTTGCCAGTTGCTCGCGGATCTCCCTCAGCAATTCGCTGAAGACCACGCCCTCGGCGTCGAGCCGATTTTGCAATGTCCGCACGCTAACGGACATCTCTTTGGCGACCTTCCCGATGGACAACGACTCGTCATCGAGCCGCGCGAGAATGATTTTTGTCACCGCGTGGGTGTGTTCGTCCCTGCCTTCCATTTGCGAGAGGAAGTCCTGCGCGTATTGCTCAAAGCGTTCGAGCAGCGCGGGGTTCGCCATGCGAACGGGCGTATTGATGATATTCCAATCCAGCGTCATGGAGTTTTCCCGGCGGTCGAACCGCACGGGACAGCGGAAGATGCGTTCATATTCGGCGGTGGATTCGGGCTTGGGATAAGCGAAGGTCACTTCGAGTGGGTCGAGCGGAACGCCCGTCAAGGTTCGCATCATCTGTACGCTGGTGGAGATGGCTGAATCAAAACAATGCCGCGACATGGCGGGGGCGTGCGGGGGGGTGAAAAACTCGATGTGGATTTTACCGAACTTTAAATCGGCGCGCGCTTCGATCAGGTTGCCGATGATGCGCGAATATCTCCCCGCCTTCTCGAATGCCTCTCCTAGCGTTTTGCAATTCATCATCATATAACCGAGGATGGACCAACTTCCAGCCTCGGCAAACTCTCCCATGTGCAGCCCCAGATGCGGATCGCGAACGAAGCGGGCGGCTTCATCCTGGATGAGCAGGTAGGTCTCCACGGGAATCCGCTCGTCGGGCGCTTTGACCGATTGCGGGTCAATGCCCAAAGAGCGCAGAAAGCTGTCCACATCCACATTCAGCGAATGGAAGTAGAGGAACAATTGCGAAAGCACCGGGACCGAAACAGTAATGGGTTCAGGAGGCATAGCTATATAAAATCATACCTGAAAAATCGTGCGCCAAAAAGCACTTTTTTTGCGGGAAATGTCATAGGCAATTGACACATCCCGAACTATCATTAGGCTGATGGAAAATGCGCTGAAAGGAGCTTACTTTCTATGGAACCCACTTCAAAATTCATCCTGCCTGGAATTCTTTTCTTGTTCACGCTCACCTTCGGCTTTTGGTTGAGTCGACTCGGCAAGCCGTATAACGGACTGGTCTTCAATATCCATAAACTTGTCGCGCTTGCGGCGGTGGTCTTCGCCGCGATTCGGATCTACAATCTGCTGAAAGGCGCGGACATTCAACCTGTTGTGGTTACGCTGGCGGTGGTCTGTGTTTTGTGTGTCATCGCTCTCTTCGCCACAGGCGCGTTTATGAGCATTGGCAATCTTCCACACGCGCCGCTATTGACAGTTCATAAGGTCGCGTTGGTTGTCCTGTCGTTTTCGGCGGTGGGTATGGTTTATTTTCTGATTGCAAAGCCTCAATAATTCAAAGGAGTTGAGCATGAAAATATACGTGATTTGCGACTTGGAAGGCACAGTGGGGGTTGTTGACCACCGCCAACAGTGCTGGTTCGATGGAGAGTATTACAGACAGGCGCGGAAACTGGCTACCCTTGAACTCAATGCACTTGTGGAAGGCGCTCTGGAGGGAGGCGCCACGGAGATAACGGCTTGGGATGGGCACGGCAATTTTCCCGGCGGCTTGGATGTCGAGTTGTTACATCCAGAATGCAAGTTGATTATGGGCGCTGGGGATGGAGGACCTGCTGCTCTCGATGCTTCTTTTCGCGCGATGTTTTTTATTGGGTTTGCATTCCATGGCTGGAACGTGCAGGGCTGTCCTGAGTCATTCCTTTATGCCCAATGTCCTGGGATGTTGGATCAATGGATTGAAGGTGGGCGAGATTGGAATGAATTGCGCCACAGCCGGACAGTTCGGTGTTCCGACCGTGTTCATCAGTGGCGATCAAGCGGCGGTGGACGAAGCGCGGGCATTGGTTCCTGACATTGAGGGCGTGGCTGTAAAGGAAGGCATCGCTTCGGACGTGAAAGGACTCGCGCAGGCTCCCACGATAAGCCTGTCCCCTCAAAAAGCGCGCGCTCTCATTCGGGAGGGCGCCAGGCGAGCCATGACGAAAGCGAAGACGATGGAACCTTTTCGCATTCAACCTCCCTATCAGGTTCGCACGCAGTTTACCGAAGCAAAGTTTGCGGATGAACAGGTAAGCCGCCCGAATGTGAAACGGATAGATCCTACAACCATAGAATGGGAGGGATCGGATCTTCTGGGTTTCTAACCCAGAACCCAACTCCCGGCATTGGAAGAAAGCATGAAATACAAAAGTATCCAAGTTTCCCGACATGGCGGACCGGAAGTGTTGCAAGTGGTCGAGAAAGACCTTCGTCCGCCCGCTGCCGGGGAAGTTCGCATCAAGGTCCTGGCAGCCGCTGTGAGCCGCCCCGATGTGACCGTGCGCCGAGGCGAGGCGCTCTACTCTGGCACGCCGCTCGGACAGAAACTGCCGTTTGTGCCAGGGTACGCGGTCATTGGCAATGTGGATGCCGTTGGGGATGGCGTCCGTGAAGCCGTCGTGGGCGAGCGGGTGGGCGCGTTGACGGTCACAGGTGGTTACACTGAGGTCTTGTATTGGAGAAGCGACCGGCTCATCCCTGTTCCCGCGGAGCTGGACCCGGTGAAAGCCGTTCCCTTAATCTTGAATTACATCGTCGCTTACCAGGTCATGCACCGTTCGGCAAAGGTCAAGCCGGGCGGGACGGCGTTGATCATCGGCGCCAGCGGCGGGATTGGAACGGCGCTGTTGCAACTGGGTCAACTGGCAGGGTTGAAGATGTATGCCCTCGCATCCAAAGACAAACATGACACCCTGACCCAATACGGCGCGACGCCCATTGACTATCGCACACAGGATTTCGTCGAATTCATCCACCAGCGCGAACCATATGGACTCGACGCGGTCTTCGATGGAATGACGGGGTTGAACTACATTCGCGGCGGATTGTCGTTGCTAAAGCACGGAGGCAGACTGGTGAGTTATGGCGAACCCGCCGGTTTTTTGGTGTTGTTTCGCGTTCTTTGGACTCTGATGATGGTCAACTTTCTGCCGAACGAAAAATCCTTCAGCCTCTATGGAACCTCTTTCTATTTTCTGGGTGACAAACAGCCTTTTCTGGATGACTGGGCGGCGCTCTTTCATTTGCTCGAGGAGGGCAAGATCAAACCGATTATTGCGAGGACGTTTCCCATTTTGGATGCGGCGCAAGCCAACGTCCTGCTCGAAAGCGGGCAGGTGACCGGCAACATCGTGCTGGTCGCGCCAGAGTTGCTTTCTTCAGCCACAGGCTCCTGCTCCTAATCGCCGCGTGGATGACCCTCATTTCGCTAATGGGATTATTCTTCTTCTCATCCGCCTTCCATGCCGCGCTCCTCTGGCTTATGTCATTGCGAGCGTTAGCGAAGCAATCCACAACTTAACGATGAGATTACTTAGGGCGGAAGAGCGCCGCCCTCGCAATGACATTACCGTTTCAATGTTCTGTACTTCACTCTATGCGGGGTTAAATCCTTTCCAAATTTTTCGCGCATCATCGTTTCGTAATCGGACAGGTTGCCGATGTACATTTTGGCAACAGGGTCGCCTTCGAAGGCGATGAGGTGTGCCCAGATGCTATTGAGGAAGCGAATTCAGCGCCTCGACAATAACTGTCTGCCCAGCCAAAAAGCCCAGGAGGGATAGGCGATTACAGCAATCGATCCGCCCACATAACTGAGGAAATGGTTTTCTCCACCGTGCAGAAAGCCAAAGGCGACCAATGCATATCCGATTCCCGCGAGTATTCCCAAAACGGTCAATGCGCTGGGGAATATCTTCCCAACACGGGCAAGATAGCCATAGACTGCAATTGCCATGCCAAGCGCTCCAAATCCAAGGGGGGAAATGTAGACAGTCTGCTCGTACTGAAAAACCCCAAAGACAAACAAAGTTTGAACAACGCCCGCGATTAACATGGCGGCAATCCCAATTGTCAACGCACCAAAACTCAAGGCATAGGACACATTATGATTAAGCTTATGCAATGCCAGAAGCATTGGAATAGTTGCCAGTGCTATGACAATGCTTGAAATGTCATTGATTTTTCCAAACGGATCACCCACGCTGAAAAAGATAACCAGCGTCACCGCGCCGATAATTGTGGCGATGGCGCTCACTATCGCTGACCAGCCTGCAAAACGGAAGAGGGAATTCTTATTTATGTTGCATCGCCCTTGTTGATTTCAAAATGACACGTCCCAGCCAAACAGTCCAGACAAGCAGAAGTATCTGGCCCAAGCCGCCGAATTGCGCGAGATACAGCAGCCAGGAGACATCACTCTGCCAATCTACCATCCCGAATATTGCAAGCACGTTCAGTAGACCAAGAGCCGAAAGCGCGCCAGAAATCTGTCCCAAGCGAGTCAGGGTTTGCGGAAATACGTCGGTGAGGCGCGCATGGTAGTTAAACGCGAGGAGCCAGATGCCAATGAAGGCAAACCCCAAAGCATTGACAGAACCTGCCAGTTGCCAGCTCGTCGTACCAGACATGACAAGCGCTGAACCAATGCAAGTAATGACAGCTCCAGCTATTGCGACGATTAACATGAAACAACTCAATCGAGGCGACTGTATGCGAAAGAAGGGATGAAGCATCCAAGCCAGCACCGCGCTCAAGAGCGCAAAAATCGCGATAGTGAGATCATTGAGTGGTCCCCAGAACCCTCCGAAGATGAAGAACAAGATTAATGAGACTATTGAAACAATGGCTGTAATGCCAATTGCAACGGTTAACCTGCTGATTGCGCGTGAGGGGATATTTTCCACTGTCATTACTCCTTTTGGATTAAAGCTAACGATAACTCTATCTTGTTAACCAATTCTTACTCGATTGGATGCGGGGTACATGGCATATTCGCGCTATAAAAGTGACCGTCACTTTGGCTTACCGCTTCAACGTTCTATATTTGACTCTATGCGGAGTTAGATCTTTGCCAAACTTCTCCTGCATCATGGTTTCGTAATCGCTCCAATTCCCAATGTACATCTTCGCAATCGAATCTCCTTCGAACACGATCAAATGCGTGCAGATGCGGTCGAGGAACCAGCGGTCGTGGCTGACGACGAGCGCCGTGCCTGCAAATTCTTCCAGCGCTTCTTCGAGGGCGCGCAGGGTGTTGACGTCGAGGTCGTTGGTGGGTTCGTCGAGCAGAATCACGTTCGCGCCTTCGGTGAGGGTCTTGGCGAGGTGGACACGGTTGCGCTCGCCGCCCGATAGCACGCCGACTTTCTTCTGCTGGTCTGCGCCGAGGAAGTTGAACGAGGCGCAGTAGGCGCGGGCGTTGATTTTGCGCTTGCCGAGTTCGAGTGTCTCCTGTCCCTGCGAGATTTCTTCATAGACAGTCTTTTCGGGGTCGAGCGTGCGCGATTGGTCGGCGTAGGCGAGTTTGACCGTCCCGCCGATTTTTATCGTGCCGCTGTCGGGCGTCTCTTTGCCCGTAATCATTTTTAACAATGTGGTCTTGCCCGCGCCGTTCGGACCAATTATCCCGACGATAGAGCCGGGGGGAACAGTCGCAGAAAACTCGTCGAGAATGAGGCGGTCGCCGTAGGATTTGGTCACATTGTTAAATTCAAAAACGACGTCCCCGAGACGCGGACCCGGCGGGATGTAAATCTCCAAATCTTCGCGGCGTTTCTCGGTCTCCTGCGAGAGCAGTTTTTCGTAGGCGGCGACGCGCGCCTGTCCCTTCGCCTGACGCGCCTTGGGCGACATACGAATCCATTCCAGTTCGCGCTCCAGCGTCTTCTGGCGTTTCGATTCGGATTTCTCTTCGAGGCGGATGCGCTCCTGCTTTTGTTCGAGCCACGAGGAGTAGTTGCCCTTCCAGGGGATGCCGTAGCCGCGGTCGAGTTCGAGAATCCAGCCCGCGACGTTGTCGAGGAAGTAACGGTCGTGGGTGACGGCGATGACCGTGCCTTTGTAGTCGCGCAGGTGATGTTCGAGCCACGCGACGGATTCGGCGTCGAGGTGGTTGGTGGGTTCGTCGAGCAGGAGGATGTCGGGTTCGGTGAGCAGGAGTCGGGTCAGCGCGACGCGGCGGCGCTCTCCGCCCGATAAGACCTTGACAGGCGTATCGGCTGGCGGACAGCGAAGGGCGTCCATCGCCAGTTCGAGGCGGCTGTCGAGATTCCAAGCGTCGTGCTTGTCGAGTTCTTCCTGCAGTTTGGCTTGTTCGGCGACGAGGGCGTCGAAGTCGGCGTCGGGTTCGGCAAACTTGGCGTTGACTTCATCGAAGCGGGCGAGCATATCCACGATGGGCTGCACCGCTTCGCGCACGACTTCGATGACAGTTTTGTTTTCGTCGAGTTTCGGCTCCTGTTCGAGCAGACCGACGGTGTAGCCTTTGGATTGCGAAATTTCGCCGATGTAGTCTTTGTCCACGCCCGCCATGATGCGCAGCAGCGTGGATTTGCCCGCGCCGTTGAGACCGAGCACGCCGATTTTCGCGCCGTAGTAGAAGCCGAGCGAGATGTCGCGCAGAATTTGTTTGTTGGGCGGGACGATTCTGCCGACCTTATTCATTGAATAGATTACTTGGGTAGTTTCGTTTGACATTGGGGTTCCGATAGTAGATAAATAGAGATTGGATAATTCGATATTCGATGTTGGTCGGGGCGTATTGTATCAGATGAAGTGGGTGGGGATTTGGGGAATCGGTAGTTTGGGAATTGGGGATAAAAAATTCCCCCGCTTGGGGCTGCGGGGGAGGTTGGTTCGGTTTCGAGGGGATTTGTGCTACACTGTTAGCCCGCACGGGGACAAAAAAATACGATGTGGACAGTCTGAATTAAAAGTGATTTGTAATTAAATTGTCGTTGCGTTATTACTCAAATTATGTTAAATTTAGATAAATCCCAACCATACAACTTTCGAACAGGCGGATGCGATGAAGAAAGTCAATATCTTTCTTAGTTATAGCCATAAAAACTCACAAGGATTTGATGAGGTTCGTGAAACTTTGCAATCTATCGAGGGTGATATTGGGATTGAATTGTGGGACGATACTAAAATTAAGATTGGGGACAAGTGGAAAAATGAAATTGAAACCGCCTTAAAGAAAGCTGATATTGGAATATTGCTAGTTACACGTTCTTTCCTTACATCATCGTTTATCAAAGATGTAGAGGTAAAGCAACTTCTGTCGCAATACAACAAAAACGGCAAAACCAAAATATTTATTGTTATTTTGCGACAATGTGCTTGGAAAAAAACAAAGTGGTTGAGCGAGTTTCAATTATTCAATAACGGTATTCCATTGTGGAATAGAGATGTAAATAAAAGAGACGGCTATTTAGTTAAGTTAACTGAAGATCTCGATGTAATGGTAAAAGGAATTCGAAAAAAATTTAGCAGTCATCATAGCGCACGTTCTCCAAAGAAAAACTTGGATCAGGAAAATGTTGAATTGCCATTTACCAACCAGGCTTCTTCGATCAAGGTGTTGAAGCCGCCAGAAAATACAAAACAAAGTACCTTTACATACGCTACCCTGACGGGTCCTGCTGGACAAGGAAAAACCCGTCTTCTGTGCAAATTAAAGGATTTATACAAAGAAAAAGGGTGGAGCTGTGGATATGCTGTATTTGATCCTGAAAAGGGAGAGAGAATTCTCGTTAAAGATTTACTTAATGATTTAGGTGTTGCGTTCAAAGATGTTCGAGGCAATAAAAAACTAGGAAAAGAGTTTTACAACCAATATACAGAACGAAAAAAGGGTTGGAAAAAACCGCTTGCATTATTTATTGATACATTGGGAAATACAACAAAAAATGACGTATTGATCCTAGAGAACAATTTTGTAGAAGATTTGGATAAATATATAACTACAAATGAATATTTCTCAGAAGTTGGAAGATATCGTCTCTTTTTTGCAGGTAGAAATTTGTCAAGTGATTTAATCGATTCTCAGAGACCTGAAAAATATACTGTCGACATAAAATTATCGCCTTTTCGCTATGAAGATGTCCACGACATGGTGAAAAATTACGGTGTTTTTTCCCATCTAAAACCAGACACCAAAGCAGATTTTGCCGCCGATATACTTTACTTGTCTGGGGGGCATCCTGGCTTGATGGCTAGCATTGTTAACAACTACAAAAGAGAAAAATTGAGCCACCAAGAATTCATCGATTATTATATTGAGTGTTGTTGGGGAAATGATCTTACCAAAACAATGAATGAAGTCTCTCGCGGTGTATTTAGCCAAAGAAAGAAAATTAAAGAATTTGCCGAAGCTACTGTCGCATTCAGATATTTCAACAAATCCATACTCAAGAAAATGTTTAGAGGGCAGGCGGTTGAAAAAATAGTATCAGAAGTTATTAATTATTCAGGAATTTACAGAGAATCTGACAACCCAGAATACACTACTTTGTTTTCTGACGGCACAATAAGGGACCTGCACGCTTTACACATGATTGCTCGCAACCCAGAAAACATTAAGTCAAAATGCTTGGAGGCTCAGGAGTTATGTTGGGATGAAATTATTTCAGGCTTCAAAGTTAAAGAATTTATGATTGAATATTTATTTCAATGCTTACAAGAATCGATAGCTGAATCCAAGAATAAAATTCACTCTCAAAGGAAAGCTATTCGAAAAAATTACGAGAAAAAGGCAGAAAAATTTGTCGCAAAATTAGCGAAAATATATCGGGACAGTATCAGGAAAGAGGATCTTGGCAAAGAATTTATTAGTGTTTTGAGAAGGCAAGCAGACACCAAAGATGATGATAAAAACAAAGCCCTTTTCCGCTTTTGGATTATTTATATTTACAAAGATAAATCTTACAACACAGATATTTACACTAACGTTGTTATAAGCACAGAAAAACTTGTCAATAAATACTTTGGCAGGAGGAAGAAATGAAAACAATTTTCATCAACAGAAGCAATGAATTGAACGCAATTCAAAAATTGTTGATAAGTGCTGAAAAGAAAGTTATGATTTTGCTTGGCGATGGTGGTATTGGAAAAACGAGATTTTTACAAGAGGTCAGGACTATTACTGGCAACAAAGAATTTAAAAAACTAGGTATTAATACTCTGATCTGGTGGGACTTTGATGAATATATTCAAAAAGATCGCCCTGACACATATATTAAGAATAAATTTCTTGAAGCTGCTGGGCTTATGGAAAAAGTGCCTGACCCTCATAATATTACTTATGTTGAAATCGCAAAGAGAATTAACGCAAGCCCAAAAAGAAAATTGCTATTGTTTGATACTTTGGAGAAACTCAGCGACCCTAGGATAAAATCTGGGCTTTTTGAAATATTTTCTGAGTTGAATAATTCAGTTTTGGTTTTTGCTGGAAGACCTGTCAAAGGGAATGATGGGAAAAAGAAAGCTGAATTTGATGATTTTGTTCAGAAAGCACAACAAATCGATCCAGCACTCGAAATAGTAACCATTAGAGAATTTGATCGCAAAAGCGCGTTGGAATATGTGGCTCAAAAAGCTAAACAGCGCCGAGTATTCATCTCAAGCAGTGACAAAGCAAAATTGGCGGAACTTTCACATGGTGTGCCAATTCTTTTAGATCTTGCAACAGATTATCTCGCTAACAACATAAGAATTCAAAACCTGATAGATAAAGTTTCAAATTTCGAGATACGCTTAGTTGAGCAGATCAACAAACTAAAAACTCCGCTAGATTTGGCTGTCTTGGTGCTTTCTGTTATAAACCCACTAGACGAAGCCTCATTTGCAAAGTTGCTGGATATTAAAAACGCAGAAACTTTGTTTCAAAAACTCAGAACTTTGTCGTTTGTTAAAGTCTTACCTGATGGGCAAGTAATACTTCATGACAAAATGGAAGATCTTATTATTAAACATATTTGGAGTAATAACAACTATAGACCATCTATCGAATTCGAAGAGCAGGTACTTAGAAAGGCTTTTGAGATTTTTAAGCAACGAGATCAGGAATTAACAGTTGAGAGAAGAAGATTGAAAAAGAAGATTAAGGCTAAAAATATTTTACCAGCCGAATCTGCTTATCTCAATCGTGAGCTAGATAGGGTTACTACAATACGGGAAGTTGTTACGCAAAAATGGGTAAGATATGGAATGGCTCTTGATGTGCAGTCTTCGTGGTCAGAGTACACCAGGCTAATCAGAGACGTGAGAACAGGAAAGAAATATGAATTCATACAGAAGCTTGTAGATGAAATCAACAACCCTGTTTTTCCAAATCGAGAACCTTACTGGAAGAATTTGAATCCCGATCAATATTACGAGTACAGATTTATTAATGCAAGAAGCAAGAAGGATACAGGAGACTTGGACAATGCAATTCGTGAATTAGAAGAAATGCTTTCCGAATATGGTGGTGACTCAGGAAAAAGAAATAACATACTTAATCTTTTGGCAAGCGCGCAGACACAAACTGGACTTCTTGAGCATTTAAGCCATGCTATACAAAATCATATTGAGTGTTTGCAAACTGTAAAATCCAACTATGAGAAATCACGCGACGAAAAATATTTACTGGATATTGCAAACATTGAAAATCAAATAGGCTATACTTACAGATTGCTTGAAGATGACGAGGCAAATGCTTATGATCAATCTATTGCTCACTATCTTCGAGGCAGAGAGGCTGCTCTTGAATATAAAGAATATCTTGACAAGAAGCTAAAGTTAAAAACTCATATCGAAAAAACCAAGAGAGAAATCAATACTACAAAGAGAATATTGGCATCCATTAACAACGGATTAGGTTATGTGCGAGGACTACAAGGACTGTACGATGACGCATATTATCAAATCAATGATGCAATTTCAATTTGGAGACAGACGGGAGACAGTCGAGATATTGCTAGAGCGAAAACCTCTGAGGCGATTCTGAAGCGCGATGAAGGTAGATTTGAAGAAGCCGCCAGGTTATTAAATGAAGCTCTTGAATTGCCTCACGCGAAAGATGATCATTTGATTCTTTGCCGAGTTTATCATCACAAGGGTTGGAATGAATGGGAACTGGCTGCAAAAGCTGGTTTTGAAACCAGAGCAGGGCTCGATTTTCTTGAACGAGCATACTCATCCCTTCGCGACAGTATAAGTGCATTAGGGGTTGACGCAAAGTACGTGAGAGAGTTGTCGGGCATTTATCACAATATATCTGAAATGGCTTGGAAGTTAGGGCAGATATACAAGAAAAATGGTTCTCAAAAAGTTGGCAAAAAGATGATGAATGTTGCGCGGGAATACAATCATAAGGCACTAGAATTAAGTAAAGCATCTGGAAATAAACGTTACCTTATTGACGCATTGGTTGGCGAGGCACAGTACGACCTAGATTTAAGGAAACTTGACAAAATTGACCATTACTTCAACCAAGTGAAAGTATTTGAAAAGCAGTATCCTCAATTTGGGTTGTTCTACGGACGTATGTACCGACTCAGGGGAGATGCTCTGTTTCTCAAGAAAGAGTATGATAAAGCATTTGAAATGTATAGCAAAGCTTATCCTCTGATTTATCAAAGGAAATCAGGTGAAGGTTCTTACGGTTTTATGGAAGAGCAGAAAATTCTTGAAGAAAAAATGCGTAAACTTTCATCAGAATTAGCAAGACATTATTACGAATACTTACGTTCGACATGGGCTACAAGTGAGCAAAACAATAAACTCGTTAGCTGGTGTGACAACCAGATTTATCGGTTACGAATGGCATAAAAGGGTTTATCATGAAAAAGAACAATTTCAACCCAATTGTTATCGTTTCGAAAAACAGTGCATTTCCTGGCTCTAATCATTCAGACTGCCAGTGTGATTGTGATACAGGTGATTGTGCATGCACAGTAGCACCTAGAACAATAATTGTAGACAAGAGTATCCTCTTGGGGGAAGGTACATATCAACGGCAAAACACATCTTCTTACCAAAAACTTAATGGGGAGTTTAGTATTTGGTTTAGTCCTGACCATAATCCTGTGGTAACCAACTCTGATGCAGATAAAGTTCTTTTTTTGTTTAATGGGGCTAGAACTGTATCCAGTGCTCTGGTCAGTATGCCAAAAGATAAGCATGAAGTTGCTTGCAAGGTCGCAATAGAATTTATAAAAGCAGGCTTGCTAGTTCAAGAAAATCAAATAACAACCTTTAATAGTACACATCAAACTCTCACGTCATGGTTGCATATTACTGACAGATGTAATCTACGCTGTTCTTATTGTTACCTTCCGCATGTAAGAGAGGATATGTCACTTGAAACAGGAATGGCGGCGATTGATGCTACTTTTCGGTCGGCTGAAATTCATCAATTTAAAAAGGTTAAGTTTAAGTACGCAGGGGGCGAACCATTAATCCGTTATGAAACCGTCTTGGCATTACACAAATATGCCCTGAGCGAGAGTCAAAAACTTAGAATAAACGTTGAAGGAGTTCTACTAAGTAACGGGACTCTCTTGACCAAAGAAAGGGCTGAGGAAATACACAATCTTGGTATGCGCTTGATGATTTCTTTAGATGGGCTGGGACACTCACATGATGTGCAAAGACCATATGCGGGTGGTCACGAATCATTTATGGATGTTGAGAGAGGAATAAATATTGCGTTATCAGAGGGTATTACTCCAAATATTTCTATAACAGTAAGTAGTAAAAACGCAGATCAACTCGCTGATTTGGTTAATTGGGTTTTGGAATATGATTTGCCTTTCAGCCTAAACTTCTATCGTGAAAATGAACTTTCTATGGTGGATAAGGATTTATCTTTTATTGATCAAAAAATAATTGACGGGATGAAAAAAGCCTATAAGGCTATAGAAGAAAGATTGCCTGAGAAAAGTTTGCTGGCGTCTATAGTAGATCGTGCAAATTTATCGTCCCCCCACCAAATGACCTGTGGTGTAGGCAATAATTATTTGGTGTTTGATTGCAATGGGCAGGTTGGTAAGTGCCAAATGCTAATGAAAAACGTTATTACTAATTTGACCGTTTTAGACCCACTAGGAGAAATTCAAAAAGATAAACGGGGTATTCTAAATCTATCAGTTGAAGAAAAAGAGGGCTGTAAAACTTGCGAATGGAAATATTGGTGTACAGGTGGGTGCTCGCTGAATACATTTAGAGCGACGGGCAGATATGATGTGAAGTCACCTAATTGCCATATTTATAAAGCGTTGTATCCAGAGGCAATGAGGCTGGAAGGACTTCGACTTCTAAAATACGAATATCCAAAACAACAACTGCAATGAAGTCCAATCCAAACAAGGGAGGGAAGGGACCTTTCCCCCCGCCCTTCCCAAATGGGAAGGGGGCTGAGTTCGTGATCGGCAGAGGGAATGTCCATGCGGGGAGGGTTTTAGCTTCTCCCCTTCAGGGGACGCGTACCCGAGCGAAGCGAGCGGTAGACGGGAGAGGGGTTTTGTGTTTGACCTATCCCCCGTCCCCTTCCCTGAAGGGAAGGGGTGCCTGCTGGTCGGGAGTTACAGGTAAATCACGGCTCGCTTGAATGATTTATTCTTTTGCCGATGACCTCACCCCCGTCCCCTCTCCTAGGGGAGAGGGGTGCCTGCTGGCAAAAACGACCCCCTCCTCAAATGGGGAGGCCGGGGTAGGGTGTATTGGCTTCCCCCTTCAGGGGAGACGGGAGAGGATTTTGAATTTGCCCCACCCGACCTTCGGTCATCCTCCCCAAATCCATTGGATTTGGGGAGGGCTGGGGAGGGGGGCTAAGAAATCCTCTGCTTCAACTCCTTCGGGTCCAGGTACATCTCCACATACCCACAGTTGGGACAGGCGCGTGCCAGCGTGATGTTCGTCACTCTGCGGAGCATTCCAGTCTGTTTTTTGGAAACGTACCCGGAGGAACTGCTTCCTGACCAGCTCATATACCCCTCGTCCATGGGTGCATTACACTTTGGGCAGGTGTGTATTTCCATGTTCATCTCCTTAGATGGTAGTAACGGTAATTTTGTAAAAGGCGGCTGGGTCGCTTGCAAATTTTGATTATACGGGAAAAAGACCGGACGGGAAGCGGATTCCCCGTCACATGGAAAGAGCCGGGCCTCCAGTCCGGCTCTTTCCATTTTCGGGAGGAGAAGAAGAGACCGAAACTTTAACACCTCCAGCCCGTTCATGCTGGACGCAATCCCTACGCCAGACAAACGAACATTCGACGTTTTTCATGAGTCTTTCTTAATTTCACCCGGATTTTTTGTAAAACAAAAGAGCGACCCATCGCGGGCCGCTCCTTGTTTTCAGCCAGTCTGTGATCCCGGTTTCGCAAGCAGGGTTGCGATGCTTTTCAATTCCAGCCACCACTGTTCCTTGGGGCGCTGGTGTTCGGCATCGATCATGCGGTCGAAGTCACGCATGTCGTGGAAGTGGATCTGTCCCTTCTCCATGCCGATGAAAGCGCTGTTGTATTCCTTCTTGTTGCATTGCTCGATCAGGTATTCCAGGCACATGCGCGCCAGCCGCGTTGCCTGCACACGGTCGAACGGCGACGGGTCGCCGCCCTGCTGCAAATGCCCAAGGATGGCGGGACGCACATCGAACACATCCCTGCCTTCCTCTTCAAAAAGGGCGCACATGAATTCGGTGGTGTACACGGGGTTGGCATACTCATTGCGGATCATCAACCCCAGCCGCTTGCCGGACTGGAATCCGCTCAGAAGTTTTTCCACATCCACTTGCAGGTCGCGCAGTTTGACGCCCTCCTCGTGCAGATAGACGCGTTCCGCGCCGGTTGCCATCCCGCCCATCAACGCCAGATAGCCGCAGTAATGTCCCATCACCTCCACGACGAAACAGCGCCGCGTCGCCACCGCCGATTGTTTGATCTTGTCCACCGCATCCACGATGCTGTTCAACGCCGTATCCGCGCCGATGCTGAACTCGGAACCGGGCAGGTTATTGTTGATGGAGGCAGGCAGGCAGATCATGGGGATGTTGAAACTCGGGAAGTTCGGGCGCTCCTTCAACATGCCGTAGGCCGCTTCATAGGCGGTCCAGCCGCCGATGATCAGCAGCGCGTCGATGCGATGGTCTTCGATGGCGCGCGCAATGGCATACAGGTCACGCCCTTTGGGGACGTGGCGCGTCGTTCCCAGCATCGAGCCGCCGCGTGACGCCCAGCCGCTGACGCTCATCCAGTTCATCTCCTCCATATCCCCGTCGATCAAACCCTCGAACCCGTTGCGGACTCCCAGCATGATGTGCCCCATGTCGAGCCCCAGGCGGATCGCGGCGCGCCCGGCGGTGTTCATACCCGGGGCAGGCGCCCCCGCGTTCAACACTGCGATGCGGAAACGCTTCTTCGCTGGGTCAATCGGATGCGGCAGGGCGCGCACCATCGTTTTAAAGGTATTGAAGGCATCCTTGAACGAGGAGCTACGCAGAGACATGGCGCGCTCGTAATCTTTGGCGTTGATCGCCTCCGCCACCGCCTGCGTCTTGCGCACGCTTTCCATCAGCGGCAGGCGTGTCATGCGGTTGTTGCGGATGCCGATGACCACCGGTTCATCCTCCGGTTTGGCAGAGAGGATGGTGTTGACCGCCTCATACCCCATCAATGTGCTCAAATTGCGGTCGAAGGCACTGGGGCGTCCGCCGCGCTGGACATGCCCCAACACGGTCACGCGGACCTCCTCTTCGAGTTTTTCTTCGAGCAGGCGCTGGACATCGCTGGAGCCGATGTAGTTGCCGTTCCGGTCGCGCGCGCCCTCAGCAAGGATCACGATGCTATCGCGGCGGCCAGCCTTCCGTCCGGCGCGGAGGCGTTCGACCAGCACATCCTGCCAGTTCTCCACATCCGGCGGCGCTTCGGGGATGAGCACCCAATCCGCGCCGCACGCCAGCGCGCCCATCAGGGCAAGATAGCCGCAGTTGCGTCCCATCACCTTGACGACGAACGTTCGCTGGTGACTCGCTGCAGTACTGGTGATGGCGTCCACGGCTTCGGTGATGCGGTGAAGCGCCGAGTCGGTGCCGATGGTCATGTCGGTGCCGGAGAAGTCGTTGTCGATCGAGCCGACCAATCCCACAATGGAAAAGTTCGGGTATTTGGCGGCTTCCTCCGCGCTGATTTCGCCCCTTTCCACGAGTTCGGAGATCAGCCCGGGCCACTCCTGCCGGAAGATGTTCGCGCCGGTCAGCGAGCCGTCGCCGCCGATGACGATGAGACCGTCGATTCCCGCCTTGACCAGATTTTTCGCCGCCTGCCTGCGACCATCGCGCGTGCGGAATGCTTCGCATCTCGCCGACCCGATGATGGTCCCGCCCAATTGAAGGATGCCCCCCACCGAATCCCAATCCATCTTGCGGATGTAGTCGCCGTCATCCACCAATCCCTGGTAGCCTTCGTAGATCGCGTACACTTCCGCTCCCCTGTCCAACGCCGTGCGGACCACTGCCCGCACCGCGGCATTCATGCCCTGTGCGTCGCCGCCACTGGTAAGTATTCCAATTCGTCTTGTCATGGTGTCCTGCCGTATCGATATAGTTCAATCTTTTAATTCTACTGCAAATAAGTTTGACTTTAACAATAAAACGCGACTGCCAAATGTCACGTTTTGCTGAACGCAGGAGCAGAAACGGTTAGCGGCAGGCGGGATGAGACTTACCGTCAAGACGGAGAAAACTTCAAGCCACGAAAAAACTCGAAAATGCGAAACTTGCCGAAACGCTGATTCCGAAATGCTATTGATGGATGAAACTCACTGAAAGACCGAATTGTAAAATTCTTTCCCGTTATTCCCACGATGTATGTTTGAACATATAGAGAAGTAATAGATAAACCTGGATTAGGTAGCCGAATGCCCCAAATAGGGCGCCACCGAAATAAACAAGTGATGAATTCACTTTGACAGGGATCAGCCTTGACAAGAGATCAGCCAGAAACCCTATCCCACATCCTACCAGTAAGCTCAGAAGATACCAGGCGACTAGCCCAGACCACCCGAATAGATCAAATTTAAACATTTGCGAGTGAAATAAAGAGATAATCAAACCGGTAATCGCCCCGGCAAGAAGACCTTTCCTCGTTACAGGTCGCATGATCTCAACCTCACAAACTATGTATCCTGGATAGATTCCTCATCCTAAACGCTCAACTAGAAATAGATGATCAAAAGTGCGAACTCAATTTCCCTGACCACTTTACACCCAAAAATCATTCGCACGCCGCGGACTGACGTTCCACGGGCAAGCCGAAGGCTTCATACACTGGCACACCGTCCCATTCGGCGGGGATGGGCAGACCCAGCGCGAAGGCGGCGGTGGCGGCAGTATCCATCGTATGGACCGGGATCGTGAGCTGCCTTGGCTGGATACCCGCGCCCGCCGCGATCCACGGGATGGTCATATCTTCGGGCAGGCTGGAACCGTGGGTGGTCCCATGCCCGCCGTGGTCGGCGGTGACGATGATCAGCGTTTCTTCGCGCAAGCCTCGGGCGGATAACTCGGCAAGAATATTTCCCAGTGCCTCATCCGCCCGGAAAATGACGCTCAATTGCTGAGACGAAAGCCAGCCATATTCATGTCCCATCCAATCGGGGGTGGGAAAATGGACGAAGAGCAGGCGAAAGTCCTGCGGAAAGTTCGCGATCAATTCCCCGGCGATAACCAGGTCGCGGTCGTTGATGAAAACAAACTGGTCCGTGCTGGCGGGTTCGGTGATCTGACGCAGTTTTTCCTTGCCCACGTACATCACCGTCTGCATCCCGGCGGCATGGGCGAGATCGAACAGGTCGGTGCCGCGGGCATATCCCAGCAGAGGCAGATAATCGTTCCAATTCACACCATGCTTCGACGGACATATGCCGGTCAACATGGAGGAGTGGGCAGGCAGGGTGGCGCTGGGATGAATCGTCTGTGCGGCAAGCGTGTATGCCGAACCCGCCATGAGCGCCTGCAAGTTTGGCATGGGCGCCAGCGCGATGGCGTCGGGGCGGAGTCCATCCATGGACAGGATCAGTACGCGGCGTGCGAACGGAAGCGGTGCCGGTGTGATGGTGGGAACGAAAGTCGGAGCCCCGGTCGCAGTGGCGGTCGGAGGAAAAGTCGCAGTGAATGGAAATGTCGTAGCCGGAGGAGCGGGCGGCGGCGCGGCAAACTCCGGCACCTTACACGCCAGCAATAGAAGTACAAGACCGATTAGGAAGCGGTTTTGACGCGTTCTCATGCATCCCCCACTTCGACCTCGTCGGAATCGACCACCACATCGAGTTCGTCGCCGTACTGTATGCCGGGAATTTCCATCGCGATGACTTCGATCAGGGAGGGGTTTTGAAAATTTCGCTTTTTCGTTTCGGGGTGCGGGTAATACACCCAGCCTTCGTATTCGGCGCCTTTGTAGATTACCTTGCAGTGCGAGAAGGAAAATGTCTCCGGCGGATGCAGGTCGGTCCATTCCACGTGTGGAAACGTGTAGCGCGGCTTGACCATCTTGAAGGTGTGCGGGGAAATATCCACGTTCAGCGAGCCGTTGAAATAACCGCTCAGGTCAAGTCCGCGTGCAGCGAAGAGTGGTAGCTGGCGGCTAAGCGCTCCGTAGGGGTAATCCGCCGAGGGTCCGGAGGCGACGCGGTAGCCTCGGGCGAGTCGTCCGTGAAGAAGAGTCCATTTTGTCATGGTGAAATTGTACTGTACGTCCTCCGGCCTTGCGAGCCGGAACGCAAACTAATCCCACGACACGAAGTATGAAATTGCTTTGTCGTGGCGCAAAGCACCCCCCTCGCAATGACATAATAGAGGGTGATTTGTGATGCTCTCTGCAAGGATGAAACACACTTATCCCCGCTCCCCCTCCGTGCTATGGTTGGATTGAATTTACCCATTCCCTTACGGAGAAGTCCATGTTTGAACATTTCGATCAGGCAAAAAAATATATCGTTGACAAGGGGGTTGAAGTCATCGATTTGAAGTTCTGCGACCTGTGGGGACGCTGGCATCACCTGACCATTCCCTCCAGCCAGTTCGAGCCGAAGTTGATGGAGGAGGGCATCGGTTTCGACGGCTCCTCGGTAGGACTCAAATCGGTCAAAGCCGGGGATATGGTGCTGGTGCCCGACCTCGCCACCGGTTTCCTCGATCCATTCTGGGAGACGGTCACGCTCAGTTTCATCTGCCGCACCCTCGAAGCGGATACGCACGAGATTTTCGCCAACGACCCGCGCAACATCGCCGTCCGTGCCGAGGCGTACATGAAGTCTACAGGCATTGCCGACGAAAGCCGCTGGGGACCGGAGTTTGAGTTCTACCTCTTCGACAGCATCAGCTACGAGAATGGCGTCAACCGCTCAGGGTATGCCATCGAAAGCGGCGAAGCGGACTGGAACAGCAACGCCGGCGGCGGGCACGGGCATTACATCCCATTGCATGGCGGCTATCATGCCATCCCACCCAAGGACGCGTTGTACAAAATTCGCACGCGCATGATGAGTCACTTGGAAAGGATGGGCGTGCCGGTCAAATATCACCATCACGAGGTCGGCGGACCCGGTCAATGCGAGATCGAAACGCCCATGATGGGACTGGTCCAGGCGGGCGATGCCACCATGATTATCAAGTACGTCACCAAGATGACCGCCCACGAAAACGGACAGACCGTCACCTTCATGCCCAAGCCGTTGTTCGGCGAAGCGGGGAGTGGTATGCACTTCCATCAACACCTATTCAAGAATCACAGGAATGTTTTTTATGATGCCGAGGGTTACGGCTGTTTGAGCAGAGAAGCGCTCTACTATATCGGCGGTCTGCTCAAACATGGTGCGGCATTGCTTGCAATCACCAACCCATCCACGAATTCCTATCGTCGCCTTGTGCCGGGCTACGAAGCGCCGGTCAATGCGTTCTTCTCGCTCGGCAATCGCAGCGCCGCCGTGCGCATCCCGAAATATGCCACCCAGCCCGACACCGCCCGTATGGAGTTCCGCCCGCCCGATGCGACGGGCAATGTCTATCTCATGCTCGCCGCGCAGTTGATGGCGGGACTCGACGGGATCCAGAATCAGATCGATCCAACGGAAGCAGGCTTCGGTCCGTTCGATGCGAATATCTTCTCCTGGAGCGACGAACAGCGTTCGAAGATCAAGCCATTACCGTCATCCCTCAATATGGCGTTGTCCGCGCTGGAGGAGGATCACGACTTCCTCACCGCAGGTGGAGTCTTCAGCGAAGAGATGCTCACGCAATGGGTCGAGCATAAACGCCAGTCGGAATATTTCGCGGTGCGCAATCGACCGCATCCGTATGAAATGAGCTTGTATTTTGATGTGTAGAAATAAAGAACTCCGGTTTCAGCCGGAGTTCTTCTTTCATTTTTACTTTATCACCGGGTACGGCGATTTGGCTCTAACATTGAGCAACTGTATGAGGTTTTTGATGACCTCAACCGATGTGGCGATCACAACGATCACGATGATGATGGTCGGCACAACGCTGAATAGTCGAGCCAGTGTATCGGCGGCTTCCGTGATTCCCAGAGCCCGGAGCGATTCAGACGAGATGGCGAAGACACCGGGAGTCCGCAGGATGATGATTGCCAGTACCATTCCAGCGAGATCAATCATGATATCAAGGATGCGTGTGATGGGTTTCCAATCCCGCTGCCCCAGCAGAAAGACATTGAAAGCGATCTGGATCAGACCCATTACGTTGATCCACGGCAGGAAGCGGAAGAACACATCGGTCAAGATGGGGATGGTGGACCAGTTACCGTCGTTCGAAAAACCGATCACGAACAGGTTCGGATACAGGTTGAGCACGACCAATCCCAGCACCGTGAAAATGATGGTGGCAATGGCATCAGCTCGCTTGATCTGGTCCGGGTCGGGTTCCGCTTGCAATTCTTTCGGGTCCCAATCCTTGATCTCCTTTTCGAACTCATCAACGACCTTTGTCCGTTCGAGGATCGCAAAGACCAGCACGATATTTCCGAATGCCGCGATCAACCCGCCTAGCAGACCAGTGAACCACTCACCCACAGTAGACGCAAACTCCGGACCGGACAGCCCTACTTTGCTCAAGTTCACGCCAAGCCCAATGAAGGAAGCTCCGATCACTACAGCGAACACGATGCGCAGGATCATCTCGAACATCGGGAACATGCGTGGACCGATCAGATACGGATGAGGTTTGTACGTGGCAGCGACTTCACGCGGCGCGCCGTATTCCTTCAACAACGCCATTACTGTCGCTTCATCTGCCGGACCCTTGCCTTGAGTCCGCTCCTCGAGCATATCTTCCAGCGTCGAGCGGATCTCGGCTTCGATATCGGCACGGTTCTTGCGCGGCAGGTGCTTGCCGACTTCAGCGATATATTTATCAATCAGGTTCATTTCATCCTCCTTACATTACGAAACATTCTTATTAGCGACAACCAATTCTGGTTGTTCATTGAGTTTTCTTGCCATCCGAATGGAGTTGACCATATCCCATATCAGGATGCCCACGATGATGGCGGCAGTGATGTTCACTGACCACACAGACCACGTTGACACATCTCTCAATCTTGCGATCTGTTCAGGGTCGAGTGTCCTCAGAAATTCAGGGTTAATCACCTGCTGCGTGGTCACCAGTGCCACGATGTAAATGATCGAACCCAGGCACAGGATCACATTCGTGGCGGTGAGCGCGGGAGTCCATTTACCGATCTTCAACTTGAATACATCATGGATCAGATTCAGCACCATCAACACAAGGAAGACGGGCAGCCACACATTCCACAATTCGGGGTTGATGAACAGCACGTTATCGAGATCACCTTGCAGCCAGCTCTGAACGACAGGCATGACGACCCACAACAGTACGAAGAGATCCATGATGATATCTGTCATCGCCTCGCCAACGCTGATCTGACGCTTTCCGGCAAATTCGGGTAACTGGGCAACAGTCCATTTCTGGGGATGGCGTTCGATCGCTTCGCCGGGGACTTCATCCGAGCGTTCCAGCAGAATGAAAACGACCGTGATCCAGAAAAATATCTGCAAGCCAACTTCGAACGCGCCTCCGAAGGCATTGCCAAGCGCATCGACAAAATCCAGCGGTTCCTTTGCCAGCGTAAGAATAAACGTCACCGCGGCGAAGATCGGGAGCACGATGTACAGCACGCGTTGAAGCGTCTGGAGGTAGACCTCATACCAACCCGGACCGATCAAGTACCGCTTGGGAGGCGCATATTTGGCAGCGAGCGATTTCGGGTCACCAAGTTCTTCGAGCGTTTCCACGATCACTTTTTCATCGTGCCCGCCGCGCTCCTCAAGCATATCCTCCACCATCGAGCGGATCTCGGCCTCAATATCCGTCCGGTTCTTCTCCGGCAGGTGCCTGCCGACTTCTGCAATATATCTATCGATAAGATTCATCTCTCACTCCTTGCACTATGACAACATCTCGGACATGGTCTCCGCCATCGTGGACCATTCCTTTTTCAACTTTGCCAGCACCGCCTTGCCCTGCGGGCTGATGACGTAATACCGGCGCGGACGGGCTTCGTCCACGATGCGCCAGTCGGACTGTAACAGTCCCTGCGACTCGAGCCGGCGGAGCAGGGGATAGAGCGTGCTTTGATCAATCTCCATGCCCTGCTCGGAGAGCGCCTTGAGCAGGGAGTAGCCATACTGCTCCTCACTCAACTGGCTCAGCACCGCCAGAGACAAAACGCCGCGCCGCAGTTCCAACAACATGTTTTGCAGGATTTCATCATTTTCCATGGGTCACCTTACGGCTCACATAATACTATATATCATACAGTATGTCAAGGGTAAAAGTATAGGATGACAAAACGTCCCGAAGGCTCAAAACCTTCGGGACGTGATAGCAAGTTTACCTTTTCCTCCGCTCGCGCGCTTTTTCCAGCCTGCGCAAAAACCGGTAGACGGGCGGTCCGAGCAACAAGACGATGAGCAGGAAAATCAACGCCGCTTCCCGCCAGCCGATTGCCAACACAGGCTGGCAGGCAAGCAAACCCATGGTCAATGCAGACGCCCCCGCCCAAAGTTCCCTTTTCATCGGATTACTTCAACATCGGCATCTTGATGCCGTGACGCTTCGCCGCCGCGATGGCGATCTCGTAGCCCGCGTCGGCGTGTCGGACGACGCCCAAGCCTGGGTCGGTGGTCAGAACCCGCTCCAACCTCCGAGCCGCTTCGGGAGTCCCATCCGCCACGATGACCTGCCCGGCGTGCTGGCTGTATCCCATCCCCACCCCGCCGCCGTGATGGAACGACACCCACGTCGCGCCGCCCACAGCGTTAATGAGCGCGTTGAGGATTGCCCAGTCGGAGATGGCATCCGAACCGTCCTTCATCGCTTCGGTCTCGCGGTTGGGCGAAGCGACCGAACCCGAATCCAGATGATCGCGCCCGATGACGATCGGCGCTTTGACCTTTCCGCTGGCAACCAGCTCGTTGAACTTGAGTCCTGCTTTGACGCGTTCGCCGTATCCCAGCCAGCAGATGCGGGCGGGCAATCCCTGAAATGGCACTTTCTCGCGCGCCATCGTCAGCCAGCGCCGCAGATGTTCGTCTTCGGGGAACAATTCCATGATTGCCTGGTCAGTGGTGTAAATGTCCTCTTTATCGCCCGAAAGCGCCACCCAGCGGAAGGGTCCCTTGCCCTCGCAAAACAATGGACGGATGTAGGCAGGCACGAAGCCGGGGAACTCGAAGGCGTCCGTCACACCGTTGTTATATGCCTGCTGGCGGATGTTGTTGCCGTAGTCGAACACCTCCGCCCCGGCGCGTTGAAACTTCAGCATGGCGCGCACGTGCTGAGCCATCGAGTCCATTGCCATCTTTTTGTATTTCTCTGGGTCGGTTTTTCGCAACTCATTCGCCGCTGTGACAGACAAACCGGACGGCACATACATCAACGCCTCATGCGCCGAGGTCTGGTCAGTTACCACATCCGGGACGACGCCCCGTTCTGCCAGTTCGTGATAGACATCCGCCGCATTGCCGATCAGCCCGATGGATTTGGGCACCTGCTTGTCCTTGAATTCCTCGACGAGCGTCATCGCTTCTTCGAGATTGTCCACCACCATGTCCACGTAGCCAATGGCGCGGCGGCGCTCGGCGCGTTCGGGGTCCACCTCCACGATGAGACCCACGCCTTCGTTCATGGTGATTGCCAGCGGCTGGGCGCCACCCATTCCGCCGAGCCCGGCGGTGAGGACGAACTTTCCCTTGAGCGAGCCCCAGCCTTTGAGTTTGGCAAGCGCGCCAAAGGTTTCGTAGGTGCCTTGCAGAATGCCCTGGGTGCCGATGTAAATCCACGAGCCGGCAGTCATTTGCCCGTACATGATGAGTCCCTTTTTGGCGAGTTCGTCGAAGTGTTCCCACGTCGCCCAATGCGGGACGAGGTTGGAATTGGCAATCAGCACGCGGGGCGCGTCTTTGTGCGTTTTGAAGATGACCACCGGTTTGCCCGATTGGACGAGGAGCGTTTCGTCCTCCTCCAAATTTTTGAGCGATTCCAGGATCGCGTCGAACGATTCCCAATCGCGCGCGGCTTTGCCTCTCCCGCCATAGACGACGAGTTCCTCGGGCTTTTCCGCCACTTCCGGGTCGAGGTTATTTTGGATCATGCGGTAGGCGGCTTCGCTGAGCCAGTTCCTGCAGGTGAGTGTGGTGCCCCTCGGGGCGCGGACAGTTCTGGGTCCAGACATGATGCGTCTCCTTGTCAGATGAAAAATCCCTCCCGGCTATTATACGCCGGGAGGGATGCTTGTTAAATCGGTCATTACGCGTTCTGCTTGAGCAGGTCGGCGAAGTTGGTGCCTTTGAGCCGCCGTACCAGCTCCTCCTGAGCATCGCACCAGACAGGCTTGATCGGGCAGTTTTCGTCAAAAGCGCAGGAGCCGTTATTGCCGACGCATTCATTCAACTGGATGGGACCGTCAATCGCTTCGATCACTTCCAACAAGGTGATATCTTTGGGGTCCCGTGCGAGTGTTACTCCACCTCTGGCTCCCCGGGAAGTATGAAGCAGACCAGCAATCGAGAGTTGTGAGATGATCTTTGCCAAAAATGACGGGGGAATGTTTTGTTCTTTTGCAACTGCACTGGTTGCGGAGCGTTCGCTATTCCCCACACGCGCCAAGTGCAACACCGCGCGCACCGCATAATCAGCCTGACGAGTAATCTGCATATATGCCTTCCTTCTCTAAAATAGAGAATCCTTGTCTCTAAACACGATTTTAGTGTTCCCGTGTGTCTTCATCAAGTGATAGAGGTCACAGATGAATTATGACCTTTTACTCCTAATATAACCCGGTTAGTAGGCGTTGGTAAGGCTGTTTACGAAAATTCAATTTGTTGTTTTTCCGAATGATTATAAAAAGGAATCAAGTGGATATGGGAAAATCCCTTCAAAAAAGTATATCTACCTTCCGAAACTGGTTGCGCCGTTGATGTTAGTAGTGGCAATATATCTGACCTTTTCCCCTACCCAAATGTGGATCACCGGACTGAACCTGCTCAGGAAACCCTTCCTGCACTTGCCTACGCACTTCAACCGGGCGGAGAGAAATACGCATCACTCACCGAAGTAGGCTTCGCGCCTTCCTTGTCACAGGCGGCTTTAAGGCATTCACAGCCACATTCGAAGATTTGCATGGACTGGCGCAATTGCCCGGTCTGGCAGTTCAGCAGTTGATGCGTAACGGGTACAGCTTTGGCGCAGAAGGTGACTGGAAGACCTCCGCCCTTGTACGCGCCATGAAGTCATGAGTGCCGGATTGAAAGGCGGTGCCTCGTTCATAGAGAATTACACCTACCATTTCAGCGTCAACGGTGATAAAGTTCTTGGCGCGCACATGCTTGAAATCTGCGAATCGATTGCATCGACCAAACCAAAACTGGAAAGCCTTCCGCTCTCTATCGGCGGGAAGGCCGATCCCGTCCGATTGACATTCGACGCCCATATGAGACCTGCTGTTGGAGCATCCATCATGGATATAGGGCAACGATTCCTTATCGTCGCCAATGTGGTGGATGTGGTTCCGACCGATGCGTCTCTTCCCAAACTCCCGGTCCCGGGTGCGCTATGGATACCACGCCCCGAACTGAAAGTTGCCGCCTGGCTCTACGCGGGCGCACCGCATCGGCTTCAGCTATGCTGTTACTCCCGGACACTTGAAAGATTTCGCCGAGACGGTGAATATCGAATTCATATTGATCAACAAAAACACTTATGTAGAGGAGTTCAAGGAAAGACTGCGCTGAAATGATCTCTATTACCATATGAACAGTGAACTATAGCATTCACATCTTGCAGATGCCAAGATACATCTTGTTGATTACAAGAAGGTATTTTGCAAAATGACAGAGGCAATCATGGATAAGAAAATCTTGAAGAACGATTTCCTGCACGTCGAATATCTCACCGATTCACTACGCATCATGCGACTGTCCCTCGCTGGTAAAGCCAATATGCTGGCTGATATTAGCAATATTCCTCCAACCCCCACACCTTATGGGGACTTCCATTTTCTCGGAGGGCATCGTTTATGGCATGCGCCCGAGTCCATGCCGCGTACTTACATTCCCGATGCGTCTGTCACGGTCACTGCGCTTTCCGATGGCGTTATTCTGGAAGCACAAACCGAAACGGGCACAGGCATTCGTAAAAAGATCGAAATCCGCCTCGCCCCGGATAAACCATCCCTGACGCTGACCCACACGCTCACGAATAACGGATTGTGGGCCGTGGAACTGTCCCCCTGGGCAATCACACAATTCCGCTTGGGTGGAACGGCGATTTTGCCAATGCCCGTCGGAAATGCTGATCCGGCGGGGCTACTGCACAATCGCCAGTTCTCGCTTTGGCCCTATGCGCGCATCAACGATCCGCGCGTGAACTGGGGAGATGATTTCATTTTGTTCAAGGCAGATGCGATTCTGCCGCCGTTCAAGATTGGTTACTTCAATCCACACGGCTGGCTGGCCTATTGGCTAGATGGCGTGCTTTTCCGTAAATCATTCGATGTACAAATCGGATTGCCCCATCCTGATAACAATTGCAATGCCGAAATGTACTGTAATAACCTGTTTGTGGAATTGGAAAGCATCGCTCCACTTGTGAAACTCTCCCCTGGAGCGTCGGTGCATCATATCGAAACGTGGGATCTTTTTGACAAAGCTGATTCCCTGCCGGAGGAAATACAGGCGGTTCTTTCCACGAACTGATCGAAGCTTTTACAAAGCAGCGACATTGTGCAGGTTGATCGTGGCGAAACAATCAAACGGGCAAGACCCGCGTAGTCATTGCGACAGGGCCGTCACAGCAGAACAGGTGAATTATCTGCCGCAATTTCTGCTCACACACATCGTCTACTCTGCCCTCTTGACCTGAAACGTATCGAAATCCCGCGCTACGGAGGTATTGGGGAAAATCTCCTGTGCCTCCTTCAACACGTCCTTTTCGCGGTAACGGCGGGAAATATGGGTGAGAATCAATTTCTTAACGCCCGCCTTCAACGCCAATTCCGCGCCCTGACGCGCCGTCAAGTGTGAAAACTCACCCGCCATTTCGGCTTCTTCATCCAGATACGTAGATTCGATCACGAGCGCGTCCGCGTCGCGGCAAACCTCGAGCAGGTTATCTGTTCTACCGGTATCCCCCACCACGACCAGTTTCACGCCCCGTTGCAGCGGGCCCAGCACATCATCCGGCTTGATCCGCCGTCCGTCGGGCAGGGTGATCTCGTTGCCCGCGACCAACTCCTTGCGTTCCGGTCCGAACGGGACGCCCAGTTCCGTCGCCTTCTCATTCAGGAACGGACGCCGCGCATTGCCTTCAAAAACATATCCCAGGCAATCCGGTCCGCGGTGACTGACCGGGAACGCGCTCACAGTGAAATCATCGGCTTCAAAAAAAGTGCCGGGTTTGATCTCGTTCAACCGCAGCGGCATCGGAGGCGTGTTGCCGCGTAAAACCACGCCATACAATAGGTCGTGGACACGGTCGAGCGTGAAACGCCCGCCGAAAATTTCGAGTTCCTCGATGGCTTCCCAACGCAGGAAGGTACTGAGCAGACCGCCCAGCCCGAGAATGTGATCGAGATGTCCATGCGTCAGCAGGATGCGTGAGAGATTCTTAAAGCCCGTGCCTGATTGCAGGATCTGTCGCTGTGTGCCCTCGCCGCAATCGACCAGAAAACGATATTCGTCGTGTTTGACGATCTGCGCGGACAATCCGCGCTTTGCCGAGGGCGCCGAGGCGGATGTACCAAGAAAGAGTATTTCAAACAAAATGGAATCCTTAAATGTGACGTTGTTTCGTAATTTTACCCTACCAGGCGCCGCGTTCATGACAAAACCAAGTCCAGCGCATGAATGGGCGCAAAAGAAAAACAGACCATTTGTGCTATACTTCAAAACATGCCACTCAAGACTCCGCCATCAAAATCGGAAGGGAAATCCAAAGGTACGACTCCTCCGCGCGGCAAAGGGGATGGAAAGTCCGCTTCGAGACGGAAAGCGCATCACCCTGAGCCGGAGGTTGTTTCCGTTTCCTGGTGGGATTCCCTCTCCGCTGAGCGCAAACTCGACGTGGTCGGCGCGGTCATGGCGGTGGTGGGACTGCTCACCTCGCTCATCCTGTTCTCCGCCCAACGCAGCGCAGTGACCGGGAGCATGGTGCGCGTGTTAAGTCAGGTCTTCGGTTGGGGAATTTATGTTTTGCCCGTCGGCTTGATCGTGATGGGCTTGTGGCTTGTCCTGCGCCGCATCGAAAAACTCCCGCCGCTTTCGCTCGAACGCGCCACCGGCATCATTCTTTTCTTCGTGTGGCTTCTGGCGGCAATGCACTCGTCCATCGCCGCGCCCGAAATGGCGGAACAAGCCGCTCTGGACGGCGCAGGCGGCGGGTACATCGGCAGCTTGATTCAGCGGTTCCTGTTCAACAACCTCGGAACAGCGGGCGCCTGGATCATCCTGCTGGCATGGCTGGTCATCACCATGACGATGATCTTCGACATTTCGGTCGAGGACCTGTTCCGGTGGGTCAGCCCGATTTTCGCGAAGGCTCGTGAGATGCTTGCCAGACAACAAACACAAACCACCCAGTCCTTATCGCCAGAGGGAGCCGAAGTCGCATCCAATGGGTACACGCCCTTAAACCGACCGGAGCCTGTCGTGACACCCGTCGCGCCTGGCACGCCGGTGACCACCACCAAGCCAATGAGTCCGGTCATTAACTGGCAATTGCCGAACGTCAAGGATATTCTCGATTCCGGCGCCGCTCCCTCGGTCAATGAAGAGTTCATCCAACAGCGCGCCCGCTTGATTCAGGAAACGCTGGCATCCTTTGGCGCTCCCGTTCAAGTGGTGGAGATCAACCGGGGGCCGACGATCACGCAATTCGGCGTGGAGCCACTCTTCGTCGAGACTCGAGCCGGGCGGACGAAGGTCCGCGTCAACAAAATTGCCTCGCTGGCGGATGATCTTGCCCTCGCCCTCGCCGCGCCGCGCATCCGCATCCAGGCGCCCGTACCGGGACACAGTTACGTTGGCATCGAAGTCCCCAACGAAGAGATGACGCTGGTCGCCTTGCGTGACCTGCTCGAAAGCGAAGCCTTCCAACGAAACAAGAATCCGCTGCGGTTCGCGCTGGGCAAGGATGTGACCGGACATCCCATCAACACGACCCTCGAGAATATGCCGCATCTGCTCATCGCCGGGACGACCGGTTCCGGTAAGTCGGTATGTGTCAACGCGATATTGACCTGCTTCCTGATGTACAACACACCCGACGACCTGCGCATGATTCTGGTGGACCCCAAGCGTGTGGAGTTGACCGGCTACAACGGCGTGCCGCATCTGCTCTCGCCGGTGGTCGTGGAGATCGACCGCGTGATCGGCGCGCTGCAATGGATGACGCGCGAAATGGACAAGCGGTATCACATGTTCGCGCAGGTTGGCTCGCGCAATATCGCCGACTACAATGCCAAGATGAAATTGCAAGGCGGGAAGAAACTGCCGTTCCTCGTCATTGTCATCGACGAGTTGGCCGACCTAATGATGATCGCGCCCGGCGAAACCGAACAGACCATCACGCGTCTCGCACAGCTGGCGCGTGCCACCGGCATCCACATGATTCTCGCCACCCAGCGCCCTTCCGTGGATGTGGTGACCGGGCTTATCAAGGCGAACTTCCCGGCGCGCATCGCCTTTGCGGTGGCATCCAACACCGACAGCCGCGTCATTCTCGACCAGCCCGGCGCGGAGCGCCTGCTCGGACGCGGCGACATGCTTTTCCAGGCGCCTGACGCGCCCGCGCCTGCGCGTCTGCAGGGTGTGTTCGTCTCCGATCATGAAATCCAGAATCTGGTGGAGTTCTGGCGCAAACAGGCAGGCGGAATGAGTCCCTACGGCGCGCTGGGCACACCCGTGGACATTCCCGCCTCCGACATCCCGCTAAAACAGACCGAAATGTTCGAGGACATGTCCCCTGCGGAGAAGAACGTCGACCCCTTACTCGCCGAAGCCATCGACTTCGTCCGCCGCGAAGGACGCGCCTCCGTGTCCATGCTCCAGCGCCGAATGCGCATCGGCTACACCCGCGCCGCCCGCATCGTAGATATGATGGAAGACAGGGGCATCGTTGGTCCACCCGAGGGAACGTCACAGGTGAGAAAGATTCTGGATTACGGTCCCACCGCGCCGCCAAAAGATGATGGAGCGTAAATTTGATATAATTCTTTCCATGCCCTGATAGTTCAATGGACAGAACAAGGCACTCCTAAGGCTTAGATGTAGGTTCGATTCCTACTCAGGGCACACATGTGTGCATCAGGTAAAATTTTTCTTACAGAATTCTTATGTAACAACTCTTGATTTGTTACATAAGCTGTAGTAATATAAAAAGCGATGAACGCTAGGGTGCCCCCCTCACCCTGGCGTTCATCATTTTAATCTGGCCAAAAGTTTTCAATCCCTCTCACAAGGCCAGGTCTTGCAAGAAGGACTTTGTAACGCCATTATTTCACAACCTTCTCCAACGCTTCTCCAAATCTTTCCAATTCATCCAGTGTGTTGTAATGCACCGGTCCAATACGAACCATACCGCCCGCGTCCAACAACCCCATCCGTTCCACGATTGCCAGGGCGTAATTGTGCCCATTCCAGACATAAAAGCCCAGTCTGCCCAGTTCATCGGCGATTCGCTCCGGGTCTTTTCCGTCCACGGTAAACGAGACTGTGGGCACGCGCTCATCGAGGTGCTCCAGGTCCGTTACACCGTGGATGCGCGTCCCCGAAATTGATTGAACAATTCCAATTAATTTTCTGGACAATTCCTTCTCATATGCCTGCATGGCAGACATGCCCACCTTGAGTTCCAGCCGGCGACCGGAGAAACCCGCCTCCCTCCAAGCCTGAACCTGACCCGCCCCGAACTGCATTCCCAGCCACTGGAGATATTCCAGCGCGCCTAACACACCTGCGATTCCTTCATGGTTTTGCGTGCCGGTCTCGAATTTATATGGCAATTCATTCGAAGCCGGGCGGACTTTGTACGCCTTCAACTCACTGAGCCGGTCATACTTTCCATACAACGCGCCTGCATGTGGCCCGAAAAATTTATAGCTGCTGCAAACAAGGAAATCACAACCGATGTCCTGCACGTCAATCGGTCCATGCGGCGCGTATTGCACCGCGTCGATATACACCAGCGCGCCCGCGTCATGCGCCATCTTTGTCAGCATCTTGACCGGGTTCACCGTCCCCAGCAAATTCGACGCGTACCCGAACGCCGCAATCTTCGGCTTCCTGTCCAACGCACGGGCAAAATCATCGAGGTCGAGTTTTCCCTGCTCCACATCGATATCCACCCACAGCAAATTACATCCTTTATCCTCCGCCACCAGCATCCACGGTGAAATGTTGGCGTCATGATCGAGCCGCGTTACAAGAATATTATCGCCCGGCTGCAAATTCCGCGCCAGCGTGCGGGACATGTGCAGGGTAAGCGTGGTCATGTTGTTGCCGAAGATGATTTCCTCCGGGCGCGAGGCGTTCAGAAAATCCGCCATTGCCGCGTGCGCCTCGTACAATACCTCGTCCGACCGGCGGCTGGTCTCAAACCGTCCCTCGTGGTTGGCATTACATTCGAGTAAATATCGGTTGATTCGGTCGAGGCTGGGCTTCGCGATCTGCGTCCCGGCTGGGTTGTCCAAAAAAACGGCGGGGCGATCTAGGGATGGGAATTGCTGGCGAACCAGGTTTACATCGTAGGTCATGTTTTCATCTTTAGTGGTTATGATATTGCCAGTTCTTCGGCTTTGGCGAACTCTTCGGGCGTGTTCACATTCCAAAACGCCAGCCCGGACGGGTCATATTTCCTCACATCCTCGGACGTAAGCGTGTGGACTTTCACTTGTGGGAACCACGCGATGACCTTCCATTGACCGGCATCGATGGCGGCTTCAATGGCGGGAAGACAAGTCGCGCGGCGGTAGACGGCATGGAACGGCTCGTAACCTTCATCGCTTTTTGCGATGACGGCATCCGCTTCTTTCTCGACGAGAAGCCTGCTCATCGCCTCGAGAAGCGCCGCACTGGCAAAAGGCATGTCGCACGCCGCCACTGCGACAATGGGTTGTGCGGCGGAGGCAATCGCAGTGTAGAGTCCGCCCAGGGCACCGCGATCAGGCTTGAGGTCCGAAAAGAGGCGCAGTCCTAAAAATCGATACTCGTCCGGGCGGTTTGTCGTCACGATCAATTCGTCTGCGATGGGGGTCAGTCGCTCGACCACGCGTTGAATGAGGGGGCGTCCCAGAAAGGGTTTGAGCGCTTTGTCCTCGCCCATACGGGAGGACGCGCCACCAGCCTGTACACAAACAGTCAGCATGGGTGTATTATAAAGGGGAGAGGTTCGTATGGCGAAGTCCATCGGTGAGTTGCTGGATCGATTAACGGTGACCGGGGAACTGTACGAAAAGCTGGAGGGCGGCGCGGTGCGGTGTTTTGCGTGCGGGCATCGCTGCGTGATCCGCGAGGGCAGGCGCGGTGTCTGCCAGGTGCGCTTCAATGAGGGAGGGGAGTTGCGTGTGCCGCATGGATATGTTGCCGCGCTGCAAAGCGACCCCATCGAGAAGAAACCCTTCTTTCACGTGCTGCCCGGCGCGAACGCCCTGACGTTTGGGATGCTCGGCTGTGACTATCACTGCGGGTACTGTCAGAACTGGCTGACATCTCAAGCCATGCGCGACCCGGCTGCGGATGTGTCGGTGAATTACATTCGGGAGATTTCCCCGAAAGGAATGGTGGAGTACGCACGCCGCACAAAGGCGTCCGTCGTTGTTTCCTCCTATAACGAGCCGTTGATCACCAGCGAGTGGGCGGCGGCGATCTTCAAGGAGGCGAAAGCAGCCGGTTTGATGTGCGCCTACGTCTCGAATGGGAACAACACGCCGGAGGTGATGAAATATCTCGCTCCGTATCTCTCTGCCTACAAGGTGGATTTGAAGTGCATGCAGGACAGGAATTATCGCAAATTGGGCGGCGTGTTGCAGAATACTCTGGACGGAATCAAGCGCGCACATGAGATGGGATTGTGGGTCGAGATCGTGACCCTGACGATCCCTGGGTTTAACGATTCGAATGAGGAGTTGTGGGATGCGGCGCGTTTCATCGCCGGTGTCTCGCGTGACATTCCGTGGCATGTGACCGCGTTTCACAAGGATTACAAGATGACCGATCCCGACAACACCGACGCGAAGACGCTTCTGCGCGCCGCCGAGATCGGGAAGGAGGCAGGGCTGAGATACGTCTATGCGGGGAATTTGCCGGGACGGGTCGGGGAGTACGAAGATACCTTCTGCGCGGGATGCAACTTCCGGCTGATTCGCAGAACCGGGTATGTCATCCATGAGTATCACGTGACCGGCGAGGGAGCTTGTCCGAAGTGCCATATGAAGGTGCCGGGTTTATGGCACGCAGACCCCTCCAGAGTAGTATTAAATGGGCTGGGAATTCCTTTGCCCATTCATTAAATATCTTTTTGCTGTATAATCTGCTCACTCACTTGGAAGGAGGTGCTTCGCCGCATAGTTATTCCCCCTTTTCCCCGTACTACATACAACAGTAAGTAATCCCAACCCTAATTTCTCTCAGGAGGAGAAACGTGAAACGAAACCTTTTTGCTTTACTGTCGCTGTTGGTGCTCGCCAGCATGGTTCTGGCGGCCTGCGGCGGCGGTGCGGCGACTGAAGCGCCTGCTACCGAAGAACCAGCGCCTCCCCCCACGGAAGCGCCTGCCACCGAGGCCCCCACTGAAGCCCCAGCCATGCCTGAATTCGAGGGTAAATCCTTGATGGCGGCTGACTGCGATTCGACCGGCATCATCAAGGGCGTGGAGGCCACCGGTCAATATGAAGTGACCTTCACCCTGTGCCAGCCCGATCCCGCCTTCCTCTCGAAGATTGCCTTCAGCGTGTATGGCATCTATCCCGAGGAATGGCTTGAAGCCACTGCCGGCGCGGAAGGCCGCACCAGCGAAGGTCTTGAGAAACCCATCGGCACCGGTCCCTACATGGTCAGCGAGTGGAACCGCGGCGAAAGTATCACCTTCACCGCCAATCCCAACTACTGGGGCGATGCGCCCGCGGCAGAGACGCTGGTCTTCCGCTGGTCGACCGAGTCCGCCGCCCGCCTGCTTGAGTTACAGTCCGGCACAGTGGATGCCATCGACAATGTCGGTCCCGAAGATTTCGAGACCGTCAGCAATGACGCGAACCTCAAACTGATGGAACGCCCGGCATTGAACACCTTCTATATTGCGATGACCAACACATTTGCGCCGTTCGATAATCAGGCTGTTCGTCAGGCGATTGCCAAGGGTATTGACCGTCAGCGCATCGTGGACACCTTCTATCCTCCCGGATCCGAGGTCGCTTCCCACTTCACTCCCTGCGCCATCCCCAACGCCTGTGTTGGAGATCCCTGGTATGAATTCGATCCGGAGGCCGCCCGCGCTGAATTGGCTGCCGCCGGTTTCCCCGATGGTTTCAAGACCAAGCTGTACTATCGTGACGTGGTTCGCGGCTATCTGCCGCAGGTCAGCAATGTGGCTCAGGACATCCAGGCTCAGTTGAAGGAAAACCTCAACATCGATGCTGAGATCGTCGTCATGGAATCCGGCGCCTTCATCGAAGAGTCCTCAGCCGGACGCCTCGATGGCTTCTACCTGCTCGGTTGGGGCGCAGATTTCCCGCATGTGACCAACTTCTTGGATTACCACTTTGGCGCCGCCAACCCGCAATTTGGCAACCAGTCGCCAACCTACACCGAAATTTTGGCGCAAGCCGCCCAGATCGCGGACGTAGCCGAAGCTGCTCCCCTGTACGAACAGGCGAACAACGCCATCCGCGAATATGTTCCGATGATCCCTGTGGCTCATGGTGGGTCCGGAACCGCCTGGCGCGCTGATGTGACCAACCCGCAAGCCAGCCCGCTCAGCAATGAGGTCTTCTATGTTTCCGATCCCGGTGGGCGCGATGTCTTCGTCTGGATGCAAAACGCTGAACCGATCAGCCTGTTCTGCGCTGACGAGACCGACGGCGAATCTCTGCGTGCCTGCGAACAGGTTGTGGAAGCTCTCTACAGCTACGAGATCAACGGCACTGCAGTCGAGCCTGCCCTGGCTGAGTCTTGTGAACCGAATGACACGCTGGACGTTTGGGTCTGCACCCTGCGCCAGGGCGTGACCTTCCACGATGGCACGACCTTCGACGCGAACGATGTGGTGGCAACCTTCACCATGGGTCTCGATGCTTCGTCACCGCTCCACAAGGGCAATACGAATGTGTTCGAGTACTACGACTATCTCTGGGGCTTGATGAACAAGCCCCAATAGTCGGGAGAAACCTTGCAAGACATACGGGATGGCAGAATATTGCCATCCCGTATTCGCAAAGGAGAGCTGGTTAAATGGTTCAATACCTGTTACGGCGTGTCATAGCATCCATCCCGGTATTATTTGGAATTTTGATCGTTACATTCATTATCGCGCGTGTGATTCCCGGCGATCCCTGCCGCGCCATTCTCGGAGAAAAAGCCACGGCGGAGATTTGCGAACGTTTTATCGAACTGCATGGACTGGACAGACCCATCCATGAACAACTCTTCATTTACATGGGTGAGGTTCTGCGCGGTGATTTTGGAGAGTCCATTCGCTTCAGCATGCCTGTTACACGTCTGCTGATCGAACGCCTCCCTACGACCGTCGAATTGAGCATCTCGGCCCTTTTGGTAAGCCTTGTTATTGGCATTCCTCTTGGTATTATTTCTGCGGTAAAACATAATTCCTACATCGATGTAATTACAATGGTATGGGCAAATATAGGAGTCTCAGTGCCCGTGTTCCTGCTCGGACTGATGCTGGCATATGTATTTTCCCTCCTATTGAAGGATACCCCGTTCTGGCTCCCCCCATCCGGGCGCGTCAGCCCGGGAGTCCCCGACGACCCCTTTTACGAAGTCTGGAAATTGACGGTACCCGAATCCGGGTTTTTGCCGGCATTCTACCAGTTCATCAGCAGGCTCAACATCCTGAACGCCTTGTTGACATCCAACTGGGAACTTCTCAAAGACTCGATCAAACATCTCATCCTGCCGTCGTTAGCACTCGGCACAATCCCCATGGCATTGATTGCCCGCATGGCACGCTCCGCCATGCTCGACGTGCTTGGGCAGGATTACATCCGCACTGCGCGCGCCAAAGGATTACGGCAACGCGTGGTTGTAATGAAACATGCCTTTCGGAACGCGCTGCTCCCGCTCGTGACAATCATCGGGCTTTCATTGGGAAGCCTGCTCGGCGGTGCAGTCCTGACCGAAACGATCTTCGGACTCTCCGGCGTGGGACGCACCTTGTTCGAAGCAATCACCGCACGCGACTACGGTATCGTCCAGGCATTTACAGTTGTGATCGCCGTCTTCTTTGTAATCATTAACCTGCTCGTAGACCTCTCCTACAGCTACCTCGATCCCCGTATCCGGCTTGAATAGGTCGATCCATGACAAACGCTGAAAACAAAATCGCAACGCTAGACGCAGAAGGCATTTCCCTCAAGTCGGTTAGTTTATGGCAAATTACATGGCGGAGGTTATTTCGCCGCCTATCTGCCGTTGTCGGGATGATAGTACTGGGCGTCTTGATCGTGATCGCGCTCACTGCACAATGGCTGGCACCATATGACCCGATCGTCCCCATGATGGACCTGACTCCTCCGGAGCCTGTCAAGGCGCGTCAGGATCCGTGCATTCATCTTTTTGGCTGTCCCAGGGATCAACCTCAACATATCGCAGGCATCGATGGCAACGTTCGCGACCAGTTCAGCCGGCTGTTGTACGGCGCCCGCCTGAGCCTGATGATCGGCTTCTCCACCGTGGGGTTTGCCATCATCATCGGAACGATACTCGGCGCGGTTGCCGGTTATCTTGGCGGCTGGGCGGATAATGTCATCATGCGCTTCATGGACGTGTTACTGGCATTTCCATCCCTGCTCCTGGCGATTGCCATCGTCACGGTTCTAGGTCCAGGACTGATTAATGCTCTGCTTGCCATCGGCATTGTCTCCATCCCGGCATACGCACGCGTCGTACGCGCCAGCGTACTATCAGTGCGTGAGATGGAATACGTCTCCGCAACGCGCGCCCTGGGTGGGTCGAACATCCAAATCCTGTTCCGCCGCATCCTGCCCAACGCCCTGACACCGCTGATCGTGCAAGGAACGCTCGGCATCGCCACCGCCATTCTGGATTCCGCCGCGCTCTCCTTCCTCGGTCTCGGCGCACAACCGCCCACCCCGGAATGGGGAGCCATGCTGGGCGCGGAACGCAATCAAGTCTTCACCGCCCCTCACTTGGTCTTCCTCCCCGGCATCGCCATTGCCCTAACCGTGCTCTCCTTCAACCTTCTGGGAGATGGACTGCGCGACGCCCTAGACCCGAGATTGGCGCACGTCAGTTGAGACACGTAAAACATCTTATAAAAAGAGCGACGGCTTATCACCGTCGCTCTTTTTGGATCTACGAAACGCCTCTCCGTTGGACCCGGAGGCTGGCCGCCATTTCCTTGATTTTCTCGGCCCCGATAAGGACTCCCGCGCCGCCCAATATCAGCAGTGGCCCAACGAACGTCATCGCCGCGTTGAACGCGTCCGCGTAGTTGATCCCGTTCCACGTGTGCGTTCCCGCCATCGTATACTGAATGGTCAGCGTCATGATACCGAGGAGACTTGTCGCCGCGCCGCCTGCCATCCGGTTGTCGTGTCTGTCACTTTTTTCAAAGTCCACACCGCTCCAAATGAACGGGATACGAAAAAGCAGGAAGACCACGAGTGTCAACACAGTCGTGTACACGACCGCATCCACCGGCATGGAATTGCCGCGCAACATGCGCGACATATAAATATGGAAGAAACCGACCACCGCTCCAACGGTCAATGCTTGCAGACACATTGTGTATGCATCAGACGCGCCCTTTACAAGTTTGACCGTTGCCCAAATACCCCAAACGCCAATCGCGACCCCTGCGATCACGAACAGGATATATAACCATTGGAAGGACGCGAGCGCTGTCATGCTTCCAAATTTTGTCGGGAAGAGGGCAGCGCAGGTCGTTCCGACCCCGCCCAGCAGAGTAAAACCGCCTGTCAATGCCATTAGCACGATTCCGATGAAGCGCAGGGTCTTAGCAAAGAAACTATTATGGGACATTGTGTATTCCTTTTGTATAAAAAAAGCAGGTCACGCTTGAAGCGTGACCTGCACGTTATCCGAATTTGAAGCCCGCTACAAAACAGGCAGTCATGAGCATCAACAGCCCCGGCAATATTTTCAATATTGTTTCCCTCGGGACAATGGGTTTGCCTGCCTTGAGGAACGATAGCAGCAATCCACCCAGACCGATCATCGCGCCGCCCAAGCCAACCAGCGCAAAAAGCGGATTCATCGTCCCGTTTGCGGCGAGGATGCTCGGCAGGAGGAAGATGGTCATGCCCGCCACGCCGTGGACAATGGCGATGATGATCGTCGGCAATTTGTTCTTGATGGGGAGCGAGCGGGTGAAACTTACAGCCGCGAATCCGATGAGGGTAAAGAGCAAGTAGGAGGTCCGGTATGAAGCGAGGTGCTCCCAGACAAGTCCCAATGAGATGCTCAACGGGATGATGGTCGAGACAATGACTACGATGGGCGAATCCAACACTTCGAAACCAAGGATGACCATGAGCAATCCCGCCACGAGCAGGACACCGAATCCGATGGTGTAGGCGGTGATGGGAACCGTCCCCAGACCGTCAATGCCCACCGCGACCTGATAGCCAGCCAACAGGCCCATGAGAAGCAATAGGAGGCGGTCAATGGAGGTCATTTTCATGATAGGATCCCTCCTCTCTTTGCGAGAGAGGGGTGGGTTAGGGCTAGACCGAAAGCAGGATCATCGAGATGAGCATATACAACGATGCATACTTGAACAAACTGAAGTTGACACGCTCTGACGGGCGGAACACGGTGGCAAAGGATAGTAACAATAAACCGGAGGAAAGCACCACCAGCAATCGCATAACGCCCGCCTGCACGCCGATCATCACGCCCGCGACGCCGATGCTTGCCGCGGCAATAATGGATGATAACGCAATAACCGCGCGCGTGGTGTCGAGTCCATACGTGGATGGGAAGGTTGGTACGCCTGCCGCATTGTAATCGTCCGCGAACTTGATGCTGAAGGTTAGTGTGTGCGTGGGAATCCAGAACAATACCGCCGCGGCAAGCAGCAAGCCGATGATCTCGATCTCACCCACCGCCAGAACGCGTCCTGCCAGAATGGGCATGGCACCGGAGATGCCGCCCCACAGGATGCTCCAGCAGGTACGGCGTTTGAGCCACAACGTGTACACAACCACATCGAAAAACCAGCCCGCGAACACAACTACCCCATACAGAGGATCAATTGCCACCGCCCAACCCACGCCAAGAGTTGTGATCGCCATACCGACAGTGAACACTTCCGCACGGGTGAGTTCACCTGAGGCGGCGGGACGTTTCTTCGTGCGCTTCATCTTCGCGTCGATGTCGTGGTCGTGCCACATGTTCATGATGGTAGAGCCGCTGATGGAGAGGAATAGGCTGGCAGACATGACCAGCAGGAGCGCGAGGTCCACCGTTCCGTGCGCGCTCATGTAGCCAGCCACACCGGTGGCTAAGAGCAATCCGGTTTGAAGCGGTTTGATCAACGTCCAGAATTGGGCAAACTTCACTGAGAATGGCATACTGGATGGTTTTGCAGTGGTGGTCATGGATTCTCCTGAAATACAAATAAATGCAAACAGGCAAAAGTATACTTGTCTATGTGTATCCCTGTCCACTTTCTTACTTGTCTCTCACACACCGGAACCCGACGCCAGGACTGTAATAGGTAGGTGTGGCATTATTACGCACCCATAGGCGCAGGTCCATATCGTAGGTGTCCTTCGAGCCGCCGCGCATGAAGCGGTAATGCATCCCTTCGTAAACATCTCCCATCCATTGCCAGACGTTGCCCGCCATATCGTAGAGTCCGTATGGAGAGGCAGAATTAAGCGTTTGGTAGTCGCCGTATTTCTTTCCATTGTAAAAGCCGACGGGACTTGTGCGTGAGCCGAAGGAGTTCATATCTTCGAACGGGTCGCGGCTGGAATAGAAGTTGGCGTTTTCGCGCGCGATCTCGTCACCCCATGGGAAAGGACGCGCATCGATGCCACGCCCGGCTTTTTCCCATTCCATTTCTGTAGGAAGACGCCAGTCATAATATTCGCAATAACCCCACGCACCAAACCAGGTGACCATCGTCATCGGATGATTCTCGTATCCAGGCTGGATCGTGAATCTGCCACCGTCAAATTTGACCCTCTGCGCCGGGTCATTCAGCGGGATGAAGAGCCAGTCGCCCGCATCGATTCTTTCCTCATGCTTGACTCCGTGAAACTCATCGCCGGGGTAAAAACCGACAATTTGTTCGCCATCGAGTTTGACGTACCCGTCGTCAAGCGCCGCGTTGAGGAAATTCACGTACTGGGCAGTGGTCACATCGGTGATCATAATTTCATAAGCGTCGGTCGTTTCAACATCTTCGTGTTGACCGAAGTAGAATTCTCCCGCGGGGATTTGCGCCCAGGTGTTGGGGTCAATGCCCGTATCGAACGCCGGTATCGGAGCGTTCAGGTCAACAGGGACGCATGAGGCGATTAACGCGGCAAACAGGATGAGGCTTGGAAAGAGGCGTTTCATTGGTTCACCTCCTGCGCAAGTTCGTGAGTCTGCTCTTCTGTCCAGCGTCCTTTGTTCTTGAACAGGTCGATCAACCTCCAGGCCATTACAACGGCAAGAATCACAAGCAGCGTGCCGAGACCGAAGTCAATCAGATACATCAACAGATTGACCAGCGGTTGCTGCTCGGCTTCAGTGATGAAGAGCCGTTTCATTTCGAAGACCGTGACTGCGCCGAAGGCAATATCCGAAAGGACGATGATCAGCCAGCCGTACCATTGCCGAACCCGGCCCTTCAGCCCGATCATGTCACCGTAGTACATGAGGATGATAGTGGCGACGATGGCGGAGAGTACGTGCCAGTGACCGGTCAGTTCGATGCGCTCCTCACGGGCGGGCCAGACGCGGAATATCTCGTCGAGTTTGACCGCCATGAAAATGCCAATGCCGCTGGTGGTAAAGTTCATGAAGAGCATCTGCCAGGTGGGGCCAAAGCGGAGTGGGTCGCGCAAGAGTGCGCGCAGTTTCTGCCCGAAGGTCGGTTTGGCGATGCCTGTCGTCCCCTCGCGGATGAGTTTTCCCCAACTCCAGATGAGCAGGAAAAGCGCCGCCAGCATGGACGGTGTCGCGCCAACGTAGATGATCATGTGCGCGATGGGTTCCAGCGGTGTGACCACACCCCATACACCCAGATTAAGCACAATCGTGCCGAGAATCATGAGCGGCATGGCGGCTTTGTGCCATCCGCCCTTGAAGTTGAGCCAGCGCCCGATGATAAGTGTGATCATAATACAGATCAATGCCAGCATGATGTGCAGGTGCCCGATGACCGAATATTCCATCGTCGTTTTTTCGGGATAACGAATGATGTTCTCGGCGAGGAAGACCTCAAATCCATTGCCGAAGAACGAACCGGGCACTGCGCCGAACAACGCCGAAATGACGGTGGTCACGGCGGTGGCGAAGAAGGCGGTGCGCTCGAGGTCAAGTCCGCTTTTGGTGTGGGCATAGGCTTTATCGGTGACGTAGTATTCCGGGTTCCAGGGATAGAGCGCAATACACAACATCACACCAGCAAAGAAGACCAACGACAAGCCAAAGATGTACAATCCGTGGAAGGCCCAATTGTGGCCAAAGTAGGCAAACCCCATGCCGAAAACCATGGTCACGATGTAGCCAACCGTGATGATGGCATTGATGGCGGTCTTGAAAAACGGTTTTATCTTCAACAAGCCCGTGATCATATAGGTCTCGATGGCGACAATTGCCATGGCAATGGAGTGATACAGGATGATGATGCGTCCCTCACGTTCCGATTGCACGATCTTCATGCCGAGGGCTTTAATGACCACGTCGCGCACGCCCAACTCCGCCATCGGCCCCGACAACATGCCCCACACGGCAGTGACGACAGCGACCATGGCAATGGCAACCAGGATTAGACCCTTGGTGGAATTAAAAAGATAGTTGAAGCGGGTTTTGATAAATTGCATTTGGACTTCCTTTTGGTAATTGGCAATTGAACGGGCGCAAACGCCTTGCTTCAATTACCAACTACCAATCCCTACCTGCCAATCATCCCCTCTTCGCAAACCCCAACGCGTACGCGCTGCTCATCAGGAAAAGCAGGGGAGTTAGAATGGTCATGACCAGTTCAGGGCTGAAGAACAATAACTGACTTCCCATCGTGATGAATGCCAGCGCGACACCTCCCAGCCCGATCAACGCGCCGCCGATGCCGACCCACCAGAATCCCTTGGGCGCACCCTTTGCCACGAACGGACCGATGAAAATCACAAGCCCCGCCACACCATGGAAGAGCGGCACAGCGATCTTCTTGAGCGCATCCATCCCGCCGATGCTGGTGATCGCAATGGCAAGGAAGCCGATTACGGCGAACCACTTGAAATACTTCTTCCAGGAGGGGAAATACTCCTCGGCAAGCCCCATCGAGATTCCCAGCGGAATCAGGCTCGCAACTGTCAGCACATAGGGTGAAGACAGAATTCCCAACCCCAGGAAGATGAGCAAAAGCCCCGAAACCAAAAGCACCGCAAAGCCCATCAGATAGTACAGGTTATGCAGTGCCTTGTTCAGGTTGTACCGCTGCCAGAAATACCAGCACAGGTACGCGGCGATCAAGCCGGTGAGCAGAAGGAAGACTTTGTCTAACATCGCATTCTCCTCGTATGAAATTATCTTTCTTTGTGAATTATTACACAAATACAAAATAAAAACTGTGACTTAGGTCACAATTTCAAGGAGAATTATATTTTCGTATCGCGTTTCAACAAATCATCTGTAGTTTCCCTGCGAACGATCAATTTCGCTTTCCCCGCTTCCAGCATCAGCACTGCCGGACGCCGTGCGCCATTGTAATTGGACGACATACTCAAATGATATGCCCCCGCCACCGGGATGGCGATCAGGTCGCCTTCCTGGATTTTTGGCATCGGCAGATCTTCGATGATGATATCTCCGGACTCGCAATACGGACCCGCCACAGACACACGTTCGCTTCTTTCGCGACCGACGCCTGATACCGGCAAACAGGAATATCTCGCCCCATACAGCGCGAACCGCGGATTATCCGCCATGCCGCCGTCGGCGAGCAGCCAGGTCTTGTCGCCGCGCTTCTTCACCGCGCCAACCCGATAGATGGCAACACCCGCCCGCGCCACCAAACTTCTTCCCGGTTCCAAATGCAAGTGTGGAAGTTCTAGCCCGCGACGCCGGCAACCTTCGATCACCGCCTCTGCGACCCCGCGCACATAACTATCAATGGACGGATTCGGCAATTCATCTTCGTGATAGGCGATGCCCCATCCACCGCCGGGACAGAAATGCCACTCGCCTTTGAATCCGATTTCTTTTGCAAGATCGAGCGCCAGTTCAATTGCCGGAATCAACGGCTCCGGGTCGCGGAAGTTGGAACCTTGGTGGAAATGGATTCCCGTGAGGGGCAGGTTATTTTCATTGCAGAATATTGCCGCAACGAGAATTTCCTCGCGCGTCATGCCAAACTTGCTGTCGTGTTGACCAGTCTGTGTATGGGCATGATGTGTGGAAACGGCAATGCCGGGCAGAAGACGCAGCCAGAAATTCGGGAATGGGGGTTGATGATTGATAATTAATAAATGGATTCGTTCCAATTCAGTGATGTTGTCAACAACAACCGTTCCTGCATGTTCAATCGCCGCCTTCAAATCGTCAATTGATTTATTCACCCCATGCACAAGGATGTACTCACGCGGAACGCCAGCCGCAACTGCAATCTTAATTTCTCCCTCGCCCGTGCAATCGATAAAGAAATCATGCTCTTGCGTCCATTGGGCGATGGCTTTGCACAGAAAGGCTTTGCCTGCATAGGTGATATGAGCGGAGGCAGGATAATGCGCGGTTAACGCGTCCGTGTAGGATTGGGCAGAGGCATCCAAGGTGGCGCGGTCGTATATATATAACGGAGTCCCATGTTCGGCTGAGAGGGAGGCGAGGTCATGTCCCGCGATGGTCAACGAATCCCTTTCGACCCTTGTCGAAATGGGGAAGAGCAAGAGACGGTCCATATATCACGATGAAGTTATTCGCCGAAAAAGAGATCCCACCATACTTCCCACTTTTGCATCGGGGTGGGGACAGGCACCGGGGTGACCGAAAGGATGGGTGCGGAACCCGGCTCTCCCACAGGAACGACAGGAAGGTCGCCATCCTGAATGTAATGCCCATCGGTGCGCGCCCACTCCTCCACAGCGGCGGTCGAGTTGGCGTAGGCGACAGCCGTCTCCAGGGCATATTGGGTCTGCACCGCCTGGGTCGCCTGCGTGCGCGCCAGTTCGTTTTGTTGATGCAACATGTTGAGCTCTTCCAACCGGCGGTTGAACTCCAGCACGATGAAGACCAGCACAAAAATGCCGATGATGACTGCCACGCGCCGCACATTGACGGGAAGGTTGATCATGACATTAATCTTAATCGTTATCGTAATCCCTGACAAGCGACTATAATCTGTGCTGGCACTTCGCAGGTAACCGACACTTGCGAAGCGACTGTCACCTTATCATGGAGTTGTTCATGCCGAAAGTAAAACAGATCAATCATGTTGCCGTTGTTGTGGAGGATATGGAAAAGGCGCTTTCCTTCTGGAGGGACGCGTTGGGGATGGAATTGCACGAGCTGCGCGACGTGCCCGCCGAACAATCGCAGGTTGCCTTCCTGCCGCTTCCCGGCTCGGAGGTGGAACTGGTTCAGCCTACGACGGATGATTCGGGCATTGCGAAATATCTCGCCAAACGCGGTCCCGGAATGCACCACGTTTGCCTCGAAGTGGACGATATTATTGGGATGATGACGCAATTGAAATCCAGAGGCGTGCGTCTCATCAATGAAGAGCCGCGCATCGCCGCCGATGGAAAACGTTATGCCTTCATCCACCCTGAAAGCACCTCCGGTGTGCTGGTGGAGTTGTATCAGATCTAAGCCTGCAAGCCTGAGAGGTCTTCCAAGACTTGTCAGGTTTATCACTTTGTAACTTTTCCCTCCCTTAATCCAGAAAACATTCGCTGATTTCTGTGTTGTAATTACTGTCATGCTCGATACTATCGAAACCACCCTTCGCGAACAATGCGGACTCGTCAAAGACCGTCCCATCGTAGCGGGCGTTTCCGGCGGACCGGACAGTCTGTGCCTGATGAGCGTCCTGCGCAAAACCGGGTATCGGATCATCGTTGCGCATTTCAACCACAAATTGCGCGCCGACTCGGACGCCGACGCCAACGTGGTCGAGCAGACCGCTGCCCGCCTCAACATCGCGTCGGTCATCGAAAGCGGCAATGTGCGCGAATTCGCAGAAACAGAAAATTTGTCCATCGAGGAAGCCGCGCGCACGCTGCGGTATCGTTTCCTCATGGAACAGGCACGGCGGTTCCGGGCACAGGCCGTGGCGGTCGGTCACACCGCGGACGACCAGGTCGAAACCGTGCTCATGCACTTCCTGCGCGGCGCGGGGCTTTCCGGACTCAAGGGCATGACCCACCGCACGATCATCAAGACTTTCGACCCTGAAATCCCCATCGTGCGCCCGCTGCTGGACATCTGGCGCGAGGAAACGGTCGTCTACTGCGCGGCAAACGGCTTCCGCCCGCGGCACGACCCGAGCAACGCCTCACTTGATTTCTTCCGCAACCGCCTGCGCCACCTGCTCATCCCGGCGCTCGAGTCATACAATCCGCGTTTTCGCGAGGTGGTCTGGCGCACATCGCGTTCATTGGCAGGCGACCATGAGATCGTTGCACAAGCACTTGCAGAGGCGTGGAAGACTTGCGTGGTGCAGGAAAGCGCGGATTTCGTCGCCTTCGACTCTTCCGCTCTGGGCAAGCGCCCGGTCGGACTCCAACGGAACCTGATCCGCCATGCAATCGAACTCATCCGCCCCGACGAGCTGGATATCGGTTTCACCGCGTTGGACCGCGCCGCACAATTCATCAACGACCCAAAACAAAGCATCCGCATGGACATATCCGGCGAGTTGCATCTGCTCCGTGAAGGCTTGTTGATCTACGTGGTGGCGGGGGATGCGACTCTTCCCGTGGAGCGCTGGCCTCAAATGCCCGATGAAGCCAGCACGATCCCGTTGAAAATCCCCGGCTCGGTCCCCCTTTCCGGCGGCTGGAAGTTGAACTGTGAACGCTGGAATATTGCGTCGCTGGCAATGGAACAAGCCAGGGCGAACGATGACCCATTTCAAGTGTGGCTGGATGCAAACGGGATTTCCGATGCGCTGGAATTACGCGTCCGGCAGGATGGCGACCGCTTCCAGCCGCTCGGCATGGACGGACATGAAATGAAGATCTCGGATTTCTTCATCAATGTTAAACTGGCAAAGCGCGCACGTGACCGTTGGCCTCTGCTGTGCATGGGTGAAAAGGTGGTCTGGGTTCCTGGCTATCGTCCGGCGCATCCTTTCCGGCTGACCGAGTCCACGAAACAGGCGTTATATTTCTCGCTTACCCGAGGTTAAAAAAACGACAGTCACTTTGGTAGTGACTGTCGTTTTTTTATTCCCTGCTTCCCGCCAATTGCTTCAACTTGATGAACAACTCACGCCACTGAATCTTCGATACGCCCAACTTCTGGCGGATCTGGTCCGGTTCGGTTCCTGCATGGAAATCGTTCAGCGCACAAGTCCAGCGGCACATATCGAAGGAAAGGTGCTTCGTCAACCCGGCTTCGTTGCCAATGTCCTCAAGCAAATATTCCAGCCGCCGCGGCGACCACGGGAAGAGTTTTTCCTCGGACTGGTCTATAGGGCTGCTTCGCTTGTACTGGGCAATGTATTCCTCGTAGGCGGGAATCCAATCATCGGGCAGAGGCAGTTTCCGCTCTTTGTAGCGATTCGCCGGGGTCGCATACTTGATGAAGATGCGCGGTCCATCCGGCGAATCCAGTTCGAGGTGCTCGAGAGTAATACCCAGTGTTTCACTCTTTTTGATGCCGGTCGTCAGAAGAAGATAGACAAGCACATATGGACGCGCATCCGGCTTGGTCCCGCGGCGGTGACGATCCGCGGCAAGCAGGACATCCTCGTATTCCTTGGGCGTGAGCACGGTCGGAAGCGGACTAATGGCAGAGCGCTGCGCCACTTTTTCGGCAGGATCGACCATCAGCACGCCGTACTGATGCAGCCAGCGGAAAAGGGACTTGGTTGCGGTAATGCGGCGCGCCAGCGTCTTGGGGCTGCAAGGCACGTCGCGCTCCTTTTCCATCCACTCGAAATATCGGTTGAGGTCCTTGGTGGTGACCTTGCCCAGCGTAGTGTCCTCCGGGAGGAAGCTGGTCAGCAGGCGCACGTCGGAGAGGAAGGCTTTGATGGTGTTCGGCGACCGTCCCTGATCGGCAAGATACGATTCCCACGAGTGGATGGCACTCGTGAGCGTTGAATTCTGGTTCAAATGGGAGGTAAGCTTGTTCTCAGGCATGACATCTCCTGTTGCTGTCTCTTTCGTATAGTTTAGCGAAAAAGGGAGAGGATGTCAACAGGAGATTTTTCATCATTCTACACTTTGCTTTCAAGAGAAAGAAGCGTCAGTGATGTAACTTTAATAGTACAAAAAATGCTTGAATTCACATAATAAAACAGCCATAATATTTTATTGAATTTTCTGTCGGGGTAGTCTTGGTCAATCAAGTCAGTTGTCAGTATATCGGTCGATTTTATCTTTTGTATCAATTTATCAAGCAATAGCCTTTGGAGGATACCGTGACTGCTTTTATCCCTTTGATCAAATCGATTTGGCATTCGTTATTCTTGCGAGCGCTTCGTGAGAGAGTTGCCAGAGTACTCACCCTCCTTGTTCTTCTCTTCTCAGTGACTGGGTCGCCCACAACTGTTGCGACAGCAGCGACAGAAATCACCTTTTCAGGGTCAGAACATCTCGGAAACCCGACAGGCACATCCATCACTATCAATGTAGTCCCGGATGCAGATGTCAATATTTTTTATGAATATGGCACGATTTCGGGGATATATACCGGTCAGACGCCCTCCGGACTTGCCACAGCTGGTGAGTCATATGAAATCGTCATCGATGGGCTTCAGCCGAATACCCGCTACTACTATCGTATGCAATACCAAGTGCCCGGCGATACCGGCTGGGTTGTACGCGATGAGCACACCTTCCATACTCAGCGGGCAAGGGGCAGTTCCTTTACCTTCACCGTGGCGGCCGATTCACATGTCAACATTATCTTGGGGAACCTCGATGAATGGAAACAGGCACTAGACCGAATGGCCACCGACCAGCCCGATTTTTTCATCGACCTTGGTGATACCTTTGCCATGGATGGAGTATCCACGGCGGCCCAGGCGGATGCCAATTATCTTTTTCAACGCTCACCTGACTTGATGGGACGTCTGAGCCATTCTTCCCCCATCTTTCTGGCAATCGGAAATCATGAGAATGAGGAAGGCTGGAATTTCGATGATACAAATCCTCAGCCCGTCTTTAGTATGAACGCCCGAAAACGCTACTTTCCTCTTCCCACACCGGGCACATTCTATTCCGGGAACACGGATAACTCTGAAACACGGATCATCGGCCAGACTCCGGACGATCACCTGCGCGAGGATTACTACGCCTGGGAATGGGGGGATGCGTTATTTATCGTATTCGACCCATTTCAGTATACGATGCAGAATCCCTATGGCGCCCAAGCCGGGGAGGGCAATGACGACCCGGCGACTGGCGATCGGTGGAATTGGACCTTGGGGCTGCAACAATACAACTGGCTCAAGGAGACCCTCGAGGGCAGCGATGCCAAGTACAAATTCATGTTTGCTCATCATATGCTTGGAGGCACGCAAAATTATGTTCGTGGCGGTGCAGAGGCGGCCGGCTGGTTCGAGTGGGGTGGATACAATGTCAACGCAAGCAACCAAAACCCCGTCTGGCAATTCGATACAAGACGACCCGGCTGGCCCGAGCCGATTCATCAATTGATGGTTGACAATCAAGTCAGCGCCTTCTTTCATGGGCACGACCATCATTTTGTTCATGAAGAACGCGATGGTATTGTCTACCAGTTGGTCCCCTCGCCAAGTCAGGGAAACAGCTTTGGATTCAATAACTACACCAACAGCCCCTATGTGATGCCGAACGGCATCTTATCCAATTCGGGCTACCTGCGTGTGACCATTTCCCCGAACAATGCGTTAGTCGAATATGTAAGCACATTTAACGGACAGGTCAGATACACATACATGATCGAACCCAACGGCGAACCCACGCCGGCCCCGACATCCATACCAACTGCCTCACCGACAGTCGGTTCCTCCCCCACGCTGACCAATACTCCTCCAGCTACGCAAACGCCAACCGCTTCGAGCACGATTCAAATTGGTGAGACGAATATCCTGGGTATGAATTATTCCGGCATGGCGAATCAACTGGCGGCGCAACAAGTCACACTTCCACAAAGCGCGACAATCCAAAGCTTGAGTTACTATGTCGCCGCGGCAGGTGGTCAATTGCGTTTGGGAATCTACAACAACGCGGGAGCCGGTCCTGGAACTTTGCTGGCACAAACAGCAGCTTTCACTCCGATTATCGGCTGGAATACACAGAATGTCACTATTCCAACGCTTTTACCCGCAGGAACATATTGGCTGGCATTCCTGCCACAGAATAATGCATTGACCGGACGGCTTGCATTCTCTGGCTCGCTCCGATATTACACGTCTGCCTTTGGCACTCTGCCAGCCACATATTCGAACTCACCACAAAGCGCAACAGCCCATTTCTCGATGTACGCCACTTTATCAACCGGACCACTGCCAACAAATACGTCGACCCACACCCCAAGCAACACACCTGTTGCTACTGTTTCACCGACCAGGACAATAACACCTTCTCAGACCCAAACCAACACTGCTACCGCGACCAATGTTTTTACCAGCACCCCCACTTCGACATTTACCCCGCCAGCAACATGGACCAATACATCTATGCCGACTGCCACACAGACATCCGCTACCGGGAACATAATCCAGATCGGGGAGACCAATATCCTGAGCCTGAATTATTCGAATATGGGGAATTATCTGGTCGCACAGCAGGTCACACTTCCGCAAAATGCGACGATCCAAAGCCTGAGTTACTATGTAGCTACGGCAGGTGGACAATTACGCCTGGGCATCTATAACAATGCAGGAAACGCCCCTGGGTCCTTGCAGGCACAAACCGCAGCATTCACACCTGTTGCCGGCTGGAATACACAAAATGTTACATCTCCCACCATGCTGCCGGCAGGAACATACTGGCTGGCGTTCCTCCCACAGAACAACAATCTGACCGGTCGAATGGCATTCACTGGGACAGGAAGATATTATGGTTACACATTTAGCGCATTACCGACCACATACTCGAATTCATCGACAAGCGGCACTTTCCATTTCTCGATGTATGCAACTTTATTGACCGGGACTCCGACAAGCCCGCCGCCTGCAATTACCCCATAGGGTGTAAATTTCTCAAAGAGCGTCGCTAGTATAAGCGGCGCTCTTTTGATGAATTCTTTCCGCGTTGGTATCCTTCCAACAATTTACTCCTCCAGCGTCAACGTCCCAATATCAACCTGTTCGCCAGCTTCAATCAACGTCCGTTCGGAGGAAATGCCAAATTCGTCGGTGAGCTGCGCCCAACTGCCGTCACCGGTTTCGGCGACGATGACGTAGTAGCCTGCCGGGACATTTTCGATGAGGAAGGTTCCATCCGCGCCTGTTTTGGCGGTGAGGAAAAAGGGTTGATCGGAGCAGGGAGTATCGCCGGAGAAGGTGGAGGCGAGTGTTTCGACGCAGATTTCCACGGTGGCATCCACCAGCGGAGTTCCATCTGCCTTTTCCAGTTTGCCAATCAGGGAGCCTTTTGCTTTTTCCTCGAGGGCAGGCAGTACAGGTCCATCGTTGGAGACCAGTACAAAATTGACATCGTTATCACCCAACCCGGAGTTGCTCATCAGTAGAGTCTGCCAGTTCACGCCATCGAACATCGTCAGACCATATGAGGTGCCCAGCCAGACGCGTCCACCACTGTCGCCCGCGATGGAGGTGACATAATCGCTCAGGAGCCGCTCCGATGCGCGGTCATGATGCACCCAAGCGGTACCGTCGAACTGGTACACGCCGCTGGTGATTGTCCCGAACCAGACCCCTCCCTTTGCATCCACGCCGAGGCTTTGGGGGGAGTTGTAGTCGCTTTTCTCGATGAGTCTCCATGCACTATTCTCGAAAACATCCACCCCGCTTCCATGCGCCGCCCATGGGCGTCCGTTCGCATCCACGGCCAGTGCATTGAAGAAACGGCTGCCATTAAAACCCTGCCCCTCCTGGTAAACAGTCCATGTCTCGTTTTCGAACATCGCCACACTGCGGGAGGTGACGACCCATACCTTCCCATCGGGGGCAACTGCGACATCGTACACCAGTTCATTGGCAGATTCGCCATTCGCCAATTGATCGGACCCGTAGGTTGTCCATTGACCGTCGGCATATCGACTCACACCCTGGAAATGCGCCACCCAGATTCCGCCATTCGAGTCACAGGCGATCCCTTCGGGAGAGGTGTACGCGTTCGTTTCAGGAATCTGCCTGAAGGTTGCACCATCGAACAGAACGACCCCGTTGATATGCGCGATGGCAAATTGACCGTCCGGGCAGACCGCGCCTGCATACAGATATGGATTCGGCAGGTCGGAATTCTCGTCTGTGTAGATCTGCCAGCCATTCTCATTCAAACAACTCAGCCCGGTTGTGCCTCCCACACAGAGGATGCCCGCGCCTTTCGATTCGATAATTGCAGGTTCCACCTCCGGCTGGGGTGGGACTTCGGTGGGCGCCGGTTCCTGCAGTACAGGCTGTTGTGGCTCCGTTGTCGGAGCAGGCTCCGTGCCTGCTAATGCCCGGCACGCAAGACTGGCGATTATCAGCGCCACAAGCACCAATAAAAATTGATGATGGTTTCGCTTCATGGTTGCTCCTCCAATAAATGATGAAAGTCACAGATGCACGGCTTAAGGGATGGCATCTGCGAAGGTCAGGCGTTTATTGTATTCGAGTTATCCTTTCCTTGTCACCCACAAAACTCCTATCAAGTCAATCAGGGCAACCAATATTCCATTTCCAAACAAATCGCCCGGTTTCCTAACCGAAAGCGAAGTGCTGCAAACCGCTTCGCGCGGCAGCGGTCGTTGTGGCAGCACAGAGAGAGGTGTTGGGAAAGTAAATTTACTGGCTCAGACTTTCCGGTTTGAAACACGGTTGGTAGTCGTAACCCAGGATCAGGAGGTAATTCGCGCTGCCATTCGGATCTGAGACGGGAATGAGGCTGCCCGTCTGCATTCCCATTACATTGAGAATATTGTTGCTCACGGCGCGATCCTGTGCGGCGGTCTTGTCAATGAGCACGGAATAAGCATAATCCTGCCGGTCGGAGGGAACAATTCGCGTTTCATAACCGGCATAGTTGAGGCGGGAGGCTGCCAGCACTTCATAGCCCATAATGGATGTGCCGTTCATCACGTCGATGGTGATTGCCTGCCGTTCCACTGTACGCGTCGAGGGTGAGAGCGCCTCGGTCAGCATTTGCTGGAGCAGTTCCTGATTGGGCGAGAGGACATACGCCCCTCCGCTGGTAATCCATGAATTGACAATGGGCGGGCGGATGTAATAACTGCGGATGTCGGCATTCGTCATTTTGGGCGCGTAAAGCGAGAGTTGCAGAATGTCAGCCAACCCGAGGTCGGTCTCAACGGAACTTTTGAGGTCGTCATACAATTGAGGGATACGCGTCAACGTTCCAGCCTGGAGGGCTTGTGTAAACAACGCGCGCAGAACCTCCTGCTGGCGACGCCCGCGGTCAAAGTCGCTGGATTTCTGCCGCGAACGCGCGTACCAAAGCGCCAGGTCACCATCCATGTGAACCAGCCCAGGACCGACGGTATATAATTCCCAGTTGGCTTCGAGCTCCGGGTTGTAACTGGGGTCAATCAGACGCCAGTCGGTGTAAGCGCAGGCGATGGGGACATCCACGCCGCCAAGGGTATCCACGATTTTGCGAAAACCGTCGAACTCAACCATGGCGGTATGGTCTATGCGAATGCCGAGATTGTACTGAATTGTATCCTTGAGCAAACCCGGCCCTCCGCCTGGATAGCCGGTGGAAATGCCACGCTGGTAGGCGGTGTTGATGCGGTTATTTTCCCCGCCTGGGATGGAGACCCACAGGTCGCGTGGGATGGAAATCAATGAGACTTGTCCCTCATTAGGACGAAGGATCGCGATGACCATTGTATCGGTGCGGAAGGTGCCGCCCGGTCGTTTGTCGGAGCCAATCAGCAGAAAGTTGACGGTGTCCTGCCCATTGTTGAGCACCTGGCTCCCGGAGGTGTCGATTGTCGGGAGGGGGGCAACGGTATTGATGAGGAAATTCGGGTCGATGGTTGGGATCTCAGTCTGGGTCGGCGCGGGGAGGGTTTCGGTGGCGAAAACGGAATCGGAAACCGGTTGGGATGGAAGCGTACCTGTCGGTGTCCAGGGGATTGGCTGGAAGGGAGTCGGGGTCGGGGAGGCATTCGGCGCAACCGTCACCAGTGGGAACGGCAATGCCGGCGGCTCGCTGGCAGGCGCGGCTGTCCCACATCCGGCAAGCAGAAGGGTCGCGATGATGATCCAGCGGATGAATTTCATGGTGAGGTGGTTTGCGATGGGAAAGGTGTGATCGATGCCGTCGCGGTGGCGGGCGGCGCGGTGAAGGAGGGAGTGAGTGTGGATGTTGCCTGAGGCGGCTGTGTCGCGGTCGGCGGCATGGGCGTGAGCGAGGCAGTTGGCGAGGGCGTATTCGTCGGGAAATCGGGGACAAGGGTCACGCCGGGGACGGGCGTGAGTGTGGGTACGTTTGGCACCCATAATCTCTGCCCAACGTAGATCAACACGGAGTTGCCCATGCAATTGGCGGCTTGCAATTGGGGATAGGTAATACCATACGAAAGCGCGATGCGGTACAGGTTTTCGCCGGGTTGGACAACATGAGCTTTGACCCAGCCAGCGGGAGGTCCACAGGGAACGGCGGTCGCGGTTGAAATAACCGGCGGAACATACAACAAGGTGCCGGGGGACAGATTGATGGATTTGAGACAATTCCCGATGCTGAGATTCTCAGGCGTGGTACGGTAGCGCTGCGCCAGGCTGTAGATGGTGTCGTTTGAGGTGGTGGTGATGACAATCCACCCGTTTGGATAAATGCAGGAGACGGACGGCAGGGAGGTCGCGGTTGGTGAGGGGCTCGCGGTTTCAGTGGGGGTTTCAGTTTGCAGGGTGGGGAATGCGAGCGTGGAAGTGAATGTGGCCGTGGGGATGTTCAACGGCAGCGTGGGCGGAGCCTGGGTCGGTGTGGTGGATGGCGGCAGGGTTTCAGCGATGGCGAGGGAAATTCCACCAAGCACCAAGATGACGGAGACAATTGCAATAATGACTCCACTGCCAAGTTGACGCAGGGCTTGCATGGTCATCTCTCTGCAACTTTGGGGGCCGGTGACCTGGCAATCGGCAGGAGAACGCTAAACGTGGAGCCGACACCCGGTTCGCTCTCAACCCAGATGCGTCCTTTTTGCGCCTCGGTGAGCGTTTTCGCGATGGAGAGTCCTACACCGGTATCGCCGACGCCCTGGATGAGGACATTATCCGCACGATACAAACGAGTGAAGACGCGTGCCATGTCCTCTGCCGGGATGCCTCCGCCGGTGTCGCTGACTTGGATCAGGACATATTCCTTGTCATCTTCGATCCGCGTCTGAACCCGCAAATGCACGGTTCCCTCCACCGGGGAGGCGGCTCCCGCGTTCTGGAGGAGGTGGATCAAGATTTGTTGCAGGGCTTCGCGGTCGGCGTAGATGGTCGACACGTGCTTCGGCAGGTCTAGATGCATCGAGATATTTTTTTCGCGCACCTGACTGCTGGTGTACGACATGGCATTGTCGATGATGAGATTCAGGTCAACGGGTTCGGGCTTGAGTTCGTTGAGCCCCGTTTCGAGGGTGGTGACCTGGATCAGGTCGTCGATCAGGCTGCCGATGCGCTCCGTGGATGCCTTGATACGCTCGACGAATTTCCGCTGTAATGCACCGAGAATGCCAACCGATTCGCCGAGTAGCAGGTCGGTGTAGCCCACGATGGAGGACATTGGCTGGCGTAATTCCTGTGAAATGGAGGCGACTACTTCCGCCTGCTCCATCGATTGCGCGGAGGCGGAGCTCCTTTCCGCTTCCATCAATTTCATGTTGGCTTCCGCTAACTGGTTTTGCAGGCGCGCCACTTCTTCCAAGGTGAGACGCAGTTCGGCCTCCACCTGGTTCGCGGCGGAGGTGGGAATACCTTTTACGGCTTTGATGCCCTTTCCGGCGCGCAGGTCTTCATTCTCCTGTTTGAGCCGCTCAATCACCTTCTGCGCCTCTTCCTGCATGCGGGTAAGCTCGGCGAGATTTTCCGCCTGTGCCAGTCCCTCCTGAGCGTCCGCTTTTACGGCTTCCATTTGCTTGAGCAAGTCGTTGTTTTGCCGTTCCAAATCTGCGATACGCGCCTGCGCCGCGTCCAGCGCCAGTTTGGTCTGTTCGCCCTTCTGCTCGAGCGATGTCATCCGTTGCCCGCGCTGGATGACGGGGACCAGTGAAATGGCGATGTTCGCAAGGAACGCCTGATCCTCCGCGCTCCACAGGCGGTTCGAATAGGGCGAGAGCATCAGGATGCCGCCAATGGGGTCTTTTTCGGGCGTCACAATGGGAACACTCATCAGATGACCCGGGCTGGCAAGCCCGAGCAGGTCGCTCAAACCCTTGATGTCGGCGGAGGTGCTGCTCGAAGGCAATCGCAACGGACGTCCGCGTTGCATGGCGTTCGTGAGCATAGGGATCAGGTTTTTGTTCAGGCTCCCGCCTTCGAGATTCTCCTCCCGAATCAGGTCGTATCCGCTGGCGATCTGCATCTGGTTTTTGTTATCGGTGAGGTAGATGAGGAAACACAAGTCAGCCAGCATGGTTTGCGCGATGGCGCGTGTGATCGCCTGGCTCAATTTATCCGCGCTGGATTCCCCAGCCAGCGCGAGCAACGCATGAAAGGTCTTCGGGTCCGTGCTGTAGCGGCGGCGTTCCCCGGTGGCGGTGTTCGAGAGATCCTGTTTGATGGCGCTCGTCGTCCCGCTGGAAGTAGTCGGGAAACGCAAGGGCAGGGTGATCAAAACGGGAAATGCCGCCATGTAGGCGAGGCGCACCAATCCCGGATAGTCCCCATCAGTACGGCCGATCATCATGTACAGCAAATGTCCTGCAGAGGTGATGAGGAAAACAGCCAGTCCATTCCCCCAGCCATTGGGACGGCGCACCAGTAAAAGGAACAGGGCATACACCGAATAGCCGATACTTCCCAGTTGCCAGAGACCGTCTTCAACGGTCAGGTTGAAATGGGTCAGGAAAGCAGGCTGGGTCGCGAACGAAACCAGACTCAACCCGAACGCGGCTGCAACAAGCAGACTCAACAACCAGGTCGCCGCGTCCGCCGGGCGGCTGGGTTCGGGAAATGCCCACAACCACGACAACCAAACCAGGGCAAAGAGGGCAAGCGCGCGCTCCAGCGGCGGCAGGATCAGGCGGAGGTCAAAAAAACCGGCTCCGAACAGACTTAAAATGAAAAGCCCAATCTGCACGACAAAGAGCACGCCGAGCCCGAACATGGTGCGGCGGGCTTGCGGGAACCCGCTTGAGCGCCATTGAAGAAACGCCAGCGTCCATGCCATGATGATGGAAAACACCAACCAGAGATGAAAAAACATACTGCCGTTGGTGTGCGTAAGAAGCGTAAATACCTGACCGAGAAACTCGCCCATGTCATCCGTGATTATATTCCACTTGTCAAAATCTGTCTTAAAAATGCCTCCCGGATAAATTACAAGAGCATAAACAATTGGCTAAATCACAAAAATCGAGGCGGAGGGCAGCCTGTATAATAAGGACATGTCACGCAACGGACTCCGGGCAGCGCTTGTGATCCTGTTCCTTGCACTGGCTGCCTTCGTCCCTATCATTGTTTCCGGCTATTCTGAATTGAAGCAGGCGGACTCGGCCGGCTCATACTCTGAGATCGCAAGCCATTATCTGAGCGCGGCAAAACGCATCCCCTGGCGACCGGACCTCTACGAACTGGCGGGAACGGCGTACTATCACGCGCAGGACTATCCAAACGCAGAGGCAGCCTACCAAAAGGCCTTCCTACGCGGTTCCCTCTCGCCGGAAGGCTGGGTGGCGTGGGGCGATGTGGTCTATCTGGGCAATGACCCGGAGCGCGCGCTCGACATCTGGCAAGACGGGCTTGCGGTACCCAATCCATCGATACAGGTATATTCCCGGCTTGCAAAAGTCACGCAGGAACGCGGCGAATATTCCGCCGCCGCAGAATACCTGGAAAAATATGTTTCGTCACAACCCAATGACGCGTCCGCGCATTATCGTCTGGGGTTGCTGTTGAGCCTCTCCGACCCTGCTGAAGCCATTCCGGAACTGCTCGCCGCCTCGCGACTGGACCCGCAATTTGATCCCGCTGTGCAGACCCTTCGCACCGCCCTGAACCTGGCGTCAATCAACGATTCCCCCGCTGAGCAGCTTGTCATCACAGGGCGTGGACTTGGGCTGGTCAACGAATGGGGGCTGGCGCGTGCCGCGTTCGAAAAGGCTGTTGAGGCGGATGAAGAAGACGCCGAGGCTTGGGCATGGCTGGGAGAGGCGGACCAGCAAACGGCTGGGGATGAGGCGCTCTCCCTTCTTGACCGCGCGCTGAGCCTGAATCCCGACTCCCCGACCGTGCGCGGCTTGCGCGGGCTGTATTTCCAGCGTGTGGGCAACGATCGCGACGCGTTGACCGAATTCCAAGCCGCCGCACGGCTTGATAGCGAGAATCCCGCCTGGTTCGCATCGCTCGGCGATTCGTACGCGAAGACTGGCGATCTGATCCGCGCGCTGGAAGCCTATCAGTACGCGGTTACACTCGTGCCTGATAACGCCGAATACTGGTTGCTGCTTGCCACGTTTTGTGCGGAGAATAATGTCAACATCCCCGATGCGGGAATCCCTGCCGCGCAGAAGGCAGTCCTTCTTTCTAATGAGGATCCCGCCGCGCTGGATGTGCTGGGTTGGGCGCTGTTATTGAACGGCCGCTACCCCGAAGCAAAGCAGATCCTCCTGCGGGCGCTCGAAGCAGCCCCGCGACACGCGTCGGCGCTGTTTCATCTGGGAGTGGTGTACCTGCAAACGGGTGACCGCGCCGCGGCGTTCGACCACCTGGTCCGCGCGCGCGATCTGGGGAGCGTCGAAGCCGAAGCCGCGTTGAAGCAGTATTTTCCGTGACCGTGCGTGATAAAATCTCGCAATGAAAAACAATCGTCTTCTTCCTTTCATTTTCTTCCTGACCGTTTTGCTTTCCTCCTGCCTGCCCGCACAATGGCCGGCTCCCACTCCTGTAACCGGCAGCCCGGGCGAAGTCCTCTTTCAGGATAAGTTCGAGAGCAATACTTCCGGCTGGGATCGTTTCGCCAACGATGGCGGCATCATGGATTATGACAGCGGCGGTTTCCGTATTCTGGTTCGGCAGCCGCTGCTCAATTACTGGTCCACACCCGACAGAAATTTCGGCGACGTGCGCGTCGAAGTGGACGTAACGCGTTTGAACGGTCCCGAACAGAATCGCGCCGGGTTGATCTGTCGTTATCAGCGCGGGGATTACTATTTCTTCATCATCTCCAGCGACGGGTTCTATGCCATCGGTAAATTCATCGGCGGTCAAACCCTGTTGCTCGGTCAGACCGAAATGAAGCCCAGCGAGGCGGTACAACCGGACGCGGTGAATCATCTGCGCGCGGATTGCATCGGAGACTCACTGACTTTTTACGTTAATTTCAATGAAGTCGCTTTCGTGCAGGACTCCGATTTTGCGAACGGCGATATCGGCGTGCTGGCCGGGTCGTTCTCCGAACCCGGCGTGGATGTATTATTTCAGAATTTTGTAGTGATCCAACCATAGATGATTTCGATACGGGTTGAGAAAATCCATCAACCCTGCCCAACCACCGAAGCAGTTATGAAGATCTACCTCGATACCATTGGCTGCCGCCTCAACCAAAGCGAAATCGAAATGATGGCGCGGCAATTTCGCGCGGCAGGGCATGAGATCGTCGCTTCCGCCGATGCCGCCGACATGGCGGTCGTCAACACCTGCGCTGTGACAAACGAAGCCGCATCCGATTCGCGCGGGCGCATCCGCCAGATTGCGCGGGCGGGCGTGCACGAAATCGTTGCCACCGGCTGCTGGACAACGCTGTACCCGAAACAAGCCGCAGACCTTCCACATGTTTTACATGTGGTGCCCAACGCCGAAAAAGATAACCTGGTTGCAAGCGTCCTCCATCTCCCGTCTTCTACCTTCGACCTTGAACCGATCTCCCGCCAACCGCTCCCCGGTCTGCATCGCCGTACGCGCGCGTTCATCAAAGTGCAGGATGGCTGCGACAACCAATGTACATTCTGTATTACAACCGTGGCGCGCGGCGAGGGGCGCAGCCGCCCCGTGGCGGATGTCATCCTCGATGTCCAGTCCGCGCTCGCAGGCGGCACCAAAGAAATTGTGTTGACCGGCGTCCACCTCGGTTCGTGGGGATACGACTTCAACCTGCATCTCAAAGACCTCATCCAAGCCATCCTGCGCGAGACGGACGTGCCGCGTCTGCGCCTCTCCTCGCTCGAACCATGGGACCTGGACTCGGACTTTTTCTCGCTGTGGAGCGACTCCCGCCTCATGCCGCACCTGCACCTTCCTCTGCAATCAGGGAGCGAATCCACACTGAAGCGGATGGCGCGCAAGACCACGCCACGGTCCTTCCGCGCGCTGGTCGCCGCGGCGCGAGAGGCGATCCCCGATGTCTCCATCACGACGGATATCATCGCAGGCTTCCCCGGCGAAACAGAAAAGGAATTCGCCGAAACTCTGGACTTCGTCCGTGAGATGGAGTTTGCGGGCGGGCATGTCTTCACGTATTCGCCGCGTCCCGGTACAGGGGCGGCGCGGATGAGGGGGCAGGTCAGCCCCGAGCTTGGAAAGAAGCGGAACCACATCCTGCACGATGCCCTGGAGGAATCCGGGAGGTTGTATCGGGGGAAATTCATCGGACGGAATTTATCCGTGTTGTGGGAATCCACTTCGGAGGTGGGCGAGTGGGGCTGGCAGATGGAAGGTCTCACAGGGAATTACCTGCGCGTGCAGGCATTCGCTCCCTCGCCGCGCTGGAACGAGACCGATACGGTGTTGGTAAATGAGTGCAACAGTAACAGGATGAAAGGCGTAATCGTCAACTTGGGATAAGTGTCACTTTATCGCGGTTGTAGCGGGTTGTACAATGGGATTATCTCGAAAAGGAGCATATACATGACTGCCCAGATCATCGATGGAACTGCTATTGCGCAAAAAGTACGTGATGGGGTCAAGGAAAAGGTCGCGAAGAGGCTCGCCGAGGGGAAATCCCAGCCGGGGCTGGCTACCGTGCTGGTAGGTGACCGCATCGATTCGGCGACATATGTAAGTATGAAGCAGAAGGCTTGCGCCGAACTGGGAATGACCTCTTATCATCACCCAGTCCCCGCGGATGTTACCCAGGAAGACCTGGAAAAACTCATCAAGGAATTGAACGCCGATCCCAAAGTGCACGGGATTCTCGTGCAATTGCCCCTGCCTGCGCACCTCGACGAGGAACGCGTCCTGCAACTCATCAGCATCGAGAAGGACGTGGACGGGTTTTCGCCCATCAACCTGGGGCGTCTCGCCCAGAAGGGGCGTGAGCCATTGTTCGTGCCGTGCACGCCGTATGGCTGTATTTACCTGCTCAAAGAGGCGGGCGTGACAATCAAGGGCGCCAATGCGGTGGTCTTGGGCAGGTCGAATATCGTCGGCATGCCCGCGGCGTTGTTGCTCATCAAAGAGGATGCCACAGTGACGGTTTGTCACTCACGCACGAAAGACCTGCCCGGTGTGGTGCATCAGGCGGATATTCTGATCGCGGCGATTGGTCGGGCGGAAATGGTGCGCGGCGACTGGATCAAGCCAGGCGCGGCGGTCATCGATGTGGGCATCAACGGCATCCCGATGCTCAACCCCGACGGTTCCCCGGTCATCAGCCAGAAGACGGGCAAGCCGCGCCAGAAGCTGGTCGGCGATGTAAACTTTGAAGAGGCGAAGGAAGTGGCGGGATTCATTACCCCGGTGCCCGGCGGCGTGGGTCCGATGACCATCGCCATGCTGATGGCAAATACTCTCAGAGCGGCTGAGATACAGGGTAAATAAGCGGAAGATGTCATTTCTTTGCGGGTTGCAAAGCAGGTTGTGGCTTTTCTCGCGGATTCGATAAAATAACATCCAAGCCGGGGATGGGCTTCCATTCCAAGCCTTTGCCGATATCCGCAAAGGGGATGTAGTAAAGCTGGATGCGCGTGCTATCATACCGTTGGAAGGCAAAAAGAATGTATTTCCCATCCGGGCTGAAACGTGCGTCGCGGTAACAACAAACACCGTCGATGGGGTTGATTCTTTTCCCTGTCTGGGTCTCGCTATCATAAAGATAAAGGTTGCCAAAACCATCGTTGCGTTCCGTGTCGTTGACGAGGAACAGTTTTCCGCCATCCCAGTCGAAACTCGGGATAACCGAACCACTGAAACTGAAGCGCCCACTGGGGAACCGGTCGATGCCGACTGCCCCAATGGTCTTGCACTCGGGAATATCCACATCCAGCAGGTAAACTTGTTCCGCGCCGCCGGCCTGTGTATCGACAACAAGAGCGGCGATTCGCTCATCATCCGTGGACCAGCGAATATCCTTGATCGCATAGAAACTGTATTTGCAGAAATTTCCTGTGCGGGTGAGGTCGAACTTTGTCACGGAATCCTTCAAGATTTCCTTGTCGTACGGAACAATGTACAGCGCGCGGCTGATGGAAATGGCGGCAAGTCTGCCGTCGGGAGAAATTCGAAAACCCTCGAAAAAGTCCTGAGTGCCCTGCAATGAGAAACAAACGATCTTGCTGGTCTCATTCGTCTCGATATCCAGTTCATACACACACGGCCCCGAAGTATAGACCAGGATATTCCCATCCGGCATCCACTGTAAATTGGCTTTGGCGGAGTTATCCGTTCGTACAGGGATCGGACTTGATTCGCCGATGTTCATCAAATAGATCTGATTCCCTGAAAGGAACGCGAACGTGTCCGCCCCGCCAGGAATGGGGATCGGGGTTGGGGTTGTCTGTGGAGGCGTCGATGTAGGTTCAACCGTGACCGTGGGAACGGATGTCTGTGTTAGGGTTGGAGTCAGGGTTGGTGGAAGGGAAGTCACAGTGGGGGCGGCAGAGAGAAACGGGAGTCGTCCACCGAAACCAAGCCAGCCGAAAAAACCAATCACCAAAAATATCACAACCCATATCCAACCGGGGACCCTGCGGACAGATTCAGGCGCCTGCCGGTCAACCACGGTGGCAAACTTTGGAATGGTATGGGTATCCCCAAACACGGCACGGCTCAACGCGCCGGACAATTCCACCGCGGTCGCATATCGCGCTTCCTTCTCCTTTGCCATCGCCGTTTTGATGACTTTTGCCACCTCGGGCGGGAGGTCTGGTTTGACTTTCAAAATATCAGGAACGGGCTGGGTGACATGACTGACTGCCGCTGAGACGGGCGAATCCGCCTGGTACGGTTTTTGACCGGTCAGCATCTCATAGATCATCACGCCCATACCGTAAATATCGCTGCGGCCGTCCACCTCCCCGCCCTGCGCCTGCTCCGGGCTGACGTACGCCGGCGACCCCATCGGATCGCCGCCCGTCGCCGAAATACCGGACTCCGTCAGCTTGGCAATGCCAAAATCGGTCAGGTAGGGATGGTTGTTGCCATCGAACAGGACATTATCGGGTTTGATGTCGCGGTGGACGATCCCCTTGCGATGAGCATAATCCAACCCGCCTGCCAGCCTCTCGATAATGAGCGCCGTATCATCAAGAGAGAGAGCCTCCTTTTTGATCCACTCGGCGAGCGAACCTCCCGCCATATAACGCATCACAAAGTATGGCTGACCGGTCTCATCCTCCCCAACATCGTAAACCGGGACGATTGCCGGGTGCTCCAGCGAAGCGATCATCTTGAGTTCACGCTTGAACCGGGCGCGGAACATGAGGTTGTGCATCATTTCCCGCGGCAGAACCTTCACCGCCACTTCCCGGTCAAAACTCGGATCGTAGGCGCGATAAACGGTAGCCATCCCCCCGCGACCCAATTCAGATTTGATTTTGTACCTGCCCACTTTATCCGGTGACATACAGCAAGTATATCAAAAGATGCCTTTTCACAATGCCGCCAAAGGGACTATAAAGCCCCCGCTTCCGGCAGGAGTTCCGGCTGTTTCCGCCAAATGGACATCTTTCTCACTCGTATCGAAACCGCAAAACTCCCACCGTAAAAAATAAAACTGCAAACCCAAGCAGCACCCCCGCTTCGGGCAGAATATCCACGAGACCCTTACCGCGCAGGACCAGATCCAGCATGCCTTGCATCGCCCAGGTGGTGGGAAGAATCCTCACGGCATTCTGTATCGCGGACGGGAATAACTCGAGCGGATACCAGCATCCACCCATCAGCGCAAAAACCATGCCGAACATAATGCTCAATCCGCTCGCCTGACCTTCGGTCTTGATGAACGTACCCATCGTTGTGCCGAAAGCCGCCGCGGCAAGCGCGGATGTAAACAGGATGAGGAATAATGCGGCTGGTTCGCGCCCCCAATTAAGCTTCATCACCAGAATTCCAAACCCAACCAGCAGCAACATTTGCACCAATGCCATCGCCACCTGCCCGGAGATTGTCCCGAGCAAAAAGGTCGCTTTATGCGACGGGGTAGTAAGGAGACGGCGCAACGTTCCTTGCTGGCGTTCATAGGCAAAAAGTGCCGAGATGCCAAACAATGGAATAAAAACCCACGTAATGAGTTGTCCCGCCGAAGAATTGGCGCGCGGGTCATACTCCACTGCGTCAGGTGTGGATCCTTCCACAGTGTTGACGCGTTGAGGCGCATCCTTTTGGATATTTTGCGCCAATTCCAACGAACTCTCGAAATACGCTTGTTTTTCCGACTCGGAGGCAAAAGGATGTTTCGCTTCCCGTTGCCTGACCGCGCTCTGCGCAGCGGAAACCGCACTGCTCACGCGGAGAATGGCGGTTTGTATGGCACGTTCGGCCACAGTCGCGTTGAGGTTGTTGGGTTGTTGCAATAACTCTACCTCCGCCGAGCCGTTTTGCAAGGACGCGATATCGATACCCACGGGGATGATAAACACAGCCGAAGCCCGGCGGTTATCGAATTGATCCTGTGCATCCTCGAGCGATGCAATTTCCGGGTAGACGGCGGTCGAATTTTCCAACTCCTCGATGATTTGTTGCGAGATGGATGTCCGTGCCGCATCCACCACCAGCAGGCGGATGCGCGGGTCTTCGTCGCCAGAGGGCGACCCACCTGCAAGCAGGAAGGTAAAAACAACCGGCAGGATGATGAAAAACAACAATTCCGACGAACTCGCAAACCGGATGATGGCATCTTTCCAGGCAATGGCGAAAATCTTTTTCATTTCTGCACCACCCCATTCCGATTGAACAAAACCACCGAAATACCGAACAACACCACACCCATGAGGAGCAGCGCCATGATCGGCTCACCCAAATTTTTCAAGGTGCCGCCGAGCGCTAGCGTGGTGAAACCGTCCAGTCCCCAGGCATTGGGCGTGATCTTGCTCAAGGTCTGGATCAGCGGCGGCAATTGTTCAAGGTTGATGAAACTTCCACCCAGGATGCCAAAGATGAGCATGATGGCGGAGCCAACGCTTGCTACCTGTGCGGGAGTACGGGCGAATGCCGTGATCATCACGCCCCAGCCCGTTGCGGCAAAGACAGCCGCAAGGATTAGTACCACCATTCCCAGCGGATCGCCCCACTTCACCCGGAAAAGCAACGCGGAAGCAAGAATTAGAATACCAACCTGTGCAATGCCCATGAAAAACACTCCCAGCACCTTGCCTCCCAAAAACTGTGCATTGGATGTGGGCGATGTCAGCAGGCGCGGCAGGGTTCCCTGCGCGCGCTCGGCAAGGATGGATCGTCCGCCGTACGAAACGGTATACATCAGGAACATCAACGCCATGCCCGGAGCGAAATACGCCAACAGGTCGAACTCCACGGCTTGGGCGCCTTCTTTGTCCGTTTTGAGCGTGATGGCGGCATTTTCGGTTTGCTCCACGTTTTCGAACAACGCGCGCGCCTCGCTTTCCGCGTTTTGTGGATTCAACAATCCGCTTTGCATCAAGCCGATGATGGAAGTCATGCCGCTGACGCGCCCTTCTTCGACACGCGAGACAAATTCATCGACAATGGCCTTGACCACGCCTGCGCCGGTGGGACGCGACGGATTGGCATATACTTCGATTTGCACAGGTTTGGGCTGGACAAAGTCCGGGTCGAGCATGGTTCCCTCAGCGGGAATGATGCTTTGGGTGAAGCCTTTGGGGATGATAACCGCGGCTGAGGCTTTGTCCTCGTCGATTAAACGGCGGGCCGCCTCCGGGTCGGAGGAAGCGGTGGGTTCCATTAAATCGGCAAGATCCTCCGAATTGAACACATCCGCCAGCGCGTCTCCCAATTGTTCGTTATCCAGATTGACAATGACGACGGGAATATCTGATAGTCCGCTCGAATTGCCGCTGAAGCGTCCGGTGACAAACCCCATGCCGATGGTAAGCAGGAACGGCGCCAGGAGCATGAAGGTCAGCGCGGCGCGGTCGCGGAACATTAGTTTGAGGTCTTTGAGTCCGATGAGGAAAAGTTTTTTCATGACTGCCTGGAGGAAGCACTCTGAGGGTTTCTTCGTCTGTCCAGAGCGACTTGTCAATCAGTATCAATTCGAAAGTACGGATTCAAAAGGAGGGAGCTGGGTTGGCAAAAAGCAAGTCAATCCGACATCCTTCATGAAAGTTTACTCGAATTACCCTGCAATGTCGATAATGTTTGCAAAGGGTCTCCGCCAGCAATCTCACGGTTCCCAGAAAAAATTCATCAGGGCGTAGATTACAGGTTTTCCATTGGCGTATTCCACACCGACCGCCCAGGTATGCCAGTCAAGGTAGCCATATTGCTCCGTCCCGGTGAAATGAATGGAATAGAAATCCTTTGCATAGGGCCACGAGAGTTCGTAGGTCGCGCCGCCATGCCGGAGTTCATTGCAATGCAAAGTGTAGGGCTGATTGAAGATTTTCGCCAGGTCGGGGACAACCACATCGTGGAACGAACCTTTCTTTTCCAAGCCGCTTCCGGGTTCCGCGCCCCAATTCGCCTCGTAGGTGGTCTCGAACAGAAATTTCGCCTGCTCGGGTGTGTACATGATGACGGCGCCGTTACGGAAGTAGCGGACCTCCATGCCCTGCGGGCTGACAAGCGAACTCAACAACGCTCCGTTCGCGTCGAGTATGGATACTTTCAACGAATCGAGCAACGCGACCACTTTGGGGTCTGTGCAGATGGTTGGTGCGGCGGATATCGGGGTCAATGTCGGTACGGGTGTGAACGAATCCACGGGGAGCGGGATGGGAGTGGCTGTTTCGGTGAAGGGGACGCCCAATGTAGGCACGGCCGGCCAGGTCGGAGTCGGGGAGGCGGCAGATGGCAGGGAACATCCTGAAAGTAACACCGCGATGAGCAAGGCGGAGAGCAGAGTCCTTTTCATGCGATCATCTCCTCTGGCTTCATTATATCCCCGCGGCATATGCAACGATGAAAAAAGTGCGGGGATAATCCCGCACTTTGCTATGCTTCGCCAAAGACGATCACCATGATGTGCTGGTTCAACATTTGCGGTGGTCGTGAGTCTTTGCCCTGAACGATCTGCCCGAGGGTGTATCCCCCGGCGATGGGGAGGTTGCGACCGAGGATATCCTGTACGGCTTCGATCTCAGAACCGGGATGCGATTTGAGGAGCATTTCCCACGCCAGGTCCGCAAGTACAAGGGCAAAGACCGGTCTGGCGCCTTCGAGTTTTTGCAACGCCTGCTGGGCGGCTTCGTGGGCGGCATTCTCACACGAAACGCGGCTGCCCACGAGCAGGTACGCGTCCACGCCATCGCGCACGGGCGCGTTCATGCGGAAACTGCCGTCCGCCTCCACGCGGATGGGGGCGCGGATGACAAGTTGCTCGCCCTGCTCCACCCCAAGCGGGTACAGCCGCGCCAGGTGACTCAGCGGCGGGAACGCCCAATCACGGGCGGGATACCCGAAGAGCTGGGCATAGGTCTCGGAGGCGGGACGACCATCGAGCGTGCGCAGCCAGAAGCCGCGCGACCGCGTCACGCGGAACTGACTGCCGACCGGGTTCCAGCCGTGTGCGGCGCCCACGCCCACGCGCAGGTTTCCGCGCACCAACGCGGCGGTGAGCGCGCCGGTGCCAGTCTGCGGACCGGCCAGCTGGTAGGAATGACCCGTGTGCAGGTCGCCGGAGGAGAGCGCCCCTGCCAGCGCGTACGATCCGCCGGAGAGGGAATTGCATAACTGGTCGGCGTCTCCGTTGAAGCCATCCGCAAAAAAGAACAGGGCGCGCATGTCCGGTGCATCGGCGATATGCTTCGAAAGTTTCGAGCCGGTCTCGCGGGCGCTTTGGGCGTAGCCGGGCATCCAGTGCGTCTCGGCTTGCAGGTCGCCGCCGAGCAGACCGACGATGACGGAGTTGGGATGCAGTCCGTCCATGGTCAGTCCCGCCGGACTGCTGAAACCGATCATGGGTGTATCGCCCAACAGGCCGGAAACGCCGCTGACAACTTCGCGGGCCTGATATTGGTGCGAAGCAATGACAAAGCCCAGGGCTGGCGAGGCGCTCCCAAGCCGGTTCAAAGCGTGGTGCGTTGCCTGCAGCCCTGCGTCGCGCCCGTTCAGGGCATGTGCCTGTCCGATGGATGCATTAATGGTCATTTGTCATCCTTCCGCGATGGGAACAGTGAAGTGGAAGGTGGTGCCTTTTCTGAATTCGCTGTCGAACCAGATACGCCCGCCCTGCATTTCCACGAGACTCTTCGTAATATTCAAACCCAATCCGGTACCCGGCGCTTCGCGCGCCTTCGAGTCATCCGAACGGAAGAAGCGCTGGAAGATCTTTGCCTGGTCTTCGACGCTGATGCCAATGCCGTTATCCTTCACCCACAAATGCACGACCTGCTTTGCCCCGGCAGGATCCCACTGGTTGACGGTTGATTCGGCGCCCACCAGGATCTTTCCGCCTTCGGGAGAATATTTATGGGCATTACTGATCAGGTTGGTGAGCACCTGTCCTACGCGCAGGCGGTCCGCCCAAACCAGGGGCAGGTGTGATGGAATTTGCACTTCGACAGACTGGCGTTTATCCTCCACCTGACGCTTGGTGGAACGGATAACCTCATCCACCACCTCCGGGATATCCACCGGCTTGTATTCGAGGCGCAGCCGTCCCGCTTCGATCTTGGCGTTGTCGTTGAGGTCGGAAACCAGCGCGGACATACGTTCGACATTGGAGCGGATCGTATTCAGGAAGTTGGCTTGCATCTCGGTGATTTGTCCCACCGAACCTGCCGCCAGCAGTTCCGAATAGCCCTTGATGGATGTCATCGGATTCTTCAATTCGTGCGCCACAAAGGAGACGAATTCGCTCTTCGCCAGGTTGGCGCGCTGGATTGCGTCGTAGAGTTGCGCGTTCGAGATGGCGATGGCGGCGCTGTCGCTCAATTGGTTCAGGAACGCCAGGTTGGTCTGTGAGTCGCTGGTGCTTTCAAGCAGGAGCAGACCAATCACCTGCGCCTCCCGGCGAATGGGAACGATGATCTGCGTATGGGCAGTGGGCAGAATACCCTTCGAATTAGCGCCGATAAGCGAGACCTGATTCGGCTGTCCGCTTTCGACGGCGGCGCGAAGCACGGGCAGTTCAAGGGGCATGCGGGCGTCCTCGCCTTCCGCCAGGATGCCCTCATATCCCTGTTGCGCCATGATTCGCAGGTTCTCCTCCTCGACCATGCCGATCAACCCCGCTTCGGCGTTCGAACGGCGCATCGCCCAATCCAGCGTGATACGCATGGCGCGGTCGATTTCGAGGCTGGCATTCAGTTCACGGACGATACGCCCCATGATCTGCAGTTCCTCCACCTTTTCGGAGAGTTCCTGGTCGGTGAGGGCGAGCAGACGGGCGTTCTCGATGGCAACTGCCGCCTGCCCGGCAAAGGCAGTCAGCAGGTTTTGGTCATCCTCCACGAAGGGCAGACCATCGCGGCGGTTGATGACCTCGATGACGCCGAGGATGCGGTCCTTGAATTGCATGGGGACGGCGAGAATGGCGCGGGTGAGGAATCCGGTCTGTTTATCGGGACCCGAATTTCGTGAGGAAGAGCGTTGAACATCGTTCTCGATGACGGGGGCGCGCGTCTGCACGGCGCGTCCCACGATTCCTGATCCGGCGGGGAGGCGCTGACCGAGCAGGTTGCCTGCCACCGGTCCCGCGGTGACGCGGAAGATGAGATCGCCGGTTTGTTCATCCATCAGGAACAATGTTCCGGCTTCGCAGTTCAGAATGTTAACGGAGTTCTCGAGGATGTATTGGAGTAGCGGTTCCTGCTCCAACGTGGAGGTCAACTGGCGGGTGATGTCGTTCAGTGTGGTGAGCTGGTGCGCGCGTTGCTGGGTCTCCTGCAGGAGACGGGCTTTTACGATGGCGCCTACGGTCTGGTCGGCAATTGCCTGCAGCAGGTCAAGTTGTGCGCGGGTGTAGGTGACGGTCGCGTCGCGGCTTCCGACACTGAGCGCGCCGATGGTCTCGGCGCCGGCGTTGAGCGGCACGCCCATCCACGCGTAGACTCCCTGGGAGGACGGCGTGATGTTGCGGGTCTGGCACTCCCGAGCGTAATCCTGCGTCAGGATTGGGCGCCCTTTGCGGATGACCTCCTGCCCCAATCCGAGGCTGGGCGGGAGCGGCTGATTCTCGCGCGCGTTGATGCGTTCCCCCTCTTCCACACAGAAACCGTAATATAGGTAGTTGGCGGCTTTGTTATATAGTGTGATGTGAAAGAGGGATGATGGGATGATTTGCGTCGCTTGGGCAAAGATCAATTCCAGCACGTCGTCGAAGGTGAGTGTGACGTTCACACCCTGCGACACGCGCGTCAGGGCGTTCATTTCCTGGACGCGGCGTTCCAGGTCGACAACAGTTTGGACGCGCGAGATCGCAACAGATGCCTGGTCTGAAATGCTGTCCAAAAAATCGAGGTCTCTGGGGGTGTACGCGCCGCCTGACAGTGGAGTGCCCAACGCAATCCAACCGACAGGGCGTTCCTCGCCGCGCAGGGCAATGAACAAGCGGGCTCCCAGCAATGCCAGCCGGGATTCGTCTCCTTTCAGGGCCGCCGGTGGGTTGAAAGAATCAAGGTACAGCGGGATTTTTTCATTCTTGAAGTATTGGACGATGGAACTGTTGGCGGAGAAACGGATGTCACTGGTGGGCCTGCCATCCTCCCCCGGGAGCGCCGCGTATTGATCGTTCAGTGAGTCATAAATATAAATATGAAGACGGTCGGGCACGAGGCTGCTCGAGATCTGTTGACGCAGAACTTTCCCGATGGAGTTCAGGTCGAGGGCGCTGGTCAACTCGTGGCTGAAGATACGCAGGCGATCCTCGTAGGCGCGGCGTCCGCGGAAGAAGGCGCTATCCACCAACACCTGCAAACGTGTGCGCAATGGGTCAAGGGAGACCGCAATCAGGAACACCAGTCCACCGATCAGGTATGGGTTATCCGACGGCATGGCGATGGAAAAGATCGAGGCGATCCCACTGACCAACAGGGCATACCCGGCAACGGTGAGGATTGTCAGCAGGGCATACACCATTCCCTGACGCACCCAGGTATCGGTGCGCAGGAGGCGGAAGCGCTGGATCACGTATCCGTTGGCAAGGGGGAAAGCAATCAGTGGAACAAAGAGATAGGGGTTGAACGGAGGCGTTTCCGTCGATGGGTCAATCAGCCTTCTGACCGAAGAGTACAACAACCAGACAACAGCCGGACCAAATGCGACCAAAGCCCCGATCAGGATGGTACGTGCCTGACTTTTCACCACCGGCGAATAGGAGAAGGCGGCGCGATAGCCCAAAACCCCGAAGTAGAAAAGTCCCGCGATACCCATAAAAATATAGATAATACGCCATGCCAAGAAATACGCGGTGGGGTTTTGAAAGTCATATAAGGTGCGATAGGCATTCAACGTCAGGGCAAGTCCGATCCCATATCCCAACCAGCGGATGTAAGGTCTTCCGATCACCACCCGCGCCTCCTGTGGGAATCCCAGTGCAAGGTCGATCAATGCGCCGCCGATCAAACCGATGGATAATGTCCACAGCATTGTGAAGCGGTGTGTTGTGTACAGGTCGAAAAGAGAACCGATACCGATTGCCAGGGAGGCGGTTAACATCGAGAAGGCGCGCCCCGCCGGTTCAGTCCGGCGCAATCCGAAGATCCATAAACTGACAACCAGGAACACCAGGCTCAGGAAAGCCGGCATCCCGAAATATGCCACCCGATTGGCGGAGGAAAATTCCTGAAGCGTAATCTCGACGCTTTTGACCTCACCCGTCCCCGTACGCATCTCCACCGGCACAGGCTGCCCCACCGACAAACTGCCCAACACATCGCTCAAATCGTCCGCGCCGGAAATCGGAATGCCCTTGACTGAAACCAACTGATCTCCCAGTTTGAATCCCTGCTCGTACAACGCCCACGGAGAGGCGACATCCCGTGTGCCCGACCCATTCAACACCATGGTCTGCTCAAAGAAGCCACCGATAAAGGGATTCCTCAACCACTCGTATGCCAGGAACAACGTTGTAATGACAGCAACAGCCGCGACGCCCTGATACACCAGCACAATGGCCTGCATGATTTTGTTTCGCATCGTGGGAAATTGACCGGACTGATACATCGTTTGGTGGGGGAAATTTTACTCCACATCTCCCCCGCCGAACTATGGTACTTTCATAACAAAGCAGAAAGGCGGAGCATCTTTTCGATGCCCCGCCTCCGTCTAACCCTAGATATCGAGATTGCGGACCGCCTTCGCGTGAGTCTGGATGAACTTTCGGCGAGGATCCACCGCGTCACCCATCAACATGTCGAAGGTACGATCGGACTCAGCCGCGTCTTCCACCGTGACAAGGAGCAGGGTCCTGTTTTCGGGGTTCATCGTCGTTTCCCAGAGCTGTGCCGGGTTCATTTCGCCGAGACCTTTGTACCGCTGGAGGCTTGCCTTATCGCCAATCTCTTTGAGGATTTTGTCCTTTTCCTTGTCCGTGTAAGCATACTTCACTTGATTCTTGTATGCGATCCGGTACAAGGGAGGCTGTGCAATGTATAGGTGTCCGTCCTCGATCAACTGCGGCATGTAGCGGAAGAAGAACGTCAATAGCAACGTACGGATATGGCTGCCGTCCACATCGGCGTCGGTCATGATGATGACGCGCCCGTAGCGCAGACCTTCGATGTCGAAATTATCGCCAATGCCCGTGCCCAGCGCCGAAATCAACGCCTTGATCTCATTGCTCGACAGGATCTTGTCGAGACGGGCACGCTCCGTATTCATGATCTTGCCTCGCAACGGCAGGATCGCCTGAAAATGGCGGTCGCGTCCCTGTTTGGCAGAGCCGCCTGCCGAGTCGCCTTCCACAATGTAGAGTTCGGTTTTGGACGAGTCACGCTCAGAGCAGTCCGCCAATTTGCCGGGCAGGGTCAACGACTCGAGCGCCGATTTGCGGATCACAAGTTCGCGCGCCTTGCGCGCCGCGTCGCGCGCGCGGGCAGAAGTGAGACATTTGGCGATGATCGCCTTTGCCGCCTGCGGGTTTTCGTCCAGGAATGTTCCGAAAGCTTCGCCCACCACCTGGGTGACATAGGTCTGCACTTCGGGATTCATCAACTTGACCTTGGTCTGCGACTCAAACTGCGGTTCGGGATGCTTCACCGAAACGATGGCGGTCAACCCTTCGCGTGTGTCGTCGCCAGAGAAGTTCGGGTCGGCATCCTTGAGCAATCCGTTCTTGCGGGCGTAATCGTTGATGACGCGCGTGATGGACGAACGCAAACCGGTCAGATGGGTGCCGCCGTCGATGGTATTGATCGTGTTCGCGAACGAATACACCGACTCGGTGTACGCGTCCGTATATTGGATCGCAGCCTCGATGCCGATGGCTTCGATATCCTTTTCGACATGGACAACCGGGTGCAGGTTTTCACGGTTGCGATTTAAATAACGGACAAATGAGGTCAACCCCCCTTCAAAATAGAAGGTCATCTCACGTTCATTGCGCGCATCCACGAACTGGATACGCACACCGCGCGTGACAAACGCCATTTCACGGAAACGTTGCACAAGCGTATCGAAACGATAATCGATATCTTCGGTGAAAATCTGTTTGTCAAACTTGAAGGTCTGCTTGGTGCCGGTCTCGTCCTTCACCTTGCCAAGCAACTTGATATTCCCCTGCGGCACGCCGCGCTTGTAGGTCTGTTGCCAATGCTTGCCGTCACGCTTGACCTCGGTCACCATCCATTCGGAGAGGGCATTCACAGCGCTGACGCCCACTCCGTGCAAACCGCCCGAGACCTTGTAACCGCCACCGCCAAACTTGCCGCCTGCACCGATGACGGTCATCACTACATCCACGGTCTCCATGGGCTTGCCGTGCATATCCTTCTTCGTTGGGTGCGGACCCACCGGGATACCGCGCCCATTATCCTCCACAGTCACGCTGCTGTCCTCGTGGATGGTAATGTTGATATTGGTGCAGAACCCCATCAACGCTTCGTCGATGGCATTATCCACAACTTCATATACCAGATGATGCAAAGCCTTGATGTCCGTACCACCCACGTACATACCCGGGCGTTTGCGGACATGCTCTATGCCTTCCAGAGCCTGAATGGAACTTACATCATAATTGACTGCTTCTTTATCTTTAGCCACAAATACCTCCAAAAACTCCACACGCTCCCCCTCTCCAACCGGGAGAGACAGGGGTCGAGGAAAATCATGCCTGTTGAGTAGGCACACCTTTCTGTTGTCGAAGCTGGTTGAAGACAAGCTGCAACCATGCATTCATATCGTGATAATACACAAAACTGGCAGAGAGCAACGCCGTGGTAATGAAAGCGTGACCCGCGATCCCCACCAGCAACATCCACGAGTCACTGGGCGGCACCATCCACAGGTAATTCAACCCAGTGGACAGAATGAACACGGCAAAGACGAACATACTGCTGGCGGGCAGCGTAAACCGTGCCATCTTCAAACTGCTCAGAATGGAATAGAACGCGTTTTGCCTCTTCACAAAAATTCCATGAGGGGTGAAGAACAGCGGAACCACCAGCCAAAATGAAACAATCAAAAAGATCAACACCGCACCGTTCGCCAGCACCGGGTTTAGCAACGCCAGTACCGTCACCACCAACAAGACCGGCACCAGGATGACCATCAAGACCACCAGCCAGATCACCGAAAGAAGAAATGTCTGGGCAATCGCACGAAAAGGGCTGATGCCCGCCTCATCCTCACCCAGGGTTGTTCCCGACACCCAGCGGAAGTACAACCCTCCAACAGCCCATCCCACGAGCGTCAACAGGATCAGCCAGCCCACCATGGCAGGCAAAGACGAGACCTGAATCACGCTCTGCACGCCAAGCGGGGTCTGCATAGGGAGGGAATCGGGCAGAATTCCGGAAAGCAGGCTCGGAATCCCAACGGGGAGAGTGCGTAACCAATTGAGAAGGTTAAACTGCGCCAGCACATCCACCCAGCCGGATAGGAGCTGCGCATCCTGCCCGCCTCTGAAACGAATCCAATCGGCAAGGAAGGAACGGTAAATTTCTCCCACACTCAGACGCGGGCCGAGCCACAAGAAGACATCCAACGCCAGCGGCATGAGAATCAGAACAACGTGGCTGGAAACCGCATCGAACCCCGCCCTGAGCGATCCGATCACACCGGGCGGCGGAGGAAGCGATTCGAGTCTCTGCATATCCATAAGCAATTGATTCTACCATACCGACCATGACTTGGCATGTTCCGGTGAAGGCAGGTACAATGAAAGTATGAATGAGCAGAAATACCTGCCCGATTCCAACCGCGTCGGATTATTGACCTCGACGGTTCTGCTGGCTTTTGCGATTGCACGCATCATTCAGGCGCCTGAATTCAACCTCGAAGTGCAGTTACCCGGCTTTTTGCTCACTCTTCCTTTAAACATATCCACCGCCATGAGTTTGCTCACAGCAGGGCTTGCCGCCAGCGGCATGGATTGGCTCCTGCGCGGACATCCCTCCCTGCAAGGCAGGAATACCTTTCAGTGGTGGATCCTGCCCACCCTCACGACTTTTGTCATCAGTGTATCGCTGACGGTCCTCCCCAATGGCACGGCGTGGTGGGTCGGATTTGCCATCACGGGCACCTTTCTCTTTTTCGTTTTTCTCGCCGAATACATCGTGGTTGATCCGGATGCGCCATTCTACTCAACCTCCATGGCGGGGTTAACCGCCATTTCCTATACGCTGTTCTTCATCTTGGCAGTAGCATTGCGCTATAGCGATGCGCGGCTCTTTCTTATCGTACCGGGTCTGTTCATCGCCGCCGCATTCGCCAGCCTGCGAATCATGCACCTGCGTCTGAGCGGGAGATGGGAATTTGCCTGGGCGCTTGGCATTGCATTCGTCTGCGTCCAAATCGCGTCCGGCCTGCATTACTGGCCCATTTCACCGATCCAATTCGGGTTGATGCTGGTCGGTCCGCTGTACGCATTGACCAGCCTTGCCATTAATTTGAGCGAGGACATCCCTGTGCGCCGCGCCGCGCTCGAACCAGCGGTAATCACAGCGCTTTGTTGGGGAATGGCGGTTTTCATTCGATGATATGATCAGGCGACTATCCATTGGCAAAGAACACCGCAATGCGGTGCTTCGACATGCGGAAAGTCAGTTGCCGCTGGAGGCTTGTGGCTTGCTGGCAGGGAGGGATGGCAGGGTGGAGAAGGTGATTCCTGTGCGGAATCAAGCCCAAAGTCCGGTGCGATTCGTGATGGATCCCTATGAACAACTCGCAGCATTCGACTGGATCGATTCGCTCGGACTCGACCTCCTGGGGATCTTCCATTCGCATCCCGCGGGACCGGAAACTGCCTCCGTGACCGACATCGCAGAAGCCGCTTACGAAGTGGTCCACGTCATCTGTTCAAGAGTGGGAATGCAATGGACCCTGCGCGGCTTTTGGATCGAAAACGGACAGGCAACCGAGATTCCGCTGTTATCAGCGGATTCGTGAAACCATCTTGCCTTTCCCGTGTTTCCAGTAATACAATCGCTCTGGAGGAGAGATGTTTATGCAAACTCTGATCGGTATTGGGGCTGTGCTTATCGGGTATATCCTGGGCTCCATTCCATTTGGGTTGTTGATCGTAAAATTAAAGACGGGCAAGGATATTCGCGAGATTGAAAGCGGTCGCACCGGCGGGACGAATGCCATGCGTGCCGCCGGTTTTTGGGCGGGGTTGCTCACCGCCATCATGGATATTCTGAAGGGTGCAGTCTCGGTCTGGGTGGCTCAGTGGATTGCCCCCGAAGCGCACCTGGCGCATCTCTTTGCGCCGGTTGGCGCGATCCTCGGGCACAATTATTCGGTTTTCCTGATCAGCCGCGACGAAGATGGAAAACTGCGGTTTCACGGCGGCGCGGGTGGCGCCCCCGCGCTGGGCGGCGCGGTGGGTTTTTGGGGGTGGTCCCTGCCGATTGTTTTTGCGCTGGGCGCGCTGGTCTTTTTCTCGCTGGGGATTGCATCAGTCACCACAATGGCGGTTGCCTTCTTTGTGACTGTTATATTCGCCATACGCGCCTCGATGGGATTGATGCCGTGGATCGATGTGCTATACGGCGTGTTCGCCGCGGTTTTGTTGGTTTGGGCATTGCGCCCCAACATCAAGAGATTACTTTCGGGCAACGAACGCGTGGTTAAATACAGTTTGCATGGCTGGCTGAAGGCGCGCAGGGAGGCAAAAGCTACGGCCCGCAAATAGAACAGAAAGTCCCCACCGATGTGGGGACGTTTCATTCCACATCATAATCATTTGCTCATTTGCTGGAGCAAAGCCCGCAGGTTTCGTTGATGCAACCCCTGTGCCAGACCGCCAAGATACACGCGGCTCTTTCCACATTCCTCGATTGTGATTGCATCCAAAAGTTCGAGCGCATTCTTGCGCCGTGCAATTGCCTTGACCGATTTCTTGATCGCCGTAAGGTAGTTCAAATTCTCTTTCACCGCCGCATCGATCTCACCGCGCAGGATCACGTCGCCGTGTCCCTGCACAATATTCTCCAGGCCCATGCGCCCGATATGCTTGATCGAAGCCATGATGTCATCGATGTCGCCGTCCACAATGTAGGGAAGCGGCATGAACGAATCCCCCGCGAACAGGATGCGATCCTCCTCGACCAGCACGGCGATCCCGTCATGGCTGTGACCGACCGCCGTGGAAATGATCAGGTTCTTCTTGCCTACCCGCAGGGTCACATCCCCATCGACAAAGGTCATTTGCGGCAGGACGATCTTCACCTGCCGCAGCGCCGGATTCTGCTTTTGTGCGGCTTCCAGCGATGGGATGCCGCGTTCCTCTAACAGATCACGGCAACGCTCGTGCGCAATCACGGTCGCGCCGGGGAAAAAACAATTTCCCCAGGAATGATCGGCATGATAATGGGTATTAATGACATACCGCACCGGTACGTTCAATTCATGTTCGATGAATTCACGGATACTAAGCGTTTCATCTGGCAGCGCCAGCGTATCAATCACCACCGCCCATTGCGGCCCCGCCACCACGCCCGCAGTCACCTGGGCATACACTTCGCTTTGAAACCAATAGACATTTTCAGAGACACGTTCACGATGCATTCAAGACCCTCGTCCAGCTTTTTTTCTCATTGATAGCACAAACAAGGGCGAAAATCAAGTTGACCAGACAACTTCTTCGCATTTTAGTAAGGATGCATGAATTACCATGCTTGCTTACGTGTTTCTACCGTGATACACTTTGAAAAGTCAGAGTGTAGTCCGGTTAACACGTTAGTGACACATGAACAAAAACCTTCTGCTCGTCAGCGCAGATACGTATTTTACAAAAGTACTGCTTCAGAGTCTGGAACGGGAAGGGTACCGCGTTCATACAGCCAAGGGAAAAGGCGAAGCGGTGGTCCGTGCAGATGAGCAGAACTGCTCGCTTGCCTTCCTTGATATGGACCTTGGATACAAGGCGGTTTCTGAATATGGACGTGCGCTTCGCTCGCTCAACCCGAACATCAGGCTGGTCCTGTTTTCTGACGAGGATGTGCCCCCCGTACTGGATGAGATCCGTCCGTGGATCTTGTTACGCAAGCCCTATTATTTACCGGATGTATTGACTATGCTAAATGAAAATCCCGCCTCCACACCCAAGCCCGCCAAGACACCCACTCCATCCCATCCCGTGCAAACGACCAGTACGGAACCGGTATGGTTGCGTGATGTAAGCAAGGCGGCGCAACATCTCACGCGTCTTACGCTGGAGTCTTCCGCACAGGCGGCATTGATCACGCGCGGCGAACATCTCTGGGCATACGCCGGGGGCCTTTCACAGAACGCGGCAAAGGAACTGGCAGTCACGGTCACTCGTCACTGGGACGGGCAAAAGGGCAGCGACCTTCTGCGCTTCGTCCGGCTGGAGGCGACCAAGGCGGAGCACATGCTCTACGCCACGCGCATCGCCGACGATGTGGTGCTGGCGCTCGTCTTCGACGCAGAGACTCCGTTCAGCACGATCCGCACGCAGGCAGGTCAGTTGGCGCATTCCCTCTCCATCACCCCCATTGAAGAGGCGCAACCGCCCGTAGTGCAGAAACAGCCCAAGGCTTCGCACGATGCGCCCACGCAATACGCCGAAGACGAGCCTGCAGAAGAACTCGATATTCCATCCATCTCCGATATTCTGTCCGATGTTCCGCCTCCCACCCCCGAACCGGGAGCAACGTCATCCCCCTCCATACAAGAACAGGAAGAGTGGGCGTCGAATCCCATTCCTTCCCGCCCGAATCATTACAGCCGCGAGAGTTCCCCCGCGGTGCGCGTGAATGACCTGCTGGTTTCCAATCAACAAAATGAGGAGACCGTGGAACGCACGGTGCAGGATTTCGACGCGACCATGCCGTCGAAGTCGCGCCCGCGCCCCGAGACGCCTGTCCGTAGACCGATGCCCGGCGAATTGGACGAGACCCGCCCGCATTCGATCACCGAAGTGGCGAGTCGCGTCATGCTTGACCCGATCTCGCCCGGACTGTACAACCTGACCTACGCCTGTTTATTAGTGCCGCGTTTCAGTTCCCATTATCTGACCGGCGATATTTCAGACCGCTTGTCGGAATGGCTGCCGAACATTTGCATTGCTTTTGGCTGGCGGTTGGAGTATCTTGCTGTGCGACCGGAATATGTGCAATGGGTGGTGAACGTCCCGCCTGCCACGTCGCCTGGGTATCTCATGCGCATTATGCGCCAGCAAACATCGGAGAAGATCTTTGCCGAGTTTCCGCGCATGAAAAAGGAAAATCCGTCGGGCGACTTTTGGGCGCCGGGGTACCTCATCATGGGGGGCACGCAGCCGCATCCGCCGCAACTGGTAAAGGATTACATTAAGCAAACCCGCTCAAGGCAGGGGTATTCGCAGCCGAGAAGGTAAAACTGGAAATTGTGTTCTAAAAATCCTGACCGCAGAGTATAATCACTCTGCGGTTTGTTTTTGATCCAGGTTTCAATCTCCAATTACGATTTTACGAACATGCCTCCCACCCTCTACCTCATTGATGGACATGCCCTCGCTTACCGCATGTACTTTGCCCTGACTGCTGTCGGCGGCAGTCAGCGCTGGCAAACCTCCAAAGGCGAACCCACCGCGGGAGTTTATGGCTTTGCACGCGAACTGCTGCGCATCCTTGAACAGGAAAAGCCCGAATACATCGCCGTCGCCTTCGACGTGGGCAAGACCTTCCGCGATGAGATCTTTCCCGAATACAAGGGGACGCGCGAAAAGATGCCCGATGACCTGCGTCCGCAGATCAAGCGTATTCGAGAAATGGTGGATGCGTTCAACATTCCACGGCTGGAAATGGAAGGCTATGAAGCGGATGACGTTCTCGGCTCCGTGGCGCGGATTGCCGCCGGGCAGGGATTGGGCGTCAAAATCGTCACCGGTGACCGGGATTTGTTGCAGCTGGTGGACAAACGTACGGTCGTCTACCTTGCGGGCGATGACCAGAATTACATCAAAGATGAAGATGTCGTCAAGAAACTCGGCGTGCTTCCCAAACAGGTTGTGGATTACAAAGCGCTTGTCGGCGACAAATCCGATAACATCCCCGGCGTGGCGGGCGTCGGTGAAAAGACCGCCATCGCGTTGATCGAGAAATACAAGACTCTCGATGGCATCTATGAACACATCGATGAAATCGAGAATCGCTGGAAGACCAAACTCGAAGCCAACAAAGTCAACGCCTATCTCAGCCGTGACCTGGCGCAGATTAGAACAGATTTAAATATCAAACTCGATCTGGAACATGCCAAGTCGCACGAGCTGAATATCCCAGCTATCGAGGCTTTCTTCAAGGAGATGGAATTCCGTTCCCTGCTCAAGACGCTGGAAAAAGTGACAGGAAAATCCATTTCCCCTGAAACGCCCGCTCCGATCACCGCGCCCAAAGCAGGGCAACAGATGTCCATGTTTGTGAATGAGCCGCAGGTCATTGTTGCTCCAAAGACAGAATCACATCTCAAAGTCAATATCGTTGATACTGTCGAAAAACTGGCAGATTTGGTCAAAGCCTTGAACAAGGCAAAAGTCATTTCCTTCGATACGGAGACAACATCCACCGAAGAAATGAAGGCGGATATCGTCGGCATTTCCCTCGCGGTCAAGGAAGGTGAGGGATATTACATCCCGGTCGGACACAACGCCGGAACCAATCTGCCGCTGAAAAAGGTTATCGAGGCGCTGACGGAGCCGATGACGAGCCCGAAGATCGGCAAGATCGCGCACAATGCCAAATACGATTACATTGTACTGGCGAAGTTCGGGCTGGTCGTTTCGCCATTGACCTTCGATACGATGCTGGCAGAATTCATCATCGACCCATCGTCGCGTCATCTTGGGTTGAAGAATCTCGCTGCGGTCAAACTCGGCGAAGAGATGACTCACATTGAAGAATTGATTGGCAAAGGCAGGAAACAGCTCAGCATGGCAGAAGTGGCGGTCGAGTCCGTTGCGCCGTACGCAGTGGCGGATGCGGAGACCACCTTGCGTCTCATGCCGCTTCAAATGCAGGAACTTAAACGCGTGAACGGCGAGAAATTGCTCGAAGAGATTGACTTGCCACTGACACCCGTCCTTGCAGAGATGGAAATGGAAGGCATTCTGCTTGACCTGCCATTCTTTGAGAAAATATCGAAGGAGTTGACCAAACGGTTGAACGAGATTGAAAAGCAGGTTTATGAATTGGTTGGAAAACCGTTCAACATCAATTCCACCCAGCAGCTTTCGGACGTGCTGTTCAAAACCCTCGGGCTGGAGCCGCCCGATAAGAGCAACAAAACCACCAGTGGGCACTACTCCACGGCGGCGGGCGTGCTTGAATTGTTGAGCGGCAAACATCCCGTCGTGGATCTTGTGTTGGAACATCGTGAACTTTCGAAAATCAAATCCACCTACGTGGACGCGCTCCCGCCCGCGGTCGATGCGAATGGACGCGTACATACCTCCTACAGCCAGATCGGCGCGGTGACGGGGCGTCTCTCCTCGAATAACCCGAATCTACAGAACATCCCGATCCGCACAGAGACCGGGCGGCGCGTCCGCAATGGATTCATCGCGGGCGAAGGTAATCTACTTCTCTCCGTGGATTACTCGCAGATCGAACTGCGCATCGTCGCGCACATGGCTCAGGACGAGGGGATGTTGGCGGCGTTCCGCGCCGGGGAGGATATCCATGCTACAACAGCGGGAGCTATCTACGGCGTCAGTCCCGAAGCGGTGACGAAGGAGATGCGGCGTCATGCCAAGGCAATCAACTTCGGTCTCATCTACGGCATGTCGGCATTCGGTCTGACGCGTTCCACTGATCTGACTCTCGCCGAGGCAGAACGGTTTGTCAAAACCTATTTTGAAAAATTCCCCGGAATCAAAAAATATCTCGATGGCATTAAAAGACAAGCTGCCCAACAGGGGTACGTGGAAACACTGCTGGGGCGGCGGCGATATTTCCCTGCCCTGCAAAACAAGCAAAATGTGCAGATCAAGAACCGTGAAGAACGCGAAGCTATCAACGCGCCCATTCAGGGCACCGCGGCAGACATCATGAAGATTGCCATGATCAAAATCCCGCCGGCGCTTGAAGCGGCCGGCTTGCAGGCGAAAATGCTTTTGCAGGTACACGACGAACTCGTTCTGGAATGTCCGCAGGAGGAACTGGAGAAAACCGCACGCGTGGTGCAGGAGACGATGGCAAACGCCTACCCATTGAGCATCCCGCTTTCCACCGAGGCGAAGTATGGGAAGAATTGGGGAGAGATGAAGAATATCGCTGGTTGACGGAGAGCGAAATTGCCAGGAGGGCAACTGAACCATTATGCTCTTGATAAAAAAAACAATAGAATGAGTTCATGAAGGCTGCGGTTATTTATGTCTGATAAATCACCAACTCCAATGCGCCAGGGTAGAAGAACTTTATATGAACGGCATTCCGCAAGGCGGAACGGGAAATAATTGCGGCGATCGCGGACCTGGCGGTTCCATTACAGCGTGGAACTGGCCCCAGCCCTGGCTCGACCTCCAGGAAAACACCCCTCTCACCTTCTACGCCCTCGGCGGGCATCAGGACGTCACCAACCTGGATGCGCCCGATCTGGAACCGCTGAAATCTTCCTTCTCTGCCTTCCTCCTCTTTGTGGATTACCAGCAAGTCGAAATCGTCCCCAACCAAACCGTCCTCTACGCCAAAATGGACAGCGACACGGCTTATGCCCGCCTCCCCATTACGATCAACCCTCTCCCGCCGGGCAGGCATCACATCCTCGTCCTGCGCATTGACACACCCGGCGTGCCCATGTGCATCCTGCGCGGCGACACCCGCAGCCGCATCCTGCCCAACAGCGTTTATGGCAAATTGGTAGGGGTCAACGTGCTGCCTGAAAAATAGATTATCGCTCCTGTGCGAAGAACAAGACAATGGTACGGGCATCGTAATCCCCTCCCTACGGTATAATACCCCTCATGCCCGGACGAGAAGACATTTTCCAAAAAGCCATGAACGAAGGTCACTCCGCCGCCTGGGACCAGGAATGGAACAAGGCAGCGACGGCGTATCGCGCCGCCCTGCAGGAACTGCCCGACCATCCCAAGGCGCTCAACAGCCTCGGCTTGGCCCTATTCCAGATGGGGAATTACGATGAAGCCATGCAAATCTACAAACGCGTGGCGCATGTTTCCCCGCAGGACCCGGCGCCCATGGAAAAACTCGCACAACTCCTCGAACGCACCGGGCACCTCAGGGAAGCCATCGAAGCCGCGATGAAGGCCGCAGAACTGTACCTCAATCAGCGCGATGTGGATAAAGCCATCGAGAACTGGGTGCGCGTGACGAGCCTCGACCCTGAGAATATCATCGCCCATTCACGTCTTGCCCTCGCTCACGAACGTCTCGACCACAAGGCGCAGGCTGTTACCGAATACCTGGCCGTCGCCAGCCTGATTCAGCGCACCGGCAACGCCGAAAAGACCGCCGAACTCGTCAACAAGGCTCTTAAGATCCTGCCCGAAAGCGCGGAAGCACAACAGGCGCTCACCCTCCTCCGCTCTGGGCAACTGCTCCCTAAGCCATTGCGCCCCAAAGGCGGAACGGGACCCATCGCCATGGCGCAGGTCAAGCAACTGGAACAACCGAAAAAGCAAGCCGATTCCGGGCTGGACCCGGTGGCGGAAGCGCGCCAAAAAGCGCTCACCCGGCTGGCAGAGATCCTCTTCGAGTACTCCACCGACGACGGCGCCTCCCCACAAGCCCGCCGTGGACTGCAAGCCCTGATGCGCGGCACCGGTCAACTTTCCATGCAAGCCTCCGAGCAGACGAAGGTCGTCCTGCACCTCGGTCAAGCCATCGACGCGCAAAGCAAAGGCAACGAAGCACAAGCCGCAGACGAACTCGAGCACGCCCTGGAGGCGGGTTTCAACCATCCTGCCTTGTACTTCAACCTGGGACTCATCCGCTCGAAAAGCGACCGTCTCGAAACGGCGGTCCGCCATCTGCAACATTCCGTCAAGCACAACGATTTCGCTCTCGCGGCGCGTCTGCTGTTGGGGCAGATCAACCAAAAGTTGGGCAGACTCGGTCCTGCCTCCATCGAATATCTCGAAGCATTGAAGATCGCCGATTCGCAGGTCGTGCCTGCCGAACAGTCCGATGAGATTCGTCAGATGTATGAGCCGCTCATCGAAGCGCAGGCAAGCCAGACCGATGAAGCCGCGCTCAGGCGTCTGTGCGACAACATCAACGAAATGCTCATGCGTAAGAACTGGCGAGACCACCTGCACAAATCCCGCGAGCAGATGCCCAAATCACAGGATGGCGACCTGCCAATGCCCATTGCAGAGGTGATTCTTCAGGCGCAATCCAGCCAAGTGCTCGAGTCCATCAACCACGTTCACCAACTGGCGCGCGCCGGAAAACTGCGCTCTGCCATGGATGAAGCCTTCCAGGCGCTGACCTACGCTCCCAACTACCTGCCGCTTCATACCCTGATGGGCGACCTGCTCGTGCGCGAGGAACACATCCCCGAAGCCATTGCAAAGTTCTCCACGGTGGCGCAGGCGTACAGCGTGCGCGGAGAAGCCGCGCAAGCCGCAAAGATGCTCAAACGCGTCGTCCAACTTGCCCCCATGGACATGGGCGCCCGCACCAAGCTCATCGACCAGCTCGTCGCGCGCGGACAGGTGGATGAAGCCATCCGCGAATACATCGAACTCGCCGACATCTACTACCGCCTCGCCGAACTTGACATGGCGCGCAAGACCTACACCACAGCGCTGCGCGTCGTCCAACAAGCCAACGCCGACCGGCAATGGAACGTCCACATCCTCCAACGCATGGCGGATATTGACATGCAGAGGCTCGACTGGAAGCAAGCCATCCGCGTCTACGAACAGATCCGCACTCTGCGCCCGGATGACGAGGCTGTCCGAAAGAACATCATCGAATTAAGCCTGCGGCTGGGACAGCCCGCCCAGGCAAACGCAGAACTCGAAAGTTATCTTACCTACCTCCAGACCAACAACCACCGCGAACAGGGAGTCAAGTTCATTGAAAGCCTCCTGGAGGAACGCCCCGACGATGTAATCCTGCGCCGCGCGCTGGCGCAACAGTATCAGCAGACCGGGCGCGTCGAGGAAGCGGTTGCCCAGCTTGATTCGCTCGCCGAGTCGATGCTTGATCTCGGCAAAAAGGAGGAGGCGATGGTGCTCATCAACCAGATTCTCCTGATGAACCCACCCAACGCCGAACAATATCGACAACTGTTGGTACAACTTCAATCCAAATAGCATTGTCTCCCGTCGCCCAAAGCGGCGGGATTTTTTATCGTCTCATTCCCAGCCGAAACCGGTCTCCACTTAATCAGCCTCTCATCCCCTCACGTTACAATCCCACCCGACTTCATCTTCGGAGAAATTGAATATGCCTCAAACAAAGAACCGCGCCGTGATGAACTGGCTCTTCACCTTCGCCTTCATTGTGGCATTTCTCGTCGTTTTTGGCGGATTTGTCCGCCTCACGCGTTCCGGTCTTTCCATCACCGAATGGAATCCCATCAGTGGCGCCATCCCACCCATGGGTGAACAAGCCTGGCAGGAGGAATTTGCCAAATACCAGCGGACTCCCGAATTCATCCAGATCAACTTCAACATGACCCTGGAGGAATACAAGTACATCTTTTACATCGAATGGCTCCACCGTTTCATCGCCCGGTTTGCCGGATTGGTATATGCCATCCCTGTTTTCTATTTCCTCTTCAAAAAGGCAATTCCCTGGAGGGAATTCGGCATCTACTTCGCCATGGGAATGTTGTTCATCTCTCAGGCTTTCGCCGGTTGGATCATGGTCGCCAGCGGACTGAACGACCGCCCTTCCGTCAGCCACTTTAATTTGACCATCCATTTACTGTTGGCGCTCATCCTTTTCGGACTCGCCCTCTGGACCGCGTTCGGTCACAAATTCGGCTTTCCAGAGGGAGGTACAAAATGGTCTTTGCCGTCCAAACTTTCCCTGGCATCGTTTGTCATTCTCGTTATTCAAATTACCTACGGCGGTTTCACAGCAGGACTCAAAGCCGGTCATGTTTCTGATACCTGGCCCCTCATGTTCGGGAAACTGGTTCCACCCAACCTCTTCAACTCATTCAACAACATCTTCACATCCCCACAGACCATTGTTTTCATCCATCGCTGGTTTGCCTGGCTGGGGGTCATTGCCGTACCAATCGTGTTCTGGATCGTGAAAAAACAGAACTACCCTGCTGATATTCAAACCGGCCTCAAATGGCTGGTCGGTATCGTCGCCTTGCAGATTGCGCTCGGCGTGCTGACGATCCAGTCGTTCGTGAATATCGTCGTCGCCTTGCTCCATCAGGCAAACGCGATCGTGTTGTTTGGGTTGGCGGTCTATTTTATTCACAGATTCAGGGCATTGGATCAACAGTGAATAACAATAGGGTGTTCTCACGGCATCGCTATTGTAATTCCTCATTTTTCCGCCCGCGCATACATTGCAAACCCAATCGTCCCGAATGACAGTCCCGCCACGGAGGCGCTCCACGAAAAGAAATTAAGAAAGAATGTGGACTCCAATACTTTGATGACCATCAAAAAGGGCAGGAGAATTCCCAGCAGCATCAGGAACACGCCAAGGCTCAGCAGGAAGCGGGGATTGTTCATCATGACCGATACAACCAGCAGGCGACGAAATGGTCAGACTCCGGCTCGAACTCCACCGGTTCTTTTTCGTCGCATAACCCGGCAATGGCTTTGGCGCAACGCGGATGGAAACGGCATCCCTTCGGCGGGTTGACAAGACTCGGCGGCTCGCCGGGCGGCACTTCCTTGAAGGTATCGGCATTGCGTGCATCGGGGTCGGAGGTAGCAGCGAGCAACGCCGTCGTATACGGGTGAAGCGGATTTTCCAGCACGCGGCGCGTTTCAGCCTTCTCGATGAGCGTGCCCGCGTACATCACGAATATGCGTCTGGAAAAATATTTCACAGTCGAAAGGTCGTGCGTAATATAGATAACCGAAAGCCCATGCGCCTCTTGCAGGGCGCGCATCAGCTTGAGGATCTCCACACGCACCGACGCATCGAGCATCGAGACCGGTTCATCGGCGACGATCAGCTTGGGCTCGCGCAGCATGGCGCGCGCAATCACGACGCGCTGCTGCTGTCCACCGCTCAACATGTGTGGGAACTTCGGCAGGAAATCCTCCGCCGGGTGCATCTTCACCTCACCCATTACCTTGTGAATGCGTGCCATTCGCTGTTCCTTATCCTTCACGCCGCTGATGATGAGCGGCTCCTCCAGGATCTTTTGCACGGTCATGAACGGCGGCAGGGCGCCATACGGGTCCTGCTGAACATATCCGATCTTGAAGCGATAATTCCGCAAACCGTCACCCTTCAGTCCCGACAGGGAATCGCCGTCGAAGAGGACATCCCCGCTGGTCGGAATGTTCAACCCGAGGATCGTTTTCATCAGGCTGGATTTACCGCATCCCGACTCACCGACAACTGCCACTGTTTCTCCCTCCGCCAGTTCAAAGCTGACGCCGTCCACAGCCTTGACATACCCCGCATGACCAAACCCGAACCGGCGCAATTCATACCAGACATGCAGGCCCTGAATGGTCAACAGCGCCTCAGGTTCATTGACTTTTACCTGATCCATAAATGCCTCTCGTGTTTCGGTGATCATGTCATACTCCTACTCATATAACCAGCATTTCACTTTCCGTCCATTCTTGCCCAGCATGGGTGGCTCTTCGTTGCATTTCTCGAAGCGGAATGGACAACGCGCCGCAAAACGGCATCCTTCTGGCAAGTCGATGAGACTGGGCGGTTGCCCGGTAATGAACATCGGGTCAGATTCGCTGCGCAGACGCGGGACACTTGCCATCAGCATCTGGGCGTACGGGTGCAGCGGCGCAGGGAAGAAATCCTTTGCATGCCCCACCTCCACGATCTGACCGGCATACATGACGGCGACTTCATCCGCCAGTTCGCTGGAGGTGGCAATGTCGTGTGTGATGAGGATGAAGGACGTGCCCAGTTCGTGTTTGATACGCTTGAGCACGTTCATGATGTTGGCTTGCGTGAGCAGGTCGAGGGCGGAGGTCGGTTCGTCAAGGAGAATCAGGCTTGGACTGGTGACGAGCGCCATCGCCAGCGCCACGCGCTGGCGCATCCCGCCGCTCAATTCGAAGGGATAGCGGCTGATAAAATCCTCCGGCACGCCCACATGCTGGAACATGCGCCGCACGAGGGTCATCGCCTCCGTTTTCCTGATCCCAAGATGAACCATGGCAGGTTCTGCCACCTGGTCGCCTACGCGGATGACCGGGTTGAGCGAGTTCATGGCGGCCTGCGGCACAAGCGACATACCCACCCAGCGCACATTCCGGCGAAATTCATCTTCATCGTACATCATTACATCTTCGCCGTTCAAATATACACTTCCACCGTATTTATCCACGTTACGCGGCAGAAGGCGCAACATGGCTTTGGCGAGGGAGGATTTTCCACAGCCCGATTCGCCGAGGATGACCACTGCACGGTTGGTATCCAACTCGAAGTTCACACTGTCCACAGCTTGGACGACACCGTGCGATGTCTTGAAGTGCAACACAAGCTTTTCGATCTGAAGCAGTTTTCGTGGCGGCATATTCATGCATCCCTCAACTTGGGATTAAAGATACGGTCGAGCGCAAAGCCAAGCATGGCAAAACCCAAACCGGTGATCATTAACAAAACGGCCGGCTCCAAGATCCAGTAGTAGTAGCCGCGATATAGAGCGCCGTTGGAATTGGCATCTTCGATGATCTTGCCCCATGTCGGCAGGACGGGATCGCCCAGTCCTAGCACGGCGAGGGATGCTTCGAGGAACACAAATGTTGGAACCGCGGAGACCAGCCCTGGGATCAGCAATGGGATCATGCGCGGGATGAGATAAACAAAAACAATACGGTTGCTCGAGGCGCCATACGCCCGCGCTGCTTCGATGTACATCGACTCTTTCACCTGCATGAACACAGCCCGATAGGCTTTGATCGAACCGGTGAAGATACTCAACAAGATCGTCGCACCAAGGATGACCCAGATACTGCGTGAGAAAAACGTGCCGATCATGATCAGGATGGATAGGAACGGCAGGACCAGGTTAACCTCCGTGATGCGCTGAATCAGCTCATCCACCCAGCCGCCGTACCACGTTCCGACTGCGGCGATCACCATGGTGAGGACAGATGTGCCCAGGGAGGCGATCAATCCAAATGCCAGCGCCACCGGCGCGCCCCACAGCAATGGAACAATCAGATCACGCCGCGACTGGTCGGTTCCGGCAATGCCATATACCTGTCCGTGAAAGACGAATTCGACATCAATATCGGAACCAGGTTCGAACATCGCACCGGTGATCAGGAGTTGATATTGTCCCTTTAGCAATTCACCCGTTTCCGGGTCCGAGAAGAGAGCCGGGATCACATCTTCTGACTTGAGGCGGGTTTTCAATTTTTCATCCTGAGACAGGCGATAGGTCTGTTTTGGGGCGATCGCCAGGTTCGCGATTCTAATCTTGCGCCCATCGGGTGTCAGCCATTCCATGGAGATGAACGGCTGCTTCTCTGAAAATTTCGCAGTGAAATACAGGATCATCTCCTGAGGGTAGACATCGTAGAAGAAATCGAACGTGTAGGATGCAGACATCGTGGAGGTGCCCTCTTCGCCGGGAGTAACCTCTTTGAGGATGCTGCCATCCGTTGTCCGAACGGAAAATGATTCGGAATATTTTTTGCTGGTGAACAGGTTGATCCATGCAGGCGGGGCGAACTTCGGGTTCTGATACCAGACCTCCTCGCCGCCGCGCCATAAACGGATCGCTTCATCATATGGAATGGTCACCATGGCATAGACCGCCACAACGACCAGGGTCAACGCCACTACTATTCCCATTACTGCGGACGGATATACAAAGAGTCGTTTCAACGAATTCTTCATGGCGTTCATGTCAGTTACCACCTACTTTGACCCGTGGATCAACCAGGGCATAGATGAAATCGAGCAGGAAAACCGTCATTGCCAGAAGATAGGCATTGATGATCGTGGAACCGACAATGACCGGAATGTCATACAAACCGATGGCATGATACAACGTCCGTCCAAGACCGGGCCAGAGAAAGACCGTTTCGGTGATGGTTGCGCCGGTCCATAAACCGATGAGCAGGAAGGCAAAGTTCGTAATGATGGTGGGCAGGGTGGGGCGCAGGATGTAGTTGCGTTCCACATCTCCTGGGGGCAATCCTTTGGCTTTCGCCATTTCCACATAATCCTCACTGGAATAGATGAGGAAGAAGGTGCGATAGTTATAAATACTGAGAAAGAATGAACTCAATACCAAGGAGAATGCAGGAAGGAGCATGTGTTTGAGAACATTCAAAGCGTAATCGACTGGATTGGAAGGCGGAGGTGAATCGACCATGCCTCCGAATGGAAGTATCTTGAAGATGCCTGCAAAGATCAGGATCATGAAAATGCCATAGAACCAGGGCGGCACGGCGGAGGTCGGTGACAGCGCCACGACCGCCTTATCCCAAAAATTTCCATAGTGGCGCGACAGGTTAAGCGCCAGAAAGACGCTTGAGAAGAACAGGAATAGTTGCGAGACTCCCATCAATAAAAGGGTGGCAGGCAGGCGTTCCAGGAGAATGAGGCGCACCTGCTTGGAACCGGCGTCGCTTGTCATGTTGATGGCGCGCCCAAGCCGCAGGGTTAGCGCGTTCGAGAGATAGCGAAAGCTTCGGATCGCGAGCGGTGTGTCGAGTCCCAGACGTTTTTCCTCCGCGGCAATCCTTTCCTGGATCAGCGTTCTCCGAACCTCCGGGGCCATTTGTTGCATGGCAGGATTTGCCGCAATGGACTGTGTAATCCGATCCGCAATTTCATTTCGCATGATGGTATCCACATGCCCGCCCATATTCGCGATCATAATCGTCAGATATACACCAACAACAACAGTCACGCCCAAGACCAGCAGGCGTCTGGTCACATAACGGGAAACGCGCAGCAGGGTGCTGTTGCTTCGGGGCTTTTTTACTTCCACATTTCCAGATGGTGTATGAGTGATAACGGCCATGGCTCCTCACAATCGGGTGATGGCAGGGATGAGGAAACTCTCATCCCTGCCATGGTCAAACGAAAGCTGTCTTACGGGGTGACGACGAAGTCAAGCGATGTGAAAGCAGGGACAGCCACCGGGATGGGTACAACAGCGACTTCCAATCGCGCTGAGCCTGTCGGCAATTTGGATGTCGTATCGGCGCTGAGGGTCACTTGGTACTGACCTTCACTGGCAAAGCTAGCGTCGCCAACCTCAACAACTGCACCGGTTGCATCGTATAGAATGTATTTCACCCGCTGGATATCGGACTGTGCATACGGCTCGTCCTTGAAACTCACCGACGCATCGAAGACCGCTTCCTCCCCAGCCTTCAGTTGTCCCGGTCCATCCAGCAGGACGGTGGCAAGTTTGGGCTCGCTGAAACGAGACCAGCGGTCGGCCAGATCGACAAACTCGGTGTTGTTCTTCAGAACAAGCGATTTCTCTGTCGTAAAGACTTTATCCAGGTAGTAGGGTCCGGTTCCAACCCAGAAATGACCGTGTTCGGCATACCATTTCTTGAAATTACTGTAACGCAGATCGGCTTCTTCCTTCGTAATGTACTGCCCAAGCGTAGGCTCATATGGAATGTAGGACTCTGAGGCAGCCTGGTCAAGATACTTCGCAAGGATCTCAAGGCTTGGTCCACCAACCCAGCTGGTCTGCTCCACCTGGAGCGTATCCGCCTTATTGGAGGTGTATGCAATTTCCTTGTTCGCTTCCGCCAGGTTCGAGATGGCAAAGATCTGCCAGCTGTTCTCACCGGAAAGACCGAACGGAGAGAGGGGCCACAACGGCAGGATGTTCAATTCCGCGTCCGCGTTGTAGGCGTCGTTGTAGGCTTCGATGGTCAGCGGGTCGGTGGAGACGATGCGATACCCCTTGAAGGACGCGAGCGTCGCTTCGAGACTTGGCACCAGCGATTCGTCGTAGATGGCGCTTTCGGGTTTTGCCGAGTCGAAGCCCATAATCATGTTCATCACAAAGTCGCCCACCGAGATGGGACTTCCATCATGCCACTTGACAGTATCGAACAGGTCAGCCGGATAGACGACCACACTCTTGATATTGGCAGTGGTGCCTTCGGGGAATTTTTCCGCGGCAGTGATGAATCTCTGCTCTGCGGCATCCCAATCCACCCAGGCATCCTCAGGCACGGGAATCTCCTCCGCGGCTTCGATGGAGTACCAGTCGAGATTCTGTCTGATCGGCAGACCCTGCTTATAGATCAGGGATGCGCTTTCAATGCGCTGGGGCCATGTCAGACCGGTGTAGGGGTCTCCCATCAAACCGGCGGTTCCAACAATGTTGCCCGTACCCATTTCGGTCGCTCGCATGATGTTCGAATCCCAGACCCAGTTGCTCCCCGAAACGGTGTTCCAGGGTTCGGTGAAGAGATCGGTGGTGCCAACCTTCATTGCGCCACCTTCCTTGTCGACAAAGCGCAGGTTGTACGGACCGACATACGCCCCTTCCACACCGGAGGCGAGGTCATAGGTCAGTTGGACATTCTGATTGTAGGGGGAATACTGCACCTGCTCGATCGTCCACACCTGCAGGGAATCCTGGAGGGAAAGCTCAAGCGCTTTTTCCATCATCGCCTTGCGTTCCTCAGGGGTCGAGAAGTTTCCCTGGGCAAGGTCATCGCCCAATTTCTGGAGTTCGGGATCGGAAATGTTCGAAATGAACGGGTCAACTCCCTGGACGCTCGTGTTCAAATACATCTGCTGGATCAGCGAACGCTCGTCACGCGTCAAACCCGATGGCAGGTACCCCGCAGTGTAGATATGCCACTGCCCAAGCTTCGCCTGGCTGCCGCGCCAAATGGGAGCAGCTTCGGATGATTTCTTGTACTGGCGGTCGACCGTAAAGCCGATACTTTCCAATTGATTCGCCACATAATCGCCCATCGGCTTGCGCGTGCCATCGCCATCCGGACGAATCAGGAAGATCAACGTGACCGGCGCGCCGTTGTACTGCCACTTGCCGTCCGCGCCAAGTTCCGCGCCCATGGCAACCATTTCCGCATCGATGACTTCCTTGGCTTTATCAAAGTCATACGCATATTTGCTTTCCAAGGCGCGGACTGTGTCGATCAGATCGGTGTATTCCACCAGTTGTGTGGTAATCGCAAAGAACTTCGGCAACGAACCACCGGCATAGATCTCCTGGTTGATATAGTTACGGTCAATCAGCCAGTTCATCGCTTCGCGGATCTTGCGGTTGGAAAACGGATTTAATCGGGCAGTGTCTTCAAATACCGCCGGATTGAACATAATCGAATAACTCCCGCCATAGGATTGGGAATATTTCAATCCGGCTTCCTTAATGGCGGGATATACATCCGATGCAAGGCCATACGAATACAGGTCGATTGCGCCAGCCTGAAGCTGCGAAATCGCCGACTCACCCGCGATGGCAGAAACATCGATCTCGTCCAGCCAGCCGCCATGACGTTCCGTTTTGGGCGCGGCGGGTTCCTCGGTCATGGCAGGTTCTTCGGTGGGCGCCTCGGTTGCAACGGGTTCTTCGGTCATAACGGGCGATTCCGTGGAGGGAGCCGCCGGTGCGCACGCCGCGAGGATCATGCTGAACACCATCAGCAAACTGAGGGCGTAATACAGGTTTTTCACTTTCATACTCTTCTTCTCCTTGTCAATGAATTTGATTTTGAAGGCATCAATGAACACGTATCAATACCGTGCACCTCCTTCGCTGAGAACGGCGGGAGGCGGAGATCAGGCTGCGTAGACCTGAGCACCGCCTCACCTTCCTTTGAGTTGCTTTCTGTGAGGAGAAATTGTGAAAGCAAGCAGATTAGTCATCATCACGCTAATCCTGCCTTCATCATACGTTCCCCTGTCAAATCGAGCATCCGCCTGCAAAGGCATTTCCCACCCCACAAAGTGACGGATTACCCTCCCCCTCAAGGCACAAGGCAAATCCCCACATCCTTCGCAAACAGGCGCACAAAAACCCCTCCAAGGAGGGGTATCGAATCACTTTGTCCGATGAATAAAATGAACACGTTATGTACTATACTTAAGACATGGATGGCTGGATGAAACGGATCGGCTTCCGGTTTTTGGCATTACTGCTTGCCCTGGCGCTTGCGTCCTGTGGAGGCGGAACCACGCCTCTCGCCGCGCCTGAGGTTGATTCCACGCCGACCAGCCTTCCCTCCGCCCCGAGCCGTGTGCCGGTACGTTCCATCCCCGACGTCTGCAATTGCGTCCTGCGCTTCGATCACATCAGCATCGAGCAGGGACTGTCCCAAAGTTCCGTGCGGGTCATCTTTCAGGACAGCCGCGGGTTCCTGTGGTTCGGCACCGAGGATGGGCTCAACCGTTACGACGGCTACGTTTTCAAAACCTTCAAGCCCGACCCCGATACACCCAACAGCCTCAGCGACCGCTGGATCACATCCATCGTCGAAGACCCGGACGGGTACTTGTGGATTGGGACGCGGCAGGGCGGCTTGAACCGTTATGACCCGCACACCGAATCGTTCATCCACTTCCGCCACAACCCCGACGATCCCACCAGCCTGGTCGATAATCACATCAACGTGCTGTACCTGGACAGAAACAATGATCTCTGGGTGGGCACTCCAAACGGGCTTGACCTCTTTGACCAGACCAGCGGCACGTTCACGCATTTTTCCTATAACCCCACCGAACCGGAGAGCATCACCGGAAAAAATATCACCGTCATCTATCAGGACAACCGGGGGCGGTATTGGGTCGGCACCACTGCCGGAGGGCTTAACCGGTTCAACCCACAAACCAAAACCTTCTTTCCCTATCAGTACAACCCGGAAAACGAGAATTCCATCAGCAACGACCATGTCACCGCAATCGTGGAGGCCAAGAATTCCACCCTATGGATCGGAACCAAAGGCGGCTTGAACCGCTTCGAACCGGATACCGGTCATTTCGAACGATATGTCCACTCGGACATCGACAAGCAAAGTATAACGAGCAATATGATCACCGCGTTGCACATCGACAGCACAGGCAATCTGTGGGTCGGAACAAGTGAAGGACTGGATCGCTGGGTACCAATCGGCAGCCGGTTCATCCATTATTACAACGACCCAACGTTCTCCAAAAGCCTGAGCAACAATTACATCTTGTCCATCCATGAAGATCGCGGCGGCGTCCTCTGGTTCGGAATGTATGGCGGGGGCGTGAATAAATATGACCGTCAGCGGGACAGGTTTGCCTATTACCGGCACATCCCCGATAACCCAAACACGCTCAGTGGAAACTTCATCTTTTCCATCTTTGTGGATTCCGAAGGCTATGCCTGGATTGGCACCTTCGGCAAAGGACTGAATCGTTTTACCTGGACCACCAAGCAGGTGATCCGCTATCAGCACGACGAAAACAAAACGAACAGCCTGATTTCCGACATCGTGTATTCCATGTACGAGGACCAGGATGGCTATCTATGGATCGGAACGTGGAACGGGCTGGATCGTTTCGACCTCCAGACCACCCGCTTCACGCACTACCAGCGGGACTCGTCGAAACCGGAAAGCCTGAGCGCAAATACCGTTTATGAAGTGTATGTGGACAGCAAGAACAATGTCTGGGTGGGGACAGCCGCAGGGTTGGATCTCTTTGACCGCGAGACAGGGACGTTTAAACATTACCAACCTCAGGTGGGAAACTCGAATAGTCTGAGTGGTTCTGCTGTGGATGTCATCCGGGAGGATAGCGAAGGCAACTTGTGGATCGGCACTTCCGACAGCGGCTTGAACAAGTTCGACCCGGAGACCGAAACGTTCACACAGTATCGCTTTGATCCAGAAAACAAACAATCCCTGAGTAATGATGCGATCTTGTCGATCCACCAGGATCGGAACGGTCGATTGTGGATCGGCACGTTTGGAGGCGGACTCAACCTGTACCATCCCGAAACCGATTCATTTACGTATTACCTTGAAAAGGACGGGCTTCCTAATGGCGTCGTTTACGGAATCCTTGAGGACAATCAAGGGAACTTGTGGCTAAGCACGAACTATGGACTCTCACGCTTCGACCCGGACAACGGCACTTTTCGCAATTTCGACGCGAACGACGGGTTGCAGAGCAACGAATTTAATGCAGGCGCTTTCGCCAAGGGCAGGAATGGCGAATTCTATTTCGGCGGCATCGAAGGATTGACGGTATTCCACCCTGCAAACATTCGTGAGATACCCTATCCGCCACAGGTCGCATTGATCTCACTCACTCAGGATGACCAGCCTGTCGTAACCAACTCCAGCATCGAAACCGTTCAGGATGTGGTGCTGGAATGGCCGCAGAACTCCTTCGAATTCGAGTTCGCGGCATTGAGTTATAACCAGCCCAACAAGAACGAATATGCCTATATTCTCGATGGGTTTGACCCGGACTGGCACTATATTGGGACAAAACGGGATGGGCGTTACACCAACCTGCCCGGCGGCAAATACACACTGTTGCTGAAAGCCGCCAACAGCGACGGCGTATGGAACGATACCCCAGTCCGCATCAATGTAACGGTCATCCCCCCCTTCTGGCAGACGATATGGTTCCAGGTGGTGCTTGGGGTTACACTGGTTCTGACCGTCATGGGCGGCATCCGTCTGCGTACCCGCGCGATCCAGGATCGTAACCGTGAACTCGAGCGTGTTGTACGTGAACGCACCAGTGCGCTCGAAAAACGCAGTCAGGAGATACAGGCGCTCTATGAAGCAGATGAGCGCATCCTGCGGAACGTCAGTTTGAACCAGGTCTTCCAGACATTGGTGGATGTGGCAGTGGAAACACTCCATGCCGACCGCAGTGTGGTCTTTGCTTGGGATGAAACCCAATCCAAGGTGTTGCCGCGCGTCAGCCATGGTTTCTCACCGGAAACGCTCAAGGTTTTCCACTTTGCAAAAGGGGAGGGCATCGTGGGCGAAGTCTTTTCGACCGGTAAGCCCGCCATCTTCCGGTACCTGGAACCGAATAGTTTCCGCCCGGAGGTGCGTGAGGCGATCCTGGCAGAGGGCATCCGCTCCTTTGTGCACCTGCCCGTCATCGTGGACAACAAAGTGGTGGGCGTGTTCAATGTCGGTTTCACAACACCCAACCTCATCGGTGATGACACGATGCGTCTGTTCTCCGCGCTGACACACCGCGCCTCGATCTCCATTGCCAATATGGAATTGTTCGAGCAAACAAAAGATCTGGCAGTGATGGAGGAACGCAACCGCCTCGCGCGAGACCTGCACGACTCCGCCAAACAAAAGGCATTCGCGGCGCTGGCGCAACTCGGCACTGCACGCGGCATTCTGAATGGGAATGGGAATGCCGCCACCCTGCATTTGAGCGAAGCGGAGAATCTGGTGAGCGACGTAATCCAGGAATTGACCTTCCTGGTTCAGGAGATCTACCCGATCGCCCTCCAGGAAAAAGGGCTGGCAACCGCGTTACGTGAGTATATCTACGAATGGGAAACCCGCAACGATACAAAAGCCCAGCTTGCCACACGCAACGAACGACGGCTATCCATTGATGTGGAGCAGGCAATCTACCGTGTGACCCAGGAGACTCTGGCAAATGTGGCGCGTCACAGCCATGCCAATCGTGTGGATATTTCACTGGTGTACAATGACGATTCAGTACAACTCTCCGTATCCGACGATGGATGTGGATTTGACATGAATCAAAAATCACATGGGATGGGGCTGCGTTCGATCCGCGAACGCGTGAGCAGCATCCGGGGAACGGTTCAGGTGCAGAGCGCGCCCGGGCAGGGCACCAGGGTGCTTGTTCAAGTACCAATCAAAAGCTAAAAAGAGGCGAAAATGGCGAGTAACAATCGAGTAAGTATCCTCATCGTGGATGATCATGAGGTGGTGCGGAAAGGCATCCGGTCTTATATTGAGACGGTGAAGGATTTCCAGGTGATTGGGGAGGCGGCTTCGGGCGAAGACGCGGTCAAACTGGTGTCGGAACACATCCCCGATATTGTCCTGCTGGATCTAATCATGCCGGGCATGGACGGCGTGGAAACGACGCGGCGCATCAAGCATATCAGTCCGCGCACGCAGGTGGTGGTGCTGACATCGTATCATGAGGACGTGCACATCTTTCCGGCGTTGAAGGCGGGCGCCATCTCGTATATTTTGAAAGACATGAAGATGGAAAAGCTGGTGGAAGCGCTGCGCCGCGCCGCGCAAAAGGAAGTAACCCTGCACCCGCTGGTGGCAGCGCGCGTCCTGCAAAACATCCGCAGTGACAATGCAGATGAACAGCCGTTATTCACTGAATTGACCGAGCGCGAACTGGATGTATTACGTCTGATTGCAAATGGCATGACCAACAGCCAGATTGCGGAGAAACTCGTCATCAGTGAATACACAGTGAAGGGACACGTCAGCAATATTCTGAGCAAACTGCATCTTGCCGACCGCACCCAGGTGGCAGTCTATGCCTGGCAGAGAGGGCTTGTCAGTCGGGAACAAATGAGCAAGAAATAGAAATTTGTGTCATTGCGAGCACGCCAAGACACCGCTTGCAGTGACATGTCATACCCTCCAATACTCCCCCCCACCACCTTCGCGTTGCATCAATCCAAAGCCAACGAGTTCGCGGCGCAACGTAGCAGTGTCTTCATGATAGCCTTTTAGGATCTCATTAACTCGCTTTTCGCTGTAGCGTTTTCCTTTTTCGAATCCCTCCACCACATAACGTAAAACCGCTTCGAGTTTTTTCTTCTGTGCAGGGATGGTCTTCAAACTGCCATCCCTGCGCGTATAATCGGCAACCACCTTCTGATCATAGGCGGAGAGATCAACATCGGCAATGGATGTGCCCAAGTCGACGTCGGTGAAGATACGACGTGCCTTTTCATCCAATGTCTCCTTATTCAACTGGTAGACGTTGTAATAACTATCCGTGCGCGCATAAACCAATCCCACCTCCGCCAGTTTGGCAAGGTGATGCGAGACTGTGGAGGGCTTCAACCCTATCAGCGCGGCAAGTTCTTCCACGCTGTAGGGTTGTCGCGCCAGTAATCCGACAATCTTGAGGCGACTGGGATCGGCGAGGGCTTTGAAGAAGGCGACAAGTTCTTCGCTCATACCACATCCGCTTTCACTCGCCAGTATTTTGTCCCGTCAGCTTCACGCGCCATCAATTTGTGATCGACCAGATAGCGGCGCAAAGCGGCGGTGTCAACATGAAATCGGCGCAGGATGGTATTGACTTCCTTCTCGGTGTAATCAGTATCGAAAGCAAAAGCGTCTACGATGAAGTTAAGGATGATGAGCAGTTTGTTTCCTATGGGCGGGATTTGCTTCAAGGTTCCGTCGGCATTGAGAAAATTTTTCAACACCTTGCGAACATCCTCCTGCTTTTCCTGTTTCGACACGAAGGCGGGGCGCGTACCTTCGAACTGCCTCCGCGCCAACGCCTCGACGGCTTTTTCGTTCAGGTCGTAGACGCCATCCATTTCCGTGACCGCGTTTACATGCACAAGAAAAGAGAGATGATTGAACACATCTCGCACGGGGAGGTGCAGTTGCTCAGCAATCTGCGCCTGGGTTGCCCGTCCACGCGCCAGCACGCCGACGATACGCAGCCGTTCGGCTGACGACATGGCTTTGACAAAGGCGAGTATTTCAGGGTTTGTTTCCATATTTTACATCCGTAAATCTAATTTGATATATATCAAATTAGATTTTAACACTCTTTCACAGGGAGTCAAGGGCGATTCATGACGAGATCAACTTCCAGCCGGGAGGGATGCGGAACGAATCAGGTATAATGCGCACGTAAGTCGATCCAATCTCATTTATTGGAGGTGTCCTGGTGGATCTCTCGAAGCACGCGTTTTTTGAGGGAAAGATCGTCCCGCTTGCGGATGCAAAAATCAACATTGCCACTCACGGCTTTTTATACGGAACCGCCGTATTCGGCGGCATGAGAGGGTACTGGAACGAAGAGAAAAAACGTCTCTTCGTTTTTCGTCCCTATGATCATTTTCGCAGGCTGCTCCACTCGGCGCGCATGTTGGCGATGCAAACCGGCTATGATGAAGAGAGCCTCATCCAACTGACGCTTGATCTGCTCCGTACCGATAACTGGCAGCAGGATATTTACATGCGGCCGTCCTTTTACAAGGCGGACCTGGGCATCGGCGTGCGGCTGCACGACCTCAAGGATGAGTTTTGCATGTTCGTGATTGCGTATGAACCATACGTCAAGAATGACACGAACGCGCATGTGACTTTCTCTTCGTGGCGGCGTATCGATGACAACGTCATCCCGGCGCGCGGCAAGGTGTCGGGGGCATATGCCAATTCGGCGCTCATCAAAACGGACGCGAACCGCGCCGGTTTTGACGAGGCGCTGGTGCTGGACAACAACGGTCATGTCTCAGAAGGCTCAGCGATGAACATCTTCATGCTGCGGGATGGTGTGCTGGTCACGCCGCCGGTGACCGACAATATCCTCGAAGGAATCACGCGTAAATCGGTCATTGAACTGGCACGCAACGAACTTGGACTCACTGTCGTGGAACGCTCCATTGACCGCACAGAAGTGTTCATCAGCGAGGAAATGTTCATGACCGGCACCGCCGCGCAGATTACCGCCGTGACAAAGGTGGATCATCGCCCCATCGGCGCGGGGGTGATGGGACCCGTCACGACCAAATTGCGCACGATGTATGAAGATATTTTGCGAGGAAAGAACAAAAAATACGAACACTGGAATGTGGCAGTGTAGAAAAAGAGACGGTCTCTGCTGAAGTGACCGTCTCTTTTTCTACAAGGGCTTTTCCTATCGATTCTTCTTAAACCGTACCAGCACCAGGTTCTTGTCACAATCGGCAGAGGTGGTGACGAAGATCTTGTCTGAGAGCGGGATATTTTGCAGGTCAACGAGTTGAACATACAGCGTTTTGCTCGATGCCACGGGGGCATTACCAAGCACGAACTCGAAACCGGACGGACCATATTCCTTGTTGATACCCGTGACAATCTGCTGCTCGATCGAATTCCCATTCAGCGAGCCGCGCAGGACAACCACCATACCGATGACAGGGCTGTTGTTGGCATCCACAACCGTGCCGCCAATCCCTGCCCAATTACATGCCAGTTCGGGATGGATAAGCGTGCTTTCGACGTTGGAGACCGAGATTGCGCTGAATGGCGCCTTGGGGGTTGGGGTCGGTGTGGGCGGTCTCGGCGTGCGGGTAGGCGGGATGAGCGAGAAAGGCGTGTTCGTCGGCAGAGGCGTAAAGGTAGGACGCAGCGTGGAGGTGGGGGTCAACTCCAGCGTGGGGCTGGCGGTCCAGGTGGGTTCAAGTTGAATGGGGCCGGAGGTGGCAGTCGGCGTGACACTACGCCCGCCGGGGGGAAACAGGTTGAAAGTTGAGTTGGGGGAAATAAAGACAGCCAGAAAATATACGCCAATGCACACTGTGAGAAGCAGCACCAATATGGAAAGGATATCCCATACCTCCATGGAACCGCCGGAGGCGCGTCGGGATGGTTTTCCGTCAAAATTAAATTCATCGCTCATTGATGTTGCTCCATTATTCAAGACCCATTCTGGGTATGAAATTACTACGGTGCAAGGACCACACTTGCCGATTGTCTTTGTTCCTCGACCCATTTCTTCAACGCCAGTTCCTGCAACGCCAGCAATGCATCGGGCGAAAGCGGTCGGGCAAGGTCCCGTTCGAGCACTCGCAGGATATGAAATCCCACATTCGAGGCGATCACGTCGCTATGCCCGCCCACCTGCAAGGTAAACGCGACTTCCTCGATCTTCGCGTCCAGCAAGTACCCACGCGGCACCCAGCCCAGATCGCCGCGTGTCAATGGGTCGGCTTTGAATGCCAATTCATCGAAATCGGCTCCGCCATTCAATTGGGTGAGAAAATTCTGAGCCGTCTCTTGATTATAGAGCAGAATTTGCTGGACGTGTACCTGTTCGGCAGTACTGGGAACGCCCGAAATGATTTTGTCACGCATCCAGGCGGATTCAGCCGCCCGCTTCAACGCGGACCGGAAGGTCTGGTCGGTGTACCCGTGACTCTGCTGCCACATCGACAATGCATCCACCCCGCCAATCTGCGCTGTAAGCGAATCGATGCGCGCTTGTAAGGAGGCATCGTCGAGCGAGAATCCGTTGGCGCGTGCAGCCTGGGCAAGGAGCATCTGTGCGACCAGGTCCTCAATCACAGTGCTGGTGGCGGTGGGCGAGTCAACGGTGTTACCCAGAGCCGTTTGAGCGGCGATGTAGCGCGCCACTTCCGCGTCGAATTCGGCGTAGGTAATCCCCTCCCCGTTCACGGTCAACGCCATGGGCTCAGGCGTGGCGGTGGGAGGTTCGGGGGTGGACGTCGCGGTGGGTGTGGAAACAGGTGTGGGGGTGGGAAGAGAAGCGCACGCGGCGGGTATGAGTGCGGTCAGAAAGATGAAGAGGATCCAAATAATTTTTTTGCTGTGTAGAAACATCGCCCCGATTATACGTTAAAAAATGCAGGGGCATGACGGGTCACGCCCCTGCAAAGGCTTTGAATTGGGATTAATAATCCATTCCACCGGGCGGCATGGCGGGAGCAGGTTTTTCCTTCTCGGGCATGTCGGTGATGAGCACATCGGTGGTGAGGATCATCGAGGCGATGGATGCGGCATTTTCGAGCGCGCCGCGCACCACTTTGACCGGGTCGATGACGCCGGCTTCGATCATGTCCACGTATTTGCCGGTCAGCACGTTGTAGCCGATGTTCTTGTTCTTCTTCTCGGCGGCAGTGCGGCGGACGGTGTCAATGATGACGGAACCATCCTGGCCAGCGTTGGCGGCGAGTTTGCGGATCGGGGCTTCGAGCGCCTTCTTGACGATATTGATGCCGACGCGAATCTCTTCGTTTTCTTCGCCGTTTTCTTTGGCAAGTTTGTCGAGCTTGGCGGAGGCGTTGATGAGGGAAATTTCGCCACCGGGGACGATGCCTTCCTCGACCGCGGCACGCGCAGCGGAGAGGGCGTCTTCGACGCGGTGCTTCTTTTCCTTCATCTCGGTCTCGGTCGCGGCACCCACACGGATGATGGCTACGCCGCCGCTCAATTTGGCGAGGCGTTCCTGGAGTTTTTCCTTGTCGTAATCGCTGGTGCTCTTTTCGATTTCGGCGCGGATTTCCTTGATGCGGCCCTCGATATCAGATTTCTTGCCTTTGCCGCCGACGATGGTGGTGTTCTCCTTGTCTGAGACAACCTTCTCGGCTTTTCCGAGGTCCTGAATGGTAGCGGTTTCGAGCTTGCGACCGGTCTCTTCGGAGATCACGGTGCCGCCAGTCAGGATGGCAATGTCCTGCAACATGGCCTTGCGGCGGTCCCCAAAACCGGGGGCTTTGACAGCCAGCACGTTCAGCATGCCGCGCAGTTTGTTGAGGACGAGGGTGGCGAGGGCCTCACCATCAATATCCTCGGCGATGATGACCAGGTCGCGCTTGCCGATCTGGACGAGTTTTTCGAGGATGGGGACGATGTCTGCCGCGGCGGAGATTTTCTTCTCATTGATAAGAATGTACGGCTCGTTGATAACAGCTTCCATCTTGTCGGTGCTGGTGATGAAATAGGGAGAGAGGTAACCGCGGTCGAACTGCATACCTTCCACGTATTCGGTCTCGAACTGCAGGGACTTGGATTCTTCCACGGTGATAACGCCGTCTTTACCGACCTTGTCCATCACATCGGCAATCAGGTTGCCGATGGCTTCATCAGCAGCCGAGTTGGTGGCGACGGAGCCAATCTCTTCCTTGGTGTCGATCTTGACCGACATCTTGCGGAGTTCTTCCACCACGGTCTCAGTGGCAAGGGAGATCCCGTTCTTGAGAAGCATCGGGTTGAAACCGGCTTCGAGGGCCTTCAACCCTTCATTGACGATGGCGTGCGCCAGCACTGTCGAGGTGGTGGTGCCGTCGCCGGCAATGTCGTTGGTCTTTGAGGCGGCTTCTTTGAGCAGTTGCGCACCCATGTTTTCAAACGGATCTTCGAGTTCGATCTCTTTGGCGACGGAAACGCCGTCGTGCGTGATGGTGGGAGAGCCGAATTTGCGGTCCACCGCCACGTTGCGTCCTTTGGGACCAAGGGTCGCGCTCACCGCGTTGGCAACGATATTCATGCCGTTCTTGAGTTTGCGGCGGGCGTCTTCTGAAAAGACAAGTTGTTTAGCAGCCATTGTTCAATACCTCCAGAATTAGCCTTCTACGATGGCGAGAATGTCGCTCTCGCGCAGGATAAGCAGTTTCTTGCCATCCACTTTCACTTCAGTGCCGGAGTACTTGGCGTACAAGACACGGTCACCCACTTTCACGTCCAAGGCAATGCGTTTGCCTTCATCATCACGGTCACCGGGACCAGCCGCCAGAATCTTGCCTTCCTGCGGTTTCTCTTTGGCGGTCTCGGGAAGGATGATACCACCGGCAGTCATTTCTTCCTGCTCGATTGGTTCCACGATCACGCGTCCGCCAAGGGGTTTCAGCTTTAATTTACTTGCCATTGTTCGACCTCCTGATAGGATTTTTTGATTTTGGAATAATCACGAAATTAGCACTCAAGCCGTCTGAGTGCTAATCGTATGATACCGAAACAGGAGACCAAAGTCAAGGGAATTGTTGAAATTCTTACAAAGCTCTGATACGCCGCCCACAGAGCGCTTCAGGCTTACGGAGCCAGCGTCGGGGTGGCGGCGGCGTCCACCATCGCGTCCCCCGCTCCGGCTGGGAGTGTGGAAGCGGGCGCTCCTCCCTCCGCCAGCGATTGGCAGATAAACTCGCTCGGCTGGACAATATCGAACAGGATGATATCACGCGATTCGGCATATTCTTCCGGGTTGGCATTGACCTCCGCCTTCACCTCGTTCAACACTTTCATTGCCAATCCACACTTATTGTCCGCCGGGCGGCTCAAAGCGGCGAGAACAGACCCATAGGTGTAATAGTAAACGATGGTGTTCGGGGAGATCGCCTGTCCCGGAACATCCACTGGGTTTTCGCCCAAGTCTGGGAAGCATTTTTCCAGCCCGCGCCCGAGGCACGAATCCTCCCCAGAACATCCGTAGGTGGCGCATTGCAGGGAAAAGATCGAGCCTTCGTAGTTACGCGAGCGAAAGTAGACCAACCCCAATTGCCCGTAAATGGTGGAGTTGGTCGGCTGATATTCCAGCGCCGTTTTTACATTTTCCGCCGCGATGAAGAACTCGCCTAATTGGGTGTAGGTATTTGCGATGGAAAGATGTGGACCGGGATCTTTGATCCCCAATTGCCGGTTGATCTTCACAGCCCGGTCGAAATACTCCAGCGACTTTTCATAGACCGGTCGCGCCGCATTCGGGTCGGGGATGGCAAAGGCCAGGGCGCGGTAATTCACTCCTGCGCTGAGATACAGGAACGTAAAGTTGGGTTCGATGGCGATGGCTTTGTCGTATTCCGTGATTGCCAGGTTGTATTGGGATTTGGTCTCCAGCACAACGGCATATACACGGTGAACGTCCATCAACGAGTCGTCCAGTTCGAGCGCCTGCTTGATGATGAGTTCCGCCTGATCCCATTTTTGCTGGTCGTTCAGGATCTCGGCGTAATATGCCAGTGCGAGGGCATTGGAACTGTCCAATTGCTGGGCTTGCAAGGCTTGTGTCTCCGCCTCGATTAAGAAATCTTGCACCTCCTCGGCAGTGTAAAAGTTGCGGTTGGCGCTCCAGTCCAACGCAAACGCAAGGACAGCGCGCGCGGTGCTGTCATCTGGCGCCAGTTCCACAGCCTTTCGGGCGGATTCGACCGCCTCCTGCAAGCGGGCTTTCTTTTCCTCGTTCGTGATTTTGAAGGCGGAGGAATATGTCTGGATGCGCGCCAATTTCCACCAGATCTCTGGGTTGTTCGGATTCACCTTCAGTGCGTTTTGATAGGCAAGAATCGCCGCATCCACCCTGCCCGCGCTGAAGTTGGCATCGCCTTCCAGGGCGTAGGATTCGACAGAACGCGTCGGGATGGCGGTTGGCTGGAACAAGGGTTTGATCTCACCCTTATTAATCTGCTGGATCATCCATATCCCGCCGAGGAGCATCACTACCAGAACAAACATCCGGTAGATATTCGTCTGCGGTCTGCGGTTGAAAATGGGGCGACGGGGATTGACGTTCATTCTTTAGTCGGGCAGCGACGTGGAGGTGACTCCCCCGCTTGGGCCGCCGGTGGGAGTCGGCGTCGGTGTATCCACAGCCGGATTATTGAGATTCTCCTCGCAGATCTCGATGGTCCGTTCGGCTGCCGCCACTGCATTTTCATTCGCCGGGAGCCTGGACTGCAAGGTTTGAGCCAGTTGCAGCGCTTCGCCGCACTGGTTCGTACGCGCCAGCGCCAAAGCATACGTGTAATAGTATTCGGCGATGCGCAATTCATTGGTCAAGGGTAATCCCTGAACTTCCTGGTTGTCCGCCGTCAGACCGCCATTGAGCGCCAGCCGGAGTTCCTCCACCGCCTCCGGCCAGGACAGGTTGTGATACAACATGACACCATAATTGCCGTGCAACCTTGCGTCGGTCGGGTCATCCTTCACAGCCTGTTCCGCATACTGCACCGCCTTGGCATAATCACCGACGGTGGCATAGGTGCGCGAAATCCACTGTTCGGGTTCGGGGCTGCTCGGGTCGAGAGTGTTGGCAAGGGTGAATTCCCTGACCGCGTCTTCATAGACTTGCGCAAAGCGCAGGTTCCTTCCAAGTTCCATGTGCAAAATGGGAATGTATGGATTGATCTCGATCGCTGATTTATAAAACTGGATCGCATTCTCATAATCACCGACCGCTTCAAAGATATATCCGCGCGCCCGGCGCGTTTCCAACGCGTTGGGATCGAGCGCAATCGCGGTCCGTGACACTTCAATCGCCTTTTCGACATTTTCGAAGGAACCGGAATTAATCAGAATCTCCACCCGGTAGGCATGAGCAATGGCGTTATTCGGATCAAGCTCAAGCGCCCTGTCAATCGCCTCCAGCGCTTCGCTATTTCTCCCATCCTGAAAATCCAACGCCCAGGCGCGCACAGCATGAGCCATCGAATTATTCGGGCTCAGCAACAATGCATTCTCGGCGTTCGACTGTGCCTCTTCATAATCTCCCGCCCACACCTGCACACGGGCAATGGCGATATACAACGAGGCATCCTGCGGCGAGGAACGGATCGCCTCCCGATACGCCTCAATGGACTGGGTCAACTTCCCCTCCTGGAAGAGCGCCTCCGCCTCAGACACGAAGGATTCCGGCGAACGCGTTGCAGTGGGCGTCGGCTCGAACGGGTTCGGCTGACTGGGCAGGTAAATCTGATTAAAATAATATCCAAAGAGCAGGACCAGCCCCAACACCACCCATGCAAAATAATTCGGGCGGCGTCGGCGGCGTGTCATACTCCATCGACTGCTTCGCGGTAAATACATAAAATCATATTACCATTTGCGGCGAATCAACGTCAAGCAAGGCTGCGCTACTCTAACCCGCCTCTTATGCTACAATCTGCCTATGCAGTTCGAGGTCTTCACCCTCCTGCCCGAAGTATTCCCGCCTTACCTTGAATCCAGCATTCTTCAACGCGCCCGTCAGCGAGGGCTGATTGACGTGCGCGTACACAACATTCGTGATTACGCGCACGACAAACATCACACCACTGATGATACCCCCTACGGAGGCGGAGGCGGGATGGTGATGAAACCGGAGCCGGTTTTCGAAGCGGTCGAAACTGTTTTGGGATTGGCTGCGACTCACCCTCAGCCGACCGCGATTCCCGTCATCTTATTAACCCCTCAGGGACGCGTTTTCACCCAACGCGTGGCAGAGGAATTATCCCGACATAAACGCATCGCCCTGCTCTGCGGGCGCTACGAAGGCGTGGATGAACGCATCCGCGAACACCTTGTCACCGACGAAATCTCCGTTGGCGACTACGTCCTCACCGGCGGCGAACTCCCCGCGCTGACCATCATTGACGCGGTCTCGCGGCTCATCCCCGGGGTGCTGGGCGATCCCACCGGCGCGGAGGATGACTCACATTCGATGGGTCTGCTCGAATATCCGCACTACACGAAACCGCCCGATTTCCGCGGCTGGAAGATTCCCGATGTGCTCGCCAGCGGCAACCATGCCAGGATCGATGAATGGCGCAGGGAACAGGCACTCATCCGCACCTTCCGTAAACGCCCGGATATGCTCGAAAAGGCGGAACTAACTGAAAAGGATAAAAAATTCATTGAACGGTTGAGGTCAGAAGGTGAAGGTCAAGAAGACTGACCTGTACCCCTAAACTTTGGAACTGCAACCTTCACACCCAACACCTGGAGGAAACCATGTCATCACGGCTCAACTACGGCAAGACCTTCCTGCTCGGTTTCGGTTTTTTCGGTGTCAGCGTTATTTGGGGCGTCTATAACGCCTTTGTCCCCATCTTTCTATCGGAAAAATTCAACATCGCACCAGCGTTGATCGGCGCTTTCATGACCCTCGATAATGTCGCGGCGTTGTTTATCCAGCCGCCTGTCGGTGCCTGGTCAGATCGGGTCCGCACACCACTGGGACGCCGCATTCCCTTCATCCTCGTCGGTGCGCCGATTTCGGCGTTGGCTTTCGGGTTGATTCCTGTTGCGGCAGTGCTGCCGCTGTTCGTTGCATGTACCAGCACTCTGTTACTGAGCGCAGCATTATGGCGTACACCGGTGGTGGCTTTGATGCCCGATATCACGCCCTCCGCGTTCCGCTCTCAGGCAAACGGCATCATCAATTTCATGGGCGGCGTCGGCACAATCATCGCCTTGCAGACCGGCGGTATGTTGTACAAAATGAGCCCCAATTTCCCGTTCTGGCTGGGGTCGGGACTCGTACTGCTTGCCGCATTAATTGTTTATCTCTTCATTGAAGAGCCCAAGGAATACGAACAGACCCAGGAACAACCCGGCATAATCGCAAGCCTGCAGGAAGTTTTCAACGATGAAGATAAAAGCGGATTACGTATCCTGCTTGCCATCTTCTTCTGGTTCATCGGGTTCTCAGCCGTGGAAACGTTCTTTACCCTCTATGCAAAGAATCATCTTGGGTTGAGCGCAGGGGACGGCGCGACTTTGCTTTCCGTATTGCCCCTCTTTTTTGTGATATTTGCCATCCCCTCCGGTTTTATCGCGGGCAAGATCGGGCGGCGGACGACGATTTCCGTTGGGCTGATCACGCTGATCATCATGATGATTCTGCTTTACATTACACCGGCAGATGCATTACTGACCGGCATTGCCCCCCTGCCGCTGGTCGGCATTCCACTTGTGGAGGGTGGCGCGCGCATGTTAACTCTGGCGGGTGTTTTGCTCATCATCGGCGGAATCGCCTGGTCGTTTATCAATATCAATTCCCTGCCCATGATCGTGGATCTGACCAGCGCGGCGAGAATTGGCACCTTTACCGGGTTGTACTACCTGTTCTCCACGCTTTCTGCCATCGTAGGACCGAACCTGAACGGCTGGGCGATCCAGCTTACCAACAACAATTACAACATCATCATGGCGCTTGCGCCGCTCTTCTTTTTCGTCGCGTTTTTGCTGATCTCCGGCGTTAAACGCGGGGAGGCGCAGCCGGGGTAACGGGATCAGGCCCCGGTTCAGGCGTGAACGGACATTTGTCACATCTTTTTACAGGCGGCTTGTCGAATGGTTGAACTGATTGTATACTTGTGATGAAAAAAGGGTTTGTAGTAACCCTGTTATTCAAAATTCAACGAGGAGAAGAAAATATGAAGAAGCTGTACGTTTTGCTCGTGGCGCTTTTGGTCGCCGGCATGATCCTGCCCGCCTGTGCACCTGCGGCTCCGGATTGTGCAGATGAAGAGACCTTCTGCGTGGGTCTGGTCACGGACGTTGGCAAGATCAATGACAAGTCCTTCAACCAGTCCGCGTGGGAGGGCGTCCAGCGCGCCGAGAAGGAATTGGGCGCGATCGTGAACTACATCGAAACAGCCGACTCGAAGGACTACGCCAAAAATATCGCCACCTTTGCCGATGAGAATTACGATGTGATTGTGACCGTCGGTTTCGGCATGGGTGAAGCGACCATTGCAGCGGCCGGCACATATCCGAACGTCAAGTTTATCGGTGTAGACCAGTTCCAGTCTGCCGAAACTCCCGGCGTCGTCGGTTTGAACTTCCCCGAAGATAATGCTGGCTTCCTCGTCGGCGCTCTTGCGGCCATGATGAGCAAGAGCCACAAGATTGGCGCGGTCTGTGGTACCGATGCAGTCCCGCCCGTCTGGCGCTTTGGTGAAGGCTACAAGGCTGGCGCCGCTTATGCCGACGGCATGAAGGGCACCACCACCGAAGTCTTCGTTGTCTATCACAGCGATGTCGGCTTCGACAAGACTTTCACCGACCCCGAGTGGGGCGCCGCGACCGCCAAGTCCATGATGGATCAGGGTGCGGATGCGATCTTCGGTTGTGGTGGTATCACCGGTAACGGTGCGATCACCGCCGCCGCCCAGGCTGGCGCCTACGCCATCGGCGTGGATACCGACCAGTACCTGACCCTGCCCGAAGCGGCTCCTCGCATGCTCTCCAGCGCGATGAAGCTCATCACTCCGGGCGTTTTCGACCTGATCAAGATGGCGAAGGATGGCAATTTCCCGGTCGGCAACTTCTATGGTGCCGCGGGCTATGCTCCGTTCCACGATCTGGACAGCGAAGTGCCTGCTGACGTGAAAGCCGAAATGGAAAAGATCAATGCCGGTCTGCTCGACGGCTCGATCAAGACCAACGTACCCCCCGTCAAGCCCCAGTAACAAGTTGCAATAAGCAGTAAAAAAGGGAAGAGGTGAATGCCTCTTCCCTTTTTTGTTCCGCATCATTAGGGCGGTAATTTGTCTGATAAATATGTTCAAGTGATATAATTCGAGAAATTCATCACAGTTCAAATCGGAGACATCATGCAATCCGAGAAAAAATCAGGCTTATCCCTCAAAACCCTGTTTCGTTCGGCTTTGGATGCCATGCTCATTCCCTTCTTGGCGATCCTGACGGCTGTCGTTCTAGGCGGGATCATCATTGCCATCGTGAGAGGAAATCCATTTCTGGCTTATTATGGGCTGATAGACGGCTCCTTTGGTTCGGCAAAAGCATTAAGTGAAACAGCAGTTTGGGCAACGCCATATATCTTTGGCGGACTGGCAGTGGCGCTTGCCTTCAAGGGCGGGCTGTTCAACATTGGGGCGGAGGGTCAGCTTGCGCTGGGAGCGACCGTCTCCGCGCTGATCGGCTATGCCCTTCCCGGCTGGCTTGGCGTCGAAATCCCAACCATCATTCACCTCCCATTGGCGATTATCGTGGGTATGGCTGCGGGTGCAATCTGGGCGGCAATCGTCGGCTTTCTCAAAGCATACACCGGAGGGCACGAGGTCATCAATACCATCATGATGAACTATATCGCCCTGAACACCATTTCATTCCTGCTGAATGGTCCGATGAAGGACCCGGATCCCAATAACGTGATCGCCCGTACTCCGTTGATCGCGGATGGAGCCCGCATCCCGACGATCTTTGAAGGTCTGCGCGTGCACTGGGGTTTCATCTTCGCCCTGCTTGTGGCATATCTGGTGTGGTGGGTGCTCAACAAAACCACTCTCGGCTTCGAGATTCGCACCGTTGGCATGAACCCCGATGCGGCAAAGTATGCCGGAATCAACGTGAAGCGTACGATTATCCTGACCATGGCGCTCTCCGGCATGTTGGCGGGGCTGGCAGGGACAATCGAGGTCACCGGCTTGAACTACCGCCATGAACTTGGTTTCTCGATCGGATACGGTTTCGACGCCATCGCCATCGCATTGCTGGGCAAGTCGCACCCGCTGGGGGTGGTGCTCGCCGCAATCCTGTTCGCCGCGATGCGCAACGGTGCGACCCGGATGCAATTCCTCACCCAAATGCCCGTTGACCTCATCTCCATGCTTCAGGCGCTCATCCTGCTGTTCGTGGCGGCTGACGCCATCATCCGATACATCTACCGGATCAAGGCACAGGGCGAACGCGTTGTGCTCACTCGCGGCTGGGGAGGCTAGGAGACATCATGGATTGGAAACGTTTTGGCTTCATCCTCCTGATCATCGTCGTCCTGTTTGGGATCGTCGTACTGATTGGGCGCACAGAGTCGACTCCCATCATCATTATCACCAGTATGATGGCGACAACCATTGCAGTTGCAACCCCGCTCACGCTCGGTGCATTATCGGGCGTATTTTGTGAACGCTCCGGCGTGGTCAACATCGGCATCGAAGGCATGATGCTTTCCTCCGCCTTCTTTGGGTGGTTGACCGCCATTTACATGTATCATGTATTTGGATTTGGACAGGGCATCAGCATCTTCGTCGGTCTCCTTGGGGCAATCGTCACCGGCATGTTGATGGCGCTCCTGCTTGCCGTGTTATCCGTCACCTATAAAGTGGACCAGATCATCGGCGGCACGGTGATCAACATTCTCGCTGTCGGGTTGACGGGCTTTCTGAACCGGCAAATGTTCTTTGGGCAGGGCAGCGTCTTCGGCGGAGAAATTCCCAATTCCCCGGGCACACTGCTGAACGTTCATGTCCCGCTCTCTGAAGTGCTCAATCCAATTTGCGGCGCTTCTGCCGATTGTGTTGAAATCGTCCGAGCGCTGAACACGGTTCTCGACCAGAGACCCATCGCGATCAGCGCCATCGTACTCGTGTTCGTTGCTCATTACATTCTCTTCAATACACGCTGGGGACTGCGCACCCGCGCAGTGGGTGAACATCCAAAAGCCGCGGACACGGTCGGTATCAATGTGGTCAAGATGCGCTACGCAAATGTCATCATTGGCGGCGCGCTGGCAGGACTGGCAGGCGCCTATTTCACCATCGAGTCGGTGCCGTCATTCGAGCCGTTATTGACCAACGGACGCGGGTTCATTTCGCTTGCCGCCATGATTTTTGGCAACTGGACTCCCATCGGCGCGTGGACTGCCGCGTTGGTCTTCGGCGCATCTCAGGCGCTGAACATCAAATTGCAGTTGTTCCGCGAGGTCATCCCGCCCCAATGGGCATTCCTGCAACAATCCTACGTGGTCGGGCTGATTCCCTATATCCTGACCATGATCATTCTGACCGGCATCATTGGTCGCACCACGCCTCCCGCGGCCGACGGTCAGCCTTACGAGAAATAACATGGCAAAAAACGAAACCGCCCCCATTGTCCTCGAAGCGAAGGGAATCACCAAAAAATTCCCTGGCGTTCTTGCGAACGACAACGTGAACTTCGACCTGCGGAAGGGTGAGATCCACGCCCTGCTCGGTGAGAACGGCGCGGGCAAATCCACATTGATGAACATTCTCTATGGTCTGTACCATCCCGAATCGGGCGAGGTGGTCGTCGATGGAAACAGGATGCAGCTCAATTCGTCGCGTGACGCGATCAAGCATGGCATTGGCATGGTGCATCAGCATTTCATGCTCATCCCGGTCTTCACGGTGACGGAGAATATTATGCTCGGCGAAGAGACATCCCACCGCGCCGCGCCGAATGAGAATCCGCTCGTCAGGCTGGATCGCAAGGAGGTGGCGCAAAGGGTACGGGACCTCTCGCATCAATACGGGCTGGAGGTGGATCCCGAGGCGATTGTCGGCGACCTGCCTGTGGGACTCCAGCAGCGCGTTGAGATCGTCAAAGCACTCTACCGCAAGGCAAATATTCTCATCCTCGATGAGCCCACCGCTGTGTTGACGCCGCAGGAGGCGGAGGACCTTTTCCGCATCATGCACGATCTGACCGCCAAGGGTGTGTCAATCATCTTCATTACCCACAAATTGAAGGAAGTGCTGGCTGTGGCAGACCGCATCACGGTCATGCGCGCAGGACGTGTCGTCGGCACGACCGTGCCCAAGGAGACCAATGAGCAAAAACTCGCCGCGATGATGGTGGGACGCGAGGTCATTCTGACCGTGCAAAAGGGCCCCGCCAAGCCCGCGGAGGAAGTTTTGAGAGTGGAAAACCTGCACGTGAAGGATGTCCGCGGACTCGAGGCGGTGCGTGGCGTGTCGTTCAGCGTGCAGGCGGGCGAGGTGCTTGGCATCGCAGGGGTGCAGGGCAATGGGCAGACCGAATTGGCGGAGGCATTGACAGGACTGCGACATATCGAGAGCGGGCGTTTCATGTTGTCGGGCAAAGACCTGACCAACAAGCCGCCGCGTGTAATTACGGAAACGGGACTGGCGCATATCCCCGAAGACCGCCAGCGGCATGGACTCGTGCTCTCTTATTCAGTGGCAGACAATATGGTTTTGTGCGATTACTACCAGCCGCGTTTCTCGAAAGGTATCGTCATCCAGCAAAATCAGGTGGATGAGAACGCCCAAAAGTTGATCAAAGAATTCGATGTCCGCACACCGTCCGCTTTCGTCAACGCCGGGAAGCTCTCTGGCGGGAATCAGCAAAAGGTGATCGTGGCACGCGAATTAAGCCGCCCTGTCAAACTGGTGATTGCCTCGCAGCCTACCCGCGGTCTGGATGTCGGCTCGATCGAATATATCCACAAGGAGATCATTGCCATGCGCGACCGCGGCGTGGCTGTTCTGCTTGTCTCCGCGGAGTTGGATGAGATCATGTCGCTCTCCGACCGGATCGCGGTGATGTACCGCGGGCAGATCGTCGAAACGGTGGATCACAAGGACGCGACGCGCGAACAGTTGGGGTTATTGATGGCGGGGGTCCACGCGGCAGCCTGAGGCGTGGAAGGACGCGAAGAATATTCACACAGCCCTCTTCCATCCGGGAGGGGGTTTTTGTTTAGGAACAAAGGGAAGTTTCAGTCCGTCTACAATCGTGTACTTCGCACGTCACATGCTATGATTAAAAAGCGTGCGGGGTGTAAAATGGCGTCATCATAAAGAGGAGAAAAGAATGTCCAAGATTGTACGATTTATTTCCGTTTTATTTATCGTTGTGTTCGCCCTTTCCGCGTGCAACCTGCCATCAAGGGCGCCTGCCACCGAGGAGCCGAACGCAATATTCACCGCGGCGGCGCTGACCGTGCAGGCGCAATTGACCCAGTCGGTCCCGTTCAATACACCCACCCTTCCGCCGCCCCCGGCGACCAACACGCCGGTGATCGCGACCACTGCCGCTCCGCCGACCAATACGCCCGTTGTTTCTCCCACCGCGGCTTGTGACGCGGCGTTATTCGTCAAGGATGTGACGATCCCGGACGGCACGCAGATCGAGCCGGGGGCATCGTTCACAAAAACCTGGCGGTTGAGGAATATTGGCACCTGCACCTGGTCGGGATATTCGCTGGTGTTCGACAGCGGCGAATCCATGAACGGTTCGCCCAACGCGATTGGCACCGTAGGACCCGGCCAGGAGGTGGATGTTTCGGTTTCCTTCACCGTGCCTGTGAGCTTCAGCGGAACGGTCCGCAGTTACTGGCGGCTCCGCAATGCTTCGGGCGTGCTCCTGCCCGTGCAGAATGGATACCAGGGAAAATCGTTCTTCGTGGAGATCAAGGTCGCCTCGACCAGTTCCGGGTTCGACCTGCACACTCGCGCTCCCGATGCCACCTGGGTCAGCGGCGCGGGTAACCTGACCTTTGGCGGACCCGACACGAATGCGGACGGTTTCGTCATGTACCGCAATAATCAAAAATTGGAGGATGGTTCGAGCGCCGCAAAAGTCCTTGAAATGTACCCGCAATGGGTGAATGACGGCGTCATTACAGGCCGCTTTCCTGCCTACACGATTAGAGCCGGGGAACATTTCAAGGCAAAGATTGGTTTCCTCGCTCTTGGAGACGGCACCTGTGGGTCGGGAAATGTAAAATTCCAACTCAATTATCGGGAGGCAGGTACGCTCAAGTCGCTGGGTGAGTGGACGGAGACCTGCAACGGTACGCTCAACAGCATCGATGTGGACCTGTCCAGCCTGGCTGGGAAGAACATCGAACTCGTGCTGGCGGTGCTGGCAAATGGCCCCGCCACCCAGGACATGGCAGTGTGGGTCAGCCCGCAGGTGATCGTCCCGTAGAAAGAGATTCGGAGAGCAGCGCCCGGCACATCAACCGGGCGCTTTTTTGACCATATTTCGCCCATTCCAAAAGGGAAAAACCTATATGAGCCGAGTCTTAGAAAAATCCATGCAGTCGGTTATCGTTCAGAAGAGGGGAAACCAAGCAGGTATAATGAATACCGGTTTTCAGCATAAAGAAAGGATGATGAATGGTTCAGACACGAAAACAAAAAATCCTTCTTGTGATGACAGCGTTTGTTCTTCTTCTCAACGCCTGTGGAGGGGCATCGCAAAATCAATCCGAGATCGCGACCGCTGTCGCCCAGACGGTTCAGGCACAAAATTCCTTGACCGAGGCGGCGCAGGTACCAACCTTCACTGCAATTCCACCCACCCTCGCCTCCGATGCAACAACTACCCCCGCCACAGACGTTATCCTGCCGACTAGTACAGCGACCCTGGCGCCCAATCTGGGGTGTACCCTGTCCGCCAACCTGATTCAGGAAGACCCGCCGGACGGTACGATCTATAAGCCAGGCGAGACCTTTTACAAGAGATGGTGGCTTCAAAATACCGGTACCTGCACTTGGGACAAGACCTACAAACTCGTCTTCTGGGATGGAGACCTGATGGGCGGTTCGGCATCCTATTCCCTGCCTGAAGTGGTCGCTCCGGGAGAGACCAAGGAAATCCCCATTCTGTTGCAAGCGCCCACTACGTTGGGCGAGACCACCGGCTATTGGAGGCTTCGCTCTCCGTGGGGCTTTGACTTTGGCGTGGGCCCGACCAGCCAGTCGTTCTACGTGCAGATCATCGTTTCAGACAGCACCGAGGTCGAATACGGCGTTACAAGCGTGACCTACAGCCTGGAGCGCGATCCACTGGCAGGTTGCCCGACAAACGTCCGGTACAAGGCGACAGCCGTCATCACCACCAACGGACCGGCAAAGGTCCAATACTACTGGCGGTACAGCGATGGTGGAAAGACATCCAAGGAGACTCTCAATTTCAACGAAGCTGGATCCAAAACAGTCACCGCAACGTACACACTGCTCGCCAAAGCCAACTCGGGAGAGCGCTGGATGAGGATCGTTATCCTGTCGCCTGTCTATCGGGAGTGGGAACCGGTAACTTTCATCCACAACTGCCAATAAAAAATGCCCTGAGATGCCGGCGCATTCCCAGCGCCGGCGTTTTTATGGGAACCGGACACCTCCTTGAAACGTCTAATAGACTGCCCTACTTATAACGGAGGCATTTATGCGTATCGATCGTTTCAAGAAATTCTTGCTCCTATTCCTGGCGCTGGCATCCATTCTGGCGTGCGGGCCTTTCACGTCGGCCACCCCCCAGCCTGCTGCGACCCTGAATGCCCTTTATACAGCCGCCGCCCAAACCCTGGAAGGTATGTCTACACAGGCAGCGAATACCCTTATTGCCCAGCCTACAGCCACCGCCACCCTTTCCATACCCACCGCAAGCCCGACCGCTTTCAACACATTCACGAGCGTCCCGCCAATTGTAACGGTCGCCGCCAGATGCGACTCAGCTTCATTCGAAGGGGATGTCACCTACCCGGACGGTTCCATCGTCGGGCGTTCCACACCCTTCAAAAAGACCTGGCGCATCAAGAATACCGGTACCTGCACCTGGACGACATCCTATTCGATCGTATATGTCAGCGGTGAAAAATTCGGCGCAAAGAACGCCTATCCAATGCCGGAATCGGTCAGCCCGGGCGAGACCGTGACGATCTCCATCGACCTTATTGCCCCCGATTCCAACGGCGATTATCGAGGCGACTGGAAACTTCGCAACGCGTCCGGTGTGATTTTCGGGCTTGGTTCGGGAAATTCCAGCTTTTACGTGGATGTCACCGTTAAGGGCTATACCGTCACCGGATATGATTTTGCCGCCAACTACTGCGACGCTGCCTGGGAAAACAACACCCGGTCCCTGCCCTGCCCCGGCGCGGACGGTGAAAATAGAGGTTTCGTGATGTTCCTCAATTCAGTCAAATTGGAGGATGGCAAGGCAAGGGATAATGTGCTGTTGACCCACCCAAAACGCTCGGACGATGGACTGATCCGGGGTGTATATCCCGCCATCAACATCAAAACAGGCGACTCCTTCCAGGCGTTGATCGGCTGCCAGCACAAAGCGAATGACTGCGATGTGTATTTCCGCCTCGAGTATCAGATTGGGAACGGCACGATTCGGACGCTTGGTCAGTGGCGTGAGGTATATGAAGGGCAGTACTACCCTGTCAATATCGACCTCAGCTCGTTGAGCGGAGAAAAAGTGAAGTTCATCTTCACAGTCTTTGCGAACGGTTCCGGGCATGAGGATTACGCCCTCTGGGTCGCCCCCCGGATCATGCGGCAGAGTTCTCAGGCTCCCACAGCGACAATCACCTCGACTCCCTCCCCGACGGCAACTGCCACAGCCACCTTTACCGCTACAGTCACCGCCACTGCCACAGAAACGCCCACCGAAACAGCCACCGCCACCCCTTAATTTGCATTTCCCCAATTGGCAGTATAATGACTGGAAGTACTTGCGCCCTAAGTACTTCCAGTCCACTTCTAGCAAGAATTCTCATGGAGGTCAATCTTATGTTCGTTCGAAAACTCAAGCGGCAAATGTTCGCGCTCTTTACCATCGCCGCTTTGATGCTTTCAGGCTGTAACGTCGGCGCCACACCTGCCCCCACCCTGGACGTGAACGCCATCAACACCGCCCTTGTCGGGACAACTGTTGCCCAACTCTCAGCGCAACTTACACAGACCGCCCTCGCCGTACCCACAAACACACCGGCACCCACCGACACGGCCGTCTCTTTGCCCACTTTTGCCCTGCCCACCGCAGGAGGACTTCCCACCACATCGGGGGCGCTTCCCACTGTCTCGTTCAACACCACACCGATACCGGGATTCACACAACTGGCCTCACCGATTGCCCCCACCCAGTCCGGCGGTTCCAACACGGCAGTAGGCTGCAACGATGGATTGTTCATCGGCGAAACCCTGCCGGATGGCTCCAAGGTTGGTGCCGGGAAAAAATTCGAAAAAGCCTGGGAAATCAAAAATACCGGCACCTGCGCCTGGGATGAAGGTTATGTCTTCGCCTTTATCCCTGAAAGATCCAGCAGTGAAATCGAGGGCTACGACATTGTCATTAATGACAAGGATGAATTTGTTCAACCCAATGAATCCCAATCCTTTGTCGTTAAACTGACCGCCCCCACCGAACCCGGGGAATACAAGGCATATTGGCAACTGATGAGCGATGAAAACGTGTTCTTTGGTCCGCTTGTTTATCTTGATATCATCGTGAAATAAGTATTGGAAAAGGTCATGGAAACAAAGCCAAGGGTTCCCCTTATGAAAACCGCACTCACTCTGGAGGTAACTATATGCTCATACAAAAAATGAACCGGCAGATCATTTTCGGTCTGGTGACGGTTGCATTGCTTCTCACATCGTGCAACGTCGGCGCCACGCCCGCCCCCACCCTGGACGTGAACGCCATCAACACAGCCATTGTCGGGACGACCATTGCCCAGCTTTCGGTGCAGTTCACACAGACCGCCCTTGCCGCGCCCACGAACACACCGGCGCCCACCAACACAGCCGTATCCCTGCCCACCTTTGCCCTGCCCACCACGGAAGGACTTCCCACCACATCGGGAGCGCTTCCCACCGTCTCGTTCAATACCACGCCGTTGCCGGGATTCACACAAGTTGCCTCGACTGTCGTCCCGGGCGCGACCGTTGCGCTGGGTGATGAATGCAATAACAACGCCTTCGAAGGCGACGTCACCATCCCAGATGGGACAGTCATGCTGCCGGGAGAGGATTTCACAAAGACTTGGGCGATCAGGAACACCGGCACCTGCACCTGGGATGACGGGTATTCCCTGGTCTTCGTCGCCGGCGACAGGGCGCTCGATCCATACAATTACAAGATCAAAAACAAAAAAGACTTTATTGCCCCCGGTGAAGCGGTGAATATCTCCATTGACCTCACCGCTCCCCTCGAAGTGGGCAAATATGAGGCTCATTTCCGCATGATGAATGACAAAGGCTACTACTTTGGCACACTGCTCTCCGTCTATATCGAGGTAAAGAAGAAGAAATAATCATCAACAGGATGGATGACCATGAAACCAAAAGTGATCATTACCGCTTCTATCGTTGCCCTATTGATTGTCGCATGCGGATCGCCTGCCGCGACACAGCCTCCCGAGCCCACCCCCGATGTCGCCGCGGTGCGGACCTCCGCAGCCAGCACGGTTGTCTCACAGTTCACCCTGACCGCCGCGGCGTTCACCCCCACACAGCCCCCGCCGCCGACCAATACGGCGCCACCTGAGCCCACTGCCACGGCTACACAGCCTCCCGTTGCAGTTGTAACCAACGCGGAAGGGACGAACATCCCGCTTCGTGATAAATATTCATGGGACGTCGCCACGGTCGATGTCACTGTGCCCGATAATACGATCATGTCGCCGGGACAGGAGTTCGTCAAGACATGGAAGATCAAAAACATCGGCATCGGCACCTGGGGCGAAGGGTACAAAATGATTTTCAGCTATGGCGACAAAATGGACGGCGTTGCACAGCCCCTCACCGCCGCCGTCGCTCCAGGGGAGGAAGTGGAAGTGTCGGTCGCATTCAAAGCGCCCAGCCTACCGGGAACCTATCAAAGCTTTTGGACGCTTCAAAACCCCAACGGCGTCGCCTTCCAGGGCAACGACGGCAAAGTGCTGTACGTTCTCATCATCGTGCAATAGGTGATGCAATTGGTGGGTTCATCGTCCCGCGGGTTTCTCGAAAAACCTGCGGGACGTTCTGTATAAGGCGAGCCGTGAATCAAGACCTGAAGCAAACCATCAAAGACAAGGCGCGCCAGCTGGGATTCACCCTGACGGGCGTGACCCTTCCCGACCCGCCCCCACACTACTCCACATTCGAAGCCTGGCTTGCGCAAGGTCATCACGGTACGATGGACTACCTCGCCAGCGAACGCTCCCGCCTCCGCCGCGCCGACCCCAGACAGGTCCTCCCTGAATGTAAATCCATTTTGGTGCTCGCGACACCATACCCTTCTGCCGCCAGGAAAGGGGACAGGGTTGAGGGAGTCCCCCCCTCCCTCAACATCGCCGCCTATGCCCGCGGACTCGACTACCACGATGTCCTCCCCGCCCGGATGAAGGAACTCGTCCACTTTATCGAGGAGCAGGCTGGGCATCCGGTGAAGAACCGCTGGTACACCGACACCGGTCCCATCCTCGAGCGCGACCTCGCCCAACGCGCGGGCATCGGCTGGATCGGCAGGAACACCTGTCTCATCCATCCAAAACAGGGGTCGTATTTTTTGCTCTCCGAAATTTTTCTCGACCTCGCGCTCGAACCCGATTCCCCATTCGCCACTGACCATTGCGGCACATGCACACGCTGCATCCAGGCTTGCCCCACAGACTGCATCCTGCCGAACCGTACCCTCGACGCTCGACGCTGCATCTCCTATCTGACCATCGAACTCAAGGACGACATCCCGCCCGAACTGCGCGGCAAACTGGGGGATTGGGTTTTCGGGTGCGACATCTGCCAGCAGGTCTGCCCGTGGAATCGATTCGCGCCTGCAGGTGACCCCGCCTTCGACGCGAAAACCCCGCCTCCTTCTCCCGAAGACCTGTCTCTCACCCCCCAAGCCTTTAACAGACGCTTCAACGGGACGCCGGTTAAACGCGCGAAACGACGCGGCTACCTGCGCAACCTTGCTGTCGCCCTGGGCAATACAGGCGACCTGCACATACTCCCCGTCCTGCAAAACGCGCTAACCGATGACGAGCCCATGGTAAGGGAACACACAAGGTGGGCAATTGAACAAATCAATAAAAAGGCAAACAAACAAGCATCCAATTTCTAATTCTTCTTCTCTAATCTCCATTTACCAATTATTATTCATACACCTCACCATGAAATCCCTCCTCATCGCCACCAACAATCAAGGTAAGATCAAAGAATTGCACGAATTGCTCGACGACTTGGGCATTGAACTCGTCACTCCATCCCAGATCGGGCTTAATCTCGATGTGCCCGAAGACGGCGTCACCTACGCCGAGAATGCCGTAAAGAAAGCTGTCGCGTTCGCCCGCGCCAGCGGACTCATCTCTCTCGCCGATGACTCCGGTCTGGAGGTGGATGCGCTCGACGGCGCGCCGGGACTTTACTCTGCGCGCTACGGCTCGACAAATGGAGGTAAATTGTCGGATGCAGAGAGGCGCAAATATCTTCTAAGCAAACTACAGGGCAAACCCCGCCCATGGACCGCGCGCTTCCATGCCACGATCGCTATCGCAACCCCCGATAGCCAATTACAAATTACCGATGGTTTTTGTCCCGGCGAGATCATCCCTGAGGAACGCGGAACGGGCGGATTCGGCTATGATCCCATCTTTCTCCTGCCCGAGGTGGGGAAAACCATGGCAGAACTTGACATGGACGAAAAAAACCGCCTCAGCCATCGGGCGCGGGCGGTAATGAACGCAAGAGGGATTTTGAAAGAATTGTTCGCTGGTTAATATAAGGCGTATTTAAATCAAAGATTACCTCTTTGCATGATGTAACCGATCTGCCGCCTCCTCGGTGAGCGGAATATAAACTTGGATTCTCGTCCCCTTGCCGGGTGCGGAGTCAATATTCAACAAGCCGTTGACCAGTTCGGTGCGTTCACGCAGATTGATCATGCCCAGGCTGCCGCGTTTGTCGTAGGATCGGTTCACGGCTTCCACATCGAAGCCCATGCCATCGTCCTCGATCTCCAGCAGGGCAATGTTCGTCTCGAACGGGCGCAGGCGCACCCAGATATGCAGAGCATTGGCGTGTTTTCGGGCATTGTTGGTCGCCTCTTCGATGATGTAGAAGATGACGCCCTGCTTGCCCATCTCCAAGTCTTCGATCACCGACTCGTCCACGTTGATGATGACGTTCTGTCCGAACGTCTCGCGCATCTTTTCCGCCATGGCTTGCAGGGCGGCATTCAACCCCTGCGACTCGAGGATGAGCGGGCGCAGAGTGAACAGCATGTGACGGATCTCCTTGGTGGTACGGTGCGCCAGTTCCTCGATCTTCACCAGTTCATCCACCGCGCCGGGGGTATCCTTTGCCAGCATGCGGCGCGCCAGATTGATGCGCATTGCCATCGCCGCCACCGACTGGGTCGGACCATCGTGCAGGTCGCGCGCCAGCTTCTTGCGCGCCTCCTCCTGCACCTCGATCATGCGCTCCTTCTCCTCGACCAGGTCTTGATATAAACGCGCGTTCTGCACTGCAATGACCGCCTGCCGCCCAATGATGTCGAGCAGTCCGCGGCGTTCCTGCGTGAAATAGTTCGGGTCGGGATGGGCGAAAAGCATCGCGCCATAGACGTTGAATCCGCTTCTTAAAGGGAAGCAATACGCGGCGGTGCAGGAACGCAGGGCGACGATGCGTCCGAGTTCGGGATCGTAGCCCACGTCCTGCGTCAGCACCGACTCCCCTTCATCCAGCACCTTTTTGAGAATGCCTTCCTTGCCCAGCAGGGTGGCGCGCATGTCGGCGTTGGTGAAGCGCCGCGCCGAACCGATGCGCAATTCATCCCCCTTGAACAACAGCACCGCGCTGACCAGCCGCTCGTCGGTCACAGGTTCGTCGGGATCGGCAGCGGGGTTGAGGGCGTTGTAGCCAAGGTCGAGGGCAGAATCGAGCACGCGCTTGTAACTGAGGGTCGCCGTCAATGTGGAAGTGAGTTCGTAGATGGCGCGCAGGCGTTCGCTTTCCATGCGGCGCAGGCGCTCCTCCTTATCGAGGCGGAATTGCCGCGCGGTGCGCAGACGCCGCATCGTGAAACGCCCCGCCAGCCCAGCCGCCAGCCCGATGAGCAACGTCGGCACGATGCGGCTAATGGCGGGAATCGAAAAACCCTCCGCAAATATGTCACGGGAAAGGATGAACTGCAACAAGGCAAAAGCGGCCGCCGCGCCAAACGCTCCCAGCATCTCGAAATAGATTGCGCCGGTAAGGATGGGGAGCGCTCCCACCCAGGCCACGGGGCTGGTCAGCCCGCCCTGCGACCAGTAGAACAATGCCGTAAATAAAAAATCCATGCCCAGCACTACCCGGCGATGAAAGCGGCGCAGGCGAATGCTCATCCCCGCCAGAATGCTCAGAACGATATTCCACAGGATGAGGAGCGCCAGAGTCCAGGCGGAAAGATGGACCAGTTGGTCGTTCAGCGCCAGGGACGCGAGCAGTCCCACCAGCACGATCCAGCGCATCGAGGCGGCGAACCAATCGGCAACATACGGAGTTTCGAACGCGCGAAACATAATGCAATGATACCCGAAAATGATGTGCAATTTCCCCGCGCCGACGTTACAGATGGATTACGGCTACTCTTCGTACCCCATGCGCGGCAAATATGGACCCAGTTTTTCCTTCAGCATTGCCTGCTCCTGAGCGGAATAGGACTCGCGGAAGCGCCCGATCTTGCCCTTGTAGAAATGCAGACCCTGCTGCCCCTCCGCAGCGCCTGGACGATAAGAAGCGGTCACTTTCTGGACCTCGGGGCTGTCCCCGTTTAAGTCAAGGAATCCAACCAGACGGTTGACCTCGTGATCGTAATTCATCAGCAGGTCTTCGTAGCGGGCAGTGAGCACATCCTTCTCGCCCATCCACCTATCCCAGATGCGGACATAATCCATGATGAAGGCGAGGCTTTTGTCGAAATCAGTCAGGTGCGAGAAGGCGTTGGGGCGTCCCTTTTGCAGGGCGCGCTGTCCATATTCGAAGGCGGAGAGCATGGCATCGCGCGGGTCGCGGTAGATGTACGTAATGCGGAGCATGCCCAGGCGTTGCAGGAGGCGGGAGGTGGAGGTCGGTCCCGCGTGGGCTTTGATGACGAAGGTGTTGCCCATCAGCGCGGGAATCATTACCATCCCCAGCCGCCGCGCCGAAAGTACGCCGATGTTGAAATTCACCTCGGTCAAAATACTTTGCAAGCGGTATTTCTCACGGATGTCGCGCGCGTCGGCACAGCCGGTGGTCGCCATGAGGTCGTGGATGAGGTTGTAATGCCAGCCCGAACCGGCGCGCGGCATGCCAATGGAAAGAACGATCATGAATGTTCCTGCCTTTGCCCCTCTCCCTCCGGGAACTCCACGGGAGTGCTTTGCGAAGAGGGCGGGGTGAGGGAATAACTTTTTGATTCTAACGCAAACGCGGTCACTCCGACGAGGATGCCGAAGTTGATCCAAATATTCGGGATGGCGAACGAATCCTGCGTCATATTGTAGGATGCAATCGCGATCCACGAAAACAGGCTTGCGATACCCAAATATCGTGACAGGGATGATTTTCCCTGCAACGCGCCGAGCGCATCTCCCAGCACGGAAAACAGGAACACGAGGAACAGGGCAAACCCGATCAAGCCGGTCTCCGCCAGCAGGCGGACGTACATGTTCTTGGGGTTCGGGAACAGACGGTTGGCGGGGCTGAGCTGGCGCGCAATCTCCGGCACGGTGGTCAACGCCCATTCCGGCAAATGGTCATAGATGTAAAACCCGCTGGCGCCCAATCCCACACCGAACAACGGACTCTCCTCGAACGCGCCCAGCGCGCCAAAAGTGTAGGCGGCGCGCGCGCCCGCGGAATTCTCGATGATGAATTCTTCCACGCTATCCGCCTTCGTTTCGAACAGGCGTGAGATATACCCCTTCTGGCTCAGGAACCAGCCCGCGCCGGTCAACGCGCCAACGGCAAGCGCGATCACGCCGAGCCGCAGGATCGCCCCGCTTATCTGACCAAATCCACCGACAAACCACCTCCACGCGGCGCGTATTTCCGCACGACCGGCAAAGAGAAAAGTGAAGACCACCGCCAGTCCAGTCGTGAGCAAGCCGCCGCGCGAATAGGTGGCAAGCAGCAATAACACGGCAAATCCCAGCAAAACGATCTCCAGCCATTTGAAGCGCGTCAGGCGGACGCGTGTGAGCAACGCGGCAAACAACCACGGCAGGTACACGGTTGCGATCTGCCCTGCCAGCCATGCCGGTTCATATGCCAAACCTGAAATGCGGTTCGCCTTCACCAGTTCGCGCATCGAAAAGGCGCGCTGCCAGTGGGTCACGGTCGCTTTCTTGAGCAGGGGCGTATAAAACGCCAGCGCCTGCACACCACTCCACAACACATCCATCACGAAGCCGGCCAGCAGCCATTTGACCGAGAACTTCAGGTCGTCTTCGTCTCGATTCATCCACACAGCGGAGACGAAGAACGCCAGCCCAATGAAGATCGTCGCCCAGGCGCGCAGGACGCGACCGACATATTCCTGTCCGCGCATGGGAAGCGGGTCGAGCCACGCCCCCAAACTGCTCGCCGTTAGAGCGAACAACACGAACGCTGCAAGCGGGATCCACGCCCCGGCGCGCGGCAGAGGCGACTTTCCGCGCAGGAATTGAATCAGCAACACAGGCAGAAGCAACGCGATGGGATACAACGCCAGCGGACGGACGAAGGTACTATCCCCCAGGAATGGATAATAACGGAAACTGGTGACAGGCAATGTAAACAATGCCGCGCCCCACAGGAAGCGGGCAATCTTCTCCAACGGAAACCTGTCCAGAAGAGAAGTCTTCATTGTTTCAGGACGGATCTCTGACCGAAATCAAAGAACAATACGAGAATGGACGCCAGCGCCAGGAATCCGATTACGCCGGTGAACAGGTATGCGCTCAAGGATATACTTCTTTCCACCGGCAGGCTCGCGGCTTGAGTCACGGTCACTTCGATGAATGAGTTCAATCCCTCCGCAGATGCCAGCCGGGCAGTGACCTGTGTCGAAAAAGCGCGCGCCCATGTCGAAGCCAGCGCCGCGGCGCGCTGGGGATCGGCATCCTCCGCGTAGAAATGCCAGCCTCCCTCCGCAGGCTGACCGAGGGACAGTTTCCCGTCTCGCAGTTCCGAAACGGTATTCTGCCTGTCGTTCTCCATGATCATTTCCATCACCATATCAGAGAAGGCGATCTCCTCCAATTTGCGTGTCTCACGTTCGAGATAGTAGAACATTTCGCGGTCGGTGTTCTGGGGCCAGGCTTGCTCGAGGTTGAAATCCACGAGTACGGTGGCATGGGCGCGGTACGGCGGCGGGGCAATGAAATAGACCGCCGCGCCGATCAACATGCCGATCAGTACGCCGACAGACCAGTACCGCCATGCCTTGAACAGGCGGGCGAGGTCATCGATGGATGGAGGGGAGAATAAAAATTTCATGATTTTCTATTTCAAGGGTGAGGCAAAGCATGTCTGCCGCTACAAATTGAACATTTTTCTTCGACGCCAGTTCCACAACGGTGCGACCAATTTACGGATGTAATATTTTGCCACAATCACCGAAAAGAACGAACCGCCATCTCGGTAATGAACTCGCACCATCTCGGGCCAGCAACGATCATCGGCGGCGATGGTCTTGCCTGTGGTGTGCAAGCGGAAGTTTGCCCAGGTCTGACCGGGCAGGTATTTCAGTTGTGAACGCGCCGCGATGCGGGTCCACAAGTCGTAGTCCATGGCGAAATAGAACGACGGGTCGAGCGGACCAACCTGCCTCCATAAGTCGGCGCGGAGGAACATCGTCTGCTGCGGGATATGGACGTATCCCCGGCGGAGTAAGCGATAATCCGTCTGCGCGGAGCCGAATTTTCCAATCACGCGTCCGTCTTCATTGATGAAATTACAATCTGCATACACCATGCCCACTTCAGGATGTCCCTGCAAATATTGTACCGCAGCGGCGACCGCGCCCGGCTCATACGTGTCATCCGAGTTGATCCATGCCAGAATTTCACCGGTGGCGCGCGCAAAGCCCTTGTTGATGGCGTCGGTCTGACCCTTATCCTTTTCGCTCACCCACCACGCCAGCCTGCTTTCGTATCTTTTGATGATGTCCACCGTTCCGTCGGTCGAGCCGCCATCCACGATGATGTATTCTATGCGCGGGTACTCCTGACCCAGCACGGACTGGATCGTCGCTTCGATGTAACGCACCTGATTGAACGACGGTGTCACAATGGAAACAAGCGGCAAATCAGCCATTACCACTCCCCATCGGAATAGAACAGGTTCGAAGCATCTGCCGTCATTTCGCGGACGCGGTTGATTTCCGCTTCGGTCAGGCGTTTCTTCCAGTTTTCCATGTTGGCGCGGCTGTCGAGTTTCACCGAGTGTGTTTTACTGCGTGACAATTCCCTCGGGTTCTCTGAACTGCTGGAGGTTTGGATGGTCGCTTCCACTTTGCGGGTGAAATCCAGCCCAAGTTTCGCGTACAGGTCGCGGTAGCCGTTGATGGGGTCACGTGAAAGGTCCTCGTGGCGAACGACAAGGAAGTCGGGATTCGCCTCACGGGTAGAATGAACCGTGCGGTAGATTGCCTTCCAAAGCAGTGCGGCCTGTCCGATCACGTCATCCGGTTCAATGGACGTCATCGCCTCGCGGTAACTTTCCAGGTGATCGCGCATCAGCAAAGGCTGATCCAGCAGGTCTTTGAAATCGAACTTCCAATTCAAGCGCTTGAGACTGCTGGCAAACGCCGCCGGGTGCCGCACTGTGACGACCACTCTGCAATTCAACTTCTTCGCAAACCATGACGCCGAGAACACTGCGAAGGGGTCTTTGATCAACGCGCGCTGCCCACGCAGGGAACCGTTGTAGAAGATGAGAAAATCACGCCCCATGCGCAGGAAATCCCGGCGCGAGCGAATGGAGCGAATCTCGTCCCAAAGGTGATAATCGAAATCGAGCAATTCCTCGAAGGCAGGTAGGTAGTCCTTTTCGTTGTCATCGCAGATGTATTGATACCAGCGCGCGACTTTTGCACGGAATACGCCGGGGCGGTGCAACACATTCAGCGGCTCGCTGATGTAGGCTGTGTCCGCGTCGGCGGCGAGCATCCTGCCGACCCAGGTGGTGCCGCTGCGATGCGCGCCGGTCACAAGGATGGGATGGGAAACATCGGTCATCATGGTGTCCGCAGGCTGTAAATGATATAACCGTCGCCCGCCGCATACACCGGGTAGGCAGACAATTTTTCCTTCAGCTCCGGCTGGAGCTTCAGCTCGTCGAAATCGGTCACGAGAAAATACTCCTTCCGTCTGATCGCCTTGTCGAACAGCTCGACAAACGAATATTGACCGCCGCGAATATCGCTGTAATACAGGTCGCCCGAAGTGGGCCAGATGTCGGCAGTGGTCCAACCCCAGTATTCCAGCCGTGAACCGTAATCCTGGGTCAATGCAACGGCATTCTTCTGGTGATCGAGTTTCCCGCCGATCTCTGCCCACAACGCGGCTTGCGGACGATAATCCACGGCTTTCATCTCATTGCGGACATCCCACACGACCGCGAACAGCCCATAGAGCAGGACGACGATTACTGCGCTTCGCATCCAACCGGCGGAGGTTGATTCCGCCAAACGGGCAAAGAACCAATCCCCCAGCGGACTCAGCGAAACGGACACAATGGGAATGAACGGCAAATGATAATAATCGTGCGTTGCGACATGGTAATCGAAGAAAAGTCCATACACCAGATATGCACCCCACAACCCGAACAGGAGAGCGCGCAGGCGCTTTTCCTTCGCGAGGAAAAATCCCAGCAACCCCAACGCAATGAAAACACCGCCCACGGCATGACTGACCATGGTCTGCCACGCAAGATAGTTTAACGGATTCAACAGCAGGGATGGGATGAACCGCCCGCTGAACTGTCCGCCGAGATACCCGGCGATGAAAATTCCATATACGAGATACGCCGCGGCAGGCAGGGCGCCCAACACAGCCATCGCCCACACCTGTCCATTGCGGAGCAGGTCGCGCAGAGTGAAACGCGCCAACGCCAATCCCAGCGCCGCGCCGATCACAAAAAAGGCAGCGGAGAACTTAACGTAGATGGCGAGCCCGCCCAGGAGTCCCGCGAGGATCGTCGTCATCCAGGAGGGGGATTTTGTCCAGCGGAGAAACATCCACCAGAATGAAAGGGTCAGCATAATCATCAAAGGGTCGGGTTGAAAACTCCGGCTCCCAAAGACCGCGTACGGAAAGAGCAAATAATAGGCGGTCGAGACCAGCGCCCCCTCGAACGACACGAAACCCTGCACGAACAAAAAGAGGAAAATGCCGCCGATCAGCCAAAACAGCGAGGCGTAAATGCGTGCAACCCAAAACTCTTCGCCCGTGAACTGGTATGTGAACGCAACTAGTTTCTCAAAGACCACCGGCTCCACATCCGCTTTGCGACGCGCCTGCGCTATGCCGGCCTCCAGTTGCCATGTCGAGACCCCATCGGGCTGGGTCTCGTAATACAAACCGCGCGCCTTGATTACCGAAACCAACTGACGCGTCGGATGAAAATCAAGCGGAAGGTCGGTGAGATCATACAACCGAATCGCAAGCGCGAGACCAAAAAGCAGGATGAGCGCGACCGTACGTGAAATACGCGTCGAAAATAAAGAAGTCTGGGACATGAGCCCGTGTATTTTATCAGATTCAGGGTTTTTCCCTGTCGCCGGAGAACGAGCGCTGGCGGCGGCGTAAAATGGACTCGCGCAACGCACTCAAACCACCCAGATTCAACAGCGCCGAGACGAGGATATTCCACCGCCTCAACGCGGTCGGCGGGTGGATGGACAACGCGCGCAGCCACGCTTTCAACGCAGACCAGGGCTGACCGCCATCGAGGAGATAGCGCGCGTCCACACGATGGGCGGAGGCGCGGGCGCGTCGTTCCACACCCAACACTGTCTCCGCCAAACCGGGCTGATTCTTCGCCCACTCCAGAATACGGAAGGCTTCGCGCCCGAACTCAGCGGCTTTGGCGCGGTTCTTGGCCTCGGCGTGATACCGCGCCGCCGACCAGACCTGCGGCACATGCAAAATTTTCCCCTGCCGGGCGATTCGTATCCACAGATGATGGTCGAGCAAAAAATGGAACGTCGTATCGAGCGACCCCGCCTTTTCGAGCGCTTCCCTGCGAAAGAAGACACTGGGCTGACCGATGATCTGAAAACACAACAGGTCCTGCAGGGAGTATTGCCCATACTTCAAAAGATTGATGGTTCGCCCGCGCTCATCCACGGCCAGCATGTCGCCGTAGATCAAAACGACATCCGGATTCTCTTCAAAGACCCTGACCGCGGAGGAAATCGTTCCCGGCAAATAATAATCGTCCGAATTTAACCAGGCGACGATCCCACCGTTGGCGCGGGAAAGTCCCTTGTTAATGGCTTCCGCCTGCCCCGAATCCTTTTCGGAAACCCAAAAGGCAAATCTATTCTGGTATTTTCGGATGATCTCAACCGATCCATCCTTCGAAGCACCGTCAATGACGATGTACTCAAGGCGAGGATGATCCTGCTCCAGCACGGAGCGAAGCGTCTGCTCAAGATAGCGCGCCTGGTTGAAGGATGGAGTGACAATCGAAACAAGAGGAAGTTGCGCGGTCATGGGGCAGGGTAACTTTCATACAGGATCAGTCCATCGAATTCCAACACCACCCTCGCTGTCTTCAGATCGATCAACGGGCGATTCGAACCATCCACAGGCGCAATCTTCTCCAGAGTATCCGTCTCACGCCCGATAGCCAGGAATGCCCGCTGGAATTTTCCGGAACGCCGCACATACTCCAGCGGAATATCGTACACGCCAAAATAATACCGAAGTTGGGACAGGGAATCCGTGCTGGCATTGACCAGGTCCCCCTCCCGAAGATGATCCTTCAGATAGATGACTGTACGTTCATAACTGCTCTTTTGACTCCAACGATTTGGGATTGTTGGGACCGTATTTAAACCGAACAACAACACGAGGAATGCCATGACAATGGTGAAAATCCGCGCCAGCGGCACATTCCTTCGAAATGCGCCAGAGAGCCATTGAAGCACTCCCACAAGTCCACTTGCAGACCAAATCAACAACGGCGCGACTAGAAGCAGCCACATCCGGGGTTTCATATCCGGTCGCAAAATGACCAGAACGACCGCGATCCAGATCAGAAAGGCAAGTTGCAGAGGGATAATTTTCTGCTTCGAAATCCTGTTGTGGAAGACCAAGCCAAGGATCAAACCAATGACTCCCAAGACGGCAGCCCAACCAGGAACAGAGAATGTCCATTCCAACCATGTAACCTGTATCCTGCTCCAAAGGCTGTCCAAAAGCATGTCCGAACCTAATGGAGCGACAAATTTATTCTTAAAGAACCGATCGGAGTCCTTAATGAGGATCGGCGCGTACAACACTACAGTCAACAGCGCCGAGGCAAAGCCACCTGTGAGCCAATATCTACTGAATTCCCATTTAGACCGGTATGGACCCGGCTCATCAATTACATGCGACATAAAAAGCCAGAGGTAAAGGGCCCCAAACGGGAACAACATGATCGGCACAGTATAAAAACCCACTGCAGAAAGAACGATCAACAGGAACCATGCAAAATGGTCTTTGCTGCCTAGAACGCGGTCTCCAAGGATCAGGATCAACAAAGTGATAAGACTAATGATGCCATATCCGCGCGCCAAGACCGAATAGGTCACAAGTATCGGATACACCGTCACCAATGCGGCGCTCAGAACAGCAACATCCCTGCCATACAGTCTTTGCGCAAGGAAATAGGCGGCGGGAACCATCAGCACCCCGGCAATCAATGTCGGCAATCGGATCAACCACACCTGATTCCCAAAGAGGTGGGTGATCAAATTGATCATGACACTTAGAAATACATGATTATTTGGCAGATGATAATCGGAGACTGTTTGCCATAGCGATTTGGAGGCAAAAGCATTGTAGGTATACGCCTCGTCTGCAATCAAAGGGATATTCAATTCCGCCAGCCTGATCGCAGCCGCGGCAGCCATCAATCCTGTCAGGATGATGGCATCTAGCCGCCCAAGGCGAACGAACGCATCACGGATGTCTCTGAAAAACGTTCGAGCATCCTGTAGAAACAGGTTATTGAATTCCCAGGCTTGTTTGAAAAGCCGGTCGAGATATTCCTGCGTCTTTCTCCACCACGCGAGGGCAAGGGTCGCAATGACGGAGAATAGCAATCCAACGAAAAGCAACGGTATTTTGAGCGCCTGAAAACGAGCCAATGTGAACGATTCAAAACTGCCATCATCGGCAAATTTGTTGAGCAGAGAGGCAATTGTTTCATACGACTGGAAGGAAGTCCACACCAATAATATGCCGAAGAAAAACACCCCCCCAAACAATACGCGCAAACTTGGAAAGAAAAGTTTTTTCTTCATGGACTTTCAGGAAATCGTTGCGACAGGAATCGCTTCCACATCTCGTGCAAACAATCTCCTGTCAAAAAATTATAACCAACTTTGGGAAAGTTTCCCGTAACAAAGGCAATCTTGCGGTCATGGAGCAGGGTATGCCTCATAGACGGTCATTTCCTCGAACTGGAGTATGACCGACGTCCTTTCTAGATCAATAGCAAGACGGGCCCCCTCTTTTGGCGCCTCGGACTCAAGCGTATTTTTGTTCCGCCACCCGACAATGATAAACACCCGCTGAAAGGGACCGGAACGCCGCAAATAACCCGGATCAACCCCGTAGAGATTGAAGTAATACCGCAGTTGAGGAAAAAAGACCGTGCTGGCGGTCACCATGTCACCCTCCCGGAGGTTTTCCGCAAGATAGACCGCCACGTTCTCCAAATTGCTTTTCTGCCGTAACCGGTCAGGAATCGTCGGAAGGGTCCATACGCCAAATAAAAGGATGGCAAGCACCGCCGCACCAACAAACCATTGTGCCAGTGGTAATTTCTTCTCGAAGGGGCTGGAAAGTACCTTCAATGTGCCCACAATCCCTCCCGCCGACCATATCAATACAGGCGCTGCTAGGAAGAGCCACATTCTGGGTTGTGTATCGGGACGTCTGGCAATCAGATACATGGCAATCCACAAGAGGAATGCCACCTGTTGAGGGATTTTATGTCTGGACAGTTTGAAATGTAATATCAATTCAAGGACCAAGCCAACGAGTCCGACAATGACCAACCAATCTGGAATGGATTCCACCCACTCAAACCACGTATTTCGCAACCTGACTGTGATAACAGCTGGGAATATATTCCGTTCCAGAGGTGCAATAAAATCGTTGTTGAAGAAACGGTCAAAATTGTTGGTCAGGATCGGAAGATAAAGGAATACAGTCAGGAACGCCGATGCAAATCCACTGACCAGCCAGTAGCAAAGAAAATCAAATCTTGAGTCGTATCCCTGCACATCACCCAACAACCACGACAAGAACAACCAGATATATAACGCGCCAAAGGGGAACAGCATGATCGGGATGGTGAAAAACCCCAACGCGGAGAACACGACTAACAGAACCCATGCAAAGCGGTTTTTATCTTCCCTGACTACGTCCCCCATGTACAGGGTCAACAACGCGAACAAACTCATCAGGATGTACCCGCGAGCTTGCACGGAATACAGGACAAGTATGGGAAAGACAGCCACCAATCCGGCGCTCAGCAGCCCTACCTCTCGTCCGTAAAACCGTTTCCCCGCAGAATAAGCAGCTGGCACCATTAATACCCCGGCAATCATGGTTGGAAGCCTGATCAACCACAATTGATCTCCAAAGAAACTCGTGAAGATATTAATGATGACATTCAGAAAGACGTGATTGTTCGGAAGGTGATAATCAGAGACTGTCACCCAGAGCGATTCCGACGCAAAGGCATTGAACGAATACGCCTCATCATGTGTGAGAGAAAAGTTTAAACTGGCAAGCCGGAGTGAAACGGCAACCAATATGATCCCCAATATTACCCATCGATCCATCTTATTCAGCCTGGCGATGGAACTTTGGGTCAAAAAGACCTTCGCGTCTTCACGCAGGGACAAGCCAAAGTCTCGAACCCGAACAAAAAACCGACTGATATATTCCTGGGTAACAGTCCATTTTGCCAGCATAAACCCGCTTGAGACAAGCAGGATCAGTCCAACCAATGCCGACACCCGCGATATAACTTGATACCGCTCCCCGGTCAGCGACTCATACTCGCCATCAGGCGCCAAAGAGTTGAGGAAATCAATCGTCTGTTCAAAGGGCAGGAAATATGCCGCTACAAAAACCAGACCAAGCAATAACAGCAGTATCAAAAACCTGCGAAAAAATGCAAAGAAACGGGAATGTTTCATATCCGGCAAAATAACTCTGGCTCTTTTCTCAAAAGAGGGAGTTGTAATCCACTTTGGGAAAGATTGTCAATTTACCACCGACCGTTGCATCGACAACTTCCCGCCCTGCGCGGCGGTATGCTTCACGAGCGAAAGCATATCCAATTTCAGAAGTATCGAGATCAGGCAGTTGCCATTTCACGCCCTTGCCAAAATAATTCGGCAGGAAGTGATTCTGATCATCACCCTCGGAGATAATGGTTTTATTGGCTTGACCTTTATCTGCAAAGTTATGGTCCACACCGATCAGGATGGCTCTCTCCACGCCCATGTGGTATGCCAATTGCAACGCAAGATTGGTGACAGTAGCGCCCTCCCATACACGTCCACGCGCATCGGTCGCGAAGCGCGGACCTGTGTACGATGTGTATATAAACGTCGGAATTTGGTTAAGTGGTAATTGGGGTGAGAAATGCCTATGCGATCTCCACGCAATGAACTTGGGAATGGGTAGCGCAGCGAGATCAGCTGCAAACTGCTCGACAACCAAATCGTTAGTTACACAGATATAGGATGTCATAAAGCCAAGGTCGGGAAATGCGAGATAAAAACGATTCATCGCGAACGTGATTTCGTTCTTCAACTTGCCGAGATCGGTTTGTTTCAGGCTGGGACCGTTTCCAATAATGAAGGCGCGTTTTCCTTTGTGCACATCTTTCAAATCCGCCAGCCGCCGAATACTCTCGCGCCGCCAGGGATGCAGATACGCGTCCGGCAGTTCGGGAATACGGCGAACGGCGTCGTAGGTATCGCGGACAAAATTCCAGGCGGGTTGGGGAACGATGCGTTTAATGGTTTGCTTCATGCAGGGAGCAATTCTTTACGAGTCAAGAACAAGAAGATCAAGGTGGCGATGTTGAACAGTACGAAAAGCAGATCCACGAGTCCAAACTGATCGAAAATCGCCGAGAGGATGTTAATGACAAGAACAAAGATCGAGATGTGGAAAGCGAATTTCATCCGTTTTTGCAACGACCACACACAAAGCAGCATGGCAAGGGCATCGCCGAACATGGCGACGGCATAGAATACATATAGAAACATCTGGTCTGGATTAACAGTAATACGAAGAAGCGAACCGACCCCAAACACAGCCAATACCGCTATTGTAAACAGAAAGAGGTACCGTGTGAGATCAAAAGTCGAAAGTTTCATTTTATTCTTTCATATATTTCCAGCGGCTGGAGGATATCATTCCGTGCTCAATCGCGCCGTCGCGCCACCATCCACCACCAACGCCTGCCCGGTCATGAAGGAGGACTGTTCGTTGTCTGCAAGGAAATAAATGGCGTGAGCGATCTCCTCGGGTCTGCCGATCTTTCCATTCACGGTCTTACGCGCAAGATTATCGAGCCGCTCCTGTATATCGCCATGACCGACATGCCCGCGCTCGAGCCCTGCGCGCAGCATGGGCGTATCCACCGCGCCGGGCAGGATGGCATTGACGCGAATGTTATCCGGCGCGAACTCGATTGCCATGGCACGCGTCAGTGCAAGCGACCCGCCCTTTGATGCAGCATACGCTGCGATGTGGGTGGAAGTCTGAATGGCGTGGACAGAGGAAACATTGACAATGGCTCCGCCTCCCGCCGCTTTCATCAACGGATGAGCCAGTTTGACGAACAGGAAGATCGAGCGCAAATTGGATGCCATGACCGCATCCCATTCCTCCACCGTTGTTTCAACCAGCGGCTTGGCAACCTGCACTGCGGCGTTGTTCACCAACACATCCAGGGTGGGGCTGAATTCCCTGGCTTGCTGAAAAATCGTTTCAACGGAATCGGGATGCGAGATGTCAGCCTTGATGAAACGGCCGCTCTTTGGAAAGTCATCGCCGAAGTCGGCGCGATCCACACCAATCACGCGCCAGCCCTTCTCAGCAAAATGATGCACGCAGGCGCGCCCAATCCCGCCGCCCGCGCCGGTAATGAGAACTGTTTTTGTTTCCTTCATCTTTCCTCTTTCATTCCCCTGAATATTTCATCCCAAGCCCTTCGACCAAATTTTTGATCGTACTCCAATGGACGCGTTCCCACGCAGTCGGGCTGGAATTGGAATTGTGCGGGGCGAGCATGACATTGTCCATCTTCATTAACGGACTGTCCAACGGTAGCGGTTCCACCTCGAAGACATCCAGTGCGGCTCCCGCGAGACGTTTGGACTGCAACGCTTCAACCAGGCTTTTCTCCTCGACGATGGGTCCGCGGGCAGAGTTGATAAGCACCGCTGTTGGTTTCATCAAGGCGAAGGTATCCGAGTTCATCAGGTGATGGGAAGTGGGATTGAGATCGCAATTAATCGAAACAAAGTCGCTGTTTGAGAGCAGAGACGGGAGGCTGGTCATTTCGATGCCGGTCTCGGACACAAAGACGTGGTCGATCTCCACAATGTCCGTACCGAAGACCTTCATGCCAAAGGCGCGGGCGCGGCGGGTCACGGCTTTACCGATGTTCCCCACACCGATTACACCGAGCGTACATTCACTGAGCGCCCTGCCGGGAATCTTCTCCCACTTGCCCGATTTCATCTCCCTGTCCATCCAGGGCTGACGGCGGGCGAAGGCGAGCATGTATCCGAGCACGGTGTCGGCAACGGGGGTGGTGAAGGCGTTCGGGGTGCGTCCGATCTTGATCCCATAACGGAAACAGGCTTCGGCGTCGATGGAATCGATTCCAGTCCCCCACTTGGAGATCACTTTGAGGCGCGGAGCACAGGCTTCGATCACGCGCGCGGTGTAGCGGTCATCCCCACAGATCGTCCCATCAAACTGGCCGGCATACTTCAGCAGGTCGGTTTCCTCCATGCGTTCCTGCACATCGGGGACGAGCAACTCGATGCCGTATTTTTTGAAGACGGGCTTGAAACGATCCACAAATGGGATCATATAAGGGGCGGTGAAAAGGATGATTGGCATGTTATTGACAGGGATAGGGTACTTCGCTGAAATTATACAACTTCGGCACGGGCGAATAATAACTCACATCGTCAAGCATATCATACGCGCCGCCGAAATACTCGTTGAACACGATACGGAATGAATTGACCGGGGAGATCGTCGGGTACAATCCGTCGTCATGCCCGGGCAGGTGATAAGCGTTCAGAATGAAGAAATGCTGTGGGTTGGGCTGGAGCCAAGGTCCGTGGTCGCCCTGCAAAATAATGACAGGCGGGGGCTGCGTCTCAGATTGGATTGTGTCGATCATTTCCAGCAGTTTGTTGTTCAGGAAGGTGATATGTTCGGTATAACCGGTTTTGAACTTGTCGGGAGGGTAGTTTTTCTTTTCATTCCAGTAATCCGCCGGGTTGGTGAATTCACCGTCGGCGCCAAACACGAACGGCGGGTGCGGCAGGATCAGGTGCACGTACACAAATTGGGGTCCCGGCATTCGCGCCACCTCGTCCATGCTGTTGAAAACCAGGAGGTGACGGTCGCGGAAATTCTGACCGTTGATCTGGTCGAGGTCAAGCCAGCCGAGTTCCTGGAGATGACGCGCTGGCGTCGTTTGCAGGAACAAGGTCTCGAACTCGGTCATGCCGGAGGAAAAGGGTGGAGGCGTGAAAAATACATCCACATCGTCCATCTCGCTCCATGGGAAACCGTTCGCAAACGAAACTGTCTGATAACCCATGTCCTCCAATTGATAACGCACGGTACTGTATTTTAGCGCGCGCCACAGGCGCGACCGGGCGATGCTCTCCGGATCATCGAATTTCGGGTCGAGCCTTTGCAGGTAAGACAGGTTCAACGTCGATGCCAGCGACAGTTCGGTGCGCGTGTAATTGCTCTGACTGCATCGCGCCACATAGAAGCCGCGCGATTCCAGTTCGCTGATAAACTCGCTGTTGTCGTATCCGAACGCGCTCTTCAACAGATCCTGCCGCGTGTACATATCCAGGATAAAAAGATAAATGTCGGGCGGATCTGCGGGACGCGTCAATTCCTGCACTGGAGCATTTTCCGCTCCGAGAAAGTGAACGCCTCCCTTCTGGATCCCGGAACTGATCTGTATCAAGGAAGTGGACACCAGCCCAAGCGCGATCACGTTCAACGGCAGGGTAACCCCGACAAATGAGGAACGAGGACGCGTCGCCCAGACGACGGATGACACAGCCAGCGTCAGCCAGAGAGCCAGCATCCATGGCATGAAGTTTACCTCCTCCCATCTGTCAATCAGGAGGAGGTAAATATGCCCATAAGAGAAGAACAGCGCCAGCCAGAGCGTGGTCAGAAAGGCGGCGCGGTCTCCATCATGCAGGCGGAACCGCAACAAAACGAGCAGAAGCCCTCCTGCCAGAACAGATACCAAAAGCGGGCGCCAACCCGCCTCCACTTTGACCTGCCCAATATTGAAGGAAAGCAAAGCCAGCACCGGGTATGCGGCGAATACAACGGGATACCAGGGATGTGAAAACCATTCCTCCAGGGTTTTCTTCAATCGTTTGAATTCACCCATTCTTTAGTTTTCGGCTCAAAAGGAAATCGGTGATCGCAAAATCGAGTTCTTCGTCGATATCCCAGGCTTCTTCGGCATCGATCTCGAACATCAACGGGTGGTCGCTGATACGGTGCCGCTTCGCGGCAAGGTTGGCGCGGTTGAAAATGTAGATACAGGAGTTTTCCTCGTACACGGGCGGCAAATCCTGTGTCTGGATCAATTCATGCGGGTTGTGGTTGATGGCATTGCCGTCTTTATCGTAGAGACGAGTCTGGAGACGCGTCACCGAAAAGAGCGAGTCGCGGGTTGGGTATCCGGCGAGGAAGGTTTGAATCGCGAGCGAAACAGTTTCCGGCTTGAGCAGGGGATTCGTGCTGTGTGTCTGCAAATAGAAGTCGGCGGGAAATTGTTCCGTATCGTGTAAAAGTATCTCGTTCATGGGAACGTCATCCGCCCGTAAATGTCTGGGGCGGTCGATGATCTTCACCTGTGGAAAATACCGGCGCAGACCATCCATTATGGGTTCGGAATCCGTATCCACAACGATTTCAGCGACCTCAGGAACCGCAAGCAGTGTCTCAATAATGTGGTGATACAGCGGTTTGCCCGCCAAAGGACGAAAATTTTTTCCCGGTACACGCTGTGAGTGGTGGCGCATAGGGACAAGGGCGATTAGTTTGGTCATAGGGCATTGATTATACCGAATCGACCCGCAAAAAATCCCGGCAAAAATCGCCGGGATATGTGTTCACTTCAGATATGGTCTATCCACTTCCTTGACTTTTGCAAGCAATTCATCCCGAAGTTCCTGCGCGACCTTCGAAGCGGAATCGTAAATATCCGTCAATTCCTCCGGGTCGTTCTCAAGGTCATATAACTCAAAGACGGCATCCGCGCCAAGTTGTTTATAACCGAGGTAGGCGGTCAGTTTATACCTACCCTTGACCAGCATGACCGTTGCAGGGTTGAGTGGGCCGGTCTTATCGCTTTTAGTGGCTTCCACTGCGTAGATGCTGCGATCCGGCGAGGGCGTTGTCCCGGAAAACGGCGGGAGGACCTCACCTTCGACCCAAGCGGGAATCTCCTGACCGGTTACCTTTAACAAGGTGGGCAACACGTCCACGGCGCTGGTTGGAGTATATACGTCGCGGCGTTCCCTTTGACCGGGTTCCACGATCACAAGAGGAATCTGTATAACCGGCTGGTACAACACCGGCGTCCTATGGCCAAAGATGCCCCTTTCGAACAGTTCGCCATGATCGGAAGTGAAAACAAACCACGTATTTTCAAGCGCGCCGTTCTTCTCCAGAGTGTCGTAGAGGCGGCCGAACTCAGAATCGGCGTATAAAATGAATTCATCGTAATCGCGCCTCTCTTTCGCCTGATACTCGAAATCCTGGGGCTTGTCGATGCCGCCGCCAAAGGGAAGACGCCTGGGTTTTTCGATGTAATGCCTGATTCCATCGCCCTTGAACGCGTCCACAAATTCATGACGGGTATTATAGGGGCGGTGAGGCGGCAGATAATGGAAATATCCCAAAAATGGGTTGCGGATCGTCTCGATTTGGGACAACATCCAGTTGATGCCATCCTCCAAAATGAAATAATCATCTTCACCGGTATGAGGCAGTCCCCGGGGAAAATCGTCTGCGTAACTGTTCACAATGCTCTGGCGATACAGGTCGTAAAGCGGGGCAAAGAAGAGGGAATATGTTGATCCTTTTTCTCCTTCCTCCACCATTCTGTCCCAACTCAATGGGGCGATATCCCCATCGTTGGGGAACAATCTGTCGAACGACAGGTTGTTGGCAATGAACAGGTCTTTCTGCTTCTCGATAAAGTCCATATCAGGCGCGAACTGGTCGAAGAACCGGTACACATTTGTGTTATGGGAATAACCAAGACGGTAATATTGGTCGAACAAATTGAAGATGTTATTCCTCTCCCGTCCCTCGATCACCGTACCCAGTTCGTTGATTGCTCGGTGCGTCCAGGGATAAGTGCCAGTCAGGAGGGAGGCGGTTCCGGGAGTCGTCCAATTCCCGCCGGAATAATGATTATGGTAGACGGTCGCCTTTTCCGCAACCCTGGCAAGATTGGGCATCGTGTCACGCGGATACCCATAAAGCGAAATATTTTTCGCAGATAACGTGTCAAACAACACGATAATCACATTCTGCACATTTTGATCCTGCTGGATCCGTTCGGGCTCCTGAAGGAATCTCGACACATAAAGACTTGGCGGCAACAACGCCATCATCTTCAGGAATTCTCTTCTACTGATCGATCTGTTCATGCACTCCTCAACTCACGCACGGATATTCCGCACGACCAGCACTACGGCACCCACAACATCAAATAAAAGATAAAAGGAGGAAAGAATCGCAAGCCGGTCAAAAATCTCGATGGATGCTCTCTGCGCCTTCTCAGACCGTACCAGCAAAATAACCGGCACCGTTACTGTGAGCGCCGTCACCAGAAACATCCCACCCCACATCAGGCGCAGCGGATGCCCGCTCTCGACGAGAAATTTCGCCACCCAACCGGGCAGGGGATATCCGTTCAAGGAGTATGATTGGATCAGAATGGCCCAAACGGCAAGGATCAGGTACAGGACGCCAAGCAGACCCAGCCGTTTTTCAGCGCTCCAACCTTTCGGCATAAACAAGCCCGTCAGCACCAGGATCAGGAACATTCCAAACGTCTCGAAGAACGCAAAGACCATGGCATACGACAACAACCCGACCGCGTCCCAGGTATTTGTCCGTTCCGCTACCCAAGAAAAGTCCCTGAATGCCATGAGAATGGTCCACACATGGATCGGGAACGCGCAGACCATGAAGAGTTGAAACAGACTCCTGCGTGTGTACGCACGGGTGAAAAAGGGAAAACGATATAACATATCAACCAGATTTCTCTACAAAAATTTTTGGGAAGTATACCATCATGGAATAACAAGCCGCTTCTGTCTCAACCGCAGACTGTTCCCGTCAAACGGACATCACCTTACATCCCCGCCATCGACTTACTCCAACTGCTTGACCATGTTCAAACTGGAAACTTCATAGCCAATGCTTTCGTACAAATTCCTCGCCACCATGTTGTAACCGAATACATGCAAACCAAGCGACTTCAACCCCAGTTCACGCGCCTTCTCTTCGACCAGAAGCATGATCTTTTTGCCATACCCCTTCCCGCGAAATTCCTTCTTGACTTCCACGTCGAAAATAAAACCGTTCTTTATGGGATTATCAAGGTTGGCTTTCAACCAGATGATACCCACAGCTTGATTGCCTGCATACAGGGTAAAAAGATGGTGATCCTTTGTCTGCAAACCCTGCGGTAGAAGTCTTGCGGTCTCTTTGCGCGATCTTTCCAGCGCATCGGATGCATCCCAATACCCCGCACGGACATTGTCCGCGGCATATTCAGGGATCAGGCGTTCCAGAAATGCGTCAAACTCAGACTGGGTCATGGGAGTTAATTGGATCATGGGGGTGATTATCCTCTGCTATTCGTCATTATACTGAATCGGCTGAATGTCCCTTTTCTTTCCACCTTTCTTCTTTCGTTCTCTCGCATAATAAAATGTCTCCCTCAATTGCGGTGTGATGAGGCTGGTCTCGCGGTGTCCCATGCGAGTCCCGTGGAATTGCATAAAGCGGAACCAGAAAATCGAAACGATGTTCTTCCACAGGGCCCGCTCACGTGCGGCGTGCCATAAATCGCTGAAAATATTTGTAGCGGTCAATCGCAGAAAATCATAGAAATTGAAATGGGCTTCCGGGTAGATTCTCCGCAAAGCCATCGCTTCGCGGCGGTAGCGATTATAGACGCCGCGCGGTGTTTCGTCATGCACGTGGATGATCTCCGCCTCGGCGACATACGAAATGGCATACCCCTGATCCTTCGCCCACTTCGCCCACGCCAGATCCTCCAGCCCGGTCAACGTTTCATCGTAGGGGTTCTTCTCCCATAAACTGCGTCGAATCGCAGCATTGGCATTGTTGCAAAAAGCGGTTTCCTGCTGTGGCTTGCTGACATCGGGATACCACTGGTGGAAAATCTGTTGTTCCGAAAACCTGGCGAATTCAGGTCCGCGTTGTTTGCCATAGGTGAGCGCAACCTGTTCATTTTCAAATGGACGCAGCAAGGTCTCCAGCCAGTCAGGATAGACAGGATAGACGTGCGCGCTGGCAATGACAACCAGTTCCCGCGTCGCGGCCCGGACCCCGAAATTGAGCGAGCGCCCGAACGTAAACTCCGCTGAGGGGATGCGCACGATATGCGCGCCAAACGATTCAGCAACGGAGACCGTTCCATCACTCGAGCCGGAATCGACGAGGATGATTTCCACATCTGTGAGCGTCTGCTGGCGAATCCCCTCCAGCAGGCGCCCGATGTGTTTCTCTTCGTTATAGGCGCGGATGACGATGGAGCAATTCATACTTGACAAGCAACAGTTGGGATTTGGCGTCTGGAATTATCACTTACCAATCCCCGTCTTTTTCATAACCGAGTTTCACAAGCAAATCTCCTGTCACCTCTTTGAATATTTTCTTATGTTCCTCCTTGAAATGCTTCTTCCACTCGCCGGTCTTCCCGGAACGGAAGGTGGGGGAACGCTTGGGGTTGATGGAAGCTTCGAGAGAACCGAGAATCAACTCTCGGGGAGTTTGAAGCGATACGCGGCTGAGGAGGTGCTCCATGATACAGGTCAATGCCGAGGCGCGGTCGTTGATCAAATCTTCAAAATGGATTGCCAGTACTTCATCACGGTCAAGCCAGCCGAGATAGGGAGCGAAGCGCGCCGCGATGTCGGGAAATTCCACCCCTGCATCGGGTCGTCCCAGAATGCTGACTTTGAGCCGCGCGTCGAAATCGGGCAGGGATTGGTAGTAGTCGTGATGAATGTGACGCGCTTCCATGTCGGTGACATAAAAAACGTGCGAGACGACCACATCGCGCGGATCGCGGAAGATAAAATATGGAACGAACCTTGGTAAACCATCCGTTGAGGACAGGCATACGCGTTTGACTGCTTCCTCACGTGCGAACAAATGCGCGGAGGCAATGTCGCCGGATTGGAGCGAATCGAGCCATTGGATGGCCTGCTCTGGAGAACGTTTGACACCGCTCTCTCCTTCATATTCGGCATAAAAAGAATGCAGGCGTTTCGAAAATGGCGCAATGGCGGAAAAGCCGAGTAGAATTTGGTCCAGCAAATGTGTGCCGCTCTTCGGGAAGGAAATGCCAAGCAAAACAGGCCAGCCTCCCTTCGGAACTGGCATGGACATAAAACGGATGCGTTGAGTCAGCTTTTCGGTTTGGTAGATGATGCTGCGGGCAGTGGATTTCAAGGACATAAGAGTATTTAACCACAGATTTCACATCCGCTACGCCACTCATCAGACACAAGCCGGTACTTTGTATTTACCAAAGGAAGCAAAATGATATGACCATCTTTAACACGCCAATCCTCAGCGGAATCTTTCACATCCTTGCCAGGCTCATCATGAGAGTGCTCGGCTGGCGCGTGGAGGGAAAACTCCCCGGCCTGCCGAAATTCGTTTTGATTGGAGCGCCTCACACTTCCAACTGGGACTTTTTGCTGTTTCTCGGGATCATCTTCACCCTGCGGGCGAACGTCCGTTTCATGGGCAAGGCGGAATTGTTCCGGTCTCCAATCGGCTTTTTCTTCCGCTACTGCGGCGGCGTCCCCGTGGACCGGAAAAAGTCGACGGGTCTGGTCGACCAGATGGTGGATGCCGCCAACAAAGCGGATCGTTTCATCCTGACCATCGCCCCCGAAGGGACGCGTCACCACGTGGCAGAATGGAAGCGCGGCTTCTATCACATCGCCAAGGGCGCCGGGATTCCCATCGTCATGGCAGTCGTGGATGGCAAACATAAGACCGTCCATATTCGGGAGCAGGTGTTCCAGCCAACGGATGATATCGAAGCGGACATGAAATCCATTCAAGAGTTTTTCGCAGGAGTGGTGGGAATCAATCCACGCAGGAAGTATATTACACTGAAAAGTTGAGTAAATTCAAAATTGGGGCTTGACTTAGAGCACACTCTAAGATGTAAACTAGGGGCATGGACAAGCAAAACGAAAAACTCACCATTCAACAAGTCGCCAAAGTGACCGGCTTGACGCCGCACACGCTCCGCTACTATGAGCGGATTGGGTTGATCCACCCCATCCAGCGTGAGGAGAATACCCGCCGTCACTACACCGCGGACGATCTCGGCTGGATCGATTTCCTGCTGAAATTGCGCGCCACGGGCATGTCCATCAAGGATATGCAGCGCTACGCGGAACTCCAGCGGCAGGGCGATGAGACGCTCCCTGAACGGGTGGAGATGTTGAAGTCGCTGCGGGATAAGGTGGAAGCCCACATCGAGGAGATGAACGAACATTTGAAATTGGTCTACTACAAGATCGACTACTATTCAAAGATCGTCGAAGAACAAATGCTTGAAAAAGCATAAGATCATCCCGCAGGTTTGAATAAAAAAACCATGTTCTGTGAGGAAACCTGCCCCCTTCGGGGATCTTCGACGGGACGTTTACTCAAGAGGAGAAATATATGTCTACAATAAAAACCATGCAACGCACATTGGGAAGATCCAATCTGTCCATCAGCGCGATGGGATTGGGCTGCTGGGCAATCGGCGGTCCCTGGTTCTGGCTGGACGGTCCCGGCGGCTGGGGCGACATCGACGACAACGAGTCGGTGCGCGCCATCCATGCCGCTCTGGATCTCGGGATCAACTTCTTTGATACCGCCGCCAACTATGGCACCGGTCACAGCGAGCGGATTCTGGCACGCGGACTCGAAGGCAGGCGCGATAAAGCGGTCATTGCCACCAAGTTCGGATTTGTGGTGGACGAAGCGGCAAAACGCGTCTCCCTCCGCACCGATGATCATCTCCTGCATGTGCGCCAGGAATGTGAGGACAGTCTCCGCCGCCTGAACACGGATGTGATCGATCTGTACCAACTCCACGTCTGGAACTACCCCATCGAGAAGGTCCCGGCGATGGTGGACTTGCTCGAGTCACTCGTGAAAGATGGGAAGATCCGCTATTACGGCTGGAGCACGGACTCGGTGGAAGGCGCGCGTGAATTTGCCAAAGGGGAGCACTGCGTTGCCATTCAACATGACTTGAATGTCATCCTCGATGCGCCTGGGATGCTGGCAGTCTGTGAGGAATTGAATCTTGCCAGTGTAAACCGCAGTGCGTTGGCGCGCGGCGCCTTGAGCGGGAAGTACACCAAAGAGACAGTCTTCCCGCAAAACGATGTTCGCACGGACTCATGGTCGCGCGATCATTTCTTTGCTCCCACGCTCGACCAATTGGTAATGATCCGTGAGATTCTCACCAGCAACGGTCGCTCGCTTGTACAGGGTGCGCTGGCATGGATCTGGGCACGCAGCGAGAAGACCATCCCCATCCCCGGCTTCAAGACCGTGGCGCAAGTGGAAGAGAACGCGAAAGCGATGGAGTTCGGCCCACTCACGGTAGGACAAATGAAAGAGATCGATACGTTGTTGGGAAGATAAGTATTGCATGTCATGCTGAGGAGCACAGCGACGAAGCATCTCTACGATTATCTTAGAGACCCTTCGCTGTCGCTCAGGGTGACATGGCGACTTTGGAGCACACATGAAAAACCGTCCATTTGGCAACACAGGCATGAGCGTCTCCGAGATCGGACTCGGGGCGTGGCAGCTGGCAAATCCCGATTGGGGAGTCGGTGACAGGAACGAGGCATTGAAGATCGTGCAGGCAGCGCTGGAGGCGGGATGCAATTTCTTCGACACAGCGCCCGGCTACGGCGGAGGCAGAAGCGAGGAATTGCTTGGTCAGGGGTTGAAGTCCGTGCGCAAGGATGTGGTCATCTGCACCAAGTTCGGTCACACCGCGGAGGGCGCGACGGATTGGCGGGTGGAAGCCATCCGCCCTTCGTTGGAAGCCAGTATGAAGCGCTTGCAGACCGATTATCTTGACATCGTATTGATGCACAATCCAGCACGCGAGATGATGGATGGTCGCGTCGCGGCACATTATGAGGAATTCGAGAAACTCAAAGCGGAGGGAGTCATTCGCGCCTATGGTGTGTCGCTTGATTGGCGCGCGGAGTTGGAGCTGGTGTTGGATACAACCAGGAGCCAGGCTGCCGAAGTGTTCTTCAATGCGCTGTATCAGGAGACGCTGCCCGCCTATCCCAAAGCGCAGGAGCGCGGTATGGGCCTGATCATCAAGGTGCCGCTCGATTCGGGTTGGCTCTCTGGAAAATATCGCGCCGGGCACAAGTTCGATGGCGTGCGTAATCGCTGGTCACCGGAAGTGCTGAGGCGCCGCAGTGACCTTGTGGAAAAGTTCGCCGCACTGATCCCCGATGAGCGAAGCATGGCGCATGCCGCGTTGCAATTCGTGCTGGCGCAGCCGCAGGTTTCGACGGTCATCCCCGGCGCGAAAAACGTGGCGCAGGCGTTGGATAATTTTACCGCCGCGGATAAACAACTCGGCGCAGAGATTGTTCAAGCGATACGCAATCTGTGGACAAGAGAAATCGAGAGCGATCCGTTGCCGTGGTAATGGATCTCACCCATCCCCCTCTCCTAAAAGAGAGGGATCGTTGTTTTACTGAAAATTATTCCTTCAGAAGGAAATCGCCATTATTCAACACGCCATCGAGGATCACTTTCACCGCATCAGACTGCAATAGCTTTTCCAGTGAAAAGGTCTTCAGCCGCGTCTGTGTGGTCCGCACCGAAGGTTCCAGAAAATCGCCAAATGGCAGGGATGTGCGATACAACTGATAATACAAAAATCTCCGCGCGTTGCGTTTGAACTCAGTGGGGATATCGATTTTTTCAACTACCAAAAATTCTTTTGTCTTTCTTCTCACTTCGTCCACCGTCTGCGGGAAGAACACGGTGGGATATTGTGTGAAGCGTGCCCTGCCCGCACACAACACTGCCGCGCCCATGATGGATGCTTCCAGCCCGATGGTGGAGTTGTAGATCATCACGAACTTGGATTTCTGGATCAACTCATAGGAACTCAACGTCTCGCGCGGACTCACGAAGACGACATTCGGTTCCTTATCCACGCCGCGGCTGGATACCCAGCCTTCGACCGTCTCACGGCTGGCTTTGCGGACGCGCGTCTCATCGGGGTGGGCACGGATGACGAACAACGTGTCACGATGTTCGCGAATGATCTCATGCACCATATCGAGCCAGTCGAACATGTCTTCAAAGACGGTGTTGGCATGTGGCTGGCTGGTATCGAAGATGACGTTGGTAAAGATTGGCACGATCTGCTTGAACTGCGCCGCTTTTTGCAGGAACGATTCGTCAAGCCCCTTCATATCCGCCCAGAATTTGATGCCTGCCATGGTGAAGTCACCTTGGAAACGTTTGGCGAGATAGGCATCCAGTTTGGCATTTTGGACATCATTGAGTTCAAATTCATCCGGGATGTGGATCGGGTAGGCGGTCGCTTCGCCATCGGTAAAGAATGCGGTGGCGGCTTGCAGTCCCACCTCGTGGGTCACCACGCGAATGCCGCGCTTTTGGGCGATATAACGGGCGGTCGCTTCGGGGAAGAACTGCCCGTTGAACACGATGACCAGCCTCGGCTGAGTCCGATCGAGAAAGTCTGAGAATTTCTGTGAGATGTTCCATGCAGACAGGATGTATTCCCGCAAGAGATAGCGCGTATTTTCATTATCCTTGAGATGATGGATGCGCAGGATCCAGCGAAGTCCGGGCAGGCATAAGGCGCCGAGAGGGAGGTCGTGGTATGTGAAATTCGAGAGTTGATCGACGTTCAAATCGCGGATTGCGTTTTCCAACGCGGCGTCGCGGCTGAACTCAAACCAATTCACGCTCGATCTTTGAACCTTCAGACCTTCAACCGTTGACGGCGTTCCCGCGTACAATGCCTTTGATTGCATCACACACGATCGGCACGGCAATTGCTTTTGTGGGTCGTCGCGATTCGTTCCCAGCACACACTTGCTCATGCCGAAATGACAGGCAAAATATGCGACCGGGATTCCCTTCAACCGCAATGCCCACGATGCCAGCAGATGAAAGCCGCTGTTCCAAGAAAGGTCATCGATACCGGTAGAAGCTTTGAAGAAAACAACCGGTGCGCCGGAAGGATGCGGCTCCCTGTGTGCCACCTTCCGGGCAACAGAAGCAATCTTGAGATTGTTGAGTCTGCGGATGAGTCCGCGTTTGATCCGTTGGGTGAAGAATTCGCGCAATGCCATTACCAGTCGTTATCCTTTTCGTAGCCAAGCCGCACCAGCAAATCTCCTGCCACTTCCTTGAATAATTTTCTGTGTTCCTCGGTGAAGTGCTCACGCCAGCCGCCGGTCTTCCCGGAGCGGAAGGTATGACTCTTCCGCGGCTGGATGGCTTCCACTAAAACAGCGAGCGCCTTTTCACGCGGCGTGGGAATTCGATAGCCGGTCTTTTCCACTTCAGCAAGCATGGCGCTCAATGTCGCATTGCGGTTGTCGATTAAATCCTCGAAACGCAGACACATCACGCCTCTTTGCTCCAGCCATTGAAAGACACTTTCGTACCTCTGCGCCACGCTGACCATCTTCATGTCCCCCTGTTCGATACCGGTGATTGCCACTTTAAGCCGCTCACCGAAATCAGGAAGCGAGTTGTAATATTCGTGCATCCCGTGCTCTTCGTGCATATCGGTTGCAAAGAATACCTGTGAAACGAGCACATCGCGCGGGTCTCGGTAAATAAAATAGTTCACGCGCCCGGCGGAGGTCAGAAAGGAGACGTTTTCGGGAGTTGCGTCCAGGTATCCCCAGCCAATTACGCCGCGGGGCACGCGCCGCAAATCCGCAAGGATCTCTTCCTGCGAACGGCGCCCACCCTCGTAGCGCACTGTGCGGACCGGGTCCGCATCCACGTAGCGGTACGGCATGATCTGCGTGAAGCCGTTCAACACCTGCAACAGCAGGTGCGATCCGCTTTTGGCTTTGGCATTCCCAAAAACCGGAGGCGCATCGTTGAAAGAGAGACGCTTCCAACGCGCCACGGCTTGAAGGGTTTTAGCGGCAGGGCGAAAGGTTCGGCGAAAGGGTTGTATCAATCTCATGGTTCAACGCAGGGATTAATTATTCTCCGCCGTTTACGCGGCGCAATTTCTTCATTGAACCCTTTTCGGAGTCATACACCTTCTTCACGCCATCGCCGAGGGCCGCTTCGGTCACACGGATGTATTTCACCAGCCGCTCGAAGCCGCCCGGCTCCACCGATGCGGACTGGTCACTGCCCCACATGGCGCGGTCCAGCGTGAGGTGACGCTCCACCATGCAGGCGCCGAACGCCACCGCCACCGCCGAGGGGACGAGACCCACTTCATGACCGGAGTACCCGATTGGGATATTCGGGAATTCGCGCCGGAGCGTTTCGATCATCCGCAGGTTCAATTCCTCCGGTTCGCACGGATAGGTGCTGGTGCAGTGCATCAACACCAGGTCTTTTTCACCGGCAATCCTTACTCCCTGCCTGATCTGCTCCATTGTGGACATGCCCGAGGACAAAATCAAGGGTTTGCCCGTCGCCCGGGCTTTGCGGATCAGGTTCAGGTCCGTGAGAGAGGCGGAGGGAATCTTGTAGGCGGGTGTGTCGAACTTCTCCATGAAATCCACCGATTCCTCATCCCACACCGAAACCATCCACGGAATGCCCTTCTGTTTGCAATAGGCATCAATCTCGCGGTATTGTTCCTCGTTGAATTCCACTTTATAGCGATACTCCAGATACGTGATGTAGCCCCACGGCGTTTCGCGCATCTGCGTCTGCTGGTCGGGCGGTGTGCACACTTCGGGCGTGCGTTTTTGAAACTTCACCGCGTCCGCGTTGGCATGGACCGCCGCGTCGATCATTTTTTTCGCGATCTCAATGTCGCCGTTATGATTGATGCCAATCTCCGCAATCACATACGCGGGGTGGCCGTCCCCCACCAGACGGTTCCCAATTTTCATTTCACGAGACATTTGTTCTCCTTATAAACTCTAAAGATCTCAGAGACCTTTAGGGTCGTTGATCGAATTCAAAATCAAATCACAGACTTCCCGCAACGCGCCGTGCCCGCCCCTCGCCTTCAGCACGTAATCTGCGGCGCGGATCACCTCTGGATACGCATCCGCCACCGCAACAGACCAACCCGCAACTTCAAAGCAAGGAAGGTCGTTGAGGTCATTGCCGATGTAGACGACATTCTCTGCCTCGATATTCTTCTGCTCGAGGACTTCACGCATCACACGTCCCTTATCCTGAATCCCGACGCCATGGATTGCCTCCACCCCCATCTTTTTCGCGCGCGCCGCCACAACCGGATTCGGCTCCGAGGACAGAATCATCACCTCGATGCCGCGTTCGCGCAGCTCCTGCACGCGAGGGCTGTCACTGCGATACGCGGCGACCGTCTCCCGCCCGTCCTGGTCCACCCAGACGCGGTTGTCGGTGATCACTCCATCGAAATCGCAAATGACGAGATCGATCTTCGCAGGCATGCGGCGATGTGCCCTGCCCGCAGGCACGACCATTTCCAGCCCGCTGTACACCAGCGCTTCGTATTTCTCCCAATCGGGAAGCGTATCGATATCCACGGTGTAACGCGGATCGATCACCAGCGGATAGATCACATCGCCGGTCAGGGAATGTTTCCTGCCGATCATCGAAACGCGGATGGCGTCGATATGCCCCGTCTGCCAGTAAACTGGCGGGAGAATTTGGCGCGGCGCGTTGTACGGCTCCGGAATGCCATCCACCTCGAGCAGAGGGGTCATCGGTCTGTCATACCCATGGAAGCGCCACATCTTATGGGGATTCTGCGCGGCAGGCACCACACCGCGCACGCAATCGGCGTCAGAATGCTGAATCAGAATCCCAACGGCGCTGTCCACGCAATCTTTGGGACGGATCGGGGAGGTCGGGCGTAACTGGACAACGATATCGGGGCGATATCCTTCGATATCCTCCAACCACTTCAGGGCGTGCTCGAAGACGGGTAAATCCGTGGTGCGGTCATGGGCGAGTTCGGGCGGACGCATGAACGGAGTCTCAGCGCCGTATTCGCGCGCCACTGTCGCAATCTCCTCATCGTCCGTCGAGACGATCACACGCGAAACCGACTTCGCCTGCACACCCGCCGCGATGCTCCATGCAATCAACGGATGACCCGCAAAATTGCGGATGTTCTTGCGCGGGATGCCCTTCGAGCCGCCGCGCGCCGGGATGAGAGCGAGTATTTCTGTCATGGCGTCACCCTTTGGTTACATGAGTTTATCAAATAATCCATCATTGAGGCGGAAGGTATCGATACAGGAGTCTTCTATCCAGCCGCTCGACGCGTTCAAGTCGTCCGTTCAACAGCGTGTTATAGGGATCGGTCTCTGTCACCACGTATGGATTGTCATAGATGTAATCCACGCCTATCTTATCCAAAAAACTGGAGGCTTGTCCTCGTTTGAGCAGTTGGAAGTATTCCGGGCTGTTCACCAGTCCATCCAGATTAATGATTGTACGGTCCGTGATGAAATAGGCCACGATGCCGCCGCCGGTCGTCCCGATCCACGCGCCGGGTTCGGTGTTTGCCTCGAGAAAACGCACTTCCATCAGGAAAGTTTCCCTGCTTTCGGGGGAAACTTTCCACGGGACGATCTTTCCCAACGCGGAAGAGAAGGATACCACGATAAAAATACCCGATAGGAGTGCAATGACATTCCACGCGCCAACGCCCCAACCCCGGCGTTCCACACTCCAGCGGATGCATTCCAACAGAATTCCAAAAACAATGACGGTAAAGAACATCTCGCCAACCCAATACCAGTTTCGGACATGCAGGTAGGTTGTGGATGTGTAATAAAAGATGTGGGAATACAGGCTCAGGAACATGGCGAAGAGACCCACATCGCCAATGCCGGCAATTCTGTTACGTTGGGAAATAACAAGAAGAATGATGACAGCAAACAAAAATACGATAACGATGGTCGAAACAACCGGCGCCAATATCTCAGGCATCGACTTGCCGGACGCTTCTGCAAGATGAACAAACGGCGAGAATGCGAGTTTCCACGCGTTGAAGTTCGCCTGTACGCCGAACAATTGACCGAGTGTATCCACCTTGGCGCCATAAATGGTGTTCTGCAATCCCGCCCACCAGTGTTTGATCTGTCCGCTAATGGGCATGAAGGTTCCGGCGTAGGAATGATTCCACAGCAGGTAGCCGCCCAGGAGGAGACCGACCGGCGTGAAAAATTTGAGAACGCGATCGAACGGTTCCTTCCAGAACACCCACCTCTGCAGGGATTCATCCTCCGCTTTGAAAAACAGCCGCAGAAACAATCGCAGTCCGACCGCGCCGAGGACGGTTCCTGTCCAGTCGATGACGATCACTGAAAATTTGATGTTCGGCATCACATCGAGATACCACAACGAGAACAAGACGATTCCCGCAACGGCAGAAAAGATCGAAACTGCCAGCAAAACTCGACCTGTCAGCCGTTTGACATCTTGTCCGGTTTCAGGATATTGATACAGCCCAAGTAAATAAAAGAGCGCGGGTTTGAGGAGAAAACCAAGTCCCACCAGCACTGGCAGGGATGCGGAAAACTCCTGGTAAAAAGCGCCCGAACGCAGGCGGATGTAGTAGGTCAATAAACCGGAGATAAAGACCAGCGCGAGGTCACCGACAGCCAGATTGCGCAGGTATCCGCTCTTGTTGCCAAGCACAAACCACACGCCAAGCAAAAAAACCAAAAAGACATTATCAAGACGGGAGAGAATGGTCAGCCCGCCGACAAGCCCCAGGAAAACGATTTGCTTTGTGGAAAGCACCTGCCCTCGCCAATGGACGAGAAGATAGAGGAACAGGATGGTAAAAAACGCGCCGACGGTCGCTTCCATCCCGTTTTGGACGACCACCTCGTGGATCTCCAAATGGAACGTCCAAAGCAGCGCAACAAGCGCCGCGGTGATGGGGGCAATGACTTTCTGCAAAAAACGGAAGAACAGGACGCCGGTCCCGGCGCTGAACAGGATGGAAATGAAAGCCAATACACGGAGCGGCAGGATCAGGTCATATTTTGCCAGCAAAAACACCGGAACACAGATCGCCATCCACAACGGCTGGAAACCATTGGTGACGTTGACGCCATCAAACGTGATGCCGCGCCCCTCATTGATATTGACCGCAATCTTATAGTAATAAAAAGCATCGTCGCTTTGGTACCAGCGCATCAAACTGTTTGCCGGGCTGAAGACAACGAACAGTTGCAGGGAAACACATAAAACAACCAACAGGATTTCAAAATGTTTCCAGGACAGTCTCTGCCACATACGCCTTTACCGGGTTACCATGCCGTCCAGCCGCCATCCACGACCACGTTGTTGCCTGTCATGTAGGAGGATGCATCCGAAGCCAGGAAAAGCAACGCCCCGTTCATTTCATCCTTTTTCGCCATGCGCCCTAGGATGGTTTTAGCGGAATAGTTCCTGACAAAATAGTCTTCATGGCTGTTGAACACGCCGCCGGGCGTGAGGGCATTGACGCGGATCTCGGTGCCCGCATAATACGCGGCAAGATATTTGGTAAAGCCCAGCACGCCCGCCTTGGTCACTGTGTAATAGACCGGTTTGAACGCCACGCGTTGACCGTCCTTGATATAAATGCGCTGGTCAGGACCGTTCAACCCATATGTGGAGCAGATGTTGATAACACTGCCCTTTTTGCCATGTGCGATCATTGGTTTGACGCACGCCTGCGTGACGAGAAACATACCGGTCAGGTTCACGTTCAGGGCGGAATTCCACTGGTCGAGCGGATAATCCTCGAACGCGCCGGGGGTAATTCCCTTTTTCACCGCGTCCGGGTCAAACTTGGGATCGAGCGCCGCGCTGTTGACGAGAATATCGATCCGCCCAAACGCGGAAAGGACGGTCTCCACCATCGCGTGGACGGAGTCGGGTTGGGTAATGTCGGTGGGGATCGCCAGGGAGTGGTACCCGCTTTTCGTGAGCGTATCAGCCGTCAACCTGGAAGCGGAGGCGTTCAAATCCACTACCGCGACGGCCGCGCCTGCCTCGGCAAGCGTCCGGCAAAATTCCGCGCCGAGCAGTCCCACCCCGCCAGTCACCACCGCGACGCGTCCTGTCAGATCGAATTTATCCTGTATTTTCATGGTTGCCTTTACGGTTCCGCGGTGTAGATCGCGTCACCTGATGATTTGTGCGCGAGGTACAGCCCCTCGCTCAAGATGGGCACATCCTCCGGGGCATTGTCCCCGCTGTCGAACAATGCCAGCACCGCCCGGCCGGCAAGGATGTCTTCGTGCATCCGCTCCACGCCTTTTTCAAAGCCGGGACGCGGCTGCGCGGTTGCCGTATCGATTCGGTCGGGCAGCACATACGCGCCGCGCCCGGTGTAGAGATAGACCGCGCCCGGCTCGTTGGTGTAGATGATCGTATCTTCGGGCAAGGCGCGCAGAAATTCCATTGCCTGCGAGTCGTACCACTGGAAGGAGGCATACCCGACGCCGCCTTTCGCCCATTGTGCAACCGTGAGCGACTGTTTGTAAAAGGAAAAACCGAGTACGATGATGGTCAACACGATCGCCACTGCGCGGCGTTTGTTCTTCAACCATACGCCAAAATAGATGAGCAGGATGAACAAACAAACAAAAACCGGCGCGAGGATGCGGAGTTTGAAACGCGTCGCCGCGTCGAACATGGTCATGGAGGCGACGATGGACACCAGGTACGCGAACAGGTACAAGGTGGTCGTGAACGGGATGATCTGCCGGACTTCGCGCTCGCTTCTTTCCGCGCCCGACGGCTGCCAGCGCTTCGAGAAATATTCCCAACCCTTGAGCAGGGTCCAAACCAGCGCCGCGCCGAGGACGATTGCCACCATCCATTCGACAAAACCCGCTTTGAAGACCTCCCTGCGCCATGCCTCGACCGGGATGAAAAACTCCGAAAAGACGCGCATTCCCGTCTGAATGTTCTCAGCCGTGATGGGATGCCACGCCAGTACGCGGTTCGTGGTATTCTCCGCAACGATTCGGTTGCGAATTGCCCATCCCAGCGCCCACGGGGAAAACGCTGCCAGAAAGATCGCCGCGTTCCCCAGCCGGTCACGCCAATTGTTGTGCAAAATAAAGAGGGCAACGACAAATGTTGCGACCAGCGCAAGCCCGGCATAGCGGGTAAGGTAAGCCATGCCGGTGAATGTGGCACAAAAGACCAGCCACCAACGCCCTTTTCCGCTCCCCTTCCAGCCGAAGGGCGACGGTGGACGCTCGAAATACACATCGAACATCCAGAAGGCGAGCAGGGAGAAGAAGATGAACAGCGGTTCGCTCATGGCGAACGTATGCACCTGCAGCATTTCACTGCTTCCAACGAACAACGCGGCAAGGACAAGTCCCGCGGTCAACGAGGGGGTCATACGCCAGGCGAGGATGCCGAGCAGACCCGCGTTCAAGCCGAACAGTAACGCGTTGACAAAACGCGTACCGCGCAACGGGTCCAAGCCGAACAAACCGAAAAATGCCAGGACGGAGGAAAAGCCGGGTGGGAAGTGCGTGACCGGTCCATTGCTGTCCAGCCAGGCTTCGCGATAGCCATTCCCCGCCAGCATGGACCGGGCTCCCGCGATGTAGGCAATCGAATCGTCCGAGAGACCCAACCCTTCGGGGGTCGCTTTGAGAACGAGGATGACTCCGATCACGGCGATCAGGAATAGGCTGAGAAAAGAGGCGAGGCGGAAGATGGCGCGTTTGTTCATGGTGGGGAACGAAATAGGGGCAGGAAATCCTGCCCCTATTTTAATTCATCGTTTCGATTATCGATTATTCAGGTATCCCTGCTCTTCGAGATACTTGACGATGATGTGGGCATTCTCTTCAGGGGTCGCCCCGTAGCCTTTGAGCGTGATCTCAGGTTTGATCGGCGGTTCGTAGGGGTCGTCCACACCGGTGAAGCCCATCGGTTTTCCGTCCTGCATTGCTTGGCGCGCCTTGGCGTATAGTCCTTTCACGTCGCGCTGTTCGCAGACTTCGACGGGGGTATCCATGTAGATTTCGATGAAATTCTCGCCGACCATTTTGCGGGCTTCCTGACGAGTGGCGCGGTAGGGGCTGATTGCCGCGCAAATGACCGCGCCGCCGGCATGAACGATCTCGCCCGCCACAAAACCGATACGCAGGATGTTAGTATCGCGGTCTTCCTTGCTGAAACCAAGCCCCTTGGAGAGGTGCGTGCGGACTACATCGCCGTCGAGGATGGCGACTTCACGTCCGCGCTCAAGCAGGAGTGAGGTGAGCACCTGCGTAGTGGCGCTCTTGCCCGAGCCGCTCAAGCCGGTAAACCAGATGCAGAAACCCTGCTTGTGGCGCGGCGGGTACATTTCACGCAAAATTTCGGCCGTCTCAGGGCGGGTGAACCATTCGGGAAGCAGTTTTCCCTTGGCGAGGTATTCGTCGCGCACCTGCGTGCCGGAGATATTGGCTGTCCTGGCGCCCTTGGGGACATCCTTCTCTTCCACGTAGCGGTCTTCGTCGGGGAGATAGACAAGCATTTCGAACGGGACCATCTTGACGCCGAGTTCTGCCTCGTACTTTTGCATCAACTCCTGCGCGTCATACGGACCGTAGAACGGCTTCCCCGTGGAATCATTGCCGGGTCCCGCGTGATCGCGCCCTACAATGAAATGATTCGCGCCGTGGTTGCGGCGGATAATGGCGTGCAGGAGCGCCTCGCGCGGACCCGCCATGCGCATGGCAAGCGGCAGAAGGCTCAGCAGGGTGCTGTTCTTGTCATAATAATTATCCACCAGCGCTTTATAGGTGCGAACACGGGTGTAATGATCCACATCGCCGGGCTTGGTCATGCCGACGACGGGATGGATGATCAGAGAGCCATTCACCTGCGCGGCGGCGCGCTTGGTCAGTTCTTCATGGATACGGTGCAGGGGGTTGCGGGTCTGGAATGCGACCACATTGTCGTGCCCCATTTGTTCGAGCATGCCGCGTACCTGTGCCGGTGTATGTCGCAGGCTGACGAAGTCATAATATTTGGGAAGGTTAACAACCTTCATGGGTCCCGAAATGCAGACCTTGCCCCAGCGTTCCATCTCGGAGACCATTGGGTGCTTGGGATCATTGGAACCATAGGCAAGCGCTGCCTCCGTAGCGGGGTCCCAGTGATAGACCTCTTCGAGGGTCATGATGGCGATCACATCGTTGTTTGCGTTGCGCAGGACAATGTCCTCGCCGACGGTCGGCAGTTCCTTGGGGTCAGCCGTCAGCGTGATGGGAAGCGGGAAGAGCGTCCCATCGGCAAGACGCATTTCCTTGAGGACGCGCTCGTAATCGGCTTTGCCCATGAAGGTCGTCAACGGGGAAAATCCGCCGGTGGCGATCAATTCGAGGTCACACAAGTTGCGCATGCTGATCTTGATGGATGATAATTTGGATGCACGTGTAAGAAGTTCTTCGCGTTCCTTGCCTTCGACGACAAGGTTGACGAGTTTTCCCCCATATGGGGTGATAAGTTTGGCGGTCTTGTTAGCCATAAATGGTCTCCTTCAAAGTTATGAGTATTGAGTTTTGGATCACTTTCAAACGACTTGCGAAGGGCAGGTCTCCCAATTTCGAATCGGAGCGTTCGTAGCGTAACGCGTCCATTTGCGGGCGGTCGATGACCTCAATCGTGACGGTTTCATCGGGAAAAAGTGACTCTTTCCAACGCCCAACCGGCGCGCTGCTGATGGACTCGAACTTTTCGGAGAACATCGAATTGCCCTGCCACGATTTGCCGCCGCGCGTGGGCCGGAGCATGGATTCGTCCGCGCTGATGCCCATGAATGCACACAGGCGCTGGATCATCTCGGCGGGCGCGCTCGTAAAATCCTCGTAACGGATCAGCATGTACCGGTCTGCGCCGTAGCGTTTTTGATGGTTCAACCCCTCGCGCGTCGAACGACGCCAGCTTGCCGCAAACTGACGAGCGGTCCAGTGTTCCTGTTTGCGGCGATAGGAGGCGAAATTATCGCGCGGGTCGCGTACCACGTGGATACACAATGCCTCGGGCCACCAGGCGAAGATTTGCCCGACAAAATGCTCGTTGAATGGAGTCTTCTCCACCCAGCGCAGGGAGGCATCCGTCCATTTGCCGGTAACCTTTCCAAAGGCGAGCATCGCCGCGCTCAACATATCGCCGTCGTGGTTGAATCGTTCGGCGACCAGCCTCCTCAGCTCCGCACGGACTTCCGCCACGGGGATGTCTGAATAGTCCCGTCCTGGATAGTTCTTCTGATGCTCCGGCGGGTTGGTCGCGTTCCACTCGAAGATATGCGTGAGAAACTGGTCGGACAGCGCGAGTTTTTCCTCCAGGCTTTTCCCCTGCGCTTTGGGCAGGTACCGGCGGAAAAACACAGTCTCTTCGGGATAGGTGATGATCTGCGGGTGAGAATCCAGCACACCCCGGAGCAGGCTTGTGCCTGATTTCGGATGTCCGCAAATAAAGATCGGTCGGTCGCGCAGATCGGTCATGGTCAAGCGAGTGCGAATTATACTCCAAAATTCAGCGTTTGAATTTTGGGTTTACAGGGAAACCACCCTGCCGGATTTTTGAGACTCACGCGCGGCAAGGGCAAGACGGAGCGCCATGATGCCATCTTCGAGCGTGCAGATCGGTTCCACCTCACCCCGGGCTGTTTCGATGAAATGACGCGTTTGCGCCACGAAAAGCTGATTCCGCTCAAAGCCTTCGGGCGGATGGAATGATTCCACAACGGGAGCAGGCGGGGCGTCGGAGAAAGAGCCGAACGGCGCGGGCATCCGGGAATGATGCAGGATGCCGTCCGCGTTATCCCAGCGCAGAGTCCCATCCGTGCCGACGATTTCCAGTGCATGACGCGGGGGGCGCTGCACATAGTTCAAATGTACGCCGCCCATTGCACCGCTTCTGAATTTCAGTCCAATCTCGGCGATGTCCTCGACATCGATCTCAAGCGGAGATACATGCCCATTGAACGACCACAGCGATTCGACCTCACCGAGCAGGAAGCGCAAATAATCGAGCGGATGCGTAAGCGTGACGATGACGCCGCCGCCGAGATCGGCGCGCGCGGCATAACTCCGGCGGTAATCCTCCCACGGGTGCCACTGCGGGAGATACTCGCCCCAGTGTGCATGGACCGTCAGAATTTTGCCGAGCGCGTTCGACTGAATCCATTCGCGTGCCTTGTTGAGTGTGGGATGGTAGCGGAACTGGAAACCGACCAGAATTTTGCTGTCGCTTTTCTGCGCGGCTTGTTGTAATTGATCGACCCGTGCAAGCGAGTCGGAAATGGGCTTTTCCAGTAAAATGGCGCACCCCGCCTCCGCGGCGGGGGTGGCGACATCCAGATGCATGGAGGTCGGGTTTGCCACGACAACCGCATCGGGTTTGTGCTTTTTCAACGCTTCACGAATATCTGTTTCAACGGGATACCCTGCAAGTTCGTCATCCGGCAAAGTTGCCTTGTGCGTGCGGAGCAGGACAATATCCTTCTCGCCCAAGGCGATAAGATTGCGAAAATGACGACGACCGATGGAGCCGAGACCAGCAATGAGAAATTTCATATAACTGGGCTTTCCTTCGCGTTCCTGGTATGCTTCGTGGTACCTGATTACCAATTCAAATCCTTCTCGTACCCCCATTTGACCAGCATCTCGCCCGCCATTTCTTTGAACACGGCTTTGTCCTTCACGGTGAACAGTCTCTGCCAGTTGCCAGCCTGTCCGCGCGGGAGAAAGGAGGCGATCCCTTCGTTACGCCTCGCCTGCCATTCCTCGTCGGGGTTGGATGCCATCTCAGCCTGTACCTGTTTCTCCAAAGACCTGCCGATCTTTTTGACGCCCAGCAGCTTCCAGATCCGTGTCAATTCCTCGAAGGGACGGAGGAGCAAATCCTCGTAGCGCAGGGAAAGGTATTCTTTTCCATACAACCGCTGCGCTTCGGCATCCGTCTCGGACAGGTCGTTCGCCCAGCGGCTGGCGATGTTGCGGATAAATGTCTCGGTGAAGATCGAGCGTGTGCCGTTTGTGAAGGGCGTCTGGTCGCGGCGCAAGTTCTCGATGATCCGTTTATCCTCAGCAGTCAGGAATTTGGACTCCTCCACAAAGTTACGGAAGCGCTCCGAGATCAGCACGTCACGCCCATCGCGGACAATATTGACCAGTTTTGCGTCAGGATAGACCGCGTGCATGTCGCACACAACCTGTCCGTGGATTGTGGATGTGGGGCTTTTATCCCCAACGATCATCTTGCCCGCTTTTGCCGCGTCCCGTTCCATGATGGCGTCCGCAACGGCGCGCAGGACGAGCGGCGAGAGGTCCCGTCCCTGATTCCAGCGATTGGACTTGCGCGTCAGCCACTCCTCCGCTTCGGGCGAATCCACCAACGACTTCAACAACGGCGGGCGCGTGAAGAAGTGCGCCTGATAATTGCAATGCACTTCGGGGTGTAAACGGACGAGGCGCATGAGAAGCGTCGTCCCTGAGCGGGCATGTCCGAGAATGAAAAACTTCTCGCGCGGAAAGAACTGTTTGATTTCCGCCACCTCCTCGGCAGAGATGGAGGGAATGGGGCCGCGTTTATTCTTTTTAGTCTCGCCTTTGATGAGGATACGCGCGGCGGATTTAAATCGAGAAAACATGATGATCGAAGCTCCAAATTATCTTAAATTTTGGACGATTCATAAAGTTCATTAAAAAGGCCTGACGGGTATCATAAAACCCGTCAGGCCTTTTTAATGTTACGAATTGATGATTCTAAACATAAAATTATAGACACGACGCGCCAGCGCCTGCACAACAGGCAGGCGATAAATGCGGCGCATCAAGCCGGTCGTTTCGCGTTGTTTCCTGGCGGAGGCGGTTATACCATACAAACGCGCTTCCGCCGCCATTTCCGGGGAGACGATGTTGCCGATTAAACGGGTCACAGGCTGGCGGGTGGTCAGACGCGCATATCCCAGGCGGTCCACTTCTGAATCCAGGTCACGCATCTTCCCCATCAACGCGCCGCTCCACTCATTGGGCAGAGCTTCCAGCATGATACTGCGCTTCACCACGAATTGATGATGTCCCGCCGAGACCAATGCATCCACACCTTTGTAGGTGAGCGCCACATCTTCGAGCCCGGCGATCTCCTCGTTATACTTCTCCCACGTGCGTCCCATGTTATCGATGTAATGCTGCTCCCACTCCTTTGGGATGATGAGTCCGCGCTCGACCTTCACGTCGGGTTGTTCCGCCAGCTTCATCGCGGATGTGTTGCCATAACTCATGTGCGGGCGGATGTAAAAGCCGGTCACCTGCCCCACGTTCGGATACGTATCGATAATCTTGAGATGCGCATCCAGCCAGCCTGGCAAAAAGAACACATCGTCGTCGGTGTATGCCACGATCTCGCCCGGCGCGGCATGGAAGATGAATTGCAGCGCACCGATCTTGCCGATGTTGCGCCCCGACAAAAAGAGATAATCAATTTTGCCTTCGTCGCGCATCGCTCGCAACAGGTCGATGAGTTCCCTGCAACTGCCGTTATCGAACACCAACAAGTCATAAGGCTCAGGCGTATTTGTCACCAGGCTTTCAATGCACAGACGCGTGGTCTCAAGACGATGCTCGAAATAACCCGCCTGTTCAGGCAGATACGTCAACACCGCCAGCGTCACGCGCGCCGGTCTGTATTCGGATACTTTTCCACGTCCGGGATTCATGCCAACTCGAGGCATCGATGAAACTCCTTTTCAGTGAAGCTGACCCTAGTCTACCATGCCGCTTCTCGCAAAGCCTGAAGCTGATTCCGTTTAAGACCGCTTTCTGGTCTTCGACCTGAATCTGCGAAACAGCGCAGAAACCTTCGCGGCGAGACCCGCGTTCCCCCACGCCAGCAAGGGATAAGTCTCCAGCGCGCGGCGAAAGGTGCGAAGATTCCATTCGCGCGGAATCAGCCTTCCGTTCGAAAGCCTGCAATCGGCATCGAGCAGCGTGAAGCGCGTCACTTCGCGCCCGCCCGCCAGTTGAATGTTCACGTCCGTTTCGGGGTGCTTGTAGTGCGGCTGTCCGCCGGGGAGATGGGAATAATCATGGTTCTGGTGAACGATCATGATCGAGGGCGTCGCATCCACAGTTGCCCAGCCCTCTTTGCGGGCTTTGTAGATCATCCAGTTATCCCACCCGGCGCGACCAATGGCAAAATCGGGAATGTCCTCGTAACAAACGCGCGGAAAGAGGAAATAATCTGAACCGGCAGGGCGATGGAGAGTTCCTTGACTATGTACAATAGTTTGTAATTGGTATTCCCAGTCTTTTGTAAATTCGATGGGTCGGGTCAAATCCAAATCCCAGCGGCGTCCCATCAGGACAAATTTATCCCTTAATTTCATCGACTGTTTCGCCGCTTCGACGAAATCGGGAAAGAGAATAATATCTGCGTTGATAATGCAAAGGAGGGGGGACGAGTTTTGTTCCCGCGCAAGGTTAAACATCGAGGAGACAAGCGGCGTGCCGTTTGCACTGCGCGCCACGTTGGGGATGTGTTTCACGCCGAGTTCACGCGCGGCTTCGGCGAGACCAGTCTCTTCGCCAAGCAAAATGACTTCGACATCGGGGAGGAGAGTCCACGAACAAATCGCGTTGCGTTGAATCATCGCGATGTGCGGATTGGTAAAGGGTTTGGGGGCGGAGAAGAGAGTTATTAGTGGCATACGAATGGTTTGCAAGTTGACAGATTGAAACGTTTGAACGTTCAAACCTGCTAACGTTTCAACGCCCTTTTGTCAATATCCTTCAAAGTCTTATGTTGCACACTTGCATTGATCTTCATCAGTTCGGGTTCATCGTGGACAAGGTCGAGGACTTCCTTCCATGAAAAATCGTCGCGGCTATTGAAGCGGGAATAGACCTGCCGCATGAATTCCAAATCTTCGGGGGTGTCCACCGTCCAGCGGTAGTCACCAAAGTCGGTGGGATGATGGAGGAGGGCGATTCTAAATCCGCGAGGGGAGGTTCCCGTTTCCAATTGACGGTTGACCGTTGCCAGTTGGACGCCTTCGTAAAGGTAGGGCATGACGTGTTCGCGGTGATGAGGTTCTTTTGCCTCCTTCCAGGCACGTTCCAGGGCGGCAAAGGTGCAGGCTTCGGTATCCAAACCAATCGGATAGGTTCGTGTCCACGGAGGCGGGAGGCGGTTGCAGACGAAGTCATATTCACCCTCGAGGAGGGTATTGACCACATTATCAATTAACTCAGGATCAATGACGGGGCAATCGGCGGTAATCCGCACAACCACGTCCGCCTGCGCCTGTTTTGCGGTTTGATAGTAACGATCCAGCACATCATATAGATTGCCACGCGTGAAGGGGATGCCGCTCCACTCGCAGTACTCTGCTACGGGGTCGTCGGAGGGGTCGGTCGTGGTGGCGAAGATGGTTTGGGAAACAGAAGCAGACCGCGAGGTCCGAATGAAGACGCGCTGTAACATGGGCTGCCCGGCAATGTCTGCAAGTATCTTCCCAGGCAGGCGTGAGGAGGACATACGTCCTTGAATGATGGCAATAACGTTTGGCTTCATAATAAAAATTTACCACAGAGATCACGGAGTACACAGAGATTTCTTTTGAGAATCAATTGGCTCCATGTTCTCTGTGCGCTCTGTGGTGGATTATTCCTTGTCACCTTCAAACGGAATCGGCTGCGGGATCACGAAGCCTTTTTCTCTAAATTTTTCGACATACTCGCGCACGATCCAATAATCGAGACCGACCTGCTCGGCGATGTCAAAGACCGTGTGCTGACCCTCGAAGCGCATCATGATTTTTTCGATGGCGCGGTTGAGCGCCCAGTTCTCGCGCCAATCAACCCAAAGACCATAACCGCTGAGAAAAACAGGACCGCGGAAAGTGCGCTTCGGAATGTAATTGCTGGCATAGATGCGGATGATCTCTTCAGCAGTTTGCGCCGCGCCGACGAGCATGTCTTCGTGCATGATGTCGAGATTGTCGTCGGTGGTGTGATACTCGTCATAGGGGAAACGGTTGAGCGAGATACACGGCACGTTGACACCAGGTCCGTTGATGACGCGTTCATCGTTGGCGGGCGCGGCGGCGAAATCACGTTCGTCATGAGGCGTATCGCGTAAAACGTAATTGGTAATGCGGTCGAGGAGATGATCGTGTTGACGCGTATGATGCCATGCAATTTGATTTTGATTGCCCGTCATCTCCATGAAGATTCCGCCGCGCAGAGTCGGGATGAGCGACTCGTTGTGCGCGAGCCACGCGATCGTGCCGATGGTCTCGGGTCCAAACCAAAAGCGGACGCTCATCGAGCCAGCGGGAAGCGGATTCTCGGCGAGACGCCGCGCCAACTCAATGGCGCTGACCACGCCCGCCCCGTCGTCATTGGCTTGCATGGGGTGACAGGTGTGCGCCTGCACGAGGAACTCGCCCGCCTCGGGATTCGCTCCGCCGACGGGGTGGACAACTGCGGTAGCGACTTTGAATCCCTGCTTGGGATCGGTGATGAATTCGGATTTGATAACCGCGCGGTATTTTTTATCGCGGGGAAGTTTGTCGAAGGTATTCTTCGGCAGACAGAAGCCCCAGTCGCGTTCGTAGTATTTGAAAATCCACGGCACGGCGTGCGGGCGCTTTTCGTTGAAATACAAATGCCGCTGGAGTTCGTCGAAGGTCAAAACTTTATCAACGGGCAGGGAATACGAAACGATATGCAGCGGATTGTCCCTGAAATCCACAATGCGCTCGCCGTCTTCAGTTTCCAGATACGCCTCATGGACGACATATCGCTCTGGCACTTTCCACGTCCAGACGGGAGTGAGCGGCGTGTAAGTCTCGATGGTGTAATTGGATGAATCGGGCATATATGAACCGACGATCTCCAAGGTTTTATCTTGGTCATCGGAGGCGAGGGTGCGGTGCAGAGGGAAAAATTCCGCGAGGATGGATTTGAGGGAGGGGTAGAGTTTCATAATTTACTGGCTACCACCACATCCATCAGGTGGAGGATTATCAGGACAAGAATATTCTGGAGTTGGGTTTATGTTCGTTCCGCCATTCTCATTATTTCCGCTATCATTTGAAGAGTCATTATCTGAGTCTGTGTTTCGAAATGCCTGCACTCTGAAAAGTTGACCCGATTCCCTGCTCCCTACCCAGATAAGAAAAAAGGTCACATTGGACGAGCCAATTCGACCATTGACGAGCACATCGAATGTGGTCTGAACGCCGAGAACATGTCCATCGTGCAGTCCACTGTAATAGATAACACAGGGAGTGAGCGAGTCCATGCCGTTGCTTGGAAGCACGATTCTGCCCGGGGACAATAAATTGAATAATGGTTTCGAGTCGAGCGTTGCGTCAAAGTTGGATGTCACTAAATTTTTCCCAAAAATTACCCGACCCGCTTGAACAGGCAACTTGCCGAAAATATCACTGGGGTATCCGTAGAGATCCTCGTGCAAGTTTATGGTGTAGGCAGTGCTTTGTCCGCTTTGCATCTCTACTTCACCACAGGCAATTGTGGGAATCCCTGAAGGGGTTGGAATTTCAGCAGGTGTGAATGTCGCTGTTGAGGTTGAGGTCATGGTCGGGGTGAATGTTGGGGTATTTGTCGCTGTTGGTATGTTTGTTCGCGAAGCAGTTGGGGTTGCGGTGCCGCTTCGCGAGAATCCGCCTGCGTTGGAGTCGTAGGCAAAGTAAAAGAGGGAGGCGAGGAGGATGAGGACGAGGAAGGAGATGAAGATGGTTTTTGTAGACATGAGGTTTGACCTATCCCCCCAGCCCCCTTCCCAAATGGGAAGGGGGAGCGGAGGGTTTTACTATTCTCTACTCTCTACTTTCTATTCATCTTTCTTCACATAATACAACAAAAACGGATCGCGCTTCATCTCGCGCGCGGTGAATTCATACACTTCATTCGCCTTCATCAGTTTCACATCCGCCTCGCCGATCTTGCGGATTTTGACGATCCCCGCCTTCTCCATCAACGCGCCCATCGGGTCTACTTCGGTGACGACGCCCTTGTCAATGTCGCGCACGAGCATCTCGAACGTATCCGTGTACGTGTCCCCATTCTCATCCGTCACTTCGCCCGTGAACTGTTTCAAGAAGCGATAATCCACGCCTTCCATTTGCTCGATGTGATGGAAAAAGGTCATGCTGTTGGTATACGACAAGCCGATGATCATGATTTTCCCGTCCAGGTCGCGTAGTTTGCCGAACACCGAATTGCGTTCGTATGCGCTCTTATAGCGCAGACTTCCCAGCATCTCGGCGTGCTTTCCCAATACTGCAAACGAATAGAACGGATGAAAGACGCGCTTCGCGCGCGGGTCGGTCCGCACCAGTTCGGTGAGCACGCCCATTTTCGACGGCGTCGTGCGCACATCCCACGGCTCGCCCTTATTGAAACCGAAGTTGAACGTGGGCATAATCAACGTTCCGTCCCTGTCTGTGCCGAGCGCCGCCTCCAGCGCACGGATGACCGTCTGCGGTCCTCCGTCCACAGGTCCGAACGATTTATACGAACTATGCACGAGCAGGGTGTCCCCCTCTTCGACTCCCAACTTGCGAAACTCTTCGACCAGTTTTTCGAACGTAAGCATTTTCTTCCTCCAGAATTCCAACACAGCAGACTTTATCAACCCTGACACACGCTTCATTCTTAACTGAAGCCTGATCCATCTCAACAGGCTTTCTCTCCCCTTATCTTTTCTCTGTGTTCTCTGTGCACTCCGTGGTTAACCGCTCTTGATCTTTTCATACGTCTTGAGAAGTTTACCAAAATTCTTTCTCCAATCCGCCCGTTCCTCGGCTGTCTTTCTCGCCAATTCTCCAACCCTCTTAAATTCTCTCCTCTTCTTTATCGCAAGCAGAATCTTCTCCGCCAGGTCAGCCGCATCGCCGTCGCGAAACAACCAGCCGTTGACTCCCTCCTCGATCCATTCCCGGTTGCCCGGAATATCCGACACGAGACACGGCAGTCCGCTCGCCAGCGCCTCCAGCAATGTGACCGACGTCCCGTCCACGTGCGAGGGCGAGATGTAAAGATCCGCCATGTGATACCAGCGCGGCAAGTCGCGTTGACTCACTTGTCCCCCGAAATGGACTCGTTCCATCACGCCGCCGTTCATTAGTATCTGACGGATGTGCGCCCCCTGCGAACCGCCTCCCAGCAGAATGAGATTCACATGCGGGTTCTGAGCCGCCACCTTGACAAACGCCCTTGCCAGCACATCCACGCCGTAGATGGGTTCCCACGTGCGGCTGCAAAAAAGCGTAAACGTTCGAGCGTTCGAACGTTTAAACGTTTTCAAGTTGAAATGCTCAAGATCAACACCCCACGGAAACACAATGGTATTTTCAGGGTTCATCCCAAACGCAACCGCCTTCTCGCGCGTGACATTGGCGTCACACGCGAAAAATGCGCTGCGCTGTAACGTGTAACGCGTAACCCATCGCATCCAGGCGCTTTTATCCGCATCCATCACCAGGTCATATCCCCAGGACATGGCAAGCAAATGACGGAATCCGCTCAACGCCACCAGAAAGGCGCAATTCTGAATCGGTCCCGCATGGATGAGGTCAGGCTGGATTTCCCGAATGACCCGCCGCAGGTCGAGGACCAGACGCGGCACGTCGCGCCAGCGGAACTCGTGCCTTCCGCCCGCCCATAAAATCTGCCGCACCTTTTCCGGCACAGGGCGGTCTTCCGTCTGGCGGTGATTTGCTTCGAGCCGCAAATAGAAAATCTCGTGCTCCGTCTTCGCTAGTGAGGAGAGAAAGCGGTAATCGTGAGGGGTGTAGTTTTTCGAAAAGTAAATGATCTTCATGGAAAAATTGGTTGGAACGTTCGAAGGTTCGCACGTTCAAACGTTCCAACTTGCCGACCTGTCAATGTGCAAACGGCTTACGCACCCAAATCCGTCCATCTCAACTCTTTGCCCTTCGGCATATCCACCAGCGCCCGCGTGCCGATCACATTCGGAATCTCATGCGGCTTGATCGCTCCGGGCGTGGCGGGACGCAGTACGTCAATCATCTCACGCGCGAAGACCTCGCCCGCCTTGATGTCACGGGCGGCGCGCAGGCAACGCCGCTGGACGACCTTCGTCTCCTGTTCGTTGCCCGCGATGAATTTGTCGGAAGAGCCCAGCGCCCGTTCGAGTTGACGCGTCTCCTCCACCATGTGCGCCCAGGCATCGGGGTTCATCGCAAACTTGTGGTCGGGACCTTCGCGGTCGTTGCTGTCGGTGAAGTGACGTTCGATCATCCGCGCGCCCAACGCCACCGCGCCCAGAACTGTCGCGTTGCCGTGCGTATGGTCGGAGAGACCCAGCGCCACGTCGGGGAACATGACCGCGTAGGTCTTCAGCACGTTCAAATGGATGTGGTCGAAGTTTTCGGGGCTGGCGGTGTAATTGGTATTGCACTGCATCAAGCATAACTGTTTGTTGATTTTGAGAATGGCATGGACAGCGCGCTGTACGTCGGCGATGTCCGCCGCGCCGCTGGCGATGATCATCGGCTTGCCCTTCGACGCCATGTGTTCGAGCGCCTCGATCCAGTCAATTTCACCCGAGCCTGCCTTGAAGGCGGGGATGTATGGGTCAACGTGTTCAATGGAGTCGTAATCATACGGCGATGTGAAGAAGTGGATGCCGACCTTGTCGCATTCCTCTTTCAGGATGGGAGTCCAACTCTGCGAAACGGACGCCGCCGCGTACACCTCGGTCACGGACTTCTTCCAGCTCGCCTGATGGCTGACTTTGGAATTCATGTGCGTGAAGCCGTATTCCGAAACGATCTTGGGCGCCTGAAAGTGCTGGAACTTTGCCGCGTCCGCGCCTGCCTCCTTGGCGAGGCGGATGAGCAGTTTCGCGCGGTTCAGGTCCCCGTCGTGGTTTGCGGCGATGTCGGCGATGAAATAAGTCGGGTGGTTCAGTCCAATCCAGCGGTCTTGAATTTTGAATTCCATGGCTTCTCCTTTTGGTAACTCAATTGATCATGTCACCCTGCGGAAGCGTTCTTCGCGACCGAAGGGTATCTGCTCTTGTGGGAGGGATTCTCCGCTCAGAATGACGTGGTTCATAAGTGTGCACCCTATTTTGAGCATTGCAAAATAACTAGAGTCACCTCATCCCTTCGGAATTTTATCTCCCAATCCTCCCCAGATGCGTGTTCTGGAACGCGTCCTCGTGCTTCAAGCCGTAACTGAACACACGGTCGAAGCTGGAGTGACCGAGCAGGAGCGTCCCTGCGAACATCAGCCACGGGACGGAGGCTAGCGCGCCCAACGCGTACAGGGCGACAGAAAACCCCTTATGGTGAATCAGGTTATACGTCCACGCGCCGAAGCGGGGATTCGCCAGATAGCCAACCATGCTCAGGTCGGGAGTCAAGAACAGGAGCGCGTACCAGCCCCATCCGTAATCCAATCCCGAAAAAAGAAAAAGCGCGAAACTGAATAAAAAGAGTTCTTCGAGTTTGAGTAGATTTTTCATGGCTGTTGATAACTCCTGATTTTCTGTGGATAACCCTGCTGGAACTGTGTATAAAACCCGTCCAAACCGGTGGAAAAATCGGGGAGAGAACGCCCCAAATCTGTGGACAGTTTGTGGACGGACAGCCACAAATTGTGGGAACGCTTGGCGGTCAACCCGGACCGTTCGACGGACTGCGGCTCGATGAGGCTTTCTCTCAGCCCGAACCTGCGCGCCACCTCCACCCCAAACTGATACTTGTTCATCGGCTGTGCGCCCACCACATGATACAAGCCGTGCAAATCTTTTTCGAGCATCTCGATCAGCAGGCGGCTGAGATGATTGACCCACATCGGGCAGAACACAACATCGGTAAAGCCATAGACGCGCTTCCCCTCGCTCAGGTTGTTGACGAAAAACTCGCCGAGGCTGCGCCGACCACTGAGACTCCACCCGAAGAAGTTGACGCGCGCCACGATCGCCTGCGGATTGGCGGACAGCACGGCTCGTTCTCCCTCCAATTTGGTCTGGGCATAGGCACCCAGCGGATTCGGCTCGTCAGCCTCGGTATACGCGCCCTCTTTCGTCCCATCGAAGACTGCATCGGTGGAGAGATGCACGAATTTGATATTTCGCGCCGCGCAGGCGTTCGCCATTTCAGCGGGGATCTCTGCGTTTAAAATCCTCGCTTCTTCGGGTCGTTTCTCGCATTCTTCCAAATTCGCCAAGGCGGCACCATTGATGAACCAAGCGGGTCTCGTCGAATCGAGAATGGAGTTGACACTGCCGGGCCTCAGCAAATTCGCGTGGAGCACCCGAAACGGAGCAGACTTCAACTTGTCCCTGTCCACGCCAATGACATCATGCTCGCGCTTGGTTTCAAGTGCGAGGTTGATACCGAGTAAACCGCTAGCTCCCGTAACGAGTATGCGTGCCATGTTCGTAAGGTAGACACGTAGACAAGTACACAAGTAGACACGTGTTTCCGTGTGTACCTGTCTACCTGTGTACTTGTTTGCCTAACCCTCCAACTTCCCTTGCTTGAACAGTTCTTCAAACGGCGCAACAAACTTTTTTATCCCGTCAACATCCAGCCATTCGGTATTGTTATCGCTGGTGTAGGTGAACCCCTCGGGGAGCGGCTTGCCCTTATCCTTCCAGGAGTAGCCGAACCACGACGCCTCGGCAGGCTGGATGACGTACATTTTTTCCAGTTCCACCGTGTGACGCGCCTCGTCTTCCGAAATCAAGTCCTCGTGCAGTTTCTCGCCGGGGCGGATGCCGATGATTTCGATTTTCGCGTTCGGCACAATGGCGCGCGCGAGATCAATGACCTTGGTGCTGGGGATCTTCGGTACGAACACCTCGCCGCCTTCCATCTGTTCGATGCACTCGATGACAAACCTGACCCCCTGCTCCAGCGAAAGCCAGAAGCGCGTCATGCGTTCGTCCGTGATGGTAACCGTGCCGTTCGCGCGCTGTTTGAGGAACAGTGGCACAACCGAGCCGCGCGAACCAACCACATTCCCGTATCGGACGCACGAGTAGCGGGTTGCCGTACCTGCGGCATACGCATTGCTCTGAACGGTCAACTTCTCCGCCGCGAGTTTGGTTGCGCCATACAGGTTCGCCGGGCTGACGGCTTTATCGGTGCTGATGGTCATCACCTTCTTCACGCCCGCATCCAGCGCGGCTTCGAGCACGTTTGCCGTGCCGATGATGTTGGTCTTGATGGCTTCCATCGGGTTGTACTCGCAGGCGGGCACCTGTTTGAGCGCCGCCGCATGGACGACGATGTCCACGCCGTGCATGGCGCGCACCAGCCGCTCGCGGTCGCGCACGTCGCCGATGAAATAACGCAGGGAAGGATGATGGAATCCATGCACCTGCATTTCGTGCTGTTTCAACTCATCGCGGCTGAAGATGATAATTTTCTTCGGGTGTTTTTCCTCCAGCAGGGTCTGCGTAAATTTCTTGCCAAACGACCCCGTTCCGCCGGTAATTAGTACGACTTGGTTTTTCCAGTCCATATATTCTCCTCATGGCATTACGAGTAGCCGATAGGGAGCGACGCAATCTCCACGCTTCGTCATCGCATCGCTCCTCCTCGTAACGACATCAATTATTTTATCGCCTCGAACAATCCAGAATCCTTTGAGATGAAAATCTCGCCTTTTTGTTTCAACATGCTTTGCCATTCCAGTTTCAATGCTTCGAGCCGGTCCTTCTTCAAATCGGAAGCCGCAACCGCCGAGTGAATATAGGCGACCAGCGGTTCCACTTCAGTCACACACAGATTGTCCTCATACCGTGTCATGGTCACTTGCGAAAAGAACGGCTTCAACTGCTCCATTCCGTTCTCGAGCAGAAAGCCATGGACAACCCTGCTGACGTAATTCCCGCCGCCAGCGGCATCAAGCCAGACATTCATCTCTTCCATGTGATGCGCACCGACGGTCGTCGCAAAGAAGCGCCCACCCCTTTTCAAGACCCGTTGGATTTCGGCGATTGCCTTCGCCCTGTCGGGAACATGATACAGCATATGATTGGCAATGACAGCATCGAACGTCTCATCCTCGAACGGGATGTTTTGCGCGTCAATTTCCCTGAACTTGTAGTTGCGTCCCGTGACAACCAGGTTTCTCCACGCCGCATCCAGCATTCCCGAGGAGAGATCGCTGAGGGTGATATCCCAGCCTGCGGGGATGCGTGAGGCGTTCTCCTTCCACAAGTAGGCGGGACCACAGCCAAGTTCCAGAATCCTCGCGTTGGCAGGCAGGGTGAGGAGGCGGTCAAAGACCCACGTCAGCCAGCCATACGGGTTCGTGCTAAAACGCTGATGAATCGCAACTCGCGCATCGAGATTGGACGAATCACGATACTGGTCGTTTTTCAAGTATTGCTGGTCGGTGAACTTTGACACAGTCCACAATCTCCGGTCATTATTTCTTGAATACAATAATGGGGTATTGCCCGTTCTCTCCAAAGAACTTTGGATGCTTGGCCTCCATTTTATATAACCATCGCAGGATCGCCCTGCCGCCCAATTTTTCATGGATGAACGTCCGCAGCGTACGGGTGGATGCCGAACGCCAGGCATAGATCTCGACCCGGATCGAATCGCCCAGTTCCTGTCTCAGCCATTTTGCATTCGTCTTGCGGACATACGTTCCCTTCTCTTCGTGCGGCTGGACCTTCAACGGTTTGCCGCGCAGAAACCGCCGCGTGCGATTCAGAAATTTTGCCAGCGCATCGAATGTCGAATTCGTCCAGCCGTTGACAACCACTGCCACGCGTGCAGGCTTCAAAACACGGTACAGTTCGGCATATGCCACTTTATGTTCGTCCGCCGGCAGATGATGGATGGTATGCATGGAAACGATGCCGTCGAAGGCATCAGGTTTGAAGGGCAGTTTCGCCACATCGCACACGACGAACAGTCCGTGGTCGCCGATGCGCGTCCGCGCCTCGCGCAGCGCCTGGATTGAAATATCTGCGCAGACGCGTTTTTGGTATCCCTGTGAGTAGGTCAGGTATTCGTCGTATTGCACGGGACCGGATCCGGCATCCAGCAACAAGTCGCCGTGCGGAAGCAGATGATCGTTCACGCGCAGGCGGGTGTTGTGGATGTATTCACGCGAAACGGGACGCAGGTCTTCATAATGAGCGTTCTGATAGAGACCATCCGCCTCCTTTTGCCAGCCGATCTCGTCATAGAACTCGCGCACCTGTTGTTTGGTGTTATCTGCCATTAGTCCTTCCATGTGAATGGTTCGCCAACCAGAAACCTAAATGTGTCGCCGAACTCAGCCTGTCCCTGCCCGCCCAGCACTTTTTCCACCGGCCATACATCGAGGTCATCCCAAAAATTCACAAGACGCCACGGGAACGGACGCGGGTACTCGAAGAAGAAGCGATAGGCATAATTCCACGCCTTCGCCACCTGCTCATCCGTCAGGCGATGTGTGCGCAGATTCGGCAGCATCCTTTCGAGCGTCGAAAAATATTCGTCCCAGGTATTCGGGTCGATGGTAAAGCCGCGCCCGCGATAATGTGTATCGCCGCATGAAATCACCGGCACACCATTCATCGCTGTTTCCACGCCGACTGTTGTTGTGTACGCCAGCCCCAGGTCTGCAATCTCGATCAGGTCGTAGGTATTGACATTATCCAACGCGCCGATCAAATGGAAGTGCTTCGGGATTTCCGGCAGCGCCTCGCGGACGACCGTCCCCATGGATTTTGCCTGCGGGACGAGCTTTTCTCCCGGATGCACACGAATCACAAACTGGACCTCGGGCCTGTTCGCAAAAAACCGGACCGTTTTCGTGATCCACTCGCTCATCGACGCGGCAAAGATGTTTCGTCCCAGTGTGAGGCTATCGCCCAGCACATTCGCGGCAAGCATGACGACCGGGCGTTCGTCGAGCCCCAGCATCTTTCGGGTGGCATCAGCTCCCTGCGAAGAGACATATTGCCACAACCGTTTCGATTTGCCCCAGACGCGCGCCCCGCGGCGGGCATTTTCCAGGTCGGCGAGACGTTCATACATGGCATCGGTCATCGGCAGGTGACAGCGCGCCTCGACGAGATAATCCGTGTCCTGCCGCATGATGGAGGTGTTCTGCGCCAGCCAGATCTGTTCACGCTGGTCGTTGAATTCGAAGGTGACGGCAGGAATATTTAGGTAACGCGCCACGCGGAAGACGATGCCCATTTCGAGGATGAGTCCGTTGGGGACAAGGACGACATCGGGCTTTTGCGCCTGGATCCATTCGAGGGCGGCGCGGGCGGCGAAGGTGTTGCGTCTTACGCGCAGGTCGTAGAGGGCTTTGTCGCCCGGGTTCTTCATGTCCACTTCTTCGCGCATGAGGGTATACTGCGCGTCCCACAGGGAGACTTCTTCGATGTCAGACTGGAGGGAGGCTGGTAAGTCAGAAGCAGGCTTGAGGTCGAGGAGGGAGGCGTGATGAACGAAAGAGGAAAGGGGAGAGAGTGCATCCCGCGTGTGAAGTCCGCGCTGTTTCTGGGTCAGTTTGTCCATCTCCTTGTGCCATTCGGAATACGGCAGAGTCAGCAAGGTGACAGTGTGACCCAGTCCTCGAAGCACGAGGGAAAGGAATGCGGCCTGCTCGATCCAGTAATGGAGCGTGGCGAAGAAGAGGATGTTTTTGCCGGCGGGCGCTTTTTCGATGAACGGCTTTGCTTGCGCCACCGCATGAGGCAGGGACTTTTGCAGGCGCGCAAGGTTGTAGTGATCGCGGCGGGCGCGGTTCTTTTGCCGAAGGGTGTAATCGAGTTCGGCGGCGAGGGGCAGTTCGCCCAGAAAGTTGCGGAGGGATGTTTTGTTGAACATTGCGTTTTGCCATGAAGACACAGAAACACGGTGTTTTTTATTTGCCGAAGGCCCCGTGACCCTGTGGCAGGGAGGTTTTAATCCAGTTTTTCGATTCTCCAGTTCAGGCGCGGGCGAATGGGACCCTGACGTATTTCGGGCCACTGCGTGCCGGGCGCTCCGGCAATGTCCACGTTGAAGGAGATGGCGTTTTCATCCATGAAGTAGCGGCGCACGCCGAATGAACTGGCGTTCACGCCGAGGTAATAGCGACCTTCGTTGAAGAAATCGGCGGGAATTTCGCAACGGCTGATGTAGCGTCCCGGCTGGCGCGCGCCAAACTGCTCATATTGTTTTGCGTCGTCGGTGTCGAACGATGTAAAGACATATTCGCCGCGCATGGTATTGAGGTATACGCCCACGCGCAAACCGGTGACCGGCGCGTCAAGCTGGTATTCCCATTCAACCGTCGTAGGCTCAGTGGAGCGGACGGTATCCATGATCTTGCCGGTCTTGTCCTTGATACGAATGGCGACTGGCTTGAATGGCGCGGCGCTGGCGGGAATTTCATCGGGCTGCCAGAGGCGCTCGCCCGTCTCTGCCTGACCGGAGGCAAGGTAAAAGTCCACCGCTTCGGGAGAGGGCGCGCGCTTGATGAGTTGTCCCTTTTTGAGGACGATGGCTTCCTGTGTAAGCCGCAAAATAGCGGACATGTTATGGCTGACGAACAGCACCGTACGTCCCTGCTGGGCAACGTCACCCATCTTGCCGAGGCATTTCTTCTGGAACTCTGCATCGCCGACTGCAAGCACTTCGTCCACGACCAAAATTTCCGGTTCGAGGTGCGCCGCGACCGCGAAGGCCAGACGCAGGTACATGCCGGAGGAGTAGCGTTTGACAGGGGTATCGATGAATTGACCGACCTCCGAAAACTCTACGATCTCGTCAAATTTGCTGTCGATCTCGGCTCGTTTCATGCCGAGGATAGCGCCGTTCATGTAGAGGTTTTCGCGCCCGGTCAGTTCGGGATGGAAGCCGGTCCCCACTTCAAGCAGCGAGCCGACGCGTCCACGCACGGTGACCGTCCCTTCGGTGGGCTCAGTGACGCGCGAGAGAACCTTGAGCAAGGTACTTTTCCCCGCGCCGTTGCGCCCCACAATGCCAAGCACCTTGCCCTCATCGAGGTCGAAGGAAACATCGTCAAGGGCCCAGATATAATGTTTAGCGGTTTCAAGCTGGGTACTGGAACGACCCGCCAACGACTTTGCCCAACGCACCGGCGCGGTGACGGTATCCACCAGCACATCCCGCAGCATCCCATAGTGGAATTTGGTCTGCGCCTCGCCGATGCGGTATTTCTTGCTGAGGTTTTTTACACTGATCGCTGTTGTCATTTATATCGTATCCGCAAAGGTCTTTTCCATGCCGCGGAAATAGAACAATCCACTGACCAGCACGAGGATGGAAATGCCAACCGAAATCCACAACGCGGTGTTGGGTCCATCGCCTACGCCGAGCAACGCCCAGCGGAATCCGTTCACCACGCCTGCCATCGGGTTGAGAGAGTATAGCAATTGCCACTGCTCCGAAACGGCCTTGGCGGAGGAATACGCGACGGGCGTGATGAACATCCAGAACTGGGTCAGGAACGGGAGTACGTAGTTCACGTCACGGTACTTCACGTTGATTGCCGAAAGCCACAGGGCTACGCCGAGCGCGGTGATGATCGCGAGGAAAAGGAAGAGTGGCAGAGTCCACAGGATTTCCCATGCGGGTACGTACCTGTAATACATCATCAGCCCAACCAGGATCACGGATGCAATTGCAAAGTCCACAAGTCCCGCGAGCACAGATGCCAGCGGCAGGATCAAGCGCGGGAAGTAGATCTTGGTGATCATGTTATGGTTCGCCGTCAGTGAGCGCGAAGCCTGGTTCAACGCGGTGACAAATAATCCCCAGGGGAGAAGCGCCGCGTAGGAGAAGATGGGATAAGGAATGTCCGCATCCACGGGCACCCTCCCGATCTTGTTGAAGATGAAGTAAAAAGCCACCATGGTCAACACCGGCTGGATGACTGCCCAGGTTGCGCCCAGCAGTGTCTGTTTGTAGCGGACCTTGATATCGCGCCAGATCATGAAAATCACCAGTTCGCGATACACCCACAGGTCGCGCAGGTTGAGCGCGGCGATGCCGGTGGAGGGTTTGATGTAAATTGTTGTTGGTTCGTGTTTAACGATTTCTGTCATTTATATGTTTCCAGGTTACCAGATTGGAATGTTTGAACGTTCAAGCCTGGTGACCTTCTAACGGATCTTATCCCGATTTGCCTTGAACCACTCGATGGTGCGCCGCATCCCTTCCTCGAACGGAACCTGGGCGCTCCACCCGAAGAGTTCCTTTGCCCGGCTGACATCCAGTCCGCGGCGCGGCTGACCGTTCGGCTTGTCCGTCTGCCATACAAGTTTGCCCTCGAAGCCGGTCATTTTCACGATCATCTCCGCCAGATCCTTGATGGAAATCTCATACCCGGAACCCAGGTTGACGGGCTGGTCGCCGTTATATTTTTCCGCGGCGGTGACGATACCGTCGGCGGCATCCTCCACGTACAGGAATTCGCGCGTCGGGGAGCCATCGCCCCACACAGGCAGTTCCTTCTCGCCGCGATCCTGCGCTTCCACCGCCTTGCGGATCAGCGCCGGGATGACATGCGACGATTGCAAATTGAAGTTATCGCGCGGGCCATACAGATTTACCGGCAGTAAAAAGATGGCGTTGAACCCATACTGTTGCCGGTATGCCTGCGCCTGTACCAGCATCATCTTCTTTGCCAATCCATACGGCGCGTTGGTCTCTTCGGGATAGCCGATCCACAAATCATCTTCCTTGAACGGGACCGGCGTGAACTTGGGGTAGGCGCACACCGTACCGATGGCGACAAACTTGCCGACGCCGTTCTTGTATGCCTGATGCATCAATTCCACGCCCATCATCAAGTTATCGTAAAAGAACTCGGCGGGATGTTCGCGGTTCGCGCCGATGCCGCCCACATTGGCGGCAAGATGGATGATGACCACATTCTTCGGGTCAACATCCTTCAACGTATCCGCATACAAACGGCGGATATTATTCGGGTCGACGAGATTGTAGCTTTCGATGCGCGGGATGAAGATATCCGTAGCGCCGCGCTGTCTGAGTTTCTCCGTCACAAACGAACCGAGGAAACCCGCTCCGCCGGTAACAATCACTTTTTTGTCCTGCCAAAAATTTTCACTCATGAATTCTCCTTGGTTCATCATTGGGGAGACATCAAGGCGAGGCGATCTTCAACATCATTTCAGAGATTGCTTCGTCGTCGTTGTGCTCCTCCTCGCAATGACATCGAGTTACTGCACAATAAATTGCGCGTTGCGGTAACGCGCCTCGGTCGGGGTTTGGATGAGACCCGTCTTCAAGGCGAACAATACCTCGCGGATGCCGTCGTCCACATCGAGCGTGGTCTCGAAGCCAAGCACACTTTTGATCTTTGCAAAGGAGACGGTGATATCGCGCATATCGCCGCCGAAGGTCAGGTCCTTGTATTCGACGGTTGTTTCCGGCATGCGTTTGAGCACGAGCCTCACAATATCGTCCTTCGAATAATTTCCGTTGTCTGTGCCGAGATTGAAGACCTGCCCGCGGATCTTCGGCTGTTCCGCTTCGAGTCCCATGATGACGCCGCGTGCCACGTCACGGATATGGACGAACGAACGGGAGTAACCGCGCTGGTAAATGATGAGTGCGCGCTTCAGGAACGCTTCCAGCACGAATTGATTGACGATGAGATCGAAGCGCGTGCGCGGCGACAATCCATACAGTGTGGCAAAGCGGAACAGCAACGGCGCGCAGGAGGCGTCTTTTTGCGAAAGCAGGAATTCCTCCGCGGCGATTTTCGTCTCAGCATACAAGGATTGCGGATTCAGCGGAGACTCTTCCGTGACCGGTCTGCCTTCCTCGGACAATCCATAGTTGCTGTAGGTGGATGCGAACACGAATCGTTCCACGCCCAGGTCTGCCGCCTGCCCGAAGACCATTTTCGTGGCTTCGACGTTGTACCGCCATGCCACCTGCCTGCCGACTGCCTGACACGCTGGAAAACCCACAATGGCAGCCAGGTGGATGAGCGCGTCCGGTTTTGGCCAGTCGCCTTTGAGCGCGTCTTTGACGGCGCGCTTCTCGGTCACGTCCGCTTTGACAAAGTGGAAATTGGGGTGGTGCAAAAACGAGACCAGCGATTCGCCGCCGAAGAGAAGCGAGTCCAAGACGGTGACACGGTAATTGAGACGGAGCAGTTCCGAGGTCAGGAGAGAACCGATATATCCGGCGCCTCCGGTGATCAGCACATGGCGGTCACTCATTGTTTTTCATCCAGTTGCAAGGTCACTTTGAACCCGTCCACGTGCAGGGCGGGCACATCCTTGTCAGTCACCACTTCGATTCCCTGCTCGAGGCAGGTGAGGCGGCAGATGTCCACCACATCGCCCTTGCCGAGGATGCGAATACGGTCATACCCGGCGTTTTTAACCTCGGTGAGAAATTCGCGTACACGCTGGCGCGTCCTGCGATAAAGGGAAAAAGACCGCTCGACATAATCCACCGCCAGGCGGGCGCGCAGGGCAATACCCTCGGGTGTGATGATGTAACGCAGTTTCTTGCGCTCGGCGCGCTTGACCTTGACGTAACCCTTGGCAATCAAGCGTTTGAGATGCCAGTTGACGGTTCCAACCGCCACGCCCAGTTGTGTGGCAAGCGTGGACTGGTTCACATCGGGGTCGTTCTCGATATTTTCGAGCAGGGTGAGTTCGCGGAGTTCTTCGTTCGCAGATTCCATACTTTTTACAATTCCAAAATTCAGTGACTGAATTATAACCTTATTCAACGAAGGGTCAAGCCCGCCTTTGAGAAAGGCGGGCTTTTATCCTTGTTTGGGCGGAATTTGTGAAGAAAACGTACTTCTCCCCCCAGAAGATTCATCGTACCGATTATTTCTTCGGTTTCGAGGCAATCACCCGGATCAACGTCACCGAATCGTCCTCGATCTTCCCACTGATGAACTCAGGGCGGATGCGCGGTTGAAGTCTGCGGAAGGCATCTTCATCTCGTTCCAGCACTTCGATTTCCACCTTTCCGAACGATTCTTCAAACGCCCGGCGATAATCCCACAAGCGGTAACGGTTGTGATTGCTGGTCGGGTTCAACCAATTCCGCCAGATGCTCTCGGAGAAGCGCAGCATCTCGAAAGGGTATTTGAAATAATGGTCGCGCAGATCCACAAAATGGATGTGGATGCCATCGGGCTTTGTCAACGCTGCCAGCGCGTGCGTGATGGCTTCGACGCCATCCAGATGCTCATAGACGGATGTGCTCAGCACACAATCCACCGGAAGGATCTGGCTTTGGATCGTCCTGTTGGTGATGTCGCCGTGAAGCAGGGTGATGAATTCGCGGCGCGGCTTGACATCACCGCCCTGCATGACCAGGTAATCGCCATACACAGGCAATAATTCAAGATTGCGCTCTCTGTCCAGCGACTCGACGTGATCGCACAGTACAACGTGCGCAGCGCCCTGTTTGAGCAACTCCACACCGACTGCGAAACGACCACCATAGCCAAACACCAGGACGCGTTTCCCGCGGAGCGATTCGCCGCGCCCGGCCAATGTTTCCGCGTAACGCGTCGCCGCGGCGATTGGATCACTCGATTCCAATCCAGGACGGATGATCCACCTCCGTTTAAGGAGGAAGCGCGCCGCCGATTCAGGCATAAAGTGACGAAGGAGGCGAAGAGCAAGGTAACGCGGGTTCACGGCTGTAACCCTTCCGGCAGTTGTGAGGAACAACCGGCGGTGTCGGCTTTGGGAACGAGGAGTTGCACGCCCACTTCCCTGAGCGTTACCTTCGGTTCGTAATAGCACAGGGTTGGAATGGAAACCCACTTCACCCAGGCATTGTTCTCCTCCCCGAATTGAAAGGAACTGTCCTTGACCGGTGTGCGTAACTGATCCGAAATAATCAAACTGAAACGCTTTGCGGCAAGGTCGGCATAGTAAGACTGGAAATATTTTTCCTCTGAACTCAGTGCCTCATTCATTAAGACCTTCTTCTCGTATTCAGGGACCAGTGGAACGCCCTCGATATAGCCAAAGGTCAGCAATTGCCGCTGATCCATGAACAGGATTTCGCCGCCCTGCGAACGGGCAAGGGCGACCTCCCTGCGGATCGTTTCCAGAGCGGAGTCTGTGATTGCCTGCGAAGGATACATATCGAGGGCATTTTCATTCGGCGCATCGGTGAGCGTCACAAGCCAGGACGCGTCTTCGGCGAAGCCATAGGAACGCATCTCGCCCAGAGACTGGAGTCCGGGCAGGGCGAACAAAAGAAGGAGCGCAACCCTTGTCCAAAACGGAGACAGATTGATATTCGTCGCCCATTCTTTCCCGCCGTTCTCCCACGCAATAACGCCGGTAAAAAACAGCCCGATCAGAAACATATCCATGTTGTGCAGATCGCCGCCGCCGCCGATCTTGGTGCTCGCGACCAATCCAACACCCAGAAATGCCAACAGGGGGGAGAAGATGGCAAGAGATTGCCAGCCGTTCAATTTCCATCGCTTGGAAACCGCCAGATATATCAATAACACAATCAGGGGCAGAGTGGCGATCAATAACCCGGCAAGGATGCCGATACCATACGTCGCATTGGGGAGCAGGCGGTACCACAATAAAGGCTGGTCGGATACCGACGCGGAGACGCCTCCCACCGTGATCGCCGCGGAGGCATTTGAATTTCCAGCCAGGATGCCGGCAATCTTCGGACCGAAATATCCGCCAACCATCCCGACAAGTCCCAGAATGACCGCCCGAATCCAGGCATCACGCCGCAATTTGCCGCCGTTTAATGGAGCGCCCGCCAACTCCAACATGCCAATCCACATGCCCGGCGCGAACAGCCACGTATACCGGCTTTCCTCCGCCGCATAACCTGTAAGGGCAATGAACGGAATTGCCAGCCAAAGCGGACTCCGCCACAGCAATGCCACAACCACCGCGCACAGGACAAGGGGAGGATGAATCGGTCCCTGCTTGAGGAAGATCAGAGTCCATAATCCCGCCAATCCCCAGATCGCCCAGTCCTTGCGGGCGGAGCGAAACGCTGCAAAACCCAGGAATAAATAAGGAAGAATGACCGTCAACCCGATCCAAAATCTTTCCATCGAAATGGTCAGACCCGGAATCAAGAACGGCAAGCCGCCAATGAATTGCCTGCCCGCATCCAACAGGACCGGAATCTTCTTGTCGGCAGGGTAATCGTAGATGTGGCGCCCAAACATGATGGAGTAATCCCACATGCGATTGCCCTCGGACCACCCCAGGGAAAAGGGGTATTCCGTGACATTCATGAACGGGACAACCAACACAAATTCGCCGGATGTGATCAGAACGATCAGCAAAATTTCTACCCAACCGAAGAATGTATTTCCACGCGTAACCAGGAAGGAAAGTATGACCGCCACCACCACCCAAAACAATACCCGGATGGAAAGGTCCTTGAAGACCACACCCCAGGGTGTAAACTGAAAAAACCAAACCGGCAGAATAAAAACCAGAAGGACAAGAAACCACCGCGCCCATCCCGATTTTTCGCGGAGGGCAATGATCTTCTCAAACAGGAGATGAAACCGTTCTGCACGAAATATTAGGGCGCCGAGGAGAATCGCCGCCAGGATGCACAACCCGACATAAGCAAAGTATGCCACACCCCATTTCAACGAATATTCTCCGCGCCAGTTTCCAGTACCCCAGGCAATCTTTTGAAACGCGAGAGCGGATTTATATAACAAAAAAGAAGTAAGACCCCAACCCAATAACCTGCCAAAAAACAGTTTCATGAATCTATTCCTTCAAACGACCCGGCTGAGCAAGTTCCGCAAAGAATGCAATCCGGCTCAATTCCTTGTTTGTTTGATCCAGGGCTGAAATCTGCTCCCGAGCCACTCGCACACCTCGCATTTTATAGGCAAACTCGCGGATCGCTCGTGCGTGCGTTCGAATATTATCCTCTTTATTCGGGATTTTCAACAGGAAATCGCAATCAAGATCATGGAGGTCCGTATCGATATATGCCACGACAAGCGGCAATCCGAACGCCAGGCATTCGCGGCTCTTGAGGGGGGATGCCTCCTCCAACTGGACGCGATGCAGTGCCAGCGAACTAATCGCCGCATCGGCAGAGGCAAGCACCTTTCGGTATTCATCTGTCGCCAAATATCCGTGCAGGGTGATGTTCGCAGGCAACGGCTCGAATTCGGGAAGTTCATGGTATCCAATGATGTCGAGTTGAATATCGGGGACAAGTCTCGCCAGCTCAACGAGTTTATCCACACCGTGCCAGTGATAACCGGGATTGCCGATGAAAACAAGGCGCGGCGTTTCATTCGACGGTGCAGGGAGTTGTTCAAAACGGCTCAGGTCCACGCCGTTGGCAATTACGCGCGTTGGTTTGTGGTAGGGAGCAAAAGCGGAGGAAACTGCCAGTTCACGGGAGACAGTTACCAGCCCCGCGACGCGGCGCAGGAAGATTCCGCGTGTAAGACGGTTGTATAGGCTGTAGAGTCCGCCGAGTTCCTCGTGCTGGGTGAGGTCGTTTGTGTTGATTTCTTCGATCACCGGGGCAACATCCATCAGGCGGTACGCAGGATGGACATAAATACCATACCGTAAAAATATTACATCCGGCTGAAACGCCCGGACCGCCGAAACCATCTTTGCCGCGGCGGCGATTCGATTCAGTTCCGTTTGAAGTTTCCCAGCGGAGGAATACAAGAAATATTCCGCTTCGATCAAATCGGATAACGGCTCGTGCAGGGAAGCGTGCATGAAAAGTCGGGCTTCGTGTCCCAGCGCCTTCCAAACGGTGAGCTGGGATTGTATCTTTTTCCCGACGCCCGAATTGCGTGTGCGGGGCCAATGCAGGCTGACGTAGGCAATGCGCATATGTTCAATCACCGTATATTCGAAATGATATCTTTCAGTTCAGGTAATATATTCGCGTACATATTTCCCCAAGCCGCATGTTTGCCGACCATCGTCACATTATGCCACAAAAGGGTGAACATGCCTTCCACCTCCACACAAGCGCGGGCAAGTTCCAGGATGCGATCATGGCTTTGCGCGAGGGTCAGCTTTCGGTATTCGATCAATGTCGTATCCATGACGATCAGCGGGATCTCGAGAAGTTGCATTTCCCGGTCGTTTTCCAGATCAAAGGGGCGGTAGGGATGGCATGTCCCGCAACGAAACCCTTCCCGGTCTGCGTATCCCAGCGTGGAGTCATATTGCATACCTGTCTGTTGCCAGTCCCGCCAGGTATCGGGAACTTTGAAGCGAAGAAAATGTTGTCTTCCGCCGGTTATCTGCGTTCCAAATGCCTGCTCCAGTCTTTTCTTTTCACTCTCCAGTACGGATGGAGCCAGAAAGGTTGTGTAGCCCGGGTGGAAACCGATTTCATGCCCTTCTTCCAGCAGGAATTTGTAAACGGTTTGTAACATCGGCATGGCGGGATCATATCCCTGCTGTTTGAGGCTGGCGTGTGCCGCCATGAAGTAAAAACGACTCGTAAAGCCGTGTCGCGTTGAAAGATTTGCCAATTCATAGATGGCGCGATATTTTTCCCCTTTGGACGGCGCAAACCACTGAGTCCAAAGGGATCGGAACTCCCGCTTCACCCCGGAAAGAGGCTGCTTCGATAAAAGGGACACAGTCACCGCCCTGACGAAGGAAAGCGGACTCGAATACTGATACACGTGGTCAATATCGTGTGTGAGATTGATTGCCGGGATATTCCGCTGCGGTTTCCAATGGGGGAAGATTGAACGGAGCCACTCACGGAGGATGAGCGCGTATTGGTCCACGACCGGGATGTCGAGAAAGCCCAGCCTGCCAGCCACGGAGGCGGAAGCGGGGAAACGGAAGTGGGAATCGAGAGGTTGTCCCGTCGTCTCCTCCCAGCGGGAGAGCATGAAGAAACTCCCGGCGAGAATGTCTGCATGGAAGACCAATGACCTATTTGGCAGTTTTTCGGCAAACGGCGTTGTTGAACGGTCCGCATTCACCCCCCAAAAAAGGACGGGGGTCGGATTGTTGAACGGGAGGCGTGTCCCTGGGGGAATTGTTTCAGTAGACGGAATCCAGCGCAGGTCCTGAAGAGGAAGCGTCAGGAGTCTCCGCCAGTCTTCCTCCCGTGAGCGGCAGACAATCAAGGCAGGCGATTTCGGCGCGTCCTCCGGTGATCCGTAATGAACAGGCAAATTCAAATGCTCGAACCCCGTGCCTTCCGAATCGACAATGGGAAGCCCCGCACGCCGAGCCAATTCACGCCATGTATACAGTTCAGCCTTTTTGGAAATTTTCATTTTTTATTCCGAAAGCGCATCCATACATCGAACGCCGAGCCAATGATGGGTGATTTGATCTTCGTGATCTGGAAATACGGTTTTTGCGCTCCTCCGAAGGCGCGAAAGAATGGTTCGACATTTTCCAGCATGGAACCTTCAAAATCGAAGGAACGCGTGGCGCGGGATGAAAATTTGATCGCCTCCCACAGACACAGACTGGTCGCGTCGCTGTCACGCAGTTCGGGGTCTGCGCCGCCCATCAAGTAGTAAGCCGACCGCTCGTCCCAGACGAGATAAACGGCAGCATGGACACGCCCGGTTGCATCCTGAGCGAAGAACATTTTGCGGCGATTGCGAGTCCGACAGGCATGATCGATACGTTCGATAACGGAACGCGCGTAAGGCGGCTTTCGTCCCCGCCTCGCAAAGACCATCTCGTTCAAGGCGATGAATCGATCCAGGTCGAGATCGTCCCGGATTGTCAATTGTTTCTCCGCTTTGCGGATGGAGGTGCGAATCTTCTTTTCGAAGCCATCCCAGACCGCACCAAGGTCGGAAAGGTCTTCCAGCACATAGGTATAGCGTGTGGTTTGTTTAAAACCCAACCAGTAGAAGGGAAGCCAGTTGGTAATGGAGTAATGAAAATTCTGTTGGAAGATGTCGAAGGGCGGCAGTTTGCCCGCCAGTTCCGTCATCAACTCCTTCTCCTCCGCCAGCCTGTTTGCATATTTTCCATCGTACGAGCGCAGGTGAGGTCCGAGCGTCTGTGTGAGAGGAGGCATATCCATGATACGCAAACCCCACTTTTTTCTCGTCACATACGGCAGGCGCGCGTATAAGGTTCCTCCCTTCTCGACACGCACCTCACCCCATCCCCCCGGAGCGACCGCATCAAGCCACCAATCTTGTGAAAATATCCCGCCGGGCATTTCCCGGGTTTGGTTTATGGTTTCCATAACCGGTTCACTGCCTCCTGCAAGCGGACATAATCGGCATCATCGATCTTTTTGCCGGTTGAATACGGGAAGTTCTCCGGCACCTCGTTCCGAACGGACACATCCACGCCGCGGCTTTCAAAGAACCGGGCAATCTCATCCATGGTTCCGCGCGTGTCCTCGCACAAACGGCGGTATGAAATTCGCAGGAAACGCTCCGGCCCCAGGCGCTGAATATCCTCGTCGATCTGTCTGTATATGTAATAGACCTGTTCGACCACCTGTTCCCAATAAGGATGCGCCTTGATCTCATCGATCTGCCTGGGAGGGACGGAAAACCAATCGGTTTTGTTGCCATTCCGTTTCACGCGTCCCTCCAGGATGGATTGCGCCGTATCCACTTCATCGCGCATACACACAAGAAACACCGCCTGCGGAAATGCCTCTGCAATCGGCGCAATACGCATTGAATTGTAGGTATTCTTGAACAGCATCGGCGCTTTGAACTTTTTGGAGATACCAACTACCTGCCGGCGCAATTCCTGGATGGACTGGGGCTTTGTTGCTCCCGGCGGGACATAGACATGCTCTCCGCGCGGGAACCAACGATACCAAAACTCCCCCGCCTCGCTCGGACCGAAAACCGAATCCGTCCTCCCATAATTTGACGCGTACCCAATCTGTTTTTTCGCCAGGAAAACCGACAGGAACTTCGATAGCCAAATCCCGACCAGCGGCGCGGCATACAACCGTGACGCGACATTATCCAGAAAAACGAAATTGAAACGATTCACCAGCACCTGATACAACAACGTTGTCCCGGAGCGAGGCGGACCGATGATGAAGACAGGACACGCAAAACGATCATCGTCAGGCGCTGCGCTCCCCAACAGGAATTGCTCCAACGGTGTGAGGAGCCATTTCATCAACAGATCTGCAACACGTCCCAACGTTTTAGAAATTCTCTTCATGCCGTCCTTCCGATCCGCTGTAAGGGCCGATCCGCTTGATGATCTTTGCAGGGACACCTCCCAACACAATATTGTCCTCTTCAAAACTTTGGGTCACAACTGCTCCCGCCGCCACGATGACATGATTCCCCAACCGGACACCAGGCAGGATGATACACCCCGTGGCAAGCCAGCAATTATCGCCAATGACAATCGGCTCGGCGGCAATATATTTTTCGTAATCGTATAAGTCGTGATTCATGCTGATTACCGACACGCGGGGACCCATCCACACATTTTTCCCGAAAATGATCCCATTTCGTCCATCCAGATAACATCCCATGGACAACCCGGGACAACGAGTTCCGCGTTCGATCTTGTGAGGCGCCACAACCACGGATGTCCTGTGGACGGGCCATGGAACATGCTGGTTAATCCTCAGGATCTTTTGAAAGAAGACAGCCTGAAGCAAAGTCTTTGGGGAAAACCTTCGGTTGGAAAACCCCGATCCAAACAATTTCAGAAATAGAAAGAGAAATTCATTGATCCATTTTTTCATGGCGGCTCATCATCGGTCTGCGCGGGAAACGGGTTCGAACCTTCACCTTCATCAAACGGCGGATTTTCCTCCGGTCATCTTCAACAGAAACTTTTTCAAATAACCTTCCCTGTTCAGCCGATACAAATAATAAATGCCCACGAAAAGGATTGCCACGACTACCTGCACCCAGTCCGGGACTACAGGCAACTTCAACAGGAACATGACCCCTGCGACCGGAACAAACACGGCAATATTTTCGAAAAGGATCCTGCCTATCCGCCGCCAGGAGACCCCTGACAGCAGAATAATGGACACACTGAGATAACCATACAGCACCGCGCCGGACAAGGAAAAAAGGAGCAAGGCGATGCGCGGACTACCCATTACCCCGCCCACCCAGATGGAAAGAACGCGGGTAATGAAAATCGCCGTGTTCAAGCCAAAAGAAAGTTCATTCCTTTCCAAAACACTATACAGCCGGCTCATCGGGGAGGAGACGAACCAGAAGACCATCCATAGGCTCAGGATTTGCGTATAAACGCCCGCTTCCGCCCAGCCGGAGCCAAAAATGACCACAAATAATTCCCTGCTGACCATCGCCAGCATCAAGATCGGGAAAAAACTATATTCAACCAGCCTGCGAAAGGTATTTTCTACAAATTCTGCCAGGGTCCCTTCCTGATTCGCTGTGGCGGCATGTGCAAAAAAAGCCTGCGCGATCGAACCACCCACCAAACTCATGGGGACGCGCAATAACTGATTACCAAATGCGTAATAACCGACAACGGTTGGGGAGAAAAACGCCGAGAGCAGGAAGGAGGGAACCTGCCAGGAAATATTGTTCAACAATGCCGAGGGCGTATTAAAAATCGCGAACTTTCGGTAACGTTTGAGATTCTCCCAGATCTTCCGCCAGCGGACATTGTCAAGGAAGAGACGGCCATCCCGGCGCCAGACCTGCCAGCCGAGCAATACAGGAGAGATGATCGAACCCGCCAGATTACCCACGATCAACCCGCCGCCGGAATTGAATCCGGAAAGACCGGCAACGACTCTCCCCGCGACGGAAACGACACTTCCTGTCACCTGGGTGGACGCCACCTGCGCAAAATTCCGGGTGCGACCCGCCCAGGCATTCAACACCGGATGACCTGCGCTCAGGCCTCCAAAAAACAAGACCAGCGGCACCAGCCACAAGTAGTCGGATAACTGCGGGGCATTCAACCAGCCTGCCAAAGTGGGTCCCATCAGTCCGATGACCGGCACCAGTAACAGGCTGAAAAATGTCGCTATTCCCAGACTGCCCGCGACCAGATTCACGGCATCTTCATCCTGTTTCGGCAACATGATGGCCAGTTCATATTGCAATGTGAAGAACATGACAAGGACACCCGTGATTGAATAAAACAACGTGAATATTCCGAAGGCCTCCGGAGCGAATAACCATGCCAACAATGGCGCAGAAAGGACATTGAGCGCCTGCGCAATGGTCGTTCCTGACGCCACTTTTAATATATCTCCCCCAAAACTTGTCCGGTTAACCGGCCGCTCTTCGAGCGGCTGCGAGTCGGTCATCTATTCCCATCCCTGCCCGACCCCTCGATACGTCAAACCAACTGCATCAGCCTGCGCGGCAGAGAATACATGCCTGCCGTCCACGAGCACGGGCAGGCGCAAGACAGACTTGAGCCTGGCAAGATCGAGGGTGCGATACTCGCTATGCGCCACCATCAGCACGACAGCATCACACCCCTTGATGCGTTCGAACACATCTCCGTCATATTCGGGAATCCATGGGTCATGGATGACCGGTTGGGCGCCCAGCTCATAGAGTCGCGCCACCAACGAACGGGTGGGACTGTTGCGGGTATCGTCGCTGTTCTCAAGATAGGCATAGCCAAGTACTGCAATGCGCGCATCCAGCAGAGGTTTGCCTACTTGCGCCAGCGCGTTCTCCAGCAATTTGATCATGTGCAGGGGCATGGTGTTGTTGACCTCGCGCGCTGCCGGGATGATGCGCAACACCACATCCTTGCCATTGGCTCCATATGCCAGCAACCAGGGATCTTTCGGGATGCAATGCCCTCCCACGCCCGCACCGGGCAGGTGCATGTGCCGCATCGGGCTTTTGTTCACCAGTTCACGCACTTTCCACACATCGCCGCCCGCCGCCTCACAAATCAGTGCGACCTCGTTCGCAAAGGCAATCTGAACATCACGATAGGCATTCTCGGTGGTCTTGACCAGTTCCGCGGTGATACAATCCGCCGGGTCAAGATCCGCCTGGACAATATAACCATACAGGGAGATCATGGCTTGCGACGTTTCGGGGGTCATGCCGCCCGCTACGCGGCTGAGGGTACTCAGGTTCTTGAGCAGTTTACCGGGCATGACGCGCTCCGGGCAAATCCCCAGAAAAAAGCCCTCGTTCAATTTCTTGCCGGTGTGTTTTTCAAGCAGGGGCAGCACCAGTTGATTGATCGTGCCCGGCGCCACGGTCGATTCGACGATCACCAGTGCGCCATCCTTCAACACTGATCCAAGGCTCTTAAGCACTGAACGCAATGCCTCATAACGCGGGATATTCTGATCGTCAACGGGGGTCTCCACGTCGATCAGGATAACATCATGGTCGCGCAGGTCCTCGTAATTCAGGGTGGCACGCAGGCGTCCCGTTTTGATCACACGCTCAAGCAGTTCAGCCAGTCCCGGTTCGTCACCCTCGATGGGAGAGATACCGTTGTTGATCTTTTCCACCCGTTCGGCGATGATCTCGACACCAGTCACATTGAAACCTGCATCCGCGAACATCGCCGCGACCGGGAGTCCCACGTACCCCAGTCCGATTACCGCCAGACGCGCCTGTTTATCCTTAATCTTTTCGTGAAGTTCGTTTATATCCATCATCAACTGCCTTACTGAAAACGTCCCGAAGGTACAGAACCTGCAACGCAGGCTGAACCTTCGGGACGACATGCAACAATCAATTATTGAACTCGATCACCCGATGGCTCTGCCCGGACTCGACCAAAGCCAGCGATATCCGCAATGCAGCAAGACCATCCTCCCCGGAGACCGGAACCGGCTTTTCATCTTGAATGGCTTTCAGGAAGGATTGCAATTCGGCTTTCAACGGCTCAAAACGGGGAATGGCAAAACGCGTCATGCTGCCTTCGCTCACGCCTTTGAGCGTTTGCAGGGTCGCCCATTGTACATCTTTTGCCTGGGCATTCTCGAAGAAATACAGGTCCTGGGTCAGGTCATCCACGCGGAATAGACCGCGCTCGCCGAGCACGAGCGTCTCGCGCACTTTGGTGGGGGTCAGCCAGTTGATCTCGAGGCTGCCAGTGATACCGTCCGCGAAGCGGAGGACGCCCCAGAGCAGATCCTCATGGTCGGTATGGAGCCGCTGTTCGATCTCGGCATAGAGGCGGACCGGGTCGGCATCCGTCAGGAAGCGCATCAGATCCACATCGTGAGGAGCCAGATCCACGACCACGCCCACGTCCCGGATGCGAGCCGGGAATGGTCCTGCACGGCGGCAAAACACCTGGAAAATGCGCCCCAGTTCACCGGCGGCGAGTTTTTGCTTGAGCGCCTGAATGGCAGGATTGAAACGGACAATATGCCCCACCATCAGTTTTCGTCCGGCGCTTTTCGCTTTGGCAATCAAACGCTGACCTTCCTCGACCGTGGCGGCAATTGGTTTTTCCATCAACACATGCGCGCCGGACTCCAACGCGGCAACCCCGACCTCTTCATGCAGAACCGTCGGCACGGCAATGGAAACAGCGTCTGGCTTTTCCTTCTCCAACAGTTCGCGATATTCGGTATAGGCGCGCGCGCCGAATTTTTCGGCGGCCGCGTCAGCCTGTTTCGCGTCCGCATCCGAGACGGCGACCAGTTCCGCTTCGGGCAGTTCACTGAAGACGCGGGCATGGTTTCTGCCCATCGAGCCCACGCCGATGACTGCCACTTTCATGCGTTCTTCTCCATGAATTCATTCACGGTGGAGACAATGGTTTCAAGGTCGGCGGAACTCAACGCCGGGTGCACCGGCAGGGAAAGCACTTCGGTGGTGGCAAATTCGGTCTCCGGCAGGGAGACATCGCCGTAGCCCAGATCGCTCACGTAGAAACTCTGTTTGTGGATCGGCACCGGATAGTAGACTTCCGAGCCGATACCGTGGTCGTTCAACCAGGTGCGGAGGGCGTCCCGCTTCCCGCCTGGAACTCGGACCGTGTACTGATGAAAGACGTGGGTCTGCCCCTCGGGGACATGCGGTACAGTGACGCCCTTCAGGTGTTCGCTCAGGAATTTGGCGTTCGTCTGGCGTTGGGCGTTGAATTTCTCCAACTTTTTGAGCTGCGCCAGCCCGATGGCGGCGTGAATGTCCGTCATGCGGAAGTTGTAGCCGAGTTCATCATGATAGTAACGCTTGCGCATTCCGTGCTGGCGGATGACTCGACATTTCTCGTCGATGACCGGGTCGTTGGTGGTGATCATCCCGCCCTCGGCGGAGGTGATGTTCTTGGTTGGGTACAGGGAGAAGGTCCCGGTGCCGAACGAGCCGACCTTTTTCCCCTTGTATTCCGCGCCGTGACTTTGGCAGGCATCTTCGATCACCGCCAGCCCGTGCTTTTCAGCAATCTTCAAGATTGGATCCATATCGCAAGCCAGCCCGTAGAGGTGAACCGGCAGGATGGCTTTTGTTTTCGGCGTGATGGCGGCTTCGATCTTCGCCGGGTCCAGGTTGAAGGTACGCGGGTCGATGTCAACAAAGACGGGTTTCGCGCCCACAAACAGAATGCTGTTTGCCGAGGCGATAAACGTGAAGGCGGAGGTGATGACCTCATCTCCGGCGCCGATGCCGTGCGCCAGCAGGGCAACATGCAGCGCCGTGGTGCCGGAGGTGGTGGCAATCGCATGCCTGGTGCCACACATCACCGCAAAGTCGTCCTCGAACGCTTTTACGCGCGGCCCCTGGGCAATGATGCCGGAGTCCAGCACTTCCATGACTGCTTTCTTTTCATCGTCCCCGATCTGGGGTTTTGCCATGTAAATCATTTTATTTTCTCCCAATCCTTTACGGATTTTTCGATGGTGCGCCCGCATTTCGGGCACTTCAAGGTTACGACTTCGCTGTTCTGCGATTCTTTCTGCATCAACTCGCCGCACGCGCAGACGAATCCGCGCAGGCGGGCGGGATTGCCATAGACCAACCCGTGCGCGGGCACATCCTGTGTGACCACACTGCCCGAACCCACCATCGCCCATTCGCCGATGGTGATTCCGCAACGGATGGTGGAATTGGCGCCGAGCGCCGCGCCTTTCTGGATGCGCGTCTCGCTCAACACCCAGTCGTCCGCGGCTTTCAATGAGCCGTCCGGGTTGACGGCACGCGGTCGCATATCGTTGGTGAAGCAGACGTGAGGTCCGACAAAGACACCGTCCTCGATGGCAACGCCGTGATAGACAGAAACATAGTTCTGGATTTTGACGTTGTCGCCGATGGGCACACCGGCATCCACGTACACCCCCTTGCCAATGATGCAATTCTTTCCGATTTTCACACCCTCGCGCACCTGGGCATGATGCCAGACACTGGAACCCTCTCCGATCTGGGCTTTATCAGACACTTCCGCAGTTGGATGAATTCGAATTCCCATATTTATTCCTTTTGTTTATGATCGGCAGCTCGTTCTGCCGTGGTAACCATGCAATAATCCTGTCCGTCCACCTTCAAAGTGACACCGTCCGGTGAGTCGAGCAGGCGGATGCCGGCTTCGATGCATGTCAGGCGCAGGATGTCGACAATTTCATCGTTCCCCTCGATGTATACCTGCCTGATCCCATTTCGTTCCAATTCCTGCACAAGCGTCTTGGCTTTCTTTCTGAAATCGCTATATACCTTGAGCGAATCGCGGGCATAATACAGGGCGCGCTGGGTAAATACCGCCATGCCCTCGGGAGTCAGATCGTATTTCAGGCGCGTCCGATCCAGATGCGAAACCTTGACCCAACCGCGATGGATGAGCCGCTTGATGTACCAATTTACACTGCCCACGGCAATTCCCACGCGGGCGGAAAGGCTCGCCTGGGTCACCATGGAATCCTGTGCGATTTCGTTCAGTAGGTCGTATTCGTGCTGTTTAATCTCGGTCATGGTTTGAGCATTCAGTTTTTGAATTCTCACACAGAAACCACAGGATGTCAAGTGAATGATTTCACGAATTCAGGCTTCTAGACAGTATCTCGCAGATTTGTTCCGCCGCGTGTCCATCGCCATACAACGGAGGTCTCCCCTCCTGTGGATGCCAATCGGTAACCGCGGCACGGATCGCTTCTTGGTCAACGCCGACCAACCGGTTCCACCCGGAAGACACTGTCTCCACCCATTCGGTCTCCTCGCGCAGGGTGATGCAACGTACGCCCAGCAAATAGGCCTCTTTTTGCATCCCGCCGGAATCGGTCAGAATGCAATCGGCATTTTCCTGCAACATCAAAATATCGAAGTAACCTTGCGGCTCGATGAAAGACACATTGGAATTTGCCGTCAGGCCCCATTCCTGGATCATCTTTCGCGTGCGCGGGTGAACCGGAAAGACCACTTTTAACGGAAGCGCGCTCAAGGCGTCCAGAATCGAACGCATCCGCTCCGGGTCGTCTGTGTTGGCGGCGCGGTGGACGGTTGTCAGCGCGTACGCCTTCCGGCTCAGACTCAGCCGGTCCAGCACTTGCGAACGCCTGCGCGCAATCGTCAAATTGTGCAGGAGCGCGTCATACATTACATCTCCAACCCGGTAGACACCGTTGACAACGCCCTCCTTTGCCAGATTCTCGATAGCTGCGTCGGTGGGGCAGAACAGGAAATTGGAGATATGATCGGTCAGCACGCGGTTGATCTCCTCCGGCATCGTTCGGTTATAGGACCTCAAGCCTGCTTCCACGTGCGCAAGCGGAATCCCCGCCTTGGCAGCGGTCACCGCGCCTGCCAGTGTGGAATTCGTATCGCCATACACCAGGATGCAGTCCGGCTTCACCTCGCCAACCACCTTCTCCAGTTCGATCAGCATCCTGCCCGTCTGCTCGCCGTGCGAACCGCCCCCCACTCCCAGGTTGAAATCCGGCGGGTGCATTTCCATTTCCTGGAAGAAGATCTCGGACATTCCATAATCGTAGTGCTGACCGGTGTGAATCAGCACCTCCCGAAAACGAGAAGAAAGCGCCCGCGAAACAGGCGCCGATTTAATGAACTGGGGACGCGCACCCACGATGGATGCAATGATTTTCACGGGCAATCAGACTCCAATATCTACTGGACGGAAAATTCCTTCAACGCCGCAATGACTTCCTTTTGCTCGTCATCTGCCATGTTTGTGTAAAAGGGCAGGCGCAAGAGCTGGTCGCTGATACGCTCGGTCACCGCGCAATCGCCCGGTTTGCCGCCGTACTTTTCGCCCATTGGGGAAAGATGCAGGGGCAGGTAATGGAAGACTGCCTGAATACCGCGCTCCTTCAAATGCGCAATCGCCGCCTGACGGCTTTCCAGGTTAGGAAAGAGCAGGTAGAACATGTGATACGACTGTTCGCAGTGCGCCGGAACGAACGGCATGGTCACATGGTTTTCCTCCGCCCAGGCGCCCAGTTCCTTGTAATAAGTTTCCCAGATGCGCTGGCGGGCGGACTGGATTTTCTTACGCTCCTCCAGTTGCGCAAACAGGAACGCGGCCAGCATATCCGAAGGCAGGTAACTTGAGCCGACGCTGACCCAGGTGTATTTATCTACCTGCCCGCGAAAGAAGCGGCTGCGATTGGTTCCCTTTTCGCGCAGAATCTCCGCGTCCTCGATGTATTTTTTGTCGTTGATCAACAACGCGCCGCCTTCGCCGGAGGTGAAATTCTTGGTCTCGTGGAAACTTTGCGTCGCCATGACACCGAACGTGCCGAGATACTTCCCCTTATATTTGCCGAAGAGTCCGTGCGCGTTATCTTCGATGACAGGGATACCGTGGCGGTTTGCAATCTCCATGATCGCGTCCATCTCACAGCCCACACCCGCATAGTGGACAACGACAATGGCGCGCGTCCTGGGCGTGATCAAAGCCTCCAGCCGGGATTCGTCGAGATTAAGGGTATCAGCCCGGATGTCCGCGAAGACCGGTTTTGCGCCGCGCAGAACAAAGGCGTTGATCGTCGAAACGAACGTGAATGCCGGGACGATGACTTCATCCCCTTCCTTCAGATTCAGCAACAGCGCGGACATTTCCAACGCGTGTGTGCAGGATGTGGTCAACAAAACCTTGGGAACGCCCAGCGCCTCCTCCAGCACGGCGTGGCTTTTCTTGGTAAAGGGTCCATCGCCGGAAAGGTGGTTATTTTTCAAAACCTGTTGCATATACCCGGACTCTTTACCTACATATGTGGGACGATTGAAAGGGATTGACATGAAAAATGCTCCTCTTCCTCATTATTTATTTCTATTCCGGCAACCAGATCGTCGCCGAGCCGGTCAGGCAGACTTCGTTGTTTTCGTTCAGGATGCTGGTGTCCAAAATTAAGCGGCGTTTCTCCGCAAGTACCTGCGTGACCTTCACCTCCACAATGACCTTTGTATCGACATATACCGGACGCTTGAACACGGAATTTTGCGAGATATAGACCGTACCCTGCCCTGGGAAATCCATGCCCAACACCTTGGAAATCAGCCCGCCCAGGAATGCGCCATGGACGATACGCTTTTTGAAAAAGGATTTCTCCGCAAACTCTGCGTCGAGATGGATCGGGTTGAGGTCGCCGACCACTTCGGCAAAACGCCTCACATCCTCCGCTGAGATGAACCGCTCCCACCGGAAGTGGTCACCTTCCTGAAAAGAAAAATCATTGGGCATGTGAACCTTCCTACATTAATTCTTCCTTGACCAGATTCATCAGGTACGCGCCGTAGGTGGTGCCCTTCAGTCCCTGCGCCAGCACCATCAATTGGTCCTTCGTGATGTTCCCCTTGCGATAGGCGATCTCCTCAGGACAGGAGATCATCATCCCCTGCCGTTCCTGGATCGTCTGGATGAATTCCGCCGCTTGCAGCAGGGATTCGTGCGTGCCCGCGTCCAACCAGGCAACGCCGCGCCCGAAGAGTTTCACTTTCAATTTTCCCTGTTCAAGATATACCCTGTTGAGGTCGGTAATTTCCAGTTCTCCGCGCTCGGAGGGTTTCAAGGCTTCGGCGATCCGCACGACTTGATTATCGTAAAAATAAATGCCCGGGATGGCATAACTCGACTTTGGGTTGCGCGGCTTTTCCTCCAGACTCAACACATTCTTGTTTGCGTCGAATTCGACGATGCCATAACGCTCCGGGTCGGTGACCTTGTAGCCAAAGATGATCGCGCCGTCGGTCAGGGTCGCGCACGACGATAGCAGCGAGATCAACCCATGCCCATAAAAAATATTGTCGCCGAGGATCAGGCATACCGGGCTGTCACCGACAAAATCGCGTCCCACCAAAAATGCGTCAGCCAGGCCGCGCGGCTCGGTCTGCTCGGCATATTCGAACTGCAAACCCCACTGCGAACCGTCGCCAAGCAGTTGTCGAAAACCGGGCAGGGCATCGGGCGTGCTGATGACGAGAATCTCGCGAATGCCCGCCAACATCAGCATCGACAACGGGTAATAGATCATCGGTTTGTCGAAGACAGGCAGCAACTGTTTACTGGTGACAATCGTCAGCGGGTACAGCCGCGTGCCCTTCCCGCCAGCCAGAATGATTCCCTTCATTTCGATTCCTCCGCGCGCCAGGCATAATTCTTCTGGATCCATTCGCCGAACGAGCCTCCGCTTGCCCGATCCACCCAGTCGGGATTCGACAAATACCATTCGATGGTCCGTCGCAGACCCGCTTCGAACCCCACCTCAGCCCGCCAGCCCAACTCGCGCCGGATTCTAGTCGAATCAATCGCGTACCGCCGGTCGTGGCCCGGGCGGTCTGTCACAAAACGGATCAACTCCCTGTAACTCTTCAACCCCTGTTCGCGCAGCTGCGGGATTTCCACGGGTGGGGCAATATCATCGAGAATGACACAGATCTGATTTACCACATCGATATTCTTCTGCTCGTTATTTCCGCCGATTGTGTATACATCGCCGGGTTGGCCCTTTTCAAAGGCAAGTTTCACCGCCTTGCAGTGATCCTCCACATACAGCCAGTCGCGGACGTTCATGCCATCGCCATAGACGGGTAAAGGCTTGCCCGATAGCGCGTTCATGATCATGAGCGGAATCATCTTCTCAGGGAATTGATACGGACCGTAATTATTCGAACAATTGGTGATGATCGTCGGCAACCCATAGGTGTGATGAAAGGCGCGCACGAAGTGATCGCTGGACGCTTTTGAAGCGGAGTACGGTGAGTTCGGCGCGTAAGGCGTTTCTTCATTGAAATACCCCGTCTCGCCCAGCGAGCCGAACACCTCATCCGTGGAAACATGCAAGAAACGGAAGGAATGTTTCTTTTCATCAGATAGACCCTTCCAATACGCCCGCGCGGACTCGAGCATGGTGTATGTTCCCACCACGTTCGTCTGCACGAAATCCTCCGCGTTGACGATGGAACGGTCCACGTGCGACTCCGCCGCCAGGTGAAAGACCCCCACCGGTTGATATTTTGCAAACAGGGAGGAAACCAATTCGCGGTCGGTGATGCTCCCTTTCACAAACACATAATCAGGATGCCCCTCCAGGTCCACGAGAGACAGGGCATTGGCGGCATAGGTCAACGCGTCCAGATTGACCACACGGTAACCGCCGCTTTTCACCAATAAACGTACAAAATTCGTACCGATAAATCCGCTTCCACCAGTGACAATGACTGTCTGTTTTCCTGCCATATCCATCCTTTCGATAAAACGACGGGGCAAATCATATCATATTCGTTCAAGGGAGGCTGGTGCCGCAGCCTCGCCAATGTTTACAAGATAGTTTAATCGCCGGGAGGTTACAGCCAAAAACAGCGGGTTTTATTTCGCCATCATTGCCGCTTTGGCAAAGACTTTTTCATATTCATCCGCCACCCGATTGATATCAAAATTCGCAGACTTTTCAAGGCTGGACTTTCGGAAAGCAAGTAACTTCTCCCGATCCAACAACAACTCCCGCAAATGGCTGACAAATTGATCGGTATTGCCCACTTCGACCATATAGCCATTTCTTCCATGGTCAATCAGATCTAGGAACCCACCGATTTTACTGGCGATGATGGCAAGCCCTCTGGAAAGCGCCTGGACTCCCACCACAGGTAATCCTTCCGAGAGCGACGGCATGAACAAAATATCGCTTTTTTCGAACCAGTCCAGAACCTGTTGCGGGTCGATCCAGCCGGTTAAGTGAAAACGACCCTCCAGCCCGCGCGAACTGATCTCCTTTTTGACATCGTCCATGAGTGGACCGTCGCCGATCATCACACATTCCCAGGGGAGGTCGCTCAACCCACCCAGAATGCGGACAATTTGCACGGGCGCTTTCTGCGCCATGAAACGCCCCGCGAATACGATACGCGGCAAGGGGTTGACGCGGATACTTTCAGGACTTCGCGTCTCGAGGTCGACTCCGTTCGGAATCACTTTGATTTCCGTGCGGTAATGTTTCAGGGCAAGTCCGCGTGTGAATTCACTCACTGCGACAACCGCATCCGCATCCCGCCAGATGGGACGCGTAAACGGGAAGACAAAGCGGAACCATCCGCCGGTCTTTTCAGGAGTCCCGCCCGGTACGTCGCCGAGATGAGCGGTCAACACGTATGGAATTCGATGGAGTTTTGAAAGCATCCATGCCAGCGGACCGGCAGGTACGGCAAAATGGACGTGGATCAAGTCGGGGTGGGAAGCGCGAATGAAACGGGAGCTCGCCCATAGTCCCGCGAGAACGTAGAGTCCCATCGAGAGGAAACTCGCCTTGAAGGGCTGGGTCCGCAAACAGGGAACCCGCGTGATGTGATAACCGTCCCGCCTCTCCTCACGCGTTAATCCCTTCAGGTGGGAGGTCAGCACCTCGATTTCATATCCGCGTCCGGCAAGGGTTTTGCAAATATGTTCTGCCGCGCGCCCGCCTCCGCCGCCGATCGGCGGGAATTCATGGTTTAGAACCAGAATCCGCATCACTCTCCGTCCATGTTGATCAGCTCACGGATCGTGTACGTCGGTTTCTGTTGTGATTCATGATAGGTGCGCGCGAGCAGTTCGGCAATAAGCCCCATGAGAATGGATTGGAAGCCCATGATGACGAACATGACACCGACCATCAGCAGAGGCGATGTGGAGGCAGGGACATTGAAAAATGTCCGGCGAATGAACAGGTAAAACAGGTCCAGCCCGCCCAGGAGCATCAGCACCGCGCCCGAGCCGCCAAAAAGATGAATGGGTTTATTGGAATAGCTGAGCAGGAATTTGACGGTGAAGAGATCGAGGACGACCTTCACGGTTCTTTCCAAGCCGTATTTTGCCACACCGAATTTGCGCGGGTGGTGGCGGACAGGGAGTTCCGTGATCCGCGCCCCGACCGAATGAGCAAACACAGGGATGAAGCGGTGCATCTCGCCATATAAACGGAACCCTTCGAGGGCGGCGCGGCGATAGGCTTTGAGCGTGCATCCGTAATCGTGCAGATGGACGCCGGTCACCCACGAGATCAGCCCATTCGCCAGATTGGACGGGATGGTGCGCGTGAGGCGGTTATCCTTGCGATCCTTGCGCCAGCCGCTGACGAGGTCATAGCCTTCGTCCAGTTTTGCCAGCAGCAGCGGGATGTCCGCCGGGTCATTTTGCATGTCGGCATCCATCAAGATGATGGTTTCTCCCTGCACGTGATCGATCCCCGCGGCGATGGCGGCGGTCTGCCCAAAATTACGGCGGAAGGAGATCACCCGCACGTGTTCCGCATCCTGTTGGGCGAGCGACTTGAGGACATCCATGCTTTTATCGCGACTGCCATCGTCGACGAAGATAACCTCCCAGGATCGCGCCAGGGGGGTCATCGCGGCATAAATGGCGTTCATCAAAAGGGGGAGGTTTTCCTCCTCATTGTAAATAGGGATGACTAATGAAAGTTCCATAGTTTCCTTGTTTTTGCTTTGTTATCTTGCCCGCCAGCGCCAGACGTGTTCGCCGTCGAACAGCCCGACATATTCTATTCTATCATTCTCCTGAAAGGCTTTTTCCGGCGAAAAGACCGCCCGCTCGATCCGGACATTGTCGATGATGATCCATCCGGATTCATATTGATCGACGATGGAAAGTATATCGGCTTCCGTTGTCTGGACTTGAAAATCATACATCGCCTGAAAGACCGGTTCGTCCATCCATTCCACGTACCTGCCATATATGCGGGAGGAAATTAATACGTCCTGCTCATCTGCATTGGAAAGCATAAAGGCATGGAGATGGCTGAGGTCGTCGTGGTATTCCTGCGTAATGGGCATCGAGGGGTCACGGGAGGTCATGGGCAGGAGGGAATACCGGAAGTTAAAGGAAAGTCCAATCAGAATGATTAGTACCAGGGCCCGGTTGCGATGATTTTTCAGGAGCGGCAAAGTTTGAAGAAATACCCAGATCAAATAACCACCGACCGCCATTAAAATGATATACCACAGTTGGGTGGTGCTGACATGCCGGGGGGCAAAGAACCTGTTCGAGGAGAAGACGAAGAAACCCAGAAAACCGGCATAGAGTATCAACAGAAAGGCAGGAACAAGGTTCGTGCGCCATGTCAGGAAGGCAAATATCATTGCTCCGAACAATCCCACCAGCGGAATGATCGAGGCGCGGTCAAAATACCACTGCTGGGCTGAATTCAGGAAAAAATAATCGAGCGGAGCCAGATTCACCGTCAAGTGCATCGAAAACCGTTCGTGCCAGAAGTAGGCGCTCACAAGAGCTGCACCCGCCATCAGGAGTATCACAGGCAAATTCTTCCTGTGCCGAAAATCCACTTTCAGAAGGAGAAAGAGTCCGAGAACGGCGTAGGCGATCAGGATCAGTTTGAAAGTCGACAAGGGATCGGCCAAGAGGGCATACAGCGGAGGGAGCGCGAGACCCAGAAGCAACAGAAACCGTTTCGGCTGCAGGATGATCTTCCAGTCCCTGTCAATGCGAAAGCCGCGGGGAATTTCATCCAATAGCAGGATCATCCCGTAGACGATCCAAAAAAAATAAAAGGGATGATAGGCATACTCGCGCACAACCCGCGAGATCGCGATGACCCACGGGCTTGTGGCAAATAACACAACAGACAGGACCGCAATGGGTCGGTTGATTCTCCTGGCGACCAGATACAAGGGAATGACCGCCAACACGTTAAACACCACGCCCAATAATCGCGCCGCCGACAGTTCATAACCGAAGACTCTGAACATGAAAGAGACCGGCAATGTCACCAGCCACATGCTGCGCTGGTACACATCGTGAATGGACGCGCCCTGGGTGATCTGTTTGGCGGCGTTAATATGGGAATACTCCTCCACACTCGGAAACAGATTCCCCAAACCGGGGAGCCGCAAAGCAAACGCGAGAATCATCAGGGCAAAAATGATTGCCCATTCATATTGAGCAACCTGCCGCGGGGTCAGGGAAAAACTTCGCTGTATCGATTGAAGCATTTCCACCCGCATCTGCCATCCAAGAATGCACAGGGGCAGCGATAGCAGCGCACAATTCAATATTCCCAATAGGAGTATCCAGCCTTGTGACGCATAAAATGGGATCTCGAATGTATGCTCGTAGGTATTTTTTTTCCTGGGAAATTGCAGAGTCTCCCCCTGCCCATCCCACGATATGACTGCATTTCCGTCCTGCATCGGGGTTTCAAAGACGATCTGAACCTTCTCGCCCGTTTTCCCCACCCAGCGGAGGTGGTTATTCGAAGGATTCGTCAAGACCAGTCGATCCTTCTCCAAACTCCAGCCTTCATAATCGATGGCAGTGTAGGAAACATCCCCCAGAGACGTGGTGACCCAGGAAATGGACACCGCGTCCGCACCCGCCCTGGCTGGAATCGAAATCTCGAGCGTATGCTTTGGCAGGAACAGGCTGAAGTATCGGGCGTTTTTTTGCCATTGAGTTGTTGCTGTAAAAAACAGGAACGCGCCCATCAGAAGGCTTATCCCCGCCAGCCCGGCTTTTTGCAGGCAGGATAAATCGATAATGGCTTTCTCCACCCAATGGAACAACAGGATATACCCAATCATCCCGATCAATCCCGCCAGAAGGGTGGAAAACAACAACGATTTGCTGTCAATAGGGAAAAAATCGATCAGTCGGTATCCATGAAGAAAAATCCCAAAACTGGCACCTGAAAGGATCGCAGGCAAAAAAAACCTGGCAAATTCGACCTTCCACATTGACAAGAAGCCGCGCCTCATTGATTTTTCCGTTTACAACGGCATTCTCGCAGGAAAGGATGCCGGGAACATACAATTTACCGTTTCAACCGTTCCAAGTCCCCATCCACCATCATAGTGACGAGTTCCTTGAAACTGACCGCCGGTTCCCAACCGAGCACGGAACGCGCCTTGGACGGGTCAGCAATCAACAGATCCACTTCGGCAGGACGATAAAAGCGCTCATCCTGGACTACAAAGTCCTTGTAATCCAGCCCAACATGCCCAAAGGCGATCTCACAGAACTCGCGCACGGAATGAGTCTCACCCATGCCGATGACGAAATTATCGGGCTCATCCTGCTGTAACATGCGCCACATGGCTTCCACATAATCGCCGGAAAAGCCCCAATCTCGCTGCGCTTCGAGGTTGCCGAGACGCAATTCCTTTGCCAACCCCAGTTTGATGCGCGCCACTCCGTCCGAGATTTTGCGGGTGACAAACTCCAGCCCGCGGCGTGGACTCTCGTGATTGAACAAAATTCCGGAAACGGCGAACATGTCGAACGACTCGCGGTAATTTACTGTGATCCAATGACCGTAGACCTTCGCCACCCCATATGGACTGCGCGGATAGAACGGCGTGCTTTCCCGCTGAGGCACCTCGATCACCTTGCCAAACATCTCGCTCGAGGACGCCTGATAAAAACGAATCTTCGGGTTTACGAAGCGGATGGCTTCGAGCAGGCGCGTTACCCCTAGGGCGGTAATGTCGCCTGTTAATGCAGGCTGGTTCCACGAAGTCGGCACAAAAGACTGCGCGGCAAGGTTATAAACCTCAACCGGCTCGTATTCCTCCAACAACGAAAGCAGCGATCCCTGGTCATGCAAATCACCCTGAACGACCGTGATGTCATCCAGTAGATGAACAATACGCTCATTGGTTACAGTGCTGGAACGGCGCGCCACACCGATCACACGGTATCCTTTTTTTAACAACAACTCGGCAAGGTATGAACCGTCCTGACCGGTAATTCCAGTGATAAGAGCAGTGGGCATTGATTCTCCTTGGTCCAAAATTCAACGGCTGAATTATAAACTCACATCCGGCACTGTCAAGCGCGCCGTTTATCCAACCACCAGCCGACACCCAGAATCAAACCCCAGACGCCGACAATCAAAGCGACCATACCCCCGAACGGCAGTTTGATACCCCAACCGAGGTAACGGCTTCCGTACCATTGCGTGAAGATGAGCAGGAAGACTGCTTCACAAGCCAGCGCGCGTGAGAACCAGGCATTGCGCGTCTCTCGCCACCACACCCAGATGTACCCTCCCATCAACGCCTGCCACATGAACAGAAGGGCGCGATACCGGGGATTATCCCAGTCATCGCCCCCGCCCCGTAACGCGGCGAGCAGGATCCAGGTCCAGGAGAGAAGCGAAATCCACATCCAAAGCGACCGCCTCTTTTCCAAGCCGGAAGCTGATCCCACGATGAAAGAAACCGCCAGCATCGGAAGCAGCGCGTACCAGCCCAGTGACCGCAGGATGCCGATCACCTTCCAGATTAGTACCGTCGGTGCGACCACCGTAGCAGGCAGGACTGGTCGAAGCACACCATAAACCGTCACGAACGGAAGACGGATCCACGCCGGGCCCTCGTCGAAAATTTTCTGCACCCAGCCGGATTCGCGCTCCAGTTGATACGCGTCCCATTTGACCGCCGACTTGAACCAGTCATTGATCACATGCAGCGGCGAGGTCGCATTGAATTCACCTGAGCGATTGAGCGATGCCGAAAGGAAGAATAATCCGGCGGCAAAAACGATGCCAAAGACCAGCGCCGTCTTCCACGAAATCCTGACGCGTTCATTGTCAAAGAACATCCAGCCTGCAAAGATGACCAGTGTAAACAGCGCAACGGAAGGGGAAACCAAAATCATGCCAAGCAGCCCAATACTGAGCCATACCCATGCATTGCGATTTCGTCCAGCGTCGGAAAACCAACTTGTAAATCCCCAGAACGCCAGTGCACTGAATGTCATCATGTATGGCTCGCGCATGGCGGAGCCGCCCAGCAGAATGCTTTCGGGATACAACGCGAAGATCCATGCAGAAGCCCAGGCAACCTTTTCGCCAAATGTTTGTGCGACCGCCTTCCAAAGAAAGGGCACACCCAGCGCGGCGACCAGCGCAGAGAGCAAGACCAGCAGCAACGGGCGGTGCGCGTCCGGCGAGAGATAACGGTAGACCAGCGCGCTGAACGCTAGTAGACCGCCATACTGGTCGTAGGCAAACTTCCGGCTGAACGCGTCAAGGATCGGGCGGTCGGAATTTGCCAGGTCCCACGCCTGCGCGTCGCGGCGGTGTGCGTCGGTGAAGACGAACCCGGCGCGGTCATCCGCGTCGTCATGACCATACACAGGCAGGATCAAGTATGTGGCAACACCGCCCGCGAAACGAAAAATGAATGCCAGCCCGACGATCAAAGCGAGTGTTTTTTCAGGGGAGGCCCAGCGCGCCGCGGCAACCAATGTAGATAACCCGCCAATCAACAAAGCGGAAAATCCCATCCAGCCGATCCACCATGCCCCTTCCTGAATCGAAGCAAGCCCCGCTCCCAACAACAAGGAAATAGGGATGCTCCACAACAAATCTTTCGGGAAAAGATATTTCGCTTTCATTTCAGTCCGTTCATGATTTTTCGGGCACGTTCTTCCCAGGTATAACGTTCCACATCCCGGCGGGCTTGTGTACCCAATTTCACGCGTCGCTTCTCATCCAGCAATAGCGACTCGATGGCAGACTTCCACGCGCCCACGTTCCCCGGCTCGCAAAAGACCGCGCTGCGCTCGTGCAGTACCTCGCGGATCACAGGCAGGTCCGCGCTGACAATGGCGCGCCCCGAAGCCATGTACTCGAACATCTTCATCGGGTTGATGACTTCGGCAATATCCTGTCCGCTGCTCGCCGCAATGGAGCGACCATACGGCATCAACAACACATCCGCCGCGGCTTGATAGAGCGGGATGCGCTCGTGCTCTACAAACCCGGTCATTATTACATTTTTCACACCCACCGTCTCCAACCGCTTTTGCCAGTATGAGACCAATTCCGGCGTGCCGCCCACCCACAGGAAATTCACGCCAGGCATTTGCCGCGCCAGTTCGAAGAGCAGGTCGGCGCCGCGCCCGGGATAGATGTGACCTGTGAACCCGATGGTCAATCGATTCTTCAACATGAGCCTGCGGCGTGCCGTGGGTGGATCGGGGAAGTTTTCGTACCGTTCCAGTTCCACACCGTTTGGAGCGACGACCACCGCATCCTCTTCGAAGCCAAAGCCTGCGGACCGTTCGAGAGCTTTTTTCAACGCCCGGGTCGTGACCGTCATCCGCTTCTGCCCGCGCGCCTTCCAAAACCGACGCAGCCACCACGCGCCCATGCGTCCGCTCACGTCCGCGTGCATCTCGACAACGGCTGGATACCCCCTCCACAGCGCGACCACAGCCGATTGTGGAAGCCACGTGTAGATCAAATCGGCATCATACCTCTCGGCGGCGCGCTGGGCATGGAAGAGGAAGTCGAAGCGTTTGAGTTGCCGAATGGACGGGAGCCATTCCAGGCTTGGGACGATGCGGAGTCCGTAATGTCTGGCGAGTTCCTCGTTGGGGACTGGCTTCGCCTCCCGCGGCGCAAAGATGCGAACATCGTGTCCCGTCTGCACTAATGCCTGACAGACTTTCATCGCTTGAATGGAATTGGCGGTGAGGGAGGGAATCCGCGAATTGGTGATGACTGCAATTTTCATGAATGGGCTTCTTGATGATGAATTTCACGCGCGCCGCGCCATGCCATGACACCGACCGAGGCGATGTAATAGAACGAGAGCAACGCGCCCGCCGCGACGATTCCGTAACGCGGCACGAGCAGGAATGCCAGCGCGATTTTGATGAGTCCCACGATCAACGTCACGCGAACCGGGAAGGTGGGTAATCCCATCGAAAGCAATAATGGGCGATTCCAGAATAACGTGTAATTGAACGCCAACCCCACCAGCAGCGCCATCATGGCAGGGTAGGCGGGCAGATATTCCTCGCCGCTATAGAACAGGATGACCCAATGCCCCAACAAGACCAGACCGAGCGCCAGCGCCAGGTTGTATAGAAAGGAAAACGTTGTAATCTTGCGCAGGAACTCCTTGAGACGCGTCCAGGCTTGTTGGGCGGCAAGACGGTTGATCTCGGGAAAGCTGGCTGCAATGAGCGGGTCTGCGGGAATATGCAGAAAACTGACAATCGTATATGCCACCCGATAATAGCCCGCCGCCTCATTGGAAAGGAAGAGTCCGACCCACAGGATTTCGCTTTCCCGAAAGATTTTGATGATGGTCGCGCTGACGTTGGAACTGACCGCGAACCGCATCAATTCGCGCGTGGAGGTCAGCGTCGAGAGCGGTTCCTTCCACCAACCGCCGCCGAGCACACGCTGAAGTTGTATCTGCGCGACCAGAAACATACCCAGCCCCAGGATGGTCTTGCTCAGCAGATAGGCATACAGGACGGTGACCAAATTCCCGTTCCAGATCGAGGCGGCAACAATGATGAAGGTCGTGATGATACTTTGGATGAGATTGATCGTGCCCTGCAATTTGATCCGGTTTGTCACCTGTAAGATGCCGGTGGATGTCTCGTAATTGAAATTGGCAAGCAGACCGACCGCAAAGACCGTGAACATCCATGGGGCGGCGGGAGGACCGGAGAAATTCCGGGCCGCCCAGCCTGCTGTCAGCGCGACGATGAGGAACGCCAGCACCGAGACCAGCATCTCGGTCAAGCCTGCGGTCTTGACCAGGGCGGAGGCTTTCTTTTTCTCGCCTTTCTCCAGATATTCCCCGCCATAGCGCACCACGATTTCGCTCATGCGGAACGAGAGAATGCTGTTCACCGTCGAGGCATAGCCCATCACAATGCCGATCAAGCCGTAACCGTCCGGTCCGAGCAGGCGTGTGGCAAATATGCCCTGCACAAAGCTCAACACAACACTGAGCGTGTTACTGCTGAAAAGATGCAAACTGCTGTTGAGAACGCGCCGGAAGAGTTGGTCTTCGCGCAGGGCGGTAGAGATCTTTTGAAAGACCGACATGGAGAGAGTGTAACAGAAAAGACGGACAGGAAACGGGGATGGTTCCCTGCCTGTCATTCATATCAGGGTGTGAGGATATCTTTCGCCCACTCGCGCTCGGCGTTGTACCACTCGACCAGCCTCTCGACCCCGGCGCGCATATCGAACTGCGGCTCCCAGCCGAGCACCTTGCCCGCCTTGGTCACGTCCGCGTGGTTGGTGAACATATCCGCGGGGTTGGGCGGACCATACTGCACAATCGCCTTTTTACCGACCACCTCTTCGATCAATTGAATCAAAGCGTTGATGGTGATGACCTCATGTCCGCCCAGGTTGAACACATCGAAACCAACCGGCTTGAGGGCAAGGATCGTACCGCGCGCGATGTCGTCGATGTAGGTAAAACCGCGCGATTGCTCGCCATTTCCGTTGACACGAACCGGTCTCCCCTCACTGATCCATTGCACGAAACGCAGGTGCGCCAGGTCGGGGCGTCCGGCGGGACCGTATACCGTGAAATAACGCAGGATGCTGACATCGATCCCGTATAGATGATGATACGCGTGACACATCGCCTCCGCCCCCTTTTTGCTTGCCGCGTACGGCTGGAGCGGCTCACTGCTGGAGGCGGATTCCGGTGTCGGGTAAGGAGGATTCTCGCCGTAGATGCTGGAGGTCGAAGCGATGATGAACTTCCCGGTTCCGGTCTGCTTGCATAACTCGAGCATATTCAGGGTTCCGACCATGTTGGTCTGCACAAAGACCCACGGATCCTCTACGCTGTATCGCACGCCTGCACGCGCCGCCAAATTAATGACAGCATCGAACTTCTCACCTTTGAACTGCTCGATAATGGAACGTTCCGACACATCCAGTTTATGGAAAGTAAACCCTTTCATCCCCAGCAGCCGCCTGAGACGGTACTCTTTGATCTTCGGATCGTAGGCGCTGTTCATGTTGTCAATGCCAATGACAGTATGCCCATCCTGAAGCAGGAGTTCGGCGGTTCGCGCACCGATAAAGCCCGACGCGCCGGTAACCAGATAATGAGCCATCCTATAACCTCACCACGTTGCCGCCATCTCTCGCGTACTCCCGCGTTGCATTCCGGCTGTCGAAGATGAATTTGGCGGATTCGATGATGGCTTTGTAATCGTAGACCTTGTGATTGGTGATGATCACCACGGCGTCCGCCTCCCGCACAGACTTCATATAGTCGGCGACGCTGTCCATATGCCAGCCGTCATATTCGTGATGGATGTGTGGAATATACGGATCGTGATACTCGACCACCGCGCCCTTCTTTTGCAGGAGCCCGATCACATCCAGCGCGGGCGATTCGCGCACGTCGTCAATATCGGGTTTGTACGCCGCGCCCAGCACCAGCACTTTCGAACCTTTCAAGGCTTTGCCGCGGTCGTTCAACGCTTCCATCACGCGGCTGACCACGTAGCGCGGCATGTTGGTATTGATCTCGGATGCCAGTTCGATGAAACGCGCATTGTAATTGAACGACTTCATCTTCCACGAGAGATACAGCGGATCGATCGGGATGCAGTGACCGCCCAAACCCGGTCCCGGCGTGAATTTCATAAAGCCGAACGGCTTGGTGGCGGCGGCATCGATCACCTCCCACACATCCACGCCGAGGCGCTCGCACATGATCGCCAGTTCATTGACAAGCCCGATGTTAATCATGCGAAAGGTGTTCTCGAGCAATTTCGCCATCTCGGCGGCTTCGGCGGAGCTGACGCGATGCACGATGTCGATGGCGCCCGCATACCAGACGGTTGCCACCTCCGTGCAAGCTTCCGTGATGCCGCCCATCACCTTGGGGGTGTTCTTGGTGGTGAAATCCTGCCGTCCCGGGTCTACGCGTTCAGGGGAAAAGGCAAGGAACCAGTCCTCGCCCACTTTCAAGCCGCGCTCCACGCCCAGTTTCGGCAGGAGCAATTCACGTGTCGTACCGGGATAGGTGGTGGACTGCAATACCACAACCACTCCCTTGTGCATGTATTTCGCCAGTTCTTCCGTGGCGGAAATGACAAAAGACATGTCCGGGTCGCCAGTCTGACGGAGAGGGGTGGGCACGCAGATGCTGACAGCGTCCATTTCCCTCAGTACGGAGAAATCCGTGGTGGCGGTGAGGTTTCCAGACTTTACCAGCCTGTCGATATCCTCGGTTTTTACATCCGGGATGTAGGAAACGCCCTTGTTCAGGGAATCAACCTTTCGCGAGTCCGGATCGATACCCGTCACGCGGAATCCCGCCTCGGCAAAGACCACCGCCAGGGGCAGCCCCACATATCCCAGCCCCAAAATTGCAACGCCTGCTGTCTTATCTTTCAGTTTCTTGATCAGAAATTCTTTCGTAGACATTTTCCTTTTCAACCTTCCAACTCTTCGAACTTGAAATTTTCCAGCCCGTTCAAGGTCATCAGGATCGCATCTTCATTATTGTCCTTGTAGTATCCTTTTCTGCGACCGGTTACTTCATAGCCGAATTTTCGATACATCTCCTGCGCGGCGGTGTTACTCTCGCGCACCTCCAGGAACGAACTGACCGCCCCTTCATCACGCATATATCGCAGCGCATGAGTCAACAACTTTCGGGCAATACCCCGCCGCCGAAAATCAGGATGCGTGGCAATGGTGGCGACATGCGCCTCATCCACCAACAGCCAGTTCACGATCATCCCGACGATGCGCCCGTCCACTTCGGCGACCCAGCAGCGCGACGCCGGGTTATCCGTCAGTTCGAAGCGGAACGACCGCTCGGGCCATGGCAGGCTGAACGACATCTGATCCAGCGCAACGACGGCAGGGACATCCTCTATCGTCATCTTTCGAATCACAAGATTCATTTGATCGGCTCGGCTGTATGCAGATAAATCGGGGCAAGCGAGGCTTCATCGTCCACATCGCCCGCCTGCCAGCGTTTCCATGCCAGTTCCGCCAGCACCGCGGGACGCCTCACCGAGTGCGCGGGCGGCACAAGATGCAGGTTGCTGTTCGTTCCCAATGTTTGACGATCTTCGGACGAGAACTCCCCACATACGAGGGAGGGGGTCTTGACCTCATCCATAATCGTTTCGACAGTGACGACTTGCGCGGGACCCTGAGCCTGCCAGCCGTTTTTTGAACGTTTGTACCAGCCGAAAGCGAATCGACCGCGCCCGGCCTGAATCGCAACCGCCAGAGGAAGTTTTGATGCCGGTTGTGCGTTTGCCAAAATGTCGAGCGTGGGAATCCCAACGACAGGAATGTGCCGCGAGATTGCTAGCCCCTTGACCAGCGCCAGTCCCACGCGCAGACTGGTGAACGAACCCGGTCCCAGCGCCACACCCAGCGCATGGATGTCATCCATCGCCGCGCCGCAGCGCGCAAGCAGATCGGCAACTGCGGGAGCCAGTTCCACCGTGTGGCGTTGACTGCTCCGCCAGGCATATTCGCCGATGACCTGCGCGCCGTCATACAAAGCCAGCCCAACCTGTGCAGTGGAGGTATCCACAGCCAGTAACATCAATCCCCTCCGAGCGCGTGGCGAATCACGCCCAGCAGTTCGTCATAACGTTTGCCATGGGACTTGAATTTCATTTCCCGTTCTTCTTCATCGACGTGTTCAAATTTGACCCAAAGGGCCTCGTCGGGGACGAGTCCGTCGATGCGCTCGGGCCATTCGATGAGGAGGGGGCCCTGGGCAAGCATCATGTCGAGGTCCAATTCCTCAGCCTCGGGCGCGGAGTCGAGCCGGTAGGCATCCATATGAAAGAGTTGAGCCTGGTCTGCGCGTCGATAGACGTTGACGAGGATAAACGTCGGGCTGGAGACTGAATCGATAGAACCCCAGCCATGGGCAATACCCTGCACGAATGTCGTCTTGCCTGCGCCGAGGTCACCCTGCAGACAGATCACGTCGCCCGCCTGCAATGCTCCGCCGAGACGAACACCGATACGGCGCGTCTGTTCGGGGCTGCGGCTGAAAAAATCCATTGTGTGCGAATCCAAAATGGGCATCGTGGGGATTATATCAGGCGCGTGAATTCTACCCCAAACCCAAGTGGACTCGGGCTGGACTTTCGGTTAAGATACCCGAAATGGTAAAAGGAGAAAACAATGCAAGCCTATCTCAACGACTTCATTGATAACTTTATCAAGGGCATTCCCAACCTGTTGACTGCGCTGGTCATCTTCGTCGTCAGCATTTATCTTGCCGCGGTGGTCAGCAGAATCGTCCGGCGTGTGCTCGCCCTGCGGAAGGCGCCCGAAGGCGTGACCCACCTGCTGTCACAATTGACCCGCTGGGCAGTCATCATCGCCGGGACGATCACCGCCCTGCAACGATTCTTCGATGTGACCGCCTTCCTGGCTGGGCTGGGGATCATCGGTTTCACGGTCGGCTTTGCCTTGCAGGACGTGATGAAGAATTTCGCGGCGGGGATCATTCTCCTGATCCAGCAGCCGTTCCACATTGGCGATGCCATTGGCGTAAAGGAATACGAAGGAACGGTGATGGAGATCGACCTGCGCGCCACGGAAATGAAGACCTTCGACGGACGGATCGTCATCCTGCCCAATGCGGAGGTACTCGCCAATCCCATCGTCAACTACACCCGCGCCGACCGGCGGCGCGTCGATCTGCTCGTGGGCATTCCTTATGAGACCGATGCGGAAACGGCGCGAAAAGCCGTACTGGAAGCGATCAAGGGCGTTCCTGGTATCGTAGCGGAACCGGAGGCAATGGTCGGCTTTTCATCGTTCGGCGATTCCACCCTCCAATTGAGCGCTTTCTTCTGGATTGACATGACCAAAACAAACCCGCTGGCCGCAAAGGATGAAGCGTTGACGCGCATCAAGGCAACGCTTGAAAACAGGGGAATTCACAATTCGCTTCCCGCCCAGATCGTTTATTTGCAGACTCAGAAGTAGGCGGAGATCACAACCCCAGCATTTCCCCGATAATTTGGGCGATGGTCCGCGCGGCTTCGGGTCGTCCGGCGCGGCGGCAGTTTTCGATCACCTTTTGCCTTTCGGCGGGACGCGAGATCCAGCGGGTCAACGCACGCACCACCTCCTGCGGTGTTGGCGCCCAAACGCCCGCCCCCTCCTCCTGCACAAAGGTGACATTGCCGTCCTCCTGCCCTGGCAATTTGGAATACAAAATGATCGGCAATTCGGCGTTGAGCGCCTCGGCGATCGTGCCGGGGCCAGCCTTCGTAACAATGAAATCGGCGGCGCGCATGAAATCGGGCATGTCGCGGGTGAAGCCGTAGATCAGCGTGGGATTTTCCCATTTTTCGGCTTCGAGACTCGCTTTCAGCTTTTGATTCCGCCCGCAAACAACGACCAGGCACAGGTCGAGACCGGATGCGTCGATTTCGCGTGCGGTCTTTCCCAGCGGGCCCATTCCCTCCCCGCCTCCTACCAGCAGGACAATGGGCTTGTCCACAGGCCAGCCGAGTTTTTTCCGCTGGGTGCTTTTCCTGCCCTTTGGTTTGCAATAGCGGTCCGCCACGGGCAGTCCCACCACGCGGACTTTCTCCTCGGGCATCTTGTATTTGATGGCGCGTTGGCGCGCGGTCTCAGTTGGAACGAGGATAAGATCGGCGCGCTTGTCATACCAGAGCGCATGGGTGGTTACCATGTCGGTGACCACGTTGATAAAGGGAGGACGATGATTGCCCAGGGCTTTCAACGCAAAGGAGTTGGCAAAGGGATGGACGGTCACGATCAGGTCGGCGGGGTGGCTGCGGACGAGGGCTTTTGCCGCCTGGCGCGCGATAGGCCACATGGTGGTGGTAATGACGCGCGCCTGGGCGCGACCGTCGGTGGCGTGAAAGCTGGCGCTCCATAAGCGCGGCGCTTTGACCATGTAGGGATACCAGTCCGGCATTTTGTTGAACGGCAGGGGCGCGTAATCCTTGAAGAAATCCACCATCTCCGTGGTAACCCGGTCTTTGTACACAAGGTGAACCGCTTCGATGATGGCTTCCGCCGCGGAACGATGCCCGCCGCCGGTGTCGGAAAAGTAAAAGACAATATGAGGTTTCCTAGGGATGGTGTTGTTCATCTTCTTCATGTTTGGTGAGGGTTGCCTTGAGTCGTTTTGCCAGTTCGCGCCGCGTGAGCATGACGCGCCGCCCACAGCCTTTGCATTCCAGCCCGATGTCCGCGCCAAGACGCGTGACAATCCATTCATAGGAGCCACATGGATGCTGTTTGCGGAGGCGCAGGCGATCGTTGAGGCGGAGGTCTGGGAGCATGAGAGTTGGGAGACAGCGAATTGAAAGCAGTGTGATTATAAATTGAATTGTGATAAACTACACACGAGAAATTTGACCGAGGAGACCTGTCATGTCGAAGCACGAGACATATACTGTTGAAATTGCGGGATTAAAGCGCGACCTCCGATTGTTCGAGATCAAACCGGGGCTGAGGATCGCCATCCTCAACATCCTCGGAGATACGGAATTCGTCCAGGCTTGTGCGAAGGAACTGGCGAAAAAACTCAAGGATGTGGACTATGACGTGCTGGTGACTGCGGAGGCAAAATCCATCCCGCTGGCACATGCCCTTTCCGCGGAAACGAACAAGCCTTACGTCGTCCTGCGCAAATCGTACAAACTATACATGGGCGAGGCGTTGAAAGCCGAGACCCTATCCATCACCACCGGTCAGCCGCAGACTCTGATTCTCGACGAGAAGGATATCGAAATGATGAGGGGGAAAAAGGCTGTCATTCTGGACGATGTAATCAGCACCGGTTCCACCCTGCAAGGTATGCGGATGATCCTCGACAAGGCAGGGTCCTCTATCGCGGCGGAGGCGGCGATCTTCACCGAAGGCGACCGCGCCCAATGGATGCACATCATCGCGCTGGGACATCTCCCTCTGTTTACCGATTAACATCATAGGGACGACCCGCTGGGTCGTCCCTATGCCATCAATTTCCGCTTTTGCGCACGCGTCATCTTTTTGATGGCGCGTTCCCTTTTCAGCGCAGACCGTTTATCGGGCACTTCCTCCACATAGACCAGTTTCACGGGTCGGCGCGTTTGGGTGTATTTTGCGCCGCGCCCCCGGTTATGCCTGGCAACCCTTTTTTCGGGGTCGACAGTCCAACCGGTGTAAAAGGTCCCGTCGGCACACTCGACGATGTAACAATAACAGACGCTCACTCGCGCTTCTTCGGGGGAGACCACAGCGTACCAAAGAGACGTTCACTCATGGACGGGATGTCGATCTTTTCCTTCTTGATGCCTTCCCAATCGGCTTTATGCCGTTCTTCGAGCCAGCGAACACGCGCCTGGAAGGCATCGGTGAGAAAAGTGGTCACGCTCTCCTCGTCGCCCGCCTTAATCCTGTCGCGCAATTCCTGCAGGGAAACCATGAGGTTATCGATCACACGCGACACATTCTCACGATTGCCCAGCGCGGCAATGCCCAGCGAATCGGCGTCGTCATGATAAGCCAATCCGCCAGACACGGAAGCATACGGTCGTGCCGACAATTTGCGGGCTTCCTGCCAGCCGGGGCGATCCATGGTGGCATCGATCAACGCCGCCGACAACAATTGCGGCAAAATATGAGTCGAAGCCAGCAAGCCATCCGCCTCCATCTCATCGGACAGCATGGCTTGGGCGCCCAGCAGACTGATCAGGTCGATGGCAAGTTTCACAGCCTCCTCAGGAGTCCCGTAAGGCGCGTTTACCATGAACAAACCGTCCTTGAACAAGTCAGCGCGAGCGGATTCAACGCCGAAGTCCACACCATGCAGATAGGAAGCCCCCGCCGCAGGCGCAAGCCCAACGTAATACCGTCCCGCAGGAAGAAGCTCTTTTGCCCACGCCGCAACCACCGTCTTGGCAGGAGCCGTATCCATAACCACGGCTCCCTCGTCGAGGTCCGGCGCAATCACCTCCAGAGTTTTCCGAATCTCGTTCAACGGAAGACACAGCAGGATCAGCCGCGATCCGCCCACGGAAGCCGGGAGGTTGAACCTGGTTTCGTCCACGGCGCCGGCCTTCTGCGCGGCGCGCGCCGACTCTCCGTCCTTGTCATGTCCGATGCGCTTGATGGTCTTGTACTCAGCTAACGCCAGACCGATCGAACTTCCCACCTGCCCCAGGCCAATAATGGTAATCTGTACGCCCATGGTATCCTCACAAATTGAGATGCTGAGGGTATTATAACGCCAGTCACGCTGATCTCCCCTTAAAGTGCGAGAACCGTGGACGCCGACCACGGTTCTCTACGAAAGGAGGAGAAGAGAAATCACCTTACTGCCTCTAATTTATCACAATGGGCTCAGACATACTTGACGTGAGACCTACGATTACCCTACGATTGTTCGACAACTTACAGAGATGTAAATGCATAGCGTTGTGCAAACCTTGCCATCCCTCATCCATACCGGCGAACTGAACGGGACTCCGCTCGGAGACCTGCGCCTCGCCGCCTCAGACCTGGGCTTGGTCGCCATCGAATGGGCGGATTCCCAGCCCGCGCTGGATGCCTACCTCGCGCGCCTCAAACGTCCTATTGCGCCGGATGCGAGGAAAATCAAACCCTACGCCAAGGAACTCTCCGAATACCTACACGGGAAACGCACCGCCTTCACCATTCCCATTGACTGGACGTTCTTCACTCCGTTCCAGCGCGAGGCGTTGCAGGCGGTCTACCGCATCCCCTACGGCGAGACCCGTACCTACCTGGACATTGCCCGTGAGATTAACCGTCCACGCGCCTGCCGCGCCGTCGGTCGTGCCAACGCCATGAACCCCATGCCGCTGGTCATTCCCTGTCACCGCGTTATCGGCGCAGACGGCAAACTTCACGGCTACGGCGGCGGGCAGGGATTAAAGACCAAGGAATGGTTATTAAAGATGGAAGGCGCGGTGATCGCGTGATAATATTGACCACTGCAGACCATTGAAACAAAAGCCGTCTTTGATGAACTCTTCCACTTTCCGTCCATTTCAAAATTTCTTTTATAAATACGAATTCATCCTCCCGCTCGCGCTCTTCCTCTTGTTTCTTGCCATCACCCTGCCGGGGATTTCATGGGGCGCGCCGGACATCTGGCACCCGGATGAAATTGTTTCGCGTGTGATCAAAGCCCTGCATGGCGAATGGCGGTTCAGCGAAATCAATTTCGATTATCCGGACCTGCCTCAGTACGTAATGTTTGGACTGGGAAAGGTCGTCCTCGCGCTGGGATATTCCGACGCGGAGGTGCTGGTCGCGTCGCGCGGGCTTTCGGCTGTGCTCGCCGGTTTGACAATTCTCCTCGCCTATGGCATCACGCGCCGAATCAGCGGGAACGTCTTAACCTCGACCCTGGCAGCGACCCTCCTCCTGTGCGTCAGCGCGCTGACTCACAATGGACGTTTTGCCCACAACGACACCTACATCGCTTTCTTTGCCGCGCTCTCGGTCCTTTTTCTGGTCAATTACAGGAGTTCCAACCGAAGAGGCTGGCTCTATGCATCCTTCCTTACCGTAGGCATAGCGGCATCCTGCAAGTACAACGGGATCAGCCTTGTCCTCGCACCGGCGGCGATTTATCTGATCTCCCGGCGAGCGACTTTATCAAAGCGTCCGCTCCGCACCCTGGAAACCATCTTCATCAGCGGTGCATTGACCTTCCTCGGCTTTACCATCGGCACGCCCAAAGCCTTCTTCTGGATGTCTTACTATTTCAAACGCATGGTCCCTGCTTTGTTGCACACCGGCAACTATGCCCGCCAGCCGGATAGTGTTCGTGGAATTTTTGGACAGTATGGAAGTTTTGCAGACGGAACGGGGCAGCCTTTATTCATTCTCTTCGCGGCGGCGTTCGTATGGGCTGTCTACAAGGTGGTCCTGTCACAGCGTTCGCAACCGGATCGACGCGACCCGCAGGCAAAATTCCTGGCGATCCTTCTGTTCTCCATTCTGGCGCTTGATCTACCAATCATGATTTCTTACAACTACGTGCCGCGATTCTTTTTATCCATGTACCCGCTCTTTGCGGTGCTGGGTGCGTTGTTTGCAGTCGAGATGTTCAAGTTCAGGCAATACCAAAAACTCATCGGCGCCGCACTGGTGCTGCTCATCCTGTTCTCGTTCGCAAGAAATATCAGTGTAATGCTTTTGTTCCTCAACGATGCCCGCATCGCTGCCAGCAAATATATCGACACCCTGCCGTTTGAAACGTCCCTCGAATATACCTATTACCCGCCCTCCATTCCGCGCGGACATTTCGAGCGCGAACACAATTATCCGCTCTACTTTAAAAAAGCGCCGGATGAGGCGCTTCCCACCAGCCGGAAATACGACTTCAACGTGGGCGAGATCGGGCTGGACAAGCGTGAGACCGACTACCTCGTTGTGGACAGTTTCACATCCAGCCGGTTCGGCGACCCATTTATTTGTGAGACCATGCCCGCCGAATGCGACTTCTTCCAGCAACTGGAAACCGGGCAGTCAAATCACTACAAACTCATCGCCAAGTTTGATTACTCACTGCCTTCCTATTTGCCAAAATTGAGCATCTCATTTGTTAACCCGGGCATTCGCATCTACGAAAGGATCCCATGAATGATTTTCGCACCGGCTACATCGCCATCATCGGGCGACCCAATGTCGGCAAGTCCACGCTGGTAAATGCGTTGCTGGGTCAAAAGATCGCGGCGGTCTCGCCCAAACCGCAGACCACGCGCAAACGCCAGCTTGGGATTCTCACGACCGACAACTATCAACTTGTATTCGTCGATACGCCCGGCATTCACCATGCGCGCCACAAACTTGGGGAATTTCTCAATCAGGAGGCACAGGAATCGCTGGAAGGCGTAGACGTGATTCTCTGGCTGGTGGATGTATCCGTCAAACCGATGGAGGAGGACAAACAAATCGGAAGCCTCTTGAACAAACTTCCGCGTCGGACTCCGCTTGTGCTTGCCGCCAACAAAATGGACCTGATCCCCGCCGAGGCGTTGACCGCGCGTCTCGAAGCATATCAGGCGTCGGTTAAGAAAGAGGCGATGGTCATTTCCATTTCCGCTGTGCAAAATCAGAATCTCGATCAACTGATTGAATTGCTCGTCTCGCTGAGTCCCGCCCGCCCGCCGGAATTTGACGAGGAGCAGGTCACGGATTCGTACGAACGCGATATCGCCGCAGACCTGATCCGCGAGGCATGCCTGAATAAATTGCGCGATGAAGTGCCGCACGGTGTGGGCGTCCGCGTGGATGAGTTTTCCGAGCGCGAGAACGGTATGTTGTACATTGCCGCGACGGTCTTCGTGGAACGCGATTCGCAAAAGGGCATCCTGATCGGCGAGAGCGGCAGGATGATGAAAGCCATCGGCTCCGCGGCGCGTCAGGAAATTGAAGAGATGGGCGGACGAAAAGTGTTTCTGGAACTGCGCGTGAAGGTGTTGAAGGATTGGCGTAACGACGAGAACGCGTTGCAACGATTTGGGTATAAAATCAAAAAGAAGAAAAGATAGGTCATCGGGAGGGATGCATGGTCTTTTGGCTTTTTCCAGCGATTCTGTTTGCCGCGTTGGAGGCACTGGCTCTTACAAAAAATCTGCCGGCGTTGGAACGGGTCGCCAAACCCGCCGTCGTAATTTGCCTGTTCATCTGGCTCTATGTGAACACAGGTTTGCAGGGGTCGACATTCTGGTTCGGGGTGGGACTCCTGTTTTCACTGGCGGGGGATGTGTTGTTGATGTTCTCGCTCGATCGTATGTTCCTCTTCGGATTGGGGGCATTTCTGCTGGCGCACAGTTCCTACATCGCAGGCTTTAAAGATCAGTACCTGTCTGCTTCGGGAGGGCTGCTCCTGGTTGTATTCGTCCTGACGTTGAGCATGGTGCGCCTCATTCGCCGCATCATCAGTTCCATCCGCGCAAAAGGGCAGAACCGGCTGGTTGTCCCGGTCATCGTATATTCCACGGCGCTCACCATCATGCTGCTCGGAGCGATGACCACCATCTTCGATCCAGCATGGACGACAGGCGCGTCGTTCCTGGTCAGCGCGGGCGCGTTTCTATTCTTTGTTTCCGACATCGTCCTGGCATGGAACAAATTCGTCGCCCCCATCCGAAACGGACGCAGGCTGAACATCGCGTTATATCATCTCGGGCAGATTGGCTTGATCGCAGGGATCATCGGTCAATTTGGAAGTTAGCCGCTCAAAGGTCATTTTCGCCGCGAAGGCTGTTCCAGTTCCCTCAACCATTCCAGCGGTTTTTCCCACCTCTTGCGCGGGTGGATCGCGAAGAATTTGTCGGGGCGGTCCCATTTCGGTCCCGGCGGGCCGGATTCGTCCTTCAGAATGCTTTTCACTCCCCACAACCCCTTATATTCCACCCAGGTTTGTTGATCAGAGAGAAGTATCTGCTTCCATGCATGCGACTTCGGCCGTTTCACCTTGCGGTCGGACATGACGCGCTTGAGATAGCTCGTCGATTTTCCCACCGCTTCGTGTTTATGGTCGCCATTGCATCCGATACGGAAGCCGTCGCCTGTGGCAATCTCCATCGGTAAATTGACGACATAATGATCCTCTTCGTCGCGCAGATTGGCGAATGATTCCTCGGTCAGTACCGTGGCGGGATGGGTCGCCAGTTCACGCAAGGCAATCTGTCGTTCCTTCTGGCTCGGATTGAAGAGCAGGAACAGAAAGTGGAGCAGACCGTCGGTCCAGTACAGGAAGCGCTGGACGAATCCCTCATCGAACAGGTTCGGCGAACGGATCACCTCCGGCCTGCTGTAGTTGGCATGCGATCCCAGCGCGGCGTACACGATGGGATGGGTGGTCGCATTTCCGTGCTCATCCTTTACAAAGCGTACATTTTTCCACAATTCCATCGCGCCGGAGCCGTGCTGGGACATCAGCAATGAGTGTGGTTCGCCGTTTTTCAAGTACACTGCCACCATCTCCCAATCGCCTTCATGATGGTTGATACCGTTCGCCGCCAGCCGCCAATCATTGAACGCGTAGAAAAAATGATATTGCAGGATCATCCAATGATTCCCCTGTTCGCCCCGTTCGCGCACGACACGCCCATAATAAACGGGCTGGCGCGCCTCTTCAGTCATCTCCGCATACTGTGAAAAAGATTTGCGCGCCACCGTCTCGGTCGCGTTCGAAACCATGTCCAAGACCAGCCCTGGCGCCTGTGGGACAATATGGTCGAAGATAAATTTCATCGTCCGTACGGAAAGATAAAACAACGCAAGCAGGTAGATTGGAAACAGCACCAGATATTCCACCTGAACGCTGATGAAAGAGTGGGGCGTGAGGAAGAACCAGATGGGGGCGGCTTCAAGCGCAAGGAAGAACAACGCGGCAAACGCGGCGGGAAAGAACCGCAGGCGGATTGGCGAAGCCTGGATGAAAATGATGAATGCCGCAATCAACACCAGGATGAGCGCGATTCCGACTCCACTCCAGCCTGATGCAAACCACCCGGCTCCCAGCGCCAGCCCGGACAGGATCGCCCACCACACCCAAATATCCGAATCGATCAGCGGGTCGTTGACAAAACGCAGGTAATATTCCCCGCTTCGCAATTTCCCGATCCGTGTTGCAAGCGGCTCGCTCAGGTGCCAGAGCAATTCTGCAACACCCTGAGGCCCGCTGGGAAAGATGTTGCATTTTTCGAGATATGGCTCGACCGCCATCGGAAAAAACCGCTCGCTTTTTGCGAAGCGCAGGACAGGCTCGTATCGTTTCAGAAGTTCACTGTCATCCATTATTAAGATTATAAAACGAATGAGCGGACTTTCGTCCGCTCACGGTTTACTGAAAGTATTGCAAGGCAATTCGCAGTCGTTCTTCGGTATCGTCCGGCGCGTCCTTTGGAATGGATTGGATCGCAGCCTGCGCTTCGACCACCGAGTAGCCCAATGAGGTCAACGCGGCAAGGACTTCGCTGTCCTTGTCGGACATGGCGGCGACTTTCGCCAGCGAGTCGGCTGGTTTGAGTTTATCCTTGAGATGAAGCGCTATTTTCTGGGCAGTCTTCTTCCCCACCCCGGGGACGCGACTCAACAGTTCAGATTCATCGGCAAAGACAGCGCGCTGCACGGCATCCAGTGTCATCGTGGAAAGCACAGAGAGCGCCACCTTGGGTCCGACACCGTCCACGCCGAGCAGGATGGTAAAGAGTTCACGATCCGCCTGAGATTCGAAACCATACAGCGTCAGCGCGTCCTCCCGAACGACGAGGTGTGTGTACAACAAAATGACTTCGCCCGCCTTCATCCGTCCACGCAAGGGAGCCGGGACAAAGACACGCAGTCCCACCCCGCCGACCTCGAGGATGAGGGCGTTCTCTTCGATTTGGGAAATTTCACCGCGGAGAGTTGCTATCATGTTTATATTATATGTCACACCGGCACTTGCGTGCAGGTACAAGTGTTGCGAGTGCATGTTGCGAAGCGATCTCCAGCCGCTGGCAGAAATTACTTCGACGGAAGAGCGCCGTCTCGGAACGACGTCAGTAACGTTTGGTATTCAAATGTGTGATCGCAATGGCCAGCGCGTCGGCGGCATCGTCGGGTTTGGGGATGGAGTCGAGTTGCAGGAGCGCTCGGACCATTTCCTGAACCTGACGTTTTTCGGCAGAACCATATCCCACCACGGCATTTTTGACTTCCTTCGGGGTATATTCGAACGTCTCGATTCCCGCCTTTTGCAGCGCCAGCATGACCACACCGCGAGCCTGTCCGACCGCGATGCCCGTTGTCACATTTCGCGCAAAAAAGAGTTTTTCCACGGCGGCGGTTTCAGGCTTGTATTCGCGAATGATGTCGCCAAGCTGATCGTAGATCAGTTCCAGGCGTACGGGAGGAGAGGCGTCTTTCGGCGTGGTGATAACGCCATATTTAACGGCGACCAGGCTGCCGTCCCGCGCGAGGCGCACGAGTCCGTAGCCTGTCGTAGCGGTGCCGGGGTCAATTCCGATTGCAAGGGTCATTTTGAGTTATCACAAAGAACACAAAGGGGCACGAAGGTCTTTTTCTTTGCGTACCTTCGTGCCCTCCGTGGTAAATACAAGTTCTACGCAGCTTCGAGGGCGGCTAGAGCTTCGTCCGAAACTTTGAGATTCGAGTAGACGTTCTGCACATCGTCGAGGTCTTCGATGGTCTCCAACGCCTTGAGAACCTGGACGGTATCTTCCGGGCTCAGTTCCATTTCCTGTTTGGGAAGCATGCGCAACCCCGCTTCCTCCGGCTGGACTTTGGCTTTGTGCAGCGCGTCAGCGATGACCTTGAACGCTTCGACGGGCGCCGTGATCTCGATGGTTCCGTTGTCCTCCACCACATCATTGGCACCGGCTTCGATTCCAAGTTCGAATGCCTTGTCGAAATTCATCATACTCGACGGGAAGGAAAAATACGCGACACGCTCGAACTGCCATCCCACCGCGCCGGGTTCTGCCATATTGCCGCCCGCCTTGGTAAAGGCATGACGCAGATCGGAAACCGTGCGGTTACGGTTATCGGTGACGGCTTCCACCATCACTGCCACACCGTGCGGAGCATACCCTTCGTACATGATGGATTCGAACGCTGCGGCGTCCTTGTCCTCTCCGGCGCCGCGTTTGATGGCACGCTCGATATTTTCCTTGGGCATGTTCTCGGCGCGGGCTTTGTCCACCGCCAGCCGCAATCGAAAGTTGGTATCGGGATCGCTGCCGCCTTCGCGTGCCGCCATCACCAACTCACGCGCCAAACGCGTAAAGATCGCGCCGCGCTTGGCATCGGCTACGCCCTTTTTGCGTTTGATGGTTGACCATTTTGAATGACCTGACATGTCTTTCTCCTTCAATAAAAGCACTTTTGTGCGAAATTTTTGCAATTATTCCAAAAATTATACCATTACACAAAGAAGCCCACTCCCATCGCCTTCGGTCCCGCGTGGACGACAATGGCGGGCGGCAGGCGGTAGATCGGGATCTCGGATACGAACACTTTCGATTTCAACTCCTGAGCGAGCGCCTCCGCCTCCTTCTCCGCCTCGACCTGCAACACGCACAAATGGGCATCATCTCCGCCTTTGCATTGCTCCGTCACCACTTCCACGAGACGCGCCAGCGCCCGTTTCCTGGTCCGCTGCTGCTCAAAGGGCTCGACCTGCCCATCCTTGATTTGAAGAATCGGCTTGATCTCGAGCAATTCGGCGAGCAGTTTCTTCGCCCCGCCAATGCGACCGCCCTTGGCGAGATATTCGAGCGTATCCACAAGGAAGTAAATTCGCCCACGCGGAATCATTCCATCAAGTCTCGCCACAATCTCATCCGCAGACGCTCCCGCTTTCGCCATGTCGTCAGCCACCAGAACCATCGAACCCAAGTTGCACGAAATCGTCAGAGAGTCCACCACACGGACATCCAGCCCTGGGAATTCCGCCGCAGCCGTTTGCGCCGAACGGACCGTTCCGCTGGCTTTACTCGTCGGAGCGACAACGACCACGCTCTCACCTCTCTTCTTTGCATCTTCAAAGATCGGGTAATACAACGGCGGTTCGGGGGCGGCGGTCTTTGGCAGGGTCGGCGAGGCTTTCAGTTTCCGCAAAAAGACAGTGGTATCGAATTCCTGATCGTCATGATACGCCTCCTCCCCAAATATAACGACTTGTGGAACGACCGGAATCCCGCGTTGGTCGAGCAATTCATACGGCAATCCGCAGGTGGTATCAGCGACGATGATGGTCATAAAAGCCTCCTTGAGTAACTATTGTAACCTTCCCCCCTCTGAAAACAAACTGCCAAAAGAACTCAAATTCAAGTTACAAACTTCGGGAGTAAGTCCTGTGCATCTTATAAAAATCCACGCCAAAATTTTCCATCTCCCTCTGCATATTCGCGTTCTCGATGCCAATCTGCACCACCTCGGCGTGACGGTAACGCCCGCTTTCGCTCACAGACTCGAACATCTCGCTGTATAAAATCGCCGTGCCGCCCGAGCCGCGGTATTCGGGGAGCAAGCCTGCGCCGTTGATGTTGATCCAGTCTGTGCGGCGGAGTTCGAGGAGCAGAGTCAGCCAGCCGAACGGGAAGAGGCGCCCGCGCGTTTTTTGCAACGCGGCGGAGACATCAGGGTAGGCAAGCAGAAAGCCGACCGCCTTTTCCCCCTTCATCACCAGTTTGACCAGTTTCGGGTCCGCCAGCCAGATGAGTTGATTCGCCATCGAGTTGATCTCCTCATCCGTAAGCGGAACCGTCCCCTCCGTGCCGCCGAGGGAGTTGTTGTAGAGTTCCTTCAGATGCGGGACAAGGGCGCGCAGGTCGGCGCGGGTGTTGCAGCGCAGGATGCGAAGCCCGCGGCGTTGGGCGATACGCTCCGCCAGTTCGCGGATGCGCGGCGGAAATTGGATGTCGGTTCCCAGATACCCCGAAACAGATTCGCCCTCTTTGACAAATCCCTGTGCCTCGACCAAATCCACGTAATAGGCGGGGTTGTACGGCAAACCAAAGGCGGGACGGTGTTCGAAACCTTTGACCAGCAATCCGAATCCATCCAACGGAGTGAACCCTTTGGGACCGACAATGTGGTCGAGCCCGCGCGAGCGCGCCCAGTCGAAGGCGGCTTTGAAAAGCGCGCTCGCGGCTTCGAGGTTATTCTCACACTCGAAAAGGTAGAAGAAGGCCGTCTTTGTTTTGTTGAATTCGTTGTAGCGGCGATTGTCAAGGACGGCGAGCCTGCCGATGGGACGGGTTCCCTCGTAAGCGAGGAAGAACGAGGCGTGGGAATGCCGATAGAACGGGAACCGCTTCGGGTCCAGCCGGAGGCGTTCGTCCATTTGCAGAGGCGGTACCCATTGCGGAATGTTCCTGTAGATGGAAAAAGGCAGACGCAGGAAGTCATCCACCTGGTTTTTGTTGTGGAGATCGAGTTGGAGGATGTTCATGGAAACAAAATGTTGCGAAGGGCTCGACCCTTCGCAACGTTGATGTCACATCGATTTCGCGCGTTCCGCCATTTGTGTGCGGAGATTGTGCGTATCGTGGTCGATGGTAAACAAAGCGCCAAGGTAAAAGATAAAGCATAGTCCCCAGGCCACGCTGCAAATTAGAATAATGGCAGATTGCAAATTCAAGGCGTCGGCGATGATACCGGTGATAATGGGGGCAAACGCCGCGCCTCCGTTCTCGACGAAATACTCCACCGCCTGCGCCGTGGAACGGACTTCGGGCACGGTCACATCATACACCGTGGCGATGACGTTGGCAGAGGAAAGCGGCATGAAGACCGCCGTGAGGCACATGAAGATGAAAAATTGATTCTTCGCTTCGACAGGCGTAGTGATGGCAAGGTAGAGGAAGATCGCGCCCAACAGAACCCCTGCGCTGGACACGATAATACGTCCTTTGTTGGTGCGCTTGAAGAAGGCGTCGCCGAGCGCCCCGCCCAGAAAGTAGCCGCCTGCCAGGATCAATATGACGGGAGCCATCGTGAAGAGAATGCTGTTCGCATCGTAGCCGCGTTCCTTTTCGAGATAACCGAAGAAGAAATAGGTGATGACGTTCCACGGAAAGACCCCGGCGAACCCTTGCAGGAAGACAAACCACATGGTCTTCTTTTTGAAAATCTCTTTGGCTTCATGCCACGAGAATTTGAAGGTCTGCATTTCGGGCATGTTCTCGAACTCGGGTTCGGCTTTGCCGCGCGGCATTTCCTTCACGCCGAAATAAATGAAGAGCGTCAGCACGATACCCAGGGCGCCGGTGATATAAAACACCGAGCGCCAGCCGCCGATCATCGGTGCGACGATCAGGGCAAGGATCATGCCGATCAAATAACCGAGCGGCTGGGCAAGCTGCAAGATGCCGTACACTTTGCCGCGCAAGTTGGGGCCGAAATAATCCGCCACGAGGGTGAACAAGCCGGGGTAGGACGAATCGTCGATGCCGGTGGAGGCGCGCGTCACGAGAAAGCCGCCATATGTTTTCATGATGGCATTAAGCCATGTCGTCGCGCCCCAGATGAATGAAGCCAATGAAAGAAGTTTGGCGCGTGCATACCGGTCGTACAAATATCCCCAGATCGGGTAGAGAATGGTCGCGACGATGAGCGCGCCTGAATTAATCAACCCCCATTGCTGATTGTTTATTCCAAATGTTTCGCTGATGGGCACCTGCAACGAACCGATCATCAATTTATCGGTCTGATGCAGGAGCATAAAGAAAAAGAACACTCCTACAACGAACCAGCGGTACCGCGAACGTTCTTCGGACATAAGACCTCGCTACAAAGAAAGGATTTGCCCAAGTATCAGGGTTTGACGGGTGAATGTCAAGTAACAGGTGTCAGGTATCAAGAGTTTCGTCGGAGATGATCTCCTGCGCCAGTTTTTGCAGTTCGTCCTTGTCGTTCACTTTTGCCGCATCGAAATATTGTCCCAGCAAATCGAGCGGGCTCATGCTGCTGACCACTTGCCCCTCCGGGATACGCACCCGCGCCTCGATCTGCGGACGCTTGACCAGATGAAACTCAAACGCCTTCTCGGCATATTTTCGCAGCGCGCTTTCGTCGATCAGCGTATCCATCTCTCTGGGATATTCCACCACGAGCTTGACGATGGCATCGGACATATCTTTTGGCAATTTGGATTTCAGGAACTCGGTCACATTCTCGCCGGACCCTTCGACACGGCTCAGGGCAGGCTCCAGAACTGCCCGCCGTTCAATGAACGGACGCGTCCCCTCGATCTTTCTCCAGTCAACCTTCGTCGAGCCGCGCGTCACATCGGCGATGATGAAGAACTTGTCGTCCTTCGCCTCACCGAAATCGACGCGCTCGATGGAACCGGGATAAATCACAGGTGGATGCTGCCCTTCATTCACATCCTGCGGCTTGTGGATGTGTCCCATCGCAACGTAATCCAGCCGTGGATCTTTGACCAGACCCGTTGGCAGGACGAGGTCGCTTCCCAGCATGACCATCCTCTCCGCGCCGAACATCGCGCCTTCCACAGAAGCATGGGCAGTGAGGATCAATGGCAAATCCTTGTCGGCTTCACCAATCCACTCCTCCACAAGAGTGGAGATTCGAGATTCAATATTCGAAAAAACCTCACTGGTTTCCGTTCCGCTCATTTCGAGATTCGCCATCAGCCCCGAACGCGTGATCCACGGCATGGCAATGACCTGTACGGGCACATCCCACAAATCCTGCGGGGTCAAGAATTCCGGTTTCTGCAGCACTTTGACAAAGGGGACCTGCAAGGTATCGAATTCCTGAATCGCGTGGGCGCGTCCTGCCGCAGGAGAGAGGTCGTGGTTGCCAACCAGCAACAACGTCGGGATTTTCGCCTGGGACAATCGAATGATGCGCTTGCCCCACTCGCGCTGGAACGTCGGCGCGGGCGAACGGTCCTTATAGGCGTCGCCTGCGAAGATGACCATGTCCACTTTTTCGGAGATCGCCGCGTCGACGATGGTATCCAGCGACTTGAGAAAGTCGAGGACACGCAGAGGCAATCCCGTTTCGGGGTCATGGCGTCCGTAGTTTGCCATGTCAATGTGTGCGTCGGCGAAATGGAGGAGTTTCATATTTGAAGGCCGGAAGGTTTCAGGTTTGAAGACACAGATATTTTAACCTGCAAACCTGATAACAAATCAAGGTTGAATTCCGAGGTCCTGCAATGCCTGAATGGCGGGCGCCCACTTGGGATGGATTTTGAGCGCGGCGCGGTAATCCTTCACTGCCAGGTCAGTCTTGCCTGCCATGTAGTAGGCTTGTCCGCGCCAATAGAGGGATTCTTCCAGCACCGGCTCAGCAATGGTTTCGTTCAGGGTTGTGTCGGCAAGATTAATGACATCCGAGAAACGATTGGTATAGTAATACGCTTTGTAGGGTCCCGTCTGATACCACATCATGCGATACGGACGGACCGCATTGTTTTCATCCAGGTCAGCATAGAGGGAAAAGGCAAAATCGTACGCGATGGCGGCGTCGGCATATTCGAATAAAGCCACATGACTCGTCCCAACATTGAACCAGGCAAAGAAACGGTCGATGCCACTCAGGGATTGCGACTCAGTCCGGGCAATATCCAGCGCGTGACGGTTGGCGGTCTGTTCGTCTGCCAGCGGGCCAAGCAGTGTCAACACCTCATTCTGTTTCTCAACCGGGTAGACGACCACAAACACATAGTTGAAAGCGCGCCAGCCTTCGATGAATTTTTCATATTCGATCTTGCGGTTCAGCCCAGGGGGGGCGCCGGCGGGCTGGTAGGTATCCTGATAGATGATCATTCGGTTGGTGTCATCATACCCAGTGACAAAGCCATAATGCCCCATCCAGCCGAATTTGCCGTTGACATCCAGTTCGTAAATGCCTTTTTCGACCACAACCGGGAATCCAGCCGAGACCAGACGTTTGAGCATTTCAATGTCACCGCCGTTACGGACAATGGATGTCATGCCAGGAACGGTATCGGTGATGTAATCTTGAAGTTCATAGGGCATCACGTTCTTGTCCTTATCACTGGGCTTGACCGCCTTGCCGATGACATCGCGGTTGCCGTCCCAACCCCAATAGGTGAGCGCCATCGAGAAATTGGCGGGACCGCAATAGTTGAGCCGTCCATGCTGGTGCTCGTATTTGATTCCGTCCAACATAACGGTGGCAGGCAGAGGCGTGGATGTAATCGTCGGTATGGAGGGGGGACCCGGTTCGGGCGTGGTGGTCTGTGCAGGGGCTGAGGGAGTCTGGATGGCGGCGTACATCGTCCCGGCGACGACGGTCTGGATCGTCGATTGCTGGGTCGGTAAAAAGACCGCTTCATCGGGCGGTTTGATGAGATAACGGATCTGTGTGCGCAGGGATTCAAGCCGCCAGGCGAGGCGGTCGTGAACGGGAGGGATGTAGTATATACTGATGAGGAAAACGAGAGAAATGGGGATTAGCCAAATACGATTAAACCGTTTTTGCATGGAAAGGATTATAAAACAAAAAGACCCGGGGAATTTTGGCATTCCTCAGGGTCTAATCTGGCTATCATTTCATTTCTTTCACATGAATTCGTATGCACCGGAAGGGCGGTTCTTATCCGCTCCACACGCGCGAACCGAGCGCCGAGCGGATGAATTCCACCGCATGGATGGCGGTCTGGTTTTGCGCGTCGAGGATTGGGTTGACTTCGACCATATCCATGCCGATGAGTTTTCCCGTTTCCGCGACGACTTCGCAGGCAAGATGCGCCTCGCGGAATGATAATCCGCCGGGAACGGGCGTTCCCACACCCGGCGCGTGGCGCGGATCGAGCGCGTCCATGTCGAAGGAAAGGTAGACGCCGTCCACGTCGCGGGTTACGCGCTCGATGGCTTTTTCCAGCGCGGCGACCATGCCGATGCGGTCAATCTGTTCCATGCTCTGCACCATCACTCCGGCTTCGCGCAGATTGCGCTTTTCGCCGGGGTCGAGGTCGCGCGCTCCGATGACGGCGACCCGCCTCGGGTCTACAACAGGAGGCGTTTCCTCCCACAACGAAACTAGGCGCGGGTCGCCGAATCCACATAACGCTGCGAGCGGCATCCCGTGGATGTTCCCGGAGGGGGTTGTCTCGGCGGTGTTGAAATCGGCGTGCGCGTCCACCCAGATGACGCCAATCTTCTTGTGCTTCGCCGCACCGCGGATCGAACCGACTGACAAGCTGTGGTCACCGCCCAGCACCAACGGAAAGCGTCCGCCCTGGATGGATGTCGCCACCGCGCCTGCAACGCGACGCCCCATCGGGATGATGCAATCGATATATTTGAGCCGCGGGTCGGTGATACTACACGTTTCCTGGATGGGCACTTCGATGTTGCCTTTGTCTTCGAGCGTATATCCCAGGTCCCGAAGCCGTTGGTGAAGATGCGCGTATCGTATGGCGCTGGGACCCATATCCACGCCGCGGCGATCCGCGCCAAGGTCGATGGGCACACCGATGATATCAATCTGCATACATTACTCCTGAAAAATCATTCCTTCTCGCCGCTCACCTTCATCCACGCCTTTTTCATGTTGAGCGCATCCTCCTCCATGATCGGGCTCTCGCACAGGATTCGTCCACCGCAGCCGAACTCCTTCAACACCTGGAACAGGTAATTGATCTTCAAATCGGACTCTCCCAATGCCAGGTGATTCTTCTCGCCTTTGGGGCCGTACTCGATGCCTGAGAGGTGGATGTGGAGATGCTTCAACGCCTCCTTCCCCAACGCGGCTTGATATGCTTCGAGCAGCGACGTCCACTCCTTGACCGAGTTCATCGTTCCATCGCCGGGACGCGCGTGCAGATGTGCGAAATCGAGGCATGGCTGCACGTTTCTGATGGCTTTGCTCATCGCCAGCGTATCCTCCAGCGACCCCAACATCGCGGATTTGCCCATCGTCTCCGGTCGCAAAATGACCGGGTTCTTCGCCTTGCGCAATTCATCCGCAATATCCTTCAGGCGCGGGATGGCAACCTTTAACACCTCAGCGGGGGGCTGTTCGAAATAAGAACCAGGGTGGAAGATGATGTCCGTGGCGCCTGCGAGGTTACCGTAATGCGCCGCATCCTTGAGGCGTTTACGGGACTTGGGCCATTCCTCCTCGGTCGCGTTCAGATTGAAGAAATACGGTGCATGGACGCTCAACGAGACTCCCTGTTTCGTTGCCGCCTGTTTGATTGCCGCGCAGGTCGCCTCGGTCACGCGTACCGATTGCACCCAGCCCAACTCGAACGCCGTCAACCCAATGGATTTACTGAACTCGATCGCCCCGACCGAACCGCCCGGCTTCTTGGGCGTGCCGATGGGCGAACCGACTGTGCCAAATGAAAATGATAAAGCCATAATATCTCCGATACCATTCAAGGTATTTGCAGATTGATTTGTTTTTCACGGGCATATTCAACGATTTCATTTATAACGTCTACGGATGGCAAGTTTAGGTATAACATTTGACCGGTATCCTCATCAAAAACGAATCGTTGCCCAAAAAGGGGCTCACCAACAGGCAATTGGGCAATGGACATTTTGACACCTTGCAAGTCAAGCGGCTTTGCTTGTATCTCTTTCAAAGTTTTGTTGCGATTCGTACCCACCAGAATGGCGTAATGCCAATTGCCATCCTGACCATGCCATGAATACAATTCCATGCCCTTGAAAGCTGTATGCTCGGTACGCGTTATCTGCGGCGACAGCCCGAACCAATCATCAATCTTTTGCCACAACGGCGGCCCTAGAATCAGCAGCCCGATCAACACTGCCGACAACGCCGCAACCAATACCGCCGCCGCGCCCACATCCTTGCCCACCTTTGCCAGCGGGTGATGCACCGGGCTTGCCAGGTCCACGACCGCTTCGATGGAGGTATTGATGAATTCGGCGGTGAACACCATGGCAATTGCCAGCACAAGCACCGCCCAATCACGCGGAGGGAGTCCCAACCACAACCCCAAAACTATCACGATGGACGCGACCACGGAGTGGACCCACGCGTTGTGCTGGGTCTTGAGCACATATCCCCAGCCGCGAAAGGCATGTCCGAATGCGGCAATGCGGGAAGAAAAGAATTCTTTGATGGTCATAATTTTTCTTGCATATGTCGCTCCGAGCGCAGCGGAGAGTCTCCCCTCCACCATAAAAAGAGACCCTTCAGTCGCAGCAAACGCTTTCTCAGAGTGACATGCTTTCCTCAATCCTCACGAACTTGAATATCGCCCAGTCCGAGCGATTCCAGAATCTCCGCCTGCGCCTGCCACATCTTTGCCTTTTCCTCCGGCTCGGCGTGATCGTGTCCCAGCAAATGCAACACGCCGTGGACGACCAGAAGTTGCAATTCCGATTCCACAGGGTGACCGGCTTTTGCCGCGCCTTTGACGGCATACGGCACCGAGATGATGATGTCGCCGATATAACGCGCTCCGGTATCCGGGTCGGTTTCGGAAGCGGGAAATGAGAGCACATCCGTTGGCGCGTCGATACCCAGAAAGTCCCGGTTTAACTCCCGGAGTCTTTCATCATCCTCCAGCACAATGGATAAATCCACATCACCCGGCGATTCTCTTTGATGGGTCAACGCCGCGTGTGCGGCGCGCTCGAACAATGAGGCAGGATAGTCGTATCCGGATTCGATATTGATCATTCTTTTTGCGGCGCGGTGACGATATTTTCCGTCGCCGCGCCTTCCTTGGGGTAGGTGATGCGCGGGTGATGTGTGCCGCGCAGGATGGTGACAAACGCTTCGGTAATAATGCTGAGGTCGCGCAAGGTCAGTTGTGTGTTGTCGAGCTGACCCTGTTTCTGAGCAATCTCGATGGTGGAGAGCACGAGTTTTCGAAGCGCCTCTTCGGTCTGCGGACGTTCGGCGCGGGCACGTGCCTCGGAACCGTCCGCCAGCATGAGCAGGGCGGTCTCGCGCGAACGCGGGCGTGGACCCGGATAGCGAAACTTTTCGATATCCACCTTAGTCGGGTCGCCGTTCGCCATTTCGAGCGCCTGATTGTACTGATAACGTGTGATCATCGTGCCGTGATGTTCGAGAATGAAATCGTCGATGCGGCGCGGCAACTTGTGTTTGCGCGCCAGCACCACCCCGTCCGGGACGTGCGCGATGATGGCAGCGGCGGCATCCGCCGGATCGATGTCCTCGTGCGTATTCATCTGTCCCTGCGGCTGGTTCTCGATAAAGAACATCGGGTTCAGTGATTTGCCCACATCGTGGAACAATGCCCCGACGCGCGTGAGTAACGCGTCCGCGCCGATCAGTTCGGCGGCTTGTTCGGCAAGGTTCGCCACCTGCAGACTATGCTGGTATGTCCCCGGCGCGTGCCGCAGGAAAAATTGCAGTAACGGGAAATCGGGGCGTGAAATCTCGATCAATTGCAACGCAGTCGTCAATCCCAGGCTTTGCGCCAGGAAATATTGCAACAACAACGCGATGCTCGAGGATGCCAGCCCGCTGAAGACGGCCGCGCCTGTGAGCTGGAGCAGGGCAACGCCGTCCGTCTGCGTGAAAGGCAGGCGGAACGCGATCAGCATGGCAATGCCCGCCCCCGCAATCGCCATGCCGGAGCGGAAGAACGTCCACACACGGCGCGCGGAGCCCAGTACCAGCACCCCGGTCAGAGAGGAGGCGAGAAAATATGGAGTAAGGTCGAGCGCGTTCGGCATGGCATATGGAACGAGCAGGGAAATCACCAGCGAGAACACGATCCCCGCCTCCACGCCGAACAGGGTGGCGATCAAAAGCCCAACAGCGGGCAGGGGAAACGCGTATGGCAGGACGGTCCGGTTTGGGATGGTGAGGCGCGCGCCAACGATGAAAACAATGAAAACGAGCGCAATCACAACGAGACTGCGCGCTTCGAACAGGAACTGCAGCCGCCGCCGTGAAAAATACAGGACCACATACCCGGCCATCATGACCACCAGCGCGCCCGCGCCGGCGTAGTCCTGCCAGGGATCGGCCTCTTCGATCAACCCAAATTTCTGCAACGCTTCGATCTGTGCGGCGGTCAAAACCTGCCCGCGCAGGACGATGATCTCGCCCGCCTTATATCCCTCCGTGACCGGCTCCACCGCCTCCCGCGCGGACCGTCTGGCGGCTTCTGTTAATTCCTCGCTATACACGCTGTTGGCGGTGACGTATGCCGTCACTAATTCCGAGACAATGGCGGCCTGTTCCTCGTTCAACGACAGGCTGACGAACGACGGAACCAGCCGCCGGGCGGATTCGACATCCTGGTCACGGATCGTGCGTCGCATCACCTGCTCGAGCACACTCAGCGATTCCTGCTGGATGATGTCCCAGCGTGCAGGGGTCAGGGCGATAATTTTTTCGATGGTCTCCGATTTCAGGGTGATATCGTTCAACGCGGCGAGGTCGGAAATCTTTTGCTCGGGTGTGGAATTTTCGTCATCACGGACGAGGGCGATGTATTGCAGGGAGGCGCGCAAACGCTCGATTTGACGGCGGGCAATCGAAGGGTCGGGGGAACCGTAAACCGGCGCGACGGCATTCTCAGCCATACGCTGAGCCTCCTCCGTCCGCACAGTGCTGTCGTACTCAAGGTCGTACGGAGCCTGGTACTCGTTCGGGGAAACCTCCCCCACCCGCAGGGAGACCACTGTCGGGTTTAACAGGAACGGCAGAACCAAAGCCCCATAGGAAATGATACTCACGAGGACAAGCAGGATAATCTGAAGCGTGCGGATGCGCGCTGGCGTGGGTCGGTGCCGCGCAGGTACGATCCCCATATTAGTTCGACAGAATTAGCCGCGGATACAAAGAGGGATGACGAAGAATCTTTGAAATCTCCACAGGCTCAATGTTTTCCACGGTACATGCGGTTTCACACATGAAACTACTTCGGCTGGAGCAGTTCCCGCACGGTCGCGCTGACCATGTCATTCGGGGCACGGCCGGCAACCTTTGCCATGACGATCTTCATTACCTTGCCCATGTCGCCCGGACCCGCCGCCCCGGTCTCGGCGATGGCAGTTTGTACAAGGGCACGCAGTTCATCGGCAGGAATGGCTTTGGGCAGGAAGGCTTCGAGTACCCTGATCTCGGATTCGTTGGCTTCGATCAGGTCAGCGCGGTTGGCTTTTTTCGCCTCCTCCAGGGCTTCGCGGCGGTTCTTGACCTCCTTTTGGAGGAGGTTCGTAACCGCCAGATCGTCAAGTTCGACGCGTTTATCCACCTCCGCCTGCTTGATGGAGGCAAGCGCCATGCGCACCGTTCGTTTGCGGACCTCATCTCCGCTTTTCATGGCTTCTTTCATGGATTCGTTCAGTTGAGTTTTGATGTTCATGACGAGGATTATACTAGAGTTGAGAGAGGGAAAATATCAGGTTTTCGTTCAGGTCAACACTCGTACCTCGTCACCCTGTTTCTGCCCAGTCCCTTGGATCTGTACAGGGCTTTATCGGCGGCTTGCAGGATGGATTCTCCCGTCATCCCGTGTTGTGGAAAAGTCGCCACGCCCGCCGAAAAAGTGACCGAGAATTTCATCCCTTCATATTCCACCGCATATTCTGAAAAGGATTGCCGCCACATCTCGGCGCGTTCGTATCCAATCTCAAGCGAAGCGCCGGGCATGAGGATGACAAACTCCTCCCCGCCATACCGGCAGACCACATCGCCCTTTCGCGTGCGTTCCACAAGGAAATTTGCCATGGATTGCAGGACCACGTCGCCGCACTTGTGTCCATACGTATCATTGAAGACCTTGAAATTATCCACGTCAAGGATCACCACAGAGACAGGCGTATGTTCCCGCTCGGCGCGGGCGACCTCCTTGTCCAGAAATTCCGCCAGGTAACGGCGGTTATACACGTTCGTCAGTGGGTCGCGGATCGCCAGTTCCAATAGTTGCGCCCGCAGGATCTCGTTCTCCTGCAGTTTTTCCTTGAGGTCATTTTCCAATCGTTTATGTTCGGTGATATCATGTGCGACGATGATGCGTCCCTCCAGTTTGTTGAACTGATTGTACAGGGCGGAGACGACCAGTTCGAGCATGCGCGGCGGATCGCCGGGGATTTGGATTTCCTCATGGGTCTCGTTCGAGATCAGGAAGCGGTTGATCAACTGAGGCCATTTGCGGAACACATCCAGCGGGTCTTTTCCGACGATATCCTCCAGGTTCCTGCCCAGCATTCGCTGGGCGGTGGAATTTGCATCCAGTACCCGGTCGTGCGCGTCGACCACGAATACCATCTCAGGGATATACTCCAGCACCTTGTGCCGCGCAATGGGAACGAGGTCGAATAGATGCAGACCAAAGACCCCTCCACTGATCAGGAAGGCAGAAACCGTGAACGAGATCGGCGTCAGGTCGACCGAGGCGGAGAAAGAATGAATGAACACCGGCGCGAATTGGTAAAAGATGTTAACCAGCAACGGAATCAGGACCGCCCCGATCAGGAGGAATAACTGTCTGCGATAAATGCTCCGGTATTGAATGAAACGCCAGATCAACAACCCCATCCCAACGAGATTTAATGTATACGCCTGAATCAGCCCGACCAGATACCAGGGACCGCGCTCGATGACCAGAGGTCCGCCGCTTTCGGAAACCGGGCGGACGGAGGAATAATAAAAATGAAACCAGTCATTGGAAAACAGGAAAACCAGCGCCACGGTTGGAATGACGAACAGGAGCGCCCCAGTAAACACATTCAGCCATTTGTCAAGTTGTGTATATCGAACCGTGAAAAGAAGCCAGAATACCGGAACGGTCAGAATGCCGATATTCTCTATTTTCAGCCAGAAATATTTCACTTCAATATTCCCCGAGATCGTGATCATGGCATAACTGAACGCCCAGACCGCCAATCCAACCAGCATCCAGATCATGGGAGTACGTCCCTGCGCCGGTTGTCTGCGACTCAACAGGACCGCAATCGCAAAAGCAATGATTGCATTCAAAATCAGAATGACCGAAAAAACGATCCACTGTGTACTCAAGGAACAACCGCCTGTTCTTTACAAAAAATCGACGGGTTCCCCCGTCGGTCGAATTGTACTATGCAGGTGATGAAACCTGCCGCAAAAACGAACATGGGCGAGGTTCCTCCCGCCCATGCAAAATGATTTATGCCGTCCGGTAATATCCCACATCCACCGAATAGACCTGTCCGCGCTTGATGACCTGCTTGACAAGGTTCGTCCCATAGCGGTAGCCGAGATGGCGGTAATCCGGCACGGAGAGGATGAGCATATCCGCCTGTTTGCCGACTTCGATGGAACCAATGGTATCGGCGCGGCGGATGGCATGCGCGGAATTGATCGTCGCGGCAGCGATGGCCTCGGCAGGAGTCAACTTCATCGTGCGGCATGCCAGGGCAATGACGAACTGCATCGATTCGTTCCAGGTGGTGCCTGGGTTGCAATCGGTAGCGAGGGCGAAAATACCATCCGCATCGATGATCTTGCGAGCAGGCGTATAGTGATATTCAGCAAGTCCGAAGGGCGTGCAGGGCAATGAAACTGCGACGGTATTCGATTTGCCCAACGCGGCGATGTCGGCATCGGATGTCTTCACCAGATGATCGGCGGATGCCGCGCCCAACTCGGCGGCAAGCGCCGCGCCGCCGAGATTATCGAACTCGTCAGCGTGGATCTTGAGCGGGAATCCCAGCGACCCAGCCCGGGTTAGAATCTGACGCGACTGTTCCAGGTTAAAGGCTTTGTTCTCGCAGAAGACATCCACAAACGGCAGGGGGCGGCGCGGTGCGTGCGTTTCCCACCACTCTTTGAGCATTGGCAGCATCGTCTCACACACGAGGTCGGTATAACCCTGCGGATCGTCTTTGAATTCGGGCGCAATGGCATGTGCGCCAAGGAACGTGGGAATGATCTCAATCGGCGTTTCGTCGTCAACGGTGAGCAGGGCTTTGAGCAGGCGCAATTCAGTTGCGGTCTGCAAACCGTACCCTGTTTTGGCTTCGACGGTGGTGGTGCCGTGTGCAAACATGCGCAGGAGGCGCGGACGGGTCTGCGCGATAAGCGATTCGATGGAGGCGGTTCGCGTCGCGCGGACCGTGGAGAGGATCCCGCCGCCCTCGGCCAGAATCTCAAGATAAGGCTTGCCCGCCATTTTCATTTCGAACTCATTTGCCCTATCTCCCGCCCAAATGACGTGCGTGTGCGGGTCAACGAACCCCGGCATGACCACACATCGGTTGGCGTCGAGGGTGGGTTCGTTGGGATAGGAAGCGCGTAACTCGGTGGATGTGCCGACCGCGACGATCTTTTCATCGCGAACCACGACCGCGCCGTCTTCGATGATACCGAGCGTACCCAGGGCATGACCGCGCTGTGGTCCGCCCGCGAGGGTGAGGAGTTGGGAGGAGGAGTGGATGAGCATGGGAGGTTCCGGTTTTCAGTGATAAGTGATCAGCAAGAAGTAAGGCAATTTAACCACAGATACAACTTAAAAGGCACAACGTAACCTTGACAAATATTTCGTTTCAACTTGCAGTCATATTTGCGCTACGACCATCCTCCTCAGTGACGAGACCGACTCCGATCTGACCATCCTCTTTGACCTGCAGGTGGTGGAGAGCCTGGCATTGTCATGCCGAGCAAAGCATTTCCGCCCATGAAAACCGACTCCCCGGCTACTCAGGGTGGCATAATATGCGGCTGCTTTTGGGAATTTGCCCGTTGGGATATTGATTTCAACTTGTTTTTGCCGGGAGCATCAGCCGTTCATCCGCTTATAAACGGGAGCCATTTGCTTATAAATCTGCGCGAAAATCCCGAAGCGCTCATTATACAATTTGCTGTTCGCAGACTGAGGTTGATACACCCGCCTGATCTCCACCAATTTGGGTACATCATCAAAATTGATTCTTTTCATTCCGACCGCCGCGATCCATGCCGCGCCGCGTGCGTTGGCATAGACGGGGTCGGCAACCTGCCGGACTTCCACATTCAATACATCGGCAAAAATTTGACACCACACATCGGATTGTGCCCCGCCGCCGACGATGTTGATCCTTTTCACGTTTTGCCCCAGGAATCTTTCGACCGGTTTCATCAACCAGCGTGTGTTAAACGCGACCCCTTCCAAAAAGGCGCGGATGATGTCCTCGCGTGTGTTATGCAAGGATAAGTTATACAGGCCAGCACGGACAGTCTTATCGTCCACGGGCGCGCGCTCACCCCAAATCCACGGAGTATAAATCACACCGTTTGCCCCGGCAGGGACGCGCTCTGCGATCTGGTCGAGCACCTTGAAAATATCCGGGACGGCGGCTTCCTGCAACAATTCATCCTTGTGATACAGGATGTTGTCACGCAAGTAGGTCAGGTTTCCACCGGCTGTGGCTTGCAACGCAGTCAGCAGATAACGTCCCGGCACGGCGCAAGGAACCGAAGCCAGCGAAGCCAGTACATCCGTTTTCTTGAAAGGCACATGCGCCGCCATCCACGAAGACGTTCCGATGTATACATGCGGGGCATAGTCATCCACCGCGCCAGAGCCAATCGCCGCCGCCGTGTTATCAATCGAGCCTGCCACCACGCGAACATCCTTCGATAAGCCCAACGCGTCCGCCACCTCCGCTTTGAGTGTGCCAATCACTTCGGAGCATTTCACAATCTCAGGCAGTTTGGAGGCGTCGAGTCCCAGCGTGGCAATCAACCCATCGTGATAATGAATCGCATCCGGGTTGCGATTGTCCGTCACCCACGAAGTCAGGATCGAGTCAAAGGTGGCGACAAAACGTCCTGTAAGGCGCAGATTGAGATAATCCAGCACGTTCAAAAATTTATACGTTTGGGCATAAAGTTCGGGGCGCGTATCCCGAATAAAAAGCATATGACCGGCAGGGTCTTTGCCAGTCATGGACGGCATTCCGCCGGTCAGGCGCACAAAGCGCAGCACTTTATCAACAGACGCGCCGTCAATGTTGAACAACCCTCCGAGTTGTTTCTTGAGATGAGGTGCGCCGCGCATATCCATCCACAGGATGCAATTGCCGAGCGCCTTGCCATCTGGATCAACAGGAACTGTTCCTTCGCCCTGCGTGGAACAACAGATCGCTTCAACGCTTCGACCCGCATCCGGTTCGCGTTTCAGAAGCCTCCCCGCCGCTGACAGAAACGCCACCCACCATTCATCGGGCGACTGTTCCGCACCGCCGTCAGGCGTGATCAACAATTGGACCGGTTCCATCTCCCATCCCACAACCTTCCCGCTGACGGTGATCAACGCTGTTTTCATGCCGGAGGTGCCAAGGTCAACCGCAAGGATGAGAGGTTCTGTCATTTAAGAGCCTCTTTTCGTTTAGACATGCTGCGGGTCTTTCATCTGGGTGACTAAACCTGCACTAACAATCAAAAGCGCCAATGCTAGGATGAGCGAAGGAGTGAAGGACCCATCGCTGGACTTCATCGCTTCCATGATGTAGACGAAAACGACTGCACCTTGGCCGAAGAGTTGAATCAAGCCGTTGGAAGTTCCCTCCGGTGTGGGGCGCGTGATCTCCGCCGCATACTGCATCCCGATGGGCATGGCGCTGACGAGGAAGAATCCCAACAGGACCGCAGAGCCGAACAACACTATGCTGGAACGGGCAAATGTCAGACCCAGCAAACCGGGAACGGCACCCACGAACGCGAGCATCAGAAAACGCTGACGCTTCTGTTGTTTATCCGAAAGCGACGGCAGGACAATGGCTCCAATCAACCCACCGACGATCATCAACGCTCCGAGTGTTCCTGCATCGTTCGGCGTAAATCCGCGCGGACGAATGATGGCTTCGACCCAGGTCGTCACCCCGTTGAAAATTCCCAGTCCGATGAATGATGCGATCAGGTAGAACCAAAACGGTTTGATGGTGAAGGCATGTTTCAAGCCGTCCAACATCAAGGCACGTGTCTCCTGCCCGGGCGGGCATGGGGGGGTGGGTGGCGCTTCGCGCGCCAGCAGGATGAACAAGACCGATGAGAAAGCGGCGAGGCCACCAAAAAGCAGTTGCACCTCCGCAATAGACATGCTCTCGACCAGAATCGGAGTCAATACCATGCCCAGGGCTGTGCCGACCAGGTTCGCCAACGTAACCATGCCCACCATCGTAGCGCGGACATCCACCGGGAACCACTTTGCAGGAACAGTAGTCCATGCGTTGAGCAGGAAGGGCTGGGATATTGCAATGCCAATTGTGCTCCACAATACGAGGGTGTAGTCGCTCCCGGCAAAGCCGCGCAACAAACCGAAGATGCCCATCAGCGCTGCGCCGATTCCTACTGCGATTCGGAACCCGTAGGTATCTATCACCCACGAGACTGGGATGGAAAGCGGGATGAACGCAATCATGAAGGTCATCGCAAATAGACCGATTTGCAAGTCACTCACACCGTAAAATTCCGCCGCGGGTCCCGTGATTGGCGCGTAGGTAATCCACAACATCTGGATGGTCAGGTTGATGAACATGAATACAGTCAAAACCACCCAGCGATACCCATAGACTTTGTATTGTTCACTCATATGGTTTCTCTTTGACGCCTCAAGCACCTTCCACGTTTGACAAGACTTCCTCAAATTTTGCCAGCGCATCATCGATCACTTCATCGGTATCCGCCATGGATGTGTATATGCGTGAGCCGGCCAGCGTGATCAATCCATTTGCCATATATGCCGCGCCCATCTCTTCGATCATGTGTTTGCGCGACTTGATCTCTTTCAACGTCTTCAGCGGATTCTTCAAATCCAACAGCATCACGCCCGACGTCTCCAAATGGACGATACTGCCCTGATTGTACGCCACAAACGGCAGGCTATATTTCTCGATAATGGCTTGCAAGCCCTTCGTCAGACGGTCGCCTGCGCGCCCGGCAATGACTGGCGCATGGGTGCGTTCCATCTCTTTGAGCGCATAATAGCCCGCCACACATGAAAGCGGATTTGCGGAAAGCGTCCCGCCAATGTAGGCGCGTTCACCCGTCCCGCCGATGCCAGCCGCAAAAGTCATGATGACATCCCGCCGCCCGCCGACACCGCCCGCCATTGGATAACCGCCGGTCACGCATTTGCCGAAAACGGTCAGGTCAGGCTTGATACCGAAGTATCCCTGTGCCCCGCCCATGCCGATGCGGAAGCCCGTCACCACTTCGTCAAAGATCACCAACGCCCCGAACTCATCGCACAACTCCCGCACCTTTTGATTGAACTCAAACGGCACAGGGCGCGTACCGGATTCCGGACCGAGGGGCTCGACGATCACTGCCGCAGTTCCACCGAGAAAACGATTGGCAATCAACTTGCGGCGCAGGGCAGAAAGCGCGTTCGGAAAAAATTCCTGTGTGTTGGCAGTCGCACCGCGCGGAATGCCGGTCGCTTCCAAGCGTCCCGTGCCGGGAATGTGCAAGCCGTAGACCATCGAGTCGCTCCAGCCGTGATACGCACCGCCAACCTTGATAACCTTCTTCTTTTTGGTAAACGTCCGCGCCGCCCGGACTGCCGCCATTACACCTTCTGTCCCTGAACCCAACATGCGGAACATTTCCACGGCAGGCATGTAACCATTGATCAACTTTGCCAACTTGAGTTCATATTCATGGAACAGACCGGTCACCGGTCCGCACGAGCGGATGACCTCCATGACCTTTTCGCGCACAGGCGCGTAATTGCTCCCCAACACGGTCGGACCGCCCGCCTGCAAAAAGTCAATGTAACGGTTCCCGTCCACATCCCACAAATATGCGCCTTCTGCTTTCTCAATCGCAATGGGGAATGGATAATTGAACGCCAGATTATGCTGCACACCGCCGGGGATGTACTTCTTGGCTTCGTCGGTCAATGCCCTGGATTTGACACACTTCCGCTCAAAATATTCCAAATACGTCTTCATCTTTTCGCGGCGCACGGGGCGTAGCGGCTGTGCCGTCAGCGCCTTCAACTTTTTATAGATGACATCCACATCGTGATATTCTGAAATTGCATATTGCTGTTCGGTCATGGTTCCTCAAAAATCGACAATGTAACGCTTCATTCCCCACCGATGACTGTTTCACCCACCGCGGCCTTTTTCTGGTCTTTGCGCAGTTTGGCAAACGCCACCTCGCGCACCGCCAGCGGAATCTTGCTCACCTTCCGCTCGGAGAGGAGCGCCAGCAGATATGCCAGCGCACACTTTTCCAGAATCTCAACATTATGGACAGCCCGTTCCATGTCATGTCCGAAGATCAACGCGCCGTGGTTTTGCATCAGGTAGGCGTTGTTATGATTCCGAATGTGTTTGGCAATCGTATTCCTCAACATTCCTGTACCGGATGGAGCATACGGGATGATGTCCACACTGCGCCCCAGAAAACGCGCCTGTTCATCGAACAGGGAAGGGATCGGCGCTTTGATCAGCGTCAACGCGCTGGCATAGACCTGATGCGTATGAATGATGGCATTGACATCTTTGCGCACCTGATAAACGATTCCATGCATACCCGATTCAACCGACGGCTTGAGATGACCTTCGCGCACGTTCATTTCCAAATCCAAAATACAGACGTCATCCTCGGTCATCTTCATGTAATCGTAGTTGGATGGGGTAATGGCAAAGGCATTCTGCCCCGACACACGTATTGAGAGGTTTCCCCCGGTTGCCATCAAGAATCCCTTGTGGACCAGGTCCTGGGCGGTCTGCACAATTTGAAGTTTTTCCTTTTGATACTGGCTCATCCAGACTCCTCAAACTAGACACTGTAAAGATTATATGATGCAAACTTGACATTGTCAAGTTTTCGCTATAATATTCACCCATGACGACTTCAAATTATCATCATGGTGACTTGAAGAATGCGCTGATCAAAGCCGGGGTGAAGATTCTGGCAAAAGAGGGCGTGGGTGGGTTGAGTCTCCGCAAGGTGGCGAAACAGGCTGGGGTGAGTCATGCGGCGCCATACTCCCATTTCGCAGACAAGCAGGCGCTCATCGCGGCGATCTCCACCGAAGGATTCAAACAACTCTATATCCAGATCGAAGAAATACGCGCCGCACACCGGAACAGACCAGAGGCGTTGCTGGTGGAAACCGCCTGGGCGTATATGCAATTTGCATTCAACGAACCAGACCGATTCAAGTTGATGTTTTCGAGTGTGCTGGAAAAGGAAAAAGAATATCCCGACTTTGTGGAATCCTCAAAGAAAAATTTTGAGCAGATCGTGGAAGTAATCGAGGCTTGTCAATCTGTAGGGATATTGCGTTCAGGACCGTCCGACCTGACCACCGTCAGTGTATGGAGCATGGTACACGGACTGGTGATGTTGGCGCTGGAGGGTCAGATCCCCCATGCCGTGCTAGACCAATATAACTTGAAAGAAATGCTGGTCTTTACACTTAACCAGTTGACAATGGTGGAATTATCATAGCCTTGTCGGCAAATCGATGATCAACCATCGGGGCAACACTACGCAGCTTCACCCATCTTCCCAAAACTGGACTTCAACGCGGGATACAACTCCCTGTACACCGCGTAGGATTTTCGATACGCCTCCGCTTCTTTTTCGACAGGGGAGACTGCTCCTGTTATCCTGATACATTCTCTGCACGCCGAGGCGACATCCGCCCATGCCCCCGCGCCGACTCCCGCAAGCAGCGCCGCGCCGTATGCCGCGCCTTCCGTCGTGTTCACGGTAACCAGTTTCGCTTCCAGCACCGATGCCATGATCTGCCGCCACAACGCGCCCTTCGTCCCGCCGCCCGAGGCGCGGACTTGTGTAATCGTCCCCAACCCCGCATTTTGAATCAGTGTGAACGAATCCTTCAACCCAAATGCCACGCCCTCCAGCACGGCGCGCGTCATGTGGGCGCGGCTATGGCGGAGAGTGAGCCCGACGAACGCGCCCCGCGCCAACGGGTCGGGATGAGGCGTGCGTTCGCCCGAAAGATACGGCAGGAATTGCAGTCCCTCGCTTCCCGCAGGAATCGCTTCGGCTTCCCTCAACAAATCATCGAAACTCACATCGGGCGCGAGCGCGTCGCGATACCACTGAAGACTTCCCGCCGCCGAGAGCATCACGCCCATGAAATGCCACATGCCTGGAACGGCGTGACAGAACGCATGAAGCCGCCCCTCAGGCTCGATCAACGCGGAAGGCGTGGTCGCAAACACTACGCCGCTCGTACCGACGGTGAGACCGACAATACCCGGCTCCACCGCGCCCACCCCCACTGCCCCCGCCGACTGATCGCCTCCGCCCGCCGCGACGGGCGTGCCGACTTTGAGCCCCGTAAGTTGCGCGGCTTCTTCGGTGACATGCCCCGTGAACTCCGTGCCTTCAAAAGTTTTCGGCATCCACTCGCGCGGAATTTCCAGAGCAGATAAAACTTCATCCGACCAATCGCGCGCTTTTAGATCGAACAACACCGTGCCTGCGCCGTCGGCTTTATCCATCGCGTACTCACCCGTGAGTTTCAGGCGAATGTAATCCTTCGGCAGCAGCACATGTTTTGCCTTCGCAAACACCTCAGGCTCATTCTCTTTCACCCACAAAATTTTCGGCGCGGTGAATCCCGTCAGCGCGACATTGCCCGTGATTTGAATGAATTTCTCTTTGCCGATGATGCGATGGATTTCATCGCATTGACTCTGCGTGCGCTGGTCATTCCAAAGGATGGCTGGACGAAGAACGTTCCCCGCTTCATCGAGCAGGACCAGCCCATGCATCTGCCCCGTCAAACCGACCGCGCCGATTCTTTCTCCGCCGATTCCTGCTTTTTTCAAAACGGACCTGATACTCGCCGAGGCAGCCTCCCACCACTCGCGCGGATCCTGCTCCGACCAGAGCGGCTTGGGCGTTTGAAGCGTGTGCGGATTGGACGCGACCGCAATCACTGCGCCGCGTTCGTCAATCAGCAAGGCTTTGCTTGAGGTTGTGGAGGTGTCAATGCCGAGGAAATACATGGGTTCTCCAGAGTCAAGTGTCACGTTTCAAGTTCCAAGTTTCAGGAGAGTGTGATTCATCAAAACGTGGAACCGGCATCTGGAACGTGACACGCTATCTCACACCAAGCAACACTTCGATTGTGAGTTGGTCGAGCCGTTCGTATTTCAAGCCGCGCGAGGCAATCTTTGTACGGTCAAAGGACTGGGCTTTGAGGGCGGCGGCTTTTTCGGCGGAGTATTTGCCGAAGTATTGGTTCATCGAGCCGTCGTCGGCGTTGATTTCGGCGACGACGGCTTGAATCTCTTTATCGGCATTCCATTGTTCAGCCTTTTCTTTGAGGATGAGATACGTCCGCATACAGCCGCGCGCAAAGTCTTTTACGCCTTCGTAATCTTCGGTGCGGTAGGCATGCGCGTCGAAGTGGCGCGAGCCATCGTACTTGTTGTCTTCGAGCAGTTTCACGAGGAAGAAGGCGCTCTTGAGGTTGACCGCGCCAAAGCGGAAGTCCTGATCGTAGCGACCGAATGCTTGATCGTTGAGATCAATGTGGAAGAGTTTGCCTGCCTCCAATGCCTGCGCCACACCGTGGACGAAGTTGAGTCCCGCCATGTGTTCGTGCGCCACTTCGGGATTGACGCCGACCATTTCGGGGTGGTCGAGCGTTTCGATGAACGCCAGCATGTGTCCCGTGGTGGAGTTGTAGATGTCGCCGCGCGGCTCGTTGGGCTTGGCTTCGAGGGCAAACTTCAGGTCGTATTTTTTATCGAGAACGTATTCGCACAGGAAGTTCATCGCTTCGCGTGTGCGCTTGATAGCCGTGAGAGGGTCTTTCGCAGCGTCGGTCTCGGTGCCTTCGCGTCCGCCCCAGAAGACGTAGACCTTCGCACCAAGTTCGACGCCCAAATCTATGGCATTCATCGTCTTTTGCAACGCATAGGCGCGGACCTTGGGATCGTTCGACGTGAATGCGCCGTCCTTGAAGATGGGGTCGCTGAATAAATTCGTGGTCGTCATGGGGACGCAGAGTCCCGTCTCTGCCAGAGCCTTTTTGAATTCTTTCAGGATCGCGTCGCGTTCGGAGGGTGTGGCGTCTATCGGGATGAGGTCGTTGTCGTGAAAGTTGACGCCCCACGCGCCGACTTCTCCGAGCAGGCGCACAAGATCGGCAGGCGATTTCGCGTCGCGCACGGGCGCGCCGAATGGGTCGCGTCCGACGTTGCCGACGGTCCATAGACCGAAGGTGAATTTGTGTTCGGGTTTGGGGGTATAGTCTGACATGGAAGACTCCTTGTTTTATTCTGTACTGCAACATTTATGTTGCTTCTGGTGAGGCACAAGATGAATCTTGCGGTACAAGTTACTGCACTTCAAAAGTCGCAGTCACAGGCTTGGGCGCTCCGAGTTCCTGTCCGCGTTGACCGGGGGAACAGCCGCCCACCTCGAGGTGGAATTGACCAGGCTCGAGGGTTAGTTTACCGTCATCATTATAGAACGACATCATTTCAGGCGTGACAGTGAATTTCAGCGTTTTGCTTTCGCCTGTCTTGAGAAACACGCGTTCGAAGCCGATGAGACGATGACGCGGGACAATGGTCGAGGCGTGGAGATCGCTCAGGTAGAACTGGGCAACTTCGGCTGCGTCCGATGCGCCGCAGTTGGTCAGGGTCAGGCTGACGTGGAGGGAATTGCCCATTGGCAGAGTCGGCTTGTCGAGTTGTAATTCCGAATACTCAAAACGGGTATAACTCAAACCGAAGCCGAAGGGATAGAGCGGTTCTTCGGTCATGTAGCGGTAGGTGCGACCGTTCATAGAATAATCGTCGAAGGGCGGGAGTTGATCGAGCGATTTGGGGAAGGTGACGGGGAGTTTGCCCGAAGGGGAGACATCGCCGAAGAGCACATCGGCGACGGCTCTTCCGCCCTCCATGCCGGGATACCAGACGAAGAGGATCGCCTCCACCATGTCCTCGACTTCACCCAGCGCGATGGGACCGCCGCCCGTGAGGACGAGGATGATGCGCGCGCCATGCACCGCAAGTTCCCTGATGTAATCAATCTGGCTTTGCGGGAGCGAGATGCTTTCGCGGTCACCGTTTAGCGGCGAGAGCAGAGACTCGCCCTCTTCGCCTTCGAGGAACGAGTTGAAGCCTGCGCATACGATGGTCAGGTCGGCGGATTGCGCCATGCCGGGCGCCCAGGTGCTGGGAATCTCGCGCGGATGTTTGAGCGGTGTGCCGGGGTGATATTCCAGCCCCATGCCTTCGGGGATGCGCCCGACGAGACCTTCGAGCAGTGTGATCATCTGGTCGTTGAAGCCGTAATAATTGCCGAGCAGGACTTCCATGCTGGCGGCGGTGGGACCCGTGACGAAAATCTTTTTGGTGGACGGCTTGATGGGCAGGATGTTATTTTTGTTTTTGAGCAGCACCACCGCTTCGGTGGCGGCGCAGTAGGCGAGTTGACGATGCTCGGCGCAGGCAACCACATCGGTCGGGATGGAAGTGAACGGCACGTCTTCGGGCGGGTCGAACATGCCGAGTTTGAAGCGGGTGAGGAGCGTGCGCTCGAGGGCGCGGTCCACGTCGGCTTCGGTGATGAGGCCGCGCCGAATCGCTTCGGGGATTTCGTTGTAGACGTGGTCACAACCGAGGTCACAGCCGTGTTTCAATGCAAGGGCGGCAGACTCCGCCGCGTCTTTCGTGACCTTGTGATTGAGATGAAAGTCGGACAATGCAAAACAATCGGAGACGAAGTGTCCCTGAAAATTCCACTCGCCGCGCAGGATGTCCTCGATGAGCAGTTTGCTGGCGCAGCACGGTTCGCCGAGCACGCGGTTGTACGCGCCCATCACCGATTCGACGTTTGCCTCGGTGACGAGTTTTTTGAAGGCGGGCAGGTAGGTGTCGTACAGTTCGCGCTTCGTCACCACCGCATTGAAGTGGTGGCGGTCTTTCTCAGGTCCCGAATGGACGGCGAAATGTTTGGCGCACGCCGCGGCTTTAAGATATTTGGGATGATCGCCCTGCAAACCGCGCACGAACGCGGCTGCCATCTCGCCCGTCAGGAAGGGGTCTTCGCCCCAGGTTTCCTGTCCGCGTCCCCAGCGCGGGTCGCGGAAGATGTTGACATTCGGCGACCAGAAGGTCAGTCCCTGATATTGTTGTGTGTATCCATTGCGTTTCAACGCGGCGTGATACTTTGCGCGTCCTTCGTCGCTGATGGCGGTCGCGACGCGGTGAATCAAATCTTTATCCCAGGTTGCCGCCATTGCAATCGCCTGCGGGAAGACGGCGGCGCGTCCGTTGCGGGCGACGCCGTGAAGCGCCTCGCTCCAATAGTTGTAGGCGGGAATGTTCAGGCGCGGGATGCCGTGCGCGGGATGGCTCATCAAGCCAACTTTTTCCTCCAGCGTCAAACGCCCCACCAAATCCTTTGCCCGCTCGGTAAACGACAGTGTTGTATCGAAATATGAAAGGTTTTCTGTTATATTGTCAACGCTCATGGAGCGCTCCTTTGAGAAGATGTTGACCGCGCCTCACCCTACCCCTCTCCCTTCGGGAGAGGGGACCGAGTCGGCGGTCATTTCACAAAACCCAACTCGCTGAACAATTTGGGACTGGCTTTCAGCCAGAACGAACTTTTGGTTTCGTCCTTCCAGCGTTTGAGGATTTCTTCGTTCATTTGAACGTCATTGATATAAATCACCGCGCGCACGACATCGTTATTGTCTGTCACAAATTGGAGGAAGGGCGCGAACCATTCCTCCCAGCCCTCCTGCGGCGACGCAGTAATCATCACAGGTTTGAGACGTTCACGCGCGAATTGTTGGATGAAGGCATCGGCGCATTCGTAATTTACCCCGATCCAATTCACGACTTCATCGCCTGGATAGAATTCGGCGAAATTGATCTCCTCGCACGAGGCGGATTCCCACACGAGCGCGACGTTCGTACTACCCTTCGCCTGCTTGCGCTCCCCAACCTTTTTCCACGCCGAGACGTACGCGTCGGACGCGTCGTCCGGTCCATGTCGGAGATGGAGAAAAACGGGGCGGTTATAGGAGGTCAACGCATCGAGCAGAGTATCCACCTGCACGTCGGTGAGTGTATCGTTCCAATCCACGCGGACGGACAACGCGCTGTTGGGGTACTTACCCGCGAGATCATTCAACTCATCCATGCCGTTCAATTGCAAGTCAAGATTCGCCGCCACGCCGCCCGGGGCGGTGACGGTGGCATTGAAATAAGCATCAACGCTCTCAACATCCTGACCGACCAGCAACAGGGCGCGTCCTGTGGGCGGAGCAAATTTGCCAGTCACCTCGGGCTTGGGCGTCGGGAAGATTTGCCCTGCGGGAGCCGTGCCTGGTTCATAAATGCGAAAGTTTCCGCTGACCTGCAACAAAGCCAGCATCATGAGCAAGCCGTCGTAGTAGCGATATTGCCCCCTCGGCACGTCCAGGTCCCACAAGGCTTGCACGAACGGCTCGCCGATTACCCGGTCCGCGGCGAGGGCGGCGACGGCATTGGTCGCCATCAGACCCGTGGAGCGGTGTCCCGCGTCGGGCGTGCCATCGAGCAGGTATTCGGCTTTGTATTCGTCCATGCCTTGCGAGGCGAAGAAACTCAGCAGGCGATTCGACTGTTCTCTGTGCCACTCGCCCGGCGCGAACCAAACGTAGTCCACACCCACATTTGCTCCCACACGAAACGCGTCGTAGCGGAAGCTGCCGTTGTAGCGGTCACTGACGGGCGAGCCGTTGAATTCGGAGTAATTGGGGGCAAGTCCCGTTTGCGGGTGGACGGCTGTTTTCAGATAGTCGCGGCTGACCTGCGCGGCTTCCGCCCAAAAGTCGTTGTCCTTGTCCGCCCAGCGTGCCCAGAGTTCGTAGTAGTGCGGCATGTGATAGGACGGGTCGGTAAATTGCGAGTTCCGTCCCAGTTGCGGGACGAAGACCACCTGTTTGGTTTCAGGGTCGAAAAGGTCGGTGGCGAGTTCGCCGCGTCCTTCGGTGTGCAGGGCGGTATCAAGGATGGCTTGCGCTTCGGCGCGGTAGTTGTAGATGCCGTTGCTGCTCCCCCAACGCGCATCGGCAAAGAACAGGGCGGTGATGAACCAGATTTCGCCGTCGGAGGCGGGGTTGGCGTCGAGTTGTGTGCCGTCCATCTTGCAGTGCCAGGCAAAGTAGCCTTTGTAGCCGCCATCCGTTTGGTACATGTAGGTTTTTGCCCATTTCCAGAGGCGGTCGAACTCCTCTTTCTTGTTCAATTGCACGGCGATCATCATGCCGTAGGACATGCCTTCGGAGCGCACGTCTTCGTTGGCGATGTCGGAGATGTATGCCATGTCTGCCCCGACGGGATAGTAGACTCGTTCCGTGGAGTCATCGCCGTAAAAGAGCTGGTTGAAGGCGGAGTCTATTTTGGCTTGAATCTCTTCGTCGCTTTTGCCGAGGTAGTCCTTGAACAGGTTGGGGTAGATTCCCGTCTCGAAGGCAGGGGACGGCAGAGGCTGGGGGGAGGCTGGGGTCATGGAGGCAGGTTCAGGCACGGAGGGCGATCCGCACGAGGAAAGGCTGAAGGAGAGGAGAAGCAGAATGGTGAGGAAACGTCGAGGCGTGGACAAGGCTTGTATCCCAAAGAAAAATGAAAGTCATCCCTTCACTGCGCCTGCGGTGAGTCCCGCGATGATCTGGCGTTCGGCGATGAAGTAGAAGACGATGGTGGGCAGGGCGGAGAGGACCACAAAGGCGGAGACCAGCGATAAATCCTGCCCGTATTGACCCTGGAATTGCATCGTGCCCAGGGGGAGGGTCCACAAGATGTCGCTGTTGAGGACAATGAGCGGGACGAGCAGGTCGTTCCAACTGACGATCATGGTGAGCGCGGCGACGGCTCCGAGGGCGGGGCGGGCAAGCGGGAGGAGAATGCGCCAGAAAAAATCGAAGGCGGAACAGCCATCAATGTAGGCAGCGTCCTGCAATTCGGCGGGGATGGCGGTGAAGAAGCCGCGCAGGATCATGATGTTGCCGGAAAGCTGGAAGGCGGTTTGCACAAGGATGACGGCAAACAGGCTGTCGATGATGTCCAATTGGCGCAGGACGAAATAGACAGGCAGGATGGCGATGTTGATGGGGAACATCAGCCCAAGGGTGAAGAGGTTGAACCATAGCCCTTTCGTGCGGAATTCCATGCGGGCGAAGACGAAAGCGGCAAGGCTGCAAATGACCACCACCGCGGAGGTCACCGAAAGCATGACGATCAGGCTGTTGCGCAACATCTGCCAGAAGGAGTAGGAGGGTTTGGTGAGGATGGCGACGACGTTATCCCAGCGCGGCGGGATGGGCGGGACGTAAGGCTGGGTCATGAATTCGCCGCGCGTTTTGAGGGCGCCGAAGACGAGGATGACGATGGGCACAAGGACAAGAATGACGATCAATGAGAGAATGAAATATTGGGAAAATCTTGAAAAGAATTTCCGTATATTCCAGCGAGGATGTGCGTGGGTTATTGTCATGGGAGCGTCTCTCTAAAGACCGGTCAAATAATCGGGCTGGCGCGTGAGACGCTGGTAGAGGAGGGAGAATGTCACGCAGATCAAGAACATATAAATGGCAACGGCGGACCCGTATCCCAATTGGAAACGGACGAAGCCGAAACGAATCATGTACGTGGCGAGCGTCTCGCTCGCATTGACGGGCCCACCTTTGCTCATGATCCAGACCAGAATGAATTGCTGGATGGAACCGAGGACGGACAGGTATACAGATGTGCGAATGGTGCTTCCCAGCAAAGGCAGAGTGATGTAAAAGAAGTTTTGGAACGCGCTGGCTCCATCAATGCGCCCCGCTTCTTCGATCTCATGTGGGATATTTTGCAGCCCTGCCATATACAACAACATGTGAAATCCAAAATATTTCCACGTGAGGGCAATGAACAACGAAGGCAGGACGAGGGTCGTGTCGCCCAGCCAGGGTTGTGCCTCACCGCCAAAGGCGACAATCACGGCGTTGACAAAACCACGATTGGGATTGGGGTTGAGGAGGAACAACCACATGATAGCTGTGATGACCTCGGAGATGACGTAGGGCATAAAAAAGATGGTGCGGAAGAAGGCGCGTCCGGGCAGGTCACGTCCCACCATGACAGCCAGGATGAGCGACAATGGTAATTGAAGGAGAAGAGAAAATACAATGAGAAGGAACGCATTGCGCAGCGCGATCATAAAGACCTTGTCGCCCAGGATGTTCTTGAAATTATCCAACCCGACAAAATCCTCGGCAGGGCCAAAACCCTTCCAGTTGAACATGCTGTAATAAATGGATTGAAAAATGGGGTAGATGACAAAGACCAGAAACAGAATTAGTCCGGGCAAAAGGAAGAGAAAGATGGTCAGGTTATCTTGAAGACGACGCGGGGAACCTGTGCCCCGGTTGAGTTTGAAGATGTTCGGAATGGCGGGAAGCGACATCAGAAGACTCCTTCTCAATTCAGTGACCGAATGTTGTGGGGATTGGGATATTCCCAATCCCCACAACATCTGTTCGATGGTTCTACTTTATCTCTTGTGCGGCAGAGTCTTCGATTGCCTGCACCGCCTGTTCGGGTGTCAACGTTCCGGCGAAGATTCCCTGGACACTGTCATTGACAACCGAGCCGACCGCCGGAGGCAGAGCCTGATCGTAGTACAGTTGGAAATATTCCGCCTTGGCAAGGGTCTGCTGGAGCGTGATCAGCAACGGATCGGACAACCCCGCTTCGCCGCCTTTGACGACCGGGATACAGAATCCCGCTTCAGCACACGCAACCTGAGCTTCAGCAGTGGTCAGCCACTTGACAAAGTCAACAGCCTCCGGTTCGGCATCCTTGCCGATACCAAATCCATTTCCTCCGCCAAAGGCGTCCGTCGCGGCGCCTGCCCCGCCAGCCACAGCCGGGAATGGGAAGAAACCCAGTTTGTCGCCAAGACCCTGTCCATCGGCGCTATTACCAGCCTGTGCACCAGGGGCCCACTGACCCATGAGTTCCATTGCCGCTTCACCATTGCCCATGACGGTCGACTGATCACCGTAGGTGGCGCCGAGAAAACCATCCTGGAACGGCTCGAGGGCATTGAGTTCCAAAATCTTGTTTCCAGCCTTCACAAAGCACGGATCGGTAAACGAGCCGGTACGGGACGCCGCAGCCTGGAAACCCTCCTGCCCGCAAATACGGGTGGCGAGATAACCGAACCAGAAGTGACCGGGCCATTTGTCGCCTTCGCCCAATGCGATGGGAGTAATACCCGCGGCTTTGAGTGTCTTTACGTCTTCGAGTAATTCATCCCAGGTCGTGGGAGGAGCGTCGATTCCAGCTTGTGCAAACAAGTCCTTGTTGTACCAAAAACCGACCATGCCCATATCCCACGGAACGCCGTAGTTCTTGCCATCGAGCGAGTACACCCCCAATGCACCGGGCGAGAAGCGATTGCGCCACTCACCGCCGTTGGCGTCAAGGTCGGCGGTAATATCCTTCATCAAGCCTGCTGCAATGTATTCGTTCATCACGCCACCGCCCCAACTTTGGAAGATGTCAGGAGGTTCGCCGGACTGCATGACCGTAGTCAATTTGGTCTTGAATGCCTCGTTCTCAAGGATCGAGATTTCGATATTCACATTTGGGTGCTCAGCCATGTAACCGTCGGCTAAAGTTTGCCAGACCGCAGCCTGCCTTTCATCGGTAGTAATATGCCACCAGGTTACTGTGACCTTGTCCTCCGATGCCGGAGGCTCGGTTGCTGCGGGCGCGTCCGGTTCAGACGGTGGGGCTTCAGTGGAGGCGCCGTTCCCACAGGCGGAAAGAACAAAAGCCGCTACGATCAACAGGCTCAAAAGGGTGTAAATCTTGCGAGACATTTTCTTCTCCTTTTAGGTTCATAACAGGTTATACTAGCGGCGTGCGGAGTTAAACCCTCCACACGCATCTGCAGGTCTTCCTTCCGCTGTCCAAGGTCGAAGAGAAGACCTGCAATTTACTTCCGAACAACTTTCGTTCTCACCTCCTTTCGATCTTCAAGGCCATGAAAAGCAATTGCAAAGCCGGGGTGTAAAGATAGTCAATTCACATCGACAACCTCACGGCACGAATTGCGAATAACAAGCCGGGTTTGCATCCGATACGTCTGATCTTCAAGAGGAACGCCATTAATGATCTTGATCAACATTTGCGTCGCGACATAGCCCATCTCTGAAATGAACTGATCGACCGTGGTCAATCCCATGTATTTGGATTCGGTGATGTTATCGAAGCCAACCACGGATAAATCCTCGGGAATTCGCAACCCCAATTCCTCGGCGACCTGATAAACCCCCATCGCCATCTGGTCATTGGACGCAAAGATCGCAGTGGGAGGTTTCTCCAGAGCAAACAATTGCCGCGCGCCGCTGATACCCGTTTCAGTGGTGTAATCACCGGAGGCAATTAACGACTCGTCAACGGGAATGCCTGCCTTTTCTAACGCCTCACGATAGCCCTTCAAACGGCGATTCGAACTTTCCAGTTCCGCACGACCGCTGATGAAACCGATACGTCTATGCCCCAACCCAAGTAAATACTCCATCGCATCCATCGCGCCCTGATAGTTGGTAGCGTGGACGGCTGGATAATTCGGGTTGCTGGCAAGCGGATCAATCGACACGATGGGCGCATCAATATTGAACTCCCCCGCCACCGGCGCAACAATCACCACGCCATCCGAAATCGAATTTGTCAACAGGGAAACATACTTCTGTTCATGAAAAGCGCGTCCGCTTTTTCGCACATCGCCGGTTGTATAGACCAGGAGATCAAACTCAGACTCGGCAATCGCCCGGTTCACCCCCTTCATCACCTCAATCGCGAACGGATAGGCAATATCCGGCATGATCAGCCCCACCAGATTCTTCTTATGGCTCCGCATACTGCGGGCCGCCAAGTTGGTGGTATAGCCCAGATCATCGATCACCGAAAGGATGCGTTCCTGTGTCTCGCTCGCCACATCCACCTTGCCGTTGAGCACGCGCGAAACCGTTGAGACGGATACTCTCGCCTTCCGGGCTACATCCTGGATTGTCACCGTTCTTTTTTTCTTTCGCATACCAATTCCTGCTCAAAAGATGATAGAATATCGGTATCGTTACCGGTAACGATACCGATATTATGGCACAATATCCAGGAAAAGTCAACTTAATTTAAGAGTATCCGCTTGGAGAATGGACAAATCCATGAGACCTCCCAACCCCCTCTTCGATGTACAAACACACGCTTCAGGACCTACGGGACGCCTGCCTCTACATCCCGATTTCTTAACCCACGCCCCAAGCGGACATGTTTTCGGCTGGACGCAGGACGCGGCAATGGGATGGAAGCCTTCTGATCTCGGCAAAGATGAATACCTCATCCTCAGCACCCAGGGCGGCATTCGCGCAGAAGACGGTTCCCCCATCGCCCTTGGGTACCACACGGGACATTACGAAGTCGGTTTGCTCGCCCAAGCCGCCGCAAGAGAATTCAAACAACACAATGCCATTCCTTTTGCAGGCTTCGTCAGCGACCCATGTGATGGGCGTACACAAGGTACCCCGGGCATGATGGACAGCCTTGCCTATCGCAACGACGCGGCAATCGTGTTACGAAGACTCATCCGTTCGTTGCCAACGCGTAAAGGTGTATTGGGAATCGCCACCTGTGATAAAGGTTTGCCCGCCATGATGATCGCGCTCGCCGCACAAAAGTCTTTGCCATGCGTCGTCGTTCCTGGCGGGGTGACCTTGCTTCCAGAGCAAGGCGAAGATGCAGGCAAGATTCAATCCATCGGTGCACGCTTTGCCCACGGACTCATTACCCTCGAAGAAGCCTCTGACTTGGGATGCCGCGCGTGCGCATCGCCTGGGGGTGGCTGTCAGTTTCTCGGAACGGCGGCAACCAGTCAGGTCGTGGCTGAGGCGTTGGGACTGGCTGTCACACATTCAGCGCTGGCTCCATCAGGTCAAGAGATATGGCTGGACATGGCAAAGCGATCCGCAAAGGCGTTGATGGCGATGTCGTCAAATCACATCACCACCAGCGACATCCTCACTGAAGACTCGATCCACAATGCGATGGTCACACATGCCGCATTCGGCGGGAGTACGAACCTGTTGTTGCACATCCCCGCAATCGCACATGCCGCCAAACTTCCACGCCCCACCGTTGACGATTGGTCACGGGTTAATCGTTCCACGCCGCGTTTGGTGGATGTAATGCCCAACGGACCGACAGGCTATGGAACTGTACAAGTCTTCCTCGCGGGAGGTGTACCCGAAGTGATGTTGCATTTGCGAGAGTTGGGTTTGCTGAAACTCAATGCCCACACCGTGAACGGGGATACTCTCGGCGAAGCGCTCGATGAATGGGAACACAGCGAACGCCGCGCAAAACTTCGCAAAAGATTGCAAAAACTTGACGGCATCGATCCTGACGACGTGATCATGAATCCAACGAAGTCCCGCGAACGAGGATTGACCAGCACGATCACCTTTCTCACAGGCAACCTTGCACCACAGGGAGCCGTCATCAAAAGCACAGCCGTCGACCCCGGTGTTGTGGATACTGATGGCGTCTATCGCAAAATAGGTCCTGCCCGCGTGTTCACCAGCGAGCGCGCCGCGGTTGCCGCCGTCAAAGGCTTGAGCGGGAATCCCGTCAAAGCCGGCGACATCATCGCGCTCATCGGTTGCGGTCCCATGGGCACGGGCATGGAGGAAACCTATCAACTCACGTCTGCGTTGAAATATCTTCCGCACGGCAAGACCATCGCGCTCATCACCGATGCGCGTTTCAGCGGCGTGAGCACGGGCGCGTGCATCGGTCACGTGGGACCCGAGGCATTGGCGGGAGGTCCGCTTGGCAAGCTGCGGGATGATGATACGATTCGGATCATCATTGACCAAGTCAATCTTTCGGGAAGTGTGGATGTCCTCGACGTTGATTTGAATTCTCGTTCGCCTCACCCCGACTTGAAATTGAATCCTGACCTGCCAGAGGATACCCGACTATGGGCTTTACTTCAAAACATCAGCGGCGGCACATGGGGCGGATGTGTATATGACGTGGAGGCGATCATCGAATCATTACAAGGAGAAAGATTTTATGGGTAAATCATCAAAACCATTACCGCAAAGCCCGTCTGGGATTTCAGGAAAGTTCTTTGGAAGAATAATGGAATGGCTAAATTCAGGCGCTTATTACAAAACCATCAAGGCTCTTGAGCCAAAGAAAGATGAACGTTTTTTGGAAATAGGGTTTGGCACAGGCAGGTTTGCTGAATTATTACTGACAGGCACATCAGGGGTTTTCATGGCAGGACTAGACCCAACCTCAACAATGGTTGTAACTGCTCAACAACGTTTTAAGAGGAAAGGTCTTGGCAACCAGGTTGATTTTCGAGAAGGGACAGATGAAATCATTCCCTGGGACAACGAAGACTTTGACGCTGTGATTGCCATACACAGTTTTCAATTCTGGCAAAACCCCGAAAACACTTTCAAGGAAATCAATCGGGTTCTTAAACCAAACGGAAGAATGATTCTGGTTTTTAGGAATCATTCTTCCAATCCTCCAGATTGGCTTCCCAATCCGATTAGCCGTTCAGGACAGGAAGTTGAATTAACAACAACTGCTCGAAAATTATGGTTATGTTTCAACTGAGCAAGCGCCTGCAGGCAGTTCGCGGATCATTCGAGCAAATCGCGTAACATCATCCTAAATTCAATAAATAGAATTATGCTGAAAAGGCTGTATGCAAGGAGACAGGCATGTTACTCACCAAACAAAAAACAACGAACGGATCACGCTGGGCAGTGGACGGAAATTTTCTGCCGCCAAATCTCAACTTAAGTACACTTCTTGAGATGCCGCGCGAGAAAATGTTTGAGGTAGTGAAAACTTTATCGAAAGTCGAATCAGCCGTCGGTGCCGCCCCGAGCGTGTCGAAGGAAAGGGAGGAAGCGCCAATCGATCCTCATCAGGAAGTATGGGCGGCGGGAGTTACGTATCGGCAGAGCCGCGACGCGCGTAAAGCGGAATCCACAGTGGCAGACATGTATCAGAAAGTCTATGAAGCAGAGCGACCTGAATTGTTTTTCAAATCGCCGGGCTGGCGAGTATCCGGCAATGGCGGACCAATTCGTATCCGCAAGGACAGCCATTGGAATGTGCCAGAGCCTGAGTTGGTATTGGCGGTCAACCGTCACAACGAAATCGTTGGTTACTGTGCAGGGAACGATGTATCGTCACGCGATATCGAAGGCGAGAATCCATTGTATCTGCCACAGGCAAAAATTTATAATGGCTCGTGCGCGTTGGGACATGGGATATGGCTGTGCGATCCTGATTCGATCAGGGATATTCCGATCCGTTTGCAAGTGCGGCGTGCAAATGAAACGATTTTCAACGGCGAAGCGAACATCGCATCCATGAAGCGGACATTACCCGAACTGGTCGAATTTCTCACGCGCGAACTGGATTTTCCACATGGTGTCTTTTTGATGACAGGCACGTGTCTTGTCCCAGATGATTTCACGCTGCAATATGGCGATACGGTTGTAATTCAGGTTGGCAGGCTGAAGATTCAAAACATCGTCTCTGCTTGAAATGTTTTCCCTTCCATCACACCGCGCCGTGCATCAACTTCGAGCGATATTGCAGCGCCTCTGCCAGGTGCGCAGACTGAATTTTCTCGCTTCCCGCCAAATCCGCGATTGTTCTCGCCAGTTTGAGGATGCGATGATAGGCACGCGCCGACAGATTGAGTTGACTCATCGCCGCCCGCATCAGGCTCTGACCCTCGTCCTGCAACCGGCAAAATTGCCGGATCTCCCCGACACGCATATCAGCGTTGCAGACAATATCGGTGGAGGGTGAATTTGCAAATCGGCGGCGTTGAATATCGCGCGCCGCCTGCACACGCTGACGGATCAATGATGAAGGCTCTCCCACACGGTCGCCGCTCAACTTTTCATACTCCACGCGTGGAACCTCGATGTGAATATCGATCCGATCCAGAAGCGGACCGGAGATCCGCTTTTGATATTTTGTGACAGCCGCAGGAGCGCACGTGCAAGGTTTTACAGGGTCGCCATAATATCCACACTGGCAGGGATTCATCGCCGCAATCAATTGAAAATTGGCGGAAAAAGTGAGCGATCCCTTGGCGCGGCTGATGGTAACAACCTTGTCCTCCATCGGCTGGCGCATCACTTCAAGGACGCGGCTCCCGAATTCGGGGAACTCATCCAAAAACAAAACGCCCCTGTGCGCCAGCGATATTTCTCCTGGCTTGGGAATGTTCCCGCCGCCGACCAGACCCGCGTGTGAAATGGTATGATGCGGTGCGCGGAAAGGGCGATGCTTGATGAGTGGCGTCCCTGCGGGAAGTTGATCTGCCACGGAATAGATGCGGGTCACATCCAGCGATTCTTCAATGCTCATCTCCGGCAGGATGCCGGGCAGGGCGCGGGCAAGCAAGGTCTTCCCGGCGCCCGGGGAGCCCACCATCAGCACGTTATGCCCCCCGGCTGCTGCTACTTCCAGCGCGCGCTTGACGTGCTCCTGTCCTTTAATCTCGCTGAAATCGGTCGGGATGAAGAGCGGCTCAAGTTCACCTGCCGCAGAGGGTTGATACGGTTCGATTAAACGGCGACCAGATAGATGGTCGTAGAGATTCGCAAGCGTTCGGACGGGATATACTTCCAGGTCTGGGATCAAGGCGGCTTCGTCCGCGTCCGATTCAGGGACGAACATCCGCTTGTATCCATTGGCGCGGGCGGTGGCTGCCATGGGCAGGACCCCACGCGTGTGACGGACCACACCATCCAGTGACAATTCGCCGACGACAAGGGTATTGTCGACAACGTCATGAGGCAGATGCCCGGATAACATGATGACACCGAGCGCGATGGGGAGGTCGTAGGCGGGTCCCTCTTTGCGGATGGAGGCGGGCGACAGGTTGACGACAATGCGATGTCGGGGGAAATGCAGACCGGCATTTTTGACCGCGGTTTGCACGCGCTCGCGGCTCTCCTGCACGGCGGCATCGGGCAAGCCGACAATGGTCATACCGGGAAGGCCGTTGGTGTAATCGACTTCGACTTCGACAATGACGCCTTCGAGACCAATGACCGCACAGGAAAAGACTCGGGCAAGCATGGGAAAAGTGTAGACGAGGAGGGGAGAAAAGTCAACAAAAAAGACCCATGCGGGGTCTTTTTTGTATCGGGAATGTAAAGTTCACCCTTTGAGGGAACCGGCCAGCATGCCGCGCAGAAAGTATTGACCGAGGAAAATGTAGACGAGGAGCGTCGGCAGCGCGGCAAGAAGCGAGCCTGCCATTTGCACATTCCAGGAGATGATCTGACTGCCCGCCATGTTGTTGAGCGCAACGGTTATGGGCCATGAGCGATTCCCTGTGAGCACCACTGCAAAGAGGAAGTCGTTCCACGCAGACGTGAATTGCCAGATGAGCACCACCACAAAGCTTGGGATGGAGATCGGCAGCAGGATGTGACGATAGATGCCGAGCATGTCCGCGCCGTCGATCTTGGCGGCTTCGAGCAGTTCTTGCGGCAGGCTGGCGTAGTAATTGCGAAAGGTCAGGGTGGTGATTGGAATGCCGTAAATGATGTGCGCGATGATTAACGCCGGGATGCCGCCCAATCCGATGGGTCTCAAGGTATTGTTGATGAAAATGACCAGCGGAATCAGGATGGACTGGTAGGGGATGAACATGCCGAACAGGATGAACGGGAAGATGAAATCGGCGCCGCGGAATTTCCATTTGGCGAGGATGAATCCGTTTAACGAGCCCAGCCAGGAGGAGATGATTGCGGCGGGGATTACCATGATGAAACTGTTCCAGAGCGAGGGTGCCAGCTGCGAAAAGGCTTCCACGTAATTATCGAAGTGGATGCCTTTTGGAAGATTCCACATGGTCTGGAGATCCACTTCTGCAAAGCTCTTGAATCCCGTTACGATCATCACATACATGGGGATGAGGTAAAAGATCGCCATTGCGACCAGAGGGACGTATAACCATTTCTTGCCGATGTGGAGGCGGAACGCGTTCATTGCTGCGCCTCCGTCTTCAGAGTGTATCGAATGTATGGAACGATGAGGACCGCGACGCTGACCAGCAGCAGGATGCCAATCGCCGCGCCGCGCCCGTAAAAGAGACCGTCGAAGGTGGTCTGCCACATGTAGATGGCAGGTACATCGAGCGGAAGTTGCTTCCCGGCCACGGCGATGATCAGGTCGAACACTTTGAGGGACATGTGACCCAGGATGATCAACGCGCTCAGGGTCACCGGCGAAAGAAGCGGGAGGATGATGTGACGGTAGATCTCGAACTCGTTCGCGCCATCGATGCGCGCGGCTTCGCGCAACTCATCCGGAATGGAACGCAATCCCGCCAGGTAGATTGCCATCGTATACCCGGACATCTGCCAGATGGCCGCCAGAGCGATCGCGGCAATACCCCAAGTCTCGGTGGTGTGCCATTTGTTGATGAGAAAATCCAGGTTGAGATAGGAGAAGAGCAGGTTGAACCCGCTCAGCCGGTCTCCTTCGGCGGGGTTCATCAACCAGCGCCAAACCACGCCGGTCACAATGTAGGAGATTGCCATGGGGAACAGGAACAGACTGCGGAAAAAGCTCTCCCCTTTCAAGCCTTGATCCAGCATGACCGCCAGCAGGAATCCGAGCAGGATGCTCCCGATCACAAACACCCCTGTAAAGATCAGAGTGTTCCGCACATCCACATGGAAACGGGGATCGGAGAACAGTTCGATATAGTTTTTCAACGCGACCCAGGTGTAATCGGGATTGAGACCCTTCCATGCACTGAAAGAGACGCGTACCGACCAGGCAATGAAACCGTAGATGAAGATCAACACTGCCAGAATGGATGGGGAAATAAGGATGATCGAAAGATACCGGTCTTTGTCTCTAAACATGACGAGCCTCTTTCAGGCGGAAAATTTTTGAGGCTCCGCCGAACCTCGACGGAGCCTCATTATTTTACTCAGATTTTACTTGCACGGACCTGAACTTGCACAGGCGGCAACCAGCGCGGCTTGGAAACCGTCCACATTGCCATCCTGGATGAAGAGGCCGAGCGCTGTATCAATCTCGGATTTCCAGGAGTCGTTGGCAACCACACCGTGAGTCAACGAACCGACCACCGTGTCACTTGCCCAGTCATCCATGGCGGACTGCAAATACTCGCCAAAGAGCGACTTATCGCAGTCGGTGCGGGCGCAAATCGAACCCTTGACCGGGTTGAACGCCTCCTGACCTTCCTTGGAGCCGGCGACTTTCAACCAAGCGATGGCGCCCTCCTCATCCGGCGCGCCGACGGCGAGCACGAACGAGTCGGAAAGGAATTGGAAGATGCCGACACTGCCGGGTACGGGAGTCCAGCCGTAATCCGTGTTGGGGGTCTTGCCCAATTCGCGGAAGTATCCCTCCGCCCAGTCGCCCATCACATTGAACGCGGCATTGCCATTGACGACGAGTTGCGCCGCATCCTGCCAGGATAACGAAGCGGAGTCGCTGTTGGTATAGCCAAGAATCTTCTGGAAATTATCCAGCGCGCCCTTTACTTCGGCGCTTCCCCAATCTGTCGAGCCGTCCCACAGACCGTTGTATTTCTCGGGTCCGAGAGAACCGAGCAAAACGGTTTCCATCAGGTGCATCTTTGTCCATTGCTCACCGAGGGCGAGGGGGGTCACACCGGCAGCCTGCAAAGTATCCATGGCGGCAAACCATTCGTCCATGGTGGTGGGGACTGAAACACCGTTCGCCTCGAGGATGGCGGGGTTGTACCACAGCACATTGGCACGGTGGATGTTGACCGGCACGGAATAAATATTACCGTCCTGTGAGATCAACGGGATGAGCGTCTCAGGCATGACATCGAGCCAGCCTTCGGATTCATACAGATCGTTCAACGGCTGGATCTGCTTACCGGCAACGTAGGTGCCGATCAATTCCTGACCGGCATGTCCCTGCCAGGAATCGGGTGGGTCGCCCGCCTGCAGGCGGGTAGCTAACACAGCGCGCGCATTGGTTCCGGCACCACCAGCTACTGCCGCGTTGATGAATTCAACGTTGGGGTTCTTTTCATTGAAGACCTTGATCATGGCCTCGAGACCTGCGGCCTCACCGCCGCCCGTCCACCATGAAAACACTTCCACTTTTTGGGCGCCACCGCCGCACGCAGAAAGCGCCAGCATCGCGATGACGAAGATCGTCGTTAGACTGTACCACTTGCTCTTGGACATTTTTTCTTCTCCTTGTTCTTGAATGTGCCAACAGATGCTCTTGCAAGATCTTTCAAGTTGTATGCATCACCTCCTTCGTCCCGATCCGGGTGACAGAAAACAAAAACGGAATACCATCCCGCCAGTGATTCGGTAAGGATATTCCGCTCGTGTAACAGACAAAACATACCTGCCAGCTTTCTTCATTGTGTTCCCGTTATTAATGATCCATGACTGTAAATGGGAAATGCGACGTTGTACTCTTGTCTGACAAAATAATTATAAGATGAAAGCACCTCTTGTCAATGTAACATTACATGAATTGCCTGACAACAAATCGGCAGACCGGATCTTTTTCACCGAATCGATGACTCGCCAGCTTCCATACGCCTCATCCCTGGACATGGATATTACTGCACGCCAGCAGCAGATTCTCCCGGATTGCCACTACACCCAAAAGGCTCTGAAGACTATTTGCCGCTTGTGCGGGTGGCGACATCGAAGACCACAGCCATCACAAGCACGGCGCCGCGAACGATATACTGGAGGGAAATATCGATGCCCATCAGGTTCATGCCGCTCGTCAGAGAGAGCATTACCAGAGCGCCGATAATGGACCCGGTCACTTTGCCCACGCCGCCCGCAGCGGAGACCCCCCCCACATACGCCGCGGCGATGGCGTCCAACTCGAACAGGGTACCAGCCGTCGTCGTCGCGGACTGGAGACGGGATGCGAACAAAATGCCTGACAACGCAGAGAGCATTCCCATCGAACCGAATACCACGTAGATTAACTTCTTAACATTAATACCGCTCAGTTGCGCCGCTTCGGGATTCCCACCCATGGCGTAGATATGCCGCCCAAGGACGGTTTGGGTGGTCACAAAATGATATACGCCGACTACGATCAACACAATGACCACCGTCCAGGAGAGCCCGTTATATCCCGCCAACACCCATGTGATCAGACCAATCAGGGCAGACATGAAGATTAACTTCAAGGCAAAGACACCTGAAGATAAAACCTCGAAGTTATAGGCGATCTTATTCCTTCTGCTGTTGATCTCACTGATGATGTAAAAGACAATTGCAATCAGGCCAAGCAGCAGAGTCAACTTGTGCAACTCTGGCAGGAAAGAATCCAGCCCTGGAATATCACTGATATATCCATTGCCAATGGCGTTGAAAGCCTCGTCCGGGATGATGATCGTACCGGTCTTTAACGTGACAAGCAGAATGGCCCCGCGATAGATCAGCCATCCCGCCAAGGATGCAACGAACGATGGTATCCCCAGCTGCGCCACTGGAAAGGCTGTGATACACCCGGCCAACACACCCATAACCAGCACCATGGGTATCACAATATAGACTGGTAATCCCCAGGATGTGAGGGCAATGGCGGCAATGGCGCCCAGGAAGCCCGCCAGAAATCCAACCGAAAGGTCGATATGCCTGATCACAATTACGAGGGTCATTCCAACTGCCAGCACAGCGATGTACCCCGTCTGGTTCAGGAGGTTGCTGATATTGCGTGGGGAAATGAATACGCCATCCGTGGTGGCGGTGAAGATCGCCATGATCAAAAACAGGGCGATGAACATGCCGTATTCGCGAATATTTTGTCTTAATGTCTTCTGTAGATCGGTGAAAAATGACATGCTTCACTCCTCAGTTCGTTGCCATTTGCATGATTTTTTCCTGCGTCGCTTCCTCGATGGGCAATTCGCCCGTAATCCTGCCCGATGAAACAATGTAGATGCGGTCGCTCATTCCTAGAACTTCCGGCAGTTCGGAGGAGATCATGATGATCCCCATCCCCTGGCTGACAAGTCTGCGCATGATGGTGTAGATTTCGAATTTCGCGCCCACATCGATCCCGCGTGTCGGCTCATCCAAGATCAATACATCCGGCTTCACGAACAGCCACTTTGCCACGGATACTTTCTGCTGATTTCCACCGCTTAAATTCATAACTTTCTGTTCGACTGTCGGGGTCTTGATATTGAGGGAGGTCTTATATTCGTTCGCAACCTTGACCTCCATATTATCATTCACCACAGAACGCTTCGCGATTTCCCGAAGGTTAGCGAGGGTGATATTTTGCTTGACATCCTGGATCAGAACCAGTCCGTTACCTTTCCGATCTTCAGTCACATACGCCACGCCCGCGCTAATGGCATCCTGTGGATGATGGAAACTTTTCTTTTTCCCCTTGATGTAAATATCGCCGCGGATTTGATAACCAACTGGGTTCCCAAAAATGCTAAGAGCCAATTCGGTACGTCCTGAGCCCATCAGTCCTGCAATTCCGACGATCTCCCCCTTTCTCACATTGAAATTCACATCCCTGAGAATAACCCTCCCAAGAGCCGGACTGTAGGCATTCCAATTTCGGACTTCAAGGAGAGACTCGCCCACTTCTCTTTTCTCCTTGGGAGGATAAATATTATTAATCTCGCGTCCCACCATATTCTTGATCAATCGATTCTCGGTCACTTCTCCCTGTGCCGCGTCCAGCGTACAAATCGTTTGGCCGTCGCGTAAGACTGTGACCGAGTCGGCAATTTCAATGACTTCTTTTAACTTGTGGGAAATCAGGATACAGGTCACGCCATGCCCCCTGAGTTCCCGCAGAAGGTTCAATAAGTTCTCGCTGTCATCTTCATTCAACGCAGCCGTAGGCTCGTCAAGGATCAATAGCTTGACATCCTTGCTTAATGCCTTCGCGATCTCCACCAGCTGTTGCTTTCCGACGCCCAAATCCTTCACTTTCGTTTCAGGATTGACGTTGAGTCTGACCTTTTTTAAGGCATCCCCCGCTCTTTTGATGGTCTCATTCCAATCGATGACAAATCTCCCCTTTATTTCGTTCCCCAAAAAAATGTTCTCGTACACAGTCATTTCAGGGACAAGGGCCAGTTCCTGATAAATGATGGCAATCCCCGCCCTTTCGCTATCACGAATGTTGAAAAATTTCTGTGGTTCACCGTCGAACAAAATATCACCGGTATAAGAACCATATGGATATACCCCGCTCAACACTTTCATCAAGGTAGACTTCCCCGCGCCATTCTCCCCCACAAGGCAATGGATCTCGCCCTTTTTCACCCTGAAACTGACATTACTCAATGCCTTCACGCCAGGAAATTCCTTGGTGATATCTTTCATTTCCAGGATGGGAGTATCCATATTATCTCCAGAGTCGTCAATCAGGGAATTTGAAATATTATACAAGAATAGTGGCGGACTAGTCCACCACTATTCTTGTTGTACGGAATTTGTTACGGCAAACCGGTAAAGTCGGAGGCAGGCCAATAGCCGGAATCGATGATGGCGGCTTTGACGTTTTCCTTGTCCACCGAGATCACCTCGGATGGCTTGGCAGGAACATCGATCTTGCCATTGTTGTAGGTGTTCGTCTGCGGAGGGGTTTTCCCTTCGAGGTACGCGACCGCGGCGCTGATGGCATCCGCCACCAGGGTGCGAACGTCCTTCAACACGGTCATCGACTGCTTGCCATCGATGATGTACTGCACGGACGCCTTCTCGGCATCCTGCCCGGTCACCACATAACTGGTCACATCGCTGTCAGCCGCAAACGCATCGGCAATCGCACGAGCGGTGCCATCGTTCGGAGCAAGAATGAACACATCGCCCTTGTCCGCGGCTGTGGCGGCAGTCAGGTTCGATTCGGCCAGTGTCTTGGCAGTGTTGAAATCCCAGTTCGTCGTCACCTGACCAATGATCCTACCCATTTCGTCACGAGTCAGGGTTGCCTTATCCTGCAGAGCAACCGCTTCGCTCGAATTCTTGATCACGAACGTACCATCGGCAATCTTCGGCTGCAACACATTCCAGGCGCCTTCGAAGAACAGGAAGGCGTTGTTGTCGGAAGCCGCTCCCGCATACAGGTAGAGCGGGTTGCCCGTTCCGGTCGCATGATCGACCAGATATTGAGCCTGGGCGGCGCCCACGGCAATGCTGTCGAAGGTCACATAGTAGTCCACCGCATCCGTATTCAGGATCAGGCGGTCGTAGGCGATGACCTTCACACCAGCGGCATGAGCCGCTTCAGCGGCGGCGGCGGCGGCAGCGCCATCCTGCGGGGTCAGGATGAGAACCTGAATACCCTTGGTAATCAGCGCTTCGACGTTGGCTTTTTCCTTGGCGGAATCACCCTGGCTGAAGAGAATCTCGACTTCATATCCCTGGGCTTCCAATGCTTCACGGAAACGAGCCTCGTCCTGGAGCCAGCGTGGCTCATCTTTCGTCGGAAGAACGATGCCGACTTTGCCGGTGATCGAAGGAGCAGCGGCTTCATCCAGACCAGTGAAATCGGAGGCAGGCCAATAGCCGGAATCGATGATGGCGGCTTTGACGTTCGACTTATCCACGGTGATCACTTCGGACGGCTTGGCAGGAACATCGATCTTGCCATTGTTGTAGGTGTTCGTCTGCGGAGGGGTTTTCCCTTCCAAATAGGCGGTAGCAGCACTGATGGCATCCGCCACCAGGGTGCGAACGTCCTTCAACACGGTCATCGACTGCTTGCCATCGATGATGTATTGCACGGACGCCTTCTCGGCATCCTGCCCGGTCACCACATAACTGGTCACATCGCTGTCAGCCGCAAACGCATCGGCAATCGCACGAGCGGTGCCATCGTTCGGAGCAAGAATGAACACATTGCCCTTGTCCGCGGCTGTGGCGGCAGTCAGGTTCGACTCAGCCAGGCTCTTGGCAGTGTTGAAGTCCCAGTTCGTAGTGATCTGACCGATGATATTGGCCTGTTCGTCACGAGTCAGGGTTGCCTTATCCTGCAGAGCAACCGCTTCGCTCGAATTCTTGATCACGAACGTACCATCGGCAATCTTCGGCTGCAACACATTCCAGGCGCCTTCGAAGAACAGGAAGGCGTTGTTGTCGGAAGCCGCTCCCGCATACAGGTAGAGCGGGTTGCCCGTTCCGGTCGCATGATCGACCAGATATTGAGCCTGGGCGGCGCCCACGGCAATGCTGTCGAAGGTCACATAGTAGTCCACCGCATCCGTATTCAGGATCAGGCGGTCGTAGGCGATGACCTTCACACCAGCGGCATGAGCCGCTTCAGCGGCGGCGGCGGCGGCAGCGCCATCCTGCGGGGTCAGGATGAGAACCTTGATACCCTTGGTAATCAGCGCTTCGACGTTGGCTTTTTCCTTGGCGGAATCACCCTGGCTGAAGAGAATCTCGACATTGTAGCCAGCGGCGGTAAAGGCATCTTTGAAGCGGGTCTCGTCCTGGATCCAGCGCGGCTCATCTTTCGTCGGAAGGACGATACCCACGGAACCGGATACTGTCGGCGCGCTGGGTGTCTCGGTCGCGGCGGGACCACAAGCTGACAGGATCATGGTAACCGCAACAAGCAATGCAAGCAGGCTGTATAAAGCTTTCTTGGACATATTTTCTTCTCCTTGTTATTTTTCTTTTCAGTTTCAAACGTGACAATCAGGGAATGTGACCTTTAAACACCTCCTTTCAAAGATATAAGAATAAAAAAGCGAAGCCGCCCGTCATTGATAAACGGAACGCGCTTCGCTTTGGGTAAATCGAAATCCAACTGCTGACAATTTTGACTTATAGGTTTCATGAACCGACACCACGATTGAGGAAAATGAATACCTGCATAGCAGGCTGATTGGCATCCTTCAACTTTCAGGTCGTTCGTACTTTATCAGGTTATGTCAGACGGCGCATTATAAAAATGCCACCAAATCAATCCAGAAATACCCAAGATTGGCTTGGTTTCACTTTTATTTTATTTTTTTTGTTGCAGTTGTAAACCGTCTGATTATCAACTTATGCTGATTTATCCCCCAATTGGGTAAGGGGAAATCCCCCAATTTCACAAAAAACCTGAAAAATCATCATCATTCATGAAACAATTGGATAAGGGCTGGGAATCTCTACCTGCAGGATCATCCCCCCACCCTTGGACGACTCGATGCTCATCACGCCGCCCAACAAAGCCACCCGCTCGCTGATGCCGACCAACCCGAAATGTTTGTTGACAGAGAGCGATGCCAGGTCCGCCGGGACGGAAAGTCCCTGCCCGTCATCCTCCAGACGAACAAGCAGGCTGGCAGACGGGGTACGTTGCAGCGAAAGCCGCACATGCTTCGCAAATGAATGCTTGCGAATATTGCTCAACCCCTCTTGCACAATGCGAAATACCGAAAGCTCTATCGTTTCAGGCAGACGCCCCAAAGCGGGGTCGATCTCCAGTTGAACATGAATATTGCTCCGAGTTGCCCATTCATGCGCGAGGGAATCGATGGCAGCAGAAAGTCCATGATGATCGATCGTGGGTGGACGCAAATCGCTGCAAATCTGCCTCAACTCGCTTACAACGTTTCGGATACCCTGGCGAACCGACTCCACCTCTTCCTGCACGGGAGGGTCCGCCACATTGCCTTCGATCTCTTCCAACCGATAATTGAAACTCAACAGATCCTGGATGACCTGATCGTGGAGTTCACGCGCCAATGCCTTCCGCTCGTCTTCACGTTCGGTGATCAGGCGGCGTTGGGTGGCTTGCAATGCCGCAGTCAACTGTCCGAGAGCGCCGATTTGATCCTTGAGCCGCTCGAGCAATTGCCGGTTCAGGGAGGTGCGCGCATCGAGGCTTTCCTGCAGAGTTGCCTGTATCCGGCGCAGTTCCTCCGCCTGTTGCTGGGCAGTGTGATAACTTTCCAGCGCCCAGATCAAGGGCGTTACCTGTTCCTGCCGCGACGATCCCACGATTAACTCAACGATTTCCTTCGGGACCGCCTCTGATGTGGGACGATCCGCCACAAGCCTGCCCTCGTACAGTACAAGAATGCGGTCCGTTACCGTGAACAGGTGTGTCAGGTCGTCGCTGCTGATGATCACGGAAGTACCCTGCGCGGCAAGCCGCTTGATCTTCTCCATTAATATCTTTTGCCGTTCAAAACTCAGGATCGGAATGATATCGTCCAACAACAAAAGACGACAAGGCTTATAAAAGGCACGCGCCACTGTCAGTAATTGCCTTTGTTCATCCGAAAGATTGCGAACCTGCTCATGGATCAGACTGGGCGGGAGGTTGAACTCCTCCAGCAGGCGAATGGCGGTACGGGTCATTTGATCCCAATGGATAAGACCAAGTTTCGAAAAGCGGGTCACTTCGCGTCCCAACATAATGTTTTCGACAACATTGAAGTGCTCCACCAGTCCGGAGGTACGCCGCGTCGTCTCCTTTCCGACATCCCTGTCGAACAGGAAGCCAAAACTGACGTTGAACTGATCGATGGGGCTGGAGATCTGATACACGGTTTCTATCCCCAGTTTTTGCGCCTGGGAGCGACTCGCCAGCCGTTGCGGGACGCCATCCACATAAATGGTACCGGACGAAGGCGGGATCACGCCGTTCAACAAATGAAAAAGGGTGGATTTCCCCGCCCCCTGGCGACCCACCAAACCCAAAATTTCGCCGCGCGAAATCGAAAAAGTGACATCCTTCAAAACAGGCAGGCGGTCAAAATTCTTCGACAAATTTTCAACACGCAAAAAAGGGACGGACATGCAACGATTTTAACCCGGTTTTCAAGAAGGAATAAAACAATTCAAGGAACTGCAAGCATCGGATGGTTTGTCAGTTATCGTGTCTTACGGCATAATAGCCGCATGATGCCCACACAGGTTCTGCTTGCAGACGACCACACCGTTGTACGGGCTGGTTTGCGCAACGCGTTGGATGGATTACCAGAGATCGAAATCATTGGCGAAGTGGGGAATGGAAGGGAACTGATGGAGACGTTAGCCGGGTCCCATGTCGATCTTCTCGTCATGGATGCCAATATGCCCGATTTCGAGCCCATTTCAGCCGTCAGGGAAATCAAGGCAAAATATTCCAATCTGAAAATCCTGATTGTCAGCGCCTACGCCGACGAAACCTACGTGGTGGGACTGCTCAAGGCAGGCGTGGACGGCTATCACCTGAAAGATCAGCCGCTTGCCGACCTCCGCCTGGCAATAAAAAGAATCTTGAGCGGCGAACGCTGGATTACCAGTTCACTCCTAAGCCACCTGACCAATTCTGAAGCTCCTCATCCACACTCAACAAAACTCCCATCGCTCACCCGCAGACAGCGCGAATTGCTTCGTCTCCTCACTCAGGGAGCCGACAATCGTACCATTGCCGCCGAACTCGATATCAGCGTCAAAACCGTGGAGAACCACCTGACCACCCTCTATAGAGTCCTTGGGGTGGACAGCCGGTTGAAGGCAATGAACTATGCCATTCACCATCCCGGAATACTGGCTTCCAACGGGCAGGAAATGATTGATATGGATGCCGCCGTCCGCGGTGAGGACAGTTTGACCATCCTCGTGGTGGATGACAACCCCCGATACCGGCATCAACTCTGTCACTTAATCGGAAAGATCACGCCCACCTCGGTCATTTATGAAGCAGATAACACGGCGGAGGCATTGCGCATCGCTGAAAAAGCCCAGCCTCATCTGGGATTGATCGACGTTGTGCTGGAGGATGAGGACGGCATCAAATGTGCGAGCCGGTTAAAGAGCGTTTCCCCATCCACCCGCATGGTACTCATCAGCGCCTACCCCGACCGCGAATTTCACAGGCGGGCGCTTTCAGCAGGAGCTGTCGCGTTTTTGGATAAAAAGGATTTGGATACCGCCTCGCTCCGGCAGGTGGTGGAAGACGCCCTCAGATAGCAAACAGGAAGATCAGATCGTTGACGTTCGTACCCGTTGGACCGCTTTTGATCAAATCGCCCAACGCCTCAAAAAATGGATACGCGTCATTCCGGGATAGTGAGCCTGCCGCGTTCATCCCAAGCGACTCTGCCCTCCGGGCCGATTCCCCCGTTACCACCGCGCCCGCCGCGTCGGTCGGGCCGTCATCGCCATCAGTGGCGAACGAAATCAACATGCAATTTTCCAATCCACCCAGTTCGTCCACCGTGCTTAAAGCCAACTCCTGATTTCGACCGCCTTTACCCCCGCCTTTAATCGTCACAGTCGTCTCCCCGCCCGCAATCAAACAGAATGGACGTGACCGCCTGACCGCTTCGCCGCGCAGCCTCTTTGCCAGCATCGCGCCGATATCGCGTGCCTCCCCTTGCAATTCGTTGGTCAATATCTCGACATGAAAGCCCTCGCGCCCCGCCTGTTCCAACGCGGCTTGCGCGGCAAGTTTATTATCGCCAATGATGATGTTTTGCACATTTTGGAATCGAGAAATTCGTTTATAGTCATCCGCCAACAAACGGCCGGACTCCAGGACCTGGAGAATGGAAGCTGGAACTTGTTTTTCCAAGCCATATTTCTTCAAAACCGCCATCGCGTCTTCTCGCGTCGTCGGGTCGGGCACGGTGGGACCGGAGGCAATTGCTTCCAATGGATTCCCGATCACATCAGAAAGAATCAAGCTGACGATCTTTGCTTTCGTGGCTCCTGCCAATCCCCCGCCTTTGATCCGGTCAAGCTGCCGCCGGAGGGTGTTGATTTCTTCAATGCGCGCGCCGCAGGCAAGCAATTCGCGGGTAAGTGACTGCATGTCGTCGAGGGTGACGCCTTTGTGCGGCGCGGTCACCAAAGCGGAACCGCCGCCGGAGATTAGGCAAACCAGCGTATCCTCTTCATGCAAAGAGGAAACAAATTCCAGGACACGTTCGCCTGCACTTACCGAGCGCACATCAGGGATGGGATGTCCGCCTTCAATGACGGCGAACAGGTTCCGGCTTCGCGAAGAGGCGTGCTTGCAGACGGCGAGACCGTCGATGAGGGGAATCCGCCCGGCGAGGGCATCCATCATTGGGATCGCGGCTTTCCCAATCCCCAATCCAAATACGCGGCCAGTCAGTCCGGGCAGATGCGTTTGCACCGCCTTGTGGGGATCCACGGCATCGATGGCGGCGGCAAGGATGCGCAAAATACGCGGGTCGCGCAGGCTGTGGGTCGCGAAACGATTTACATCCATTTCTGTTATCATATCAGAAGATTTTCATGGAGATCGTATGACGAAGCCAAAAGTATTTGTGACTCGAATCATTCCCGATAAAGGACTCGACATGGTCAGGGAGTTTTGCGATGTGGATCTGTGGACGGAAGAACTTCCGCCCAGCCGCGAGGAATTGCTCAGGCGTGTGCAAGGCGTGGATGGCATCCTGAGCCTGCTTACCGATTACATCGACGGCGAAGTGATGGACACGGCAGGCGAACAATTGAAGGTCATCAGCAATCATGCGGTGGGCTTCGATAATATCGACATTCATGCCGCCACGGCGCGCAAAATCCCTGTGGGCAACACACCCGATGTGCTCACCGACGCCACCGCCGATTTTGCGTTCACATTGATGATGAGCGCCGGGCGCCGGATTCTGGAAGCAGATCGCTACGTGCGTGAGGGCAAGTGGAAAACATGGAGTCCGATGTTGTTGCTTGGCACCGAGATGAGAGGTTCCACGCTGGGGTTGGTGGGTTTTGGCCGCATCGGCAAGGCAATGGCGCGCCGCGCGGTGGGATTCGACATGCGCGTGATCTACTATGATCCCGGGGAATCGAAGCCGGATCCCGATATCAAAGCGTCACGCGTGGATTTCGAATCGATCCTCGAGGAATCGGATTTTATCTCGCTTCACACCCCGCTGACGCCTGATACGCGCCACCTGATCGACTCGGAAGCCCTGTCGAAGATGAAGCCCACCGCTGTGCTGGTGAATACCTCGCGCGGTCCGGTCGTGGATTTGGACGCGCTGTACGACGCGTTGAAGGAAAAACGCATCTTCGCTGCCGGATTGGACGTGACCGAACCCGAACCACTGCCCACCGATCATCCCTTGCTTACATTGGACAACGTGGTCGTGATGCCACACATCGCCAGCGCCAGCAAAGTGGCACGCGATAAAATGTCCTGGATGGCGGCAAAGAATCTGATCTCCGGTTTGAAGGGAGATCATCTACCGAACTGTGTAAATCCCCAAGTATATAAATAATAGACGTTATCGGACATAATCGGCAGACATCGTCCCGAAGGTTTCTTGACATGCCAACCTTCGGGATGTTTTGCACTATTACCGATAGTATCTGGTCGAAATTTTCAATAACCCGGAAGAAAAAAAGGGAGCGCCACTGTCTGAGCGCTCCCTTTTATACAGACTTCTTACAACGTGTCTATGAAAATCCCCAACGTCAAGGCAGTGTCACATTCCCACCGCCAAAGTCATCGAAGAAGGCATTCGTGGAATTGATGAACCAGAGACCGATGTAACCGCCCCGGGTATTGAAGAATGCCTGGTCCGCGGCGTTCAAGGTCACGCGTCCCACTTCGACGCCATTCTTGAAGATCACCACATTTCCGTTTGCCAGCGCCTGCGCGCCAAGTTCGTCGCCGTTATTGAAGGTGACCGGGATGGCGGAATAAGCATACCACTGCAATGTGGATGGGAGGAACGTTTCAACCGTCACATTGTCCGTGACAGCGTTATAGTGCACTTCGATGGCGCCCGAGCCCCAGTTGGGCAGGAATCCGCCCTGGACTTTCAACAGCAGATTCTGTTCCAGTCCCGCCGAGTCCACCGTGGTCAGTATTACGCTGGCTTCCTGGTTGATTCCAAAGTAATTTCTCCAGTAGATGGGTCCGCTGCCGCGAACATCAACCCGATTGCCAACGATGCGATACACATTCGCCCCAACCGAGCCTCTCCAATTCGCGCCAAGAGCGGCGCTGGGACGGTTGAAGTTATCCAGAATGGAGGTCACATTCTTGACGACGATAACCGCTGCGTACAGGCTGCTGCCATCATCTTTGTCCATGACCTTGCCAGTCACAGTGTAGGTACCGTTGAAGGGGAAGGTGCAGGTGAAGGAAGGATCCGTTCCACTATTGGCGTAATCCGCCGAAACCAGCGAACCGCCGTTGCAGTCGAAGGCATAGTGGAAGCCCGCCGCCGTATCGGCATCCGAAGGGTCGAATGCACCGCTGAAGGAGATGACAAAGGATTCGCCTTCGCTCACCATGGCAGGAGCTGTAAAGATGGCAGTAGGAGCCGTATTGGCTACCTCAACGGTGGCGCCAGCGACAGCGGAAAGACCTCCGGGATCGGTCACTTTCACGCTGACGGGGAGGGTATCGGGTCCATCCATTGAACCGACCACGAAGGCAACCGATTGACCGGGGGTTTCGAATGAGCCGTTGTTGTCCAGATCCCAGGCATAGGTGAGGCTGTCGCCGTTCGGGTCGAAGCCGGTTGCGGTGAGGATGACCGAAGAGCCTTCTTCCGCTGGATAGGGTCCGCCGGCATCCACGGTCGGCGGGGCGTTCAAATTCAGCCCGATAACGACCGGGTCGTGGTCAGAGGTGCGGAATTCGTTCGGTTCGTAAAGCGGAAGCACATCCGATTCTTCCTCGAACGCAGCTTCGTCGGCAGTGCGTTCGTCGTCGTTGTAGTCAAAGAGCGGGATTTCGTCGGCGTTGATGTGCCACTCTGCCACGCCAGCCACTTGAGGCGCCAGGCTGGAATTAGCCAGTGCATGGTCGAGGTAACCCAGTTGTCCGTCGAAAACGTAGCCGTAGGCATCGGGTCCGCCAAATGCCGCCACCATATCGGTATAACCGGCATTCTGGAGGGCGACAATCGGGTCTTCCTTGGCATAGGAGTTCAGGTCGCCGATGATTAGCACGTCTGAGTCTCCGCTGCCGGTCGGGTCGGTCGCCAGCCAGTTGGCAAGTTCCTGGGCGGCCAGGGTGCGGGTCAGGTTGCAGTTCCCCTGACCGGTGGTGGTATCGTCATCGCCAACACCGCAGCTCGAGCCCTTGCTCTTAAGATGGTTGACCACGACAGTGAAGCGCGCACCAGTGGAAATTTCTTCAAATGCCTGCGCTACCGCCGGGCGGTTGCGGTCTACATCCGCATTACGCGGGTTGACGAATGCTTGTGTGTCGAGGACGGCATAGTTACCGACCGGTGCGACTGTGGAGGTCTTGTAAATGATCCCGACGCGGATGGCATCGGTGCCAATCACACCCGTATCCACATAGGCATAGCCCGGCAAACCGGCGACAATGTCGGCCAGTGGTTCGACGCCGGGGGTATTCTCCATTTCCATGAAGCCGAAGACATCGGCGTCAAGGGCGGAGAGCGCCGCGAGCATCTTGGTGCGCTGGCGTTCCAGTTCCTGGGCGCTATCGGCGCCGCGGCAGTCTTGATTCTGAGTTGGAGCACAAGTATTGCTGGTGTCGATGGTCAGGAAGTAATTGAGGACATTGAAACTGGCGACCTTGATTCGGCCATCCACCTCAGGCATGGGTGCACGCGGGTTGACCTGGGTAAAGGCATAGGAGTATGCCTCGGTCACCGGGCGGATACGCCAGGCATCGGTCCCAGTCTGACCGGCGAAGGACCAGTGCAGGACGCCGGTGAGGTTCGTGATTGTGTCTCCGCCGCGGAAGAAGTTACTCGTGCTAAGTCCCGGAACGGGGTGGTAGTACGCCGTGTTCGGTGTGTCGACCGGGCGGTTCTGACGGTTATCGGTATCATCGAGAATGATCGTGCGACTTGCCAGGTTGATCTCATTATCAATGAACCCGGCTGCCGACGGTGTGTTAACTGCTGTGAATGTATGCGGGCGTCCGCCTTCGGTAAGGACCACCTGTCCATAACGAGCCAGTTCGAAGTACTCGCTGATCGATAAAGTATCGGGGAAGGTAACCAGCATACCTTCGAATGCTTCGAAATAGGCATTAATGACGGTGGTTGCCGCGGTCAAGTCTCCGCTGGGCACGCCAGGCACAGGTAATTCGACCGTTGCAGGCGTGGGCAGAGGGTTGCCCGAACTGAGTACGCTGACGCTGCCAGCGGTGGAGGCAGTAAGCTGGGTCATGTTGAAGAATTCGCTGGAGGCGCCGGTCACTCGCACCTTGTCCCCCACGTTCACAGGTGTGGGGCAACTGCTGCAGAAGATGAAGATACCCTCGGAAGTAGCCGGATTGGCATCGACATCCGCATCTTCCTCCTGCAGGAAGAATCCGCGCAATTGACCGGAACCCTGCGTCTGATAGTCACCCACCACAATCGCCTCAACGGTGAACGTGCCGGGATTGGATGTATTGCCGCTGCCCTGAATATCGTGGATGAATGTAATCGCGGCATCATCGTTGACAATAGTCCCCTGACCCTGCCCATCGGCGACGGTTGCACCTGTTACATTGATGACGTTGACAAAGAAAGTTTCGTCGGGTTCGTTGGTCGGATCTCCGTTGACAAGCACATCGAACGTATAGGTGGAATTGCCTTCGGGAATGGTCTGACCCGTCAACGACTTCGCGGTGAAGTCGCTTGGCGAAGCGGCCGTATTATCAGCGGTGGCGATGTCAAATGTCACTCCACCTGCTCCTGCCGCCACGGAAAGGCCAACGGTAAATGAGAACGTAGTCGTACCGCTGTCGCCCTCCGCCAGGGAGACATCATTGATGGTAAGTTGAGGCAGGGCGGCTGTGCAGTCATTGGCAGCGCCCGGGGTGATACCTGCCAAGGTGAAGTCAACATTGTTGACATTGGTATCAGCGCCATCCAGACACCGTGAAATACCCTCTGTTCCTGCAGCAGTGTCCACCAACCCCTCGCCGGAGCCCTCGGTGTAGGGCGCTCCGGTGTTGCCTTCATAACTGACCGCATCCATCAAATCGCCGTTGAACCGCAAGCCGACCGCATCAGGCGCGCCATTCTGGATGAAATCCGTATCTGGGCTGGCATCCAGGTCGCAGTTCGCGACGGTGGTCGCGTTGGCACAGACCACGAAATAATCGCCAGCCGCCAAGCTCACAGCGGGAAGGGTGATCGTGTTGTAAAGTGCCGCGCCGCCGCCAGTGCCATTGACCAACTCAAGAGTCCAGCCGTCGAGCGAGACAGCAGAAGAACCGTAATTCTTGATCTCAATGAATTCGGCCGTATCGGTGCTGGGTTGATCATAGTCCACTTCATTGATAACCAGTTGAGGCGGGGGAGGAAGCACAACCTGATTGAGGGCGCCGGGTGTGTTGTATGCTTCCCCGACGATGGGTGTACCGTCATTGCCGGGTATGCCCGCCAGATCGAAATCGTTGCGGACCCAGTCGGCAACGGTATCCGTATCGGCTCCATCTGGAACGCGGGAGGCGCCGCCCGGAGCAAAAGGCAAACCATCATAGGAAACGCCCAGGCTGGGTGTACCGTAGGTCACATCGCCCGCGCCGCCATCATTGACGGCAACTGAGTCCACAATGGCATCCCAGGGTGAGTTATCGAGCACGCCATCATTATCGGTGTCAAGATCGGTATTCAGCGCGCCTGTAAAGTTCTTTACAAGCAGAAGTGAAATCGAACCATTTTCCAGCGCATTTGCCGGCAGGTTTGCCAGGTACAGCCCATTGGCATCTGTCGTGCCGAGATTGATCACTTCATCAATCGTGCCGACCGAGGTGCCGCTATCCCCTTCGATTTCAAGCGCGGTATAAGCGGAGTAATCCGTATTGGCTGCGCCGAAAAATTCCATGTATTCGACATCGGTACCAGCAGTGCTGGCAGAGAATTCATTGATTACCGGAGGCGCAACTTCACTGTCGCCTGTCACGACAATATCATCAATTCCGACCCATTCATCATTGCCCACGGCGTTCGCCGTAATGATGCGAACCTGAATCTCCGGCTGGTTTTCAGCCGCCACCGGCAGTTGTACACTGACCGGCGTAACCAGCGTGGCCAGACTCGGTCCCGTGGTCGCATCGGCGACAAAACCCGCCGGGAGGTTGGTAAAGTCTCCACTCTGCCCGACACGGTATTGAAGCGCAACAGGCTGAATGGAATTATCAGCCGAAGCGTCAATATCACGAAGGTTATACGAGACAGTAATGTTCGTGCGCCCCGTAGTGTTGAAATGCAAAAGGACATAAGGAGCGTCGGCTGTTCCAGAACCTTGTAAGGCGATCGTGGCATCCGTGATTTCAAATTCAGCAACGCCGCCATTGGTAATATTGGGGTTGGTCTGATTGGCGATCACGTCCACATCGGTGGCAGATGCGCTGACTCCAAGCAAAGTCTGCGGATCGGTCCCTGTAACGGTTGTGATATCCTGTCCCAAGAAACCCAGGATTCCCGGCACCCCCGACCAATTATCGTTGGTCGTGATCAGTCCAGTGTTAGCCCAATCCTGGCTGAACGGAAGAGACTGGACTGAGTTATCTGCCTGCGCACTCTGCATGGGCAATCCCCCCACCGCCAATGCCAGCACGACAGCCAGTGAAAACGCCTTCGAAAAAGTTTTCGTCATATTTGTTCTCCTCAAACAAAAGACTATATTTGGTTGAATTACGACATTTGCCAAAAACTGGTCTTGCCTTTGAACTGGATCCCGAACACCTCCTCAAACTTTGCCAGAAGTTTTATGAGTACGAACGAGAAAAGACACCCGCCTGATTCAAACACAAACGATTTTATGTGATGGGAAACAAAAAAACAAGGGACGTGTAACCTATTCATCGTCATATTCTGGTTAACGTCTTGTTTAATCCACCTGCTATAATCCCCTCATGTCCCACATCCGTACCGCCATCAAATACTTCTGGACCCGTGACAGCAGCATCCTGCTGGGCGGATTCTTTGCCGTTTGCATCCTGATCGTCTATGTTTGGTGGCCCCTAGCGGAGGAAGCGCTTGCCTATGTCGATTGGAATGGTCCCTGGTGGCTGTACATGGACTGGCTCCTGCTCGGCATCTTTGGCTTCATGTCTCTGACCATTATCGCCCGTGCAAATCTCAAAACAGACCTGCTCATCGTTTTTGTAGGCATGTGCGGCGGGCTTGCCATCGAGTCATGGGGCACACAAACCAATCTCTGGCATTATTACACGGCAGAACGCCCTCCGCTGTGGATCATCCCTGCCTGGCCCATCGCCTCGTTATCCATTGACCGAATCACACGCTTATTGGATTGGCTCGTCGAGCGCGCGAATCTCAAACCAATCGCTCATCACTCACTATTTACCGCTCTTTACTGGATCACCTTCGCCTCGTTTCTAAGCCTGATGCTGGTCTTTGTTGCCCCGACCTTTGACAAATCCTTTACCTGGCTCTCGCTCACTCTATGCGTTCTCCTCATATTAACCCCCACCGACCATCGCTTTGCCTTGTTGACCTTTATCGCCGGAGCCGGGTTGGGATATTTCCTTGAAGTATGGGGGACCACCCGCGAGTGCTGGACATATTACACCCTGCAAAAACCACCCCTGTTCGCGGTGCTGGCACACGGCATGGCGGCGGTCGCTTTTTGGCGGGCAGGGTTGATGGTGAAGACCATCTGGGGAAGACTCGGCTTTTCGAAGCCTCAGCAGGCGTATTCTGAGGAAGACCGAAAGGTCCCAGCGTGGGGTGAGGCGGGTCAAGAAATCATCAAGAAGTGACGTTTGTCATTCATAATCCCATTGACAGGGGGACAATTCGTCCTATAATGTGACCACCAGGTCATATGACCCAGAGGTCACATTTATGCCCAAACGAACTTTTTTGAATCTTCCGGAAGAAAAACGCAACAACATCATCAACGCGGCGATCGAAGAATTCGCGGAATATGGGTTGGAGAATGCCTCCACAAATCGTATCGTCTCGAACAGCGGCATTTCCAAGGGAAGTTTCTACCAGTACTTTGAAGACAAGCAGGATGTCTTCATGTACCTGCTCACCGTGCTCGAACGCGAGAAAATGGAGTACTTCAAAGGCAAGCATCCGCCGAGCGCGAATATGGATACCTTTGGGTACTTTCGTTGGATGATCAAAACGGGTATGGAGTTCAACTCCGCCTACCCAAGCTTGGTTCAAGCCATCAGCCGCGTGATGTTCGGCGAGGGGTTGTACTACGGAAGCAAATTTGCTGATGTCCGCGAACGGACCACGCAGGGACTGCGGGCGATGATCCAGCAAGCCATTGCAAATGGCGAGGTGGACCCGAGTGTGGACGTGGACCTGGCGGTGATGATCATGGAGACCTGGAGCAACGCCATTAGCGCCTACATTTTAAACGAAGGCATGAAACAAAAAGACATCATGAAGTGGGTGCGCTCAACGGAAACCCAGGAAAGAATCGACAAGATGTTATACGTGATGGAATACGGTTTACGTAAAACAGAATCGGAATTCGGAAAGCACTTTTAGAGAAAGGAAATCACCATGAGTTTATTTCTGCGCATTGCGTGGCGCAACGTATGGAGACAACGCCGCAGGACGTTCCTGATTGCGGGCGCGATGGGGGTCATGATGGCGTTGCTGGTGTTCTACGACGGAATGATCGGCGGTTTCGAGCAGGCGATCTATGGCAATGCCATTCAGTTGCTGGGAGGCAATATCCAGGTGCACGCTCCCGGCTATGGCGATGCGTTGGAGAACAAACCGCTGCTTCCGTTGAACGACCCGGATGCCGTTGTTCAGGCGGCGGAGGCGCGCCCGGAGGTGGTCGCCGCCTCGAAGCGGATTGTCACCGGCGGGTTGGTGACCAATCGTGAAGGCGCGTTCGCAGTCTCGATCATCGGCATTGAGACCGCAAAAGAGGCAAACATCACCCCTGTTGCTGACAACATCACCAAGGGGCGTTACCTCAACCCGGACGACGGCGACATGATCGTCATTGGTCAGGGACTCGCCACCGCCATGAGCATCGACGTGGGTGACCGCATCACGATGGTGGGCAACACGAAGAACGAGCAGAACCGCCAGCGCACGATGACCGTTGTCGGTATCTACGATGTTGGCGTTCCCTCTGTTGAAAAAGCCATGATCTACATGTCGCTTGCCGAGGCGCAAAGCCTGTTTGGGTTGAATGGGCAGGTGACGGAAGTGGTCGTTTCGTTGAAGCAGATCGGGCAGGAACCGGCAGTCGTGAATGCCATCAACAATTCGGCGGCAGGCTATGAAGTGGATACCTGGGAGAGCTCCTTCCCGGAACTCAAACAGACCATGGAAATGAAGACCGGCGTGATGGGCTACATGGGCGTATTCATGCTGAGCATTGCCGCGATCGGCATTCTCAACCTGCTGATGATGGCGGTCTTCGAGCGCACACGCGAGATCGGCATCATCGGCGCGCTGGGATTGAAACCGCGCGAGATCACATTCCTTTTCCTGTTGGAAGGGACTCTGATTGGAGTGATGGGTGCTGTGATCGGCGCCGTATTGGGCACCACCATCAACGGCATCTTCAGCGTTGTGGGACTGGACTACAGCCAGTTCGCCAGCTTGACCGAGTACACCGCCCTGATCAGTGGAAGTATCTACACCCAGCTTGTACCCTTGAAGGTGCTTCAACACGCGCTGACCGTCGCGATCATTGCCGCGCTGGCGGCGCTGTATCCTGCCATTCAAGCCTCGCACCATGAACCAGCAGAGGCGTTGCATTACGTTTAACGAACTTCTTTCATCAATAGGAAAGATGAAAGAAGTCAACGAAGTGAGACACCGATGATTAATTATTTCAAACTTGCATACCGCAATTTGGGCAGGCACCGCCGCCGCTCGCTCCTTTCGGGATTGGCGCTTGCCATGGGTACCGCCCTGTTGATGTTCCTTGCCGCCTTCTTTCAAGGCGAGATGCGCAGTGCCATGGAATCCACACTGCGCCTCAATTCGGGGCACATCCAGGTACGGGATGCGGATTATGACCCCGACAAACTCAGCGTCGCCTGGGACTATCTGATCGAAGACCCGGAGCAGGTATCGGCGCAGATCGAAGCGCTGGATCAGGTGGATGTGGCGACGCCGCGCCTGTTCGCAAGCGGTATTATCACAGCGCAAAACGATTCCGTTGGCGTCCAGATCATGGGCATCGACCCAGCCTCGAGGGCGAATGACCCGTATCGTCACCTCGTCTCCGGCGAATTCCTCATGGCAGATGACCGGGAAGGAATCCTGATCGGATACCCGCTTGCACAAAACCTTGCGCTCAATGTTGGAGACCAGATCAATCTGTTGGTCAACACGTCTGATGGCACAGTGGACGAGCAATTGTTCACCGTGCGCGGCATCTACACGACCGGTACCACCGCCTACGACAAGGGAATCGTATTCCTTCCGCTCAAGAAGGCGCAGGCATTTTCAGGCGCGGGGAATCGCGCCAGCATGATCTTTGTCCTGTTGAAGGACCGCGAACAGGCTGAGTTTGTGGCGGAGGCAATCCCCAGTCAGAACTTCAAGGTGGAGACGTGGCGGGAGTTGAACTCACTGCTCGTGCTGGTCAACGATTTTTCGAACGCCTATCTCACGGTCATCAACCTGATCGTCCTTGGCATCACTGTCACGGTCATTGTCAACACCATGTTGATGTCCGTCTTCGAACGCACGCGCGAGATCGGCATCCTTTCCGCCATCGGCATGAAGGGCAGGCAGATCATCGCCATGTTCCTGGCAGAGGCAAGCCTGCTGGCTTTGGGCGGTGTCACGGTCGGCTCACTGGCTGGCTGGGCTCTTTCCGCCTACTTTGGAAAAGTCGGCATCTATTTTGGAGACCTCGGCTTGAGCGCCGACATGCTTCTTGAGGACCGCATCTATACCTACCTGACGCTTGAATCAGCCATCAACCTGATTGTCACCGCATTCGTCTTTACCCTGATCGCTTCACTCTACCCGGCACGGATGGCTTCCCGCATGGAACCTGTCGAAGCATTACACAGCGCACAATAAAGGAGATACAAAATGGAAGTCGCAAAATTAACGGATGTCACCCGCATCTACAAGATCGGCGAAGTGGAAACCCGCGCCCTCAACGGCGTCAGCCTGACCATCGAAAGTGGAGAGTTTACCTCGCTTGTCGGACCTTCCGGCTCCGGCAAGACCACCCTCCTGCAACTCATCGGCTGTCTCGACCAGCCCACCTCCGGCAAAGTGATCATCGCAGGCAAGGAAACGACCGGTCTCAGCCGCAACCAACGCGCAGATTTGCGGAAGGGCACCATCGGATTCGTGTTCCAATTCTTCGCCCTCATCCCCACGTTGACCGCCTACGAGAACATCGAGATGCCGCTCCTGCTTAATGGCAAGACAGCGGCACAGCGCAAACAACGCGTCATGGATTTGCTCTCAGCCGTCGGCATGACCGACCGCGCCAACAACCGCCCCGACCAACTCTCTGGCGGGCAGCAACAACGCGTCGCGGTCGCCCGGGCGCTTGCCACCGACCCCAAACTGATCCTCGCCGACGAGCCTACCGCCAACCTCGACACCGAGAACGGCGAGCAAGTCATGGAAATCATGAAGAAACTCAATAAAGAGACCGGCACCACCTTTGTCTTTGCCACACATGATCCGCGCGTCATCAAATATGCCAGTCGCGTAGTTACACTCCATGATGGCTTGATAGAAAAAGATAGCAAAGTCAACGGAAAATAGCTACTTCAGGAGACAAATAAAGCATGAAACTACGTTGGAGCATTCTCATACTCATCACAACATTGATTCTTGGCGCGTGCATGCCGCAGGCAACGCCCACACCATCCACAACGGAGGCAGAACCCACGCCCGTCATCGACGCGGGGGTAAACGCTTCCGCGGTGGTGGTGCCACTTGATGTCGTCGAACTTGCATACACCACCGTGGGACGGGTTAAATCCGTCGAAGTCAAGGTCGGCGACGAGGTCACCGCCGGGCAGGCGCTCGTGCAACTCGATACCGCCATCCTGGATGCGCAAGTCATCGAAGCTGAATTCAATGTCCAGGCTCTTCAAAGCCAATTGGATAAGTTAACCCGCAACATCGCCACGGAACGCGATCGAGACATCGCCAGGGCCAACCTGGAGGCTGGAAAAGCAAAACTCGATTCGATCAAAGCCCAGCTCGCCAACACCACCCTCATCACTCCGATAAGCGGCACTGTCACCGCTGTGGATATCAGCGTGGGCGAAACTGCCACCCCCGGGCGCATCTTGATCACCGTCGCCGACATTAGCGCCTTTCGCGTCGAGACCACAGACCTAAGCGAAGTGGACGTGCCACAGGTAAAAATTGGACAAACCGCGACCGTCTACATTGAAGCCCTCGACAGGGAGATCACCGGCAAAGTGATCGAAATCGATCAACAATCACAGACGATTGGCGGCGATGTGGTCTTCAAAGTAACGATCGAACTCGATGAGCAGCCGGAAGGGTTACGGTGGGGCATGAGCGCCGAAGTGACTCTTGAGGAGTAGGATCATGAACCGCATACGATGGACCGTGCTCGCGGCATTGATCGTGCTCAGTCTCTCGCTTCCCGCCCAGCCGGTCTCTGCTTCCGTTATGAAGAACGGATTCGCCCAGACAGGCCCAGTGGTCGCTTCCGCCAACGTCGCGCCTGCACAGGTCACGCACCTGAGTTTCACCATCGCAGGGCGCGTCAAGGAAGTGCTGGTGAAAAAGGGCGAGGAGGTCACCGCAGGACAACCTCTGGTCACACTCGATTCCTCCGAACTGGACGCGGCAGTTCATCTTGCCACCGCCAACCGCGATGTGACCCTGGCACAATGGACCTATAACCTGCAACCGCGTCGTTTCCAATTGCCCGAAGACCGCGTCTTTGCCCGCGCCCGCCTTGACCAGTCTGAGGCCCAGCTCAAGATTGCCCAACTTAGGCAGGCGGAATCCATTCTGCTTTCCCCCATCGATGCAACCGTCGTCTCCGTGGATATAAAACCCGGCGAATCGGTGGATGTGGCGCAGGTGGTCGTGACCATCGCCACACTTGACAATCTACAAGTGGAGACCAAGGACTTGAGCGAACGCGATGTGCCGGATGTGAAGATCGGTCAACCTGCCATCGTCTATGTGGATGCACTCGACGAGGAATTCGCCGGCAAGGTTGTCGCCATATCTCCCGTCTCGAGCACCATCGGCGGCGAAGTGGTCTACAAAATCACTATCGCGCTGGATGCACAACCGGAGGGTCTACTCTGGGGCATGAGCGCCGAAGTGACAATCGGCAAATAGAATCAGCAAACAGTAAATAATGAGGAATGGTGATGCGGATGACGTATAATCTCCGCATCACTTTGTTTTTAATCCGACACAGGAACGCCCTCATGACACTCCCCACAAAAATCACGGTCATCGGTGCAGGCTCGGCATCGTTCGGAGAAAATACCCTGTCCGCCATGATGCGTTCCAAGAAGTTGAAAGGCTCCACACTTGCGCTGGTGGACAGGAACGTTCAAAGTCTGGATATCGTCCGTCGGCTGGCGAACAGGCTCAACGTCGAGTGGGAGGCGGGGTTTGTCATCACAGCCCACACCCATCACGAAGAAGCACTGCCAGGCAGTCAATTCGTCGTCAACGCCATCGAAGTCGGCGCGCGTGAGAATTTGTGGAAGCGTGATTTCGAAATCCCGCTCAAGTATGGCGTGCGACAACCTTACGCTGAAAATGGCGGACCCGGCGGCTTTGCCCACGCGGCACGCAACATCGGCCCAATCATGCAGATCGCACACGACATGGAACAGGCTTGTCCCGATGCATGGTTTGTCAATTTCACCAACCCCATGGTGCGCATCTGCGACGCAGTCAACCGTCATAGCCAGATCAAGGCGGTCGGACTGTGTCATCAAATCTATGCGGGATACACCATGGTCGGCGTGGCGCTGGCAAAGGACCTGGGCATCGAAGTCCCGGAGGGACTCACCGGCATGCACGCTGCCGTGGACCAGCATCCGCTTCAGCATCGCATCCGCGAACAGATCGTCCCGCTTGTGGACATTCGTGCTGCCGGATTGAATCACTTCACATGGATGCTTTCCGTTCATGACCGGCGCACGGGTGAGGACCTGTACCCGCTATTTAGAAAACGCTTCTTTGAACTGGACCCGGGGTTTGAACCGCTCACGAGGGACGTTTTTTCCGCCTTTGAGTTGTTCCCCATCCCCGGCGACACACACCTGTGCGAATACCTGCCGTGGGCTTCCGACCTGCAAACCAAACCTTGGGAGAAATACAACATCCGCCTCTATGATTGGGATTTGATGACAGCCGTTCGTAACTTTGAACTCGACCGCTTGAACGACATGGCGAATGGTGATGCGACCATTGAAGGTTTGCTAGACACCGACTCGGAAGGCGCGCTGGAAATGATCGAAAACGTGGCAGGCGCAGGGAATCATTATCACCTCGCGGCGAATTTGCCGAATGTGGGGCAAATTGGCAATTTGCCGTATGGGTGCATCGTTGAAACCCCCGTTCAAGTCAATGGCGCAGGGATACATCCCGTCCATGTCGGCGCGTTGCCCGAACCCATCGCCGCCCTCCTGCGCCGCGAAATCACCGCCGCTCAACTGTGTGTCGACTCCGCTGTGGAAGGTTCGCGCGAAAAAGCATTGCAGTGCTTATTGCTTGATCCGGTCATCACGGACATCGACACTGCAAAGAAAATTCTGGATGAGTATTTGACGAGTTACAAAGAATACCTGCCACAATATTGGAAATAAAGTTGGCGGGTTGAAAGGTCGGAATAATTGGAAGGTTCAATGAAAATCAGTTCCCTATTCCCCGATGATGAGATTCTTATCCATCAAGCCGCGCAATTATTGGTGGATGCCTTTCGTAAGCATTGGCCCGATGCCTGGCCTACAGTTGACGATGGAATGAAAGAAATCCACGAAATGCTCGAAGCAGAACGCATCTGTCGTGTCGCACTCGACGAGCAGGGACGTCTGCTCGGCATCATCGGCGGCATTCCGGGCTATGACGGCAACGTCTGGGAATTGCATCCACTGGCGGTGCAGCCATCCATGCAGGGAAAAGGCATTGGTCGTGCGCTGGTCGAAGACTTCGAAGAGCAAGTGCGTGCACGCGGCGGGCTGACCATCACACTCGGTTCGGACGACGAGGATTACATGACTTCCTTATCGAATGTCGATCTCTACGAAAATCTTTGGGATCAGATCAGGGAAATTCAGAATTTCAAAAAACATCCATATACTTTCTATCAAAAACTGGGGTACATCATTACCGGCATTGTCCCCGACGCGAACGGAATTGGCAAGCCGGATATTTTGATGTCGAAGAGGGTAGGGAAATAATCAGCAAATGCGGAATACGGCCATCATCAACAATTGAACGTAGTGTGTTTCTATCATCTTGGTGATAATACACAGGATGTTTATGTTGTGCTCCTTGGGTAGTGCAAGGCGGCAGAGGAATAATCCAGCGAGAATGATGTTCACAAACAGGATCAGCCATTCGGGGCTCTGAAGCGGGAGTCGGATCAGAGACTGGGCAAGTGCAGTCAAATCCACATCAGCGGAAATACACAATTTCATCGAACAACAAAACAAACGAATAATACTTATTACCATTTCCACGATTAGATATATCCGTCCGTATTAGCTCGATCATTATTCATCAATTCAATGAACATGCAAACGAATCATCGATTCATTCATTTGCAATTTTTTAAAGTTAATCATCATCAAAAAACCTTTACAACAATTCAATAACAGATACAATCTATATAGTTGTATGTCATCGTTATATGATTCAATAAACATGATATTGAATCAACAGGAATGAATCAATCAACATAACGAACGATCAACATACAACGCGATCAAGATAAAGCAACAACACAAATCCATCTTGATCGAATGTAAAAGAAGGAAAAGGACTCGACAATGTATCTCTGTGTTTTATCAAGTACGCCGGATGATCCCAACGACAAACCATATGACCCATCGCCGCACATGACCGGGCTCAAGTGGAAACATCATCCGGTGAACCCGAAGAACGTTGAAAAACAAATACGCGATCTGGTGAATGAAGGGGTGGATGTATTCTTCAATCTCTGCGATGGCACACCCGATGATGCACTTTCAGGGATTGGTCTTGTGCAATTGCTCGAAAAAATGGGTGTGGCATTTACTGGAGCCGATTCGAAATTCTTCGACCCCTCCCGCCAGGAAATGAAATCATATGCAAAGAAAGCAAATGTACCCACACCGGGCTGGGTGATGGTGGATCGCGTCGAAGATGTGGAGCGCGTGTCGAAGCGCTTGCGCTTCCCCATACTCGTCAAGCCGCCTCATGGATATGCCAGCGTCGGCATCACACGCGACTCGCGTTGCGAGAATGTGGAACAACTCAAGGTGCAGGTGGCAAAAGAGATTGAGTTGTTTGGTCGCGCCTTGCTCGAGGAATTTATCGAAGGGCGCGAGTTCACCTGTCTCATCGCGGAAAATCCGGATGACGAAAACAACCCGATCACGTTCAAGCCGGTGGAGTTCATCTTTCCCAACGGTGAATCCTTCAAACATTACGACATGAAGTGGGTCGAATACGAGAAGATGTCCGTGGCGCCGGTCAATGATAAGCGCATCGAAAAGACCTTGCGCGAACAGACCGTCCGTCTCTTCAAAGCCATGGACGGTAACGGCTATGCCCGCTGTGACTACCGCATGGCAGCGGATGGCACCATTTATATGCTGGAGATCAACCCGAATTGCGGAATCTTCTACGCACCGGACGAGCCAGGTTCAGCCGATTTCTCCCTGATTAACGATCCAGTCTACAACCACAAGAAATTCCTCAAGTTGATCGTCCGCTCGGCGCAGAAGAGACAAGCCACCATGCTCGCCGCACGCATGGCAAAGAAACAAATGAAGAAGCAGCGTGTCGAAGTGGAACAGATGGCTTATACATAGCCGATGGTCAGTAAATGGTTTCAGTGAACAATGAGCGGACGGTTTCGTCCGCTCATTTGCTTGTCCCCTCCGCCTTCGGCACCCCCATCGCATTTGGGGGAGGCTGGGTGGGGGCTTATAATCAACCCACTCGGAGGAACTTACCCATGCTCAAAAACAAGATTGCATTCATTGGTCCCGGCGTAATGGCGGAAGCCATGATCGCAGGTTTGTTGCGCAAGAGACTGGCAAAGCCGGAAAATATCATTGCGGCAGGTCCGCGGGAGGAGCGTGGGAGCGAACTCAGCAGGAAATACGGGATCAAATCCACGAGGGATAATTCCTCCGCCGTTTCACAGGCGGATGTGGTAGTACTCTCAGTCAAGCCGCAGCGCCTCAGCGAAGTGATGAAGGGATTAAAAGGCATTCGCCCGGACGCGTTGGTGTTGTCCATTATTGCGGGCGCGTCCATCAAGAAGATTAGCACGGGGCTGAAGCACAAAGCCGTGGTGCGGTCCATGCCAAATACGCCGGGGCAGATCGGCGAAGGAATCACGGTCTGGACATCCTCGAAGGAAGTGACCAAGGAACAACAGAATATGGCACGTGAGATCATCGGCGCGCTGGGCGAGGAAGTCTTTGTGGAAGATGAAAGCTATCTCGACATGGCAACGGCTCTCTCCGGCTCCGGTCCTGCCTACGTGTTCCTCTTCACGGAAGCCCTCATCGACGCGGGCGTGCATATGGGATTTCCCCGCCGCATCGCTGAGCAATTGGTCTTGCAGACCATAAAAGGCTCCGCATCTTTCTACGAAGCAGCGGGACGTCATCCTGCCACGCTGCGGAATCAGGTCACATCACCAGGAGGAACGTCTGCCGAGGCGTTGTATTACCTTGAGAAGGCAGGCTTCCGCACAGCCATTTCGCGTGCGGTCTGGGCGGCATATCAACGCTCATTGGAGTTGGGCAAGGAAAAGCCCGGTCATTTGCATGAGGCGGATGAGGAAAAGACATGACCCTCCCCACCTTCCCGATTTTCCTGCTGAAGTTCGCAGGGAAATCGGGAAGGTGGCCATCAGGGCGGTAGGGGTCGTTTATAATTCGGGGGCAAATTACCAATTACGGATTACGAAATACGCAGTACGCACTAGTGCTCACTGATCACCATGTCCCTCATCACTGTCTCCTCCCTCTCCAAATCCTTCGGCGCGGAAGATCTGTTTTCTGGCGTCACGTTTTCTGTTGCCAAGGGTGCGCGGCTGGCGCTCGTCGGTCCCAACGGCATCGGCAAGACGACTCTCCTGCGCATCCTGATTGGACAGGAAGAACCCTCCGGTGGGACGATCACACGCGCCAAGAATCTGCGCATCGGCTATCTCTCGCAGGAAGCAGACTTCGAATTGCAGGGCGTGCTCTGGGATGTGTGTCTTGAGCCGTTCGCGGACCTCATCCGCATGCAGGGGGAAGTGGAACGACTCGAAGCGGAAATGTCCGACCCGGTTAAACGGGAACAGGCCTTGGTCCGGTATGGAAGCGTGCAGCAGGAGTTCGAGCGGCGCGGCGGATACGTCTATCAAGTCCGCATCAAGCAAGTGCTCACTGGTCTGGGCTTCGATCCCGATGATTTTCATATGTCGCTCGATCATCTCTCTGGCGGGCAGCGTACGCGCGCGCATCTGGCGCGTCTCTTGTTGTCTAATCCTGACTTGTTACTGCTCGACGAGCCCACCAATCATCTCGACATCAAAGCGGTCGAATGGCTAGAAGGGTATCTGACGCAGTGGGAAGGCGCGGCGATCATCGTCTCGCACGATCGATATTTTCTCGACCATGCCTGCAACGCCCTGCTCGAAATGGCGGTCAGCGGCGCGGAATATTATCGCGGAAATTACAGCACCTATCTGCAGGAGCGCGAGATCCGCTGGGCGCATCGCTTTGAAGTGTTCGAGAGCGAGCGCGAAAAGTTGATGAAGGAAGTGGAGTACATCAAGAAAAATATTTCGGGGCAGAACACATTGCAGGCGAAAGGTAAACTCAAACGACTCACGCGCGTGGTGCAGGCCATCGAACAGGTTGGCATGGATGCAGTGGTGGCGTCGAACTGGTCGCAGTTGGATGTGGAGACGACCACCAGTCCGTTCAGTGTGGAGGAAGCCGAGCGGCGCGTGCGCGGCTTGCGACCTCCGCGGCGCGTCACCCCCGACCTGCACCTGCATTTGCGCTCGACGAATCGCTCCGGCGATCTGGTCATCCGCACAAAAAATTTAACGGTGGGGTATCCCGCTGAAGATGGAATCCCTGAAAAGGTTTTGTTCTCCGCACCCGATCTGGAACTCCGCCGCCTGGACTGCGCCGCGTTGATCGGACCGAACGGCGCGGGCAAATCAACGTTCTTGAAGACGATCCTCGGCTCCATCCCCCCGCTGGCGGGTGAGGTGATTCTGGGAGCGAGTCTGCACGTCGGTTATTTCGCCCAGGCCCACGAGGGACTCGACCCGAACAAGACCGTACTCGACGAAATTCTGACCCAGTCACCGGGCATGTTGCCGTATCAAGCCCGTGACTATCTTGGCAAATATCTCTTCTCTGGCGATGACGTGTTCAAGCTGGTCTCGATGCTCTCCGGCGGCGAACGCGGACGATTAGCACTCGCCAAACTCGGACTGCAAGATACGAACCTGTTATTGCTAGATGAACCGACCAACCACCTCGACATCACCTCACAGGAAGTGCTGCAAGCCGTGCTCAATGCTTATCAGGGAACCATCCTGTTGGTCAGCCATGACCGCTACCTGATCGATGCCCTCGCCACCCAAATCTGGGAGATCGATCCCGACGAATCGAAGATGATTGCCTTCAATGGCACATACTCTCAAATGAAAGAGGAAAGAGAGAAAGAGGCAGCGCGACTCGCGGAACAAAATTCTCTACTCTCCAATTCTCCAATCTCCGCCGCTCGAACAGCTAAAAACGCCAGGAACAAAGAAACGAAAGAGGAAAGACGAAGGCTCGCCCAGTTGCAGGAGTTGGAGAACACCATCGCCGAACTTGAATCGAAGCTGGCGAATCTGACGTCGCAGTTGGAGAGTCCCTTTGTGAAGCCGGACGAGGTCCGCAAACTGGGAACCGAATACGAGCGCGTGCAGAAGGAAATGGATGAGAAGTTGGGCGAGTGGGAGAAGATGCAAGGGTAAAGCGCTATACTATTTCTAGATATGGGAAACATCCGTTTTCTAAATAGTGTATCAAAAAGACCGAGAGCAAGCGCCTCGGTCTTTTTGATTTCTACTACAGCGAATAACTCTCCCCCGGCTTCAAGACAACCGCTTTCGTGCCCGTCTCCTTCCCCACTCGCTCCGCCCAGGCGTTCGCATCCTGCGCGATCAGATCCCAGGTATTGTAGTGAATGGGAATGACAACCTTTGGCTGGAGTAGTTTGACCGCGCGGAGGGCATCATCGGGTCCCATGGTGTAGTTGTCGCCGATGGGAACGACTGCCAGGTCAAGTCCTTCTTCACCGATCAATTTCATATCGCCAAATAGACCGGTATCCTGCGCCATGTAGATTTTCTTCCCATCATTGGTGGTGAGCAAAAAACCTGCCGGGTTGCCGCCATTCGAACCATCGGGCAGGGCTGAGCCGTGGAAGGCAAGCGTTAGTTTCAGATATCCGAAGGGGTGTTTGAATCCGCCGCCGTGTTGTTGACCGTGCGTCCGGGCAACGCCTTTGCCATCGAACCAGCCTGCGATCTCGAAGTTGCTGATGATCATAGCGCCGGTGCGTTTGGCAATATCGATGCTGTCGCCCACGTGGTCACCGTGTCCGTGACTGACGAGGATGAAGTCCGCCTCCACGGCATCGGCTGAGATGGACGCGGCGGGATTCCCGCTAAAGAAGGGATCAACGACAAGTTTGTATCCGCCGGTTTTCAGTCCGAGGGCGGCATGTCCGTACCAGGTTAACGTAGTAGTCATGAGAGCCTCCTTTGCTTATAAATCAAGTATAGGCAAAATCCAATAGGAGTCAATTCCCGTTGGCAACACGAATAAAAAATCCTATAATGAATGAATTCCTGCTGCGGAGGTTTTATGAAGGCGTCATTCCGTCAAAGATTTCAATACTGGTTCGATAACCTGATGTCGCGCGGCACGCCCGCCATGATTGGCATGTTGTTTGTGCTGTCGCTGGGGGTGGTGGTCGTGGCAGGCGCGGTCATTTCGATGGCGCGCTTCACACAGGAGGACGGCGTATCGCTGTCCTTTGGGGAAGCCGCCTGGGCAAGCCTGATGCGCACGCTTGATTCCGGCACGATGGGCGGGGATACCGGCATGGGCTTCCGCGCCGTCATGCTGCTTGTCACGCTCGGCGGCGTGTTCATCGTCAGCGCATTGATCGGCGTGTTGAACAATGCCATCGAAGGGCAGATGGAGCGTCTTCGCAAGGGACGTTCGCAGGTGCTTGAAACCAACCATACGCTCATCCTTGGCTGGTCATCGCAGATCTACACCGTGCTCAATGAACTGATGACGGCAAACGAAAACCAAGACCATGCCCGCATCGTCGTTTTGGCAGATAAAGACAAGGTGGAGATGGAAGATGAGATACGAGAGCGGGTCAAAGTCAAGGGAAAGACGCGCATCATTTGCCGCAATGGAAGCCCCATCGACCCGAACGATATCGAGATCGCCAGTCCGTATTCCGCAAAATCCATCATCGTCCTGCCGCCGGAAAACGAAGACCCTGATACCGATGTCATCAAAACCGTGCTGGCAATCACCAACAACCCAGGGCGCCGCGCCGGGAAATATCACATCGTCACGCAGATTCGCAACCAAAAGAATCTCGCCGTGCTCAGGATGGTTGGCGCAAACGATGTTGTGCAGGCTGTGCTCACCGGCGACCTGATCGCGCGCGTCGTGGCGCAAACTTCGCGGCAATCGGGTCTCTCCGTCGTGTACACCGAGTTGATGAACTTCGGCGGCGACGAAATCTATTTCAAACATGAGCCTGCGCTGGAAGGAAAGACCTTTGGCGATGCCCTGCTCGCCTATGAAGATTCATGCGTGATGGGTCTCCGCAAGGCAAATGGAAAAATTTTGCTGAGCCCCAAAATGGACACGCGCATCGAAAAGGACGACCAGATCTTTGCCCTCTCTGCAGATGACGATACGATTCGCCTCTCCAGCCTGAGCCAGCCTCCGATCGACGAGGCGCTCATCCACTCAGGCGGGAATCCGTTAAAACCCAGACCCGAAAAATGTCTCATCCTCGGATGGAATCGCAGCGGCACGACCATCGTGCATGAACTCGATAATTACGTCCCGAAAGGTTCGCAAGTGACCGTCGTCGCGGATGTGTACAACATCGAAAAACAGATTCGCACGCACGGCGGGAAGCTGGCGAATCAAAAACTGATCGTGATGGAAGGCGAAACCACCGACCGTGACCTGCTTGATTCGCTCAACATCCAGGATTATGACCACGTCATCGTGCTGGCATACAGCACGCTCGAACCGCAGGAAGCCGATGCGAAAACCCTCGTCACGCTCCTGCACCTGCGCGACATGGCAGACAAGGATGAAACGCCCTTCTCCATCGTCAGCGAAATGCTCGACCTGCGCAACCGCGAACTCGCCGAAGCCACCAAAGTGGACGATTTCATCGTCAGCGAACATCTCGTCAGCCTGATGATGGCGCAGCTCTCCGAAAACGCCGAACTATTCGATGTCTTTGCCGACATCTTCGATCCCGAAGGCGCGGAAATTTACCTCAAACCTGTCGGCGATTACGTTGTCGCCGGACAACCGGTCAATTTCTACACCGTGGTCGAAGCGGCAAAGGCGCGCGGCGAAACGGCGCTCGGATACCGTATTGCATCCGAAGTGAACGATGCAGGCAAGTCATACGGGGTGCACACCAATCCCAAAAAATCGGAATTTGTGACTTTTTCCGCACAGGATAAGGTGATTGTCATCGCGGAGAACTGACCCCGCTGCCCCAAGCCCTCCTGGCAGCGGGTGGGATCGGGTTGCAACTCTTGATTATTGATTTGCGTAAACAAATTGGTACTTACAGACCAAAAGGAGGTCTAAATGACTGGCTTCTTCATAGCGGCTGGCTTGATTGTAGCGGGCATTCTTGGAATAATCACATTATCAGGTATCCGCTTCATCTCCAACACCCGCATTGGGATTGTCGAAAAACGCTTTAGTCCGAAAGGCTCGATCAAAAGCGGCTTTATTGCGCTCAACGGCGAAGCAGGCTTTCAACCGAAGGTTTTGCGTGGTGGTCGGCGGAGACAAGGAAAGCGGCACCAGCAATATCATGGAAGGCTTGCTCGCCATGCTGCTCTCTGTCTCTGACCGCTTCGGCGCCCTCGCCAATGAGGTACAAGGCAAACGCTCGGAAGAGGCGGAGCAACTGCGCTCGGAGATCCGCAAGAGTATGACAGGTAAAACCGAGAAGAAAGAGTAAATTTCAAGGGCGACCCCGCAAAAGGTCGCCCTGATTTTTCATATGTCATTGCGACCTGCGGAGCGGGGAAGCAATCTCCTGTAATTTGCAGGATATTTGCTTGAAAACGGGAGATTGCTTCGGGGCTGACGCTCCTCGCAATGACAATATTTCATCCGAATAAAAGTGTGGACTTCCTCGTTAAGAGTACGGCAAGAGAAAAGGAAACCAGATAGTGGTAACGGTTCAGGCAGTCAGTGAGGCAAAGTTAATCATTAGTTCACAAAGTGGAGATCGAAGCGCGTTCAGCGAATTGGTACGCCTTCATACCCGCGGCGTGTTCAATGTGGTCTACCGCATGTGCGGCGACGCGCTGATCGCGGAGGATGCCACTCAGGAAACATTTATCCGTGCCTGGCAAAACCTGTCCTCCTACCGCCCACAGACATCGCTGCGCAACTGGTTGTATCGCATTGCCTTCAACGCCGGTATGGATATGCTCCGCAAAGAAAAGCGCATCCTGCCCACCGATATCGAAGATTTACAACTGAAGGATGATCAACCCAGCCCCGAATCACTCGCTTCTCAAAACGAACGAACGGCGCTGGTGCAAAAAGCGATCCTGTCTCTGCCGGATGCCAGCCGCGCGGTGCTGGTGTTGAAAGAGTATGAAGGAATGTCTTACCGCGAGATTGCCGAGGCGCTCGACATTCCACTTGGAACGGTCATGTCACGATTGAATTATGCCCGCAAATTATTGAAGGAAAAATTGGAACCAAAATTATTCGTATCAATGGAGGTAGAACATGTCTAACCACGTGATCGAATGGTTGAATGCCTACTTCGACGGTGAATTGCAGGGTTACCGGCTGCACCAGGTGGAGGCGCATCTCGCCGGGTGTGAAGCTTGCCGGGCAGAGTTGGAATCGCTGGGCAAACTCTCAGGGCTGTTGCATGAGGTCCCACTACCGGACTTCCCGTCACCGGAACGCTTCGCCTCTCAGATCAACCTGCTCCTGCCTCAAAAGCGAACTCCCCCTCCCCGGCGTTCCCTCTTCGAAGTCGGCTGGTGGATGATCCCGGTGGGCATCATGGCGGTCTGGGTCTTTGTCAGCACCGCGCTCCTGCTCAGCAACGTGGTTTCGGTGGCAGATTCCTTTGGGCTGCTGGGAACGACCACCTCTTCGTGGATCTCCAGCCCGGCGGAAACCGCAGACCTGACGGCGGTGCTCGGAGGCTTCGGCGTGCTGGGTGGGGACAGCCTGCAATGGGCTGAGCGGACCGAAAGCCTCACCCGGAGCATGGTTCCACAGTTCGTATTACAGGTTTCGGTGGCAGTGTTGTACCTTGCCTGGTTTGCGACTTGGTTGGCGCGGCATACGCGTCAGCCGCGGGAAGGGCTGATCGAAGGCTGAGGCAGGTTCAGGTCCCGCATGAAGCGATAGCGTCCCGAAAGGGAATATTCCTGAAAATTTCGAGCTATATCAATAAGAAGTTCAGTCAACAAGGAGAAAGAATGGATCCCGTTAAAATTTTGAAACGTTCATGGTACATCCTGTGGAGCTATCGCGCTCTGTGGGTGTTTGGCTTGATCCTGGCGCTTGCTGCCGGTGGCGCGGCGTCTGGCAATGGTTCGAACAACAGTTATCAGTATCAGCAGAATCGCCCTGAAACTCCGCACGTGAACCTGACTCCGCAGGATATGCAACAGGCATATCAGGAGTTCCGGGCAGAGTTGAACAGGCGCTTCGAACAGGGAATCCCGGAGATCGATATAACCGGGAGAGAATTGACCACGTTCCTGTGGATCGTTGGCGGCTTTGTGCTGATGATGATGCTGGTGGGGATCGTCATGACAGTGGCGCGTTATGTTTCGGAGACCTCGGTCATCCGCATGGTGGACGAGTACGAAGCTAGCGGAACAAAGATGACCGTCCGTCAGGGTTTCCGTATCGGCTGGTCCAAAACGGCATGGCGGTTGTTCCTGATCGACCTCATTGTGAACCTGCCAGCAATTATCCTCGTACTTGTGTTGCTCTTCGCAGGTATCGGTCTTTTCTTCTCGGTGGTCAACGGCACGGCAGATTTTGCAGTGTTTGGCATGGTTTCGGGAATCGTGATCGTATTCCTTGCCATTTTTACCGTGGTGGTGTTGACCATTGTGCTGCACCTGCTGCGTAACTTCTTCTGGCGGATCAGCGCGCTGGAGGATGTGGGAGTGCGCGAGTCGCTGCGACGCGGATTTTCGTTCGTGCTCGAGAATTGGAAGAATGTCGGCTTGATGTGGCTGGTGATGATCGGCCTGGGAATCGTGTGGGCGTTTGCATCCATCATCCTGGTCATCGTCACCATCCCGGTGGTAGTTGTGACCGCTGTCATCGCAGCGCTCATTTCTGCCCTGCCGTATCTGGTATTTGCCGGAATTTTCAGCGCCTTCCTCGGTGGCTGGCTTCCCTGGGCTGCGGGTGCATTGTTCATAGCGCCCCTGTTCTTCACCATTGCCTTCTCGCCCTGGCTGTTGCTGGGCAGCTGGCAGATGGTATACACCTCCACGGTGTGGACATTGACCTACCGTGAACTTAAGGTGCTGCCCGCGGCATCTGTTGCAACAGAAGTGCCGGCGGCAAGTTAACCATTCTTTTTGCATCGTCCCTGCCCATGGCGGGGACGATGTTTTTAACGCTCAAAAATGGAAATGCTCTCGATATGATACGTCTGCGGGAACAGATCGAACGGCGTGATTTCCTTCAGCTTGTATTCCCCATGGATCAATCGCGCCGCATCGCGCGCCAACGTGGACGGATCGCAAGAGACATATGCAATCAGACCGGGACTCAATTTCAGGATTCCGTCCACGACAGCCTTGTCCAAGCCCGCACGCGGCGGGTCAACCAAAACAATGTCCGGTCCCGCTTCGAGAAGCGGAATCACATCCTCGGCCAAGCCCTCGTAAAGTTCCACATTGTCGAATTCATTCAGATTGACGGTGAAATCCTCACACGCGGATCCAGACGATTCGATGCCGATCACGTATCCGCATTTGGAAGCGAGGAAGGCGCTGAAGAGTCCAACCCCGCAGTAGACATCGAGAACGGTGAGGGAATTGGTAATTGGTAAATTGGTAATCAGATGTTCAACCATCTTTCCCGCCATGACCGTATTCACCTGAAAGAACGAAGCCGCAGAGACTTTGAAATCTCGTCCCAACACGTTGATCACAATATGATCATTCCCTGCCAAGACGACTGCATGTTCTTCATAGATATGTGCGATGGAGATGCCCGCCTCGATCTCGAGTTCGGGAGGCTCGGGGGAATCCGATTCGAGCACGAGCATGAGATCATCCTCCTTTCCGGCACGCAGGGAAACGCGCTCAACGTCTGTTTCCGGCTCGAATTCAAGTTGATGCCAGAAATCATTGATGGACGGTTCCGGGAGGTGACATTCGGAAATGGGAATCACCCGGTTTGAATGGGGTATCTGAAATCCCAGCCTGCCCAACTCACCCAGGGAAAATTGCACATGATTCCGGTAATTCCACGGGGTCGGACATGTCACCATTGATTTGACCGGCGGATTCTCGACCTTGCCAATGCGCATCAATTGGTCGCGCAAAATCCCCGTTTTGATTTCCAGTTGTTTTTCATAGGGCAGGTTTTGGTAATGACATCCGCCGCATATACCAAAATGTTTGCATTTCGGGCTAATTCGATCAGGCGAAGTCTCAAGGAATTCGACGATCTCCCCGCGCGCAAAATTCTTCTTTTCCTCCGTCAACCTCACACGGACACGCTCCCCCGGCAGCCCGAACGGGATGAAGACCGCGCGGGAATCAGGCAACCGCCCCATTGCATCGCCGCCATATGTGAGCGTTGTCAGAGAGACTTCGTATTCCACAAAATCAAAGAGGGCGACCCGGTCGGGTCGCCCTTCTCCCTGTTTGCTACTTGATGAAGAACGAAAGCACGATCAACACAACGATAAAGAAACCCGCCAGCGTCCCAATGCGGGCCAGGTCCTTTTTCACGGTGCTGTAATCGGGGTTGAACTCGGCGCGCGACGTGGAGGGTGTCACGCTCACAGTGGTTGTTCGTTTATTACTCTTTGCCATTTCAAACTCCTTAATTTTGTAATCGCGCAAAAACAACAATGCGCTGTTTATTGACAAGATAGGGGTAACACGAAATCAATGTCACCGTTGGGCTGCCAGTACTTGCCATCACTTCCACCGCGGTCGGCTCGACAATCGCCGTGCGGTCAACCACATAGACATACTGTCGCTGCTGTGTATACAGAATGATCTGGTCGCCTGGCGCCAATTTATCGAGATGCCGAAAAATCTCGCCATACACATCGTTATGCGCCGAAAGGATTACGTTCCCATTCTGCCCAGGATTCACCGAAGCGACATTTTGTCCTACGCCTTTTTTCAACTGCTCCCAGCCATCGCCCTGCACCACCGGGGCATCGACATCAATGGCAGGGATCTGAATACGGATTGTCTGGTCGGGTGCGGCGGTCGGAATCGGGATATTCGCCAGCGACTGCACCATCGGCTGTAAATGCGCGGGAATCTCCGCATCGTTTGGGCGCGTATTTCCGTTGGCATCCGGGGGAATATGTCCCGACGGCAGGACGACCGCCATCACCAGCGGCGTCGGCGTGAACGTTTCCTGGATCAACGCAGAGGCGATTTCATTGTTCAAATCGCGCAGGATGCCGAACCCACTGATGAGGACCCCGACGAGTCCCACCACCGCCAGGACCTCCACCGCTAAAAGGAAACGGTCCATCACCCGGCGGCGCTTCGATACCGGGACCTCCGGCTGGTCGCCGGTTCCCTCAAGCGTATCCACCACCGGAGCGGACGATGCCAGCGCATCGGGTTCCACGGCAATGACGCGCCCCGTTCTTTTAAAATGCTCCAGCCGTTCCCGACGCGCCCCCCGCCGCTTCTCGATCAGCAACCGGCGCAACTCTTCGACAGACATCTCTTCAGGGGCTTTCCGTCTCGGCATGGCGATGGGATTATACCGCAAGGGATTGTCAAATCAAGTTACTCTCGTTATAATGTTAGTCCTTCGGGCGGGTAGCTCAGTTGGTTAGAGCACTGCTTTGACATAGCAGAGGTCGTAGGTTCGAGCCCTATCTCGCCCACAAAGTAGCTGATGGCATTTCGCCATCAGCCCCAAAACGCAACGACCGAGACGAGTACGCGGTCACTTCCCTGACAGGGAGAAGAGATCGAAGATTGAGAATCTCTTCCTGGGAAACCACGGAAAACCACTCGCGAGCGTAACGCGGAAAGCTTTCAGCAATCGGCTGTTGGCAAGTACGTTGAACGGATGGCTCCGTTATCGGCTGAAGAGATGTAAAGCGAGATACCATCTCGCTTTACAAATCGGGTGGAACCGCGTGAATCCAATTCTCGCCCCGTGTTCGGGCGAGAATTTTTGTTTAAGGCAGGAGGTCGCCATGACTCCCCACACTGGTCAGCGACACGGAGGTCGTTTGCTCCAAAGAGCAGATGCCGCTTCTCCGGGGTCGCAAAAGCCAATCAAAGCGGCAACAAACCTACAGTCAAGAAAGGAAGCAAGAATGTCGCAACAAGTTCAGGAAAAATACGAAGAGTCGCATCTTTATAAGATCCGCCATTCAGCGGCGCACGTCATGGCGCAGGCTGTCGTTGAACTGTTTCCCGAGGCTAAATATACGATCGGTCCTCCGGTCGAGAACGGGTTTTATTACGACTTTGACCTGTCGCATCATCTCACGCCCGAAGACCTGGAAGCCATTGAAAAACGGATGCGCCAGATCGTGCAGGGCAAACATGAGTTTAAAAAGACGGTCATCTCCGCCGAGGAGGCGAAGAAAATCTTTGCCAACCAGCCCTATAAATTGGAATTGATCGAAGGCTTGGAAAAAGGCGGCTTCGATGAGTACGGCAATCCGCTTGATGAGAAGCCGGAGATTTCCATCTATCAGCACGACACGTTTACGGACCTATGCCGCGGGCCTCATGTGGAAAATACGAAGGAGATCAAGCAGGATGCCTTCAAGCTGATGTCCGTTGCGGGCGCGTATTGGCGCGGCGACGAGAAGAACAAGATGTTGCAGCGCATCTATGGCACGGCGTGGGAAAAGGCGGAGGACCTCAAGCAGTATTTGTGGAAACTGGAAGAGGCGAAGAAGCGCGACCACCGCAGGCTGGGCAAGGAACTCGACCTGTTCAGCGTGTCGGAGGATGTCGGTCCGGGGTTGATCCTGTGGCATCCGAAGGGCGCCATGATCCGCGTGCTGGTGGAGGATTTCAGCCGCAATGCCCATTTGCAGGGCGGCTACGAGTGGGTGTTTTCCCCGCATATCGGGCGCGCCCACCTGTGGCAGACGTCGGGGCATCTCGATTTTTACAAGGAGAGCATGTATTCCCCGATGGACATCGAAGGCGAGGACTATTACGCCAAGCCGATGAATTGCCCGTTTCACATTCAGATCTTCAAACACCATACGCGCTCCTATCGCGACCTGCCGCGCCGCTACGCCGAATACGGCACGGTCTACCGCTACGAGCGGAGCGGCGTGCTGCACGGGCTGACGCGCGTGCGCGGCTTTACGCAGGACGACGCCCACATCTTCTGCCGACCCGACCAGGTGGAGGCGGAGATCAGCCGCGCGCTGGAGTTTTCGCTGTACGTCTTACGTTCGATGGGACTGACGGACTTCAAGGCGTATCTCTCCACAAAGCCCGAGAAATCCGTTGGCGACCCGGCGAAATGGGAGAAAGCCACCGAGGCGCTGCGGCGCGCCATCGAGGCGCACAACCTGCCCTATGAATTGGACGAAGGCGGCGGTGCGTTCTACGGTCCCAAGATCGACCTGAAAGTGATGGATGCGCTCGACCGTGAGTGGCAGCTCTCCACGATCCAATTCGACTTCAACCTGCCCGAGCGCTTCGGGCTGGAATACATCGGCGAGGACGGACAAGCCCATCAGCCGTACATGGTGCATCGCGCCCTGCTTGGCAGCATGGAACGGTTCTTCGGGGTGTTGATCGAACACTTCGGCGGCGCGTTCCCCGTCTGGATGGCGCCGGTGCAGGTGGTCGTCATCCCGATCGCGGACCGTCACCTGGAGTATGCCCGCGCGGTCGCGGATAACCTCCGCGCCGCGGGTCTGCGCGTGGAAGTGGACGAGCGCCCAGAACGCATGAACGCCAAGATCCGCGACGCGCAAAACCAGAAGGTACCGTACATGCTGGTCCTGGGCGATCACGAAATGAACGCCGGGCAGGTATCCGTGCGGGTGCGGGATGGCAGCCAGCAGAACAATATTCCATCCGGTGAGTTCATTGCGCGTGCGAAGGATAGGATTGCCAGACGCGCGGCGGAGTTGTAAAATAGCCAACAGACCATGGGTGACGGAGGATTTTTGATCATCCATGGTCTGTTTTTTGAACATCTTAACCAGAGATTCTTTTGGGGCTCGGTGGCTGTTTTAGACTCAATTGCTCACTTTTGTTGACGATTCCGCCGCCTTCATGGTATTATCAGCCCGCTAAAAAACCAGCCAAGTGCTGGTCAACTGTTTTGAACTATAGGAGAAGCATATCAGCGCTACAGAATTTCGAGTCAATGAGGGCATCCGCGTCGCGGAAGTACGGCTGATTGGGCCGGATGGCAGTAACATCGGTGTTGTACCGATACGCCAGGCTCTCCAGATCGCACGCGACGCCGAGCTGGATCTTGTAGAGGTTTCGCCGAACGCCACCCCGCCCGTTTGCCGTGTGATCGACTATGGCAAGTTCATCTACGAACGGGCAAAGAAGGATCGGGAGGCGCGCAAATCGCAGACCAAGATCGAAGTCAAGGAAATCCGCCTGCGCCCGAAGACAAATGAAGCGCATCGCGGTTTCAAGGTGGATGATGCCCGGCGCTGGTTGTTGCAGGGGCACAAAGTCCGCGTAACGATCAAGTTCCGGGGGCGCGAGATGGACTACCCCGAGATTGCGCTCGAAGACTTGAAAGAGATCGCCACCGCCCTGGCGGATGTGGCAGTGATCGAAGTGCCGCCGCAGATGGAAGGTCGCACGATGCTCGTGGTGATGGCGCCCAGCAAAGGCGGCGCGAAAAAGAAAGAAAAGGGTGACCAGGCTCCGGCTGAGAAGGAAGCGCAAGCCTAGTCCCAAGCAAGTCCCAAAGATGTCGAAGAGTCCGCGGGCATGCATGAAGTCCGCGGTTTTTTGTCGAAATTTTTTGAAAGGAGTATCAGCAATGCCTCGCAAAGCAAAGGCTGGCAAGACCAAACTGAAGACCCACAAGGCGACGTCCAAGCGGTTTCGCTTGACCGGCTCCGGCAAGGTCGTGCGCACCAAAGGCGGCAAGAGCCACCTGCGCAGGAATACATCCAAGCGCACCAAGGCTCAGTTGCCTGAAATGCACGAAGTAAAAGGACGCAAGATTATCAAGCGCGTGAAGCGCCTGGCGCCCAACATGGAAGCGTAAGCTCCGGACTATCGTATCCATCATGATTTGCGGCTTTCGGGTGTACACAACTGGCATGACCTGCCGACGCCCGCGAGTTTGCAGGAGGTATTAGGAAATGCGTGTCAAGGGAGGCCCGCAAGGGCATCTACGTCATAAGAAAGTCTTAAAGATCACGAAAGGACAGCGCGGCGCGAAGCATCGCCTGTTCAAGCGAGCCAACGAGGCCATGCTCAAGAGCCTCTGGTACGCGACCCGTGATCGCCGTGTGCGCAAGCGCGATCTGCGCAAGCTGTGGATCGCCCGCATCAACGCAGCGGCCCGCCTGAACGGCACCACCTACAGCAAGCTGGTGGCGGCGTTGAAGAAGGCAAACATCGAACTCAACCGCAAGATGTTGTCTGATCTGGCAATTCGCGACCCGCAGGCTTTCGCCGCCGTGGTCGCAAAGACAAAGTAAGCACACAGGCAAGTTGGCAATTCGCAAATGAGCGTCCGGTGAGAGTTTTTCCCACCGGACGTTTTGTTGTAGAATCACAACATGAATACCGTTCTCCTGGAACGTCCTCTTTCAACAGGTCAAACGCTACAGATCGTGCAGGGGGACATCACAGCGGAGGAGGTGGATGCCATCGTCAACGCGGCGAACGAGCAGCTACAGCACGGTGGTGGAGTGGCATGGGCGATCGCGAAAAAAGGCGGACCGGCGATCCAAAAGGAATCCAACGACTGGATTCGGAAACATGGCACCGTCTCCCATTCGGCTCCCGCGTGGACCTCGGGCGGGCTCCTGCCTGCGAGATACGTGATCCACGCTGTGGGTCCGATCTGGGGTGACACCCAAAATGCGGGTGCAGGCAGCAGCAAAGATGTCCAATTAGCCGATGCCGTGACAGGCTCCCTGCGTGTGGCAGACGAACTAGAGTGTTCATCCATTGCCATGCCTGCCATTTCAACAGGGATCTTCGGTTTTCCCAAGGATCGCGCGGCAGGGATTATTTTTTCAGCCATTGAAAAATATTTTGAAGGGAATCCATCTTCGAGGATAAAAACCGTCAGGCTCATTTTGTTCGACCGCCCCAGCGTAGAGGTGTTCGTACAAATCTGGCAATCGAAGTGGGGTCAACAGGTGTGATCACATCATCGCAAAACCCAAAGCTGAAACTCATCCGCGCCTTGATGGGTCGCGCTAAAGAACGCCGCGAAGCGAACGCGTTCGTTGTGGAGGGGGTGCGTCTGGTGGAAGAAGCCGTCAACGCGGGTTGGAAATTCCAGTTTGCGTTGTACACGGATGGCTTGAGCGAACGCGGCAGGGGGTTGCTCAACAAGCTGTTTTCCAGTCAGATCGATACTGAAGAGGTCGCTGGCGACCTGTTGCAAAAACTGAGTGACACCGAGACGCCGCAAGGTGTTCTGGCTGTCCTTGAATTTTCCCAATTTCCCATTCCCAATTCTCTTGATTTCGTCCTCGTCCCGGACCAGATCCGCGACCCGGGGAATCTGGGCACACTGCTCCGCTCTGCCGCGGCGGCGGGTGTTCAGGCTGTTTTGCTGCCTCCCGAAACGACAGATGCCTTTGCGCCAAAAGTCCTGCGCTCGGGGATGGGAGCACATTTCCGTTTGCCAATCCATTCCATGTCGTGGGGTGAGATTCATTCGGTTGGAAAGGTGGCAGGTTTACAAGTTTTTATTGCAGATATGGATGGGGCTTCCTGTTGGGAAACAGACCTACGCCAACCGTTAGCTTTGATCGTTGGCGGCGAAGCGGAAGGGGTCAGTGAAGAGGCGCGCAAGCTGGTAACGCAGAAAATTTCCATCCCAATGGCTGGGAATGTTGAGTCGCTGAACGCGGGGGTGGCGGGATCGGTGTTGATGTTTGAGGTGATGAGACAAAGATCATTGGACAACAGGCAGCAAATTAGATGAAAATCCGCTCCATCACTTACTTTTGCAATCCAACATACCCTCTCAGTGAAAAAGTCTTGCAAAAGGCGGGAAAATTTCTTGCCAAAGCCAGGACCGCGTATGAAGCAGCGGGATACGAAGTGCAGACTGTGCGATTGGCAACGATTCCATTTCCCAGGTTACTGGGTACGGAGAACATCAACAAACTGCCGGAATACACCAAATGGATCGCGGACATTGCGCAAGGACTGAACATCGGCTATGTGTCGCTGGGCCCTGCTCTGCCGGATTTGCCGCGCAGCTATGAGGTCATCCCTGAGGCGATCTTTGTGTCGAAGAATGTTTTCTTCAGCGGCGTGATGGCGGATAAGACGCGCGGCGTCGACCTGGCAGCTATTCGCGCCTGTGCGGAGGTCATTGTCAAGTCCGCGACCATTGAGCCAGACGGATTCGCCAACCTGCAATTTGCCGCGCTGGCGAATGTGGAGGCAGGCGCGCCGTTCTTCCCGGCTGCTTATCACAACCAGGATAAGCCTGCTTTCGCCATTGCCACTGAATCCGCGGATCTGGCGGTCAGCGCCTTTGAAAATGCAAAAAGCATTGAAGAAGGCAGAAACAAACTGTCCAGCGAAATTGAAAGCCACGGAAAAAAATTGACCGAGATCGCTAGATCGCTGCGAGTCAAATTCCAAGGCATCGACTTTTCGCTGGCACCCTTCCCGGATGATGCTCATTCGCTGGGTAACGCTGTCGAAAAAATGGGCGTTCCCCGCATCGGATTGCACGGGTCGCTCGCCGCCGCTGCCATTCTGACCGAAGCCGTCTTCCGCGCAGGTATTTCCCTCACAGGCTTCAGCGGATTCATGCAACCGGTGCTGGAAGATTCCATCCTTGCCAGGCGCGCCGCCGAAGGGACGCTCACCATCAAGGATGCCCTGCTCTATTCCGCGGTTTGTGGCACCGGCTTGGACACTGTCCCTCTGCCGGGGGACACTACACCCGGACGACTGGTCCCCCTGTTGCTGGACTTGTGTGCGTTGGCATTACGACTCGATAAACCCCTCACGGCGCGGCTGATGCCCATTCCCGGCAAAAAGGCAGGCGACGAAACAAACTTCGATTTTGGCTTCTTTGCCAACAGCAAAGTGATGGATTTGGCTTCGGAAGAATTGCAGGCTTCCCTTGCCAGGAACAATACTTTTTATCTGCTCTCCCACCGATGAATCTACCGTTAGATCTAAAAATCGTTAGAAAGTTTGCAAGTTGAAAAGCTTGAACGCTCCAACCTGCAAACTTGCAACCCCTAAACTCTCAACTTCCACATCTTGAACGGTTCATCGAAGCCTTTCAATTCCCCGGTAAACTGCATCAACGCGCTGGGAGGAATATTCTCCGCAATAAAATTTCGTATCTCAGGGTCATTGTAAAATTCCTCCGAGAAGATCAACTCGCCGCCCTTCGAGAAGCCGGGCAGTCGCGCAGCAATGTTGACCGTCGAACCGAAATAATCCAGACGGTCATTTAAGTTGACCACAATGCACGGACCTTTGTGCAATCCCACCTTCAACCAGAGCATGGGTTCGCCGTATTTGGCGATCTCGGTTTGGGCTTTCCATACCGATTTCAAAGCATTGATGGGATGACGGAAAGTCGCCATCACCGCATCGCCCATCGTTTTGACGATCGCGCCGCCTTCTTCGGCAATGGCTTTTTCCAACACTTCGAAATGCTCGCGCACGCGCCCAAAGGCGGAGGCATCGCCGATTTTGCGATACAAACGCGTCGAGTCGCGCAGGTCGGTGAACATCAGGGTCACAGAGCCGATGGAAATCTCCTCGCCGGGGCGAACCACTTCTGTCGCGAACAGGTCACGGAAGACCTGCAACGCAGTCACGTCCGCGGCGGTCGCGGCCTGGTCGCTCCAGGCGGTGCGTTCCAACTGAAAGGTTTGATCCGTCTCGGTCGCATTGATCAGGTTGAGGGTGGGAAGAAGCGAGACGTGTTGCGCTTCGGAGGGCCAGCCAAATTGCGAGACCCGCAGGTCGGCTTTTGTCCCGCCATTCACATCCGCATACAGAGAAACGGAACCGGGAGCTTTCGAAGCTCGCAAGGTATAACGTCCTGCTTCGAGTTGCAGAGGCATGGGCAGGGAACGCAACGGGGCAATGCTTTGCGACATCACCACATGCGGCTGCAATTGCGGACTTCCCGCGCAGAATGCCGCGCTGAACTCCACCCTCCGCACCGATGGGTTGGGTTTAAAAACCACCTCGATGTTGTGATCGAAATTCGCCGTGAAATCGATGCGGCAGGTATTGCAATGCGAATGTCCGCGCACCTCGCCAAGGTTGGTGTGTCCCTCCGCCGTGCCGCGGCAGGATGGACACAGCAAGTCCCAGGACATGTCGAGGATGCCGGCACGCGTGGCTCGCAGGAACAACTCGAGCACTGCGCGGCGATTCGCCCCCCAATGATCGGCAAGCGCGTACGGGCGAATCCTTTGGAGGGACAATTCGTCGGCTTGATCGAGAAATTCTTCAAGACGTTCCACCAGGGAACGATCCGTACCTTGACGGATCACCGCCTCGCTCTGCGACCGGAAACTGGCGCGTCCACCCGGAGTGAGTCCACGCTGGCGCGTCGATGTGAACAACGACGCGCCCTTTTTTACGATGCGGTCATACAAGCGGATGACTCTCTCGAACCTTCTCCTGGCAACAATGCCGATCGCGATGGGAAGCCCCAATTGAGCGAGAAGATTGCCGGTCCACATCCAGGTCTGGTAATGAACGCGCGTCCCGCCTCCGGGAAGCGGATCGAAATCCACATGTACGCGCATCTCATCGATGGGGCCTTTGCTGTATCGGCGGACAATGCCAAATGAATAGGGGTACGTCCACTCGAACGGTTCCTCCTCCCATTCCACCCTGATGATCGGGAGCCTCATGCGCATCTTTTTGGCGCCCATCACATTGCTGAGCATTTCCACCTCGGGCTGCCCCGTGTCGCGGTTGAAGCGATTCGTATCCGCCGCGAAGGGCCAGATCGCCTCCGGTGCAGATTGAATATCCCATTGCCAGGAGAAGTGGAATTCTTTTGTCATCGGATAATAAGATGAGGAAGTTGGTCTGAATTTTACAGCGAAGCGGGTGAAAATTCCATTACGATACTCATCCAAAGTTCCCATCCTTTAACAAGACCTTAACCTGTTCTAAAAAATGTCTTATGGTATAGTTTGTTAACAAAAAAGCGGCAGCCACTTGAAGTGATTGTTACCAAAGAGCAAAACCCATGCCAGAAACCATTCTCGTCGTCGAAGACGAACCCGCCCTGCGAGACACCCTCATCTACAACCTGAAAAAGGATGGTTTCACCGTCGAAGCGGTCGGTGACGGACGTTCCGCTCTGGATTCCGCCCGAAAGCTGAAACCCGACCTCATCTTGCTCGACATCATGCTCCCCGAATTGGACGGGTTTGAAGTGGCGCGCATCCTCCGCAAGGAAATGACCACTCCCATCCTGATGCTCACCGCCCGCGATGACGAGATCGACCGTGTCGTCGGGCTCGAAGTAGGCGCGGACGATTACCTGACGAAACCGTTTTCCATGCGCGAGTTGATGGCGCGCGTCAAAGCACAACTGCGGCGTTCACGCTTGTTGCGGGAGGAATTCAGCAAAGCCGAACCGGTACAAAAACAGCAGGAAAAACTCAAATATGGGAATCTCGTGGTCAACCTGACCCGCCGCGAGGTGACACTGGATGGCAATCCAATCCAACTCAAGCCGCAGGAATACGAATTGCTGGTCTTCTTCGCCGAACACAAGGGGCAGATGCTCTCACGCGAATTCATCCTTGAACGCGTCTGGGGCTGGGATTTCATCGGCGACAGCCGCACCGTGGATGTACACGTGCGTTGGCTGCGGCAAAAGATCGAAGAGGATCCCAGCGAGCCAAAGCGTATCGTCACCGTGAGAGGCGGGGGATATCGATTTGAAGGCTAGTCCAGGAATAAAGAGTAATTGGCAAACGGCAATGACCAATTACAAATCACCAAAATGAATTATTCGTTCTTTATCACGATTATTGCTCTTAGTATCGCCGCGTGGTTCGCGTGGCGATATTTCAAACTACGCCACAGCGTAGACGAATTTGCAGCTCGCCTCAGGCAAAAAAAAACGGACAGTGAAACCAGGGAACTCGGAAACCTTTCCAGCGCAGTTACATCCATCCTCTCAACCTTAAACCTTCAACTATCGACCCTCGACTCCGAGCGCGCCCGTCTCGCCACCCTCCTCGATCAGATCACAGATGGCGTGTTGATTGCAGACGCTCAGGGAATCATCCAATTTGCCAATCCGGCCGCGGGAAGATTATTTCAAACATCCGAGCCGATTAAACGAAGCATCGCGGAAGTCGTCCGCAATCACCAGCTCGTTGAGGCATGGCGGCGCTGCCAGCAGACGCGCCGCATGCAAAGTGAGTCTGTCGAATTGCCGGCGCGCCACCAATATTTACAGCTCGTCGTCATCCCCGACCAGCACTCCAGCGGAAGCCTTCTGCTTGTGCAGGACCTCACGCGCATTCGCCGCCTCGAAACCGTGCGGCGCGATTTCATCAGCAATCTCTCGCATGAACTGCGCACTCCGCTGGCTTCACTCAAGGCTTTGACCGAGACCCTCCAAGACGGCGCGTTGGATGATCCGCCCGCGGCGCGGCGCTTCATCGATCAAATTCAAGTGGAGGTGGACGCGCTGACCCAGATGGTGACCGAGCTTCTCGAACTCTCGCGCATCGAATCCGGTCGCTTCACTCTGGACCTGACGCCTGTCTCGCCGCGCGACCTGCTCTTCTCCGCCTCCGGGCGGATGCAGCTTCAAGCCGAGCGCGCAGGATTGAGTCTGCGCGTCGAGTGCGCGGAGGATTTGCCCAAGGTCAAGATCGATTCGCAACGACTGGAGCAGGTGCTGGTCAATCTGATCCATAACGCGGTCAAGTTCACGCGCGCGGGCGGAGAGATCGTCCTCTTGGCGGAGGCAGAGCCCGGCGTGGTCATGTTCGCTGTTCAAGATACGGGGATCGGAATCCCGGCGGAGGATGTCTCCCGCATCTTCGAGCGTTTCTATCGTGTCGATAAGTCCAGAGCCGGGAGCGGGACCGGGCTGGGATTATCCATTGCAAAACATATTGTGGAAGCGCATAAAGGAAAAATTTGGGCGGAAAGCATCGAAGGACAGGGAAGCACGTTTTATTTCACGATCCCGATTGAATAAAAAATCCTGACCCGGGTCAGGATTTTTTCACTCCCAAATTGTTTTTCATCAACCATTCCTGGATGTCCACCGCCTTGCTTTCGCTGGGCGGTTTCAGGCGCACGTAGGTTCCGTCGGGTTTCATTACGCGGGCGCGCACATTGTCGCTGAAATAGGTCGCCAACATGCCATGGCGCAAATAATCAATGTGTTCCTTGCTCTCGACAGGGAAGACCACTTCCACGCGGTGATCTTGATTGCGGCGCATCAGGTCGGCGCTGCCCATGTAGATCTCCTCCCTGCCGTTATTGAGGAAATAAAAGACGCGGCTATGCTCGAGATAACGCCCGACAATGCTGATGACTTTGATGTTGTCACTCACGCCCTTGAGACCGGGGCGGAGACAACACATGCCGCGCACCAGCAGATCGATCTTTACCCCTGCCTGCGAGGCTTCATAGAGTAATTGGATGAATTGCGGGTCCACCACCGAGTTGACCTTGAGGATCATATGTGCATGGCGCCCGTTCTGCGCGTGTTCGATCTCGCGGCGGATCAATTTTTCCAACCCGACACGCAAATTAATAGGCGCGACCAGCAGTTTTTTGAAATGTTGTTTGGTGGAATATCCGGTCAGGTAATTGAACAGATCGGTAACATCGGCACCCATCGCTTCGTCGCAGGTGAACATGCCGATGTCTTCGTAGATGCGCGCGGTCACTGCGTTATAGTTCCCCGTGCCGAGGTGCAGGTAACGGCGGATGCCGTCCCCTTCCTTGCGCACGACCATCGTCACCTTGCAGTGGGTCTTGAGTCCCACAAGTCCATACACCACATGGACTCCCGCTTCTTCCAGCATCTTTGCCCAACCGATGTTGCTTTCTTCATCGAAACGCGCTTTGAGCTCCACCAACACCGCCACCTGTTTGCCGCGCTCGCTGGCTTCGAGCAGGGCTTCGACTACCGGCGCATTCTGTCCCACGCGGTAGAGGGTTTGCTTGATTGCCAGCACGTTCGGGTCACGCGCCGCCGCCCTGAGAAAATCGATCACCGGGCTGAACGAATTATACGGGTGATGCAGGAGGATGTTCCGCTCGCGGATCAGGTCGAATATATCGCCTGCCATCGTGGCATTCTCGAACAACTTCGGCACGGAAGGGTGATAGACCGGGAATTTCAGGTCGTGCCGTTCGACGTTCCCATAGACCTGCCACAGACTGCTCAACCCCAGCGGAGCCGGGAGAATATAGACATCGTTCTCGCGTATCTCCAGGTTTTCGATCAGGAGTTCGCGGATATTTTGAGGCATCGTGTCATGGATTTCCGCCTGCACTACCGAACCGAACTTTCGCTTGCGGATGCTTTGTTGCATGGTCTCAAGCAGATCGTCCGCCTCGAGCTCCTGGATCTCCACATCGGCATCGCGGATGATACGAAAGGGATGCGCTGCCACCACTTCCAAACCGGGGAAGAGCGGCGCGAGGTTCGCCATGATGACTTGTTCCAGCCAGACAAAATAATGATGATGGGGAATCGTCCCGTCTTTACGAACACCACCCGAAGAACGTTTGATGGGGATCAAACGCGGCAGAGTATCGGGCACTTTCAAGCGGGCAAATTTCTCATGCCCCTTTTTGTCCCTGATGACAATGGCAAGGTTGAGGCTCAGGTTGGAAATGTGCGGGAAGGGATGTCCAGGGTCGAGCGCCAACGGCGTAAGCACCGGATAAATGACTTCGTTGAAATAGGCGTTGACCTTTTCGAGTTGAACGTTGCTCAGCCTGGAATAATCAAGCAGATGAACACCCGCCTTATCCAACTTGGAGCGCAGTTTCTTGTTGAAGAAGTGCAGAGCGTCGCCGTACAACTCAAGAGACGTTTTCCGCGCCGCCGCCAGCACATCGGGCGGGGTCAACCCATCAGGAAAAACCTCCATGATATGCGCCTCAACCTGCTTGCGGATGCCCGAGACGCGCACCATGAAGAATTCGTCCATGTTCGAACCGAAGATGGCGAGGAATTTCAACCGCTCGAGCAGTGGATTGCGCTCATCCAACGCTTCATCCAGGACGCGGCGCTGGAACTCGAGCAGGCTGAGCTCGCGATTGATGAATAGATTAGGCGGGGAGGAATTCATCTCTTGGGTCATGCAGTCATGATAATCCGGTCAGGATCTTTGGCGTAAGGAGCCATTCCAGGAAAGCCTTGCGTTCGGTGCGCAGGTTGTCAACGGAGAGACAGCAGACGCCGCCTTTTTTGAGTTCAATGCCAAGATTGGGATTTTCAGCGATCAGTGTACCTGCCAACGAACTGAGACACGGTTCGTGACCGACGAGAACCAGTTCATCCACACTGTATTTTTCGTTGATCTCTCCGATGATGTCGTCAGCGGCTCCCGTCGGTACAAGGGCATCATTGAACAACAATTCCTTCCTGTATTTTAGCACTTTTGCCAATATCTCCGCCGTCTCCCGCGCACGGATGTAGGGACTGGAAACGATCAGGTCTGGTTTCAGCTCCAGCGCTTTGAGGGACAAGGCGATCTCTTTCATTTTATCGCGTCCCTTTTCGGTGAGCGGACGCAGGCTGTCATCTTCATTGCCGGACGTGCCCGGGTCCACGGCGTTACTGTGACGGATTAAATAGATTTTCATACGGTTCTCTCCCAGGGGAATGGTTGGTCTGGTCCCCCGCGCCAGAAACTTTCCAGTTGGTTCATCTCTTTCGCGTATGCGGAAATGGCTTCGGTGCAGCGTTGTTCTTCATAACGGTGAACGGGTTCGGGGTCTGAAAGAGAGGCGTGTTCTGAAAAATCGGCAAGCGTCTGTGTGAAGATTTCTGCATCCTGTATTTCTCCCATCAGGGATTGGTAGTCGTTCATGCGTTTTAGGTTCTCTTTGGGAAAATCCTTCAGGAGGGGATGGACGATCTCGACCATGTAACGGAGTGATTTGAAAGCAACGCGCACGCGATGGATGGTGGCGGGGCGGGTAAGTTCGATGCTGCCGTACCGTTGTTTGGTGCGCAGGAAGGCATCGTCCACTGCCTGCATGATCTGTGTTCCCAGTTTATCCTCCGCCCAGGTCTCAATGGATTCGTGAGTCTTACGAATGCGACTGGTTGTTTCGGAAGTCTCGAGCTTCCTGATTTTTTTGCGGAGCATCCGCAGCATCCGTTCCTCGGTGGACCGAAGATGTTTTTGAAAACCCTGTAGTTGTGGAAATTCCTGTACGATTTCGGACAGTTCTGCAAGGATGACTTGTGTATCGCGCAGAGTGTCGAATTCGTCGAGCTGGTCTTTGAAAACGCGAATCAGCTTCTGCAGGCGCGGGCGCGGGGAAATGGAATTCAACAGTTGGATGAGGGCAAGCATGCGCCGCGTGGAGACGCGGAGATCGTGGACCGCCTCGTTCGAGAACTCGGCGCGGCAACGTTTGAGTTCAAGACGATAATTCCTCCAGCGGTTTTCCAGCCCTTCGAGCAGGAGTTGTCTTGGGCGCGGTTGTGAGGCGACGGGCGCGGGTGTGGTCATGCGGGTTTCAATCAGATAATGTTAATCCCCGGCGATTAACGAACCTGAAATGGGAGATTAACGATGGGTAAATGATACACCTGCATGGGATTAAGGTCAAAACCGGGTTTTCATATTTGTTTTGCATTGGCAAACCCTCTGTAAAGCACGGATTCACGAGTCCGTGCTATCCTGTAGGCATGGAAATCTTCCTGGTGTTGACAGTCACTGCAATGATAATAGTGGTTATCGTGGATACCCAGCAGAAGCGCCGCGCCTTCCTGTGCCAGCAGGAACAGGCAATTCGGCGAAACTGATCACCCCGGGAGCGTTTCATTCTCTCCTCTGTACAAGAGCCTGGTCTCCTCCCGGGCTCTTGTGCCGTTTTAAACCCCCATTTGCGCGCCCAAATTGTTAACTCAATCTTAAACAGCTTTTGATTAGCCCTTAACCACCCCTTGTTACACTTTTGATGTGCAACAAGGAGAAGTTATGGGACTTGCCGATTTACACATACACACCATTTACAGCTACGATGGCACAGCCTCCGTCGCGGCTGTGTTGACCCGCGCCCGGCAGATCGGGCTGGACGTAATCGCCATCACCGATCATGACGAGATCGCTGGCTCGCTCAAGGCATTGGAACTCGCGTCCCAATATGGCGTGGAGGTGATCCCCGGTAGCGAAGTGACCACCTCCGAGGGCGATCTGCTGGCATTGAACATCACGGAAAAAGTTCAACCTGGTCGCTCGTTGGTTGAAACTATTTTGAGAATTGGAACATTGGGCGGCTTCTGCATTGCCCCCCATCCCATGGCGGGTGGATTTGGAATGAAGAGCCTGAGCGCCTACTCCATACTGAAAGCGCTCCGCAACCCGGATGTCGCCCGTGTCTTGATCGCCATTGAATCTTATAACGCCACCGCCATCGACCGGTTGAGCAATCACTATGCACGCATCCTTGCCGAGCGGCTGGGCATCGCGCAGACCGGCAACAGCGACGCCCACGTAGTGGAAGCCATCGGTCTCGGCGCAACGGAGTTCGATGGGCACACCGCCCAAGACCTAATCGATGCCCTGCGCAATGGGGATGTCCGCATCCGCAAACAAAGGGAGTGGAACTCCGTCCGCATCATCGGCAGTTGGGCGGCAAATTACGTAGGGAGTGCATTTACCCGGCTTGTCAATGCCTCACAATAGCGGAAACAAAAACATGGGCTTCATCGTCATCCTCTTTCAAAGCTGATATCGATGGACAATTTCAAGGAATAAAAATGGAAACGACAATTCTTACCGTCATGATCATTGGTCTTCTGATCGTCTTCGCTGTGGACACACGTCAGAAACGCCGCAGTTTCCTCAATCAGGATAAATGAGAATGACAAAACATATCCTCGTAACCAATGACGACGGCGTGAGCGCACCCGGTCTGTTCGCCCTCGTGCAGGAAATGCGCAAACTGGGAAACGTCTCGGTGCTCGCGCCAGACCGAAACTGGTCCGGAGGCGGACACGTCAAAACATTGGACCGCGCACTCCGCGTTCGAGAAGTCCGACTCGCAGACGGCACACAGGCATTTGCCAGCGACGGCGCCCCGTCCGATTGCGTCGCCCTCGCCACGCTGGGTTTCTTCAAGCAGCCTGTTGACCTGGTTGTCTCCGGCATCAACGCGGGCGCGAACCTCGGTCATGACGTGACCTACTCAGGAACCGTTACCGCCGCCATGGAAGCCGTCATTGCGGGCGTGCCGGGCATCGCGGTTTCGCTCGAAACACTGGATGGACATCTTGGCGAGATCGACTATGGACCGGCAGCGCGCTCTGCTTCGAGGGTCGTCCGCCAAGTGATCGAGAACGGTCTTTCTCACGAGATTCTGCTCAACGTGAATATACCGTTCTTACCCGACGAGAAGATTCGCGGTATCGCGCTCACCCGTCAGGGACTGCGCGTCTACCACAGCCGCCTCGACGAGCGCGTCGATCCGCGCAACAAGCCCTACTACTGGATCGGCGGCGACGCGCCGACCGGCGTCCCCGAACGCGGCACCGATGTCGGCGCGCTGGCGGAGGGATTCGTCTCCGTCACCCCGCTCCAACTTGACCTCACCGCCTACCGCGCCCTCACCGACCTCAACACATGGCATTGGGATGCCCCCTCCTATGAAACTACACTGCTTCAAGCGTCAGACAAACTGACTTTATTCCGCAGTGATTGAGTTTCTCTCCTCCTTGCTTAGCCCCTAAAGCTTTCGGAAATCTTTAGGGGCTATATATTTAACAAGACGTTAACCAATCCTTCTCTTGACCTTAAACACGGCCTGATAAGATTTCAGCGTATAAAAAACACAGGAGAAAATAGAAATGACCAAAACTGTTCGTTCATTACTGTTCGTATTTGTCATGGCAAGCCTCGTACTCGCCGCTTGTGGCTCGCCAACCGCTGAGGCTCCCGTCGTTGAGCCGACCACCGCCCCCGCCGAACCTACAACAGCTCCGGCAGAACCAACCGCCGCCCCCGCGGAAGATCCGATGGCAATGTATGCGCCTGACGCTGTCTCCGGCGACATCATCACCGCCGGTTCCTCCACCGTCTTTCCCGTCACCGAACGCATGGCGGAACTCTTCCAACAAGAAGGGTACACCGGCAATGTCACCGTTGACTCCATCGGCACCGGCGCCGGTTTTGAGCGCTTCTGCGTCGCTGGCGAGTCCGACATCTCCAACGCTTCCCGCGCAATCAAGGATAGCGAAGTGGAACAGTGCAAAGCCATCGGTCGTGAGCCGCTCGAATTCCGCGTTGCCACCGATGCCCTCGCCGTGGTCGTGAGCGCGGAAAACGATTTCGCCACCAACCTGACCATTGAGCAGCTCGGTCAAATCTACTCCGGCGAAATCACCACCTGGGATCAGGTTGACCCATCCTTCCCCGCTGAAACCATCCAAATCTATTCCCCCGGCGCGGACTCCGGCACCTTCGACTATTTTGTCGAAGCCGTCATGGAAGAGCATGGTGGTGAAGAAGCCCTGCTCGCCCGCGAAGGCGCCCAGTACTCCGAAGATGACAACGTCCTCGTGCAGGGCGTGGTCGGCAGTCCCTACGCCATTGGTTACTTCGGTTATGCTTACTATGTCGAGAATACCGACACTTTGAAGGCGCTCAATATCGAAGGCATAGAACCCAACCAGGAAAACGTGGACAACGGAACCTATCCCCTCGCCCGCCCGCTCTTTATCTACTCCACCGCCGAGATTATGCAGGAGAAGCCGCAGGTTGCCGCTTTCATCTACTTCTACCTGACCAACCTCGAAGACAACATCGTTGACATCGGTTACTTCCCCGCTCCCGCTGCTGAGTTCGACCAGGCGATGAAAAACTGGGAAACCGGCGTCGGCAAATAATCGACCCGACAGAGTTATTTCGGGCTGGTCCCATTGCTTGGGGACCAGCCCATTTCTGCTGTAAACATGGGATAACACGCATTGCCGCCCACCCAAACAAAGCATCGAAAGAGTTCTCATGAAGGAAGAAGCACTAAAAATAAAAACTGTGGATGTCAAAAGTTTTCGTCAAGTTGATCTGAAGAAGAAAACCCGGGTTGGCGAAAGCCTCATCCAAATCCTGCTTTTCATGGCAGGGGTATTATCCATCTTTACAACGATTGCCATCGTCTACGAACTGGGCAAGGAAGCCATGCTCTTTTTTGGCGACCCGGATGTGACGTTGGTCAAGTTCTTCACAATGACGAGGTGGCAGCCGGGCATCGGTCAGTATGGGATCGCCGCCCTGGTCTCTGCCACGTTGACGACCAGTTTCATCGCCATCCTGATTGCGCTTCCGTTGGGGTTGGCGTCCGCCGTTTATCTGAGCGAATACGCCTCTCCGAAAGCGCGAGGCGTCCTTAAACCGGTATTGGAAATTCTGGCAGGCATTCCAACCGTGGTGTATGGGTATTTTGCCCTCCTTTTCGTCACCCCAATCCTGAAAACCATTTTCGAAGACCGCATTCAGGTTTACAACATGCTGTCGGCAGGATTGGTAATGGGGATCATGATTCTGCCGTTGATTGCCTCGATGAGCGAAGACGCGCTCAGCGCCGTGCCTCGGGCACTCCGGGAGGGCGCCTACGCCATGGGCGCCACTCGTCTGGAGACGAGCCTGCAAATCGTGGTGCCCGCCGCATTATCGGGCATTGGCGCGGCGGTCATTGTGGGCGTTTCACGTGCGGTCGGCGAAACGATGATCGTGGCGGTCGCGGCGGGAGCAGGTCCCAACTTCTCCTTCAACCCGCTCGATGCCGCCGAGACCATGACCGGTCACATTGCGCGCATCAGCGGCGGCGACCTGTCGTATAACACCATCGACTACACCAGCCTGTTCGCCATCGCGTTGATGTTGTTCCTTGTGACTCTGGTCCTAAACCTCATCAGCCAGTGGATCGTGAACCGCTTCCGGGAGAAATACGAATGATGAATCAAAGACGGGCTCATTTCCCCGAGGGAACCGATTTTTTCGCTTCACTACAGACCCGGTACCGGGTCGCCGCCATCTGGCAAAGCCTCTTCCTTTCAGCCTTGCTGATCGCGATCATCAGCCTGACCGCCCTGCTCTACAACGTGGTGGATGGCGCGTTCGGCTATGTGGCGTACGATTACAAAAAAGATCCAGCCACATTTACTTCCATACCGGTCAACGAACTGACAAAGGACGACCTGCTCATCATCTTGAAAGAAAACCTTTCCTCCGGCGCGTACAACAAGCTGGATGATGAGAAGAAAATGGAAACCCGCTCCCATGCAGACCTGTATGTGCTCTTTTTGGAGCGTCTCGTCCAGATCGACACCAAAGCCACCTGGAGCATGACCGATTCCCTCTTGAGAGGCGCGGAAATCCGTACAGAAGCAGCAGAGAAATACCCCGACGCACAACTGGAATTTCGTTCCTGGCTGACGCCTCAGTTCCTGGCCACCCCCATGTCTTCCAAGGCTGAATTTGCCGGGGTACGCACTGCCATTCTCGGTTCACTCTGGCTTGTCGGGATCGCTATCCTGTTTGCCTTGCCCATCGGAGTGGGTGCAGCGGTCTATTTACAGGAATACGCCCCAAAGAATTGGTTGACATCCATCATCCAGACCAACATCAACAATCTGGCTGGCGTCCCCAGCATCGTGTACGGCATGTTGGGACTGGCAGTGTTCGTCCGCACACTCGAAGCGTTGACCAGCGGTTCCGCCTTCGGGATAACCGACTCGAACGGACGCACCGTTCTCTCCGCCGGGTTGACCATGGGCATCCTCGTCCTGCCGCTCATCATCATCAACGCGCAGGAAGCCATCAAGGCAGTACCGGATTCGTTGCGGCAGGCGGCTTTCGGCGTGGGTGCGACGCGCTGGCAGACCGTCTGGCATCATGTTTTGCCGAACGCCCTGCCCGGCATCCTCACCGGCAGTATCTTGGCGGTTTCCCGCGCGCTGGGTGAAACGGCTCCGCTCATTGTGGTGGGCGCGTCCACTTTCATCAGCATCGACCCGAATAATCCGTTCTCAAAATTCACCGCCCTGCCCATCCAAATCTACAACTGGACCACACGCCCTCAATCAGAGTTTCATGCCATTGCGGCGAGTGCGATCATTGTCCTGTTGGTGATGCTATTGACCCTCAATGCAACTGCAATTTTGCTACGCAACCGCTTCCAGCGGCGATATTAGGAGAAGGAAATGCAATCTGAAAACGGTAAATATGCCATCGAAACCAAGAATCTGAGTATCTTTTACGGCGCTTTCGAAGCCGTGAAAGATGTTGACCTGCAGATCGAGAAGCAGAAGATCACTGCTATCATCGGTCCGTCAGGATGCGGCAAGTCCACGCTTCTGCGCGCGTTCAATCGTATGAACGACTTTGTTGTGACCAGTCATGTAAAGGGTGAAATCCTCATGCATGGTACCAATCTGTATGGCAGGGGGATCGACCCGGTGGAGGTTCGCCGCCGTATCGGCATGGTGTTCCAGAAGCCCAACCCCTTCCCAAAATCCATTTACGAGAACATTGCCTGGGGAGCACGCATCAACGGCTTCAAGGGGGACATGGATGAACTTGTTGAAGCATCCTTGCGCGGCGCAGCATTATGGGATGAGGTAAAGGATAAACTCAAGGAAAGCGCCTACGCGCTCTCTGGTGGACAACAACAACGCCTATGCATTGCCCGTACCATTGCCATCCAGCCTGAGATCATCCTGATGGACGAACCCGCCTCCGCTCTCGATCCGATCTCGACTCTACGCATCGAGGAACTGATGCAGGAACTGAAAAAGAACTACACCATCATCATCGTCACTCACAACATGCAGCAGGCGGCACGCGTCTCCGACTATACCGCCATGATGATGCTTTACGAAGATACCCGCTCCGGCACGGTGATCGAGTTCGATGCCACGAACCGAATCTTTACCAATCCCAAGGACAAAAGAACCGAGGATTATGTCACCGGGCGCTTCGGTTAGTGTGTATAATTATCGAATATCATCGAGAGGTATTTATGGTACGAAAAACATTTGAAACCGAGATTCAGCAGGTCAAGGATAATGTTCTTGTCCTGGGTAGCATGGTCGAGCAGGCTTTGCTCGATTCGGTGGATGCACTAAAGAAGCGCGACATCAAAGCTGCGGAAAAGATCTTTGCCGAAGACAAGGAAATCAACAAAAAACGGTTCGAGATCGAAAACCAGCTCATGATCTTGATCGCCACCCAGCAGCCGATGGCACGCGACCTGCGCGTTCTGGCTTCCACGCTCGAAATCATTTCCGAATTGGAGCGGATGGGCGATTATGCCAAAGGCATCGCCAATATCAACATCCGCATGGGTGATACCCCTCTGCTCAAACCGTTGATCGATGTTCCGCGCATGGCAAATAAAGGGGTGGATATGCTTCACCGCGCTTTGACCGCTTTCGTCAACGAGGATGTGGAGACTGCGAAGAACCTCCCCGTCGAGGACGATGAAGTGGACGCACTCTACAACCAGATCTACCGCGAACTGATGACCTTCATTATCGCGGACCCCAAGACCATCGAGCGTGCCAACTGGCTCCTATGGGTGGCCCATAATCTGGAACGCTTTGCCGACCGAGTGACCAACATTTGTGAGCGAACCATTTTCATCGCGACCGGGGAATTGTTCGAAGTCAAATCCAGCGATGACGAGTTCTGGAAACAGCAAAACAAGTAAATGCAGTGGAAAAACAAAAATCCGCCGGTGAACGGCGGTTTTTTGTCTCCTCAGACCCATCATCCTATCCCATTTTTCCCGTGATGTAGGCTTCTGTCAATTCCTGCTTGGGAACAGTAAACATGGTTTCCGTCGGTGAAAATTCGATCAACTCCCCAAGCCAGAAAAGCCCTGTGTAATCAGAGACGCGCGCCGCCTGCTGCATGTTGTGCGTCACAATGACAATGGTATAGTCCTGTTTCAGCTCGGCAATCAACTCCTCGATCCGCGCAGTGGCAATCGGATCGAGCGCCGATGTGGATTCATCCATCAGGATCACTTCCGGCTGCACGGCAACTACGCGTGCAATGCAAAGTCTCTGCTGTTGCCCGAGCGAAAGCCCCAGAGCGTCAGATTTCAAGTTGTCCTTCACATCGTCCCATAGCGCCGCAGCGCGCAGGGATTTCTCCACCACATCGTCGAGGTTCACGTTCATGCCCATCACGCGCGGGCCGAATGCCACGTTATCATAGATCGACTGCGGAAACGGATTCGGTTTTTGGAACACCATCCCCACCCTCTGCCGGAGTGTGACCACGTCCATGTCCGCGTCGTAGATATTTTTACCGTTCAAAAGAATTTTGCCTTCCACGCGTGTTTCAGCAATGGTATCGTTCATCCGGTTCAGGCATCGCAGGAAGGTGGATTTTCCACACCCGGATGGTCCGATAAGCGCCGTCACTTTGCGGGGCTGGATTTCGAGGCTGATCTTCGACAGGGACCTCTTGGAACCATAATAAAAATCAAGGTCTTGAACAGAGAACACAGATGGAGACACAGACATGAACCGATTTTATCATGTCAATGACATGCCGAAAACTTTCGACTATAATTCCATGCAATGAAACGATTCATCCCGCTCGTTTTCACCCTGATTGTTTTCGTTTTTTCAACATCATGCGGTCCCGCTTCTTCGGCGGAGGCCGCATCTGATTCTTCCACCGCATACATCGAGAACAAAGGCTCGGATACCATTGTCAACCTGGCGCTCGCCTGGGCGGAAAAATACCAAGACGACCACCCGGAGGTTCGCATATCGGTGACAGGCGGAGGATCCGGGACGGGAATCGCCGCGCTTATCAATAAAACAGTGGACATTGCCAACGCATCCCGCCGGATTAAACAGGAAGAGGTCGATGAGGCAAAGTCGAACGGCGTAGAACCAGTCGAGCACATCATTGCACGCGACGCCATCGCCGTCATCGTGAATCCGGAAAATCCGGTGAGTGAGCTGACCCTTCAACAGATTTCCGATATCTACAGCGGCAAAATCACCAACTGGCAGGAAGTCGGAGGAGCAGATCGCCCCATCGTGCGGCTCTCGCGTGAGACGAATTCGGGCACCCACGTTTATTTCCTCGAAGAAGTCTTGCGACTGGGAAACAAAGAAAATAAAACCCTGTTTTCGACCGATACGCTTCTGCTCCCATCCTCGGAAGGCATCATCGCCGAAGTGCGTCAGAACCCGAACGCCATTGGCTATGACGGGTTGGGATATGTCCCCGATGACCTCAAGATGATTGCCATTGCAAAAGAGGCGGGCTACGACTACGTCCTGCCATCGATCCCGACCGTGAACGACAAGAGCTACCCGATCGCGCGCGACCTGTACATGTACACCGACGGCGAGCCGACTGGCATTGTCGAGGAATACCTCACCTGGATTCTCTCCGGCGAAGCACAGGAGATCGTCGCCGAGCTTGGGTTTGTACCTGTAAAATAATGTCGTTGCGAGCGGCGCTTGCAGCGCCAAAAAGCAATCTTCTTTTTTGGGAGAAAAATGCCTCGTCTGGAAAAGTCCCCCTCGCAAAAACATAGTGGAGCATCATGGAAAAATCCTTAACCTGGCGTGAGTTCGTTATCACCCGCCTCATTCAAACCTCGGGGTATTCAGCCATTGTTTTTGTGGCATTGATCTTTTTCTTTCTCATCCGCGAGGGCATTCCAACCCTCGGCGAAGTGGAACTCTCCTCCCTCCTCAATCTTCGATGGTACCCTATCGAAGATTATTTCGGCATCCTCCCGCTTCTCACCGGTTCGCTCATCGTAACGATTGGCGCAGGGCTGATTGCCGTCCCGTTCGGGATCGGCACTGCGGTGTATATTTCCGAGATCGCCCCGCGCTGGATGCGCGAAATCCTTAAACCGCTTGTAGAATTGCTGGGCGGATTACCCTCGGTCGTGCTGGGATTTCTGGGAATCCTCGTCCTCTCCCCATTCATACGCGTCTTTCTCGACCTTCCGACGGGTCTGACCGCCCTGACCGGTTCCATCCTCCTCGGCGGGATCGCGGTGCCTACGGTCGTATCCGTGGCGGAGGACGCGCTTGACGCCGTGCCGCGAGCCTATCGCGAAGGCGCCTGGGCGCTGGGAGCCACACGCTGGCAGACCATCTGGCGCGTGACCCTGCCCGCCGCACGATCAGGCGTGTTGACCGCGGTCATGCTTGGCATCGGACGCGCCATCGGCGAAACAATGACTGTGATGATGGTCACAGGCAATGCCCCCGTGCTGGCGCTCAAACTGGGCAGCCTTTTCTCCCCCGTCCGCACCATGACCGCCACCATCGCGGCAGAAATGGGTGAGGTCGCCAATGGAAGTACGCATTACCATGTGCTGTTCTTCATCGGCATGGTGCTGTTTCTGATTTCATTGGGCGTGAATATCGCGGCATCGTCAGTTGTCTTCCGCGCCAAGAAACGCGCCGAGAGGATACTGTCATGAAACACCTCCTCGCCCGCAACCGTCATCTTGTCCAGCGCATTGGGTTCACATCCATCACCATGATGGCGTTTGCCACCGTCTTCCCAATCGTCGCCACGGTCATCTATATCCTTATCAAAGGTGGTCCCGCCATCTCCCTCGAATTCCTGACCGGTTTTCCGCATGATGGAATGCGCGCTGGCGGCATCCTGCCTGCCATTATCGGTACGGTCTATCTTACGCTGGGCACGGCGGTCTTCTCCGTTCCGCTTGGTATCGCCGCGGCAATCTATCTCTCCGAATACGCCGCAGATACGCCGCTCACGCGCACAATTCGCATTGCCATCATCAATCTGGCGGGCATTCCATCCGTGGTCTATGGCTTGTTCGGTCTCGGTCTTTTTGTGCTCTTCCTGAACTTCGGCACATCCATTCTGGCGGCATCGCTCACCCTCTCGATCATGACGCTGCCCGTCATCATCAGCACGGCGGAGGAATCCCTGCGCGCGGTGCCGCAAGCCTTCCGCACTGTGAGCATTTCACTTGGAGCGACGCGCTGGCAGACCATTCAACGCATCGTGTTGAAAGAAGCGCTGCCCGGCATCCTCACCGGCGTCATCCTCGGGCTCGAACGCGCCGCAGGCGAGACCGCCCCCATCCTGTTCACGGGCGCGGCGTTCTTCCTGCCGCGTCTCCCCGGCTCACCATTCGATGCGACGATGGCGCTTCCCTATCACCTGTTCGTCATCTCCACTCAAGTGCCTGAAATGCCGATCAAAATCCAATATGGCACGGCGCTGGTCTTGCTGGTTTTTGTGCTCACCATGAATCTCATCGCGACCATCATCCGTTCCCGCGCGAGGGCGAAACGACAATGGTAAATTTCCGTCATTGCGAGCCCAATCCCTTTCATAGTACACAGGGTTGCTTCATTATCAATCACGACAAGCGCTCCTCGCCATGACAAACATATCTCATGAACAAAATAGTCATTGAAGATCTTTCCCTCCAATACTCCGACGGCACCGAATCTCTGCGCGGCGTCAGCCTGGGCATCCGTCAGAACGCGGTGACGGTCCTCTTCGGTCCGGCAGGAGGCGGCAAATCCACATTATTGCGCTGCCTGAACCGCCTCAACGATCTCACCGAAGTCAAAGCCTCGTCGGGGAAAATCCTGATCGACGGTGAGAATATCCTTGACCCCAAGGTCGATGTCATTGCCCTGCGCCGCAAAGTGGGCATGGTCTTTGCCCGCCCCGTTGTTTTGCCATTGAGCATTCGCGAAAATTTAACCTACGGACTGGAACTCGCGGGCGAGAGACGACGCGTCAAACTGGACGAAGCGGTCGAACGAAGCCTGAGGTTGGCGGCGTTATATGAAGAGGTCAAAGACCGGCTTGATGATCCCGCCATCGCCCTCTCGGGCGGGCAGCAGCAACGCTTATGTCTGGCGCGCTCGCTCGTGCTTCAGCCCGAGGTCATTCTGCTTGACGAACCGACATCCGGCCTCGACCCGATTTCCACTGGCAAGGTGGAATCCGCTTTACAGGAACTCAAACAGGATTACACGATCATCCTCGTGCCGCATTCCATCCAGCAGGCAGCGCGTACTGCCGATTTCGCCGCGTTCTTTTTGCAGGGTGAATTGATCGAGTTCGGCGAAGGCAAGTCGCTTTTTACCACGCCAAAAGAGAAGCGGACGGAGGATTACATCACGGGTAGATTCGGGTAGATTTCATTCTCGAAGAGGAGGCTTGATGAGCGGTCCCTATGACATACTATTTGAAACGGTTCGGATCGGTCCTGTGACGGCTCCGAACCGTTTTTATCAGGTGCCACACTGCAACGGATTCGGTCATCGCATGCCCCACGGTCTCGCCGCCATGCGCGGAATGAAAGCGGAGGGCGGCTGGGGCGTGGTCTGTACCGAGGAGACGGAAATCCACCATTCGAGCGACCTGTCCCCCTATTTTGAAGGGCGGATCTGGAATGATGACGATATCCCGGCATTGTCATTGATGACCGAGGCAGTACACAAGCATGGTGCGCTGGCGGGGATCGAACTTTCATATAACGGCATCGATGCTTCGAATTTATACACGCGTGTTCCGTCGCTGGCGCCGCGCTCGATGGGAACGATTGGCGGTTCCGGGTACGAGCCGGTGCAAACGCGCCGCATGGACAAAGAGGACATCCGCAATGTCCGCAAGTGGCACCGCGAGGCCGCGTTGCGAGCCAGGCGCGCCGGTTTCGATATCGTCTACTGTTATGCCGCGCACGGCATGACGACAGCATTCCAATTTATTTCAAAACGCTACAACGACCGCGCGGATGAGTATGGCGGCTCACTCGAAAACCGCGTGCGTTTCTTCCGCGAGATCATCGAGGACACGAAAGAGGCGATCGGCGATGCGTGCGCTGTGGCAGTGCGCTTCGCGGTGGATGAATTGCTCGGCGAGGACGGCGTCACACATCAAGGCGAAGGCTATGAGGTGGTGGCAATGCTCGCTGAATTGCCTGATCTGTGGGATGTGAATATCAGCGACTGGAGCAATGACTCGGTTACATCACGGTTTGGGAAGGAAGGGCATCAGGAAGAGTACATCTCATTCGTGAAGCAACTGACGACCAAACCGGTCGTCGGGGTGGGGCGCTACACCTCGCCGGACTCGATGGCCTCCGCGATCCGACGCGGCGTGATGGATCTGGTCGGCGCGGCAAGACCGTCCATTGCCGACCCGTTCCTGCCAACCAAGATCAAGGAGGGGCGCATTGAAGACATCCGTGAATGCATTGGCTGCAACATCTGTGTGACGGGCGACACGCGCTATGTGCCGATCCGCTGCACGCAAAATCCGACGATGGGCGAAGAGTGGCGGCGGGACTGGCACCCCGAAAGTATCGCGCCGAAGAAAAGCAACAAGGAAGTACTGATCGTCGGCGCAGGACCGGCAGGGCTGGAAGCGGCGCGGGCATTGGGGCAACGCGGCTACCAAGTTACCTTGCTCGACGCACGCAAGGAACTTGGCGGACGCGTATTGCGTGAATCGGCGTTGCCCGGCTTGAATGAATGGCGGCGCGTACGTGATTGGCGTATGACCCAGCTCAGGAAGATGAAGAACGTGGCGATGTATCCCTCCAGCCCGATGACGGCAGAGGATATTCTCGAAGCCGGTGTGCGAGATATCATCCTCGCCACGGGTGCGACCTGGCGGCGGGACGGTGTGGGACGGACATTGTGGAAGCCAATACCGGGTTATGAAACGGAAAAAGTGGTCACTCCAGACGATGTGATGGACGGCAAGGTGATTGATGATTGCGCAAATGGAAATTGGGTGATCTATGACGATGACCATTTCTATATGGGAGGTGTGCTGGCTGAATGGCTTGCCGGGCAAGGATGCAAAGTCTCCCTCGTCACACCTGCGCCGATGGTTTCGTACTGGTCACAATTCACACTGGAACAGGAACGCATTCAACATAAATTGATGAAACTCGGTGTGAGATTGTTTCCGCAAAACGTGGTGCGGAAGATTCGAAACGATTATGTGAAAGTATCGAATACGATCTCGGGAGAGGAGATCGAGTTACCGCGCGACGGTGTAATCTTGGTGAGCGATAGAAAACCAAACGATTCACTCTATTACGAACTCAACCCTGCGCTCCACGATGGAAAAATCAAATCACTGCGGATCATCGGCGACGCTGAAGCGCCGAATATCATCGCGCAGGCGGTGTTCGCCGGTCATCTCGCGGCGCGAGAATTTGATGAGGAAAAAATCGAAGGGACACCGTTCAAGGTGGAACGTATTCGTATCAAATAAAATGGGCGACCCAATAATGGGTCGCCTTTACATCTACTACCACACCCTCTCCAAATTCGGATTTGCCAGCGGACGCCGCCCGACCTTTGGCATGTCGATCCATTCGCCGTGCACCTTCACGCGCACCACGTCGGCGGTGAAATCGGTCACAGTGGCGCCGTTGTTATTGAACAACCACGAACCGACCGCGTAAATATCCGCCGGAACCCCCAGCTTCTCGAACTTGCGTATCTTCTCCGGATTGAACCCGCCAGAAACGACAATCTTCACATTACGACAATACTCACGTGCCGCGTCCTTCCAGACCTCGGGGATGTTCCAACTTTCCCAAGCAGAATCCAACGCCTGACGGACATTGAACACAAGGCGAGGGGTCACACCCAAATCTAGGGTGGGATCACCCAGCGGCTCGACCGAAACATCCCGCAGGCTCCCGCTCGTATCCAGACGCACACCGTACAAAACATACTTTGCCGCCCCAGTTTCATCCCCCTGATCGCACAGTTCCCGGTATTTCGCGAACATCGCCTTCATCACTCGCAGGGAATCGCGCACGGAATCATTATTGAAATCGACCAGAGCGATACGCGGAATATGGGCGGGCAAGACGCGGGAGAACTGCATCATCACCTCTGCCGTATCGCCGAGGAAGGAGGCGATTGCCGCGTGAGCAACCGTCCCGCCGCCCGCGCCGCCCCACCAGTCGCCCTGGGCATCGGTCGAGACGAAGGAACCGATTTGGTGCGAGAAATCCTCGTTGAACCGCTGAATGGCAATGTTATAAGCGTATCCATCTGCCGCCTGGACCTCATGCAGGTCGAAGCGTGCCGGGAAGAATAGAACCGGCTTGCCGCGCGCCGCCATGAGAGTTTCATAGACGTTCGTTGCCACGCGGCTGGAACGAGTCAGCACCCCCAGCGACGGCGTTTCCAGCAGGGCAAAATCGCGGTAGCGTCCACGTGCCTTGATGACGGGTTCGACATTGAGCGGGTCGCCGTCCGATTTGACAATCGTTCCATCATGGACTGCCCACACTTCCAATTTGTCGGAGGTTTCGATGAATTTGTCGCCCTCCCAATAGCCCGTGCAATGACGGAGCATGGCCAGGGTCTTGTCCACACCGACGACGATGGTGCTCCCTGGACGGCGCGTGAACCATTGCATCTCCACCTCGATGTCGCCGACAGCGATATTTTCGGGAGATACATCCGGAGGAAGATTGTGATGGTTCCCCGCATATGTGTACCCCTCGGAAGCCAAAACGGTTAACATGCGGCCAATATTCTCGAAATATTTATCCGAGTACCAGCCGCGGCGCATGCGTTCGATGTCGAGTTTGAAAGTTTCGTTGGTAAGGCGTTTGTTATCAAAGATGGACATGGAGTTCTCAATTTCAGATTTACGATTAAAAATCATCTGTTGATTTTACGACATGCATCCCTGCCGCTGCAAATCGTTCGTACGCCGCGTTCGCCGCGTCGGTGTGATCCACCACACCGGGGACGACAACCGGGGAGGTGCAATCTTCGAGCAGGTAGACTTTCCCTGCCAGAGCCGGGTCAACGGCATGGATATCATCGAGCAGGTCCTGAACCGTCCATGCCACGCAGTGGGACTTTGCCTGCCCGGCAATGATCAATCGATCGAATTGCTGAAGTTGTTCAATGAACTTCTGATTGCGAGTCCCCAATGTCTCGCCCATCGGACCGGTCAGCACTTCGGGGCCGATGATCGAGTAATTCTCGGTAAAAGGCTTGTCGCCTTTGATCTCGATATCATACTGCGTGCTGCGCGCAATGGAGTGGACAAAGAGCGCCTCTTCAATGGATGGAACAAGCGTGTGACCGATGCCACCCAGCATGGCATGATAGGGCCAGATCGTGAGGGCATATTTTCCTTTTTTCTCCAGTTCCTCCGCGTAGTGAACCATCATCTGCTGACCGTATTCAGGCGCGATATCAAACTGGCTGGCAAGGGCAGGGTTGAATGTCCATTTGCCATCGTGGAGATCAGAGGCGTGAATGTCGGTGTAGGGCGCAGGGTGATTTCCATCCTTGTCTACGAAGAAAATGGCGTGGAAAATCTGCATGGTTCGGTGCGTATCCATGGTGGCGGTGATATGGGTGAGACTCCCCAGGTTGCGGTAGATGAATTCGCACAGGCGTATATTGTCTTCGACTGCGCCGCGTCCGCTCCGCCCGCCAACGTAGAGTTCAAAATCGGGGATGCAGAAGGTATTTTGCACGTCGATCAGCATCAGCCAGGTTTTGGTCGAATCAACGGAGGCAGGCTCCAGCTTGTGTAGACGCGCCCATTCACGCGCCTGTCCGGCACGCTCTTCGTATGGAATCCGCCAGACGGCTCCGACTTTCGTCGGGTCGAAAAAATCGGGAATTGATAGGACTGTCATCTTATTTTCTCCGCTTTCATTTTATACCCGTGCAATTGCATGTCAAGTGTATCACCTCCGGTTACGATGCCGTTGACTTTTTGAGCTGAAACCTTTAGACTTAACGCAATCCATCACGAGTTTCAGAGGAGCCAGTATGACGTCTCAATTTCAATTGATCATGCGGTCGGGACCTACACCCGGGGCGGCATTCACACTGGAAGGCGACCAGATGTCGATCGGGCGCGATTCGACGAACGACATTGTGATCAACGATGCGGAGATCTCACGCCGGCATGCGCGCCTGACCTTTCAAGGCGGGAAGTATGTGCTGGAGGATCTCGGCTCGACCAATGGGACGTTTGTAAACGGTCAACGGTTGGCGGGGCCGCGTGTGTTGAAGGCAGGTGAAGTGGTCTCGTTCGGTGAGCAGATTGTGCTGGTGTTCGAAGCGTCCACCTTCGACCCGGCGGCGACCGTTGCCTCTCCGCGCGCTGCGGCGATCCCCTCCGCTTCGCGCCCCGCAACTCCTCCCCCGCCACCGCCTGCGGAATATGCCGGGAGTGTACCTGCCAGCCCAATGCCGGCCCCCTCCATCCCTGCAACGAAGAAGGTGAACATTGTACCGATTCTGATTGGCGTGGGGGTATTGTTTGTGGTGTGTGTGTGCGGCGGCATTTTGTGGTACATCGATGCAAATTTTCTGTGGTGTACCTTCTTCCCCTTTCTTTTCCCCGGGAGTTGTTGATCCTCAAGTGCTCGCCCCCGCGGGTATTCATCCTGCGGGGGTGTTTTGTTTAACGCCAGCGCAAAGGTTCGAGTAATGGAACATTGAAGGTGTCTTTTTTCAGCAGTTGCAAAAGCAAACCTGATTCGCTAGAATAGGATTACCTGACTACACGGAGCCACCCTGCATGACTCAAGACTCTCAAACATCGCCGCGTTGGGGTTCGACGACCAAGTTATTGGTCAGTCTTATCCTGGTTGGAATCGTTGCATTCCTGCTGAATCGTTTTTCGGACCTCATTCCTCCGCTCCTGCTGATTTTCGTCATCGCCTATCTCCTCCACCCGGTGACGGCTTTCATTTCACGCCTTCTGCGCATCCCGTGGAAGGTATCCGTCAATATCCTGTACCTAGTCATCCTGCTCGCGCTGCTTGGACTGCTTACCTGGGGCGGTGTCGGTCTGGTGGGGCAGGTACAAAGCTTGATTAAATCGATCCAGGATATTGTGGCGAATCTGCCCAGATATGTGGAGGATCTCTCGACCCGCGTCTTTGTCTTTGGTCCCTGGCAGTTCGACATGTCCTCTCTTGAGCTGGACTTTAACACCATCAGCCAGCAATTGCTGTCCTTTATTCAACCCCTGCTCGGACGGACGGGGAATCTGGTTGGCGCCATCGCAAGCGGCGCGGCATCCATCTTTGGCTGGATCTTTTTCGTATTGATCGTCTCCTACTTCGTCATGACCGAAAGCAGTGGATTGCAAAGGGACCTGCTCAAGATCGAGATTCCCGGTTACGAAAAGGATTTGAACAGGCTCGGGAATGAATTGAGCCGCATCTGGAATGCCTTCCTGCGCGGACAGATCATCATCTTTGCGCTTGCCACCGGAATCTATTCCATTCTTCTACCCATTTTGGGTGTCCGGTATGCGCTGGGGATCGCTCTCATGGCGGGGCTGGCGAAATTCCTGCCGTATATCGGTCCCGCCATCACGTGGGTGGTCATGGCATTGGTCACGTTCATCTACCCCCCATCTCTGTTTGCCGACCGTCCCCTGCTATACATGGCAATCGTCGTTGTCATAACCCTTGTCATCGACCAGATCATCGACAGTTTCATTACGCCGCGCATCATGGCGCAAACACTGAAAGTGCATCCCGCCGCTGTGCTGATCGCAGCACTGATTGCAGCGAACCTGCTCGGACTATTAGGCGTGGTCATCGCCGCGCCCTTCCTCGCAACGTTCACTCTGCTGGGCAGGTATGTGATGCGCAAACTGTTCGATATGAATCCCTGGCCCGAAGCCGAGCCAGGACCACCGCCGCCGGTCGCGTCGGAATTTCTGACGCGCATCAAACACTTCTTCCGCCCCAAAGTTGAAAAAATCGCACAAGAAGAACCAGTCACCCTTAAGGAGAAACCCAATGAGCAACAACCGCAACGAGCCAAAAACCGAAACAATCGCCGAAACCGATAACTTCCTGGCGTGGAAGGCGGAGGAACCTGACGGCGAGACCACCTATCATATCGAATTAAACAACGTCACCGTTCATTTTTTCGAGGAGGAGTGGAACGAGTTTATCCAGCTGGTCCGTCATTTGAAATAATCTTCCCGTGCTCTCTCGAAGAAAACGCCTGAGAGAGCAAGAAGCACATGAAACTCAATCGTGCCATCACAGACGTGCGCGGCATTGAAGTGGGACACGCGCAGGATGATGAAGCGCTCACAGGCTGTACCGTCATTCTCTGCCGCAAGGGCGCGGTCGCCGGTGTGGATGTACGCGGCGGCGCGCCTGGCACGCGTGAAACCGACCTTCTTAACCCCATCAATCTCGTACAAAAAGTCCATGCTGTTGTGCTGGCTGGAGGCTCCGCCTTTGGGCTGGATGCGGCGACCGGCGTGATGCGCTATCTCGAAGAGCGCAAAATCGGATTTGATACCGGCACGGTAAAAGTCCCCATCGTTCCCTCTGCCATTCTCTACGACCTGGGCATCGGTCGGGCGGACGTTCGACCTGATTCCGTCATGGGATACCGCGCCGCGGCTTCGGCTTCGTCTGAACCGCCCTCCGAGGGAAACGTCGGCGCGGGGAGCGGAGCGTCGGTTGGCAAGATACGCGGCATGAAATATGCAATGAAATCCGGCATCGGCACCTGGAGCATGGAAGTCAATGGAATCGTCATCGGCGCGCTGGTCGCGGTCAATGCGTTAGGCGATGTGATCGACCCAAAAACCGGTGCACGCGTCGCAGGGCTGCGTTCCGGTTCCACTTTGCAATGGATGAAAAAGAATCAACCGCGTTCGGCAGTCCGGTCGAACACGGTCATCGGCTTGATCGCCACCAACGCCAGGTTGACCAAAGCCGAAGCCACCAAGGTGGCGCAAATGGCGCAGGACGGATTGGCGCAATCCATCCGACCGGCACATACGATGTTCGACGGCGATACGATCTTTGCCCTCGCCACCAGCGAAAAGAAAGCGGACATTTCCACGGTCGGCGCGTTCGCAGCGGAGGTGATGGCTGAAGCGGTCGTGCGCGCGGTAAAAATGGCAAAACCCGCGGGCGGGTTGCCGGGAGCGGAGACAAGTTAATTGGCGCGCACCAACTTCAATTAATCAAAAAGCGGATGGGCTTTTGCGAAGCCATCCGCTTTTGCATAATCCACAGACAAATTACCTTCTTCCCTTTAACTCATCTTTCAGGATCATCGTCATGATAACGCTCACCACGCTGACCACGAGTCCGCCGAGGAAGGCATTCCACCAGACAGGGTCACTGATGATGAGACCAAACCCGAACGATTGACCAATGATACTCGTCAACCAGAATAGGAATGTGTTGATGACCAGAGTGAACAAACCCAGTGTCAGGATGATCAACGGGCAGGTGAGAAACTGGAGCAGGGGGCGGAAAAGCGCATTCACCAGCCCGAAAATGAGCGCCAGCCACAGGATCGAAACGAGGTCGCCGCGCAGGTCGATGCCCGGCAGGATCAACACCGCCAGATATAAACCGACGGCATTGATAATCAATCGAAGGATAAATTTTGTCATTTTGTCTCCTCTTTCATTCAGGCGACGGTCACTTCAAGAGCAACTGTCACACATGTATACGAAGAAACAAGAATTTCGTTGCATTAGACTGCCTTCATCCACAGGAGGGTGCGGCGCGCTTTAAACCCCGCGGAGCGGATGGCATCTGTCATTTCACCTGCGGGATAATCGAGCGACAGCATCGAACGGCTGGATAATGTCCGCCGGGCGTGAATGAGGAGTTGGGTCAGCGCATCGGGGTCGGAGCCGGTACCTGTCGCGGCGTACATGGCATCGGTCCTACCTCCGTGCGGCATCCACGTCAACGTGGCGAGCAGATCCGCGCCGCGCACCGCCGCCCACTGCCGGATGTTGAAGTCCACGAACAGGAGATAGAGCCAGTTCATGAGTCCCGGTCGCAGCACGGATGTGTTCAGGGGCTGGTACCAGTTCAGGGATTCGGGGTAGAGGCGGCGGAGCCAGTCCTGTTGCTGGGTCCAGAAGTGGGAATGCCGCGTCATGATCTGTATGTCGGAATCAGGTTTCGGGTAGAGGGAGTCGGGCGGAGCCATCCAGGTAGTGCGACGCGCCATTTCACGAAATCCCAGGTCTTCGTAGAGTTTGATGGCGCCCGGGTTGTCGTCCCGGACATGGAGCCAGATGGCGGCGGCTTTTTTGTCGCGGGCTTGTTTCATGACGCGTTCGGTCAGGGCGCGCCCGATGCCGCGGCGGCGATAGTTGGGGTGCGTCGCGACGTTAGCGATGAGGAAGATGCGTTTGCCCCGGTCGCGGAATGGGATCAGGCTGGCGTTGCCGATGATGCGCCCGTCCTGCTCCCAGACGTAGCCCATCATGGGCAGGGTGGCGGTCTCGGTGAGGCGCGATGCCCAGTTCGAGAAACTATCGTCGCGACTGGCGCGGCGCATGTCTGCCAGGTAGCGGTGACCGTCGCTGTCCATGGTGGGGGAAAAACACAGCTCGATCAGGTCCGCCACGGTGGAAAGGTCGCGGAGGACGTTGAGGGGACGCATGTGCGGGTGGTCCCCGGTTTTGACGGGGATTGTAATGGAACTCATCAGGGAGGAATTATAGCCGCGTTGCGAGTTTTGTTGAATTACAGGCGCATGTTTTAAGTGTGGCGGTTATTACGAACTTACTCACAAGACTGGCTCTTGCCCTTGTCCAAGGCGTTTATCCTTCCATCGGAACTGCTGTTATGGATGTCTTGCTTTTTTCCGGGGTTCCTGCATCCAGCGAGATTTCTGGAATGGTCATGATCAACAGCAGGGCAATCCCCAGCGCCACCGCGCTCACCAAGAAGACCAATTTCAAACCATTTTCCAAATCTGCGGTACTGTTTTGTGCAAAACCCAGTATAGATGGAGAGACCGCAATACCGATCATCTGAAAGAAAAAGATCGCGCCTACTGCCACACCCAAAAGTTCTTTGGGGACAGCAAATTGCGCCACCACCGCGTTGATAGTCGGCAGCATCCCCAGTCCCATGCCTGCAATGCCCGTCGCCAGCACATACATCCAAATCGGCGTGCTGGCAGTAAAGCGCCACATTGCCAACAAAGCGAGCACCACCACGGCATAGCCAAAAATGAGCATGCCGCGATATTTCTTTGTTTTTGCCAGTATAAACCCAACTGGCACACCCATGAAGGCAACCAAAGTGCTGAAGGGAGTCAACATCGAACCACTAATAGTGGGGCTGACTGCCATCACATTCTGCACGAAGATCGGCGAATAGCCAGCAATCGTCACCGTGCCGAAAAAGGAAAGCATGCCAGCCACGGCAGCTGTGAAAAACGTACGGTTGAAAAGCACCTGCGGATCGAGGATGGGTGCCTCTGCCCGTTTTTCGATCCGGATGAATACGACCCACGCCACCAGCGAGATGAGAAGTTGAATTACTCCTGCCCCGAACCTGTCCGGCGTTCCCAGCCATGAGAATCCAAAAATGAGCGTGGTGGTTGCCACCACCATCACAAAGGTTCCAAGCACATCCATTTTGGGTTTCACCTTTTGGGATGTATCTGGCAATGCAAAAAAGATCAAGCCGCCGGCTATCAGGTTCAAGGGGATTGTGCCCCAATACACTCCGCGCCAGCCAAACATGCTTTCGGCGACCACTCCCCCCAGAACGGGTCCCAGCAGCGCAGAGAAGGCGACCGGGATATTGAGTAACCCCGTCCACTTTGCGCGTTGTGAAGGCGGGAAGAGATCGCCCACCACTGCAAAACACAGCGGATAGATCGGAAAATGTCCAATGGTCATGAAGGTCGCTGCCGTCACCAAAAACACCATGGATGTGCTCATCGCCGAAATTGCCAACCCAACGCTAAAGATGGCAATGGACAGCAAGATGATCGTTCGTCGTCCATACACATCGGAGAGCTTACCAAAGAGCAGCGTCCCTGCCGCACCAGCCAGCCCAGGGAGCGCGATCAACCAGGAGAAGAGTTCCATTCCATTTAACTCTGCGACCATGCCCGGCTGGGCAATGTTCCTGGCATTGGCAAAAAGCAAGCTGACGAACTCTGCAATGAAAATTGCCCAAACGCTTATGACAACCTTTCGGCGATCTGGTGGAGCATGTTGTGTAGAAATACTCTGTGTTTGAGTCATTCTGTAATCCTGGTTTGCTGTGGTTTTGTATTATTGCAAATACAAGTAAACTGAAATTCCTACGATACATGTGAGCGCGGCACAAGTCTGATGGTCGCGGCTCGCGCATCGGGGCTGTTGATACTGTTAATGATGCTTGCCGCATACCGACGGTATTTTGTGGCATAGGCAGCATCGACCTGATCATTGATATTCGGATCAGGCTCTTCCACGAAGATGACATCCTTTACAACACCGCCAGCCCGGATCTGCCCTTCATGGCGCGATTGAACACCGCGGAACCATGCGGAGGTCCGTCCGTTGACAGAGCGGACATATAACTCATCACCGACACGCACAACCAAAATGATCACCGGCTTTCGTAGGGTGCCGTCATGCCGGAAAGAGGCGATCTTTAATTCCTCTGCTATTTCGATCTTTTTGAGTTCATCACTTGTCCACTGGGACATTCTCTGTCTCCATTTCTGCTCCGACCATTCAATTAAGTAGTTTAACACCTGGAGTTGACTCCAAGTCAAGGGTGAAACGGGATCTACCAACATCATTTTTTGGACCAACTGAAGTTTGAATGCGGTAAGATTATGAAAATCTCAACCACCCATCAGAATTGGAGATACGCAGTCATGGACATTAACACACTACGGCAATGGATCGCCCAGCGTGACTCATTCAGCATTCTCGAAACAGTGGATGTGTTCAGCGGGGAGCGCAGAGTCTTGAAGGAGTTCGATACCGTCATCGAAGCACCGAACTGGACGAAGGATGGAAAGTATTTGATCTTCAACAGCAGAGGGCGCATGTTTACTTATGAAATGGCGACAGGTGAAGTGAAAGAGATCAACACCGATTTTGCAATTGACTGCAACAACGACCATGTGCTCTCGCCCGATAATTCGGAGCTGGCGATCAGTCACTTCACGAATGAAGACGCGACATCGCGCATTTACATCCTGCCATTGAGCGGCGGCACACCGCGGCTGGTGACGGAAAAGGGTCCAAGTTATTTGCATGGCTGGTCACCCGATGGCAAGCGCCTCGCTTACTGCGCCGAACGAAATAGTCAGTATGATATTTACACCATTTCGGTGGATGGCGGTGAAGAAACCCAACTTACCAATTTGCCCGGTCTCGATGACGGTCCCGAATACTCACCCGATGGGAAATACATCTGGTTCAATTCGGTGCGCAGCGGACTCATGCAAGTCTGGCGTATGGAAGCGGATGGAACGAATCCCACCCACATGGTTCAGGAGGAAGCCAATTGTTGGTTCCCGCATGTCTCACCCGACAATCAATGGGTGGTGTACATCGCCTACAAAAAAGGGGATGTGGAACCGGGCGATCATCCTGCCAACAAGAATGTGGAACTGCGCCTCATCCCCTCGACTGGAGGCGAATCCAAAACCATCGTCAGTTTATTTGGCGGACAGGGAACCATCAACGTCAATTCGTGGTCTCCCGATAACCGCACAATTGCGTTTGTATCCTATCGCCTCAAGGAGTAATCTCATGAAAATTCAACCCGTAAAAGTTGCCATCGTCGGTTGCGGTGGAATCAGTGACTCATACCTTTCAACGATGATCAACAAGTTCAAGATTCTGGATGTGGTCGGCGGTTACGACCGCAACCCTGACAAAATAAAAAATAAGGTTGAGAAATTCGGCATCAAGCCGATGACCTTTGAAGAGATTCTAGCGGATGATTCCATTGAGATCGTGGTCAACCTGACCGCGCCGACGGGACATTACCCTGTTATCAAGCAATTGCTCGAGGCAGGTAAGCATGTCTACACCGAAAAAGTGATGACCGTGGAATTGGAACATGCCGCTGAGTTGGTGAAGATTGCGGACGAAAAGAATCTCTACCTCGGCGCTGCACCTGACACCTTCCTCGGCTCTGCCATTCAGACGGCTCGTTATGTGGTAGATAGCGGCATGATCGGCGACATCACATCCTGCTATTGTGTGTTGACCCGTGACAGCGAAATCTTCAGCCGTGCCTTTCCTTTCACCGCCAAACCCGGCGGCGGTATCGGCTTCGACGTGGGCATTTACTATATTACCGCCTTACTCAGCATTTTGGGACCTGTGAGAGAAGTCTCTGGCGTAGTGCGGACTCACAAACCTGAACGTAAAAAATACGCCCTGGAAAACTTCGGCGAGCCGTACCTGATCGAATGCGAGAATCTTATGTCCGGCATTCTGCGTTTTGAGCGCGGCACAATTGGTAATCTTTTGTTCGACGCCAATTCCATCTTCACGGCACCGGAAAGACCCGCCGTGGCATTGATCGGTACGATGGGCATCGTATTCATTCAAGACCCGAACAGTTTTGGCGGTGAGGTCAAGGTCACATTGAAAGGCAACAATGAGCCATTCGTTATGCAGCAGAGTCATGCCTTCAGTGATGAATATCGCGGGCTGGGCGTGGCTGAAATGGCATGGTCGATGAGGCTGGGACGAAAGAACCGCGCCAACAAAGAGATGGCGTATCACGCATTGGAGATCTTGCACAGAATTGTACAAAGCAGTGAATCAGGCTCCAACCAGGCCCTGCAATCCACCTTCGAGAAAATGCCCCCCATCCCACGTGGATTTTCCGGGCAGACCTATTTTGAGTTCATCGAAGAACCGGGGATCGCGCTATAACAAAACATCCCGCCTGAAATTTCAGGCGGGATGTTTTGTTGATCAGCTTTCGTAGTAGGCCGCGGCGAAGAGTGGTGCGTTCTAGTTCTTCTATCTGTTCGATTTTTTTGAGTTTACCACTTGCCCATGCAATCAGTCCTTACTTCATGGCAACAGTAGCGCTTTGATCGCTCGGCGTTCGTCCATCGCGCGATAGCCCTCTGCTGCCTGTTCCAGAGGCAGGGTCAAGTCAAAGACCTTGCCGGGATTGATCTTTCGATTCCAGATCAGGTCAATCAGTTCGGGCAGGAAGCGGCGCACCGGGGCGGGACCGCCGTGCAGGTGAACATGCGAGAAAAAATATTCCCTTCCCGGAATTTCCACATCGTGGAGCACGCCAACGAATCCGACATGACCGCCCGGCCGCGTGGCGCGGATGGACTGCATCATCGCCTCATGCGTGCCGACCGCTTCAATGACTGAATGCGCGCCAAGTCCATTGGTGAGATCCTTGATCTTCGCAACGCCTTCGTCGCCGCGTTCAGTCACGATGTCGGTCGCGCCGAACTCCAGCGCCAGCTTTTGCCGGTCCGCATGCCGGCTCATCACAATGATGCGCTCCGCACCCATGTGTTTTGCAGAGAGAACGCCCAACAATCCAACGGCCCCGTCGCCGACAACTGCCACCGTCTTACCAGGTGCAACCGCGGCTGCCACAGCGCCAAACCAACCCGTGCCAAGCACATCGGAGGCGGAGAGCAGGCTGGGGACCAGATCGTCCGGTGGGAGTTCCGGCGTGGCAACCAGTGTACCGTCTGCCAGCGGGATGCGGGCATACTCCGCCTGTGCGCCAGTGGGCGCGCCGGGCTGACGGTGTATACAGGATGACTGGTAGCCGGACTGACAGATCTCGCAGGTGTTATCCGACGCGAAGAACGAACCGACCACGAACTGGCCGGGCTTAATGTTCCTGACTGCACTTCCAACCTCCTCGACGATGCCACAGTATTCGTGTCCCATCGGCACAGGCTGCTTTATCACATCAATGCCGCGATAGGGCCATAGGTCCGAGCCGCACACACAGGCGGCTGACAGTTTGATAATGGCATCCGTTGGTTCGATGATCTTGGGATCAGGGCGCTCCTCGAAGCGCACATCCCGGGGTCCATAAAGCATTGTTCCATGCATGGTAGATCTCCAGTTTTTGGGCAGGGAGACAGACATGGCGCTGTGCACCAAGTCCATATTCCATGCCAGTTTTTTGTTTTGATAAAAATACTACCTTGATATCAAATGTCCAGCTTTCGGGTACCCAGCCATTTCACCATTGCCGGGTCACGGTGGTCAAAGAAACTACTCACCTTCGTATCCAGCGTTTTGATCGCTTCCATATCTTCAGAGCTTAACTCAAAATCGAAGACATTGAAGTTCTCCACGATTCTTTCCTTGCGAACGGATTTCGGGATCACCACCACTCCTCTTTGTGTCAGCCAGCGCAGGATCACCTGTGCGACCGTTTTCTGGTATTTTCCGGCAATGGAAAGCAGTAGTTCATTTTGGAAGATGTTGTTCTTACCTTCGGCAAAGGGGCCCCAGGACTCAATCTGAACATTATTTTCCTGCAGGAACTTTTGCGTCTCAATTTGCTGGTTGAAGGGATGTGTCTCGATCTGGTTGACCGCAGGGACCACTTCGTTATGAAGAATCAAGTCCATAATCCGATCTGGCTGGAAGTTGCTGACGCCGATGGCCTTGATTCTGCCTTCCCGGTACAATTCTTCCATCGCGCGCCAGGAACCGTATACATCACCATACGGTTGATGGATCAGGTATAGATCGAGGTACTCCAGTTGCAATCGCTTTAACGACTTTTCAAATGCTTTCTTTGTGCGTTCGTAGCCCGCATCCTGGATCCAAAGTTTTGTAGTCACAAACAACTCTTCCCTTGGGACGTCACTGCGTTTTATGGCTTTGCCGACTGCCTCTTCGTTGAGATACGAGGCTGCCGTATCAATCAGACGATACCCAGCCTGGACTGCTTCAATTACGCTCCGTTCACACGCCTCTGCATCCTTGATCTGAAAAACGCCGAAGCCCAGGATCGGGATTTCAACGCCATTGTTCAATCTTACAGTTTGCATGATTTTCTCCTTATATTTCTGTGGTTACTAGTGTTGCTCTGGGGTCAGCAACCGGGTGAACGAAAGCGACGCTAACTTCCAGCCAGCCTCTGGCTGCACATAGACTTCTGTCACCATAAAGGGATTGGTGACCTCATTGCCGCCTACCACGGCGAGCAGCGTAATTCTGTTTAAAAGGACAGCCGTTGTGCCAATGATATTCACCGACACTTCATGGATGTCCGCTTGCTTGTAGTGAATCCTGCCGCTTTTGATGATCTCGAGTTCCTGTTCTTTTCCCCATGATCCACCCATATGAACAAAGACGGACTTTTCATGGAAAAGAGCGTCCAGGGAATCTACATCGCGCTCTGACATCCAGCGCCATTTCTCCTTGGAGAGACCGATTACTTCCTGTTCGGATTTTACATTTTGCATCATTTATTCCTTGTATTGCGTATCATTGACCATTTCCATCCAATCGGCGCCTTTACCGTCGAGTTGTTCCACAATGGAAATGTGTGTCATGGCAGTGGTAGGCGCGGCGCCATGCCAGTGCTTTTCACCCGGCAAAATGGAAACGACATCTCCCGGGCGAATTTCCTGCCTCGGCTCCCCCCACTTTTGCACGCGGCCGCATCCCGCCGTAACGACCAACGTTTGACCGAGTGGATGACTGTGCCACGCAGTCCGCGCACCGGGCTCGAAGGTTACAAAGGCGCAACTCACCCTTCCCGGCTCGTTCATCTGGTTCAAAGGATCGACGCGGACACTGCCTGTAAAATATTCAGGCTGTCCTTTGCCAGATGGCTGTGAACCGCTGCGCTTAATTTCCATTTTATGAACTCCTAGCACACTCGCCAAATTGGACTGAGTTACTTCTTGAAGACTTCGCGCGCGACCTTGACGGCGGACATGGCCCGCGGCCACCCGGCATAGAAAGCCAGGTGAATGATCACTTCGGCGAGTTCCGTTTCCGACAGACCGTTTTCCTTAGCCCGGTTCAGGTGACCTGTAAGCTGTTCGGTATTTCCGTTTGCGATGAGCGCGGCAACAGTGACCAGGCTGCGATCTCGCTTCGACAACTCTGCACGTTCCCAGACATCGCCAAACAGCACGTCGTCCGTCAGCTCTGCCAGCTTGGGCGCGAAATCGCCAACCAGCTTTTGTGCGGGCGATAATTCTTTTGATTCAGACATTTTTATCTCCTGCTCTCGTTCGTTCGCTTGTGATCAAATCAGACGCTTAATAGCGGTCGCCGACCACATTGATCTGTGACATGGCATTCTCGATCTCGCTGATGTCACTGGATGTCAATTCAATATTCACCGCGCCATTATTCTCATCGAGGCGTTCCAGTCTGCGTGAGCCTGGGATCGGCACAATCCAAGGCTTTTTCGCAAGGAGCCAGGCAAGGGCGATCTGTGCCGGGGTGGCGCTCTTCTCCGCTCCGATCCTCTCCAGCAGTTTAACTACCACCCGGTTGGCTTTGATCGCCTCCGGCGTAAAGCGCGGATTGCGGCTGCGAATATCATTCTCAGCAAAAGTGGTACTCTCATCGATCTTGCCAGTCAGGTAGCCGCGTCCGAGTGGGCTGTACGGCACAAGCCCGATACCCAGTTCCTCCAAGGTGGGCAGAATCTCAGGTTCGACGGCCCGCCACCAAATCGAGTATTCGCTCTGCAAAGCCGTGACCGGCTGCACAGCGTGAGCGCGGCGGATCTGCTCCGCGTTGGCTTCGGATAAACCAAAGTGCCTGACCTTGCCTGCCTGGATCAAGTCCTTGACTGCGCCAGCCACATCTTCCATGGGCACGTTCGGGTCGGGGCGGTGTTGGTAGAACAGGTCAATGCACTCGACCCGCAAACGTTTGAGGGAGGCATCCGCCACCCGCTTGATCTGCTCCGGGCGGCTGTCCATCCCAAACCTGGGATGAGGTCCCTCTTTCTCAGGACCGTGTTTCCAGCCAAATTTCGTGGCGATCACCACTTGTCCCTTGAATGGCTCCAACGCCTCACCCACCAGCTCCTCGTTCGTAAACGGACCGTACACTTCCGCTGTGTCGAAGAACGTGACTCCGCGCTCGACAGCTTTGTGAAGAAAATCGATCATCTCCTGTCTATCGGTCGGCCTGTCGCCAAAACTCATGCGCATGCAGCCCAGCCCCATGGCCGACACTTCCAATCCACTGTTTCCAAGCTTTCGTGTTTTCATTTTTTATTCCTTGAATGAGTCTGTCTTCTGATCGCGTACTACTGATGACCCACAATGCGATGCGGCACGTATGGTTCCTCCAGATAGGCAACATCGTCTGGAGCCAATCTAACGGACAATGCGCCAACCGCTTCTTCCAAATGCGCGATCTTTGTCGCCCCGATGATGGGTGCCGTTACCGGTTCTTTTTGCAACAACCAGGCCAACGCAATATGTGTGCGTGACACTCCATATTTTCGAGCAAGTTCCGCGACCCGCTCGACAACCTGTCGATCCGTTTCGGCTGTTGCATCATATTTCGCTTTGGCTATCTGATCCGTCTCGGAACGAAGCGTGCTTTCCGATACCCAATCACGTGTCAACCGCCCTGAGGCAAGCGGGCTGTATGGGATCAAACCGATCTTCTCTGCACGACAGAGCGGCAACATTTCACGTTCTTCTTCGCGGTAGATCAGGTTGTAATGATTCTGCATCGAAACAAAACGAGTCCAGCCATATTTTTCAGCGACATATAATGCCTTCTGGAACTGCCACGCCCACATGGCAGAGGCGCCGATGTAGCGTGCCTTACCCGCCCGTACCACATCGTTCAATGCTTCCATTGTCGCTTCGATTGGGGTTTCATGATCCCAGCGATGTATCTGATAGAGATCCACATAATCAGTTCCCAGTCGTTTCAAGCTGTTATCGATCTCATTGAGAATCGCTTTTCGCGACAACCCCGCTCCATTGGGTCCTTCACGCATTTTGCCATACACCTTGGTGGCAATGATGACTTCTTCCCGCTTCGCGAAATCCTTCAATGCTCGACCCAGGATCTCTTCACTCACCCCAACAGAATAAACGTTGGCAGTATCGAAGAAATTAATCCCCAATTCCAAGGCTTTCTTAATGATGGGACGGCTGTTTTCCTCGTCCAGTACCCATTTGTGAATCCAATGCTCCGCGTCTCCGAATCCCATACAACCGAGACAGATGCGCGAGACTTTCATCCCTGTTGAACCTAATCGAGCATATTCCATATTTTCTCCTGTGAGTTTACTCATCCCTCTTCCATCAATTCCTCGATCTGAAGCATCTCTTTCTCTTTTTTCAAAATCGCTTTTTCGTATACTTCAATTTTGTGATTGAGGAGATTCAGCGTCTTTTGCATCTCTTCCAATCGGGCGGCAACCAGATCGCGCTGTTCGACCAGGATCTCTTTACGGGCTTCGATCGTGCTATCGCCCTGCTGGACCAGTCCCATATACTCGATCAACACTTCGACGGGAAGCCCCGCGCTCCTCATGCATTTGATGAAATCAACCCGTCTGAGATCGAGTTCGTTATAATCCCGGATGCCACCCTCATTGCGATGAACCGGTGGGATAAGCCCGACGCGCTCGTAATACCGAAGCGTATCCACGGAAAGACCGTATTTTTCACTGACCTCTGCGATTTTCATAATTCACCTCATTGATTGGGAGTCTAACACCTGGAGTCGACTCCAAGTCAAGGGTCGTCACCGCCAAATCTAATATTCCTCTTACGCCTCACAAACAAACCGCCAGCCTGGTTTTGTTATAATGCCGAGTACTGGGAGACTTGGCAAGCCTCCCTAATCATCTGAATGGAAAAACGTCTCTTTCCGCACGCCGCCAAGGAGGGGAAAATGCGGAAAGACCCGTCAGTTCTGGATTGTAGAAAAGGAATAACCCCTTATGATGCGATTTGACCGCTTTACCGAGAGAGCCCAGGAAGCCGCCCAACGCGCTGCTGAGATCATCCAGCGCTACGGCCACAACCAGATCGACACCGAACACATCCTGCTGGCGCTCATCGAGCAGCCCGGCGGGGTGATCCCCCAAATCCTTGAAAAACTGAGCGTCAGCCCTGAAGCGCTGACCGAACGTCTCGACGCCACCTTGCGCGCCAGCCCCAAAGCCAACATCTTCGGCGGCGGCGCCGGGCAGATCTTCATCACCCCGCGTGTAAAGCGCATTATTGACCTGGCCAACGAGGAAGCCAACCGCCTCAAAGACGAATACATTTCCACCGAACATATCTTCCTCGCCATTCTGACGGAACGGAATACGCCCGCAGCGCGCATTTTGGAATCTGCCGGGCTGACGCGAGACCGCGTCTACACCGCCATTCAGGATCTGCGCGGCGGTCAACGCGTCACCGACCCCCAGGCGGAATCCCGTTACCGGACGCTGGAGAAATACTCCCGCGACCTCACTCAACTCGCGCGTGAGGGTAAGCTCGATCCCGTCATCGGGCGCGATAACGAAATTTTGCGACTCATCCAGATCCTTTCGCGGCGCACCAAGAACAACCCGGTGTTGATCGGCGAAGCAGGTGTCGGGAAGACTGCCATCGCGGAAGGGCTGGCCCAAAAGATCGCCAACAACGATGTGCCGGAGATTCTCTCCGGTAAACGGGTGGTGGCACTCGATTTGGGCGCAATGATCGCCGGGTCCAGGTTTCGAGGCGAGTTCGAGGAGCGCCTCAAAGCCGTGATGGAGGAAGTCCAGCGCGCGCAGGGCGACATCATCCTGATGATCGACGAGTTGCACACCGTCGTCGGTGCAGGGGCCGCCCAGGGCGCGATGGATGCGTCCAACATGCTCAAGCCTGCACTCGCCCGCGGTGAACTCCAGTGTATCGGCGCGACCACGCTTGACGAGTATCACAAACATATCGAAAAAGACGCCGCGCTCGAACGTCGCTTTGCCCCGATCTACGTAGAAGAACCCAGCGTGGACGATACGATCAAGATGTTGCAGGGCTTGCGCGACCGCTATGAGGCGCATCACAAAGTCCGCTTTGCGGATGATGCGTTGGTCGCCGCGGCCCGTTTGGCGAGTCGTTATGTCACCGACCGGCGTCTGCCCGACAAAGCCATCGACCTAATGGACGAAGCCGCCGCGAAACTGCGCGTGGCGCTCTACTCCATGCCGCCCGATCTCAAAGCAATGAAGACCGAGATCGAAAAACTGCAAGCCGAAGAGGAACAGGCTGGCTTGAATCGCGAGTACGAACGCGCCGCGCAGAAAAAATCAGAACGTCTGCGACTCGAAGAGGAATATCACGAGAAGCGCGATAAATGGGAATCGGAACATCAGCTCGATGAAGTGGTGGATGTGGAGGACATCGCATCCGTCGTCCATCAATGGACCGGCATCCCTGTCACACAGATGATGGAAACGGAATCAGAAAAACTGCTGCACATGGAAGCGCGTTTGCACGAGCGCATCATCGGGCAGGAGGAAGCCATCCACGCCATTTCGGATGCAATCCGCCGCTCACGCTCAGGGTTGTCTGACCCGTCGCGTCCGATCGGTTCATTCATCTTCATTGGTCCGTCGGGCGTCGGCAAGACCGAACTGGCAAAGGCGCTTGCCTGGTTCATGTTCGACGATGAAGAAGCGCTGGTTCGCATCGATATGTCCGAGTACCGAGAACAGCACACGGTCTCGCGTCTCTTCGGAGCGCCTCCGGGATACGTTGGGTATGAGGAAGGCGGTCAATTAACGGAAGCCGTTCGCAGGCGGCCATATCGCGTGTTGTTGTTCGACGAGATCGAAAAAGCCCATCCCGAAGTCTGGAATGCGTTATTGCAAATCCTGGATGACGGTCGCATGACGGATGGTCAGGGTAACGTGGTGGATTTCCGCAACACGGTGCTTATCATGACATCCAACCTGGGCACCGAATACGTGCGCAAGGGCGGTACGCTCGGCTTCCTGCAGGCCAAGGCGTCCGATGAGGAACGCGAAGCACACGCCAAAGTTGAAAAGGCCCTCAAGGGTGCGTTCCGTCCTGAATTCCTCAACCGTATCGATGAGATCATCATGTTCTCGCCGCTCACACTCGAACAAATGGAAGAGATCGTCGTCTTGCAAATGAAGGAGGTGCAGGACCGCCTGAACGAACACAATATCACGGTTGAATTGACCGACGCCGCGCGTAAGTGGCTGGCAAAGGAAGGCTACGATCCCGCTTTTGGTGCGCGCCCGCTGCGCAGGGCCATCCAGAAGCACGTTGAGAGTCCGCTTTCGGTGGAGCTGCTTGGCGGTAAGTTCAAGGATGGCGCCACTGTGCAGGTGGATGTGGACGAGGAGAAGAACAAGATCAAGTTCCTTACCTCTGAACCGGTGAAAAAGAAAAGCAAACAACACGCTGACGCATAATCCCCGCAGGGGCGACCGGTCCGGTCGCCCCTGCGATTTTTACCCACCTTTTTCCTAATCCCTTATTCATTGAATCAAGGTAAGATGCAGGAATTCAAAAGGAGAAAAAGATCAGATGGAATCGAACACCAACAATCAATCATCTCTCGTTCCAAAGATCGTGGGAGGGATCGTTGCCGTTCTCGTGTGCTGTGCCTGTTTGTTGATCCTTGCCGCAGGTTGGTTCGCGTATCAGGCATATCAAAACAGCCCGATTGAGCTTCCCACCCAGATCTTCCCGACAATTGAGAACCCGGAAGATCCCTTCACACCTGCGCCTGTCCCGACGCTCGACCGCACCGACGAGGTCACATCGGAGACCATGGACATCCTGAACCAGACATTGATCCCGGAAAACGATCCGTACGAACTGGCATGCAGACTTGAGAAGATATGCAATGTCTCGAAGGAAGTTCCCGGGAAACAATACAAAGTCGGCGACAAGGAGAAGTTCTGGATTCTCAATGGCGACACAATTCAGCACAACCAGATCACAGCCACCCTGCTCTACATCACGCCGCACACCTATTTTTGGGCGCAGGAGGGCGTGAATGTCAACCAGAACGATGTGAAACGATTGATGGACACGTTCGAGACCAAGATCTATCCCACCGACCGCGAATTCTTCGGCAGCGAATGGACTCCTGGCATCGACGGCGATGAGCACATCTTCGTGGTCTACGCCGACGGATTGGGCGCCAGCACTGCCGGCTACTTCAACTCCACAGACTCATTCAATCCGGTCATCAAGGAATATTCCAACGCTCACGAGACCTTCATGGTCAGTATCACCCAGGACCTCGGTGACGAATACACCTATGCCACGCTGGCCCATGAATTTGTTCATATGATCCAGTTTCCCTCAGATCGCAACGACCAATCGTGGATCAGTGAGGGCTTTGCCGAAGTCGGCGCTTTCCTGAACGGATACGGCGTCGGTGGTTGGGATTGGGCGTACGCGAGCGAACCCGACCTGCAACTCACCGACTGGAACGCCGAACCGGGCACGAACGGTCCGCACTATGGGCAGTCGTTTCTCTATCTGACCTATTTCCTGGATCGCTTCGGCGAAGAGGCAACCAAGGCGCTGAACACCAATCCTGAGAACGGCTTGAGTAGCGTGGACGACACCCTCGCAGACCTGAATATCACCGATCCGCAGACCGGGCAGATCATCACCGCTGACGATGTCTTCATGGATTGGGCAGCCGCCATGTACCTGAAGGATGAAACCATCGGCGACGGTCGGTTCACCTACCACAACTACCCCGAAGGACCGCAAACTTCGGATACTGAGAGGATCAGCAACTGTCCAAGTTCTGTGCTCGACCGGACGGTCAATCAATACGGCATCGATTACATCAACATCAACTGCTCCGGCGATCACACCATCCATTTCAGCGGCTCCACGGTCTCAGGTTTGCTCCCGGCGGAGGCGTATTCCGGCGAGTATGTCTTCTGGTCAAACAAGAACGACGAATCAGACATGACGCTGACACGCGAATTCGATTTCACCGGCGTCAGCGGACCGATCACGATCAGCTACCGGACCTGGTACAACATCGAAGAGGAATGGGACTATCTCTATCTCGAAGCCTCCACCGATGGACAAAACTGGGAAATCCTCAAGACGCCCTCCGGCACCGATTCGAATCCCTCCGGCAACGCCTACGGCTGGGGCTACACCGGCTCCTCGAACGGGTGGATCCTCGAAGAGGTCGATCTCTCCAAATTCGCCGGGCAAAAGGTGCAATTGCGCTTCGAATATGTCACCGATGCAGCCGTCACCGAGGAAGGCTTGATGCTTGATGACATTTCCATCGACGCGATCAACTACCAGTCCGATCTCGAAGCGGATAACGGAGGCTGGGAAGGCGCCGGGTTCGCCCGTCTCAAGAACGTTCTCCCCCAGACCTACCGCCTGACTCTCATTATAAAGGGCGACATCACCACTGTGACTCACATCCCGGTCAACCCCGACCAGACCGCAGAAATCCCGATTTCGCTCAACTCCGGAGAAGAGGCGATCCTGATCGTCTCCGGTATGACGCGCTTCACCACCATCCCCGCGCCGTATCAAGTGGAAATAAAATAATGTCAGTGCGAGCAAAGCAATCTCCGCTATTCATAACAGACTCTTCTCGCAATGACACGGTAAAAGAGAAAAAATGTCCACAGCACCCAACTCAGAAGTCTTAACCATGGCTGAACTGGTTTCATACCAGGATGGGTCCGTCGTAAGCCGCCAGATCATCAAGGCGGATGCGGGTAATGTCACGCTTTTCGCCTTCGACAAGGATCAGGAATTGAGCGAACACACCGCGCCCTTCGACGCGCTTGTTCACGTGCTGGACGGGGAAGCAGAAATCAGGATCTCCGGCAAGTCGTACCGGCTGAAGACCGGCGATGCGATCATCATGCCCGCTGATGAGCCACATGCCTTGAAGGCGACCCAAAAATTCAAAATGTTGTTGACAATGATCCGCAAGTGAATAGAGCGAACGGTCACTGATAAAAACATCCCGCAGGCATTGTGTTCTGCGGGATGTTTTATCAGGCAGCCGGCAGCAAGGAAGACCTTCTCAAGAACTTTATGGACATGAACAGCGGCACCAGGGAAAGCATCCCGGCAATGATGGCCATAACCGTATAACTCGTTGCATCAAAGATAAAACCGCTGCTCAAACTGATGAACGCGGAGGCAAGCCCCACGAACAGGTCGTTCGTGCCCTGCGTGCGCGACCGCTCTACCGACGAGAGTTGATCCGCCAGCAGGGTGGAACCGCCCACAAAGCAGAAATTCCAACCCACCCCAAGCAGGAACAGCGCAACGCCAAGCGGAAGGACATCTGGCGAGAGCGGGGCCATGATACAGGACAGCAACAATAGGGAAGAACCGATCAGGATCATCCGACCGCGTCCCCATTTATCCAACAGCCAGCCTGAAATGATGGAGGGGGCAAACATGCCAAAGGTATGCCCCGAAATAACCGAGTAAATGTCGCTGCGGTTATGCTGATGATCTTCCATGTGCAGGGAGGTGATGACCATGACGGCAACCATCACCACCTGTCCCAGTACCATCGCCATCACAGCGGTGATCGCCGCAGGCTGGCGTAGAATCTCAGAAATGGGACGCAACTCTCCCTGCGGGATCGAGTCGGGATATTGCTTCGCCACCTCCGATCCAATCTCGCGCGGGTCGGGTCGCAACCCGATGAACACAAGGAACGAGGCGACCGCAAACAGGACAAGTGTGGTGATATAGGCGCCCGCCAGTTCATCCATGCCAATGCTTACCGCAAAATCCCCCACCGGAACCGCCAGCACGCGCGCCAGAATGGTGCCAATCACCCCGCCCAACACCACGGTGGAAATGGCGCGCCCGCGCTGGTCGGGAGGATTCACCTCCGCCGCGGCAAAACGCCCCAACTGCACCGCTGAATTGGTCATCCCCATCATCAGCAACCCCACCATCACCAGAAGAAAGGACGAAGACTCGATGGCAATCAATACCAGGATATTTCCCAACACACCAATCACAAGGCCCAGGGCAATCCCATTGCGCCGCCCGATGCGGTCCATGAGATAGCCCCAGGCAGAGGCGGAAAGCGCACCGCTCAACAAATAGACCGCCGTCGGCAGAGTCGCCAGCGAACGGTTCGAGGCAAGTTTCGCGCCCAAGATCGGGTTGATGGTCGCTGCGGCGATGAAGCCAGCCGACGCAAGGCTCTGCGCCGCGAACAATACCAGTGTGATCTTCCGGGCAATACGAGTAAAATCCGTCATGAAATTGAACTCCTAGAAGTGCCGATTATACATGGATGCGGGTAGAATGTGGGAACAGGAGCGTTCATGGACTTCGACACCAAACCCGCATCAGACTACCCCCTGCCTGATCTCGTTCAATATTTGAATCGCGGCTTCGAGAATTACTTCATCCCCATCCAGTTCAACGTTCAACAGTTCCTGACAATGCTCCGCAAAGACGGCATCGACCTGACCGTCAGCCGCATTCTGCTTGCAGATGGGGTTCCCTCGGGCATCGCGTTGATCGCGCGCCGCGGTTGGACCAGTCGTCTTGCGGCGATGGGCATCTCCACCGATATGCGCGGCAAAGGGGCAGGCTCGCGCTTCATGGCGAGTCTCATTCAGGAGGCACGCGCACGTTCGGAACATGAAATGGTGCTGGAAGTGATCGAACAGAATCTGGCAGCCGTGGCGTTGTACAAAAGGTCGGGCTTTGACACCATCCGCAGGCTGGTCGGTTTCACCCGCAGAGACGCGCAGGAAGTTGGGACAGGCTCGCTCGAGGAAATCGACCTGCGCGAAGCGGCTGGTCTGATTGCCCGATTCGGCTTACCTGATCTGCCCTGGCAGTTATCCGCCGAGACCATTGCACAGATGAATCCACCGGCGCGCGCCTACAAAAGCGGGCGGGCATACGCAGTCATCTCGAACCCGGAGGCGGAGAATGTGGTGATCTGGTCGATCCTCGTTGAGCCGGGCGCACGCGGATATGGACTCAGCACGTCCTTGCTCGGGGATGTGATGGCAGCGCACGCGGGCAGGAACTGGCATGTTCCGGCGATCTTCCCGGAGGAGTTGGGAAAATGCTTCGAACGGGCGGGCTTTGAAAGAGAGGAATTGTCGCAGTGGCAGATGAGGCTGGCTTTGTCGCCCGGTCAACGGGATCAGTGACCGGCTGAGTCCGAAGCGGGTTTTTGTCATTCTTTTGTTGTACGATACCGGGCAATCAAGGATATAATCCTTTTCGCCGAATAGGAGAATCCACAGAATGCCGTCTGGAACGAGATCAACATCGGAACGAAAAACGATTGGCGTTTTTTCATCGCAGGTGGGGCGTGCCTGGGGAACGGAGTTCCTCGCAGGGATCACCAACGCCGCCGAGGAAAACGACGTCAATCTTGTGCATTTTATCGGGGGAAAGATCACGCCGCTGGTAACCGCAGGGCAGGCAAAAGTCTCTTTCGGATTGTACGACCTGGCAAAACCCGATCAGTTTGATGGGTTGATTCTTGCCAGTGATGTCGCCTACGGTGCGACGGATGAGGAACTGAAGCTGTTCCGCAAAACGTTTGGGGACATGCCCATCGTGACGCAGTCTGTGCCGCTGGGCGGCGCGTCGATGTTCATCCCCAACAATGTGGAGGGGATGCGCGCGGTGGTGCGTCATTTGATCGAGGAGCACGGTTATAAGCGCATTGCCTTCATCTGCGGCATCGATGGGCAGATCGATGCTGAACAACGCTTTCAAGCTTACAAGGACGAGTTGAAGGCGCACGATCTGCGCTTTATTGATGATCTGGTCGTTCGTGGGGATTACACTTCCGAAGGCGGGAGGGCGGCGATCTTCACCCTGTTGGACGAACGTAAGGTCCGTTTCCAGGCTGTCGTCGCGGCGAATGACCGCATGGCGTTCGGCGCGTTGGAGGCGCTTCAGCAGCGCGGCATTCGCGTGCCGGATGATGTGGCTGTCACCGGTTTCGATGATTTGCGCGAGGCGCAGGCGACCGGCGTGCCGCTGACCACCGTCCGCCAGTCGTTTTACACGGCGGGAAAGCACGCGCTGGAGGCGTTGCTCAAACGGATCGACGGGGAAACCGTCCCAAGCATGACGCTGACTCCCACCCAGTTGTTGATCCGCTGGTCGTGTGGGTGTCTACCGGAAAATGTGCGGCAGGCGGCGGTCTCCCCGCGCGATGTGGCAAAGACGGGCAGGCTGGAGAATAAACGCGAAGCCGCCTTGCGCGCTCTGCTCAATTCTGCGGGGGTGACTGAACAGGACCCGGCGCTGGCGCAATTTAAGGATGCGTTCGGGCGCGCCTGGGATGGTTTTTTGTTGTCTCTGAACAAGAAATCCTCGAACGAAGATTTTCTGAAAACGATCAACGCGTTAATCGAGTTGATGCAAAAGAACAATATCACCCCCTCGGTGTGGCACAACGTGATCTCGATGATGCGCCGGTATGCATTAAGTGGTATCACCAGCCATACCACAATGCTGGAAGCGGAAAATCTGTTTCAGCAAGCGCGCCTTCTGGCAGGCGAACTCTCGCAGCGTTCGCAGGCATACCGCAGGCTGGTGCTTGAACAACAGGAAAATGTCCTGCAGGGATTCAGTTTTTCGATGGCACCAGCAATGACCCTCGATGAAATCGGCGAAGCCATTTCGGACCACTTCCCATCCATGGGCATCGAACGCTGGTATGTGATGTTCTACAGCGATGTCAGCGAACCGCAGTCCATTTCCTCGCCGCCGCCTGAAAGTTACAAGCTGCTGTTCCAGTACGAAGGTTCGAAGTTCGAAATCCCCCGCAAACAGACACCCATTGGGACGGGTCAACTGGTACCGCGTGGAAAGACCCCAAAAGATCATCGATATACCGCCGTGATCATGCCCCTTTCCCTGGCGAGGAACCGTTTTGGTTTTATGTGGGTGGAGATGGGCCCGCGCGACTGGGAAGTGTATGTCCGCATCCGCAATCTGGTCAGCAGTGCGCTGCTCCGCACCATGCTCGTTTCGCAGAGGGAACAGGCGCAGAAGGAGATCGAACGCCTGCTCGCCGAGGCGCGCGAACGCGCCGCGGAACTCGCCATTGCCAAGGAATTTGCGGAACGGACCGCCTCGGAAAACGCCAGCCTGTATTCCAGCGAACAGGCGCGTCGTCACGCGGCGGAGGCGCTGGCGAATTCATCCCGTCAGCTCTCCTCGCTGGGAACCGTGGAGGAGGTGCCGCAACAGGTCGTGGAGCAATTAATCCAGGTGATCGCCACTGACCGCTGCGCCCTGTTCCTGGAGGATGTGAACGGCATTCCACGGCTTCTTGCACATCACGGTTTTCCCGACGATGCCCCTGTGAAAGAATTGGTCTACAGCATCAAGGGCACCAATGTCTATCACGGCATTGCAAAACAATCGGAACCGGCGGTGATTGGCGACATCAGGAAGATGCAGAGTTGGGAACAACCCTCATGGCATCCCGAGGATCTTTCCTGGCTGGGTGTGCCCCTGTATTCCAAACACAAGGTGACTGGCATGCTCACCCTCTGCCGAAGCAAACCATCGGCGTTCAACCAGGATGATGTCCTGCTTGCCAAGACATTCGCCACCCAGGCGTCCATTGCGCTGGAGAACGCCCGCCTCTACGACGACCTGAACCGTTTCAACCAGATGATGGAACGCATGGTTGAACAGCGTGTGAACGAGTTGAGCGTCGCGCACAACACCTTGAAAAAACTGGATAAGAACAAAAGCGACTTCATCCAGGTTGCGGCGCACGAACTGCGCACGCCGCTCACCGTCATCAAGGGGTACATGGGCATGATCAAAGCCGCGCCCGCCGTTCAGGAAAACCCCACGCTCATGCAGGCGATGGACGGGGTGATCCAGGGTACCAACCGCCTGCACCAGATTGTCAACAGCATGCTGGATGTGGCGCGTCTCGAAAACCAGGTGCTGACCCCGCACCTCGAAACAATCACCCTTGGACCGCTCCTGCGCCTCATCCAAAAAGAGTATGTGGATGACCTGAAGGAGCGTCAAATCACGCTGGAGATCGATCCCAATATTAATTCGGCGCCCCCTATCCTGGCGGATTCCGAACTGCTAAAGAAGGCGCTCGATAACGTCATCGTCAACGCCATCAAGTTCACGCCCGACGGCGGCTCGATCTTCGTCAGCGCCCAGCCCGTCCAGGTGAATGGACGCGGCAGCTTTTGCGAGATCCGCGTCCGCGATACAGGCATCGGCATCGCGCCCGAGAACCACGTCATCATCTTCGAGAAGTTGTACCAGATCGGTAAAGTGGAACTGCACTCCTCGGGGCGCACCAAATTCAAGGGCGGGGGGCCGGGTCTGGGCCTTGCCATCGCGGCGGGCATCGTCAAGGCGCACAAGGGCAAAATCTGGGTCGAGAGTCCCGGCTATGACGAGGAAAAACTGCCAGGCAGTACCTTCTTTATCCAAATCCCCCTGGCACAGTAGAAAAAACAAACCCTCCGGGATCTGCCCGGAGGGTTTGTTATAACGGAAGCAGGTTAATCCTGAGTCCGAATCGAGGTGCTGTTCCGGTCGAAATAGTTCGTCAGGCGGGTGCGGAAAGGTTCAAGAATCCCCCAATGCGCCAGCATGGCAACTGAAACGGTGATCATCGAAAAGAAGAACACCAGGTCCTTCCATAGAAAGCCTGGTTTGACGCCTTCGGTATCGAAGACGTAGCGGAATACGATCAACCCCAGTTGGACCAGGCTGATGAGCAGGATGGGAATGGAAAAGGGACGCAGGTCGTGGTCTTCGATGATTAAGTGAAGCCCCACCAGGGCAGCCAACCCGCCTGCCATGACGACGAGATATTTGATAAATCTTGTCAGTTCGTCAGGCTGGGCGTACATGCGTTTCAAGATCTCAACATACAGGTAGCAAACCGCTACGAGGCAGGCCCAGGCGGATAACTTGATCAGGATGGGCAGGACCAGATTGCCATACACCCTGATCGCCACCATCGCTGTAAACCAACCCACGACATATGCCAGCCCAATCACAATGATTTGAACAAATACAATAGAAATGGAGGAGTCAGGCTTTTCCCTTAAAATGTCAAAAACAATCTTTACGCCGCCTAATGCGGCAATTCCCAACCCGCCCATGCTAATCAACAACATAGCCAGGCTCAACAACCCCCTTTGGGAGACTTTATGACTATTCCGATGGTCTTTACGCGGTTGTGTGGGCGATGGTGAACCAGCTTTATGTTGATTCATCCGACCTCCTACCCTTCATTGTGATAAAACGCATCATGATTTTATCACCTTGCGGGGATGACGAAGAATTATATCCATAAGACTGTCTCCAGCCGGATCCGGTTCCCAACGCCTTAAATCGGACAGGACAGGCTATATTTTTACCTGTCCTGTCACTTTCACATCACACTCAGGAGAAGATTACACGTTTATTGAGGCGGGAGGAGAACCGCATCGATCACGTGGATCACACCATTCGAAGCTTCGATATCCGTGATGACCACCTGGACGTTGTCGTTCAGGAAGACATTGCCATCCTGGACCTTGATACTAGCATCCTTGCCGAGCACGGTGGGTGCGCTAGTGAGGCCGACCACATCCGCCGCCATGACCTTGCCAGAGACTACATGGTATAGCAAGATGTCGGTGAGAGCCTGCTTGCTCTCCGGTTTGAGCAGTTCATCGATGGTACCGGCAGGCAGTTTGGCAAAGGCATCGTCGGTGGGGGCGAAGACCGTGAAGGGACCTTCACCGCTCAAGGTGCCCACCAGGTCGGCAGCGGTCAACGCGGCGACCAGCGTGGTGAAGCGGCCATCGGCGACGGCGATGTCAACGATCGTGCCGGGAGCGGCGGCTTCCTCAACCGGGGGCAGGATGACCGTATCGATCACGTGGATCACACCATTGGATGTCTCGATATCGGTAATGATGACCTGGGCATCGTTGATATACACGTTGCCCATATCGACCTTGACCGCCACATCCTTGCCGAGCACGGTGGTGGCGCTGGTCAGACCAGCCACATCCGCCGCCATGACCTTGCCGGAGACCACATGGTAGAGCAGGATGTCAGTAAGAGCCTGTTTGTTCTCGGGCTTGAGCAGATCTTCCACAGTGCCAGCAGGCAACTTGGCAAAAGCATCATCAGTGGGAGCGAAGACCGTGAAGGGACCTTCGCTTTTCAGCGTGTCGACCAACTCGGCGGCTGTCACAGCGGCGACGAGCGTTGTGAAGCGGCCGTCCGCAACCGCGGTGTCGACAATATCCGAGAGCATGGGCTCAGGGGTGGCGGTGGGCTCGGGCATGGCGGTCGGTTCCGGCATGGCGGTCGGAGCGGGGGTTTCGGCAGGTGCACAGGCAGCGATCACAAATGCCAGGACCATAAGGACTGATATAGCGAGTTTTGTGCGTTTCATTTCTTATCTCCTTGTAATTCTAAGGTGTGTATATTTTATGCACAGGTTTTGTACATATTTATACATATTTTACATTTTTTGTCCATATTGTCAATGCAAAGATTTAATCTCTCACAAAATCCTAATCTTTTCAAAATCTGGACAAACAAAATCACCGTTTCTCTCCCCAATCAAACCTGCTCCCGTTTTTCAGCCTCCCCACACTTTGACATCTCTACCGTTAAAAATAATGAAATCAACCCCGCTCCTCGGGGCTGATTTCATTATTCATTTTCCGACTTCAATCCTTACTACAGATGGATCGGTGTGCCTTCCGCGCCGTGCGCCGCTTCCATCAGCACTTCGGAGAGCGTCGGGTGGGCGTGGACGTTGCGGGCGATCTCGTGCGGGGTGAGTTCCATCATGTGAGCGAGAGTGAGTTCAGGCAACAACTCGGTCACTTCGGGACCGATCATGTGCGCGCCCAGGATCTCGCCATATTTTTCATCGACCACGAGTTTGACGAACCCGGCATAATCGCCCAGCCCAAGCGCCTTGCCGTTGGGTTGGAAGGGGAAACGCCCAATCTTGACGTTGTAGCCGCGTTCCTTCGCCTGCGCTTCGGTCAAGCCAAACGATGCCACCTGCGGATGACAGTATGTGGCGCGCGGCATCATTTCGTAGTCGAGCGTGGTCGTTTCCACACCGGCGATATTTTCAGCGCAGATAATTCCCATCGCCGAGCCGACATGCGCCAGCATGAGTTTGCCGGTCACATCGCCAACCGCCCAAATACCGGGGACATTTGTTTGCATCTTTTCATTGATTTCAACCATGCCGCGCTCGTTGACCTTGACGCCCACCGTTTCGAGCCCCAGCCCTTTGCTGTTCGGCGTAAAAGCGGTCGCCACCAATACCTGATCCACTTTGAGGATCTCACCGGGAAGTTTCACCGTGACCTTGTCACCATTGACCGCAATGCTCTCGAACTTCACGCCGGCTTTGACCTTGATACCGCGCTTGGTGAATTCCCTGGTCAATTCCTTGCTGACTTCCTCATCCTCGCGCGGCAGGATGCGCGGCAGTAACTCCACAATGGTCACATCCACGCCATAGGAGTGCCAAATGGTGGCAAACTCTACACCGATGGAACCACCGCCCACAATCACCACAGACTGCGGAAGTTTATCGCTCATGATCGCTTCCACATAAGTGATGATTTTCTTGCCATCCACAGTCACACCGGGCAGCATTGCCGGGCTGGCGCCGGTGGCGATGACGATATTCCTGGCAGATAACTCTGTCACTTTGCCATCCTTGTCGGTAACGGTGAGGGCATTCGGCTTGGTCAGAAGCGCCGACCCCATGAAGACGGCGATGCCGTTCTTCTTCATCAAAAACCCGACGCCCTTGGTCAGGCGATCTGAATTCTGGCGTGAACGCTTGAACGCCACGCTGTAATCCAGTTTCAAGTTGTCGAACGAGAATCCAAAATCCTTGCCGCGTTCGCGCAAGGTGTGAGCCACCTCCGCATTTTTAAGCAGGGACTTGGACGGAATACAACCGATATTCAAACACACACCGCCCAGCCATTGCTTGTCAACAATCGCGACCTTCTGCTTCAGTTGCGCGGCGCGGATGGCGGCAACATATCCCGCCGGTCCCGCACCGATCACAACAACATCAAAATTTTCTGCCATTATTTCTCCTTGATTTATGTCACTGCGAGCGTTTGCAGCAAAGCAACCGTTTGTTTCGATGAGCTTGCTTCGTCGCTTTGCTCCTCGCAACGACATTGATTTTTAGTATTTTACTACTACAACCAACGCCTCACGCTGGACTTGTAGCTGGTGTATTGACCCTTGAATTTTTTCTCCAGATAGGCTTCTTCCCGCTCAATGACCAGACGAGTCATGGTTATCATGTACAGTGGAGCCATCAGGAAGCCCCAATATAAGCCCGAGTTCAACGGCAAACCGATAACCATCAACAAAAAACCAAGGTAGATCGGGTTGCGCGTAAAACGATAGATGCCTGCCGTGACGAGTTGTTTCACTGAACCATGCGGATTGAGAGTGGTACGCGCCTTTCGAAATTCTATGAACGCGCCAATCCCGAGTAGGAAACCGATGAAGGTCATTCCCAAACCGATATACCGCAAGAGGGGCGGCGCGCCGAAAGGAATCGGAGCAAATCGCGCAAGGAAATAGGCAATGACGATGAACATCAACGCCACGATGGGCGGGTGCACCATCGGACTGATGTCGGGATGATCCTGTTCTTTTGCCATGAAATTCCTCAGTTAATGTTTTTGTGCCACCATCAGAAAGATGGGGAATGTCTTCTTTTTATTACCGATCTTCTTTGCGATCTCGTATACCGTCGAGAATTTTACATTCCCAAACCCGGCGGATTCCACCTTTTTCCAAAGTTCCTCACGGTCAAAGCCCATATGAACGTCGGCTGAACTGTCGGTGTGAAAGGTGCCATCTTCCTTATCCAAGTCGGCGGCAAGCAGATAACCGGTTGGTTCCAGTAAAGCATGAAATTTTCTGAGGATATCATCCGTGTCGCGGATGTGATGCAGGGTCATCAGTGAATAGGTCAGGTCGTATCGCTCGGTGGGCAGTGGATCGGTCGCCAGGTCAAGCCGCATGGGATGCATATTTGTCACACCAGAGCTGGCAATTTTTTCCCCGAGAACATCCAGCATTCCCTGCGATGTATCTGCCAACGTGATCTGCCCCACATCCGATTGCAGGGCAAAACTCAACAAACCAGTGCCGCATCCGTATTCGAGGGCAGTCATGTTTTGGGTCAAGGGGATTGCTTTGCGAATGGCATCTGCCACCGCACGGGCACGTTCCACTTTTTGGGGGTCAGAATCCCAATCTTTAGCACGTTCGTCGAAGTTTGTCATAATTCTCCCATGTCATTGCGAGCGTAGCGAAGCAATCTCCACTTAAACGGACGTTTCTCGTCGACAAGCTAATCCCGTTTAACGGAAGATTGCTTCGTGGCGCTTACAGCGCCACTCGCAACGACATTTGTTAATTCCAATTCTCCAATGTCTCTTTTACCTTCATCAAGAACCAATCCGCGGAAGCGCCATCGAGAATGCGATGATCGAAAACGAAGGAAAGATACACCATCGGGCGAATGGCAATGGCATCGTCAACAACGACCACACGCTTCTGCATCGCCCCCACGCCAAGGATACCGCATTGCGGCTGGTTAATGACCGGGAAGGCGAACAGCGATCCGCTGATACCGTGATTGGTAAGCGTGAATGTTCCGCCTTTGACGTCATCGGGCTGGAGCTTTCTGGAGCGGGCGCGATTGGCAAGGTCATTGACTGTGCGCGCCATTGCCAGCAAAGACAGATTGTCCGCACCTTTAATGACGGGCACGATCAAACCTTCCTCCCCCAGCGATGTTGCCATGCCAATATTAATGGCTTTATGAACAAGAACGCCTTCATCCGTCCAAGACGAGTTAACGTTGGGATAGGCTTTCAACCCTGCCACGATGGCGGTCATGAAATAGGCGGTGAAAGTGAGATTAACGCCATCACGGGCAAATACATCCTTGTTCGCGGAGCGATGTTTTACCACACGGCTCATGTCCGCTTCCATGACAGTCAGCACATGCGGCGATGTATGCTTGGACATAACCATGTGTTCCGCGATCTGCCTGCGAATGGTAGTGTGCTTGATGAGCTGGTCGCCTTCGATAGGCTTCACGGTTGCAGGTTGCAGATTGGAAGGTTGGAAGATTGGGGTGATGGTTGAAGCAGTTGTTACTTTCGACTTTCGAATTTCTACAAATGCCAACACATCATTCTTGGTGATCCGCCCGTTCAATCCCGTGCCCTGCACTTGCTGAAGATCAACTCCATGTTCAGCGGCAATTTTAGCAACAACGGGGGAAATGAAACCAATGTCACGTGTCACATGCGGCGTTTCAAATGCCATGCTTTCTTTGACTACAGGCGTTTCAACAACCGCCGGACTGGAATTTGAAATTGGGGGACTTGAAACTCGCTCCACATTCTCCCCCGGCTTGCCAATGAAGGCAAGAATCGCCCCAACTTTTGCCGGAGATCCTTCTTCTGCCAGGATTTTCAATACTGTTCCTGAAACAGGCGCGGGAATTTCAGTGTCAACCTTATCGGTGTTCACTTCGAGCAAAGGTTCCAACTCATTGACAGAGTCACCTTCTTTTTTCAGCCATTTCGTTACCGTAACCTCTTCCACGCCCTCGCCAAGCAATGGAACAAGAACTTTCGTTGCCATATTTGCTCCTTGATTTTCAAGTACGGAGTTTAAAACTTTCTGCGACTCAGTGGTTAATCACTTTATGAGCGGGAACCGCCCTGGATCCACCTCGCTCATCATTTCATATATCGCATCGAATATGGTTTCGGCATTGGGCTTCGACCAGTAATCGCCATCTGAACCGTATGCAGGGCGATGAGCCTTGCCGGATAATGTCCGTGCGGGGGAATCAAGATGATAATAGCCGCCTTGTCTTTCGATGACTTCCTGCAGCATATATGCGGATGTTCCACCCGGCACATCCTCATCCACAAAGATGATGCGGTTTGTTTTTCTGAGGGACTCTACAATCTTACCGTGAACATCGAACGGCAGGAGCGACTGCACATCGATAACTTCCACTGCAATGCCGACCTTCGACAATTTCTCCGCGGCATCGAGCGCAATGCGGCAACAGGCGCCATACGTAACAATAGTGACATCGCTGCCTTCGCGGATCACCTCCGGCACGCCGAGTGGAACAGTAAACTCATCGATGTTATCGGGCAAACGTTCCTTCACGCGGTACCCGTTCAACACTTCCACAATGATGGCGGGTTCGTCGGATTTCAACAGCGTGTTGTAGAAACCCACCGCACGCGTCATATCACGCGGCACCAGCACATTCATGCCACGCACCAGGTTGATAATGCCTGACATCAACGAACCCGAATGCCAGACGCCTTCGAGACGGTGCCCACGCGTGCGGATAATGACCGGCGAAGCCTGTCCGCCGGCGGTACGCCAGTGCAGCGTGGCGAGATCATCGCTCATAATCTGGAGCGCGTACAGAAGATAATCAAGATATTGAATCTCACAAATGGGACGCAGCCCGCGCATTGCCATGCCGATGGCTTGTCCTAAAATCGTCGCTTCACGGATGCCGGTGTCGGTCACACGCAGTTCGCCATATTTTTCCTGCATCCCTTTGAATCCCTGGTTGACATCACCGAGTTTGCCGACATCTTCACCAAAGGCGATCACGCGCGGATCACGCGCCAAAATGGAATCAAAGGCGGCGTTCATCACCTCAAACCCCATGACGGTCGGCGACGACGCCGAATAGACGGGTTTCACTTCCTTCACCGCCATGGCCCGCCCGCTGTGGAGGTGCGAACCATATCGTTCGAGGTTGACTTCATCCTGTTCCCGCTTCCATTGGATCAACACCTGCTTGGATGGATTCGCTTCATCGCGCAGAACGCGCAGCGCTTCGTGCGCCGCGCTGTGGATATCACGTCTCGCCACCGACGGGAGAGTTGCCAGTCGGTCTTTGATCTTCTCCAGCTCTGACGCGTGACTCGAACTCCCCGCAATCTCGTCGAGCATATCCATCACCTGGTTGCGTTCCTCCAGGATCGGGGCGAGGTACGCTTCCCATGCCAGTTTGCGGATTCCCTCGACAGTGTCGTAGTCCTCTTTTTCAACGGCGACCAGCTCCGTTTCCGAGATGAGGCGCTGATCCAGAATCCACTCGCGCATTTTGCGGATGCAGTCATATTCCGCCTCCCATTGCAGTCGTTTGGGAGACTTATATCGCTCATGCGAGCCGCTCGTGCTGTGACCCTGCGGCTGGGTCAGGTCGATGACATGCACCAGCGCAGGGATGTGATATTCGCGCGCCAGTTCCGCGGCGGAGGCGTAGGTTTCGAGCAGGGCGGGATAATCCCAGCCGCGCACCTGATAGAGTTCGTACCCGCGCTGACATTCCGGTTCGGGACATGGTTCACGCTGAAAACCTTGCAAAATGGCGTGGATATTTTCCTTGACCATCTGAAATTGATTGGGCACCGAGATGCCATAACCATCGTCGTAGACTGTGATGACGGCGGGCGCCTGCAGAACGCCGATGGCATTGACCGATTCCCAGAACAGTCCCTCCGAAGTGGAGGCGTTGCCAATGGTCGCAAAGGTGACTTCGTTTCCGTTCTTTGAAAATTGGGTAAAGGGTTTGAGTTCTTCGATGCCGCGATACAACACCGACGCGTACGCCAGCCCGACCGCACGCGGCATCTGCGCCGCCGTAGGGGAAATATCCGCTGCGGTGTTGTACATCTCGGTCTGGTTTTTCCACGAACCGTCGGGGTTGACGTAACGACTCGCAAAATGTGAGTTCATCGAACGCCCGCCGGTGTTGGATTCGTGGTGGAGATCGGCATGGGCATAGAGCTGGGCAAAAAATTCCTGGATGCTCATCACCCCCAGCATGAACATCCAGGTCTGGTCACGATAATATCCTGAACGCCAGTCACCCTTGTGAAAGGCGCGGGCAATGGCGATATTGGCAAGCTCCTTGCCGTCGCCAAAGATGCCGAATTTTGCTTTCCCGCTCAAAACTTCCCGCCTGCCGATAAGCGAAGCCTGCCTGCTTTGGTAGGCAAGGCGATAATCCTTGATGATCTCTTCTTTCTCTAGGGGAAGTGCAATAGAGCCCCTGGTCTTGGGCATGTACTCTCTCCTTTGGCTGAGATAGGGAGATTATAACAAAGGATGAAGGGTGGAGGCGGAGGGATGAATCGAATATGAATTTAAATATGGGACACTAACAAACCCCGACTTCGAGGCGGGTCATGTTTTATTACTTTCCCAACGCTTCTTTCACCGCCGCATAGACATCCACAATTCCATAGCCGTATGCAGCGTTCGGGGAATCGCCGTCAAAGCAGCCCAAAGACATGCTTCCGGTATACGGCTGCGCCGTCTCGATCAGGATCTGTTCCGTGCGTTCGATATCGCCGATGAGACCCGGATCGGCAGACCAGAGCAACGCCACCGCGCCCGTGACGTGTGGTCCCGCCATGGAGGTACCTTGATTCGGTCCGTACAATCCGCCCGGCAGGGACGAATAAATATCCACGCCCGGCGCGACGATGTCCGGCTTCATACGCCCGGAGCCATCTGCCACGACCGGCCCGCGGCTGCTGAACTCCGCCATATCCCCAAACCGGTTCACCGCCCCGACTGAAAAGACCGAGTCATACAATGACAACGGCGCGTTGACCGTACTGCAATTCGGACCATCGTTCCCCGCGGATGCGACCACGAAGATCCCGGCATCGCGCAGATTGTTCGCCGCGGCGAGCAGTGCGTTCGGGTCACAGCCTTCGATCTCAGGGCAACCCCAGGAATTATTCAGAACATCAGCGGCGCGCGCCGGGTCGCCATCGATGAATGGGTCGCCTCCCTGCGGGAATGGCGCCAGCATGAATTGCAAACAGTCGAGATACAACGCCGGGTTGCCCAGGTTGCGGGTCAAATTGGAACAGGCAAACCACGTCGCGCCGGGAGCAATGCCAATACCGTTCTTCCCAAGGATCGTTCCCAGCGTATGCGTGCCGTGCCCGCCCTTGTCATATGGCGAGGAGGTGCCGTTCCATGGGTCGAACCAGTTATACTCATCTCCCTCGGTTTTGCCGCGATAGCTGTCGCGCAGTTCGGGATGATTCACATCCACACCGCTGTCCGATTGACCGATCACGATGCCCTCACCGCGCACGCCGAACTCCTCCCATACTCTGTCTGCGCCGATCATTGTCACGTTCCATTGCACCTCGCTGGGAACGGACTCGGAGACAAACGTCATCGCCGGGGATTCGACCGGTTCCGCGGGACGCAGGCGCGGGCTGGGGATGACGCGATCCACCTCGGAGCGGGTCAGCAGGTACAAACGGATCAGAGTCCCGCCGCGCACTTCCATCGCGTTGACGAGATAATACGGGGTGTACTCCACGCCAGCCATATCGAACGTCTTGCGCAGTCCGGCTTGCGTTTCATTAGCATGGTCGGTGAGCGTTTCATACACCGCGGCGCGGCGTGCATCGATATCCTCAATCTGGCGTACAGCCGAAAGATCCGCCTGGTCTTTCAGGATGATAAAGAGCCGGTCGCCGTAAAAACCGCGATTGCCGGTCGTGAAATACAGGGCGATGACGACCAGCCACATCGCGACCGCGCCCACAATCCCGGGCAACCGCCTCCCTCCAGACCCGCCGCCTGATCCCGTTTTCAAGACCACTGCGATCAACCCAACGACTACCCCAAGCCCGACGGCAAACACGCCCGCTCGCGTCGCTAGGGGAGAGATGTCGCCCAGCACGATTGTGAACTCTGTCGGGTCAAAAAACATCAATCCCACCCCGGCAAGCAGACCCGTGAGAAGTGCGCCCGCGAAACGGGAAGGCAAAACCGCCGAGATTCCAAATGCAAACGCCGGCAGAACCGCCATCAAAACCAGCTGCGAGCCATCATAACCAACGGCCGAGCCCAGCAAGGAAAGAAGTGCGCCAATACCCAACGCATCGAGAAATTTGTTGTCTGTGGTAGTTGCCATCAAGGTCGAAGCGAGCCATCCAAGCGACAGTCCCGCCAGCAGGTTGAGGAGCGCATCGACCGGCGAACCCAGCGCCCCGAAAACGGCGAACGGAGCCGCGCCGAACGCGGCGAGCAGGAACGCCAGAGGGAGATTATCCGATTTGAAATCGAACTTGATCTTTCGGGTTACAGTGATGATGAGCGCTGTGATCAAACAAAGCAGGATTTGCGCAATGGAACCGAGCTGGTCGCGGTTGGGTCCGAGGAGAAAAAACAACAGGGCGGGGAAAGCCATCAACGCCGCTATCAACCACCCGTTGTAAACCGGTTTGAAGCGTTCGTCTTTGGTGAAATACCACATCGCCGCTACCATGACCGAGACGGTCAACCCCTGCAATACCAGCCCAATCGGTCCCGACCAACCAAGACCTGCCAGGCTCCCGGATACAAGGGCGATCTGCCCCGTGTACCACAGGGCAAAATGATAGAGGAACATGCAAACCGGCATCGGCAGAGCAAGCAACAGGAACAAGACCAACGCCCCTGTCGAGCGGCTCTTGGGTTCCGATGCGGACGGAATGGGTTGAACATGGTCGTGTTGTGGTTCCATCATGATGTTCTCCTTTTTACTGCGCGAGCAAATACTTGTCGAAAAACTCCGAAACGCGTTCCTCGAATTCCGCCGCGCGGTCTTTATCGAATCCCACATGACCCAGCGCAGGGTCAAACCACAATTCCTTTGGCTTACCTGCCGCATCGTAGAGGCGTTGACCGCTCTCCGCCGAGATGACCACGTCCGCGCCGCCCTGCATCAGAAACACCGGGCGCGGACTGATTTGTTTTATCCACTGGGTGGCATCGATATCCTCGGTCTTGAATCCGGTCTCACGCTCCGCCCAGAAGACAATCAGCGGTGCGAACGGGAAGGCAGGCAGGTCGGTAAAATAAGTGACGCTGGTCTCCACCGTATCGTTCAGGGACGAAAACGCGCTGTCCGCCACAACCGCCTTGATATTCGGATTCCGCGCCGCATACTGGATGGCAAGCATCCCTCCGTAGGAATTGCCAAGAATACCGATCCGCTCCGGATCGATGTCCTGCCGCGTGAGCAGGTACTGATACCACGCCTCCATATCATCGACCTCGTACATGCCAAAAGTGATCAATTCCCCTTCACTGTGATCGTGCGCACGGACAGTCGTCAGCAGGATGCCATATCCGTGCCGATACATCATCCCGGCTTCGTTGAGCAATTCCTCCCGGTCCGATTTGTAGCCGTGCTGCATGAGGATGACCGCGCCGTTCTGCGACGGCACGAACCATCCGACCAGTTTCGTCCTATCTGCGGAGAGAACCTCTACATCCTCATAGATCATGTTGAAGTCTGCAGGACTTTTCTCAGGCAGGTTGCGCGTCTCCATCGGCGCGGTAATCAATTTATGCGCTTCATTCTTCGTGACGGTCAGGACTCCGATTGCGGCGACCAGCAACACACCGACAATCACAGCAATGACAACCTTGAAACCCTTTTTCATCAAGCCTCACTCTACTTTCTAATCCGTCGCCGCTTCCACGATTTCCGTTTCAGGCTTATGCGGCTTCACACGGAACAATTTGAAACTCCACTGCACGGCGGGACCGATCAATAACGCAAAGATGACCGTTCCCGCCCCGAGCGGACCGCCGAGGAGCCATCCCACCGCCACAACAATGACTTCGATGATGGCACGTCCCAAGCGGATGCTGATATTGGTGGTGCGATGAAACGCCAGCATCAAACTGTCACGCGGACCGGCTCCCGCGTCCACGCCAATATAAATGGCACTGGCAATGCCCATCATAAAAATCGATGCAAGCAACATCGCGCCTTGTACTGGAAGGTTACTTTTCACAGAGGGGATCATTCCCAAAAACAAATCCTCCCATAGCCCGATGAACAAAATATTCGAAAGCGTTCCCCAACCCGCTTTCTCGCGCAGGGCCAGCGCGCCCAACAGGACGACGAAGCCAACGAGTATGCTCATCCTGCCAGGCGTGATCCCCGTCAGCCCAGAGATCGCCACTTCCAGCACCGCCCAGGGACTCGTCCCAAGATTGGAGCGGATCATGGTCGCAATGGAAAGCCCGAACAGGGCAAATCCGATCTGGATGACGAAAAAATCGCGCGGAAAGGTCTTCCAAACAATGGGTTTCAGCATTCAGTCTCCTATAAATAAATGGCATTGCGAGGGAACATAACAAACGAAGCAATCTCTTCATGACAGGAAGATTACTTCGCCTGGGCTACGTTCGGGCTCGCAACACTTGCGCCTGCGTGCAAACGCAGGTGTGACGAAGAGTCTATCACCCATGATAAACTTGCGCCATGCCACAAATCATTGAAATCCACAAAGATCATTTCACCATCAGCACCGACCCGGCGCGGCTCGACATGGACGCCATTTGCGATTTTCTCACCCGCGCCTACTGGGCAAAGGGACGTCCACGCGAACGCACCGAACGCGCCTTTGCCAACTCGCTGGTCTTTGGCGTTTACGACGGCGCAAAGCAAATCGGCATGGCGCGCATCATCAGCGATTATGCCATCTTCGCCTACCTCTGCGATGTCTTCATCCACGAAGACCACCGCGCGCACGGGCTCGGCAAATGGCTCATGGAAACCATAATGAACCACCCCGACCTGCAAGGGCTGCGCCGCTGGACTCTCGCCACGAGCGATGCGCACGGGCTCTATCGCCAATTTGGATGGAAACCCATCGGCAACCCTGACAACTGGATGGAAATCTTCCGTCCGTTTCCCGGCGAGAGGTCCGATTCATGAACATACTCCTCAAAGCCGGACGGGAAAAGAGTCTGCTTCGCCGCCACCCGTGGATCTTCTCCGGCGCGATTCAACCTTTGGATGATGAACCCGCTTCCGGCGCGACCGTGGACCTGCTCTCGTTTAATAAGCAGTTCCTCGCCCGGGCATCCTACTCGCCGTCATCCCAGATCCGTGCGCGGGTGTGGACGTTTGAGGATGAACCGATTGACAAGGAATTCTTTCGACAAAAGATACGAGCCGCAATTGCCATGCGTTCCACGTTCCAGGTTTCAGGTTTCTCGGATGCCGTCCGACTGATCTACGCCGAGTCCGATGGCATTCCCGGACTCATCGTTGACCGCTACGGTGATATGCTTGTTCTGCAATCGCTCACCGCCGGAAGCGAATACTGGAAGGAAACCTTCGCCGACCTGTTGCTCGAAGAAACCGGATGCTCCACCATCTACGAGCGCTCCGATGCCGATGTGCGTGAACTCGAAGGACTAAAACCCAATTCCGGCTTACTGCGCGGCGATAACCCCCAATTATCGCAAGGCATCCCTGCGGGGCCAATCACCATTCACGAACACGCTCTCAAATTCAACGTTAACTTCGCATCCGGTCACAAAACCGGCTTCTACCTCGATCAGCGATTGAACCGGCTGCGCGTCCGCGAACTGGCAAAAGACAAGGATGTGTTGGATTGTTTTTGCTACACAGGCGGATTCTCCGTCAACGCGCTGGCAGGCGGGGCGAAATCTGTGTTGTCGGTCGATTCGTCGGCAGACGCGCTGGAACTCTGCAAAGAAAATATCGCGCTCAATCACCTCCCCTCTGAAAAACACACCGTCCTCGAAGGCGACGTTTTCCAACTCCTGCGAAAATTCCGCGATGAGAACCGTTCCTTCGATATGATCGTCCTCGACCCGCCGAAGTTCGCTCCCACTGCCATGCACGCCAAGAAAGCCACGCGCGCCTACAAGGATATCAACCTGTTGGCGTTCAAACTTTTACGGTCAAACGGAATCCTTGTCACATTTTCATGCTCGGGCGGAGTCGATGAGGCATTGTTCCAGAAAATTATAGCGGGAGCAGCCTTGGATGCAGGTGTCGACGCGCAGATTGTCGAGCATTTGGCACAGGCCCCCGATCATCCCGTCTCGTTGCATTTCCCCGAAGGCGCGTATCTGAAGGGGTTGGTTTGCGTCAAACGGTAGTTTGTATCATCTGTTTGAGACAAGTCTCTTGCCGAGATAAAAGATAAGCCAACCTTTTGGGTCAGGTTGGCTGGCAAAATACAAATATGTTTTTGTATGGGATGCTCTTTTTCCTGATTTTGATTATTTATCATCTCCCAGTGATGCAATCGCCCTCAACAGACCAAACACCAGCACACCGAGTTTCATCCCTTCGCCAGCGGTGAGGGCAGTGCCGGTCTCGTTCTTTTCTGCGCGGCGGTTGAGCAGCATCGCCGCGACCAATCCGGTGAAAGCGCCGATGAGAGCGCCGATCAATAGTGTTTTGCGTTTATCCATGGTTCGATTCCTCTCTTATCGTTTCATCTTCTCGAAGAACGCATTGATGCCTGCCAGAATCCCATTGAGCTGCAAAACAGGCTTTACGATGGCATCCGCCGCGCGCCGGACGTAGCCCGCACCGATATGGACGTAGTCCTGCGCCATGCCGGTATAGGTTGGTGTGACGTTGAGGAGTTTCTTCATGAGGTAGACCATTCCTGTGAGGAGGACAAGGGAAAGCAGCAAGCCGACCATGACGGGAATGACGATCCAGATCGTGGAGATCGCCGCCCAACGCGCCACATCACCACCCTGGTTGAAGGTTGCAACGTTGACCAGCACGATCAACGCGACGATGGGAAGCGATGTCAACACCACAGGCAGGATAATCTGCCACACCACTTGTTTGCGGTATTTTCGATAGGATTCGTGAACAGGTTGGGGGATCGTGGCTTTCATGTTTTTATTTTAGCACAAGACCCCCACCACCGCTAAAGCGGCACCTCCCCAAAAATACTACTGAAGTTCGTCATATTTGGGGGAGACTAGGAGGGGTTTAAATGCACAGAGCGATTCGACATGCCTCGCCCAGGCACGCAGAACCGCTCCGGCAAAAGGGAACTGGACTTGACCGATTTCAATATCGCCTCGCAGGCTTGGGCAAACCAACCTGCCTTACGGGAAAACCTGCGGGACGGTTATTGGCAAATTACCGACGATTCCGGAGGAAGGTCGGGATATCGAGATCATCCTTGTTGACGGAAGGCAGAGGTTCGTGTTTCGCCTCACCGGATTGAACATCGGCGTGAACCGAAACAGATTCGGCCGGGCGCATGTACATCGGGGTTTCCGTCCGCCTGGTTTCACGCGTCTGGCGTTCCAACGCGCGCCGCGGCATCGAGCTGCGATCGAATCCGGTGGCGATGACCGTAACACGGATGTCGTCACCCATGTTCGGGTCGATGACGGCGCCGAAGATCAGGTTCACGTCGGGATGAGCCGTCTCGCGGATGATCGCCGCCGCCTGGTTGACCTCGAAGAGGGTCATGTTCGGACCGCCGGTGACATTGAAGAGCACGCCGCGCGCGCCGTCGATGGTGATATCGAGCAATTTGCTGGAGATGGCATCCTCGGCGGCTTTCTTGGCGCGTTCATCGCCGGAGCCCTTGCCAACCGCCATAAGCGCCGCGCCGCCCTCCGACATGATCGCACGCACATCGGCGAAGTCGAGGTTGATCAAACCCGGGATGGTGATCAACTCGGAAATGCCCTGGATGCCCTGATGCAGCACATCGTCGGCGAGGCGGAAGGCATCCTGCAGGGAGGCGCGCTTGTCCGCGATCTGCAACAGGCGGTCGTTGGGAATGGCGATCAGTGTATCAGCGTGCTCCTTGAGCTTCCCGATACCCTCGTCCGCCGATTTGAGACGGCGCATGCCTTCAAAAGTGAAGGGACGCGTCACCACGCCGATGGTCAACGCACCGCTCTCCTTGGCAATCTGCGCCACGATGGGAGCCGCGCCGGTGCCGGTGCCGCCGCCCATGCCCGCAGTGACGAAGACCATATCCGAGCCTTTCAGCACATTGTACAGTTCATCTGCGGATTCTTCGGCGGCTTTGCGTCCGATCTCGGGATCGCCGCCCGCGCCCAGACCACGGGTGAGCTTGTCACCGAGTCGGACGCGTGTCGGCGCCTTCGTCAGCAATAAAGCCTGGGCGTCGGTATTCACGGTGATGAATTCAACACCCTGAATGCCTTCGTCGATCATGCGGTTGACGGCATTCGACCCACCGCCTCCGACACCGATCACTTTAATGCGGGCGAAAGATTCTGCTTGTTGCTCTGCGTTGTTCATACTGGTCGAGTCCATGACTACCTCCATCAAACATTGGGTCTTATGATACTTGGTTTCGATTCAATGGCATAAAATTTTAAGGGTTATCCATCTGAGACCTAAAGGTTTTTGGAAACCTTCGGTCTGATTACAACTACGGCAGGATACGTCCGATGATCTTTTTGACGACACCAAAATCCATGCGTTTCTCTCCTTTCGAACGACGACTGCGTCCAACGCCGAGGTCGTTATCGTGCATCGAGAACACCCAGCGCAACAAGCCCACGCCTGTGGAATACGCCGGTGAGTTCAATCGATCCACCAGTCCGGTTAGGTTCTCGGGCTGCGCCGTGCGGACGGGTATGCCCAGCACGTCACTCGCCACCCGGCGAATGCCCGGCAACGCGGACGTGCCGCCGGTCAACACCATGCCCGCGGGCAGGAGACCGTCATAGCCGGAGCGTTTGATCTCCTGCAAGGTCAACGAGAAAATCTCTTCGACGCGCGCTTCGATGATATGCGACAGGTCCTTGCGGTTGATTTGCACGGGTCGATCTTCGCCGAACGGGCGGATCGAGAAATACTCCTCCGAACCGACCTCACTACGCACCGCGTAACCCTGCTGCTTCTTCACATCTTCGGCTTGTGCAAACGGCAGGCGTAATCCGTGCGCAATATCCTGCGTGATGTGATTGCCGCCGACCGCCAGCACCATCGTGTGCCACACATCGCCGTTGACGTAGATCGCCAGATCTGTCGTGCCGCCGCCAATATCGCAGACCGCCACCCCCATCTGGCGTTCCTGCTCGGTCAGCACCACTTCACCAGAAGCGAGCGGATTCAACACGAACTGCTGGATCTCCACGCCCGCCGCGCCGACACATTGACGCAAATTATCGACCGTCGCAGCGGAAGCGGTGATGATGTGCGCCTCCACTTCGAGACGATAGCCGTGCATCCCTTTTGGATTGCGGATGCCATCCTGACCGTCCACCGTAAAACCGCGCTGGATGACGTGGATGATCTCGCGGTCATAGGGAATTGCCACTGCGCGCGCCTGTTCGAGCGCATGGTCGATGTCATACTGCTCGATGACATTGCCGTTCACCGCCGCCGCGCCGCGGCTATTGACCGACGAAACATGTGCGCCCGCAATGCTCACCAACGCGGACGTGATCTCCAGCCCCGACGTGGATTCCGCCTTCTTCACCGAACGCGTGATCGCTTGCGACGCCGCGGCGAGGTCCACGATAATGCCCTTCTTGATGCCCTCCGAGGGTTCGATACCCACGCCAAGGATGCGGATGGATTGGTTATCCTCCACCCGCCCAACGAGCGTGCAGACTTTTGTCGTACCTACATCTATGCCGACAACGATTTCTTCCATGTTACTGACTCATCCTGTAATAGGGTGCGGTCGGATAGGTCACATTGATCAACGCCGGGCGGATACCTCTCTGCGTCAGTGAATTGACCATCGCCTCGTACACGCGCACCTTCAATTCGACATCGTTTGCCTTCGTACCAAAATAGACACGCCAGCCGCGCGGGTCATCCCAGCCAAATCCCATACCCGATTCATACAGGATGGGGACGCCTGCCGGAGCGTGACCGGCCAGCCCCTTCAGCGACTGAACCATCTCCGTGGAAATGAACGGAGCCGGATTCATTGGGTCGGACGCGACGGCTCCCTCCACGGGTGGGGCAGTCAACGCCAGAACGGGAATCAACCCCGACAGTTCTCCTCGCGGCTTGAAGGCGACACCATCCTCTGCGATCCATGTATAGCCGCCTCCCTGCTCCCAGCGAATGATCGGCTGTCGTTCGGTCACGTGGACGGTAACCAGGTTCGGCAGGGAAACGCTCACGGTGACGGAGACAAGTTCCGGGTAGTTGAGGCGGAGGCGGGTCTCCAATTCTGCAGGCTTGATCAGAAAGATCGGTTGCCCCGCGACAGCCATCACCGAGTTGACATCCGCAGGCGATAGGATTTGATTACCGGATACCTGCGCCTCGCCAACGCGAAAGGCGGGATGGTTAAACGCCAGGTAAATCGCGGCTCCGAGGATGGCGGCAAGGACGAAGGACAGGAAACGCCATCCGAACCGCGGGCGAGGGAGGTTGATCGAGCGCATGTCGGCGCGCGGCAGGTGCAAGGCGATATGGAAGCGGCGGCGCATGCTGCGCGTCGTTCTGCGCCTCGGTTGAATAGCGTCCTGCCGGGCGCGGGTTGTGATCGGAACGGACCGTATGGCTTCTTTTGCAGCGCGTTGCATACGCTTCGCGTGCTCCTGCTCGCGGCGCAGACGCACCAGCTCTGAACGGGTCAATTCCTTTTTCTCGTTCATGTGCGGCTCCGAAAGGTATGCAACGTGCGGTCGCGGTCCGCTTTGCGCTCTAGTGCCAGTTCGATCAAGCGGTCAACCAGTTTGGAATAGGGCAGTCCGCTGGCTTCCCACAATTTGGGATACATGCTGATCTTGGTAAAGCCGGGAATGGTGTTCAACTCGTTCAGATAGATCCGGTTCGTCTCTTTTTCAACAAAGAAGTCGACACGCGCCATGCCGGCGCAATCGATGGCTTTGTAGGCACGAACGGCATAGTCGCGGATTTGTTCTGCCGTTTCCTGCGGCAGCGGCGCAGGGATGACGAGTCCCGATGTGCCATCGATGTATTTCGATTCGTACGAATAGAATTCACGACTCGGCAGAATCTCCCCAGGGATGGATGCCTGTGGGTCGTTGTTGCCCAGCACGCTGACCTCGATCTCACGCGCGTTCATAATCCCTTTTTGGACGAGCACGCGGCGGTCGAAGGAGGCGGCTTCCATCAACCCTTCCTGCAGGTCGGAGCGGCTGTTGCACTTGGTCACACCGACCGAGGAACCAAGGTTGGCAGGCTTGGTGAAAAGCGGATACCCGCTGATCTTTTCCGCTTTCTCGATAACGGCAACGATATCCTTTTCGATCTCGGCGCGGGAGACGACCATCGTATCCACGACCGGGATCTGGTTGGCGATCATCACATCCTTGAAGATGCCTTTGTCCATACCGACGGAGGAACCGGCCACACCCGCGCCCACATAGGCGACATCGGCGAGTTCGAAGAATCCCTGCATTGTGCCGTCTTCGCCAAAAGTACCGTGCAGGACAGGGAAAAAGACATCGACTGGCTGGCGGGTGACACCCGACGGGTCGGGTGTCATCACGAATGACTTAAGACCTTCCAACCTTCCGCTTTCAAACGCGCCGAGCACATCTTCACCGGTCAGCCATGCGCCGTCATGCGTGATGCCGATTTGGGTCACTTCATATTTGGCAGGGTCGAGCACAGACAGCACGGAACGCGCCGACATGAGCGAGACTTCGTGCTCACCGGAACGTCCGCCAAATATCACTGCCACATGAAGTTTGTTTTTAGTCATTACAGTCTCAATCTCAATTCTCTACTTACTGTTTACCAAGTACACACCGGTAGTTTCCACTTACCATTCACCAATCAATTCCACTTCCAATTCCAGCTCAACGCCGAGTTTTTCCTTCACCGTCTTCTGCGCCAACAGGATCAACGCGCGGATATCTTCCGCTTTGGTATTGGCATGATTGATAAAGAAATTTCCATGAACCGGGCTGATCTCAGCATTCCCGATGCGAGTGCCTTTCAATCCCGCGGCTTCGATCAACCGTCCGGCATAATCACCTGTCGGATTTTTGAACATCGAACCCATGCTGGCGCCAGGCGGCTGAGTCGCTTTTCGGTGTGCGCTGAATTGTTCGATTTTAACAGTCACTTCCTCTTTAGTTGAATTTTTTAACGCGAACTCAGCCGAAAGTACTACTCCGTGAATCTCGCCGCGTTTCAACACACTGGTACGATATCCATAACCCATTTGGTCGACAGTGAATTTCTCGCGTCCGTTTTCGGTAAGTATTTCAGCCCAGACCAAATTGCCAGCCACATCACCGCCGAATGCGCCGGCATTTCCATATACTGCGCCGCCGATCGTGCCCGGAACAGTCGCCGCCCATTCGAGTCCAGCGAGTCCTTTGGATGCGCAGCGATTGGCGAGATTGCTGAAGATGACCCCCGACTCTGCCGTGACCGAGGGCTGGTCGCCGCCATGAAAACGGACCGCCTTTGCCCGGTTCAACACCACCACGCCGCGCACACCCTTGTCGCTGACGAGCACATTCGAGCCGCCGCCAAGGATGATGTATCCCATCTCTTGTTTGCGCAGCAACTTGATGATGCGCGCCAGGTCATCGGCTGAATCGGCCGTAATGAGAATATCCGCGGGACCGCCGATGCGCGCAGACGTGTATGGCGCCAGGGAAACATTCTCCTTCACCTTGTCGCCAAGTTTGGCGTACAGCATGTCGATGGGTCGGGCAAGCACTGCCATTTTCGGTTTACTCGTCTTTTTCACTTAGCTTCTCGATTAATTTCTCGACCGTCTTTTCATCCGAAGCATCCTTTTTGGGGACGCGTTTGCGCAGCTTTTCATCGAGAAACGACAACACCATCTGCAGCGGCGGCAGGAAGGTGACTTCCGGATGAGGCGGTTCCTTTTTCTCTTCAGGCATCGATGTCAACCGTTTCCTTCACATCCACGAAGGGGAATACTTTTTTATGTTCCGCCTGCATTCGCGCGATCAATTGCAAGGCGCGGCGTTCGTTGCTATCCACATGCCGCGGGCGCGCCGGGGATTCCCGTTCGGCGGCGGTCAATGCCCTTCGCAACGGAAGCAGGGACGGGTGGGAGGGAATCGCGGTCTTCTTTCCAGTCGACATATCTGCCTACCTTTCCTGTAATCCTTTCAACACATCGGTGCTGACCTGATCTGCATCTCCGGCGGAGAGGACAAGCACCACATCGCCGGGTTTCAAATGGTCGAGCAGGTATTTCGTGGTTTCCTCCAGCGTCTGACGATACCGCGCCGACATGTGCGGCATGGCGCTGACGATCTCGGCGGAGGTGAAATCCTGTTTCGGTTCGCGCGCCGCGTAGACTTCGGTAACAATGACCTCGTCGGCGTCCTTGAAGGCGCGGGCAAAATCGAGGAAGAGCGTTTGTGTGCGCGAGTAGGTGTGAGGCTGCCACACCGCCCAGATGCGGCGGTTCGGAAAGCGCGCCCGCGCCCCGGCCAGTGTGGCTTTGATTTCGGTGGGGTGGTGGGCATAATCGTCGAAGATGCTGATGCCGTTCACCTCGCCGCGCAACTGAAAACGGCGACCGGTGCCGGTAAAACCGCCGAGCGCCTTTGCGGCTTTTTCGCTCGAAAGCCCCAGCACTTCCACGACCGCCAGCACCGCTAGCGCATTGCGGACATTATGCTCACCCGGCACCTGCAGGGAAAGCTCGACTGAGGTGAGACCTGCGCTGCTCATATTGGACGAAGCCACGAAGTCAAAACCGCCGCGTTTGTTTGGTTTCACTTCGCGCGCCATCACCCATAACGGGCTGTTGATGGTCCTGTCGCCCTGCACACTGTAGGCAATCACGTTCCTGCCAGATTTGCGCGCGTGCGGGATCAACGATGCCGCCCCCACATCTTCCACGCACACGATCAGCGTGCCATCCGCCGGGAGCAGGTCCACGAATTTTTGGAAGGACTCCACCATTGATTCGTAGGTGGGGAAACAATCAGGGTGGTCGTGTTCAAGGCTCGTGACCACCTCGATCTGCGGCTTAAGCCCGAGGAACATGTTGTCATATTCGTCCGCTTCGATGACGAAGGGGCTGCCCTTGCCCGCGCGCGCGTTGACTCCGAGATTGTTCAGCACACCGCCGACAATAAAGGAGGGGTCACGCCCCAGTTCACTCAACACCCAGGCGGTCATGGCGGTGGTTGTTGTCTTGCCATGCGTCCCGGCGATGGCAATGCCCGTTTTGTCTTCCATCAGGCGACCGAGGAAGTCCGCGCGCTTGTAGACGGGGATGCCTGCCCGCAACGCGGCTTCGACCTCGGGATTGTCATCCGTTATCGCGGAGGAACGCACCACCCAATCGGCTCCCGTTAAATTGCGCGGATGATGCCCCACAAACACCTGCGCCCCCGCTTTGCGAACTTCATCGGCAAACGGAGTCAAGGCGCGGTCAGAGCCGCTCACCGTATATCCGCTCTCCAGCAGGAGGCGGGCGATGGCGGAAAGACCGCTTCCCCCGATGCCGATGAAATGGACGTGTGTCATGTTAGCTCTTGGCTACCAACATTTAGATATAGACCACAAGCACGAATACAAACGCGAGAATGATCGCAAAATAGACTCCCGGCTCGCCAAGCAGCTGCGGCGGCATGTACAACATCATCTGGTTGACGGTCGCCAGCAACTCGGGGTCGGTCGGTTTGGTGATGATGTTTTGCACCGAATAATCCGCGATGTGGATGTAGTACAACACACTACCCGCCACCAGATACCCATTGATGGCACCCAAAAACGCGCCGAAAAGGGTGTCCTGCAACCGTTCACGGATCGCGCGGGAGGCCAGGTGGGAGATGCTAATCACAGTCTGATACCCGAAATACACCAGCACAAACAGGATGAGCGTCCGCACCCAGAACAGGGACGGGTCCGTTTCGGGCAAATTCGCCGCAAGCGGAATATATTTGCGAATCACATGATTGAGCGCCAGCGAAAGGAGCACGCTGAAAGAGACCAGGAGTTCCTTCGCCCAGCCGCGCATCCATCCGATGATGGCGAACAGGACGACATACATCCAGAAGACATAGACGATGCTCATCATAGGTGTTACTCTCCTGCCAGTTCGATCAAGGCACTGGCAATCTTCTCCGCAGCACGCGGATGAGACAACTCGAACATCGCGGCGCGCATGGCTTTGAGTTTGTTCGGGTTCTCCAAAAGCACATTTAACGTGACCATCAGGTCTTTCTCGAGAAGATGGTCCTCCAGGATGACTGCCGCGCCGCGGCGGGCGAGATAATCGGCATTCACCTTCTGGTACCGCCACGCAAACGGATACGGCACCAAGATCGCGGGCAGTCCGAACAATGGAAACTCACCCAGTGTAGAAGCGCCCGCCCGCGACAGGACAAGATCCGCCGCCGCCAGCGCCGCGCCCATGTCGTGCAGATACGGCAGGGCATGATAACGGGCAGCGAGGTTCGTGGGCAATTGTTCGCGGTTATGTTTGACCAGTTGCCAGTCCGTTTCGCCGGAGAGATGAATGACCTCGAACCTCTCAAGCAGGTCGCGCAGGTTGCCCAGCACAGCCATGTTGATCGAGCGGGCGCCCTTGCTCCCGCCAAACGCCAGCAGGATGGGGGACTGACCCGAAACGCCGAGGTGGCGATGCGCCGTGGAACGATCCCACAGTGCGAGGTCCGCGCGAAGCGGGTAGCCCGTCTCGAAGACTTTCTTGTTAAAGAACTTCTGCGACTCGCCGGTCGTCACAGCGATGACATCTGCAAATCCAGCCAGTGACTTCAACGCCATCCCCGGTTCGATGTCGGGAACATATAACAGGATCGGGTAGGAGCGTCCCGCCAACGCCATCGGTACGGCCACATATCCGCCGGTGAAGAACAGCACATCAGGACTGAATTCGTTCAAAATGCGGCGGGCGGCCAGGGCACCACGCCCAATCGTGGCAAGATTACGCGGCAGTGTGACCAACCCCACCCCGTGGATGCCTGCAGCCGGGATGCTTTGGAAGGTGATGCCCTGGCGTTTGACCAGGCTCTCCTCCATGCCTCCCTCGCCGCCCACCCACAGGGTGTCGAGGTCCGTGACCTTAGCCTTGAGCGCGCTGTGAACGGCGAGTGCGGGATACACTCCGCCTCCCGTTCCTCCGGCGCAAATCAATAACCGCACCGAATGACCTCCATTCATTTTCTTCCATTTTGACGCTTTCACCGCTCTGACGCGAAATATTCAGCATGATTCCGATGGCGCACAAAGTCGAGACCAAGTTGGAGCCGCCCGCGCTGATGAACGGCAAGGCGTTTCCCGCAAAGGGCATCAGCCCGACCATGACCGCCATGTTGATAAGCGCTTCGATGCCAATCCAGAACGTGACGCCGGAGGCAAGCAATGTCCCCAGCATGTCAGGCGCGCGGCGGGCGATCACCAGCCCGCGCCAGATCAATGTCGCGTACAGCGCCATCAATAGAACGGCGCCAAACAAGCCCAACTCCTCCACCACCACGGCAAAAATGCTGTCGGTGGGAGCAAAAGGTAGCCCCGTCAATTTTGTATCCGCCTGACCCAGCCCCACGCCGAAAATACTGCCTTTGATGATCGCTTCAAACGAACGCTGCACATGATACGAGGCGTGAGTCGGGTCCTGCAAACCGGCGATGAAAGAGTTCACCCGGTCCTGACCGGTGGCGCTGAACTGCACAATGACCCATGCCATTACAACCGCAAGGATCAACAGAAACACAATCTGTTTAATATCCGCGCCAGCGAGGAAGAATAACAGACCGCCGAGGATCAACACCGTGCCCGCCGCGCTCAGGTCGGGCTGCAGGTAGATCAAACCGCCGATGATTCCCAGAATCACGCCGAGCGGTATCAAGCCGAAACCGACATCATGCAAGAACTGCCGCTTAGCATAAAGCCACACGGAAAGATAAATAACTGCAATCAACTTGGCGATCTCGGAAGGCTGGTAGGAACCTTCGAACAGCGTACGAGAAGCGCCCAGCCGGATCTCATTGATGAACAACACCGCAATCAACAACCCGATCGTGCCGAGCATGGCGAACACCACCAGCCTGCGCCAATGGTGATAATCGAACAGCGAAAGAATGAAGGCGACAACGATGCCCAACCCCATCCACTTGACCTGGCGGGCAAACATATAAGAGGACGAACCGTATTCATTGAACGAGAAATCGAACGAAGCAGAATACAACATGATCAAGCCGAACACCAACAGCGCGACCACCGTCAACACCAGCGGCACATCCACCCCGCGCGCCAGGTTCCGTCCAAGCGAAAAGGACAAGCGGCCGTTTACGAAAGTTCTTGCACCCATGTTCTAAACCTTTCTCCTCGCTCTTCAAAATCCTTGAACTCATCGAAACTCGTACCGCCCGGCGACAGCAGGACAACATCGCCGGATTCGGCAACTTCCGCGGCTTTGAGGACCGCCTCCTGCAGACCGTTTGCACGCGCGACGGTAAAACGCGTCTTTCCCAGCCCGAGGCTGTCCACCGTTTTTTGGATCTTGTCCGCCGCCTCGCCGAAGAGCACCACGTGATCGACGCGTTCGTTGACGAGCCGCATCAACTCCTCCCACGGCAGGTTCTTGTCGCGCCCTCCGAGCATCAACACAATGGGTTCATCGAAAGCACGGAGGACAGCAATCGTCCGTTCGGGGGCGGTGGCAATGGAATTGTTATACCAGCGCACACCATGCAATTCACGGACCAATTCCAAGCGATGCGGCACACCGCGGAAATCCTCCACCGCTTCGAGCATGGCATCCAGCGGAAAGCCCGCCGCGTGACCGATGGCAAAAGCCGCCAGGACATTCGCCACGTTATGGTCGCCGCGCAGCAGAACCTTTTCGCGTAAGAGCAATGGCAAATAGGCATTCCCGTCGCGCAGGTTCAACAAGCCATCGTGATAATACGCGCCATCCAAACCCTCATCCAATTCATGCAGACTGAATGCAAACAGCTTTCCTTTTACTTTATTTCGCAAATCCCACGCGCCTTTATCGTCGCGCCCGAGGATGGCAATGCTGTCCTTCGATTGAAATTCGAGAATGCGCGCCTTTGCGGCAGTATAGGCATCCATCGTGCCGTGACGGTCGAGATGATTCGGCGTGATGTTCAGAATCGCGGCGATAGCCGGCGAGAGCGTCATCTGATCCAACTGGAAGGAGGAGATCTCCAGGATGGCAATATCCTCCGATTTCATCTGATCCACGTAGTTCAACAGCGGATCGCCAATGTTGCCTCCCACAAAGGCTGAAGGGTGAGGGCTTGAGGATGAATTCTCCGAGGCACGTTTTGCCATTTCGCCAACCAGTGTTGTCGTCGTGGTCTTTCCTGCCGAGCCGGTAATGCCAACTGTTTTGCATGGCACGACTTCCATGAAGATCTGTGTGTCGTTCGAGAGGGGAATTCCTCGTTTAACGGCTTCAACCACAATCGGAAGCGTGAGCGGGACCCCTCCGGAGAGACAAAGCACATCGGTCGAATCCAGCAGTTTAAGCGGATGTCCACCGAGCGCCCAGTCGATCTTAAATTCGGCGAGCGATTCACGCGCCAGACGTAATTCATCGGCGCTGCGTGAGTCGCTTAACGTGACGCGCGCGCCGTGGACCGACAACCAGCGCGCCAGCGCCAGCCCCTGACGGGCCGCGCCGAGGATCAGGACGCGCGTGCCGTTCCAGTTCTTCATCGCACCGATGCCAATCCCACGCCGACCATTGCGGCGAGCAAGCCGATCAACCAGAACCGTTGCACGACTTGTGTTTCGCTCCAGCCCAGCAATTCGAAATGCAAATGGATGGGAGCCATCTTGAAGAAACGTTTGCCCTTGGTTAATTTGAAGTACAGCACCTGAATAACAACGCTCAGCGCCTCGCTCAACGGAATGACGGCGATGATCAGCAGAAGGGGCCAGTGTCCCGTCATCAACGCCACCACCGCCAGCGTTGCACCCAGCGACAGGGAACCGGTATCGCCCATGAATAACTCGGCGGGATGCACGTTGAACCAAAGGAAACCGAAGATCGCGCCGACAATGGTGAAGCAGAACCGCGCCAGATAAATCTGTCCCTGCATGAGGGCGATACCGCCGAACGCGGCAAACGCGGTGGCGGAGATCAAGCCTGCCAGCCCATCGAGCCCATCCGTGAAATTGACCGCGTTCGATTCGCTCACGATAATGAACGCGGCGATGGGGATGTACCACACCCCCAGCGGGATGTCGCCTTTGATGCCGGGGATGCGCATGTCGGGCACTTCGAGCATGTACTTCAAAACGTAGGCGGTGCCGATGGCAAGGATCACCTGCCCCAGAAACTTCGTTCGTGCGCGCATACCCTCGCCGCGGCGTTTGCCGCGGATGCCCTCCCAGTCGTCCAGCGCGCCGAGCGCCGCGTAACTGACCATCACGATCAACGGCACTAGCACGGAACGCCCGCTCACATCCAGACCAATCAAAATGGCGGCATTGAGTAGTCCAGTCAATAGCAGAACGGGCAGGATGAACAGTACGCCCCCCATCGTGGGCGTACCCATCTTCACATTGTGATGACCGGGTTCATCCACGCGGATGAGTTTGCCGATCTTGAAATGGCGGAGGATGCGGAGCAGCGGCGTACCCCAGATCACGGTCATCACGAAGGAGAGCATCGCCAGGCTCAATACAAAGGCTGGTTGTTTCACGAATGCACCTCCAGCATGGATGCGATACGATCCATCCGCAAACCGTGGGAGCCCTTGATGAGCACAGCGTCTTTTTCGGTTAAATTGGCTCTCAGCCATTCCACCAGCGGATCGAATTCCGTGAACTCGACGATGGCAGTCTTTTTCATTCCGGCGCGGCGGGCGGCCTCCGCGATCATGTGAGCGCGTTCGCCCAGTGTAACGAGCATGTCCGCGACCTGCGCGGCGCGCAGACCGACCATTTCATGTCCGCCGCGTTCGTACGGACCGAGTTCGAGCATATCGCCAAGCACCGCCACCTTGCGCCCTTCCAGTTCATCGAGCAGGTTGAGCGCGGCGAGCATGGATTCAGGGGATGCATTGTAGGTATCGTCCAGCAACAACGCACCGGTCTGGCTTCGCACGGCAGCGAGGCGTAATTGTGTGTGACCCTGGTTCAAACCTTCAAGAATCTCCTGCCAGTTCATCCCTTCGGCAAGACCGACCGCCGCGGCGCGCAGCGCTGTATGCACCGAGTGACGACCAATCAATGGGATTCGGACGTGCAGAATCTCGCCTTGATAGTGGAGTCGAAAGCGGATCCCTTCCAGCCCGAGACCTACAACCTGATCCGCCCAGAGGTGCGCTTCGTTGGACAAGCCGTAGAAAAAGACGCGCGCCTTCGTTTTTTCCTCCATTTTGCGGACCCACGGGTCGTCAAAGTTGAGGATTGCCACGCCCTCTGGAGCCGGGGGCAATGCCTGGACCAGTTCCGCCTTGCCACGGGCGATGGCTTCCTGCGACCCGGCGCGTTCCGCATGGACGGTGCCGATATTGGTCACGACCCCGACCTGCGGCTGGGCAATGTCGCACAGGAAGGCAATCTCGCCGGGGACGTAAAATCCCATTTCCATCACAGCGCGTTGATGACCGGGGCTCAGGCGCAGCATCGTGAGCGGCAGTCCGATTTCATTGTTCAGGTTGCCGGGGCTTTTGAGCGTGCGGTAACGCGTGCTTAGCACTTCCGCCACCATCTCCTTGGTCGTTGATTTTCCGACACTGCCGGTGATGCCAATCACGCGCAGGTTCAGTTTGCGGCGCCAGAAACGCGCAATCTGCTGCAGGGCGGTCAGGGTGTTTTCCACGCGCAAGCAGAGCGGGGTGGTGAGGTCCTGCCCGGCAAAGGAGTCGGCTGAGGTAACGGTGCGCAGGTCAAAGGTCCGGAGGGAGGCATCCACATCCCGCTGGATCAAGGCAAAAGAGGCTCCCCGCTTGAATGCTTCACCGATGAAGTCGTGTCCATCCACGCGTTCGCCGGGAATGGCGACGAACAGCGAACCGGGAATTACCTGGCGCGAGTCAATGACCGCCTCGGTGATGACCGTTACGGCAAGCGGACGGAAATTCGTCAGGGCTTCGAGGGCATCTGCGATCGTGAGCATCATGGGGTGATTGCCAATTGGTTGCGGACAACGTCGGGCGGGATGTTGAGCATGATGACGGTTTCCTCCGCCACCTGTGCGAAGACGGGCGCGGCAGTTTCGGAACTCCAGATGGAGGCGCTGGGTTTTTGCAGCCAAACGTAGATCATGAATTGCGGGTCGTCCGCGGGGCCCCAACCAATAAATGACACATTGGTGTGGGTCGAATCGTAGCCAAAATCGGTCGGGATCTGGGCGGTGCCGGTCTTGCCGACGAGGCGATAGCCAGGCAGTAATGCCAGGGAGGATTCCTGCTCCAGCGAGATCGCCAGCATTTCGTTGAGCGTTCGGGCGGTTTCAGCAGAGATGGGCGAACCGGCATATTGCGAGGGGACGTTATATTGGTGTCCGTCACGCAGCATGGAGTATAAAACGTGTGGCGTAACCATGCGCCCGTCATTAGCAATCGCCGATACCGCCATCATCATCTGCAACGGTGTGACCGTGACCCCCTGACCGAAGGCGTTCGTGCCGAGGTCAACGTTGTACCAGTCCGAATCACCCGGGACTTTGAGCCTGCCCATCGCTTCACCGGCGAGGTCGATGCCGGTGGGATGACCCAGCCCAAAACGTTCCATGTATCCATAGAAGGTCTGCGGCCCCATCTGCGTGGCGACCCATGCCAGACAAACATTCAATGAGTGTTGGAGACAGCCGATCATATCCTGCTGTCCCCACGAGTCGCGGTTCCAATTCTGGATATTGATGCCGCCCACCACAATGGAGCCGGTATCGATATAGGTGGTGCCAGGCGTGACAGTTCCCGTGTCGAGCGCGGCAGCCATCGTCAGCACTTTGACAACAGAGCCGGCTTCGTACGCCATGCCGATGGCGCGGTTGTATTGACTGCCGTTGTCATACAGCGTGAAATAATCGGTGTAATTGTTCAGGTTCAGGCGCGGCGTGGTCGCCATGGCAAGGATCTCGCCGTTGCGCGGGTCCATGACGATGATCGCGCCGTTTTCCGCGCCATAGTTCATTAATGCCTGGTCGAGGATGGTCTCGACCTTGGCTTGCAGGTCGCGGTTCAAGGTGAGGACGAGGGTGGTTCCATTGGGGACTTTGGGAATCTCGGCGGCTTTATTCGGGTCACGCGGCACCCAGACCTGTACAGGATTACCTGCCAGCAGGTCGTTGTATTTTTCCTCGATCCCAAAATAGCCGCGTCCGTCGCGTGTGACAAACCCAAGCACGTTCGAAGCGAGACTGTTTTCAGGGTAACTGCGCTGGAAATGAGGCTTGAAACCCAGTCCGCTCAGGCTGCTGTCGTCAGCATCCTCCATTTGTCTCATCAATTCCTGGATCGAAGAAACGGTCTCCGCGCCGACATAATCCTGGATGACCACATACTGCCAACTCTCGGGGGAATCGGTCAATTTGTTATACACTTCATCGTAAGAGAGTCCGAGGTAGGTTCCCAAAACGGAAGCCAGTTTCTCCGGGTCTGTCATATCAGGGAGACTCACACCCACTTCATAGACCGTCCGGTTGCCCGCCAGCAGGTGACCGCCGCGGTCGTAGATTTCGCCGCGCTCAGGATAGATCGTGGCAAACTCACCTGAATAACGGTCGCCCTGTGAGATGAAAATTTTCGCCTGTTCGCTGTTTTGGATGCGAATCATCTGCACAATGACAGCCAGACCGGCAAAGACAAGGCCGATCATGACGAACAACGAACGAACAGCATACATTTGTCGCATCAGTGAGAGCCTCCGCTTTTGACGCGTTCGTCCACCCACTCCAGCAGGGACTGTGTATATTCCGCGGGAATCGTCTGCGAGTGTGGAGTATTGTCTTCAGCGGCTTGCAGGATCGCGGGTTCGGGAGGTACGAAACCGGAGACGGCAATATAGTCCAATTCGCCGGGCTTCACAGGGCGGTAGCCCAGTTCGAGGGCGCGGCGCTCCATTTCAGCGGTGGAGGTCAGGTTGGCGAGCCTGGTCTCAAGGTCGGCATTGGCGCGTTGAATGGTGGTAATCTCAAAACGCAGTTCCTGGATCTCGCGTCCCGCCACGGCGGCGCGGGCGGTCACATCGAGGTAGAGCGCCGCGATCATCGCCACACCAATGACGGTGAGCAGGAACGCGGCAACCCACTGACGTTGCACACGCCAGGGAGCCTGTTTATAAGCATGGATGATTTGAACTGCTTGTCCTTGCATAACGACCTTTATATTTGGGCGAATTGGTCGCGTAGCGCCGAATCAATTCGGCGTTACAGTTTTTCGATAATGCGAAGCTTCGCACTCCGCGCTCTCGGATTGTTTCGTATCTCTTCCTCCGAGGGCGTAATCGGTTTTCGGTTTACCTCTTTCACTACAGCGTCACGTTCAACTTCGTAGAGTCGCTCATAGGGCGGATTCTTCAGCGCCCGGCCCTGCTCGCGGAAGAACTCCTTGACGATACGATCCTCCAGCGAGTGGAAGGAGATGACGGCGAGTCTCCCGCCGGACCTCAAACCTGCCACCGCTTGGGGAAGGACCACCTCAATGGAGGACAGTTCCTCATTCACCGCGATCCGCAGCGCCTGGAATGTCCGCGTGGCGGGGTGGACCCGATCCCCCCGGCGGGGAGAGGCGCTCTCGATGGCGGCGACCAGTTCCCGGGTCGTGTGAAGCGGTCTCGCCTTGACGATGGCTCGCGCGATTTTGCGGGAGTCCCGCTCTTCGCCGTATTGGTAGATCAAGTCTGCCAGTTCCCGTTCTGTTAGCTTGTTCACCAAATCAGCGGCGGTCTGCGGAACATGTGGGCCGAAACGCATGTCGAGCGGCGCGTCCTGCATGAACGAAAAACCGCGCTCGGGCGTATCGAACTGCATGGACGAAGCGCCCAGGTCGAGCACGATGCCATCCACCGCGTCCCAGCCGAGTTGTCTCAGTTGTGCGGATAGAGACGTATAGGAGGCTTGCGCCAGATGAACGCGATGTTCGTAAGGAGCCAAGGTCTTACGAGCAATCGCCAACGCCTGCGGATCCACATCCAGACCCAGCAGTTGTCCATCTGGCGCACACGCCTCCAAAATGCCGCGGGCATGACCGCCCGCGCCGAGAGTTCCATCCACATAACGCCCTCCGCGATGAGGTTGCAACGCGTGTATAATCTCTTGGTAAAGTACAGGTTGGTGCGGCGAACGGTCCATGTGCGCAGAAGGCTTTCTCTCGCGCCGGCAACAAGCGGCGCAGTTGAGACTGCACCCTACGCCCCGGAGGGCTTTGAAAGATTGAGTGCGGCGAAGCGTTGTTCGTTGGCTTCCACATCCTGCAATTTGTCCATCTGCGCTTTCCATTCGGCAGGGGCCCACACTTCAAAATAATCGCCCTGCCCCGCCACGGTGAGTTCCCCGCTTTCGATGCCGAGAAACTGACGCAGATTCTGCGGAACAAGCACGCGTCCGACCTTATCCACTTCGACGGGATACGCGTTCGAGAGGATCAACCTTCGCAACATGCGCGCCGTCGGGTCAGCCATGTTCATGGCGTTGATGAGAGCGTACACTTCCTTAAAGTACGCGTCGGTCATCACCATCAGACATTTATCGAAACCCTGAGTGATGTAGGCGCCAGCCGCCAGCAAGTCGCGATAACGCGCCGGGATCATCAGGCGTCCTTTATCATCGAGGTTGTGCTGGAACTGACCCAAGAACATTTGTGCTATAATTCCTTTTAATGGGCGAACGCCGGGGCGACCGGCGTCCTACCACTTTCTACCACTTTTTCCCACATTATACGCTTTTTGAGGGAAAAAGCAAGTGGGTATACCTGTTTTCTCTACTCCCACTCATGTCCTACCATTTATGACACTATCACTCCCATTCAACCTGCTCGAAGCCACACGCTGGAAGGAGTACGCTTTACTCGATAGCGGCGACGGCATGAAGCTGGAACGCTTCGGCAAATACGTTTTTGTACGACCCGAATCGCAGGCAATGTGGAAACGTTCGCTCGACGCCGAGTGGAAGAAAGCCGATGCGGTCTTCATTCCCACCGGCGAGGAAAGCGGCGGTCACTGGGATTTCAAAAAGAAAGTGGACCAAGGATGGGAAATGCACTACCCGCTTCCTCACTCATCAAAAGGGCTTACCTTCAAGGTAATGACAACTCCCGGCCGGCATTTGGGAGTTTTTCCCGAAGTCGCCTCCCACTGGGACCAGGTGGCTGATCTCGTTAAAAAGGCGGGTTTCCAGCCGAAAATACTCAACCTGTTCGGCTACACCGGGCTGGCATCGCTGGCGGCGGCCGCGGCTGGCGCACAAGTCACCCACGTGGACGCGTCAAAGAAGTCTGTGGGGTGGGCGCGCGAGAATCAGGCGCTCTCCGGTTTGAGCGACGCGCCCATCCGCTGGATCGTGGACGACGCGTTGAAATTCGTCCAGCGCGAAGCGCGCCGCGGCTCCAAATATGACGGCATCCTCCTCGACCCGCCCAAGTTCGGGCGCGGTCCCAAAGGCGAAGTATGGGAAGTGTACAAATCCCTGCCCACGTTGCTTTCAGCCTGCCGCGAGTGTTTGAGCGATACGCCGCTGTTCGTGATTACAACGGTATATGCCGTGCGCGCGTCGGCGATTCACGTGGCGCAAGCTTTGGATGAAATGATGTCTGGTTTTGGGGGAAGAATCGATATGGGAGAACTGGTCACGCGCGAGCAAAGTGCGGGAAGGTTACTGTCTCAGGCGGTGTATGCACGGTGGGAAAGATAGCAACGGCTCTGGCATCTGAAATTACTTCACCTTGAGCGGCTTAAAGCCCTCTCCCAGTGCCTCGTGTGCCGTACCAATGACCAGGAACGCCTGCGGATCGGTTTCGTGAACAATGGCTTTGAGCGTGGCCACCTCGGCGCGGGTGACCACACAATATAAGACCGGGCGCGCCTCCCCGGTATAGGCGCCTGCTCCTTCCAGGATGGTGACGCCCCGTTCGAGTTCCTGCAGCACGCGGCTGGAGATGGCGTCCGGTTCCCGGGTGACGATCATCGCCGTGCGAACCGTCCCGCTGCCCTCGAGCACAGTTTCCGAGACCAGCCCGCTCACATAAAGCGTGATCATCGCATACAAGGCTTCCTTCCAGCCAAAGACAAATCCCGCCCCCAAAATGACGACCGTATCCGTGATGAGATAACTCTGCGTCATCGAGACGCCGCGATAGTGGTTCAGGATGCGCGCTAGGATGTCCGAGCCGCCGCTGGTACCGCGCGCACGATAGACCAGCCCATAACCGATACCGCTGATAACCGCCCCATAGAGCGAGTTCAGGAAGATGTCGCCCTGCAGGTCGTGGATAAGCCGGGTCGCCGCGCCATTCTCAGCAAACAGGGCAGTCTTGATCAACAAGTCGGTAAAGAGAGAATAGGTAATGATGGAAAACGCAGTACGAATGGCGAAATGCCGTCCGCCGAGGAACCGCCAGCCCAGCAGAAAGAGCGGAACATTGCCAATGAACACCATCAAACCGATGGGCCAGCCGGTGAAATGGTTGAGCAATTGCGAAATGCCGCTCACCCCGCCCGAAGCCAGATTCGCCGGGACGAAAAACAACCGCAGTGAAAGCGCTTGCAGGATGGCAGCAACCACGATGAGGGCATAATCGCGGATGGTGGGGAAATAATTCTTGAAGTTTTTCATGCGTTCCTTCAGTGTTGGAAAGTTGGAAGGTTCAAACGTTTCGACTTTCCAACCTTCAAACGATTTCCACCCCTGCCAATTTCTCGATCACACCCACTACAGCGGAATTATCCAACTCGCCCATGCCGAGGTCGATCATTTGCTGGAAGAGTTTTGTGTTCGCCTCCGTCCCTGAAACGGGAATATTATATTCTTTTGCAGTCTCCATAACGATTTTCAAGTCCTTCAATTGCATGTATGCCTTGAAACCGGGGTTACGGTTGCCGTCGAACAGGCGCGGCGGTTTGACGTCCAGTGTCCAGCACTGGGCGGCGCCGCCTTTGATGGCATCGACTACTTTTTTGGGGTCGACTCCCGCCTTCCTAGCAAAAACGAGCAGTTCACCCATCGCCACCATCTGCGCCGCGACCATGATCTGGTTCGCCGCCTTCGCCACCTGACCAGCCCCTGCCTCACCGACGTGTGTCACAGTCCTGCCCATCGCCAGGAGAACGGGCATGACCTTCTCCAATGCGGACGCGTCGCCGCCGACCATGATAGTAAGCGTTCCATTGCGAGCGCCAATATCGCCGCCGGAGACAGGCGCATCAAGGGCAAGGACGCCCTTTTCGGCAAGTCTTTCCGCAATGCGGCGGGCAACGGCGGGCTTGATGGTGGAGTTGTCCACGTAAATCAATCCCTCGTGCGCGCCTTCGATGATGCCATCCTCACCCAAAACCACCTGTTCTACATCGGGAGAATCGGGCAGGTTGGTGAAGACCACATCCACCTGCCCAGCAACTTCACGAGGAGAGAATGCGGCGGTTGCACCTTCGGTAACCAGTTCTTCCACGGCGGCGCGCGAACGGTTATGGACGACGAGGGGAAATCCCGCCTTGAGAATGTTGCGGGCAATCGATTTGCCCATCAATCCGAGACCGATGTATCCAACCTTGAGCATGGAAAAATTCCTTTCACCGCAAAGGCGCAAAGAGCACCGGGATTTTGAGGGATTATAACCGCCCCCTCCACCCTAACAGGCGCCTCCCCCATTTTCCGACGGACTTTAATCGGAAAATGGGGGAGGCAGGTGGGGGACAAAGAACCTGCCCCTCGCAGGAGGAGCAGGTTCCGGTTGAGTCCGACGCGTGCGGCGTCTTATTTGAGTTCGTACGTCACATTGACAGTCACGGTGAAGGTCAACTGTCCGGGTTGGATCGGCACAGCCGCCGCTTCTGCCGCCGCTCCGCCACCCTTGCCATCGAAAACGGGGTAGGGGGCGCTGTCGTAGAAACCGATGGTCTGGATTTCACCGAGCGAGACGCCTGCCGCGTCGGCAAGTTCCTGGGCACGCGCTTCGGCATTCTTTACGGCATCGGCGCGGGCTTGCTTGAGTGCCTCGTCCTTGTTCGCCACGTCGAACTGGATGCTGTTGACGGTATTCGCGCCCGCCGCAATGACGGTATCAAGCAGGTCGCCGAGTTTGTCGAGCTCACGCACGGTCACGTAGACAGTATTATCCACAACGTACACCTTTTCGCCAGTCGGTGTGCCCGACATGGGGTCATATTTATCCTGCGGCCAGATGCTGAAATTGGTGGTGCGGATGTCCTTGGCATCGATACCGAAATCGGTCAGCGCTGCGATCATTTTCTGGGTCTGCGAAGTGTTCTCCGCAACCGCATCCGACGCAGTCGGTTTTTCGGTATGCACGCCTACATAAATGTAGGCGATATCCGGCACCAGGTACGCAGTCCCGGAGCCTGATACGTTAATCGAGCGGACAGCCGGGCTGCCACCCGCCGCAGGCGCACAAGCACTCAACACCAGCGCGAATAATGCGATAGCCACAACAAAAACAGGTTTGGTTTTCATGGTCATAAACTCCTTATTGAGAATTATTCTCCTCATGCAGAAAAGACGAAACCCCGCATAAAAAGTTCCCCGCCGGCTTCCTTGAAATTTGCCCCATTTGCCTGTACAATCCGTGTACATTTGTTCTATCCTCCCCGAAGGGGATGATATGCCTATCAACTACCAAGAAGTCTATACTCAGATTCAATCCATCGGCGCGGGCGCCAAAGAAAGAAAAAAGAGGAAAGAAGAAGCGCAGGCGCAGGCGCGAGACCTCCTCGCGCGCTTTGATTCCCAATTGGACTTTCTGCGCTCCAAGGCGGATACTGCCAAAGAGGCGGATCCCAACCTCCGCTGTGCTTACCCCCTCGACGAACCGCTCGCTTCTTCCTTCGACGTTCAGCCTGTCTCTGTTTCCCCAACCTTAATCGCCGCCGACGGCTCGCAGATCAACCCAGACCGTCACGCCGCGGTACAGTTCGGGCTGGTTAACGTTGGTGCGATCATCATGAAATTAAACTCCGCCGAGCCGTCCCAGATTGTCACCGAGAGCGAATTGCTCTACGGCGACGACCTCCTGCCCAACGGCATCCCCATGTCAGACGGCATGGTGGCGCTGCGCCGCGACCTGAAAGAGCGCGAAAAACTCGAAGAATTATCCAAAGACATTGAAGGAGAGGTTGTCACCTTCACCGATGGTCCCATCGAATTGTGGGGAGCAAAGGGGGAGGATGCACAGGACTATTCCACCTTTATCGAAAAATACCAGACCGTGCTTTCACGCCTGCAATCGCGCGGCGTGATCACCGCCGGCTATGTGGACAAGCCCTTCGCCGACCTGGTAGTACGCCTGCTCGAAATCGCCATGGCAGACAGCGAGCAAATCCAGCATCTGCGCGAGTTCCATCCCTTGCGCGGGGTGAGCGACCGCTGGCTTTTCGGCGAAAAAGGAAATCCCTTGCTCAAGCCCGGGCATCGCTCGGCGGTGTTCAAGATTCAGTCCAGTTCAGAGAAGCGATATACAGGCGTCCTATCCCTGCACTTCTTCTACCTGAATGTTGGCACGGAGGGACATCCCTGGCCCGTGCGCGTCGAAATCCCCAAGTGGGTGGCGGATGACAGGGAAAAACTAAACTTGCTACACGCAGTCCTTGTCGAGCAATGCCGCATGATGGGAAACAAGCCCTACCCCTATCTTCTCAATCGCGCCCACGAAATCGCCGTGGTCAAAAACGAAGAGAAGCAGCAAATCGAACAGTTGCTCTCGATGGAACTCAGGAAACAGGGCGAAGAAACCGACGACCCCTCGAATAAACAGGCAGGAAAGGATTCTCTTGCCAGTGGAAAGAAGAGGTATGGAAAATGACCCAACCCATTGAAATCGGAAGGCTCTTACGCGCAGGGACGACGGGCTTCGTCGCCGGCTGCCGCGTCAACCAGTTGGACGCCCCCTCGTTCGGGGCGCTGGTGCGCGCGCCGTTGACAGATGCCTACCAGATCTTCGGCATTATCCATGACATCCACATTGACGACGACGGGCTGGTGCGGCAACTCGTCACGGCAGGCAATGTCAGCGCCGAGGTGATGAACGACAACCGCGTCAACCGCATCGTGCCGGTGGAAATGTCGGTGCTGGCGGTGGGCTACGAACAGGACGGGAGGATCCTCCACCTCCTGCCCCCGCGTCCGCCGTTGAGTCTGGATGTAATCTATCTGTGCGACGCAAAGGATACGGCGCGTTTTACCGAGCGTTTTGGGTATTTGAGGCATATCGTGAACAACAAGGAAATCCCTGTCGGTGAAGTGGTCGCGGCGCACATTTTGCAGGCGCAGTCCGCGCACAAGGATAAGAGCTGGCAGGAACGCGCGACGCATGAGGTCATTACATTGCTCAGGGACGATTACCCGACGTTGATGTCCGTGCTGGGCGCATTGAGCGACGTGAGTGTGTAGATTCTTAACCACAGAGACACGGAGAGCGCAGAGAAGTGCGATAAAAAACTCCGCGTACCCTGCGGTAAAGAAGAGGTGATTTATGGATAGAACAAAAATCGGCTACCTGGTCGGCGGCGGGTTGAAGGAAAATTTCCGCGTGCGGCTCACCGTTTCTCCGCAGGAGATTCAGGAGGGGGCATTCGTGGTCATTCAAAGCGGCGAGTGGAATTATTATGGCATCGTCACCGACATTCAACTCGGCGCAACCGACCCGCGCTTTGCGGATGAGCAGATGGAGGGTCGCTTCCCGGCGCACATCTCGAAGGCGCTGCACGGACAGACACTCTACGCCAATCTCGAAGTGCTGCCCAACCTGATGCTGGAGGTGGGACCCGAACCGGGGACACCCGCATACCAACAATGGCGCGGCAAGATTGACGCGGGGCTGAAGGACGAGCCGCGTATTTTACCGGTCAAGAACGTGCCGCCGCATCATGCGCCGGTCTTTTTGGCGGACGCAGGGGACATCGCCGAAATCTTCGGTGACCCGGCCGAGAAGGGCAATTTTGTCATCGGTTACACACGCGAGCAAAATCATCCCGTGTGCATTGACCTGGAGAAGTTCGTGCAGAGGTCATCGGGGGTGTTCGGCGCAACGGGGACGGGCAAGTCGTTCCTCACACGGCTGGTGCTGGCGGGGTTGATGCACTACAACAAAGCCTCCGTGTTCGTGCTGGATATGCACAACGAGTATGGCTTCGACGATGTGGCGTCGGACACGAAAAAGCCCGTGACGGGATTGAAGACCAAGTTCAAGTCGAAGGTACGAATCGTCGGATTGGGGGGCGGATCCACCATCCGAGGGCAAGTCCCTGATTTTAATTTAGAGATTTCCACGGAAGACATCTCCACAAGCGACATCGAAACGCTCACGCGCGAACTGAATTTACGCGAGACCGCGCCCACCGTGTTGAACGCGTTGTACACATCGTTTCGGGAGGATTGGTTTGCGCGTTTCAAAGCGATGAACCGCGAGACCGTGACAATCGAGGATGAAAGAGGAAAGGCGAAAGAGGTGCCGCATCCCGACAGTGTGGCGGCGTGGGCGGGCGCAAACGGTGTGAATGTGATGGCGGCGGAAGCGCTGCACGACAAACTACGGCGTTTGTTCAACAAGCCGTATATCGTAGAGAAGCCCGCCGCGGACAGCGTGAAGGAGATCATCGCCTCGCTCGAAAACGGTCAGCATGTGATTCTGTCGTTCGGCGAACATGAAAGCGATTTGGATTATCTGCTGGTGTCGAACCTGCTCACGCGCAAGATCCGCAGTGCGTGGGAGCATAAGACAAACGCGTTTCGCACGCACGGCAAAGAGGAACCGCGTCCGCTGGTGATTGTGGTGGAGGAGGCGCACAAACTGCTCAACCGCGAGATGGCGGCGCAGACGACCTTTGCCACCATCGCCCGCGAACTGCGCAAGTATTATGTGACGCTGCTGATTGTGGATCAGCGCCCGTCGCAGATTTACGACGAGGTGATGTCGCAGTTGGGGACGCGCATCTCCGGCTGGCTCGGCGACGAGGACGACATCCATGCCGTGCTCTCGGGTCTTGCGGGACGGGAGGCGCTGCGCGGCATGTTGGCGCGCCTCCAGCCGAAGGAGGAGGTTCTGCTGCTGGGCTGGGGCGTCCCGATGCCTTTGCCTGTGCGGTCGAGGAGATATGACGATGAGTTTTGGAAGGAGTTGCTCGGGGGGAAGGAGAAGCGGAGCAAGGAGCAGAATTTGAAGGAGTTAGGATTTTAGGTTTGACACTCTGCTGTATATTATGATAATATACACTTATGCTTGATCTGAGTCGGCTCACTGGCTTTGATTGGGATGAAAACAACAGAGACAAGAATTGGGAAAAGCATGAGGTGCTGGCGAGCGAATGTGAAGAAGTGTTCTTTAACCTGCCCCTCCTGCTCCAGTCTGATGATGCTCACTCCCAGGATGAGCCGCGATATTATGTACTCGGTCATACCATCGCTGGCAGACGTTTATTCATTGCGTTTACCATCCGCAAAGATAAAATTCGCGTGATCTCTGCCCGTGACATGAGCAAGAAGGAGCGCAAAATCTATGAGCAAGCCAATTCCTGAATTCAAGAATGAAGATGAAGAACGGGAATTTTGGAGCGAGAACGATTCCGCCGAATACCTGAACTGGAAGAGCGCCGAACGGGTATTGTTCCCCAATCTGAAACCTTCCACCAAAGCGATTTCCTTGCGCCTGCCCGAATCGCTTTTGGATGCTATTCGCCAATTGGCAAACGAGCGGGATGTGCCATATCAATCACTAATCAAGATGTTCTTGCAGGAACGAATCGAGCAGGATTTCAAGTCCCGCCACCTGCCAAGCGGAGGTTGATTAGATTCCCACTGTGAAACACGCACATGTACCTTTCGGTTCTCGGGGAGTTTTATTTACCACTACTTGCCTAGAATCAAAAATTTAAATCAAAAGACCAGCCTTGTCAGGCTGGTCTTTTATTATCGCTGTTTATGGCGGAGTTTACTCCTCCACCACTTCGTAATCGTGCGTAATTTCGATGGCGTCCTTGAGCGTGGCATAGACCGAGCAGTATTTCTCTTCGCTGAGTTGAATGGCTTTGGCAAGTTTTTGCGGGTCAATGCCCGTGCCTATGGCTCGGTAGTGAATATGGATTTTGCGGAAGCGCCAGGGCGGGTCGTCATCCTGAACGCTTTCGGCGGTCACTTGCAGGGAGCGCAGGTCGAGCCGCTGTTTTCGCAGAATCTCCACCACGTCGTGCGAGGAACAGCCAATCAAGGACATGGGGAGCAGGTCCGATGCACTGACGCCGTTGGGCTTCTTCATGACAATCTGGTAATTGTCGTTGTCACTGAGGAGGAATTGGCTGTCGGGGTTCCAGTGGAGGTGTACGGTTTTGGTCGCCATGAATTTGTTCGAGGGTGGAAAATTATTTGGGTTTGGGAGTCAGGTAGTTGTCCAGGTTGAGGCGTTTGAAGAGGCGTTCGCGCACGTCTTCGGGCAGGTCTGGTTTTTCGATGGGCGCATGGACGAGGTCGATGGTCCGCTTGGTGGTATTCAACACGACGCGGCAATTATCACATTCCGCAAGATGCTTTTCGAGTTCCCGGCAGAGTTCCGGGCTGAGGTCGCCGTCGATGTACGAAGACAACGAGCCCAGCAACTCCTGACAATTCTTGTGGGTATGTTCATTCATCTCTCACTCCTCAATCATGCGCTCGCCATAATACGTGGATAAGCGCTCACGCAAAGCCATCCGGGCCCGCAGCAGACGGGTTTTGACGTTGGTCTCGGTCAGGTTCAGCGCCTCGGCGGTCTCCTTGATGGACAAGCCTTCAACATCCCGCAGCAGAAAAACGAGGCGCAGGGATTCAGGCAGGGATTGGACAGCTTCATCGAGGATTTTTCTGCCCTCGCCTGAAAGCAGTTCATCCTCCGGAAGGGCGCTCCAATCCACGATCTGGGTTGGTTTCAGATCTTCGGCGTTTTCCTCGCCTTCATCCGGCTCCAGTTCGACCTCCGGCTTCCGTTTGCGGATCAACATCAACGCTTCGTTCGCGGCGATACGATAGAGCCACGTCGAAAGGCTGGAACGGCCCTCGAAACTGGAGAGGTGGGTCAAGGCATTGAGAAACGTGTTCTGAAGCACATCCTCGGCATCCTGTGGGTTACCGAGCATTCGCAAACCGAGCCGGTAAATGGGGCTGGAGTAGGCATCGACAAGGCGCGCAAATTCGGCGCGGTCTCCGGCAATCAGGGCTTCCAGCGAAATTTCGGTCGGCATTGTCTGATTCATTGGATGCGGTTCATACAGAAAAGTTGCATAAGAAACTCGTTGATTTTCAAGTTTGTAAAGTATACATCCCTGCCTGTGCAAATTGCAACTTTTTCAGACCATCTGCATCCAAAGGGTGGTATCAAAAATCTGACGCGTCACTCTGAGGAGCGAAGAAGATTATCGCTAGTGATCCTCCGCCCAGGGTGACAGCGCATAAAAAGGAGTACTTTCAAACATGGAAATGATCATCGACTTCCCCGGCGGCGCCCGTGTGGACGCCCACTTCCGCGGTCACACTGTTGCCACCGACCAGCCGCCTGCCGATTCCGCCCCGATGCCTTTTGAGGTCTTTCTGGCGTCCGTCGGCACCTGTGCGGGTATCTACGTGTTGGGCTTCTGCCGCCAGCGCAACCTGCCCACTGAAGGCATCCGCATCATTCAGCGCAACTATCCCATGATGAATGGTTTGATCGGCAAGATCGACCTCGAGATCGAGGTGCCGCCCACCTTCCCGGCACAGTACCATGACGCGCTCATCCGCTCGGCGGAATTATGCAAAGTGAAAAAGACCCTCGAAAATCCGCCCGTATTCGAAGTGACCACCAAGGTCGTGGAACCGGCGTAAGGGTCCCGGCATTCGTTTCACAATTACAGGTAAAGGAAAACATCAATGGAAAAAGTTCTCAATGATCAGATCGTCCAGCAAATCCAGGAAGCTTTCGCCGAAGTGAAGGAACCCGTGCAAGTATTGTTGTTTGGCTCCAAGGAGAATTGCGACTACTGCTCCGAGACCAGACAACTACTCGAAGAAGTGACCGCCCTCCACGACAAACTTGAACTGAGCGTATACGATTTGCAGGAAAACGCCGATGTGGCACAGCAGTTTAATGTCACAAGCGCCCCGGGCATCGTCATCGCCGCCAGAGAGGACGCCGAGGTCAAGAATCTGGGCATCCAGTTTTCGGGCATCCCCTCCGGTCATGAGTTCAGCACGCTGATCAACGATATCATCATCGCCTCCAAACGCGATTCCGGTCTCAGCGAAAAGACCCGTGAATATCTGCGCAGTCTCGACAAACCCCTGCACCTGCAGGTGTTCGTCACACCAACCTGCCCGTACTGCCCGCGCGCGGTATTGCTTGCTCACCAGATGGCGATGGAGAACCCGGCCATGATCCGAGCCGAGGGCGTGGAGGCAACTGAATTCCCCGAATTGGCGAACCGCTTCAACGTCCGCGGCGTGCCGCAGACCGTGGTCAACGCGGGCAAAGGCATGGTTGTTGGCGCCGTCCCCGAGCAGAATCTGATCGCAGAGATCCAGCGCGCGTTGCAGAATTGATTTTCAGACACGGATCGCGTGGAAGGTCTGTGTCATCCGTGTAGTGACAAGGCAGCGTCATGACAAAGAAGAAATATCGCCGCAAACGGCAGAAACCGTTTCCGATTGTCCCTATCGCGCTCGGAATACTCCTGATCGGGTTCGCATTCATGGCATTGGCTTCACCGAAATCCGCCAATACCGCTGCGGACACGGACGAGGCATCCTCTTCGGTGGTGCCATTCCCGGTGAACTATGCCGCGCCGGAGTTGTCCCTGCAGAACATCAACGGGGAGACCGAGTCGCTGGCAGATTACCGCGAGCAGGTGGTGCTGGTCAATAACTGGGCAACGTGGTGCCCTCCCTGCAAGGCAGAGATGCCGACCCTGGCGGCGTATTACAACGAACATCACGCCGACGGTTTTACGATCATCGCCATCGAAGCGGGCGACCCGCTGGAGCCTGTCGCGCAATTTGCGAAAGACTATGGGTTGAAATTCCCGGTATGGCTCGACCCCAACAGCGAGTCCCTGCAAGCTTTCGGGAACGGCAGTCTCCCCAATTCATACGTGATCGACCGCTCGGGCACCGTCCGTTATGCGTGGACGGGCGAGATTAGCAGGGCAATGCTCGAGAAATATGTCACGCCGTTGATTTCAGAAAATTGATAAATTTATTTCCCGTTATTTTCGGTAGAGGTATGCAATGAACGAAACCAAACCGCAACCCCGCGTCATCGTATTCAGCACGCCCACGTGCACCTACTGCAACATGGCAAAGAAATATTTCCGCGAAAAGGGAATCAAGTTCAACGACGTGGATGTCAGCCGCGACCCGGCGGCAGCCCGCGACATGGTGCGCCGCTCCGGTCAGCAGGGTGTGCCGGTCATCGATATCGGCGGGAAGATCGTGGTCGGGTTCGACCGCGTGAAGATCAACAAATATCTTGGAATTCAATAGCATGATAGCGCAAGGTTGAGCGGACGTCAGAGAACGTCCGCTACTCCGCAGCGTAAAAGACGCTCTTTGGCGTCGAAAATGTATGTGTAACATCAATCTCTGGAGGTAAACATGTCGAAAAAAATCAATCTTCAACCCATGGGCACGCGCGTGCTTATTCAGCCGCTCGAACAGGAAAGCAAGACCGCGTCCGGCCTGCTTCTGCCCGAGACCGCCAAGGAAAAGCCGCAGACCGGTCTGGTCGTGGCGGTGGGCGATGACGAAGACATTAAGTTGAAGGTCAACGATAAAGTCTTGTTCGCCAAATACAGCGGCACCGAGTTCAAACTGGATGGGAACGAGTACCTGCTGTTAGAATCCAGCGATGTGCTGGCAAAATTCCTGAACTAATAGCCGCTCTGCCTGACAAAAAATCCGAAGTTGAACTTCGGATTTTTGTTTTATCGCCATTCGGGGCAGAATCTATTTACCGTATCGTTTTCGGATCTCGGGCAGGAAGTACTCATCGAAGAATTTATCCACGTCGTAATCGGGACTCCACCCCCATTCGGTGCGGGCGAGGGTATCATCCACGTCCTCGGGCCACGAATCGACGATGCCCTGTCTGCGCGGGTTCGGCTCGAAGGTGATCTGTGCGCCGGGGAATGCCTTTACGGCACGGTCCCGAAACTCGCCCGCGGTCAACGCGAAGGCGGCAATGTTGTAAACCTGGTGTTTCAATTTTTCGCGCGGTACATCCAGCAGCATCAACAGGGATTTGATCGCATCGGGCATCGCCATGAACGAGATCTTCGTATCCTCGCGCACGAAACACGAATACGGTTTGCCCTGCGCGGCAGCATGCAGCATTTCGGGTCCGTAATCACTCGTCCCCCCGCTGGGGAGCGTAAAGGCAGAGATCAAGCCTGGGAACCGGATCGCACGAAAGTCCAGCATGTGAGGCGGGTTTTCATCCAGATGTTTTTGACCGAAATATTTGCTGTAATACATCCCCAGTTTTTCACAGTACAGTTTATTGCACCCGTACATGGTGTGCGGCGTGTTGTAATCGTCCTCCTTTACCGCGCCCGCCGCCTTCTTCACCTCACGGCTTGCCATACCGTACGCCGCGATGGAACTCGGGAATAAAAACTTCACTGACTTGTGATACTTTTCCGAGCGATAGGCGGCAAGCATCAGCAACTGCATTGTGCCTTCCACGTTGATACGGTGGGCGTCTTCGCTCGCCACCTCCGCTTTGGAGGAAAGCGAAGCCGCCAGATGGAAAATCACGTCGAAATCATAGTCGTAAAATGTTTTGATTCTGTACACCAGATCGCCCTGCGCGTGCTCCGCAGACATGGATTTGATACTGTCGGGGAGCGGAGCCAGATCCGCCGTGACGATTTTGTAGCCGCCCTGTTTTGCCAAACCTTGAACCAGAGCCTGACCAATTTCTCCACACGCACCTGTCACCAGCACGAGTTTTTCGGTCATACAGTCTCCTTGGATACGAGTGCCGCGTTAAGCGGTAGAATGTTTGTAACCATTTTACAACACCTTGCAAAAAATCCTTCACGAAGTTTGTCATTATTCTTTTATGAAAAGTAACTGCTACATGTCCTTGCGACCCGCGAAGCGGAGAAGCAATCTCTCGTTTAGTAGAAATAGCCATTTGAAAAGGGATTGCTTTGTCGTCGTCCCATTCCTCCTCGCAATGACATGGATCACAGCCTGCCTACCCCTGAATGCGACCCTGCCAACGGCGGCTCCAACCCCGACGGAAACCTCGCTTCAGACCCCGACCATCGTCTGGTTCCCGCCAACCGCGACGCCCACGCTGCTGATATTTCCCACCTATACCAGCACCCCGGTCATGAATCCCGGTATCGGCGCGGTGACCCTGACCGACAATTTCTCCGACCCATCCGACTGGGACACCGCCTCCTCCAGCGACGGGACCGCCGCCGTCAGCCGCAACCGTCTGTCGCTGGCGGTACAGCCGGGCATGTACATCCTCAGCCAGCGGCATGACCTCGTGGTGGGAGATTTCTACGCCGAGATCACGGCGCGTCCCAGCCTGTGCCGCGGCGATGACAGGTACGGACTCATTGTGCGTAACGTAGGCAGGTCATATTATCGTTTCGCCCTCTCCTGCAACGGACAGGTACAGGCGGAGCGGGTCAACACACGCGGCATCATCGTTCTCCACGAACCCATCGCGAGCGGGGATGTCCCCCCCGGCGCGCCTGGCGAAGTGACCATCGGCGTTTGGGCGGTAGGCAGTGAACTGCGCCTCTTCCTGAACGGTCGCTATCAATTCGGCTTTACCGACACCAGTTATTCCAGCGGCGCGTTCGGCGTCTTTGTCCTCTCGCAGGGAACCGACCCCGTCAGTGTGACGTTTTCAGATCTAAAGGTATATGACGTCGATTATGTTCTGCCGACAAAAACACCCAGACCGTAACGATTTACGAATTACCATTTAACAATTACCATTGTCCCATGCCCTCCAATAAACTGAACAATCTCACGAATAAAGAGTGGTTGAAGTTCCAGAAATCGTGGTTCATCCACAATCCGCCGCCGCGCAAAAAGGGAGTGTTGGTACACCCTGCCAAATTCCCCGAGACGATGGCGCAGGAGTTCATCGAGTTCTTCACGAAGGAAGGTGAGACGGTGCTCGACCCCATGGCAGGCACCGGTTCCACACTTGTTGCCGCCTTGCGTGCCGGGCGGAACAGTTACGGCATCGAGTTGAATCCCAAATACGCAAAGATCGCCAGGCAGATCATCGAAGAAGAGCGCGCATCCCTCGGCGACTCAATTTCCACCCTTCAGTCTCAAATCATCAACGGCGACGCCGCCCAAATCGCCAAGTACCAATTACCAACCATCGATTACGTCCTCACCTCACCTCCCTACTGGGATATGCTGCGCGCCAAAGGCGCAGAGACCCAAAAGAAGCGCCGCTCCTCCGCCGAGTTGGATGTCCATTACTCGGACGACCCGAACGACATGGGAAATATCAGCGATTATGAAGAGTTTTTGAGGAAATTGGTCAAAATTTATGAGGGCTTGAAGCCTTTATTACGCGAAAAAGCCTACCTTACCATCATTGTCAAAAACGTGAAGAAGGGCGGGAAGATCTATCCACTGGCATGGGATATTGCCCGCGAACTCGGCAGGACATACACACTCAAAGATGAAAAAATCTGGCTGCAGGATAACCAGCCGCTCGCGCCGTTCGGGCTGGGGTCCGCCTGGGTGAGCAATACGTTTCATCATTATTGTTTGCAGTTCAGGAATGAGTAAATTTGGTCGTTGGAGAATGGACCATGGGCTATTCCATGACTCATTCCTTATCGACCAGCCCCCATTTTAACCATGATCCGCGTTAGCGACCTCATCCGCCTCCCCTACACTCGCGACCTCACCGAAGGCGGGATCGCGTACGCGGTGCGCTCGCTGCCGTACACGTACAACCGCATGGGTGGCTCGTCATACGACCGTCTGCGGCGGATCGTGGCGGGTGTGGCGGTGGAACTGGCGTTCCGGCGTCATCTTGCGGAACAGGAAATCCCTTTTGATGTGCTGGGCGCGACTCCCTTCACAGAGCCGGATCGCTACGACGTGTCTCTCGGCGGCAGGCGCTGTGACATCAAATCGTTTCTCATCACCTACCGCGAGCAGATCGCGGAAATAAAAAAGAATCCCGGCGTGGTGTTGAGCGCGCCCGCCCTCGTCCCCTCTGACCAGAACGCGGCGGAGGGACATTCTGATACCGATATTTACCTCTTCGCGTTCCTGACGGGGCTGGTCGCCGCCTCGCAGGAGGACCTGCAGAAAGCGACGCTCGCCAGACAACCGTTGCACCTCGTTCATGTCATGCCGGATTCATGGACGCGCCCCGTGGAATGGAATCCGCTTGGGAGGCTGGCGCTGAAGTCCGAATCAGAGGAGACTCACGTCATCGAAGTCGGCGGGCAGGATGAAGGGCGGGAGACGCGCTCCATCACCGTGCAGGTCCCGCCGCGTACGCGAGTCGAAATCGAAGCGGGATTCTTTTCCGTGTCGCACCTCCACGTCAACTCCCTTCCAGAAAGGCGCATCGGCATCCACAGCATGGCGCGCAAAGAAACGCATCTCATCGGCGCGCTCGATTGGGGCAACATTTGGGTCTACGGCATGGAGATTTTACTGGCGGGCTGGCTGACACGCGGCGAGTTCAACCAGCGGGCGGGGTTCGTCCCGGAGGGAAAACGCGTCTTCCAGTACGAAAAGACCCGTACAAAAAACCTGGCTGTGCCCGTCTTTGACTTGAATCCTTTATCCGACCTGTTCGAACGCGTGAAAAAATGGAACGAAGAAACATGAAATCGAGACGAATTGTTTTAGCGGTTCTGGTCGCATGGATGCTGTCGTGCCAGACCATCAACCGGATGATTGCCACACCGACGCCCCTGCCGACGTTCACCCCCATCCCCACGTTCACCTTCACGCCGACACCTGAACCCCTTAAACCCGCCTACATCCCGCCGGAATGCGCCGCCGTGCCGCTCGCCACGGCCATCCCCAACGCGCAGGCTGAATCCACGCCGGAGGTGGAACCCAACCCCGAGCTCTCGACGACGGAACAGTTGGATGTCTTCAATGAACTGACGGACATCGTCAGCAAGGTATACGTCTACCCGGATTTCAACGGCAGGAACTGGAACGAAATCCAGTCGAGATACGAGGCGCAGGTCAACGCCGGGTTGGATACGGAATCCTTCTATCGCGCCATGAGTGAGATGATCTTTGAATTGGGCGACGAGCATTCATTCTTCCTGTCTCCGTCCGAGGTGAAACAATCGAATGCGGAGCTGGAGGGCAATGTGGAGTTCGTCGGTGTGGGCATTTACGGACAGACCGACCTTGAACGCGGGCGGCACATCGTCATTTCGACCTTCCCCGGTTCCGCCGCAGACCAGAGCGGCATCCAGCCTCACGATGCCATTCTCAAAGTGGATGGGGTGCCCGTCACAGAGGGTTCAGGGTTCAACCTGCGCGGTCCCAAGTGTTCCGCCGTGGTGATGACGGTCCAATCGCCAGGCGGGGAGCCGCGCGACGTGATGCTGGTGAGGCACAACGTACAGGGCGGTCTGGATATCGATGCCCGGCTTGTCCCCACGACAGACGGCTCGAAAATCGGGTATATCTTCATCCCATCATTCTTCGATGAGACCATCCCTCCACAGATCGAACGCGCGCTGGAGGAGTTTGGGATACTCGATGGGCTGATCCTGGATGTACGGGTGAACGGAGGCGGAAGCAGCGGCGTAGTCGACCCGATCTTCGCACATTTCGTTTCGGGCAGACTGGGGCAGTTCGTAACCCGCGAGGAATCCCGCCCGTATCGAATCGAAGCGGACCCCATCGCCAATTCGCAGACCGTTCCTCTGGTAGTAGTGGTCAGCGAGGATACGGCAAGTTACGGCGAGATTTTCGCCGGGGTGCTACGGGATCAAGGGCGCGCCAAGGTCACAGGTGAGGACAGTCTCGGCAACGTGGAGGTATTGTACGGTTTCACCTTCGACGACGGCTCGCAGGTTTGGATCGCGTCGGCGACCTTTCGGCCGGAAAATTCCAGCGAAAACTGGGAGGAGACCGGCATCGTCACCGATCTGCCCGCTTTCGCCCCATGGGATACTTTCATCTTCGAGACCGACCCTTCCATCGCCGCGGCGTTGACCTTGCTGGGGCATCAATAAACTGAACACATCCCAATCAAACCCGCAGGTTCCTTGGAGCCTGTTATGAATTTGATTTCAGCAAATTTTTGTTGCAGTTTTTCGATTGTACTTTTGCGCTTTGCGAATTTGGGCTTATTTTTGACCAAAATCCAGGCAGTTCACTCAAGTGCATAACCGATTCGAAGACTGACATTCATCGTCCATTCGATGACAAAAAACACAATTCTCCATATCCTGCAAATCTCTCCCCAAAAAATCTGAATAATCTTACGAATTGCTAAAGAAAACCATCGCAAAATTCTCTAGCATCATCCGCCTTTTGATAATAAAGTGGGATCACCCTTATCAAACGCGGCTTCCCATGCACATCCTCGCACTCGGACTCAACCATACCACCGCCTCTATTGCGCTCCGCGAAAAACTGTCGCTGGGCGAAGACGCTGTTCGTTCCGCACTCTCGCGCCTCGCTTGCGGACAATTCGCCTCCGCTCTCGCGGAACTTGTCATCCTCTCCACCTGTAACCGCACCGAACTCTACGCCGTCTCCAGTCAGCCTGCCTTTGCTGAACTGGAGATTTTTTTGTCGGACGTTTGCGGCGTGCCAGCCAACGACTTCCGTCCGCACCTGTATCGTTACAGGGACATGGATGCCGCCCGCCATCTCTTCGACGTGGCGGCGGGACTCGATTCGCTCGTCATTGGCGAGCCGCAGATTTTGGGGCAAATCGTCCGCGCACTCGAACTCGCCCGCGGACAGAACATGGCGGGTCCCGTCCTCAACCGTCTCTTCCAAGCCGCCATTCACGCGGGCAAGCGCGCCCGTGCCGAGACGCACATCAGCCGCAACCCTGCCTCGGTGTCGTCGCTTGCCGCGTCACTGGCAGAACGAGTCGTTCATCCGATTGCCGAAGCGCAGGTGACCGTCATCGGCGCGGGAGAGATGGCGGAACTCGCTGTCGAGGCACTTCGCAAGCGCGGGGCGCGAAAGATTCTCGTCGTCAACCGCACGCTCGAACGTGCCCGCGCCCTTGCCGAACGTTGGGATGCGCAAGCCGCCACATTCGAGACTCTGAACGACGCCCTCCTCTCCGCCGACATCCTGCTCTCATCCACGGGCGCGCCGCATCTCATCCTGACCTCGGACATGGTGCGCCAGACGATGACCGCCCGCCCGCATCGCCCGCTCGTCCTGATTGACATCGCCGTTCCGCGCGATATTGACCCCGAAGCGGCGCGCATCCCTCACGTGGCGCTCTACGACATTGACCATCTCAACGCCCAACTCGAAGACGTCCTCGCCGAACGTCTGGCGGAGACACCGAAAGTCCGCGCCATCCTCGACGAAGAACTTGCCGAGTTTGCCGAATACCTGCACTCCCTGGAAATGCTCCCGCTCATCGCCGACATCCGTCAGCGCGCCGAAAGCATTCGCAAAGAGATGTTGGAGAAAACATTGCGCCGCCTGCCCAACCTGACTGATGATGAGCGCGCCCGCATCGAAGCCATGACTCAGGCGCTGGTCAAGCAAATTTTGCACGCGCCCACCCAACGTCTGCGCGCCGAGGCGTCCAGCCCGCACGCGTCCGAATATGCTGCTGTTGCCCGCACCTTGTTTGGTTTGAATTAGTCTTATAGTCTCATAGTCTTATAGTCTCATTGTTCACAGCCTTTTTTTCCGACTACAAAACCATTCGACTATCCGACTCCCGACTATCAGACCTGCGACTATCCGACTATCAGACTTGTGACTATCAGACTCCCGACTATGAGACTCACCTTCGCCACCCGCCCTTCCGCCCTCGCCCGCTGGCAAACCCAATGGGTGATCCACGCCCTGCAAAAAATTCACCCGCATCTCGAATGCGAAGAAAAAATCATCACCACCCAGGGCGACAAAATTCTCGACAAGCCCCTGCCTGAAATTGGCGGCAAGGGACTCTTCACCCAGGAACTCGAATCGGAATTGCTTTCGGGCGCGGTGCATTGCGCGGTTCACTCGCTCAAAGACTTGCCCGTCGAAAACCCTGCGGGACTGACGATTGGATGTATCCCCGCCCGCGCCGAAGTGCGGGACGCATTGATTGCGCGCGACGGCTACACTCTCGCTACTCTCCCGCCCAACGCCTCTGTCGGGACCTCGAGCCTGCGCCGCGCCGCCCAGATCCTTTCCCTCCGCCCCGACCTTCGCACGCAGCCCCTGCGCGGCAACGTGGACACGCGCATCCGCAAAGCCCTCGATGGTCAATACGACGCCATCGTCCTCGCAGGCGCAGGCTTGACTCGCCTCGGCTTGGACTCGCACGTCACCGAATGGCTCTCGCTCGACATCATGCTCCCCGCGCCAGGGCAGGGTGCGCTCGCCGTGCAATGCCGCGCCGACGACGCGACCACCCTCGAACTCCTCGCCGCGCTGGAAAATGAATCCACGCGCAAAGCGGTCACTGCCGAGCGGGCGTTCTTGCAGGGGTTAGGGGGAGGGTGTGCGGTGCCAGTTGCGGCGTATGCAGTTATCAGTGATCAGTCATCAGTGTTCAGTGATCAGTCATCAGTGATCAGTCTGACAGGGTTGGTGATTTCGGAAGACGGAAAAAAGGTTGTGAAAGTCATAGGTCAAGGTACAAACGCCCTGCAACTCGGACATGCGCTCGCGCAACAAGCCATTCAAAACGGCGCGGATGAAATCCTCAAACCAATTACCAATTACCAATCACTATGAAAGTGCTCATCACCCGCCCCCGCGCCCAAGCTGACGACTTCGCAGACAAACTGCGCGCCGCAGGCTTCGAGCCGATTTTCTTCCCTGTCATCGAGATTCGACCTGTGGAAGACAACACCGCACTGGTTCGGGCAATCGGACATCTCGAAAAGTATGCGTGGGTGGTATTTACGTCGGTGAATGCGGTGAACGCCATTTTTCCCCTCACCCCAACCCCTCTCCCATTGGGAGAGGGGCAAGGGGTGAGGGTATCTGCCATCGGACCCAAAACCGCCGAAGCCTTGCGTCAGCGCGGCATCGAGCCTGACTTTGTCCCCGAAGAATACGTCGCCGAAGCCATTCTGCCTGGGTTGGGCGATGTGCGCGGAAAATGGATTCTGCTCCCGCGCGCCGAAATCGCCCGCGCCGACCTGCCCGAAGCGATTGCCAAAGCAGGCGGCATTCCGCACGAAATTGTCGTTTATCGAACGTTGCCCGCCAATGTTGACATGGAAGGATTGAACGCCCTGAAATCGGGCGTGGACGTGATCACCTTCACCAGCGCGTCCACGATCGAAAACTTCGTTGCCCTCTGCAAACAACACGGACTGGACCCGCTGAACCTGCCCAACCATCCGTTCATTGCCTGCATTGGACCGATTACCGCACAGGCAGCGCGGGAGGCAGGCTTTGAAAACGTTGTCGTTGCAAAAGAATACACCACCGATGGATTGGTGAGTCTGCTTGTCGCTAGTCAAATAGTCAAATAGTTTTTGGAGTCATTATGCTAAAAGAAATTACCCAATCATCAATTACCAATTACCACTCTCTAATTACTCGCCCGCGCCGTCTCCGCGCCACCCCCGCCCTGCGCGCCATGATCCGCGAGACCGAACTCAACGCCCGCGACTTCATCTATCCGCTCTTCGTGCGGCATGGGACGGGGCGCAGTGAAATCCGCTCGATGCCTGGCGTGTATCAACTGTCGGTGGAGGAAGCGGTTCGGGAGGCGGAAGCTGCCATGAGGTCAGGAGTGACCGCCGTGATCTTGTTCGGAATCCCCGCGCACAAAGACCCCATTGGGCTGGAGAATTTCGCCGACGATGGAATCGTCCAGCAGGCGATTCGCGCCATCAAAAAGGAAATCCCTGAGATGCTGGTCGTCACCGACGTGTGCCTGTGCGAATACACTGATCACGGTCACTGCGGCATTTTGAACAACCCCCACCCCAACCCTCCCCCATTTGCAAACGCAAATGGGAGAGGGAGTTACAACCCACATTTGCCCGAAGGCTATGTGCTGAACGACCCGACGCTGGATGTGCTGGTGAAGGTGGCGGTGTCACATGCCGAATGCGGCGCGGACGTGGTTGCGCCAAGCGGCATGATGGACGGCATGGTGGCGGCGATCCGCGCCGCGCTGGACGAAGCAGGCTTCGAGAACATCCCGATTTTGTCGTATGCCGTGAAGTACGCGTCGTCGTTTTACGGTCCGTTCCGCGAGGCGGCGGAGGGCGCGCCGAAGTTTGGCGATAGAAAGTCGCATCAGATGGACCCCGCCAACGTGCGCGAGGCGCTGCGCGAAGCCGCGCTGGACGTGGACGAAGGCGCGGATATGCTGATGGTCAAGCCCGCGCTGGCGTATCTGGATGTGATTCGCGTCGTGAAGGATGCCTTCCCCGAACTGCCGATGGCGGCATACAACGTCAGCGGCGAGTACGCCATGATCAAAGCCGCCGCCGCCAACGGCTGGGTGGACGAAGCGAAGGTCACGCTCGAAACGCTGACCGCCATCAAGCGCGCAGGCGCGGATGTCATCATTACGTATCACGCTGTTGATGCGGCGAGATGGTTGAAGTAAATTACCCAAGGAGACTCCATGACTTTAGCAACCCTTTCTCCCCGCGCCGCCGCCGAGCGGCAATACCAAAATGAGCGCATGACGCACGTGGATTTCGACCTTGCGCCCTTTACCATCGCCTGGGAAGTGACCCGCGCCTGCGCCTATGCCTGCGTCCACTGCCGCGCCGACGCGCAGCATCACCGCGACCCGCGCGAACTTTCGACCGCCGAAGCCAAAGCCCTCATCGAACGGCTGGCGGCGTTCGGCAACAATCCCATTTTGATTTTCACGGGCGGCGATCCGCTCATGCGCCCCGACCTGTTCGAGTTGATTGCTTATGCCAATGAGCGCGGATTGCGCTGTTCGCTCACGCCAACGGCGACTGCGCTCCCGACGAAAGAACGCCTTGAAAAGGCGCGCGACGCGGGCATCAAGCGCGTGGCGTTGTCGCTCGATGCGCCGCGTCCCGAAATTCACGACGAGTTCCGCAAAGTCAAAGGCTCGTGGCAGCGCACGATGGACACGCTCCACCGCGCGCATGATGTTGGTATGAGCGTGCAGGTCAACACCACAGTGGCGAAGCACAACGTGGACATTCTGCACGAGATGGTGCCGTTCATTCAGGAAGTCGGCGCGGTGCAGTGGTCGGTTTTCTTCCTCGTGCCGACAGGGCGCGCCATGCGCGAGCAGATGATCAGCGCCGAACAGCACGAAAAAGTTTTCAACTGGCTCTATGATCTCTCGCAGACTGCGCCCTTCGACATCAAAGCCACTGCCGCGCCCATGTACCGCCGCGTTGCCATCGAGCGCAAGCGCGCCGAGCAGGGAAACGGCGCGCCCGTCACCTTCCAAAGCGCGGGCTTTCAATATGCTGACGGGCTTCACCGCCCGACCAAAGGCGTCAATGATGGCAACGGTTTCCTCTTCATCTCGCACATTGGTGAGATTCAACCGAGCGGTTTTCTTCCCGTCACGGCGGGCAACGTCCGCACCGATGATGTGGTGGATGTCTATCGCAACTCGCAAATCTTCCGTGACCTGCGTAACCCCGCCAAACTCAAGGGCGTGTGCGGCACATGCAAATACAACGACGTTTGCGGCGGTCAGCGCGGACGCGCCTATGGCATGACGGGTGATTATCTCGAAAGCGATCCTGCGTGTATTTTGGTGAGCAGTAATCAGTGAGCCAAAAGGAATTGAGCAAATGCAAACTGCATCAACCCCACTGATCACTGATAATTGTTCACTGATAACTGGCAACTTCCTCCGCGCCTGCCATCGCCTTCCCGCCGACACCACCCCCGTCTGGTTCATGCGTCAGGCGGGACGCTACATGCCCGAATACCGCGTCATCCGTGAGAAATATTCGCTCATCGAAATTTGCCAGCATCCCGAACTCGCCGCCGAAGTGACGCTTCAACCCGTCCGCGCTCTCGGTGTGGACGCGGCGATTCTCTTCGCCGACATCCTGCTTCCCGCCATTCCGCTCGGCGTGGGGCTGGAATTTGCCAAAGGCGAAGGACCCGTTTTACAGAACCCCGTCCGCACGCTGGAGGATGTGAAGAATCTGCGCCCCGTGAATCCCGAATCCGATTTGGGCTACGTGATGGACGCCATTCGCCTCTTGCGCGGACCTCTGAACGGTGTGCCCCTCATCGGCTTTTGCGGCGCCCCGTTCACTGTCGCTTCCTATCTCATCGAAGGCGGCTCGTCGCGCGAATTTCTCAAGACCAAAACGATGATGTATTCTGCGCCCGAAGTCTGGCATGCGCTGATAGAAAAACTCTCCGTGGTGTTGAGCGATTATCTCGTCGCGCAGATCCGCGCGGGCGTGCAGGCGGTGCAGGTCTTCGACTCTTGGGTCGGCGCGCTCAGCCCGTCCGATTATGAAGCGTTCGTCCTGCCGTATTCGCAAAAGGTGCTGACGGCGGCAAAAAACGAAGGCGTCCCTGTCATCCACTTCGGCACGAACACCGCCACTCTCCTCCCGCTGATGAAACGCGCAGGCGGCGACGTGATCGGACTCGACTGGCGCATCCCGCTCGACGACGGTTGGCGCGTGCTGGGCGATGACGTTGCCGTGCAGGGCAATCTCGACCCCGCCGTGCTATTCGCCCCGCGCGATGAAATCAAAAAGCGCGTGCAGGATATTTTGAAACGCGCCAATGGCAAGCCCGGACATATCTTCAATCTGGGTCATGGCATTTTGCAGCACACGCCTGTTGACAACGTAAAAGCCATCGTGGATATGGTGCATGAGTATTCCCCTCTCCCCGCGGGAGAGGAACTGGGGTGAGGGCGTAAACATGGAAATCAACCCCCTCGGTCTTACCGCCGCCCTCACCGCCTTCCTCGCCATCTGGCTCGGACACGTTGCCGTCCGCAAAGTGGAAGCCGAAGCCCGCGACCTTCGCATCCCCATCCTCATCGCCATCGCCCTCGGATTGCTCACCGAATACTGTTCACTGATTACTGATCACTTATCACTCAAAACTGCCCTCGGCATCCTCGGCGTGACCCTCCTCTGGGACGCCTTCGAACTCCACCGCCAGGAAAACCGCGTTAAGCACGGACACGCTCCCGCCAACCCCAACAACCCGCGCCATGCCAAAATTCTTGCGGAACATTCCACCGCCACCACCCTCGACCTCCTCAAGCGTAACCCCGTCGGGCGTCCCGTCCCTCCCGACGAAGCGCCTAAACTTATTCACCACTAAGGACACAAAGGTTTTATGAACTTCTTCGTGTTCCTTCGTGACCTTCGTGGTTAAGAGGTTTTTATGAACCCCTTCGGCATCCTCATCGGCATTGTCACCCTGCTCATCATCGGGCTTGGCTTCCCGCTCGTCATTCGCGGCGAACGCTACTTCGGCTATTGGTCGTGGCCCTACATGATGGGAATCGGATTTCTCGTCATCGTTGTCTCCCTCTTCATTCAAAATGATTGGGGTTCAGTTGTTGTCGGCGTCCTCGGCGCGACCTTCGTGTGGGGCAGCACCGAACTCAAAGAGCAAGCCGTCCGCGCCGAGTTGGGCTGGTTTCCCTTCAACCCCAACAAAATCAAACTGCCCTTTGCGGGCGTGATCAAGAAGTGGAGAGCCCCTCATCTTTAGTCGAATAGTCACATAGTCTGATAGTCGCATGGTCGGCTAGCCCGCACGCAATCATCAGACTACCGACTATCAGACTGCCGACTATCAGACTATCAGACTATAAGACTATCAGACTATAAGACTCTGAGACTAACGACTATGAGACTAACCATCATCGGCGGCGGCATCACAGGTTTATCAGCCGCGTACTACGCCTCACGCACCAATTCCTACTCACAAATCACCCTCCTCGAAGCCGACTCCCGCTGGGGCGGCAAGATTGCCACCGAACGCATCCCCTTCGACGGCGGGTACTTCATTGTCGAAGGCGGACCCGATACCTTCCTCGCCACCAAACCCTGGGGCGTGGCGCTCTGCAAGGAACTGGGCTTGAGCGAGCGCCTGCATGGCACGAACCCGCACAAGAAAAACACCTACGTCCTCCACAAAGGGCGCCTGCTTCCTCTGCCCGATGGGCTTGCCATGATGATTCCCTCGGACGTGCCCTCCATCCTGCGCTCGCGCCTCCTTTCGTGGACGGGCAAGGCGCGCATGGGACTGGACTTCATCCTACCCGCAAAAAACGTCAACGGAGACGAAAGCCTGGGCACATTCATCAGCCGTCGGCTGGGGCGCGAAGCGTACGAGAATCTCATCGAGCCGCTCATGTCGGGCATCTATGCGGGTGACGGCGACCAACTCAGCCTCGCCTCCACCTTCCCCTACCTGCGCGACCTCGAACTCAAGTATGGCAGTCTTGCCCGCGGCGCGCTGAAAATGCGACAGCAATCCAACGGCAAAATGCCAGGCTCGCGCTCCGCGTTTCTCACGCCCACCACTGGTCTCGCAGAAATTGTCGAAGCGCTGGTCGAAAGTCTCAAGTCGAAAGTCAACCTTCGTCTCAACGCACGAGTAATTTCTGTAACCCGCGACTTGGAACGTGGAACCTGGAACCTGCAACTCGACACTGACTCACTGATTACTGATTCACTGATTTTAGCCACCCCCGCCCACGTCAGCGGACGCATCCTCGCCTCCTTCGACCCCGAACTTGCCTCTGCCCTTCAGAGCATTCCCTACGCCTCGACCGCCACCGTCTCCCTCGCCTACCGCCTGAGCGACCTCCCCCGCGACCTGGACGGTTACGGCTACGTCATCCCGCGCCGCGAAGGACGCAAAGCCCTCGCCTGCACATGGACCTCCACCAAATTCCCGCACCGCGCGCCCGAAGGGTATGCGCTGATTCGCGTGTTCATCGGCAGAGCGGGACAACCCCTCACCCCTTGCCCCTCTCCCACAGGGAGATGGGTTGGGGTGAGGGAAAACAGAGATGAGAGCGACCTCCTCGCCATTGCCAAAGAAGAACTGCGCCTCACCCTCGGTATTACTGCCGAACCGCTCCTCTCCCGCGTCTTTCTATGGGAAAACGCCATGCCGCAATACAACCTCGGTCACCCTGAACTGCTCAAACGGATTGACGCCGCGCTCGAAAAATATCCCTCTCTTGCTTTGGCGGGCAATGGTTACCGCGGAATCGGCATCCCTGATTGCATTCGGTCGGGAGAACTGGCTGTAAAAAAGATAACAGAGAGCAGAGGAGTAGAGAACAGTCTCGCTCCAACCCCCACTGCTCTCTAATCATCTGCTCTCTGCTCTCTGCTCTCTACTCTCTACTCTCTACTCTCAAGGAACTTATGAACATCACCCAATCCATCTCCCTCTTCCAACATGCCCAAACCCTCTTCCCTGGCGGAGTGAACTCACCCGTCCGTGCCTTTCGCGCCGTGGGCGGACAGCCGCTCTTCATCGCACGCGGTGAAGGCGCTTACCTGTACGATGTGGATGGCAATCGCTACATTGACTACGTCCTCTCGTGGGGACCGCTCATCACGGGTCACGCTCATCCCGACGTGGTGAAAGCCATTCAGGAGACCGCCCTGAACGGCACATCCTATGGCGCGCCCAGTCCCCTGGAAATCGAACTGGCGAAGAGCATCATGGACTTCATGCCGAACATCGAGATGATTCGCTTCGTCAATTCAGGCACAGAAGCAACCATGTCGGCGTTACGTCTTGCCCGTGCCTACACCAAACGTGAGAAGATCATCAAGTTCGACGGCTGTTATCACGGTCACGCGGATATGCTCCTCGTGCAGGCAGGTTCGGGCGTGGCGACGCTCGGTTTGCCCGATTCACCTGGCGTGCCAGGCGCCGTTGCGGCGGATACACTCGTGGCGCAGTTCAACGATTTGGAATCGGTGGAAGCCCTCTTCAAGAAATTCCCCGACCAGATTGCAGGCGTCATCGTCGAGCCTGTGGCGGGGAATATGGGCGTCGTGCCGCCTCAGCCAGGATTTTTGGAAGGATTGCGTTCGCTCACTACGCAATACGGCGCGGTGCTCATCTTCGATGAAGTGATGACGGGCTTCCGCGTCCACAAGGGCGGCGCGCAGACTCTCTACAACATCCAGCCTGACCTGACCACGCTGGGCAAGGTCATCGGCGGCGGACTCCCCGTCGGCGCGTATGGCGGGAAGCGCGAGATCATGCAACTCGTCGCGCCGCTCGGACCAATGTATCAGGCAGGGACGCTGTCGGGCAATCCGCTGGCGATGAGCGCGGGGATTGCGGCGTTGAATCTAATTCGGGGAGAAAATGTTTGGAGGAAACTGGAGCAGGCGGCGGGTCGGTTGGAGGCGGGAATCGGGGAGGCGGCAAAACGCGCAGGAGTCCCCATCCAGCAGACGCGGGTCGGCACGATGTTCACGACGTTCTTCAGTGAGACGAAACCCGTTGGCTGGAACACGGTCAAGGCGGCGGATAAGGTCCGCTTTGCGAAGTTCTTTCAGAAGATGCTGGAAAACGGGGTGTATCTCGCGCCGTCGCAGTTCGAGGCGGGCTTCATTTCAATCATGCATACGGACGAGGTGATTGAGCGCACGATTGAGGCGGCAGAACGGGCGTTTCGGGAGTGGTGATTGATGAGAAAATGATAACGCCACCCCAAATTCCCACGATTTTACATTTCCACAATCGCGGACTCGGTGTCCGTCATCGTCACAGACTTACCGTTAGGGAAGAGAACTTCGGTCTTTCGTTGTCCGCGGATGATCTTCAAGCCTTTATATTGCACGGTTACATCCCACGGGAAAGGATTTTCGCCTTCGAGCCGCACGCGCGTGGCGGATAGAATTTTCACACCCAGCACCTGCAAGAACAGTCCCACCGATGCCATGCCGCTGAGAGCATTGCGCTCGCCGATGCCAGTCCCTTTTTCGGCGTGGTAGCGCGCATAGAAGGCACGGTTCTGTTTCAGGTTCTGGATGACGGCGTTCATATTGTGAGCGAACAGCCGCGCCGCGTCCGCGCGAAAGCCATAGTGTAAGAGTCCCTCGCAGATGAGCAAATTCCACGGCAGGTGCGCGGCTTGTGAAACGGTTTCAGCCTCCGGCGCGGGCAGAGCCGGGCAGGCAGGCACTCCAAACGGTCGGTTGAACCGCTTTGTATCCAGCAGAGCGCGTCCGATCATGGTTTGTGTGCGCTGTTCGTCCGGCACCCCTGCCCATAGCGGCGTGAAGAGAGTGTGGTCTTCGGTGGTGAAATCGAGCGTACTGATGACGACGGTGCTGTCATCGTCCAGCCCGCGCACGGAAATTTTGGCAAGCCTGGAATAAATCTGATGCGTGGTATAGATCGCGCCGCCGGTGCGCCATTGATAATCGCCGGGGGAAACGACCTCGTCGGCGGGTTTCGTGGAGTATTGGTGGATGCGAATCTCCGGTCGCTTCGCGGCGGGATTTTGGGTCTGCACCTCGATCAACAGGCGGATCGGACTCTCGAATTTCAACTTCGGCGAAAAGACACCGTTCCCCAGTTGTTTTGCCAGTGTCTTGCCCGAGAGGCTCGAGCCTGAGCCGCGTTCGCGGTAATGATACAAGCCGGTGCGCGCCTGCCACGTGGATTCAATGGACTTGCGCAGTTTCGCGGCTTGTTCGTGGAGCAGCGCCAGCACATCGTTCTGTTCGAGCGCCTCCGCCATTTTGATGAGGCAGGCGGCTTCGTGATAGAGCATCGCCTCAAGCTGAGGGCTGTGCACCTGCGAAATATCCACGCCCAGCGACCACTCGTGCCAGGCGTCGAACAGGGGGTTGTCCTCGAAACCGGTTTGCAGGATGTGCTTCCACTGCGGCAGTCCGTCGCGGTCTTCGTCGTATTCAGGGGAGAACCACGACCAGAAGAATTTATGAAGCGGCTGGAAAACCGTTTTGAGAAACTCCTGATTTTCGCCTTCCTTGTACAATTTCCATGCGAGACTCGCGAGCAGCGGCGCGGCAAGATAGCGTCCGCGTTGACCGGCAAGACCGGGTCTGCCGTCGATCTCGCCTTCCTCGTTTTGGACGGCGAGGAAGTTCATGAGCAAGTCCTGTGCGGCTTGCGAGGCGGGAAGCACACTCGCCAGATAATACGCGTCGAGCGGGGATTGTCCGTTCCACGAGACGGGGTAGTCGGTGCCGTCGCCTTTGGGCGAGTAGCCGTGATCGGGTCCGCGCGAGGAAACGATGGAGGGATGCGGCAAATGAGGCGTTGGCGGGAGAATCAGTCCGAAGGCCGCGCTCTGGCTGAGTGCGAACGCCGCGTCCCAGTCCTTGTCGCCGGTGCGGATGTCGATGGTCTGGCTTGTGTTGAGGAGTTCGAGGCGGGCGCGTTCCGCCTCCCAGGGGCGGGCGGCGGTCTGGCGCGCGAGGTCGAATGAGGTTTGCAGGCTGGCGGTCGCGGCTTGCGTCCAGGTGAGTTGACGCGTGGCGCCGGGACCCAGTTCGAGGTCCAGAAAGAGCGAGGGGTAGGGTCCGGAACCGTGCGCAGGTCCGCCGGTCAGGAAGAGGACGGGGAAGAGTCCGCCTGTTTGTCCGGCCAGTACGTTGACGAGCTGCATCTGCGAGGAGGTCATGCCCTGCCCGTCGATGGGGGTGAGGAGCGCGCACACTTCCAAACGGATTTTCCGGTTGGCTGTGGATTTGTTGGCAATGGTCAGACGCCCGCTCACGGCGTTGGAGCCTGGAACCCAGTACTCGGTTGAAACGTCAATGTTGAGTAGCGGAGAATATTCAACGATGAGGAAGTTCGGGTAAAAACGGCGGACCGTGGGCGGCAGGGCAAATTGCGCCGGGTTGCTGACCGACTTGCCGTTTTCGCTGAAGCGGTAGAACAGGCGCATGGATTTGGCACGCAAGCCGAAGGTCGTCTGAAGCGAAAGGGCGGGCGGTTCCCCGCCGCCGAGGCTGAGTTCCCAGATGTGGTCGTTGAGATAGTCGGGTACGGAGAGGCGGGAGTCCGCCGCGAGGATGAGGCACAGCGGATCGCCGGGTGCAAGGGACCAGTCACGCATGGCTTGTATTGTACGGGCAGAATGGCAGAAGGTCAAAGGGTATAATCTGGTTCAGGTTACATCAATGGTTTCGATACGACCATCAAATAGAGTTATGAGGAGATTTTCTATGGGCCTGTACTTCGAAGAGTTCAGCGTGGGACAAAGAATCGTGACCGGGAAACGCGTCATCACGGAAGCGGACATCATGGAATTTGCCCGGCTTTCCGGCGACGATAACCGCATCCACACCGATCCCGAGTTCAGCAAGACCACTCCCTTTGGCAGGCAGATCGCCCACGGGCTGCTGGGGTTGTCCATCGCTTCGGGGCTGGCGTGGAAAACCGGACTCATGGAAGGGACGGTCATCGCCTTCCGCGAAGTGCAGGAATGGAAGTTCGTCAAACCCGTCTTTATCGGCGACACGATTTACGTGGAACTGGTGACTACCGAAACCAAAGCCCTGCCGCGCATCGGCGGCGGTTCTGTGACCATTGCCCTGGAAGTGAAGAACCAGAATGATGAAGTGTGCCATAAAGGCACATGGGTCGTGTTAATTATGAGCAAGCCGAAATAGCTCGTAGATGAACGCGGATGAACATGGATTCGATCCGCTTTATTTGTGTCTATCTGTGGTGAGTCATGACGAATGAAAACGAAGAAGAGAGAAGAGAATTCATCAGACGCCTGATCGACTCGGAAGCAGAAACCCGTGCCGAGCCTCCGCTGGAGCCGAAAAAGGACGATGAGTCCGGTGAGCAGGCGGCGACTACAAAAGCCCAACCGCCGCGCCGCACGCCTCCGCCGCACATCCCGCTGGATCAGGACAACATGCCCCTGCCGCGCCGCGTTGATGAGGTAGACCTGGGCAGCACGCGCGTCACGCCCGCCGCGTATGAGTCGACCAGTCGTCCGCGCAACGGCGTTTCACAGCCGCGCCGCGTCCCGCCGCCCAGTCAGCCGGTTTCCCGCCCGCTGAAGATCGACCTCAAGCAGGGCTGGGGATGCCTTCTGCGCGGACTGATCCTTGGCTTGTTTGGTCTGGTGATCCTTGCCATCATCGGCGGTTCGTACGCCGTGTACCAATATTACAGGATTGCGCGTACCCTTCCCAGCGTGGATGATTTGAAGGCGCGCGCCTCGCAGTTCGAGACCACGCGTATCCTTGACCGCAACGGAAACCTGCTCTACGAAATCCTCGATCCCAGCGCAGGACGCCGCACCTACGTGACCCTCGACCGCATCTCCCCGGCTCTGCTCGCAGCGACGATTGCCACCGAGGACAAGGACTTTTACAACCACCCGGGCTTCGATGTGTGGGCAATCATCCGCGCACTGTGGGAGAACTATCGCACCGATGGACAGGGTGGCGGCGCATCCACCATCACCCAACAATTGGCGCGCGCCCTGCTGCTCACCCCCGAAGAACGCGCCCAGCGCACCTACTCCCGCAAAGCGCGCGAGATCATCCTTGCGGCAGAGATCACGCGCCGTTACTCGAAGGATGAAATCCTCGAACTATACCTGAACGAAATCTACTACGGCAATCTTGCCTACGGCATCGAAGCCGCGGCAGAGACCTACTTCGGCAAGACCGCCAACCAACTGACGCTTTCCGAAGCGTCTTTCCTCGCAGGACTTCCCCAGTCGCCCGCCGTCTACGACGTGTACACCAACCGCGATGTGGCGCTGGCCCGCCAGCAACAGGTGCTGGTGCTGATGTTCGGCTTGAGCCAGGTGGAGGGGTGCATCAAGGTCAGCAACAGCGAAGTGCCCATCTGTGTGGATGAGATCGCCGCGGCGAATGCCGCCAACGAGATGAAAGCGCACAACTTCATTTCACCGAACATCGACACACGGTACCCCCATTGGGTCAACTTCGTCCGCTCGCAACTGGAGTCCAAATACGACGCCCAGACGATCTACCGCTCCGGTTTCATCGTCTACACCACCCTCGACCCGGCGCTTCAAGACGAAGCCCAGCGGCTGGTCACGGAACAAGTGGCGTTGCTCGCCGACAAGAACGCCAAGAACGGCGCGCTGGTCGCCATCAAACCCTCGACCGGGGAAATCCTGGCAATGGTCGGCTCTCCCGATTTCAACAACGACGCCATCTCCGGTCAGGTCAACATGGCGGACAGCCCCACGCGCCAGCCGGGATCATCCATCAAGCCCATCACATATGTCGCCGCCTTCGAAAAAGGCTGGACGCCCGCCACGCTCATCTGGGATGTGCCGAGTGAATTCCCGCCCTCGGGCAACCCGGATGATACGCGCGAACCGTACAAACCCGTCAACTATGATGGCAAATTTCACGGACCTGTCACCGTCCGCACTGCACTGGCGAACTCCTTCAACGTCCCTGCCGTCAAAGCGTTGAATTTTGTCGGCATTTACGATAATCCCGCCACCCCGGAAAAAGACGGGATGATCGCGATGGCCGAACGGCTGGGCATCACCAGTTTTACGAGACCAGACTACGGCTTGTCCCTGACGCTGGGCGGAGGCGATGTCAGTTTGCTGGAAATGACCACCGCCTATTCCGTATTTGCGAACGGCGGCAAAAAGGTCCAGCCGGTCGCCATCCTGAAAATCGTCGATTTCGCAGGCAACCTCATCGACGAGTACCAGCCTCCACAGGGCGAGCAGGTGATCCGCCCTGAACACGCCTTCCTGATCTCCTCCATCCTTTCGGACAACGACGCGCGTTCCTGGATGTTTGGGACCAACTCGCTTCTCAACCTGCCCTTCCAGGTCGCCGCAAAGACCGGCACCACCAACGACTTCCGCGACAACTGGACTCTGGGTTACACCCCCGACCTGGTCACCGGCGTGTGGGTTGGCAACGCCGATTACACCCCGATGGTCAACACCACTGGTCTCTCCGGCGCGGCGCCCATCTGGTCGGCGTTCATGCAATACGCCGTACCCTACGTCAGCAAGGGAAGCCCGACACCCTTCTACATCCCACCCGGCATCACCGAAAAAATCGTGTGCGCCATGTCGGGCGCGGAACCTTCCAACCAGTGCAGGGGCGGTCAGCGCAACGAGTTCTTCGCCAGCGACCAGCCCCCCCTGCCAAGCACGCAGGACCTGTTGCGGAGGACACAGATCGACACCTGGACCGGTCTCATTGCCGGGAACGCCTGCGAGGACTTCGCGCGAGACGAACTGGTCATGAATGTCAAGGATGAGTGGGCACGCAAATGGCTCCGCAGTGCCGAAGGTCGCAGCTGGCTCGAATCGCACGACATGCCGCGCAATCCGTTCTTCGCCCCCGACCGCGAATGCAGCGCCACCGACCCGCACCCTATCCTCGAGTTCAGCAACCTGAAGGACAACGACGTCATCACCGATACCACGCTCGCCATCAGAGGGATCATCGACGTAAGAAACGGCAGCTTCACCGCCTGGCGGCTCGAATATGGCATAGGCAAGGACCCCACTGGTTGGACACTTCTTGCAGACGGACGGAACAAGTTCGAATCCACTTCACTCATCTTCAATTGGGACCTGAAAGATTTAAAAAGCGACAAGATCACCTTGAGACTGTACCTCACCAACGGAGAGGACTACTACGCCGAACGCCGCGTCTTCCTCACCCTCAGCCTGCCCACCCCAACCCCGGAGCCAACCCTCACCCCGACGCCCATCCTGCCCACCGACGTGCCAACCGATATTCCGACGAGCACGCCCATTCCCGCCACACCCACCTTCACATTGACGCCCTTCCCCTCCGAAACACCGACACCAACCCCTACAAATCCATAAATAACAGCAAACATCCCGAAGGACCGATCCTTCGGGATGTTTTATTCACGGCAATCGGGCGTAGTAGACAGTGGGGTCCTCGTACGGCGTCATGAAGAAAATAAACTCAATCATCTCCGGACGATTGAAACCCACCACCGACCATTTCACCGATGGACTTGCATCGAACGAACCCTGGTCGGTCTGCGCGATGACGGAAGCGGGAACGCCCCAACTTCCATCGGCGTTCTTTTTTACATAACACATGGTGTCCATCGAATAACATGGTTCCTCCGCCGATAGATTGCGATGATGGCCATGACCGATGACATAAACTTCGCCGGAAGCCTTGAGAGCCAAGGCAGGATCGTGCGACAGGAAGTTCAACGCCTCATCCACCCAGCCGGAACCTGAATCCGTTAAATAATGGACCCGCCCATAATCACCGATAGCAGCATTAAAACTCTCGATGTAAACCATGTGTTTGACTCCGTCCGAGTCGATCACCAAACTCGGACCCTGATCAATGTTCAGCCCGTTATCCTTGCTCGTCCAGACGGCAACGCCGTCCGGGAACTGAAAAGTGCTTGCCACTTCGACCTCCCCCCAACTTCCGTCGCTGGCGCGCGTGCGCGCACGGATCAACGTCGGGCTGTCCGATTCGGAGATCCACGCGACAGTCACAGAATTATCTTTCGGTGAAACGGCAAGAACCGGATGATTGGCGCTCCCCGCCGTATCCACCTGGAAGAAATCACCCAACGGAGTGAGCGAGTTGGCCGCGCTGTCATATGTGTAGGCGCGATACAGAATGTGATTATCGTTCCTCCAATACGCAAAATGGATGTTCCCTTTCAGGTCCACCATGCCGGTCACCCCGCTCGTGCCAATGTACAAGCCGGAATCGACCACGCCGCTATCCATTGCCAATGTAATGGCGGGCATGTAGCTGTTCGTTGTCGTGTCAAAGGGATAGTCTTTTGCCTCCCCGGCTTTTGTGTTGATGATCACATGGATGATATTCCCGCCGTCGTACAGCGCATCCACCGACATGATACTCCTGCTCTCGGTAAACTCGATCACGGGGACAAAATCCGCGGCGCTTTCCGGGAAGCCCGGTTTCAATGTCCGGTAGGCGCGCAAAACATTGGAATCCTGCGCGCTCGAAAAAATGTAAAGATAATCATTGTTCGTGCGGACGATCTGGTGCGGGATGACATCCGACCCTCCCGGTCCCACCGGGAAGACAACGGAAGTCGTTGGTGCAGGCGCCGTGTTAACGGGAACAGGCGTATCCGTAGTCGCGCTCGACTCGGTGGCAGTGGGAGCATCCGTCGGGGAATTGGTCGGTGCATCCGTGGGCGAAACGGAAGGAGTATTCGTCGCGTTCACTGTGGGAGTGAACGTGGCATCGACCTTTCCCGCTCCACATCCCGCGAGAAGTAGAGAAAAAATCACAATCAATTTGAAAACAAATATATTTTTCATCGTTATTGGCTCCTCATTTTTATTGTTCAAAATCCATGGAACACATATACCACCATGTTTTCCAGGTGTGCATGACCAGTTGGTTACAGGGGCATTGGAGAATGCTATAATCAACATAGTCAACTGTCACATAGATTGCATCCGAAAAAGCGGGGCGCGCCGTTTTGTCAGGAAAGGAAAACCTCATGACCATGAAATCCAAAGTTGCCATTTTGCGCACTCACCCTGAAACCGTGCTCGATGATTATCAATGCCTGTTCGAGTTGGGTGGCGGCAGGCAGGCTCTGGCAGCCAATACCCCTACGATCATCAAGGACAATATCTCCTGGCATTTCCCGATGCCGAGCGCCAACACTACTCCCTGGCAATTGGAGGGGACAGCGCTTGCCTTGCAAAAAGCCGGATTTACCGACCTTTCCTGTGTGCAGAACAAGACTGTTGTCATCGACACGTACAAGGGTGAAGACCTCAACGGGTACGTGCCCATTTTCAAGCGTTACCAGATCCCGGTGAAATACAACTTCAAGCCTGAGGATATGACATGGATTCCCTTCCAGCCTAAAGAAAAGCTGCTGGTGCTGGATCATATCTTCCCGCACGGTTTGCACATTCCCGATTACCTGATCGGCAAGAACATCGTTCATCTGCCGACGATGAAATGTCACCTCTACACGACCACCACGGGCGCGATGAAAAATGCCTTCGGCGGACTGTTGAACACGCATCGCCATTACACCCATACCTGGATCCACGAAACGCTGGTGGACCTGCTGACCATCCAGAAGGAAATTCATCCGGGTCTCTTCGCGCTGATGGATGGCACCACCGCCGGGAATGGACCCGGTCCCCGCACCATGCTGCCGGTGGTGAAGAACGTCATTCTCGCCTCTGCAGACCAGGTGGCGATCGATGCGGTCGCGGCAAAGATCATGGGAATCGACCCGATGGGAATCAAGTACATTCGTCTCGCACATGAAAAGGGATTGGGGGTGGGCAATCCGCGTGAAATCGAGATCGTCGGCGATACTGATGTGGCAAATGAAGACTGGGGGTTCAAGGTGGGCGGCAACTTCCACGGTTTCTTGGCATGGCTGGCGTGGTACGGACCGACCAGGTTTCTCCAACCGCTGATCATGCGCACCCCGCTGGTGGCTATCCCGATTTTTGTATCAGAGTTCGGTCACGATCATCTTCAGTGGCCTCTGCGCTTCAAGAAAATTGCAGAGGAATGGCAGGCTACCACGGAGTGGGGTCAACTCTTTACACGCTACCAAAAGGAAGGGTATCTGGGTGAGTTGCCAAAAGAAATTGCCGCCCATTCATGAGGGAAAGCGTTGAGAACAAAAACAGGGAGACAAGTTTTGGTTTGTCTCCCTGTTTTGTTGTTTACCGTCACCTCTTACATCTTCTCCAATTCGCTCACCAGCTTGTCCAGCACATCGAAACCGCCCTGCCAAAACCCGGCGCTGCGAATATCGATACCCGCTTCCGCCAGAATTTTTGCGGGCGCTTCAGAACCTCCCGCCGCAAGGATTTTGAGGTATTTCGGCTTGAACGACTCGCCCTCCGCTTTAAACTGCCGATAGAGCGAGAACACCAGCAATTGACCGAAGGCATAGGCATAGACGTAGAACGGCGTGTGATAGATGTGCGGAATGGAGACCCATTCCCATTTGAATTCGTCGCCGATTTCGACCGAGTCACCAAATTGCTCTTTCAGGTTGTCCATGTACGCCGCGCATAATTCATCCACCGAGGCATTCTTCTGGATCATTTCATGCGCCTGCTTCTCGAACAACGCAAAATAAGACTGGCGCATGATAGTAGCGTAAGCATCGTCCACCTGCTTGAAGAGGATGTCGCGGCGCACGGCTTCATCCGTTTCCTCGGCAAGCAGTTTGTCGGTGAGCATCATCTCCCCGAAGGTGGAGGCAGTTTCGGCGAGGGGAAGAGACGAGTGGAAGGTGAACGTGCTGTGGTGCGAAGCCAGCATCGCATGGATGGCATGTCCGAGTTCATGCGCCATCGTCGCCACGTCACGCGCGCGTCCCTGATAGTTCAACAGCACATACGGCGTCATATCCGGCAGAACGGACCAGCAGAAGGCGCCATCGCGTTTTCCCTTGCGGACTTCACTATCTACGTGCTCTTGATCGAAGACACGCTGCGCCATCTCCGCGATCTTCGGGTCAAAATCACGGAACGACTCGAACACCATGCGGGTGGCATCGTTGTAATCGAACTTCTTGTCCGACTTGGCGACGGGAGCATAGATGTCGTACCGGCGTAGTTGTCCCGAAGGGATGCCGAGTTGCCTGGCTTTGAGCTTGAAATAACGCTGGAAGATCTTCGTGTTCTTACGAGCCACACCCAACAGGGCATCCACTGCTTCATCGGGGATGTCGTTGCCGAGATTGCGCACCGAGATTGGGCTGGAGAATTTTCGCAGACCAATGTTCTCGTTATGCCAATCTCGCGCGCGCGTCTGATACATCTGCCCAAGAATCGGCCCATCCGCGCCGTAGACGCGATACAGTTCCTGATAGGCTTTGGCGCGCAGGTCAGGGTCAGCACCCTGAACATATGCCATCAATTGTCCGCGCGTGAGTTCTTTGGAGTCGCCGTTCACATCCAGCGTGAAAACATATCGATTGGTGATGGCGTCATACAACGTAGTCAATGCGCCGGAGCCGGTCACATCCTTGATGTTGATGATCTTCTCTTCTGCTTCACTCAGGGTGTACGGCTTGAACGAGCGCATCGCTTCGAGATAATAACGGTAGTCGCCCGCAGCAGACATCAAGCGCTCGGCATTCTTGTCGTCCACTTCCTTCCACCACAGGCTGAAGAATAACGTACGGTTCTGCATTTCCGCCGCGAACTGCTGCACACGCGCCATGTAAGTCTGCGCGGTCTGATCCTGTGTATTGGAGGCAAACGAGAGACCGGTAAAAGCATGAATCTTGTTTACGATACGCGTCATCCCTTCGGAAGCGTGCACCACTTGCAGGAACGTTTCCGCGTCCATATCGGGGTTCAGCTTGTTCCGTACACCCTCGAACGAAGTGACCTGTTCCTCCACGTTATCGAACGCGGCTTGCAGGTCAGGGCTGTCGAAAGAAGAATACAACTCACCAAGATTCCATTTTGCCAGTGCGTAAGCCATTTAATAATCTCCTCGATTGTTTTTTTTACCATGCTGTCAGATATTTTCGCAGGTTCTACAGAACTGAATAAGGTCGTTGCGAGACCTGTGGAGCAGGTCGAAGTAATCTTCCGTTAAACAGGATTAACTAATCGAAGCGGAGCAACCGTTCAAGTGGAGATTGCTTCGTCGGGAAGAGTGCCCTCCTCGCAACGACATGCTAGTTACAAACTGGACCGGATGTGGACGATGTCCCCATCCTTGACAAGATATTCCTTGCCTTCGAGCCTTAACTTACCTTTGGCTTTCGCTTCGTTCATTCCCCCCAGACTGATGAGGTCGTCGTACGCCACCACCTCCGCCCGGACGAAACCACGCATCAGATCAGTGTGGATTTCCCCTGCGGCTTCCTGCGCCGTCGCGCCGCGCTTCGTCTCCCACGCGCGGACCTCATCCTCACCCACGGTGAAAAACGACTGCACCTGCAGAAGGTCATATGAGTGACGGATCATCTTGCTCAGGCTGAGCTCCTTGATGCCGTATTCCTCCATGAATAGGACAGCATCTTCCGGGGAAAGCTGGGCGATCTCCATTTCGAGCTTGCCTTGCAGTGTCACAGACGGGACATCCAAGTCCATGTTCGGTTTGGTTTGTCCCTCGCTCATGTTGAAGACCACGAGCACCGGCTTACGCGTGAGCAGACCGTATGATGCCAGTTCCTTGATTTCCTCATGTGAGTATTCCAGCTTGCGGAGCGGTGTACCGTTGTTCAGCGCTTCGTGCAAGCGTGTAAACAGAACAGTTTGCTTCTCATTGAGAGCTTTATCCGTGCCGCCCTTTTTGCGCTCCTCGGTAAGACGTTCCAATTTGCGCTCGACGGCGATCAGGTCGTTGAGCAGGAGTTCGCTGAGCATCGAGTCAACGTCGCGTTTCGGATCCACGCTGCCGTTCGGATGCATGACAAGGTCATTTTCGAAACCGCGCACCACGAGGATGAATCCGTCCATTTGAGCGAGTTGATTCAGCAATTGACCGGAGATGCCGCTTTTCGCGGAACCAGACTCCAGCCCAGCGATATCCGCGTAGGTCACCTTGGCGTAGATGGTCTTCTTGGGGTTGAACATCTTCGAAAGTGCATCCACGCGCGGGTCGGGAACATCCACCACGGCAGTATGGACTTCGAAACGTCCGGCAGAAGCGGTCGTGGGCGTGTTGCCACGGGTGAGGGCATTGAAGATGGTGGTCTTGCCTGATTGGGGTAATCCGATGATTCCGAGTTTCATCTATCTTGACCTTCGCGTTGGGAGTGGTATACTTGCGAGCGCACAAGCCGAAGTGGCGGAATAGGCAGACGCGCACGACTCAAAATCGTGTTCCCTCCGGGAATGAGGGTTCGATTCCCTCCTTCGGCACTCGCTTCATTCGGATTATACCCGCTACCAGGCATCCTCCAAGGCTGGAGGGTGTTTTGGTTTATAAGACTTGCATTAGACCTGCCCTGTATTTGTTGACTTTCAAAATTACGATATGTAGAATGAAAATGTAGAGACAACAAGAAGCAGTGCCTGCCACCAGGCGTAGACTGTTTTTTGCTGGAGGTGAGACATGAAACTTCAAATGATTTTTGTGTTGATCGATATACTGATCCTGCTGGCGTACCCTTTTGTTTTCATCGCGGCAAAGGTCAGACAATTTCTGCATTTTAAGAGATAATACGACATCGCACGTGATCCCACTTTGCGGAGGTCCATCATGCCGTCAATGAACGATGTCCTGGGTGTCATCATGGGAGGAGGCAGGGGCGCGCGCCTGCATCCCCTGACGAAGATGCGCTCGAAACCTGCCGTACCAATCGCGGGCAAGTATCGTCTCATTGACATTCCCATCAGCAATTGCATCAATTCGGGCATCTACCGCGTGGCGATTCTGACTCAGTTCAATTCTGTGTCGCTTCACCGGCATATCTCCCAGGCGTACAACTTCGACGCGTTTCATACCGGCTGGGTGGAGATCCTCGCCGCCGAGCAGACCCCCGAAAGCGCGGACTGGTATCAGGGGACAGCCGACGCCGTCCGCAAGCAGTTGTTCGAGATACAGGCGTCGGGCGCGGAGTATGTGCTGATTCTGGCGGGTGATCATCTTTATCGTATGGATTACCGCGAGATGGCGGAGTTCCACTGGGAGAAGGGCGCCGATATAACGGTGGCTGTCCAGCCCGTGGCGCGAAGCGAATCGTCCCGGTTCGGCATTTTGAAAGTGGAATCAGACGGCAGGATCTCGTCGTTTGTCGAAAAGCCCAAGGACCCGGAAGTCCAGAAGAAATTCATCAGCCGGCTTCATGACGAGGAGCGTCCATTCCTGGGTTCGATGGGGATCTATTTGTTCAAGACGACGGTGCTGATCGATCTGCTGACCAAATTCCCGGACTACGACGATTTTGGCGGGGACATCATCCCTGAGGCGATCAAATCGTTGAATGTATATGGGTTCGATTTTGACGGTTACTGGGAGGATATTGGAACAATCCGTTCGTTCTATGAGACGAACTTGAAGTTGACCAGTTCCAACCCGCCGTTCAATTTTTACGACCCGAAGGCGCCGATCTACACCCATGCGCGTTTCCTGCCTGGTTCCACCGTCGAGGATAGTACATTACAGGATGTGCTGATCGCGGAAGGTTGCCGCATCCGCAAGGCGGAGATCACTCATTCGATTGTGGGTATTCGCGGTCAGGTTTCGGAAGGGAGTGTGATCAGGGACAGCATCATCATGGGCGCAGATTATTACACGCCCAAAAAACACCCGGAGATTCCCATCGGTATCGGCAGGAATTGTCTCATCGAATCGGCGATCCTCGACAAGAACGTACAGATCGGCGATGATGTGGTCATCAAGTCGTTCGCGGGCAGCAAAGACATCGACCATGAGTTGTACTTTGTGCGCGACGGTATCGTGGTCATCGCCAAGGACACGGTCATTCCACCAGGAACCCGGATCGAACCATAAGCCTGCCCGGGGGCGGCATCAGCCCCTAACAAAAAAACAAACTGTTCCGGCTTGACAGTCCATTCGCAGGCGGGGTAAACTGAAATCGGTTGGGGAGTAGCCACCTGCCTCCCCTTTTTATCGGCAGGACGGGTTGTCGTCAAGACGCGGCTTCAGGCCGTCGGCGACCCGAGACGCTAGTGAAGCGTTTGGCGAGACCATCACAGAGGCGTGATGGTCTCGCTTTGTTTTTCCCGGATCATCTTCCTCCAAATCACATTTACAGGAGATATTACATGGTAAACAATGATGAAGACATCCGGACACAGAAATGGCACACACTCAAGGTGGATGATGTGTTCCGACAACTTTCGACCCGTGACGAGGGATTGACTTCGGAAGAAGCGGCTCGACGATTGTCTCAATATGGTCCAAACGAACTGCAAGCTGCCCGGCATATTTCCCCCTGGGAGATTCTGGCGGAACAGTTCAAGAATGTGCTGATTATCATCCTGCTGATCGCCACAGCGCTTTCCGCGTTCCTGGGGGAGGGAATCGATGCAATCGCCATTGCGGTCATTGTGCTGTTCGCTGTGGGATTGGGTTTTATCCAGGAGTATCGCGCCGAGCGGGCCATCGAGGCATTGCGGCAAATGGCGGCGCCAACTGCGGCGGTTTTGCGCGACGGCGAGGAGGAGGAAATTCCCGCCCGCGAGGTGGTGCCGGGGGATGTGATCCTGCTTCGCGCGGGTGATAAGATCCCGGCAGATGCGCGCCTGGTCGAGGCGATCAACCTGCAGGTGGAGGAGGCGGCGCTCACCGGGGAGTCGGTCCCAGTCGAAAAAGTCACCCATCCGCTCGAAAATGGCGGACTTTCGATTGGGGACCGGAAAAACCTGGTCTATGGCGGGACAGCCGCCACCTATGGTCGCGGCCGCGCTGTAATCACCGCCACCGGGATGAACACCGAATTCGGCAAGATCGCCCAATTGTTACAGAATGTCGAAAGCGGAAAGACCCCCCTTCAGGAAAACCTGGATAAAGTCGGGCACATGCTGGCGCGCGCCGCGTTCGTCATTGTGGCAATCATCGTCGGTTTCGGTCTGTTCCGTGGACAGCCTTTCATCGAGATGATTCTCTTCGGCATCGCACTGGCGGTCGCTGTGGTGCCGGAGGCCCTGCCAGCCGTGGTGACAATCTCTCTTGCCATTGGCGTGCAGCGCATGGTCAAACGTCATGCCCTGGTGCGCCGCCTGCCCGCCGTGGAGACGCTCGGCAGTACGACGGTGATCTGCTCCGACAAAACGGGCACCCTCACCAAGGACGAAATGACGGTGCGGAAGATATTCCTTGCAGGCGAGACCCTGGAGGTCTCCGGGGCAGGGTACGAACCGCATGGACAATTTTCATCCGGCGGGTCGGTAGTTACTCCTTCGGAATTGTTGAAGAATCTGTTGCGCGGGGCGGCGCTGGCTTCCGACGCCCATATCGTCCATGGGGAAGTCGATAAACGCTGGCATGTCAAAGGCGATCCGACCGAGGGGGCGCTGGTCGTGGTCGCCGCCAAAGCCGGGTTGAAAAAACTGGAATTGGACAAGGAATACCCTCGAGTGAACGAAATCCCGTTCACATCCGAGACCAAACGCATGACCACCCTGCACAAAATGGATGGAAAGGTGGTCGCCTTCTCAAAGGGCGCCCCGGAAATCATCATCGACTCGTGCACCAGGCAGTTGACCGCCAATGGCGAAACCGCACTGGATGCCGAAAGCAGAGACCACATTCTGGAATCCGCGCGCATCATGGCAAGCGAGGCGTTGCGCGTGCTTGCAGTCGCTTCCCGCTCCGACGCCCACATTGAGAATGCAGAACAGGAGATGACTTTCCTCGGTCTGCTCGGCATGATCGACCCGCCGCGCTCCGAAGCCAAAGCCGCCATCCAAACCTGCGAGCAGGCCGGCATCAAAGTGGTCATGATCACGGGCGACCATCCCCTGACCGCCCAAGCCGTGGCGCGTGAACTCGGATTGCTCAAGAACGGACGCGTTGTCACCGGTGCGGAACTGGAGACGATGAGCGATGAAACCTTCGAAAGGGAGGTTGAGGAAATCGAAGTGTATGCGCGCGTCTCCCCTGCGCACAAACTCAAAGTGGTGACCGCCCTCCAAAGCAAAGGTCACATCGTTGCCATGACCGGAGACGGTGTGAACGACGCTCCCGCCCTCAAAAAAGCGGACATCGGCATCGCCATGGGCATCACCGGCACCGACGTGACCAAAGAAGCCGCCGCCATGACGTTGACCGACGACAACTTTGCCTCCATCGTCGCAGCGGTGGAGGAAGGACGCGGTATCTTCGGCAACATCAAGAAATACCTGATGTACCTGCTCTCCTCCAACATTGGGGAGATCGGTCTGATGGCTGGCGCCACCGTGCTGGGTTTGCCCCTGCCTCTATTGGCGGTGCAGATCCTGTATGTCAACCTCGCCACCGATGGTCTCCCAGCCCTGGCGCTCGCCGTGGACCCGCCCGAAGAAGACCTGATGCGCCGCGCGCCGCGCAATCCGCGCACGGGTGTCTTCACCCGGCCGGTGGTCATCCTCATGGTCATCGGCGGAATTTGGTCAGCCCTCACCAATCTGGGGCTGTTCTCCTGGGCACTCAATTCTGGACGCAGCCTCGAAGAAGCCATGACGATGACCTTCGTCTCGCTGGTGCTCATCCAGTTCTTCAAAGCTTATAACTTCCGCTCCGACCGGAATTCCGTATTCCACAAACCCTTCTCCAACAAATGGCTGAACCTGGCCATCGTGTGGGAATTGATCCTGCTGGGACTGATCGTCTACCTCCCTGCCTTACACGAACCCTTCGGTACCTTCAGCCTGCCCGCCGTGGACTGGCTCATCATCCTTGCGCTCGCCATCACCATTTCACCGGTGCTCGAACTGGCAAAGTGGATGGAACGACGCGGCTGGTTTGGCAAAATAGTGTAGGATTTTCCCTGATAAACAGGTCACGCATCGGTGCGTGACCTGTTTTTTTAATCTATAAATAGCAACTCTGGGACCGCTTCACCACTGACCGCTATACCTGCTCACGTATCCAAGCCGTTTCCACCCTGAAGTTGGACAGCGCGCCTTACTGCGGCTTGACATTCCCCCGACACAGGAATACACTTCGGCTCGCTGGAGAGTAGCCGCCTGAACTTGCAATGAAATTTGTCGTCGGAGGCGGCACGCATGGCAAGCCATCGGCGATTTAGAGCCGCAGTATGCGTTTGGCGAGACCATCACAGAGGCGTGGTGGTCTCGTTTTAATTTGCCTGATGGCAACCCAAAACTCATGTACAGGAGCCCATTGTATGACGCTGGAAGGTAACACCATCCAACCCCACGAACATCACTGGCACACCCTGAGACCCGAACAAGTGCTCCGCCATTTCGAGGTCCAGGATAACGGATTGACAACCGAGGAGGCGCAGAAACGGCTGGCACAGTACGGTCCGAACCAACTGAAAGAGGCGCCGCGCCCGACCTTCCTCCAAATGTTGTGGGACCAATTGAACAACTTCGTAGTGATCCTGCTCATCGTGGCGTCGGTCATTTCCGCCCTGCTCGGCGATTACGTGGAAGCCGCCGCCATCATGGCAATTGTGGTCCTGAATGCCGTATTGGGCATCGTCCAGGAACGCCGCGCTGAGGAAGCGCTTGCCGCCCTCAAGAAACTCGCTGCGCCAGACGCGCAGGTGATGCGGGATGGAAGCCGCAAATCCATCCCCTCTTATGAACTGGTGCCGGGCGATCTGGTCTTTCTCGAAGCCGGTAATTTCGTCCCGGCCGATATCCGCCTGCTGGAGGCGGTCAACCTGCGGGTGGAGGAAGCGTCGCTGACCGGCGAATCGCTCCCCGTGCAGAAGAACGCCGCCACAGTCCTCGATAAGAATGTTCCGCTCGGCGACCGCAAAAATACCGCCTTCATGGGCACTGTGGTCTCATATGGGCGCGGGCGAGGCGTGGTTACCGGTACCGGCATGCGCACCCAACTGGGACTCATTGCCACCATGCTCCAAAATGTGGAAACTGAGGAAACCCCGTTGCAGCGCCGTCTCGACCAATTGGGCAAATCGCTCAGCATCGCGTCGCTGTTCCTCGTCGCCATTGTCTTCATTGTGGCGCTCATCAACTACACAAATATCGGCGAACTCTTCACAGGTCCACTGACATACTTGAAGGAGTACGCCACGGAAATCACCGATGTCTTCATCATTGCCGTCAGCCTCGCCATCGCGGCGGTTCCAGAGGGCCTGCCCGCCGTGGTGACGATCTCCCTCGCCCTCGGCATGCGCGAGATGATCAAACGCCACGCCCTCATCCGCAAGCTGGCTTCGGTCGAAACCCTGGGCTCTGCCACGGTCATCTGCTCCGACAAGACCGGCACCCTCACCCAGAACGAAATGACCGTCACGCGCCTCTGGGTGGATGGGCAATTCGTCCACGTGACCGGAACCGGTTATGTCCCCAAAGGCGATTTCCTGATCGATGGCAAAAAGGTCTCGTTGGAGCAATATCCCGGTGTACAGACCGCGCTCTGGTTGGGGTTATTGAACAACGACGCCTCGCTCGAGACCACGGGCGAGGAGGATTCGCAGCAGACCTACCGCATCGTGGGCGACCCGACCGAAGGCGCCCTGCTCGTCGCCTTCGCCAAAGCCGACCCGACCTTTGTCCGTGTGAAAGAGGCGTACCCGCGCGAAAATGAAATACCATTCGATTCGGAACGCAAACGCATGATCACAGTCCACGACGTAGCCGCCCCGCGCCCCGAGGATGCATCCCCCTTTAAGGACGAAAAGCTCAAGAACTGGGATGTGATTGCCGTCAAAGGCGCACCGGATATCGTCCTCGACCTCTGTACGCAATACCAGGATATGAACGATACCCCCCATCCCTTGGACGCAGAGACGCGCAAACGCATCCTCGACGCCAATGAAACACTGACAAAAGACGCCCTGCGCGTGCTGGGATTGGCGTATCGCGTGGTGGAAAACGCGCCGGATCAGTCGGAAGAACTCAACCCCGAAGAACTCGAAAAGGAACTCGTATTCGTGGGATTGGTGGGCATGATCGACCCTGCCCGCGTCGAAGTGCGCCCTGCCCTCGAAAAGGCGCGCGAAGCAGGCATCCGCACCATCATGATTACGGGAGACTACCCCAACACGGCACGCGCCATCGCCGAGAACATCGGCATGCTCAAGCGCGGCAGGCAGGTGATGACCGGCGCGCAACTGGATGTGTTGAATGACGAGGAACTCCAGAAAGTCATCGAGAACACCTCCGTTTTCGCCCGCGTCTCACCCGAACACAAAATGCGCATTGTGGACGCGTTGCAAGCCAACCATGAAGTGGTCGCCATGACCGGCGACGGCGTCAATGACGCCCCTGCCATCAAACGCGCCGACATCGGCGTGGCGATGGGCATCACCGGCACGGATGTCGCCAAGGAAACCGCTGACATGGTGCTGACCGACGATAACTACGCCAGCATCGTCGCCGCGGTGGAACAGGGGCGCATCATCTACGCCAACATCCGCAAGTTTGTGTTCTTCCTGCTCTCCTCGAACGTGGCAGAGATCATGATTATTTTCCTCGCCACGCTGGCAGGTCTGCCCGCGCCGTTGACCGCCATCCAATTGCTGTGGCTCAACCTCATCACCGACGGCGCTCCCGCGCTGGCGCTCGCCATGGAAAAAGGCGACCCCGATGTGATGAAGCGCAAACCGCGCGCAAAGAACGAACCTATCATCAACAAAAGCATGGGACTGGGCATCGGCATTCAGACCATTGCACAAACTGGAGCCGTGCTCGCCGCCTTTGCCCTTGGCTTGATCTGGCATTTGGAAGCGGGCGCATTCGTCCCGGCCGGCATGAATCCCATCACCTATCTGCTGCAACATGACTGGCGCGGCGTGGACGTGCAAACTGCCGAAACCATGGCGTTCATGACCCTCTCGCTGTGCGAACTCTTCCGTGCCTACACCGTTCGTTCAGAACGCGCCTCGGTCTTCCAGATCGGCGTATTCTCGAACCGCTACATGCAATACGCGGTTGGGTTGTCGATCACCTTGCTGGTTTTGGTGGTCTCCGTGCCATTCCTGCAACCCATCTTCAACACGCATCTGCCATCTTTGCGCGAGTGGGCAGTTGTGATTGGATTGGCGTTCCTTCCAGCCATCGCGGAGGAAATCACAAAATTCTTCCTGCGCAGAAGCGAATCGTAAAACGGGACACCGCTTTACAAAAACAGCCTGACGGTCTTCACGTCAGGCTGTTTTCTTTCAGGACGAAGGTCTTCCGATGAACGGATGAATACCCCAACCGCTTCAGCGCGGACCGATGCGCCTGGGTGCCGTACCCCTTGTGTTTCCCCAGCCCGTAGTTTGGGTACTGCGAATCCAGCTCGCGCATGACCTCATCCCGCGCAGTTTTCGCCAGCACGGACGCGGATGCAATACTCAGGCAGCGTGCATCTCCCTTGACAATGGAGGTCTGGGAAATGTCCAAGTGCGGGAGTTCGAGGCGGAAATCGGTGAGCAGATATTGTGGAGGGATGGACAAGCCGTTCAACGCGCGGATGGCGGCGGTACGCGTGGCGCGGACGATGCCCAGTGTGTCAATCTCCCCGGCGGAGGCAAAGGCAACGCTCCAGGCGAGGGCAATCTCCTTGATGCGCGGCGCAAATGATTGGCGCTCCAGTGGGGTCATCTGCTTGGAGTCGCGCACCCCGGCCAGGGCTTGGGAGAGAAGCGTCTCATCGTCCGGTAGAATCACCGCTCCCACGGCGACCGGTCCAGCCAGCGCGCCGCGTCCCGCCTCATCCAATCCGGCGACATGTTTGAAGTGAGCCCAGAGATGATGTTCGTAAGAGAGATCAGGGCTTTGGATCATACAATCCGCGGCGCTTGTTGCGCCGGATGAGAAGCAGGTCGAGAAACATGCGCAGTGAATCGCGCAGGATGCTGATTTTACTGTCTGCGTTGAAATACCAGTGGATGGGAATCTCGACAATCTGGTAGCCGTGATGCCGGGCAATGTACAGCAATTCCACATCGAACGCCCAGCCGGTGAGGGTCTGATAACGGGAGATGTCGCGTGCCACATCTGCGCGGATGCATTTGAATCCACATTGCGTATCCTGAAGTGCAGGCAGGACCAGTAGACGGATCAACGTGTTGAAGACGCGCCCGGTGAAGTGGCGATAATATGGTTCGTTGTACCGGATCGCTCCGGGTGCTTCGCGCGAGGCAATGGCAACATCCACATTTTGGAGTTGAGGCGGAAAGAACTTGGCGATCTCCTCGACTGGCATCGAAAGATCGGCATCGCACAGGAAAACATATTCGCCCCTGGCTTCCTCCATACCCCGTCGGACGGCAAGCCCCTTGCCGCGCCGGTCGTTTTGGAATACGCGCAGATTCGGATTTCGCTCCGCATAGTCGCGGGCGATCTTGTAGGTACGGTCGGTGCTACCGTTTTCCACTACGATGACTTCGGAAGAGAAGGGTTGACCGCCCAGAAAATGAAAGACCTGGTCCAGCGTGCCGGGCAGGCGTGATTCTTCGTTGTGGGCAGGGATGATAATAGACAGGAATGTGGACAAGGCGATCTCAGGCGAGGTAGAGGAAGTAGTAAATGACGCCGCCGGTCACGATGGCGATGAGACACAATGCCAAGGCCATGATGACGGCAATCTGCAACATCGTCATGCCGAGGATGCGCCGGGCTTTGGGCTTCGCCGAACCTGCCGGTTTCGCGGCACCGGCGGGAGAGATGGGCGCACTACCGGGCAATTCCGGGAGGAACGATGCATCGTCGGTCATTGCAAAATCGAAATCTTCGGGGCTGAAGGGTCTTGCCTGTTCGGAGGCATTGAAGATCGCGCGTGCCCGCGAGACTTCCTGCTTAGGTTGTGATTCCCCGGGCGCGGGGCGCGCCGCAGGCGGAACAGTCGGCGCGGACGATTCGGGCGTCTCCTTTTTGGGCGGGCGCGGGTTCAGAATACGCTCGGTCATCTCGAAAACCGACTCGGCGCTGAGGACGGGACGCGCCGTTGCCAGCCCGGTGACAAAAGATTTGATACCGTCGATCATCATCACACGGATGGCGGGGCGGTTCGACTCGATGTGCAGACCCGGGTCGCCCGCGATCAGGACCGGTTCGATCTCGGTCGGCACCTTCACTCCCTGCCGTTCGATGAACACCGTCAAGGCGCGCGCCATTCGTCTGGTGGTCTGGATCAGGTTTTCAGGAGCAGGTTTATACCCCCTTCCCGAATCAACGTTCCATGCTTCGCCTTTGGCTTCGTACCTGCCCTTCAGATATGAAACGGATATGACGAAGATCCCTGCCGGTCCCAGCAGGATCATGGGAATCACAATCCCGCTTGCGCCGAGTGGCATGTTGCGGATGAGGGTGTACCCCTTTTCCAACTGACGGTCGAAAAATGCGATGATCGCCTTTTGCACTTCGAGTTCCCTGGGCCAATTGAACCCGAATTGAAACATGCCTTGAATCCGTTGGACAACTCCAAGGTTGCCTTTCTCGTCCAAGAGGGGGGTCTTGTCTATTATTTTCATAAATGATCTGCTCGAGCCGCCGGGAGCAAAATATGGCTTTAGAAAACAGGCACTTGTTCCAGTTCGTCGTGGTCGGCGTCTTCGCGCGTGGCGATGAAATCCTTCCCGTCCCGGCTGACCACTTTGACCAGCTTACCCTCTTCGAAGGTACTCGCCAGCAATTCCTTTCTGGAACCGGTCACGAATTGTTTTCCGCTTTTGACGAGTTCCAGAAATTCCTTGCGGTCAATCAAAACCCGGTCGGAGAATGTCGCACCGCGGCGCTCGTAAACGCGCACAGTTACGATCTGGCCGTTCTTGTAACGGACTGCTTCGATAACACCGTCATATTTCTTTGCCATACAGTCTTAACCTCCTTGCGTATTGTAGCACTAAACATTAAAGAAACCCTAAGGACAATGTTCCCATTTTGGCTGGACATTGAAAAACGTTGCTCGAAAAATCAACATCGGCATGTTAAACAAATTCACCCACGAAATCAAGCTTCGCAGGTGAGATACAGTTCAAGGACTTCTGTCGGGGCGCCGGGATTCGAACCCGGGACCTCTTGCTCCCAAAGCAAGCGCGCTAGCCGGACTGCGCTACGCCCCGATTAAGCGGTGTGAGTATAATGCGAAGGATGAATACCCGTCAAGCAACAAGCGAAGCAATCCTGCGGATAAAACGTATAGCGACACTCTTGACGTTTCTCGCATTCATCACTGCCTGTTCGCCGCCCGACCGGCCCACTCCCACGCGGACGCCGCTCCCGCCAACTCCAACCCGCGCGCCGACATTCACTCCCCCGCCCACCCCCACATCCACACCGCTGGTTTGTGCGACACAGCCCGGTCGCGTGGAAGAAGGCGCGCTTGCCACCACCAAGCCGCCACAGGAATACTTCATCTACCTGCCGCCATGCTACGACGAAAGACCCGGCAGGCGTTACCCGACGCTCTACCTCCTGCACGGACAGACCTACACCGCCGACCAGTGGATCCGTCTCGGCGCGGTAACCGCCGCGGATACCCTCATCCTCTCCGGCGAAACCATGCCATTCATCATCGTCTTCCCCGATGACCGCTACTGGTACGTGGAGGAATCCGGTGACACGTTCGGTGACCGCCTCACGAATAACCTCATTCCCTTCATCGATGAGACCTACCGCACCATCCCCGTCCGAAACTATCGCGCCATCGGCGGCATGTCGCGTGGAGCAGGCTGGGCGCTGCGACTCGGACTCACCCGCTGGGAATTGTTCGGGCACATCGGCTTGCACTCTCTCGCCGTGCTCGAAACGGACGGCAATTTCCTGGACGACTGGCTGGATGTCATTCCCGCCGCAAAGCACCCCACCATCTTCATGGACATCGGCGAAAGCGATGCCGAACTCGGCAGGTCCAAACTGGTCGAGGAAACCTTCACGAAATTCCAGATCCCGCACGAACTGCACATTAACCCCGGCGAACATACCGAGGATTACTGGTCCGCACATGTGGAGGAGTACATTCGCTGGTACGCCGGGAGATGGAATAACCGGTAAAACCTTGCAATTAAGATGGCATCCTCAGCGTACGCGCAATGACATAATAAGTTTATAATCCCCCCATTCAGGAGAACCTATGAACATCCTCGTCACAGGCGGGGCGGGCTATATCGGTTCCGCCACCGCAGAAGCCTTATTGAAGGCGGGACATTCCGTCACGGTTTACGATTCACTCATCACCGGTCATCGCGCCGCGGTGCCGGAAGGGGCGACCTTCGTTCAGGCGGATCTCTCCGACAGCCACACACTCGCCGAAGCCCTCACCCGTTCCAAATTCGACGCGGTCATGCACTTCGCGGCGTTCATCGAAGCGGGTGAAAGCATGAAGGACCCCGGTCGCTTTTACCACAACAATTTTACGAACGCGCTCGCTTTAATGGAAACAGCCGTCCGCGCGGGAGTGAAGCGCTTCGTACTGTCGTCCACGGCGGCGGTGTTCGCCTCCAGCGACGATCCGCTGACAGAGGATTCCCCCCTCGGTCCAACGAACGTCTACGGGCACACCAAGCTGATGGTCGAACAGGCGCTGGAATGGTACAGGCAGATCCACGGCTTGCACTTCGCTGCCCTGCGCTATTTCAATGCCTGTGGCGCCCTGCCCGGGCGCGGAGAGGCGCACCAGCCCGAGTCGCATCTCATCCCGCTGGTGCTGCAAGTATCGCTTGGGCTGCGCGAATCCGTCGGCATCTACGGCACGGACTATCCCACGCCCGACGGCACCTGCATCCGCGATTACATCCACATCGCCGACCTGGTCAGCGCGCACATTCTGGCGTTGGAAGCCTTGCAGGAGCGCGATCAGTTGATCTACAACCTTGGAAGCGGGAACGGCTACTCGGTCCGCGAAGTGATCGAGACGGCGCGTCAGGTCACGGGACACCGCATCCCGGCAAAGGAACTGCCGCGCCGCCCCGGCGATTCCGCCCGCCTGGTCGCCTCCTCCGAAAAAATCAAACGCGAACTTGGCTGGAGGCCCAAACACGACAACCTGTACGAGATCATCTCCAGCGCGTGGGCATGGCATAAATGGCATCCAAAAGGATATGAATAACATGGCATTCTCTTTTCATCGCATCCCCGTCGGTATTTGCAATTGCTATCTCCTGCGCGGCGAACGGACCATTTTGATCGATGCCGGCGCGCCGATGGGCATGGGCTCGTTCGTGAGCCGTTTGAAACAACTCAATGTCGACCCGAAGGAGATCTCGCTCATCCTGCTCACCCATGGGCGCTGGGATCACATTGCCTCGCTCGCCCCCATCCGCGAGATGACCGGGCAAAGGTCGCCGTCCATCATCGGGATCAGCCCTTCGTGGAGCAGGGAACACCGCCTTTCCCGGCGGGAGTCAATGGCTATGGGCGCGTCATGAGTGCGCTGGCAAAAGCCCTCATCCATCCCAAGCTCCCGCGCATCAAAGTGGATCTGGTCATCGACGATAACGGACTCTCGTTGACCAATTACGGAATCCCCGGCAAGGTGGTGTACACGCCTGGTCATTCGATGGGGCACGTCAGTATCCTGCTCGACTCAGGCGACGCGCTCGTCGGCGATATGGCCATGAACGATTGGTACCTGCGCCTTACACCGGGTTTACCCATCCTGGCGGACGACATCGACATGGTCGTAGAAAGCTGGAAGAAGATCTTACCGATGAGCATTACACGGATTTATCCCGCACATGGCATGGACTTTTCTGTAGATGTCATGAAAAAAGAAATTGCCAATTTCAAAGGAGGCGAATGAACTTCATCATCATCTTCTTTGGATGGATCTTTTCGCTTTGCCTGCACGAATTTTCGCACGCGCTGGTCGCCTATCACGGCGGCGACACCACCGTGCGCGAAAAGGGCTACCTCACCTTCAACCCAATCCGCTACACGCATCCCATGCTGTCTATCGTTATCCCCGTGCTCATCCTGATGATGGGCGGCATCGGTCTGCCGGGCGGCGCAGTCTACATCGAGACCTGGCGCATCCGTAACCGCTACTGGTTGAGCGCCACCTCACTGGCGGGACCCGCGGCAAACGGACTGTTTGCCATCGTCCTTGCCATCCTTCTGCAAGTCCTGCCGGAGAGCACCTCCTATGTTTGGCCCGGCATCTCGTTTTTGCTCGTCCTGCAAATCTGGTCGATCCTCTTCAACCTGATCCCGATCCCGCCGCTGGATGGGTACGGGGCCATTGAACCCTTTCTCAACCCGGCCATCCGCATGCAGATGGATCGCATCCGCGCCTTTGCCATCTGGTTTTTGATACTGGTGATTTGGTACGTCCCGGTCTTCAGCGAATTCTTCTGGAACATGATCTATATCATCGCCTCCATCCTCGGCGTGGATTGGGACTTGGTGGTACTGGGACAGGATTTCCTGCTGAACTTCTTCCGTCTCTAGCCAAACCGCTTCCTTCCCAGCCGGTTATCGGCTCCGTTATAAAAAGCGACAGCATAACCTGTCGCTTTTCTGTTAGTGAGGCGGGGAACTTTTTGACAATATAGACCGTCTTAGGTATAATAATTGTGTAATATTTCACAAGAAGGCAACAATGAACATCAGAAAACTCCCCCACATTGTCATCGTTGGCGCCGGGTTCGGCGGCATGGAAGTCGCCCGCAACCTGAAAAACGCGCCAGTGCAAATCACGCTCATCGACCGGCACAATTATCACCTTTTTCAGCCGCTGTTGTACCAGGTTGCCATCGCGGGGCTCGTCCCTTCGCAGATTGCCTATCCCCTGCGAACCATCTTCCGCAGGCAGAAAAATCTCACCTTCCAGATGGGCGAAGTGACCTCCATCGATTTCGAGTCGCGCTACGTCAAAATGGACGGTTCGATCATCGCCTACGACCATCTCATCCTTGCCGTTGGCGGACAGACGAATTTCTTCGGCATGAGTTCAGTGGAGCAGAATGGATTCCAGCTCAAGGATATTCAAAGCGCGGTGAACACACGCAATCACCTGCTGAAGATATTTGAAGACGCCAGCCGCGAAGCGGACGCGGAGAAACGCCGCGCCATGCTGACCTTTGTGGTGGTCGGCGGCGGACCGACCGGCGTCGAAACTGCGGGCGCGCTGGCGGAATTGATCACGCACGTGATGGCAAAGGATTATCCACACATGAGTTTGAAGGAGGTGCGCGTCCTTCTGCTGGAGGCGGGGAACAGCGTCATGCCGGCATACCCGGAGGAACTCCGCAAAGCCACGTTCGACCTGTTGCGAAGCAAAAAGGTGGAGGTGATGCTGAACGCCAAGTTGACGAATTACAACGGGCAACGGGTTACGCTGGCAAACGGCGAGACGATTGCCACCCAAACCTTGATCTGGACGGCAGGCGTGAGAGCATCTGAGATCACAGATCGGTTGGGAGTTCAGCAGGCAGGCTCCGGTCGAGTCCGAACCGACGCGTATTTGCGGATTCCCTCCCACCCGGAGGTCTTCGTCATCGGCGACGCGGCTTATCTCGAAAATGGAAACGGACAGCCCCTGCCCATGTTGTCGACAGTCGCCATCCAGCAGGGAAAAGTCACGGCGCAGAACATCCAGAAGATTCTAAAAGGGCAAAAACCGGAGCCTTTCCATTATAAGGATCCGGGGCTGCTGGCGACGATCGGCCGCAACGCGGCGGTGGCGCGCATTTGGGGTCTCTCGTTCAGCGGATTCATCGCCTGGGTGATCTGGGTGTTCCTGCACATCTACCGGCTGATCGGTTTCCGCAACCGCCTATTGGTGTTGATCAACTGGGCATGGGAATATTTATTCTACGAAAATCAGGTGCGCCTGATTACGAAGGAATGAGGTTCGGGAACTGTGTGAGCACATAAACCGAGCAGGTGGACGAGGCGTTGATCAGGAAATGCAGGATGACACCGGGCCACACCGAATTGGAACGGTGATACACATACGACAGTACAATGCCCAGCACGAAGGTCGGTATGATCGACACAGGATCGAGATGCGCAACGCCAAAAATGGCGGAACTCAGCAGCATGGCGTTCACCCAGCCGTATTTTTTGCGGAACCCCTGGAAGAGAAATCCCCGGAAGAAGATCTCCTCCACGAGCGGTGCAACGACGACCAGGGCGATGACGAGCCACACCGGGGAATCGATGGCGCTGAAGATTTCGACGATTTTGTCGCCCTGAATGTCGATGCCCAGTGCAGTGGCGACCAGGTTGTGCACAAGGATGATCCCGTATCCGCCGATCAACAGCCCGCAACCGATGCCCATGGTGCTCCAGTCGAATTTGCCAAAACCCAGATACCGCCAGGGAATGCGCTTCCACGCCAGGATGATGACCACCGGCAGGAGGTAGGCGAGTTCAGCCAGAACGATCAGAGCGCTCTGCGCGAGTTGCGCGCCCGTACTCTGGTTTATCACGAGAAGCAGGCCCACGTTGAGCAGGATGAGCAAAAGGACACTGGTCCACCCCTCCGCCGCAGACCAGGGGATGGACTCTCTCTGCGTTTCGCCCTTGACCGGCGCCTGATCCTGTTCCATCAACCTGTTCCCAATTCCCGATAAATGAACCATTGACCCTTGCGGTTGTCCACATCTTTCACGACTCTATCGTAATAAATATCGAAGACCTGACCGGTATCCACCTTCACTCGAAAGTAGAACCGTCCCACGTTCAACGAGCCGCGGCTCGCCGCCGACGACGCGTGGGCGGGACGCATGTTCTGCGCCATCCGTCCACGCCGCTTGAAGTCGTTCCAGGAGGAGAGCATTTCGAGCAGGCGGTAGGTCTTGCCCTCCCAAATGAACCCGTTTGGGCAATCGGGGGTCTTTTCCAGCGCAGGTGGTGTATCGAAGATGATTTCAATCGGCTGGTCGAGAAAGTGAAGAGGAGTGAATTCCATGATTTAGCCGCCAAGACATGCAGGAGCCAAAGGACTATATCGCATACGGATCATCCGCCTGCAGGAAGGCGGTCAGCATGCCGCGTTTGGGATGATCCTCCAGCCATTCACGGACGCGCTGGATGCGTTCGTAATCTTCCGCTCCAAGCTTTTCGAGATAGAACTTTTCGAGGTGATTCCGCGTCTCCGCCATGTGCAGGTTATCCTGCCAGGGACGCGTGAAAAACTCATTGACATTATCATGCAAGTTTCGTTCGACCAACGCGTCCCATTCATTCTTGTCGAACCAGATTCCATTGCAGTGACCGCAGCGATCCAAGTAGAACTCGGTATCCGGCAGAACCTTGTAACGCGCCATGATGTGACCGGATTCGGGACACAGTTTAAGCTCATTGACATTCCAGTTTGGATCGATATTCGATCCTGCCTGTTTTTGCGGCAGATCCTCGCCTTTTGCCTTGCGCCAGGCAATATACGCATTGGAGGAGATCCAGACTCCTCCGCAGTTCGCGCAGTGGTTGGCGGGCAGGTCCTCCACCAATGTAATCGAGCCGAGCGAGTCGATTTTGCAGACAGGACATTTCATGGCATTCTCCTCGATGCACAGATTATTTCTGTATTGCGATGAAATATGCTATTGATTATATTTCCAATCCCAGAACCAGAAGGCAAGACCTTTGTACCTGCCCCATTTTTCGAAACGTTTCTCCACTTCTCTGGCGGTGACAGGCTCACCCTTGTACCACTCGTGCGAGACAAGTTTCAACGCCCATGAATCGACGGGGATGAAATCGGAGCGCCCCAGGATCAAAAGCAGGTTTGCCGCGGCATAGGGACCGACGCCCTTGATGCTCATCAGCTCCTTGCGGAGCTCAAGCGTAGGCAGAGAAGCTGTTTTCAGCGCTTCCAGGTCGTATTTCCCGGAAGCCACGCGGACCGCCAGATCATGGATCGCCGGAGCGCGGTAGCCAGCGCGAATCTTTTCTTTGAGATAGGCAGGGTTGGAGGCAGCAATCGCCTCCGGTGTGGGAAAAGCTTTGTTGTCCGCGATCAGGGTCGAGTGTTCGTGATGTATACTCGTAACCGGTTCGCCGAACTCGTCCACCAATTTGCGTGTCATGTTCCTGGTGGCACCCCAGAGCGTGTTGGTTGTAAAAATGGTCTTGATTACGTCTTCGAAAAGCGTGGGAGAACGAAGGACGCGGCCGAGAGCCTGCTTTTTGGCACGCGCCAGCTTCGGTTCGTGGTTTGAGGCGGCGTAGAAGTCGGAGAAATCCATGTCGAGTCCGAACATCCAGTTGACCGCATCCGCAACTTCGTTTTGTTCGGACTTCTTGAGCTTATCCGTTTCTACGCGGACACCATCCTTGTCATCACAGATCATAAGCTCGACCACGCGCCCATTGGAGAGGCGCAAGGTGTAACCAAGGATGTTGGCAACTTTGTCATAGGAAAACGGCGCCAACTGACACCATCCGTGAGAATTGATGACGGAGTCAAAATGGAACGGTTTACGAGCGGGGAGGTTTAATGTGGTCATGAGACTCCATGATTTTGCAAGGTTGAGTTGATCCGGTCATTTTGGGCGGATCTTTGCAATGACATCCATCCCTTCCTCAGATTCATGCTCGATGACGCGGTGGATCGCGCTTTCCCCGCCCAACAACATGCAAAGTTGCCGATGAATATTGCTCATATCGAGACAATCTTCATTGCCGCCTGAACCGCCGCGACCAATTTCTGTGCTTTGGAGACCGCTTTCTCGTCCACATCCTCGGTGACGGTGTGAAAGTCGGTTTTCAAGACCAGTTTTTGTTTGCCTTTGTTGTCCACAGCCAATTCGATGGACTTGATGTGCCCGACATGGAAACTCTTTCCCCCGCCATTCGCTGTGGCATAAAAGAATTCCACGGCGTTGGCGTGAAAGGTGACGGTGGGTTTCTGCATGGACTGGGTGTTGAGTTGGACTTCAAACATGGAGACCTCTATTTCACCGCATAGACGGCATACCCTCGCGGCGGAGCATAGAATTGCGCCCGCCCGTCGCGGTCGGTGGGCTGGTTAATCGGGCGCGCCAGGTCGTTTTTGCTCCACCAAGCCACGGGTTGGAAGGAAGCGTTGTGAAATTTTGTGGTGACGAGTCTCCCATTCCAGTTGTCGCCGCGGTTGTTGAGCACATAGATGAGTCCGGGCTTATCCCCATAACCGGTGCGTTGCATAATGTAAAGGTTATCGTCCACGTACAAGACTTCGGTGGCGCCACCTGCATATTTTTCATGCACGCGAACCAGCGCGGCGATTCCGTTCGGCGTGCCGTCGAGCGCAAGATTGAGGTTGAAGTAATCGTACCAGAACACACACGGATATCCTTCGTGCGTGAGGATGTAACTGTATGCCAGCAATTTATCGTTCACGATGGGACGTCCCTCATCGCGCAGATCATGGTTTTCCACGAAGGTTACTGTGGTCTGCGGCTGTTTTTGCAGGATCGTTTCCCATGTGAGCAGATTCCGCAGGCTGAACCCGTACTGGTCGCACAATGCCTTGAGCATTTCGCGCAGCGGGAAGTCGAAGGCATCCACCGGATTCGAGTTGGAGAAATTCGCCTCCTCCACCCAGCGCAGGGTGTTATGTGCGGAGTCCCAATACTCGGCGACACCATACGGGACAATGGGTTTGCCGCCGCGCATGTAACGATATTCCTGAAATGCCGCGATGGTATTCGCTCCGTAGCCCTTTACAAAATCATACCGGAAACCGTCAAAACCGATCTCTTCGATGAGCCAGCGCGCCAGTTTGAGCAGTTCTGCATACACATACGGATTGCGATGCGAAAGGTCGGGCATGTCGCCGAAGGTCATTTCGTCCCAGCTTTCGTACATGCATGGATGGAAACATTCCCAATTACGCGGAAATTTCCCGCTTTTTGGATTGAATTTGGTCCAGCGCGCCTGACCAATCAGCGGATTGACCTCCTGCTCATCCGCTCCGCTGTTGTGATTGATAACGACGTCTGCGATCACTCCCAGCCGATGACTGTGCGCCGTTTCGATAAGATTCAATAACTCGTCCTTTGTCCCGAACCATGTCGGGATCGTACCTTTTTGGTCGAACTCGCCGAGGTCGTAGTAATCGTATGGATCGTAGCCCATTGAGGGTCCCGCAAGATTCGCGGCTTTGTGCACCGGCGGAAGCCACAGCGACGTGAAACCGGCATCTGCCAGCGCGGGAACTTGCTCGCGGATATAGTTCCACCACTGGAATTCCCTCCGATCCACGCGCGGACAATCCCAAAAGAAGGCTTGCATCATGACACCCATGTCGTTGCTCCTGAATGAAGTTATTCCAATTTTAGCCTATAACAATCCTTTGAAGAACGAAGCGCCAGACAACGCTTCATGGAATGACCCCGAACATCCGCTCAACGATAATTGCCACATTCCACACAAATTCTTGACTCGACAAAAAGGTCGAAATGGGGATGTTTTCCCTACTTCTTCTTCCATTCCGGCTCATAAAACGGAAGTTTCACCACTTTCGCGGGCGCATGTTGACGGTGATGCTCCACCGTAATTTCCATTCTCACATCCGTACCGATTTCATAATAGGGTCGCTGTAGGTGAGCGAGGGCAATGTACTTCTTCAGCAGCGGCGACCAACTGGAAGTCGAAGCATAACCGACTTGCACATTCCCAACCATGACCGGCAGACTCGCCCGCACCGCCATGCCGGGAATTTGCGGCGGCAGACCGACCTGCTTGTAGATTCGTTCCATCCCATCCCAATCCACTTCCAAGCCGACCATCTTCCACGCCGAGCCTTCCTGCTTTTCACGCTCCAACGCTCTGCGCCCCACGAAGTAGCCGGGTTTGTCGAGCGCGACGGTCCAATCGAGCCCCAGTTCGAACGGCGAGGACTTCTGCGCTTCGATCCAGGCGTGAGTCGTGGAGGTGTAATCCACCTCGAGCATGAACAGACCCGCTTCCACGCGCGCCATGTCCATCGCCAGAATGCCAACGGGCGCGATGCCATAGTCCGCGCCGGACTCCATGAGCGCATCCCACACCTTGAGCGCGTTTTTGGTGTCCATCCAAATTTCGTAGCCGAGGTCGCCGGTATAGCCCGTGCGCGAGATGGTGACTTCCGCACCCTTAATGGAGTTTGTCATCAGGCGGAAATATTTCAGTTCGTCCACCGATTTGTCACAGACGAGATTCAACACCTTGCGCGTGTTCGGTCCCTGAAAACTGAGCACGGCGATTTCATCGGTCACTTCGCGGATCGAAACGTCCATGCCGACCGCGTTCATCGTCAGCCAGCGCAGATTCGGTTCCGCGGCGGTCAGGCGGAAGGTCGAATCGTCGAGGCGGGAGACGGTACCGTCGTCAATCATTTTGCCGTCCTCGTCGCACCAGCCGGTGTAAACGACCTGCCCCACTTTCATTTTGTAAATATCCCGCGTGGTAACGCGGTGCAGTAACGCCGCCGCGTCTTTCCCTTTGATGACATATTTGATGAGCGGCGTCACATCAATCAACGCCGCCGCATTGCGGATCGCCCAATACTCGCGGTCGAGCGTGTGCTCATACGAACCGACGACAAAATAACCCGCCCACTTGCGCCAGTTCTGCGGCTGACACAGCGCGGATGTCCGTGCGTGGAAAGGGGTGGTTTTGAGATTGAACATGAGACTCCTGTGGAATACTCAGATGAGTAGATGAATAGTTGGGGAATTAAGACTTATTTGAATACTCCGCCGGCGCGAAGAAGACCAATACCATCAACTCTTCCTCAATCGAATGGAAGCGGTGCTCCACATTCTTCGCAACATAGACAACCGATCCCGCCTGCACAGTGCGGTCTTCGTCTGCAACTTTGATTTTTGCTTTGCCGCTCACCACGTAATAGACCTCGTCCTCCGTGTGCGGTGACTGGGGATCCGTCTCGCCTGCGGGGAGGACGTACAGTCCCATGCTCAGGTCGGAGACTTTAAGAAATTCGAAGTAGAGTCTGTTTGCGTCCTTGTGTTGTTGGATAAGTTGGGCAAGTTCAAAGGCTTGCATGGTTTCCTCCGGGCATTGTCGTCTTGAAATTACCTCCAATCGCCTAGTTCCTCCTCAAGCGTTTCGACCAGTTTGAGATATTTCTCCGGCTGGTCGTTTTTCATCGTGCCCTCGAAAACGATATTGGTGAGCCCCTCGGCAATCTTGTGCTCATCTTCGGGCGACAGGTTCTGTTCCAGCAGGGGAAAGATCAGGTTCTTGAGCCGGTCCATGTGCTGGCGGAACGTGGACGAATACTCGCTTGCCGCCCACCCCACTTCCACGCGCGCCTCCTCCTCCCCCGCCTGCCACGCCTTCGCGGCATTGAACATCAATTCCGCGGCTTCACGGCTTTTCTTCTGCTCCGCATGCATCGCTCCAACCGGACCCTCATCGGCGGGGAAACCACTTTCTTCCAGTGCCCGGAGGAGCAGTTCCTCCTTTCTGAAAAAACTCCCGTCGATGTATTCCCGGATGAATGTGTGTGCAAAAATGAAAAAACCCGGACGGGCAAGTCTACTGCTCCCCAGGATCGCCGCGCCGCCGCCGAAGGCATCCAGAAAACGCAGGATCAATCTCTGGTCATCGCGTAGATATTTGGTAACTCGCATCGTTTCCTTCTTAACTCTTCACGGGATTGCTCAGGCTCCCCAAGCCTTCGATCTCCACCTCCACCCTGTCGCCGTTCTGCAACTCGCCCACCCCCGAAGGTGTGCCGGTGAAGATCAGGTCGCCGGGCTCAAGCGTCATGATGGATGAGATATACGCGATCAGCACACCCACACTGAACACCATGTCGCGGGTGGACGCCATCTGGCGCATCTGCCCATTGACACGGCAGGTGATGACCGCATCGGCGGGGTCGAAGTCGGTGTCGATCCACGGACCGAACGGGCAGAACGTATCGAACCCTTTGGCACGCGTCCACTGACCGTCGATCTTTTGCAGGTCGCGTGCGGTCACATCGTTGCCGATGGTGTAGCCGAAAATGTATTTCTTCGCCTGTTCGGCGGTGACATTGCGTCCGCGCTTGCCGATGACGACAACCAGCTCCGCTTCATGCTCCACCTGGGCGGACTGCGGCGGGAGCAGGATCGTCTCCCCATCTGCGATGATCGCGGAGGGCGGCTTCAGGAAAATGAGCGGTACCTTGGGCACTTCATTCCCCAACTCCCTGGCGTGCTCCACATAGTTTCGTCCCACGCATATGATTTTGCTCGGCTCACATGGCGGGAGCAGTTTCACCTCCGCGAGAGGCGTTTGTGCCTCATTCCGGCGATAACGCCCATAGACGTTCCCGCTGATTTCGCCAACTTTATCATCTAACAGCCATCCGTACCTCGGCTTTCTGCCGTCCTGTGTATCATAGCGAATAATGCGCATGGGTTCTCCATTTGACAGTTTGCAAGTCTGAAAGTTGCCGGAGATAAGTGTAATCGCCAACTTGCCAACCTGCAACCTTCAACTTATAATGCCTTGCACGGGCGCTTAGCTCAGTTGGTTAGAGCACTTCCTTTACACGGAAGGGGTCGGGGGTTCGAGTCCCTCAGCGCCCACAACAAAAATCCCTGAAAACAGGGATTTTTTGCTTGAAAGTCCGCTCCTCCGAGGAATTACAGAAAAGATAGATGTGTTGTAATTCTCTTTCAGTATACCGGCTTTTGTACTATATTTCCGTTGTTCTCTTATAATCAGATAACCATCTGGCATGCCGGGACAAGGGAATTCACGTGAGTATCCGTTTTAAGGTGATCCTGCCCTATCTGCTGTTGACCCTGATCGTCGCCATGACCGGGGCATACGTGGTCACGCGTCTGGTCGCCAACTCGCTGGGCGAACGCCTCTCGAACCAGCTGCTCGAGGCTGGACGGGTGGTTTCGGGCACAATGGCGCGGCAGGAAAGCCGCCACCTGGATTCCGCCCGCATTGTGGCATTCACGGACGGCTTTGCCGACGCACTCCGCGATGGAAATCTGGAACTGCTTTCCATGCTCGCGAAGCCGGTCACAGGCGGATTGAGCCTGGACAGCCTGATAATTTTCGATGCACGGGGAAACGAAACGCTTCACTTCATCAAACAATCGGATGGTTCCCTGCTGGACGTCAGCGGAAAGGGAAATGCGCTTGCACTCTCCATCGTGGACGACATCCTCACGGAGAACAACCCCAATAGCCTGCCGAAGCGTCAGATCGCCTTCGACCCGGTCGATAATCGTTACTATTACTTCACCTCCATCCCGGTTGCTTCAGAAGGGCAGGTGGTTGGTGCCGCGGTCGTTGGCACTGCGTTGAACACACTCGTTCCTTTGCTGGAGAGCACCGCCGCCGCCGACGTGATCATCTATGACAGTAACGGATACGCGATCGCCTCTACGCTTGGAAGCCAGGGCATGACTGGTGAATTTCTGGAAACCCTCGTCATACCCAAGACGCTCTATGACGATGTGATTGCCCGGGATGACAGTGTGTCCGGGAAAACCTTTGAGGTGGACGGGCGGCGATACAGCCTGGTACGGGGTCCCCTCAAGGTGGCTGGGGACCGGCTGGCTGTCTTTGCCGTCGTCCTGCCCGAGGATTTTATCGTGCAGGCAAACCTGAACAGCCGCAACTTTTACGCGCTCCTGTACGGGGGCGCAATGATCGCCGTGGTCCTGCTTGGATATTTGATCACAAGACTCATCATCAACCCATTGTATCAACTGGTCCGCACCTCGCGCGCCATCGCCGGCGGCGACCTGAACCAGCGCACCCGGATCAAAAGCAGGGATGAAATCGGCGTGCTGGCAAACACCTTCGATGAGATGACGGAAAACCTGCAACAACGCACGCTCGAACTGGAGAGGACGAACAAACTCCTCGAACAGATGGACAACACCAAGATGCGTTTCATTCAGGTCGCGGCGCATGAACTCCGCACCCCGCTGACGCTCGTCCAGGGGTATGCCCAGATGGCGGAGATCAAATCCGCGGGGAATGCCGAGCTGGAAAAATATTCGCGCGGCATTCAGGAAGGCACCACCCGCATGGTTGAAATTATCGACGGCATGCTGGATATTTCCCGTATCGATAACGACCTGCTCGAACCGATGTACACAGATGTTCGACTCGATGCCGTCGCCGAAAAAGTGAGAAAAGTCTTTCAGGAATCGCTCGAAGAACGAAGCCTGTCCCTGCACATCGACGGGCTTTCCGGCATCCCCGCCATCCGCGCGGACAAAGACCTGCTGTACAAGGTCCTCTATCAGGTGATCGGGAATGCGGTCAAATACACGCCTGACGGCGGGAAGATTATCGTCGGTGCGCGAATCCTCCAGCTTGACCGCGGCAACTCCGAGGTCGAAGTGACCGTAAAAGATACGGGAATCGGCATCGACCCCCAATTTCACGAACTCGTCTTCGAAAAGTTCTACCAGACGGGCGAGGTCCTTCTACACTCCTCCGGCAAGACCAAATTCAAGGGCGGCGGTCCGGGTTTGGGGCTTGCCATCGCGCGCGGCATCGTCAACGCGCATCGCGGGCGCATCTGGCTCGAAAGCCCCGGGCACGATGAAATCAAAAACCCCGGGACGACCGTCTTCATTCGGTTGCCGATGAATGGAAGTAACGATGCAGGCGCGTGAACAGGATCGACGTGAGTGGCTTGTCATCCTTCTGATCCTTTTGATCGGGCTTCCGTGCATCCTGCTCGCCGGTGGATGGGCGCTTCGATTCAACCCAAACTGGAAGCTGAACGCCAATATGGAGTCGAATCTCGACCCGAACAGCGACTTCCTCACAAAACGACCCTTCCTCATCAACCAACTCGACCCGGACATTCTCACCAAACCGGCAGGGTACAATATTTTCCTGACCCCCAGCGCCCAGTTCTCGACCGGCACGCGCCCCCCCATCACGACGGGGACTTCCTTTCCAACGCGCACAACCACACCCGTCCCATCGAGGACGGTCTCTGCCGCCTCTGCCAGCCCGACACGGACAACGGTCTTCGTCCCTACGCTCCCGAACCCGACCAGCACGCGTACGCCCACCAGCGTTTCCGTTTCCACGCCCACCGACACCCATACTCCCACCGCCACACCCACCCCATCCTTCACCCCGACAGCGACCTTCACACCCACGTTCACAACCGTTCCTTCGGCTGACCTGCAAATCACCAAGACCGACGACGCCACGCATTACGCCTCCAACAGCATGAAGACCTACACCATTATTGTCTCGAACCCGGTCGGACCGAGCGCCATCAACGGCGCGACCGTGACCGATATCTTCCCCACGCAAATTATCAGCGCCGTCTGGAGTTGTGCGGGCGCGGGCGGCGCGACCTGCACTGCGAACGGCGCAGGGAATATCAACGATTCGGTGAACCTGCCCGTCGGTTCGTCGGTCACCTATACAGTCAACGCGACCATTGGCGGCGGCGCGACGGGCGACCTGGTGAATTCCGCCTCTGTCAGCCTGCCGATGGGGTATACGGATCCCGTCCCCGGCAACAACATCGCCACCGATACGGACACCCTCATCACAACCGATACCACCCCTGGGCAGGTCGGAACCACTCCAGACAGCAATGTCTATAATCTGGGGGCAGGAGGCACCCTGACCCTGAATATCGACATCACGGTTAACGGCAATCCCGGCTGGGACTTGGTTTACTATGAGCGCCCGGCGGGGAGCGGCATTCTCATGGATTGGGTAATCATCGAGATCAGCGATGGACAGAATTGGTACACGGTGTTGAATTGGTACAATAATGCGGCGGATACGAATACGAATGTGGACTTTAATATCCTGCCCATTCCCGTGATGCCCCCCATCCCCCCGCCGCAGGAACCGGACCAGCGCGATATTCCCTCCGCCAATTTATACAACAGTACAGGCGTGGCAATCAATCTTGATGGCGTTGTCCCGCCGGGAATCTATTCCTTCATCCGAATCTATGCTCCACCCGGTGATGCCGACGGTCAACTGGAGATCGACGCGTTGGAGGTGTTGCCATAGCCCCTTTCCATAAAATGAAAACAGGTGAGACGGAGGAGACGTCTCACCTGTTTTCATTTTTTCCTTTCTGTTCTGTTTTACGCGTTATTGGGCAGGCTGGGCGGCAGGGACCTGATCGGGACGTCCGCCAAATCCATGCCCACGAGGACCGCCGAAACCGAAACCAAAGCCCGGTCCATGGAGGAAGCCTTTGTCGAGTCCTTCCAACAGCCAATCGGCTTTTTCCTGCGTTATTGTTCCATCGTCCACCGCCTGCTGGATGCGGTCACGCATCTCTGTCTCGTGTGCGGCCTGGATCGCCTCTTGCACGGTCTGGAGTTCCACACCCGCCGCGTCTGCAAGTTCCTGAAGCGTCTTACCATCGTTCAGGGCGGCGGAAAGTTCATCGGTGGTCATGTCCAGCGCCTGCGCGGCGGCTTCCAGTTCGGCGGAACCAAGCCTGAGCGGATGGACTGCACGAATGGCATCTATCAGGGTCTGAAGATCGACGCCTTTTTCGGTTGCCAATTGCTCAAGCGTTTTGCCAGCTTCAAGCGCAGCGGAAAGCTCATCGGTGGTCATGCCGAGCACTTTTGCAGCGGCTTCCAATTCGGCGGAGCCGAGCGGACCGCGCCCACCGCCTGGACCGTGTCCGTTCACAAACCCTGCGAGAGGCTCGTCTCCCTGCGCGTATGCCGCGACGGTTCCCACCGCGCCTACGACCATCAAGGCAACCAGCAAGCCGCCGATCCATATCCAGATTTTCTTTTTCATAGTTTGTCTCCTTTTTTGTACGGTTACATCAGGCTGGGGTACCACCAACCTGCATATATCTTAATCCGCGAGTGTTATGCGCTTGTGATACCGTTGTGTAGAAATTATGGGGATGGATTACCCTTCTCATTTTTCACGGCTGGAAAGATTAAAACAAAAAACCGACCCTTTGCCGGGTCGGTCACTCTGCAGATCAGGCTTTAATCTTCCGCGGCTCTCGCCACTTCCTCCGGCTCAAAAACAACCTCCTCCTTGCCGGTGAGTTTTTCCTCCACTTTTCGGATGATCAGGTTCAAATGCCCGGGGTGCGAGACGAAATCCAGATCATCAGCGGGGACGGCGAGTACCGGGCAAAGCGTGAAATTGTCGATCCACTGTTCATAGAGATTGTTCAACCCCTGCAGGTAGTCTGGCGCAATGGTGCGTTCGTACGAACGTCCGCGGTGGGAGATGCGATGCAAAAGGGTCGGGACAGACGCCCGAAGATACAGGACCAGGTCGGGGGGCGGGAGGAAGCGTGTAGTCGCTTCGTACAGGTCGCGGTATGTCCTGAAATCCCGCTGCTGGATGTGTCCCTGCAAATACAGGTTCTGCGCGAAAATTTCGGCATCTTCATACACGCTTCGATCCTGGATGACCGACGAGGGGTGTTGCGCCAGCTGGTAATGCGAGCGCAGGCGGTTCGCCAGAAAGAACACCTGTGAATGGAACGACCAGGCATCCATATCCGCGTAGAAATCCGCGAGATAGGGATTCTCCGTCACCGGTTCATAGAACGGTTCCCACCCCATTCGGACACAAAGCAGTTCCACCAGGGTGGATTTTCCAACGCCAATATTGCCCGCAATTGCCACGAATTTTTTCATCTTCCCTCCGAAAAGCGCGGGGGTCGTTTGGACCGCCCATCGAAATGATTTATTGTGGGATTTCGCCAGCCAGTTCCTTGTCGATCACCTGCTTGAAGACTTCGAGCGGCTGCGCGCCGACAATGGCAAGCCCGTTGACGAAGAACGTCGGCGTGGACCGCACACCCAGGTTGACGGCAAAATCGCTATCCGCCTGGATGGCTTGCCGGTATTTGTGGTCTGCAATACAGGTCTCAAAGACCGTCATATCCAGCCCAAGTTCCTGCGCATATTGTTTGTACACTTCATCGCCCAGTACTTCACTGGAAAAGAGTTTCTCATGATATTGCCAGTAGGCGTTCTGCTCGCCTGCACACATGGCGGCTTCGGCGGCGGGAAACGCATCGGGGTGGATAGACGTCAGCGGAAGGTGACGGTACACCAGCCTGATCTTTCCGGGATACGCCGCCAACAGAGGCTCATACACCTGCTGATGCCAGCGCCGGCAGTACGGACACTGATAATCGCTGAACTCGATGATCGTAATGGGGGCATCATTAGGACCGATTGCATACGAGTCTTCGGATTCGACGTCGTATCGGATATATTCCGGTTCGGAAGTGGGGACAGGCGCATCAACCACCGGACCCCCAGCCTGCGCCGCCGTTTGTGGAGCGACTGCCGCAGCCTCGGCAAGTTCCATTCCCCAGACTACATAACCGAGAAGGACTCCCGCGGCGAACGCCAGCACGGTCAACACCGAGTAAAAATGACTGCGCTTGAAGGTGACCGTATCCTCCTCCACAGATTGGATCGGCTCGTCGCCGAATTCAGGCTCAATCACCGGCTCATACGATGTTTCTTCCGTCTTTTTGGTTCTTTTAATAGGCATGGACGGCATTATAACATGCGCAGGATATTGCTACTTTAACGGTAATGAAACGTATATCAATTGAACAGACTCGGAGGTAGAAATGACAACACAAGAAAAACGTATCCCCTGGTTTTTATGGCCCTTCGCGGCGATCTGGAAATTACTGGCAGTAATCGTCGAAATGATGGGACGGCTCGTTGCGATGATCCTTGGTATTGTGCTGATGGTCGTCGGCGTGATCATCAGTCTGACGATTGTCGGAGCCATCCTGGGCATTCCACTGGCGCTCGTGGGATTGTTGTTGTTCTTTCGGGGGTTATTCTAAACAAGTAGAGCGAGATATTGATCTCGCTCCACTTGTTTAAGGGGTATTGACTTCCGTTTGGATCCTCCGCTTTCGGAACAGAGCCAGCCCCCGGTCTCGTAACGAGGCGACAGCCCGACGCACCGCCGGGATGCGCACGGTCAGAAGGAGGAGGACGACCAATCCGTAGATCAGCGGGCGGACGATCTCTCCCTGCAATGCAAAGAAGTCTCCTTTTTTACTCCAGGCGTAGTGAAGAACAAGAAGAGGGGCGATCAAGTAGATGAATTGGTGCAGCCGTTTCCAGCCTTTGCCGAGGCGCTTTTTCCAGATGTCGAACGATGTCCAGGCCAGGGGAATCAGCAGGAGAAAGCCCGTCATACCCACGAGGATATAGGGTTTCTCAAAGACCGTCTGGAAGATAAGACTCCATGCCAGCCCATAATCAACATCAACAAAGATAATCACATGGATGGTCGCATACAGGAACGCGTACAGACCGAGCGCGCGGCGACGTTTGAGCAGTTCGCTCCATTTGAACAACGCGTTGAGCGGCGTACAGGCGAGCGACAATACCAACAATGTGATGGCGTGACGCCCCGTACGCTGTTCCAGCTCCTGAATGGGATTGGGGGAGATGTTGCCGGTGAAGAAATCAAAGAAGATATGAACGATGGCAGACCATGCGTAGAGATGCATGGCGACCTGAAGAGGGGTGTAGCGTTGGAAGAATTTTTTCATGATGATTTCCCAACAGGTTTAGGGAACCTGTCAGATCTTCGAATTTAGTAATTCACGTTCAGATCCATGCCTTCATACAAATGGGCGACCTCTTCAGCATACCCATTGAACATTAGTGTAGGGCGGCGGTTGAATTCACCGATGCGGCGTTCAGTCGCTTGTGACCAGCGCGGGTGCGGGCGGTTCGGGTTTACGTTCGAGTAAAAACCATATTCGTTCGGTCCGACCATGCTCCAGAGTGTTGTCGGCTGTTCTGCCACCAATTCTATCCTGACAATCGACTTGATGGATTTGAATCCGTACTTCCACGGGACGACGAGCCGGATCGGCGCGCCGTTCGAGTTGGGCATGGGCAGACCATACAAACCGGTGGCAAGAATGGTCAGGTTGTGCATGGCTTCGTCGAGCCGCAAACCTTCCTGGTAGGGCCACGGGTAGAACGGACTGCTCTGCCCGGGCATCTCCTCTGGACGATAGACCGTTTCAAAGCGGACATATTTCGCGTCGGAGGTCGGTTCCACTTCTTTCAACAGGCTTGAAAGCGTGAACCCCGTCCACGGGATGACCATGCTCCAGGCTTCCACACAGCGCAATCGGTAGATGCGTTCCTCCTGCGTGAATTTGCCAAGCAGGTCTTCGATGCCAAACGTCCGCGGGTTGTTGACCAGACCGGAGACTTCCACGGTCCACGGTTTGGGGGTGAATTTTTCTGCCAGCCGGGCAACACTCTCTTTATCTGTGGTAAATTCGTAAAAATTGTTGTAATTGGAAATATCTTCAAAGGAATTTGCCGGGTCGCCCAACTCGTCCATTTTGGCGGGAAGATCAGGTAATGCCATGGGAGGAGTTGCCTCCGCTGCCTCGGGCGCACACGCCGCCAATAGCGCAGACCCGGCCAGCACACCCGCGGCTTTCATGAAATCACGCCGGGAAAGGTATTGCGAATAGGGCGTGATCTCCGATGATTTGATGGGAACGGATTTGTATGGATTGTTCATGGTTGCTCCTGTGAGTTCCATATCATTGCGAGCCGGTTTCTGGCGAAGCAATCACCCGTTTAACGAGAAACTCCAATCGAAAGGCTGGTACCGGTTAACTGGAGATTGCTTCATGGCGCTTACAGCGCCATTCGCAACGACATGGTAATTAATATTCTTCAGCCAACAACGCCTGGATGTTCTCCTCGGTCTCTTTATACCTGCCTTCACCAATATGGACGTATCGGATGTGTCCTTGTTTGTCGATCAAATATAAGGCGGGCCAATAATGATTTTTATAAGCGCGCCAGGTATCGCCGTTGTTATCCTGTGCGATGGGATATTCGAGCCCATATTCGGCAACGGCGTTTTTTAGGTTCTCGAGATCTGCTTCATACGAAAATTCAGGGAAATGATTCCCGATGATGACCAGTCCCTGTTCGGCGTATTTGCTGTGCCATTCCTTGAGCGAGGGCATCACATTTTTACAGTTGATGCAGCCGAACGTCCACATTTCGACGATGACCACGTTGCCGCGCAGGTCAGCGAGGCGGAGCGGAGAATCGACATTCAACCAGGTGTCGTTCGTCAGTTCGGGAGCCGCTCCGAGATCCGGGAGAGAGGCGTGCTTGGTCATGGTGGAGTCTGCCTGGGAGGAGGAAGCTCTGGATGCGCATCCAAAAAGAATCAAAGTGAGAAATCCAAAGAGAAGTTTTCGCATGGTCAGTCTCCTTGATGTCCCCATTCTAGGAAAACTTCCTTACAAAAGGATTACGGAAAAATAAACAGACCCTAAGGGTTTTAAGTCTGTTTATGGGATAATGAACGTGAACTGCGTGCCTTTACCGGGTCCGCTCTCCACCTTGATACCGCCACCATGTGCTTGCACGATGCCACGCGCGATGGCGAGACCCAGTCCTGCTCCGCCTGTAGCGCGGCTGCGGGACTTTTCGCCGCGATAAAAACGCTCGAAGACATGCGGGATATCTTCCGCACGGATGCCCTCGCCAGTATCACTCACGGTCACTTCCACGCCTGAGGCTGTTCGCCGCACCCAAACGCTGACCCGCCCCCGGGCGGGCGTATGACGCAGCGCGTTGCCGATAAGATTGTTGAGCACGCGCCCAATGGACTGTGTGTCCATCATGACCGGGTCCACATCGGAATCGACGTTGCCTTCGAGCGTGATGCTCTGCTGCTTGGCGAGTTCGGTGAAACTTTCGAGCGTATCAGAAACGAGATCACCCAGCGACGACTCAGCGCGATGAAGCGGAAAGCCACCCGCATCGAGTTGTGCCATCTGGAAAAGGTCATCGATCAGGGCGGAGAGATTCTTCACATCGCGCTGCGCTGTGTGGAGATACCGCATACTTGTATCGGGGTCATCCACCACACCATCGGCTAAGGCTTCGAGGATTGCACGCATGGAGGTGAGCGGGGTTTGCAAATCGTGGCTCACCCAGGCGATGAGGTCGCGGCGCATGGTATCGAGTTCACGCTGCTTCTGGTCGGCGGCTTGTAATTGCTCCGCCATCTGGTTGAACGTGACCGCCAGCGCAGCCACCTCATCCCGCCCATTGACAGGGACGCGCGTTTCCAAGTCTCCATCTGCCAGTTTTTCCGCCGCCCCTTTCAATTGATGGATACGCTCCGTGATCGTGTTCGACAGGAAATACCCCAGCACCATCGCCATGCCGCCCGCAAACACAAGCAGCACAATGGCCAATAACAGATCATGCTCGCTGGCAAACATCATCTGCGCCGAAAACCAGACATTGAAAAAGGTCAGGAGGCTGGCGAGGGCATATCCGCCCAACAATGTCCAACGAAGCGTAGGAGAGAAGTTGATCCAGCCCAAGCGGTAGGCAATATATCCCGCCAGCGCCGAGACCAGCGCCGTGATGCCGAGATACAACGCCATCAATCCCAGTTCCTTCATGGGCGGCAACATCACGAGGAAGAAGATGCCCAGCGAGACGGCGACGATCAACAAGATGCCGATCACAAGGCGGACAGGCATGGAGGTTTGGGAGAGGGTTGTTTTCATAAAAAGGTTTTCGCCCTGAGCGGAGTGGAACGCAGACAAAGGGCGCTTCGACTTCGCTACGCTCAGCGCGATAAGTTAATCACGGTTCAAATTTATAACCAACACCCCAGACGGTGAGCAGCCGTGCGGGCTTCGACGCATCCTCTTCGATCTTTTCGCGCAAACGCCGCACATGCACCGTCACCGTGCTGGGGTCGATGTACAGCGCGCCGCCCCAGATGCGCTCCAACAGTTGTTCACGCGTGAAGACTTGTTTGGGATGCCGCGCCAACAAATACAGCATGTCGAACTCTTTAACGGTCAACTCGACGGGAGACCCTTTGACTGTGACGACGCGGCTCTTTGGGTCGATGGATAGTCCATCGAACGACAGTGGACGTTCATTCTCCGCCGCGTCCTGTTCCCGTCCGAGACGCCGCATCACCGCCCGCACGCGGCTGACCAGTTCCTGCGGGCTGAACGGCTTGACCACGTAGTCGTCCGCGCCCATTTCGAGACCGGCGATGCGGTCGATCTCCTCGCGGCGCGCTGTCAGCATAATGATCGGCACATTGGAACGGTCACGCAGCCAGCGGGTGAGAGAGAGACCGTCCACTTCAGGGAGCATCAAGTCCAGGACCACGAAGTCCGGCATCTGGCGTTCGATCATGCCCATTGCCTGTTTCCCATCCGAAGCGATCTGCACTGCAAAACCCGCCCGTTTGAGGTAGAGACTCACCACCTCCGCAATACTGGCTTCATCTTCTACGACGAGGATGTTCTTTGCATTCATTGGATGGAATCATACTCCAAGGTCAAGCGAAATGGTGGATGTGTTCAGAATTTCGTAATGATTGTACAGCCGTTTCGTAAGGATGGATTGCTATCATGTCGGAAATCAACAAAGGAGCCGTGTATGAAAAACCGAAATATTGTGTTGCACGTGATGTTATTGCTTTTGTTCGTGCTGTCAGCCTGTGGAGGAACCGCGCCTGACGCCATGGAGAAGCCTGAAGAGGCGATGATGGAAAAACCAACCGAATCGTCCATGATGGAGAAGCCTACGGAAGAAGCCATGATGATGGATGAGACTCCCACTGCCGATGCGATGATGCTGCATGAAACACCCACACCTGAGGCGATGATGGAGCCAACGGAAGATGCCATGATGGAATCGCCTGCCTGGTTCAGCGCCACCTTCCAGGATATCCGCAGCGGAGAGACGTTCACGATCCATGATTTCGACGGCAAGGTTGTGCTCGTGGAAACAATGGCTGTCTGGTGCTCAACGTGTTTCCAGCAGCAGGCGCAGATCAAAGCCCTGCATGAGGCGTTTGGGATGCGGGAGGATTTCATCAGCCTCTCGCTGGATATCGACCCCAACGAGGATGAATCTGCCCTGACGAATTACACTCAAAAGAACAGCGGCTTCGACTGGCGTTACGCGATCTCTGGTCCCGAGGTGGCGCGTGAGATCGGGAATTTGTACGGTACCCAGTTTTTGAACCCGCCTTCCGCCCCCATCCTAGTTATTGACCGTCATGGGGATGTGCATCCGCTCCCGTTCGGACTCAAGAGTGCGGAGGATTTGATGAAGGAAATCCAGCCGTTTTTGGATGAGGCAATGTAGTGTAGTTATGGCTTTGTCGGGGGCTTGGCCCCCGACAAAGCCATCTGAGTGACAATGGAAACCATCCTCACCTCCCTTTCTTTAGGATTGCTTGCCACCACCAGCCCGTGCGTGTTGCCGTTGTACCCGGGTTTTCTCGCCTACATCAGCAGCGGGCAGAATGGTCTGCAAAATAAAACGAGCCGGTATTTTCTCGGTTTCTTTGTACTTACCGGTGTGTTGACCATGATGCTGGCGCTGGGCGGGATCATTGCCCTGCTTTCCGTATCCATTGGGAGGGTTTTGTCGTTTATCGTTCCTGTTGCCGATGCGATTATTATTTTGTTCGGGCTCCTGTTGCTGCTGAATATCAACCCATTCAAGAGCCTGCCGCAAGTGCAAGCGCCGGTGCTATCGCATCCATTTGTCAACGCGTTCCTGTACGGGCTGCTCTACGGACCGATCGCCCTGCCCTGTTCCGGTCCGCTGGTGGTGAGCATCTTTGCCCTCTCGCTGACCGCGGTGGATGCGTTTAGCAAGCTCAATGTTTTTTTCTGGTTCGGTATGGGGTTTGGCATCCCGCTGTTACTGCTTTCATTCCTCTCGGGTGCGGCACAGCGCTGGATTACGCGCCAGTTTGCGATTCGCGCCCGGTTGATCAATGTAGTCAGTGGACTGTTATTGCTGGGTGTGGGAACGTACGATCTATACGTTAACTGGTCACTGTTACAGATATACCTTACATGATTTCCAATGCTTCAATATCGTTGGACTCGGATTTGTTATAAATCGAAACCCGGTTGCGCCCGGCGTGTTTCGCCGCATAAAGTGCCTGGTCTGCCGCCCGCAGGAGTTCCTCTTTTGTATTGCCATGATCGGGATAACAGGCAACGCCCACGGAGATTGTAATGGAAAGATTGAATCTTCCATATGGGATGTAGAGCCGGTTGATCGTTTGATGTAATTCATCCGCCCGGTCCATGGCGGTCTCAATGTTGATGTTGGGCATTACCAACACAAGTTCCTCTCCACCGTAGCGGCAGGCAAAGTCACCGTGACGACTCCCGGCGGTGATGGTCTCGGCAAGCGTACGCAGGACGATATCTCCGGCTTCGTGCCCGTAGGTATCGTTCACGTCCTTGAAGTGATCAATATCCATCATCACGATACAGAGCGGATATTCCTCCCGTTCCGCGCGCGCGAGTTCACGCTCCAGCGTTTCCTCCAGATAACGGCGGTTGAACAGGTTCGTTAATGGATCGCGGATGGCTTGCTCACGCAGTTGACTTTGGAGCAGTCCAATCTCAATCAACTGAGTATGCAATTTGTCGTTGGCGCGCATGAGGTCTTTTTCCACCTGCTTCCGATCCGTAATATCGCGGAAGACGATAATGCGCCCGCTGAGGTTCTGCTGGGCATCATAAAGCGGGGTCATGCGCAGGTCCATGTAACGGGATGGCATGTGTGGCAGGCGCAGTTCGGTGCGGGTGTCATCGTTCAACAGGGTGCTGATCTGCTCCCACCAGTCTTTTAGCACGCTGGAGACATTCTTCCCGATATAGAATTGGCTTTCGTTGTTGAGGAGGCGCGCCATGGCGGGGTTGATATCCACGATTCGCCCTTGTGCATCCAACACCAAGATACCATCGCTCATGTTCTCGATGAGACGGCTGCGCGCCACCGGAATCAGATCCATGAAACGATATCGAAAGAAGGAGTAGGCAAACAGGATTCCCGATAACCCAAAACTGACGGGCGCCAGATCCATCGCGAGCGCTGTAGAAAAGTTCAACTCACTGTATAGACTTGCCGCCCACGGAATGGAGGACGCCAGCAGGAATTGATAGTACTGATTCCGCAATACCGGGCTCGAACGGATGGTACCGACGATCAACAGTACGAATCCCGCGGCAATCACTGCATACGAATAAACCATGATTACAAAATACCAGGGGCCGCGCATATATTGGACCACCAGCATACCATTGACATCGAGCGAGTTGATGGATCGATAGATCAGATGGTGGTATTCATTCGTCCATTGCAAAAGCAAAGAGATAACGGGGATCACGAAAAGCAGGGACACATGGAGCGGTTTCAACCACCTCTCATGATGTGTGAACTGCAATACATAGATCAGGTATAACACCGGGATCGAGACCACCCCCGTGTACATTGTTTTCAGCCAGAAAAGTTTTGCCGGCGAGGAAATATCCAGCCAGGACATGGCATACGAACCGGACCATACTGCCATGGAGAGTAACAACATTCTTAGCGTGAATGAACCCGGGGCAGAGCGCCACCAGGCAATGAACGCGGCAAGCAATGAGATCAGGGTTGATATTGCCAGATAGAAAACATATGGGTGTACTTGGACGTGCATGATTTCACCACAATTGGTCCAATTGTAGTGTGTCATTGCTTGTACCTGACTTGCAGGCTGTTAACAAATGGGATTTATTTGTTTAGTCCAATTTTCAGAGGTAAAACCATTCCGAGTACCTAACGAAATAAAAAACCTTGGGTCGATTGGAAAGTTCTTCAGCCTACCCGGAACGGCTCAGTCCCTGCCAAAGGTCTCGAGTGCGGCGCTCATGCTTTCATACATGGGAACATTCTGCAGGAAACCGGTAATGCCGAGCACATTGTAAATTTGTGGAGGCGCGTTGCACAACTTCAAGTGCGCCACTTTCATGTGGTCTTCCTTCGGTGTGTACATCTGATAAACCTTTTGGATGGCGCGTATGCCTGCACTGGTGAGGGTATCAAGGTCGCTCATATCGATCAGCAGATATCGTGCGCCTTCATCGTGTGCAATACGTGCGGCGCCCAGTAGTTGTTCCTCGCTTTGCGCATCCAACCAGCCGCGGACGTGAAAAACCGTCACCGGCACATCGACCTGTACCTGTTCGGATGTCATCGTGAAATCGGACTTCATGGTTTCCTCGCTTCGCTCAGTGAACGGATTTCGGCGATTGTATCACGTTCTCAGCGGATGCTTTCCCGATCGATCCAGTACGGACAATGTTTGACCACTGCCAATGCGCCTGTCTCACACGTGGGCCACAATTCCGGCGTGACCTTCCCCGCCCGAATATGCTCATGGACAAATTTACAGAAGGTCGGCTGCACACCGCTGAGGATATCGGCGATGAGGTCAGGCAGATTTTTCTCACCTGTCGGATACGGCACGCCAAACACACTGATGTGAATACGATCCAGTTCGTAATAGAGCGACATGAGCACAGCCGAGACGCGGTCGATGTATTGCTTGTAGTACAGGTTCCGATCATAGTCATGCTGGATCAACTGCATCTGTGTCCGGCGGCGTGCACGGCTGATGAACCATAGGTTCAACCCATAACCCGCGCCACCCAGCGCCAGCGCCAGCGCCCAAATATAGGCGGTGGGCAAACCAAGCGCCTGCCCAAGCGTGGCCCCTCCAGCTGCGGTGACCGTCATGGTTGGCAGGGACTTCAGGAAATCCTCCGCCTTCTTCCCAAACTCGAGGCTGTCGGTGATGGATTGGATGTAGGAGGCGCGTAACTTTTCATTCTCCTTAAAATTATCCTGCCGCGACTTGTAAATAATATCCAGACTGCGCAAACTCGCCTTCATGGCGGCGATGGCATTGTTGACATACAGGCTTTCTTTTTCATTTTTCGCCGCTCGCTGTTCGATCTTCTTCAATTCATTTTCCGCCTCGAGAGCGGTTTGTTTCGAGGGAGGATCATCCGAGAAACTGCCTGTTTGCGCCCAGGTGATCCGCAGGGCAGAGGCGGGGTTCAGCAGAGAGGTTTGAGCCATGTCCAACTCCTTTCACGCAGTTGGCAGCCGGAGATACTGGGCTTCCACATACCCGCGTTTACCCTCCGGCTCGCGCACGTAGATCCATTCGTTGGCTTTGCCGATCTTGCTCGCGGCTTTCTTCGCTGGTTCGAGCACTTTCAACTCCGTGCCGGCTGGGAGCACTCTCGCCAACGCGCCGCCTTTCGATGCGGTCTTCCTCATGCGGAGCCCGCTCGTACCCACCGCATCAGAGACAACCACAATCATTTTCTTCTTCGGCTTTTTAGGCTTGGACGCTTCGGATGCGGGCGCCTCCCCCTCAGGGGAGGTTGATCCCGTTGAAGGTTCGTTGGATGCCCCGGGGACCTTTTCCAGATACCACGCCGCGGCAAAGCCCTCCCTTCCATCCGGTGTGCGGACGCGCACCCACTGGTTGACCGCGCCGATCTTCGAAGGTCCATCCGCCTCGAGCAGGAGCAGGATGGTCCCGGCAGGAACGGTAGCGATAACATTCGCCATACTGGAAGTGTCGATACTCGAACGGATATTGAGTCCCCAGGTCACGTCGAGTTTGACTCGGGCGGAGTCAGTCCCCGGCGTGGAGGGAACCGTGACCGGTCCACCGGGGCCCGATCCATAGGCTTCGTAGAGGATGACATGTGAGATGGCGCGCTTGAGACTCTTGCCCTGCGCGTACCGGTTCATCAGGTAGTCTTCTTTGCCGGTAATGGACGGGTAGGGCCAGGGATCGAGCATGAGGTAATCCCCGGCTTTGCGCTCGTAGAGCACCACCCAGTGGGTCTGGATGCCGGAGGCGGGCGAGGAATCCACCTGCACAATGACAGGCTGACCCGCCGCAATGGACGCATCGATCTGTGCCAGCGGCGCGTCACTGGTGGAGCAGGGAATGTATGCCTTGAGCGTAACATTGGGATGGATCTTGCTTACCGCCGCCCAAACGATTGCCGCGCCGACAAAACCGCCCACATCCTGCAATTTTTTGTTGAGAGTTTTTGGGGTTTCGGGGTATCCATGCCCGCTCAGGAGCATGGCGGTGGCGGTGAGGGCACAACCGACATAGCCAATGGTATCGCCGGAGTCACCGAAGCCAAGACGGTCGCTCTTCCACTTCGGGTCTTGCTGGGAATAGTTGACAAGCTGAAATGCCACAGGTCACCTCCTTGGACGGTTGAAGACGACAATGAGATGATTATAACGCGGCGAGGAAGGGAATAACGGTTTGCGACATGTCCCGAAAATGTTATCTTTGCGACACCTCTATCAACGCAAGTTGTACTTCTTTTTTGCCCTCGATGGGAAGTGCATAGTTGGAGATGAAAAGTTCATTCCCTTTTTCAGCTCTGCCTCGTTTGTAATTATTCATTCCATATTGCAATTCCCAACTGTACATGGTTGCGAATCTAAAATTTCTCCTGATCTCAGGAGAGTCATCGTATGTAATCAACCACAAATGATTGCATTTTTTCATCGCATCGGCAAATATGTCATGGTCAAAACCTGTGTGGAGGATACCGTTTTTGCCATACAATTTCGATCTGGTCGCTTTGAAATAGGGCGGGTCGAGGAAGGTAAAAACCTCTTTTCCACCACCCGCCAAGACCTCACGATAGTCCGACCGTGTAATTTTTACCCCTTGCAAAAGCTCCCCTAGTCGGGCAACACGCTGAATCGATGATTCGGTAAAACGTCCAACAAAAGCCTGTTGCGAATAACCGCCCGACTCGACCACGCCGGAAAAAGTAATACGATTCAAAATGAAAAAACGAACTGCCCGTTCAAACCCAGGCAGGCTTTTAGCGTTCATGTCAACCAATTCGTCGAACAATCCCTGCCCATCCACCGTTTCGGATTTGATTTTCAGAATTTCTTTTGCCAGTTTTTCCGAGTCCGTCTGCACATATTTCCAGAAATAATACAACTCAGGATTCAAGTCATTGATCCAAATTTTCAATTTCGGACGAACCTGTTTCAAGTAAATAAAAAATGACCCGCCGCCAACAAAAGGTTCCCTGTACTCTTCAAACTCTTCGGGCAACAGATATTTCATCTGCTGAATGGCGCGGGATTTGCCGCCAGGGTATCGCAATGGGCTTTTTACCATTTTATATCGGATGAATTTTGAATCATAATCACTGCTAATTTACACAAAACATCCAGGATGGCATTCCTGCCACCTTCGCAGAAATGCCCTGTCGAAGTCCGCGAGGACATCGTCCATATCCACGAGAATTCTCACATCGTCCCTCCGTACCCGTATGGTAACTGCCCGAGAAACGCGTCCATGTTCCCCGGAACAATAAACACATTTTTGATGAGCTTGCTAAAGCCGTTCGGGTTCTTTGGTACCAGCAGCAAACCATCCCTGGCGTCCCGGTCCCGGGCAAAGAAATCCCAGTCCTGATCCTTTTGGAAGCGGGCTTTCTCGATACGGCTAATCTCCTTGAATGTGAAGAACAGACGGTAATCCAAGTGACCCGGCGCAAAATAGACCGCGATGCCGGTGGCAGTGATGATATACACCGTTGGGTAGCCAAAGAACTGCGCATCACGATAGGAAAGGGTAAATCCCACCACAATGATGAAGAACTGCCAGAAGGACAGCCCGAACTGTCCCTTGATAAAGAAGGAGAGCAGAGCACTCCCGGCAAGCAGAATGGAAACATTGCGCACGGCTCTTCCCCACGGGACGGCTGGTCGGTCCATATAAAACTTTCCTCCTCCCGGGGCATGTTCGCGGCGCATGTGTGAGACCCACGCGGTGGACTGCCACCACAACAGGACAAGCCCCAGAATGATAACCAGAAGAAAAGCAATCGAAAAATTAGGGGGCCATGCCCACAACACAACCAGTGGAAACCACGCGTAGGGGAACTGTTTGATAAACAGACGGGGAACGTTGAGGATAAGGCGGTCAAAGAATTGACGCATGAGGTAATTATACAGTCAAAAGAATCGCCCTTACCAAAGCGTTCGGTCAGACAACAGCGGCATGTCCACAAAACGGAACTTCGATCTCCAGCACAAAATAACGGGGCACCATCCATCCGCTTATTGCGGAATACCCGACCTCCTTTGTCTTTTCAACATCTCTTCTTCGTTGGACATTTCATCATAAAAAAACAGACCGCACCTTTATAGATGCGGTCCACTGTTTACCGATTACGAATTACTGGCAACTCTCTTACTCAACCTTCCCAGTGATTGTCGCCAGTTTCAACTCGCCAATTGCCTTCGTGATCGGGATCTCACGCGGGCAGGCAAGCGTGCAGTTGTAGGCGGTGTGACAGCGCGCCAGACCGTCCGTCTCGGCAATGATGTGCATGCGTTCGGAGGCGGCTTCGTCGCGGCTGTCGAAGATGAAGCGATGAGCAGTAACCAACGCGGCGGGACCATAATACTGGTCGCTTGCCCAGAACGACGGACAGGAAGTCGTGCACGCCGCGCACAAAATGCACTTGGTCGTTTCGTCGAAGCGGGCGCGCTGTTCGGGCGATTGGAGACGTTCGCGTCCATTCTCGGGCAACGGCGACTCATTGATGAAATACGGAAGCACCTTCTTGTAATTGTCGAAGAACGGCTCCATATCCACAATCAGGTCCTTGGCAACCTTCAAACCCAGCAGCGGCTCGACCGTGATCCTGTCACCCACATCGCGTACAAGCGTCTTGCACGCCAGCATGTTGCGGCCGTTGATGCGCATCGCATCCGAGCCGCACACGCCGTGCGCGCACGAACGGCGAAAGGACAACGTGCCATCCTTGTAGCCCTTCACATACTCGAGCAGATCAAGGATACGGTCGGTTTCCTCGGCTTCGATGGTATAGGTCTCGTAGCGGAATCGCTTGTCCACTTCAGGGTTATAGCGAAAGACTTTTAAAGTAACCTGCATGTTCGCCTCACTAATAGACTCTTGCCTTCGGTTGGTATTTTGTGATGACGACCGGCTTGTAATCAATCCTGACCTTGCCGTCCTCTTTCCACGCGAGCGTATGCTTCAACCATTCCTTGTCATCGCGTTCTGGATAATCCTCACGCGAATGCCCACCGCGCGACTCCTTGCGGTTCAAGGCGCACTCCGCCACCACTTCCGCCACTTCGAGCATGTTCCCAAGTTCCCAAGCATTGAGCAATTCAGTATTGAAGATTTTCCCGGTATCGGTCACGCGCACGTGTTTGTAGCGTTCCTGGAGCGACTTGACCTTTGCCAGCGCTTCCTTCATTCCCTTCTCGGTGCGATAGATACCGACATCGTCAAACATGACCTTCTTCATCTCGGTGGAAATGTCGAACGCGTTCTCCTTGCCGGATGCCGTTCTCAACGCTTCGAACTGAGACCTCGCGTCTGCTTCCGGGTCCTCGGGCAACTTCTCGAAGTCAGCCTGTTTCGCGTACTCTGCCGCCTTGAGTCCCGCGTGCTTCCCGAACACGACCAGGTCGAGCAAGGAATTGGTTCCCAACCGGTTCGCGCCATGGACGGATACACACGCACATTCTCCCGCCGCATACAAACCGGGGAAGACCGTATTCTTGCTGTCAATGACCACTTCCCCATATTTGTTGGTCGGGATGCCGCCCATCGTGTAATGTGCCGTCGGCTGGATGGGCATCATCTGTGTGATGGGGTCCACACCGAGGTACACGCGGCAGAAGTCGATGATATCCGGGAGTTTCGCAAGGACTTGCTCACCGGTAATCGTATAGGGAGTGCCATCGGGATTCGTGCGCCCGTCCATCGCCGCGTACTTGATCACGGACTCGGGACGCACATCGAGATAAACATAGTTCGAACCTTTCACGCCGCGTCCCTCGCGGATCTCTGTATAGATGGCACGCGAAACCACATCGCGGGAAGCCAAATCCTTGACGGTCGGTGCGTACTTTGGCATGAAGCGTTCGCCGTTGCCATTGATGAGTACACCGCCTTCGCCGCGTACGCCTTCCGTGATGAGGATTCCCAGTTTGTAGATGCCTGTCGGATGGAACTGGAAGAATTCCATGTCTTCGAGAGGCAGCCCCCGGCGCAGAAGGATCGCCGCCCCATCTCCCGTGTAGGCATAGGCATTCGAGGTCACCTCGAAGATGCGACCATGTCCACCCGTGGCAAAGATCACCGCCTTGGCGTGAAAGGTGTGCAATTCACCCGTGGCAAGCTCCACCGCCACCACGCCTGCCGCCCTGCCGTTGACAATGAGGAAATCGAGCACCTGGTATTCGTCGAAGAAGTTGACATTGTTCTTCAGGCACTGTTGATACAGCGTTTGCAGGATCATGTGACCGGTACGGTCTGCCGCATGTGCCGCGCGCCGAACCGGCTTGCCTGTCACGTTGTTGGTGTGTCCGCCGAATGGACGCTGCGAGATCTTGCCCTCGGGGGTACGATCAAAGGGTAGACCCATGTGCTCAAGTTCAAGCACCGCGTCGATGGCTTCATTGGTCATGAATTCAATGGCATCCTGATCGCCGAGGTAATCGGAACCTTTGACCGTATCATAGGTGTGCCATTCGGGTTTGTCTTCCTCGTAGTTGCCCAATGCCGCGCTAATGCCGCCCTGCGCCGCGCCCGTGTGCGAGCGCGTCGGATAGAGTTTACTGATGACAGCCGTCTTCGCTCCGCGCGACGCATAGAGACCCGCCATGAGTCCCGCGCCGCCCGCGCCGACGACCACTACGTCAAATTGATGAACATTTGCCATGATTTGATTATCCTGCCGGGAAAAGTATGTCGCGCCAAAGAATATACAGCCCAATAAGGGTCATCGAGATCATCATGATGATACTCAGCAAACGGACGATCTTTCGACCATTTGCTGACACAATGTAATCATCCGCAATCACAACCAGTCCATGCACACCGTGCGCCACGGCCACAATGAGCAGGAGGCTGGCGGTCACTGCCCAGAAGGGAGTTGCCCAAGGTTCGAGCGCGGGAATATCCGTGCTCTGCACGTGATTGGGATTCGGCATGAACCCCCAGCGCAGCACATCCGCCATATTCATCTGGGTGCGGGCACCCATAATCAGAGCGCCTGCAATTGCCACCAGGATCAAACCGTACATTGCCAGCGCGGAGAGACGCGTAAAGAGCCACATCATCATTTCAAAGTTCAGACCGCGCTTGGTCAGGGGAAGACTTCTCGATTTGGACGCCACATCAACCTCCCAACGCGGATTGAACAATCACCAGGACGGCAATGCCAAAGACGGGAACAAAGACCGCCCATTCGATCCAGATGGCCTCACGCGAGTGCTCGAGCAGTTTGGGAAACAAATCCAGGATGGTGATGCGCAGTCCGTTGATGGCATGGAACAACGCACAGAAGAAAACAAAGATCTGAAACAGCCAGTTCTCATACACAGTATTGAGAAAAACACCAAGTTCACCGCCCAGAAACGAAGCCAGAATATGAACGGTGACAAAAATTGCCATGCCCAATCCGCCGATGCGGTGCAACACAAAGGTCAACATTGGACCCTGTCCCTTGTATCGCAAGCCTGTGGCAAGGCTGACATTCCTTTTCAGGCTCATGAAAGCCTCCTAAAAATTTTGATTTTGGGAAGATGGTATATTATCCCATCTACGCCAAGTTTGTTAAAAGTGACAATACTCATGGGTTATTCGTTTCAGATTTCCTCGAAAAAAGAGGGGCTTGACCTTTATAATCCAGAATACTACGACCAGACAAAGCGGTCTTATTCTAACCGAAATTTTAGCGTGGACAAATCATTTCAGCCCTGTTATTCTGCTGGCAACACGACAGTAGCTCGATTTTTGCATCTTGGAGGTGTCATGTCTGAAGTTAGTCGACGCGAATTCATCAAAGTCACCACCGGTATCGTCGGGGGAATTATCGGCGCGGTGATCGGACTTCCCACTGTCTACTATTTGATCGACCCGGCGCTGCGTGAAGGGGCGAAGGAGGCGTGGATCCCCATCGGGAAACTCGAGCACATGGAAATTGGCAAGCCATACCCGTTCTCGTTCACGCGCGTCCAGGTCAATGGCTGGGAGCGGACTTCCACCAGCCACGGCGGATTCGTCACTCGCAACTCGGAAGCCCCGGACGACCTGTTCATCCTCAACAGCAAGTGCACGCATCTCGCCTGCACTGTGAACTGGTCCGACAACGATCAGGTTTACCTCTGTCCCTGTCATGACGCCAAATTCGGCAGGCAGGGCGAAGTGCTCGATGGTCCCCCACCTCGTCCATTGGATCGCTTCGATGAATTCCGTGTCACCGAAGACGGCACGCTCGAGATCTTTTACAAGGAAGGCTGAGCCATGTGGAAAAAAATATTCGATTGGCTCGATGAACGGCTTGGTCTGAACGACATCTACAAAAATCTGCTTGACCGCCCCGAACCAAGGGGCAACTGGTGGAACACGCTCGGCTCCGCGAGTCTGTTCCTTTTTGTTTTACAAGGGTTGACCGGCATCTTTCTCACCGTCTACTACACCCCATCTCCAGACCATGCCTACGACTCGATCCAGTACATCATGGAAGGCGTCGCATTCGGCTGGTTGATCCGAGGCATCCATCACTGGGGAGCGTCATTGATGGTGATCGTGGTTTTCATCCACATGCTGCGTGTGTTCGTGACCGCCTCCTACAAATATCCACGCGAGTTGACATGGCTCATCGGCGTCGGTCTGCTGCTCGCCACCATCGGCATGGGCTTCACCGGCTACCTGCTTCCGTGGAACCAGCGGGCATACTGGGCGACCACCGTCGGCACACAGATTGCAGGCAGTGTTCCCTTCATCGGCGAATTCATCCTCAAAGCCCTGCGCGGCGGACCCGACCTAAGCGCCCTCACGTTACAACGCTTCTTCTCCGGTCACATCTGGATGATCCCCGCCATTCTCGCGGCGTTGATCGGCGTGCACCTTTTCCTTATCATCAAGCACGGCGAATCCCACTTCCCGACCAGGGAGGACTAAGGAGCACGCCATGAACGACGAAATCAAAAAGAAAATCAACGAACGCTACGAACGCGAGCTCAACCGGGGCGAACGCTTCTGGCCCGACAGCATTTTCAAAGACTTGATCGTCTCGCTAGGCATTTTCGCAATACTTGTCCTGCTCGCCACATTCGTGGGCGTTGCCCCCGAACCCAAAGCCGACCCGGCCGATACAAGTTACCTGCCGCGCCCGGAATGGTATTTCCTCTTCCTCTTCAAATTCCTGGCGCTCTATGGACAGATTCCCGTCATCGGCAAGATTGAATGGCTGGCAACCGTCCTCATCCCAGGGTTGGGTATCGGGCTTTTGACTCTCCTGCCGCTGCTGGATAAATCCCCCTACCGGCATTATTCCCGCCGCATCTTCGCCCTGACTTTCATGGGAACGGTCATTCTGGACATTGTGCTGTTGACCGTTATGGCGAGTCTGCCCGTCCCCCCGGACGCGGCTGAGCTGGCCGCATCCACGACCCTGCAAGCCATCGGCGGGCTGTGGATCCCTGCTGCAATTCTCACAATTCTCGTACTTTTCTACGCCTTCAAGCGTGACATTTATCGCGAGTCTACGCGGAGGAGTCTCCCGATTTTCATAACGGTGGCAGGTTCTCTGGCGATGGTGGCGATGACCATCTACATTAGCGCGCGCGCGGCGTCATATCCCAAACCGGAAGAAGTCGAAGTGGCGACCACGCTCGTCGACCAGATTGTCGCCGGTCAGGACCTGTATTCCGTCCATTGTGTGGAATGTCACGGCGACGACGGCTCGGTGGATGTGATCGAAGGTGTGGAGGGACTCGAAGGCGAGGAGATCACGCCCATCAACAGCACGGACGTGTTGTATACCATCACCGACTCCGCCATGTACGAAGTGATTGCGTATGGACGCCCGAACGCGGGCATGGTCCCGTTTGGCAAAGCGTACGGTGGGGAACTCTCCCGTAGTGAAATCGACAACATCATCCTCTTTATGCGCTACACATGGGATGACCGCTTTGAGGCGCCCGAAATCCCCGCCCTCTTTCCTCCGCTGGCGGATGGGGAAGTGCCCTCCTATGAGGTGCATATTGCGCCGATTGTGAAACGATATTGTATTTCATGCCACCGCGCAGGCAAGGAAAACAACGATTACCTGATGACCACCTATGAGGAGATACTTACCACCGGCGAAAACAAGGACAAGAACATCGTCGCTGGAGACCCGAACAGTTATCTGCTCCAGGTCATTCAGGGAACGCCAATCATGGACCCCGAGAAGCCTGACGAAGAGATGATCGGCGTCATGCCGCCGAAGGGTCACCTCAAGCCCGATGCGCTCGATGCCCTCATCCGCTGGATTATGAACGGTATGCCTGAAACGGCTGAGGACGCAGCAAAGTTGTTTGTCGCTCCGACACCAGTACAATAAAACCCTTCGCGTTATAAAAGCACCTCGGAGACCGATCCTGCCGAGGTGTTTTTATTTTGGAAAAGGGATCACACTATGGCGCCCAGCCTCTAAAGCCATACTGCTCATAGGTTAGCAGGAGGTGCTTTTCGGAACCATCTGCAAGGGCAATATAGATTAATAAAGTATTATCAACCCCGTTATCGAAGATTCGGGTGTCAGAGACGGGGATGGCGTCGATGTGGCTGGAATAGCTGTGGAGGTCGGTGTTGGAGGAATCGGCGTGGGTGCTGGTACGAGGGCTTGAAGGGCATTGCAAGCCAGCGAAGGCACAAGGAATAGTATAACCAATGGAAGAAAAGGTCTGGTGTTTTTTCATACATCGCTCCTTTATTACACTGTATCCCCAAAATAAACACAGGGGCAGGTTGCACCCTGTGAGTATCCAAGACGGTCCATACCTACAAATTCATCACTGAATATTTCCCACCAGACCCAATTCAGGGGCGATCCGGCGCATGGACTGAATCACATTTCCCACATGTTCCCACAACTCGACGCCAAATTCCCTGGCGGCGTGTTCCATCTCCGTACGCGACGTTCCTGCAGCGAAGGCTTTGTCCTTCCATTTCTTTTTGACGGAGGATGGCTCCAGGTCATACAAGGAGCGCGATGGTCGTACCAGGGCCACGGCAGTGATCAAACCTGTGATCTCATCGCAGGCACAGATGGCCTTCCGCACGAGCGTATCGCGCGGCATTTGCAAATGGTCGGCATGACTCAGGATATCCTGGATGATGTCTTCGGGCACACCGCGCTCGCGTAGAATCGGAGCGCCATCCTGCGGATGTTGGTCGAGCGTGGGATGAATCTCCCAATCGAAATCGTGCAGCAGACCGATCAGTCCCCAGTGTTCCACATCCTCGCCAAATTTCTCGGCATAGAACCGCATGGCGGCCTCCACCGAAAGCATGTGCCGCACCAGCCCCTCATTTTTGACATATTCACGTACCAGGGTTAACGCTTCCTCGCGGGTCATAATTACCTTTCGTACCATGTCGTTGCCAGAAAACCGAAGGCTGCCGTAGCAATCTCATATAACGATTGTTACTTTCAGGCAGACCCATTAAGTTAAGCGGAAGATTGCTTTGGGCTATCGCTCTCGCAACGAGATTATATTGATGTCGAAGTTTCGAGTCCGTTTTGGGCAGCGAGGTCATCGAGCAGGGCTTCCACTTCATCGAGGAACTGGTCGAGTCCGTTCACACGATCTTCAATGCCTTCCGCTGTCAAACCCAGTTGTCTGCAAGCGGATTGCCACGCGCTCACTGCGTGATCAGGCAGCACATCCACAGCCAGAGTCCAGGTTTGCAGGAGCGGCCACAACGCGGATTGCGGTCGATCACTCTCTGTCATCGCCCGGATCGCCTTTTCGTAATAGTTCACACGCGTCGGGTGGATCCTGGAATCCACGCGGGCATTTTCCACTGCGGCTTCGAAGGCAAGTTTCCAATCCGGAATCCATGATTGAATGGTGGATGAATCCAACGCGGACGCGCCCATCAGACCGACAAGCGCCGCATCCATGCCGGGGCGTTGAGCTGCCCCTGCCCGAGGAGCAAATTCCAGCATCAGACGCCGCTCCTGCAACGGCGGACCCGACAACTCTGCCACCGCATTAACCGCGTGGAACAACGACTTCATGTATTTTGCCACATCCTTGGGCGTGACCGTGTCACCCACTTCGAGCAGGTCGCGCCAGATCTGGCGCGCATGCGAGAGCAGGGAGCGCGAACGCTGCAGTGCAGGCGCGGGGGCATTGAACTCGAACCCGGCACGCAGACCTGCTTGTACAAACTCAAAGAATTTCTCGCGCTCGAACAACAACTGTGGGTCGTACATCTCCCAACCCAGCCAGGGGTCGAGTCGCAATTCACGCGGGCGTTTGAACTCCGCTTTGGCGCGATGACCGATGTCCACATGGAAGTCGGGGGTCAGTTTGACATACTCACGCCGGTGCTTCGGCTCGTTGGCATGGACAATGATGATATCCACGTCTGCGGTGCCGCCGAGGATGGGATCACCCTCATCGGAGGCAAGCGAACCGGTCAGGTAGGCGGCAATAATGTCGCTATCGTTGTAGGCGCGCTCTTGCGCGGTCTCTTTGGCGATTCGGATCAGTGATTCACGCGTGACTCGCATAATGATTCCTCTATGCTTTCGACGCCGAGAACGGCGGCGGAAGCAATGTGATCATCAAGGCAATGGCAAACTTTGTTGAAACGGAGGCAGGTTGAGGCTTTGGCGGATGCGGTTTTCCATCCATTTCAAATGTTCGGGGTTTTGGACAATGTTCAGGTTATTCGTGTCTATCGTTAGAACAGGCGTGTGGTCAAAAGGTTTTGAGAAGAATTCCTCGTACGCCATGTTGAGTTCGTGAATGTAGGAGCGTTCCATCTGGCGTTCGTAGGGACGGTCGCGCAAGGCGATGCGCTGCATGAGCGTATCGGTGCTGGCTTGCAGGTAGACGAGCAGGTCGGGTTTTTGGATTTTCTCCGCCAGCGCTTCATGCACTTTGTAATACATGTCGAGTTCGTCGCCTTTGAGGTTGATGCGTGCAAAGAGCGCGTCTTTGGCAAAGGTGTAATCGGCGAAAAGGTGTTTGCCGGTTGCCAGCAGATCGTGGACGATGCGGCGTTGCTGGTGGTAACGGCTGAGCAAGAAGAAGATCTGGGTCTGGAAGGCGTATCGTTCGCGGTCGCTGTAGAAATCGGAGAGGAAGGGATTCTCTTCGAAGACCTCCAGCAAAATTTCGGCATCAAAAGCGTTTTGAAGAAGGCGGGCAAGGGTGGTCTTACCAACTCCGATCACCCCTTCGATGGCTACGTACATGAATTGCGCTCCGTTGGGTATGTTACCGCAAGGATACCATACTTAAAGTATCAGGTGTCAGGTTTTCAAGTGTCAGGTGTCAGTTATAAAGCGAACCTGCCCGTGCTAGACTCCGATTAGTCAATCATCGAAAGGGAAGATACCATGCCATCCAAAGTATTTTTCGGAACTGCGCGTCAGGCGCGGTTGGAAGCCAAAGAAACATTGCCCGCGAAACTTGACCTGATCTTGAACGAACTGCATTTGCGCGACCGTGTGGACAAGGAAACGGTCGTCATCAAGATGCACACCGGCAACAATATGATCTACTCCACCATCCATCCCGTCTTTGTGCGGCGCGTGGTGCAGGCGATCAAAGACGGAGGCGGCAAGCCGTTCGTGGTGGATGTCAACTGGGATACCGCCGGGGCGGAAACACGCGGCTATTCGACTGAGGTGCTGGGCTGCCCGGTCTATCCCGCCGCGGGACCGGATGAGAAGTATTTCTACGAACATGAGCGCCCATTTAAGAACATCCAGAAGTGGAAGGTCGCCGGGTTAATCCAGGATTCGAGTTTCATGGTCAACTTTGCCCACGTGAAGGGACATCCCAGCTGCGGATTCGGCGCAGCGTTCAAGAACATCGCGCTGGGCTGCATGGCGGGCAATACGCGCAGTCAGATGCACGATGCCATGCATTATGACCAATATTGGTTCCCCGAGAAATGCCCGGATAAAAGCGTCATGCAGCAGATCGTGGACTCCTGCCCCCATAACGGCGTGGTCATTGACAAGAATGACCCGAATCAATTGCACATGCATTTCGAAGAATGCAATCAGTGTGGGCGCTGTCTCAAGGTGGCGCCAGAGGGCAGCTTGAAGATCGATGCGGTTAATTTCCACACCTTCCAGGAAGCCTGCGCGATTTCAGCGGATATTGTCCTTTCGACGTTCGAGCCGGGCAAGGTGGTGCATCTCAACCTCGCCACACACATGACCCCGGTCTGTGACTGCTTCGGGTTCACGTCCATGCCCATCCTGCCGGATGCTGGTGTTTTTGGTTCCGATGACATCGTGGCGCTTGACCAGGCGACGCTGGATGTGATCGCCAAGACACGCCTGATCGAAGACAATATCCCAACTACGATGGAAGTGCACACGCGCGAGGGACATCCCTTCCGCTGGCTGCATGGTCCACATAAGGATCCGTACAAGGTCACGGAATACGGCGAGAAGCTTGGTCTCGGCATGCGTGAGTATGAACTGGTGGATGTGATGCCGCTGGAATTCCCGGAACGTTCGTCGGTAACTTACATTCCGGCGTAGCATCCTGTAAAATCCGCCCGCCTAAAATTTGAAACAAATGAAAGAGGAAAGACAATGAGTCTTTCCTCTTTCATTTGTTATTTGGTCTACCTTCACCTCGGCCAACTATGCTACTGCAATCGTTTCCTCCTCCTGTTTTTTGAACTGACTCATATAGAGTTCATAGTAGGCGCCCTGCCTGGCAAGCAATTCTTCGTGGCTGCCTTGCTCTACAATATCGCCATGCTGCATAACGAGAATCAGGTCCGCGTCGCGGATGGTGGAGAGACGATGGGCGATGACAAAGCTGGTACGGCCCTTCATCAAATTATCCATGGCACGCTGGATGAGGATCTCGGTTCGTGTGTCCACGCTGGAGGTGGCTTCGTCCAAAATAAGAATCTTCGGGTCTGCAAGCACCGCGCGTGCAATGGTCAGCAACTGCATCTGCCCCTGCGAGATGTTGGAGGTCTCCTCATTGATGACCATGTTATAACCGTCCGGCAACGTGTGGACAAAATGGTCCACGTGCGCGGCTTGGGCGGCAGCGATCACTTCATCATCCGTGGCATCCGGCCGCCCGTAACGGATGTTTTCCATGATCGTACCGTTGTAGAGCCACGTATCCTGCAAGACCATGCCGAATATTTTTCTCAGGTCTTTGCGTGTAAAATCGCGGATATCGTGACCATCAACGAGAATTCTTCCGCTGTCCACATCGTAGAAGCGCATCAGCAATTTGACCATGGTGGTCTTTCCAGCGCCGGTCGGACCGACGATGGCAATCTTGTGCCCAGGCTTTGCTTCGGCGGAAAAGTCGTTGATGACCGGCTTCGCCGGGTCATAACCGAAATGGACATCCTGGAACTCGACATGTCCCTGCACACTTTCGAGTTTGATCGGGGATTCAGTTTCTTTCACTTCTTCCGCTTCATCGAGGAATTCAAAGACGCGCTCTGCCGCTGCGGCGGTTTGCTGCAGGACATTGGAGATGTTCGCAAGCTGGGTAATCGGCTGTGTGAACGAGCGAACGTACTGAATGAACGCCTGAATATCGCCGACGGTGATCGTTCCACGGATGGCAAGGTACCCGCCGAGGATGGCGACTGCCACATAGCCAAGATTGCCGATGAACATCATGATTGGCATCATCAAGCCGGAGAGGAACTGTGATTTCCACGCCGCATCATATAGTCGATTATTGGACTGGTCGAACTTTTGTATGCTCTCCTCTTCGCCATTGAAGGCTTTCATCACGATGTGACCGCCGTACATTTCCTCGACATGTCCGTTAACGTGACCGAGGTAATCCTGCTGTTCCTTGAAGTATTTCTGCGATTGCCGGACGATCAGCATGACTGTGACCATTGAAAGCGGGATGACGATCAGCGCAACCAGGGTCATTGCCCAACTGATGGAGAACATCATGACCAGCACGCCCACCACGGTCACCAGCGAGGTAATGATCTGGCTCAGACTCTGGCTGAGGGTTTGGTTGAGCGTATCCACATCATTGGTGATGCGCGAGAGCACTTCGCCATGTGTGGTGCCGTCAAAATACTTGAGCGGCATACGGTTGATCTTCCTGGAGAGGTCACGGCGGAAACGATAGGAGATGTTGGTGGACACATTCGCCATGATCCAGCCCTGGATGTAGGCAAACAGCGCGGAAAGCAGATACAGCCCCAATGTCCAGAGAGCGATGCGCCCGATATAGGCGAAGTCGATTGTCCCGGTGCCGCGTAGTTCCGCCAGCACGCCTTCGAACAGTTTGGTGGTGGCGTTACCGAGAATCTTCGGGCCGACGATGTTTGCCGCAGTGGAAGCCACCGCAAAAATGATGACGATGAGGATGGGTAGACGATATGCACCGAGATATTCGATCAACTTGCGCATCGTACCTTTGAAGTCGTGGGCTTTCGCGATGGGAGCGCCCATCATGTGTGCACCGGGAGGTCCTCCCATGGGGCCGCGCCCATGTTGTCCGGGTCTTTGTTGCATCATCATGCCAACTCCTCCTTGCTGAGCTGCGACAAGGCAATTTCTTGATAGGTCTCACAGTTTTTCATAAGTTCCTTGTGTGTACCCTTGCCGACAATTCTTCCCTCGTCGAGCACGATGATCTGTTCGGCCTCTTTGATAGTGGAGACGCGCTGGGTGACGATCAAAAGGGTATTGTTGGCGGTTTTCTCTTTGAGGGCGCGTCGCAACGCGGCGTCGGTTTTGAAATCGAGAGCGGAGAAGCTATCGTCGAGAATGAAGATCGGGGGCTTTTTGACCAGTGCCCGGGCAATGGAGAGCCGTTGCTTTTGTCCGCCGGAGACGTTCGTGCCGCCCTGGGCAATCTCGGTTTGCATCCCCTCGGGTTTTTCGTTGACAAACTCTTTTGCTTGCGCGATCTCCATCGCGGATTGAAGCATCTCGGATGTGGCGTTTTTATCGGCATAGAGCAAATTGCTTTCTATTGTGCCGGAGAACAAGGCGCTCTTTTGCGGAACATACCCGATCTTGTCGCGCAGGTCGTGTTGGGTTACGTCGCGAATGTCCACGTCGTCGATGAGGATGGAGCCGCCAGTCACTTCGTAGAAGCGCGGGATGAGGTTGATGATGGTGGATTTACCGGAGCCGGTCGAGCCGATGAAGGCGGTGGTCTGACCGGGTTGGGCAGTGAAACTGATATTTTCGAGGACGTTCGTGTCCGCACCGGGGTAGCGGAATGAAACATCCCGGAATTCCACAGTGCCTTTGAACTTTTCAGGGAATTTCTTCGGCTCTTTCGGGTCGTGAATGTGCGGCTCGGTCTTGAGCACTTCGTCGATACGGTCGGCGGAGACCGAGGCACGCGGAATGATGATAAACATCATCGAAAGCATCAGAAACGACATCACGATCTGCATGGCGTATTGGATGAACGCCATCATGTCGCCAACCTGCATATTGGCATTGGCGACTTCGCGCGCACCAAACCAAATGATGGCGAGCGTCAACCCGTTCATGATGAGCATCATCAATGGCATCATTACCACCATCACACGGTTGATGAACAGACTGACAGCAGTCAGGTCTTTGTTGGCAACATCGAAACGGTCTTCTTCGAACTGCTCCATCGCGAAGGCACGGATGACCATCATGCCGGTCAGGTTTTCACGCGAGACGAGATTGATGCGGTCGGTCAGTTTCTGGACGAGTTTAAACTTCGGCAGGGATAACGAAAAGACAATGGCGATCAAACTGACCAGCATCAGGACCGCCACACCGATCAGCCACGCAAGCGGAGAGTCCTGATTGACGACTTTGATGATGCCGCCAATGCCGATCAATGGGGCGTAAAACATCATCCGCACCATCATCATGACCACCATTTGGATCTGGGTCACATCGTTGGTCGTGCGCGTGATAAGGGACGCGGTCGAAAACTTGTCGAATTCTGCGCTGGAAAAACTTTCGACTTTCTGGAAGACGTCGCGGCGAATATCGCGCGCCATGCCCGCCGCAATCTTTGCGGAGAAATAGCCGACGATGATGGTCGTTACGCCGGAGAGCAGGGTCAACAGGATCATCCAGCCGCCGACGTTCAGGATGTAATCGTTCTGGAGTTTCTCCGTATCCATACCAAGCGCTTCATACTCTGCCTTGACCACGCTCACGCCGGCCTGTACAAGCAGCGAGTCATTCATGCCTGCAAATTGTTCATTCACAGTATCAGTGATACCTGCCAATTGCTCGGCGGGGAGTTGTGTCAGCAGATCGAACACATCCATGCCAGGAGGGAATTGCGACGGGTCCAAGCCGTCAAACGCGCCACCCATTTCCGCGGCTTTGGCGGGGTCGGTCAATACCTGCTCGATGCCCGAGACGGTCAACAGGGCTTTCGCCATAACCGGGTTAAGGCGGTCAATCTCGGTCTGCGTAATGTCTTTCAAGACATAAATTGGCTCATTTGCAAGGACAGGGTACTTTTCGAGGTAGGTTGCGTAATCAGGAGACGAATCATCGATCAGCGAGTAGGAGGCAAGGATATCTTCCTTGTCCTGGCTGTTCAGGAAGATGGCCAGCTTGTCCATTTCGCTTGCACGGATAGCTTCGGGCAGGGCATTTTCCACGCCGCCTTGTTGCAGCCCGGTATTGACGATGCGCGAGAGATAATCGGGCAGCGCCAGGTCGATGTTTGCCTGGGCAAACAGGAGCGCAATGGCAAGCACCAGCATCACCCAGTAAGGTTTTGCATACTTCAGTAGCTTAAACATCAGCCTTTCTCCTTGCAAAATATTTTTCGTTGCATTGCATAAAGTTCCTTTCGATCATGACCGTGAAAGTGTATGATCTGCCTGTGAATTGAATGTGAAGAATTGGGGATGAGAAGGCGTTCAATGAACAGGATCAACTTCGAGGTCCTGCCCGATGCGGGTCATGAGGTCGAGCGCCTCGCTGATCTGCGTACGTTGTTCGTCCGTCAGCCTCGCTTCCATCTCCGCCACCCAGCGATAGCGTTCTTCGATTCCCTGCTCGATGAGTTCGCGTCCTTTTTGGGTGAGGTCCAGCAGTTTGGCGCGCCGGTCGTTCGGATTCTCCTGGCGCATGATAAGTCCGCTTTGAACGAGTTTATCCGCCAGTTGGCTGGCAGCAGCCGGGGTGATCTCGAACCGTTCACTGACCTCCGACATGCCGCACGCACCGTAATGATACATCTGCATCATCATGCTGAACTGCGGCATGGAAAGCCCGGTGGAGCGGGCAAAACGCCACCAGCCGCGCATGGAGCGGTGCAGAAAAACATCCATCCATGCACGGATGGATCGATTGAGCCGGGTTTGTTTTGTCATAGTTAAGCTCTCTTGTTAGTTAAGCATACTTAAATTTATAACTCAACCCCGTTTTGGTCAAGAGGCGGGGAATTAGAGGTTTGTTAGAAAACCGGGATGGAAAATCGACGTATGAATTGGATCATCCCGCGATTACCCAAACCGGAAATAAAGAATTCGCAACAAATGAAAAGGAGTCGCTTGCACGACTCCTTCTTGTTGCCCAAAAACACACAGACGGGAACCCGCATGAAAATGCAGGTTCCCGTCCGCCTCTCTCCTACCAATAAACCACCAGTAAGTGCCTGTATTGTATGGCTTCATGGTCATCCATTCAACGCAACAAAAGTACTACGGGTGTGAAAATAAAGACAAACGACCAATCGGCATACTATTGTATGGCCGCGCTCCAAAACACATTTCCAAAAATCATCAGAGAATGGTAATATGCTATGGTAATCACCCTCCGGTCCTCACATGGAACATAACCGGATAGTCGAGCGTTGGGAAATTATGCAGAAGATCTTCATCAGTTATTCCCGCAAGGATACCGATTTCGTCCGCAAATTGGCGGGCGATTTCGAAAAAGCCGGATACGATGTCTGGTGGGACCTCACTGACCTGCGCGGCGGTGACGACTGGGTACGCCAGATCCCCGCCGCCATCGAGGCGAGCCAATTCATCGTGGTGGTGCTGTCGCCGAATTCCGTTGCATCCGAATGGGTCCAAAAGGAATACACCCAGGCATTATCCCTGCGCAAGAAGATCATCCCAATCATGCTGGCATCGTGTAACGTGCCGTTCGCACTGAACACGATCAATTACGTGAATTTCTCAGCCGGGGAATATGAGGACAATTTCAAAAGCACCCTGACCGCCCTGGGATACAAGGGCAAACCGCCCGCTGTCACGCCGTTCGAAAAGGTTAAATCCACCCTACCTGCATGGACGAAATATGCCCTTCCCGCCTTGCTGGGAATCGTTTTTCTGCTGTTCCTGCTATTTCGCCCCGAACCTGACACGCCTCCCCCCACACCTGACCCTGTCTCCACCTCCACACCAACACCTACATCTGAGCCTTTCACTGCAACTGCCAGTTCCACTGGCACAACGTCGCCCACCACCACGGCAACGCTAACCATCACACCTGTAACGCCGACCTTGACTCCATCTGCCACCAGAAAACCGCCCTTTGAGTCGCTGAGTTTCTGTGTGCTTGCATTGAAGGATGTGTTCGCCATCAATGTTCGCTCCGGTCCCGGCACCAATTACATCCCTTTGGGAGAGCCGCTGCGCGTGGGAAAATGCCTTGCCTTTTGGGCGCTCAACGAAGAGGAGACCTGGCTCCTCGTGGCAAACGGTCAAACCGACCCGGATATGCGCCAATACGAAGGCGGCTGGATCCGCCGCGATCTATTGATCCCCGAGGAACTGACCGGTCCCATCAACCTGCCCATTGTTACGCTGACATCCACCCCCACCAGCACAGCGACATCCACGATCACCCCCACCCAGACCCCTTCCTTCACGCCGACGAGAACGCCCACCCCGACGGAAACCGATACGCCGACATCGACTCCCACCGATACATCCACGCCAACGCCTACCCCGTCTCCGGAGCCGACGGAAACCGACACGCCGACTCCATCCTGAGCGCGCGATTTACCCGGGTACGAAAAAGCCTCAATAACGCACCATCAACCCGAAGTCCGAGGGGAGAAGCGAATATATATACGCGTCGAAGATGGAACTCCCCACCACCATCCGGTTCAGTAAAATTCCCTCGTACTGTGCGCCGATCTTTTCCGCCACGCGAACGCTATAACTCATCCGCATCTTCCAACTGAAACGGACGCAACGCCATCGGTGACACGGGTCGAAAGCAGCATATCCACTCCTTAAATAAAAACGGAGTCATGGTTGTGCGACTCCGTAATTATAGTAGGCTGGCATGCTCTTTGGAAATTAAGTCGTGATGTATTCCCGCAGACTGTGCTCCACCGCATACGCCGCGGCTTCCGCACGATTGTTCACGCCCAGTTTCGAGAGGATGCTCGAAACATAATTGCGCACCGTGCCTTCGCCAAGGAATAATTGCTTGGCGATTTCGCGATTGGTCTTCCCCTCCGAAACCAGCAGCAGCACGTGTTTTTCCTGTTGGCTCAGATGCGCGAACGCCGAGGCCTCCTCCTCCTTCACAGCGCGGCGTACTTCCTGGAAAACGCGCTGGGTCACCGCCGGGTCAAGCAACGCTTCGCCGCGCGAGACCGCTTCAAGCGCCTTCACCAAATCGTCGCTCCCGATCTGCTTGAGGATATAGCCCGAAGCGCCCGCCCGAATGGCGGAGAACAACATCTCATCCTCGGCGTACGAGGTCAACATGATCACTTTGATGTTCGGGTGCTTGGTGACGATCTGCTCGCATGCTTCTATCCCCGAAGTCCCCGGCAGGCGAATATCCATGACCACCACATCCGGCTTGAGCATGTCCGTCTTCTCGATCGCCTCCCGTGCCGATGCGGCTTCCCCAATCACATCGAACTGCGGATGGCGTTCCAATAAAGATTTCAGCCCCAGTCGCACGACCTCATGGTCGTCCACCAGAATGATCCGTTGCTTGGGAGGTTGCTTTGGCATACTCCGATTTTACCCCAAAATTCCCCAAAAAATATAAAAAACGGGCGGTTTTGGATGAACATCCGCCTCTCTCCCAGCCGAAGATTGATACCGCTTAAAAGATGACAGCCACCTCCCGCGTGGCTGTCATCCAATTGTCTGACTATTTTACTTTGCCTTGATGCTGATGACCTTGGGCTTGACCTCTTCCGCTTTCGGCAGGGTGATGGTCAGAATGCCGTTCTCGAACTCAGCCTTTGCCTTATCCGCGACCACTTCGGTCGGCAGGATGACGGAGCGCTCGAAGGAGCCCCAGCGCTGTTCACGGATATGCCAGGCGCGTTCTTTCTTCTCTTCCTGCTGTTTCGCCTCGCCCTTGATGGTAAGCACCTCACCGGTAATATTGATCTGCACCTCGTCGGTTTTGATCCCCGGCAGGGCGGCTTTCACGACGATCTCGTCGTCGGTCTGGTACATGTCGATCGCAGGCACGGTCCAACTGTCCTTGAAGACAGAGAGCGGGCGGGTGAACGCATCATCAAAAAGACGGTCCATAGCCTCGCGCAGGGTCATCATCTCACGAGCGGGTTCCCAACGGATTAAGTTAGACATAGGTACCTCCTTTTGGTGGTTGATTTATGCCCTTAATATAAAGAGCCTGCGTTAGAAGAACGCAAGCTCTTTATCAAAAATTTATATGAGCTTTTTTCTACTTCCGTAGTGGTGATCTGCATCTCTCACACAATTTGCCATCATCCCAATCTTGTTGCAATCCACATTGGGGACAAAATACCTGTTTTTCAGCTTTCATCCTTTTAGGCATAATTCTGACCATTTCTTCCATTGCAACTACTCCAACAAAAACACCTAAAAGGTTACCCGCCAATCCAAAGTAATTTCCTCCAATAAAACCACATACCAAAGCTGTCAGCACCGTCAACATTCCAAATATAACAGGATTGTGTCCGTTAGTTTTGGCGCGTCTGGACACAATCCCGGTTGCAACAGCAATAAGTACCAACTCAAGCATTTTCCCACTCTTATTTGCACTTATGATATAGATTTAATCTTTCTTCCGCTTGTAATCCACAAAACGATATCCAACGCCGCGCTCGGTGAGAATATACTTCGGATTGGCAGGGTCTTTTTCCAGTTTCTGGCGCAGGTAGTTGATATAGAGACGCACATAATGCGGCTCATCGCGATATTCGTATCCCCATACCTTCACAAGGATCTGGTCGTGGGTCACGACCCAGCCCGCGTTCTGTACGAGATGATACAGGAGGCGGTATTCAGTCGGGCGCAATTTGACGAGCTTGCCCTCCAGCCACACTTCCCGGCGGTCAAAGTCGATCTTGAGCCGGTCGTCCACTTCAATGATGTCGTGCATCGAACCGCTGGCGCCCTCCGTACGGCGGATAACCGCTTTCACGCGGCTGACGAGTTCGCGCGGGCTGAACGGCTTGGTGACGTAATCGTCTGCGCCCAGTTCGAGTCCGCGCACACGGTCATCCTCCTCGCCCTTGGCAGTGAGCATGATCACGGGCACGTTGCTGACTTCCCGGATGGTCTCAAGCACTTCGAAGCCATCGATGTCGGGCATCATCACGTCGAGCAAAATAAGATCGGGGGTAACGTCGCGCAATTTTTGAATGGCTTGTTTGCCATTGAAGGCTTCGGCGACCTGGAAGCCGTCGTGCTCCAAATTCATTCGGATGAAACGCACCATGCGCTCCTCGTCGTCCACAACAAGGATACGGCGGCGCTCAAACTCTTCAGGCATGGGTTATTCCCTCACAAATCCGATCAGGCTTTCCTCTTCCTGGCTTTCGAGCACTTCGATCAACGCGATCCTAGCAAGGGGCCAAATCACCTTGGTCACATTCTGCTCCAGATAATGGACATCCTTGCCGTCGCGCAGCCGCGGATTGACCAGTGTAATGATCGTATCGCTGGGTTTGGGCAATTCCTCGATCTCGCCCAAAATCGACGCTTCGCCGGTAATATGTAAAATAACGGAGTACGCCATGCACAGGCACCTTTCCCGGAACAACTAAATATTGCGAAGGAGGATCTGTATCTTCAGTTTGCCCACTGCGACGATATCACCATGATTCAGGGGTTCCTCCACATGGGGGTTGAGACGGCGCCCATTCAAATAGGTGCCGTTCGACGAGCCCAAGTCCATGACCACCACCCGGTTCCCTTCGCGCTTGACGACGGCATGCAAACGGGAAACACCCGAGGCATATGCCTGATATGGAGTCAGGTCGATGTCGGGCATGATGGGCTGTCCCTCGCTCAGACGCCCTAGGGTGAATTCGTTACGCGAGGCGAGCGGGAGAATCTTTCCACTATCCATCAAATGCAGGGAGAGCCAGCTGTCACCGGCGGCAACCGGTTCGGGGCGTGGAGCCTTTTTCTTAAGTTCCTCCTCGATCTGCTCGTCTGTGATTGCCTGTGTGACAAGCGTTTCTATCCCGTCGAGTTGGGCGCCACATTCGGCGCAGAACATCGCTCCTGAAACATTTTGATGCTGACAATTTGTGCATATGATCATGAGACCAACTCCTTCTTTGGCGGCGTGATGAATAAAGCCCGCGTGCCATATTTGATCTGTTTACTTCCCTCATCCGAGAGGGCATTCTTCCTTTGAAGGTTTTCCACTTCCAACATAATCGTTTGCGCCAGACTGCGCTCGCCCTGTGTCAACAGGTTCGATGCCAGGGTTTGAAGGTGTCGCGTGGCGGTATCGATCTGTCCTTTTTCGATTTCCTTCCTGGCGCGTTCCTGCATCCGGTACAGCATCAACCGGGACATTGCCTGAACGATCTGCGGCGGCGGTGGATCCGTCTCCGGTGAGTCGGATACGGGTCGTCGGAGGCGTAATCGGTGCATCGGAACAGGCGTCGGATGGGAGGCGATCGAGATTTTGAGATTGCCGTCCAGGAAGTCTGTTACCTCTGATTTTACCGCTTTTGGCTGAATAATGTACTCGAAAAGTATACGAGTGGAAGTATCTTGCAATATTGGCCCCAGGTGGAGGATGTTTCCTTCGAGCGAGACCGGGGAGGGGTCCGGCTGGAGGCGGAACGCGTATCCCAAGTCGATACCATCGATCGGCTTGAATTCCAGAGTAACTTCCTCGGCATAGACCTGGGCAAGGGCGTCGAATTTCTCGAGCAGGAGGCGCTTGATGTCCTGCGGTTTGGCGATATAGGCGCTACTTCCACCCGTCCGCGTGGAAAGCACATCCAGAAAAATATCGTTCCATTCCTTTCCAATTCCCATGGCACTGATGCCGATGCCATGTTCGGCGAGCCGCGCCGCCAGTGCGAGACATAGTTGCTCGTCGCCATAAGTCTGACCGTCGGTGAGAAGGATAATGTGATTGATGCGCTTGGAATCGATACTGCGCATGACTTCCTTCGTACCAGCCTCCAGCCCCTGATAGATCTCCGTGCCTCCGGCAGGCTGTATCATCTGGATCTTCGCCTCCAGGCGGGATCGTTCCTGGTAAAAAGCCGCCGGTATGATCGCTTCGGCGCGATCACTGAACGTGACAACACTGAGGATATCCTGCGGCCGGAGGTTTCGCAATACTTGTATGGCGGTCGCCTTGACCATATCCATCTTTTCGCCCTGCATGGACGTGGAGCGATCGAGCACCAGGCAGACATTGAGCGGTGGAGCGGGCGTTGCCCGCGCCTTGGCAGGGGTCTCGATGTCCAGGATGAGATACAGCATCTGCGGTTCGTCCAGCCTGATCAGGTTGGGGCGGCTATAGGTGATAGTGTACTCGTACGGTAGATCGACCTTTTCCTCGGGAGGCAGAGTGGCGTCATATTGTGCACGGCGCTTTGGGTTGGAGAGCGTCTCGTATGCCTGTTGGACGCCTAAAAACAGTTCGGTTTCCCCGGCGGCTGTATTTTTGTCGGGATGGAGTTTTTGCGCCGCATCAAAGTAGGCGCGCTTAATCTCCTCCTGAGAGGCATCGCGCGGCACACCAAGAAGAGCATAAAAATCCTGTTGACTGAAAGACATGACTATCCGATTAACTGAACGAGGATCACACTAATGTTATCGGGTCCCCCCGCTGCGTTCGCCGCGCTCACCAAATTCTGGCACGCACGCTGGAGGTTGGGCGCGTCTACAATGGAGCGAACCAGATCCTGCTCGGCGACCACACCCCACAAACCGTCACTGCAAATCATCAAATAACCGGGTTGGGGAAAACCAACCGTAAAAATATCCGGATCAAGAATCTCCCCCTGTCCAAGGGCGCGATACAACACATTTCTGTGTGGATAGTTCGCGGCTTCCTCAGGGGTGATATGCCCCAATTCCTCGAGGCGTTTCACCAGCGAATGATCGCGGGTAATCGGTTCGATGCGACCATCGGGAAAGACAAAATAAGCGCGGCTGTCACCCACATGGGCAACTGTGATCTGCTGACCGACCACCAGGGCGGCTGTCAGGGTCGTTCCACTGCCCGGAGCTTCCCGTTGAATGGCGCGTTGCGCCTCGCCCACGGCAGTCTGCATGATTTCTTGAAAGGACTCGTCCATCGTGTCCGTTTTCACCTGAAAAAGATATGGGTGGAACTTGCGCAGCACATATCCTGCCACGGTGCGGATCGCCGCGTTGCTCGCCACCTCTCCAAACTGGTGTCCTCCCATACCATCCGCAACGATGTACAGTCCAAACGGCAGGTTTCCCGAATTGCCAGCCATGGTGGTCGTCAACGCCAGCAGGCTGTCCTCGTTCAATTCCCGCTGTTTTCCAACAGACTGCCCGCAACCGGAAACTAATTGCTGGAGGTCGTAGCGCGGGTTCTGATTGTTGACGATTGCCTGGATCTGCTGTTCCGAGAGGGGGGCAGTATTGGCGGTATCCTGTGTATTCGTTGCAGGAGATTTTTTATTACCGAATAACCAGCGAAAAAATTTATCCACAAAAACTCCTTCTCACGCAAGCAATGCGTATACCTTATGGTCTGTGGAACCAATATACACAATATCGTCATACACCAACGGCGTGCCGGTGATGGGTCCCTCGGTCCCGAACTTCCAACGCAGACGTCCCGTGCGATATTCAAGACAATATAAATTGCCATCTACTGATCCGCAATAAAGCGAATCTTTGAACACAACAGGCGAACCATTGACCTGGTGTTCTGTACGAAAACGCCAGACTTCCTTCGAAGTTTTGATCTCGACTGCATAGATGAAACCATCTGCCGCGCCGACAAAGACCATGTCATCGACAAGGCAGGGGGTGCTGATGGAAGCCTTTCCCAGACGGAACCGCCAGATCACCCAACCGTTGCGCGGGTCGAGCGCGTACAATGTTCCATCCACAGATGAGAAAAATAGCGCCTGAGGGGTCCCCACCGTGGAGGATGTGACCGCGCGCTTCGCGCGGAAGCGCCACTTCAAGTCGCCGCGGAAATCAACCGCATAGTAATCGCCTGTTTCGCAACCGACATACACAAGTTCGTTTTGCACAAACGGGGTCGAGCGGATGGGGTCCGCCGCTTCGAACCGCCATACCATCCGTCCTGTGTTGAGGTTGACCGCGTGGAGGTGCCGGTCATCCGAGCCGATAAAGACATGTCCCTCAGCAATACGCGGAGAAGAGCGGATTGGTCCATCTGTGTAGTAGGTCCATACCACCTTGCCGGAGCGGGCACTGACCACGTGCAGACGTTTATCCTCCGAACCGACATAAATATTCCCGTCAAACAAGGCAGGGCGGGAAACGATACCGCCATCCGCCGGGTATTTCCACTGGAACTTGCCATCCGCCGCGTTCAACGAATAGAGATTATTATCATAACATCCAATATAAAGCGACCCCTGAAAGATCGACGGCGTCCCGCGGATTTCATCCTCACACTTGAACGACCACAACGGTTTGATGCCGCCCACGCCCACCGGACCTGTTTGCGGGCCGGCAGCCAGGCGCACGAGCGCGCCCGTCTTGCGTGCGACCGTGACAAGGGCCTGTTTCATATCCGCCGCACTGCGGAACCGGCTCTCCGGCGCGTATTCCAGCGCCATATTAACCACCGTCTCCAGTTCCGCCGACACCGCAGGGTTGATCCGGCGCATGGGACGTTCTGCGAACGAGAACGGAGGTTCGAGACGCGGGTCGCGCCGCGTCAACGCGTGGTGGATGGTCGCGCCGAGGGCGTAGATGTCAGCCGCGGGCGTGGCTTCGCCGCGATATTGTTCCGGAGGTGAATACCCCTCGGTGCCGATCATCGTCCCTTTGATGCCCGATTGGAATACCTTGGCGATCCCAAAATCGACGAGCATCACATCCCCGTTGGAATTGATCATCACATTCGAGGGCTTCATATCGCGGAAAATGATCGGGTCCGGTTTGTGGCTGTGCAAATATTCGAGCACGTCGCACAATTCGATTGCCCAGCTTAAGATCTGGTGTTCGGGCAGAAATCCGTTCGCTTCATTGATGATGGTCTCCATATCCTTGCCGTGGATGAATTCCAGCACAAGGTACGAACGGCTTTCCAGGGAAAAATAATCGAAGATGCGCGGAATGGATGGGTGGTGGAGCGTGGCAAGCAGATTTGCCTCCCGCTCGAAATTCTGGACAATGGTTTCGCGCACCAAAGGATCGGGAGCGGTATTGATCATTTCCTTCACCGCCACCAGTTTGGTCACGTTGGGGAAGTGCATGTCTCTGGCGCGATAAACCGAACCCATTCCACCGATCCCGATCACCTCTTGAATCGCATAACGCTTGGCGAGGAGAACGCCTGCCTGTAATTGACGCGGGGTGGAAGAGCCTTGATCGCCCTGATCGTCTGATAATTCAGGGAATATTCTTGTTTCCAGAGAAATTCTCCTATTCGGTAAATTATAGTTTGCAGTCCCATGTTTGACAACCACCCAAAAGCCTTTTGTTTTCATTTTCGTTTGCCGCCGACACCTTCGATCGTCCCCCTTGCCGGGAACCCGGTTCTGCGGCACAATACCCTCTTGTGAAGATCCTTGCCGTCAGCGATGAAGTCGTGGAACGCCTGTACAGCCTCTGCAACAACGGACATTTCAGCGATGTCGAATTGATCATTGGGTGTGGAGACCTGCCCTACCCCTACCTCGAAACCCTGATTACTTTTCTGAACGTCCCTTTGATGTACGTCCCCGGCAACCATGATCCGGATTATGATCCCGCCCAGACCATCACCTATGCAGAAGGCGGCTCCAACCTGGACTTGAAGCTGGTGCGCTATAAACGGTTTTTGATCGGCGGCTTCGGCGGATGCATCCGATACCGTCCCGATGGAGCAAACCAGTACACGCAAACGGAAGCCTACATCAGAGCCTTTCGCATGCTCCCCCGACTTCTGGTGAATCGCATCCACTACGGGCGCTCCCTCGACATTCTCATCTCACACTCTCCTCCCTTTGGCATCCACGACGATGACACCAGGGCCCATGAAGGCTTGAAAGCCATTAACTGGCTGATCCGCGTGGCAAAACCGCGTTACCACTTTCACGGACATACCCACTTCCAACGCCGCAACCTGTCGCCCTCTGAAACAATCCAGGGAATAACAAAGATCATCAACGTTTTCCCCTACAAGGTCATTGAAGTCAGTCATTAATCATAAATCAATATTCCGGACTTTAAACAAATGAGCAACCTACCCAATAATATTTCCGAACAAGCACGTGCCGATTTTCAACGGGCGCGTTTCAAAGCGTTCATGAACCGCGTTTGGGCGACCATTTCCGGACAGCCCACCACCCTCCTTTCCTACGACGAGATCAAGGAAAAATTGCACATCGGCGGTCCCATCTATCGGGGAGTGCAGACCGTTCGTGTGGACCAGATTGCGGGGAGTCTGAACCGCTATCACGAGTTCGACCGCGTCTTCCTGCCAGCCACCGACCAGCTCGCGGCGCGTTGGCAAAGCGTCAACCGCGCCTTCTATCAGGAAATCAGCCTGCCGCCTGTCGTCCTGTACAAGGTGGGGCAGGTCTACTTTGTCGTGGACGGACATCATCGCGTATCGGTGGCGCGCGAGCAGGGACAGATCTTCATCGAAGCCGAGGTGCGCGAATGTTCGACGCGCGTCAACATCACGCCCGACATCAAGCCGGAGGACCTGGAAATCCTCCATGACAAAGTACACTTCCTCGAACGCACATCCCTCGACCGGCTGGTCCCTGGCGCCAACATCAAACTCACGATCCCTGATGGCTTTGAGCGCATGCTCGAACATATTGCCGTGCATCGCTACTTCATGGGTCTCGATTGGAAACGCGACATTTCCGAGGAGGAGGCGGTCAGGCATTGGTATGAAACCGTATACCTGCCCGTCGTCAACGTAATCCGCGACACGGACATTTTGAAGGAATTCCCCGGCAAAACCGAAGGTGATCTGTACCTCTGGGTGCTCGATCATCAACATTATCTTGCAGAGAAGGAAAATATCCCCCTTCAACCGCCCGAGGAAGCAGCGCGCACCTTCGTGGAAGCCGGGGTGAAAAAGCCGTTAATCAAGAAGAAGGCATCCAAAAACAAACCGAAATAAACGGAGAAAAAATGACATCAGCGCACCCCCTCGCCGGAGTCTACGCCGCGGCGGTCACCCCTCTGAAAAACGATTCTTCCTTGGATCTCGAGTCTGTCCCCGTTATATTGAAGTTTCTCGCCGACCGGGGCTGTCATGGCGCGGTGCTTTTCGGCACGACCGGAGAGGGACCGTCGTTCTCTCCCACCGAACGCGAGGCGTTGATGCGCTCCGCGCGCGCCTATCGTCACCAAGTACGCGGCTTCCGTTTGATTGCCGGGACCGGCACCCCAAGCCTCAGCGAGACCATCGAATTGACAAAACTCGCCTTCGAACTCGGCTACGATGCTGCGCTGGTGGTGCCTCCCTATTACTTCCGCAAAGCGACTGATGACGGGTTGTTCGCATGGTTCAGCGCACTTATTAAAAAAGCCGTCCCCACGGATGGGTATTTACTCGGTTACCACTTTCCCAATGTGGCGGGTATCGGATTCTCCATCGACCTGCTCGCGCGTCTGAAAGATGCCTTCCCGGTCCAATTCGCGGGCATCAAAGACTCCTCACACGATGTCGATCTGGCTCGGACGCTCGGCGAAAAGTTCGGCTCTGACCTTCTCGTATTGACCGGCACAGACTCCTATCTGCAACTCGCTATGGAGAACAAAGCCGCCGGTTGCATCACCGCGCCCGCCAATCTCATCTCACCCGACCTGCGCGAGGTGTGGAATGGAATGAACGAAGGCAGGGATATTTCAGAGGTGCAGAAACGCGTGAACGAACAGCGACACATCCTCGAAAAATATCCGCCTTTCCCGCCGATGCTCAAAGCCCTGTTACACCGGCTGCACGGATTGCCCCGCTGGACTGTCAAACCGCCTCTGGAAGAGGTCAAGAATGAACTGGAAGAACAGGCAGTGGCCGAAATGCAAACCTTCCTGTAAAACAAAATCTCCCGCTTTTTGGCGGGAGATTTTGTTGATCGGCGCAGTGAACAAGAAACTATCTTCCCGCCATCTTCTTCCAAACAAAGACCAGCAGAAAGAACACGGTCGCGGTCAATACAATCGCCGCGCCGGAAGCGATACTCAGATAGAACGAAAGATATAGTCCAATGATACCCGCCAGCGATGCGAAGGCGGCCGCCAGCATCATCATTGTGGAGAGTCGATGCGTGAGCAGATACGCCGTCGCCGCAGGAGTGACCAGCATGGCGACCATCAACGCCACGCCGACGGTTTGCAGCGAGACCGCCACTGTCACGGCGATGAGGGCAAGCAGCAGGTTGTTGAGGAAACCCACGGGCAGGCGCAGCGTCGCGGCAAGGATCGGGTCAAAGGACAGGGTCATGAACTCCTTATAGAACGCGAAGACGATCAGGAGGACGATCCCGCCGAAGATCAGGATCAACCACAGGCTTTGCGTCGAGACGCTAAGCACATCCCCAAACAGAAAGTGACTCAAGTCCACAGCGTAACTGCGCACCGTGGAGATCAGCGCCACGCCTAGTGCGAACATCCCGGCAAAGACGATGCCGATGGACGTGTCCTCCTTGATCTCGGAATTCTTGCTGATCAGGCCGATGCCCAATGCCGCGATGACAGCAGTCCCCAGCGCCCACCAAAAGAGGGTATCGCGTGCGCCGCCGCTAACCAGGTATCCCAGTGCGATGCCGGGCAGGATGGTGTGCGCCAATGCATCTCCAAAGAACGCCATGCCGCGCAGGACAACATAACTGCCGATGACTGCACAGACAATGCCGACCAAAACGGCGGCAATCATGCCGCGTTGCATGAATTCATAGGAGAGGGGGGCGGCGAGCCAGTCAATGAATGTGGTCATGCTCCCCTTCATCACAACAATCGTCCGTACTTAAGATATTTTGTCCGTCCACCGGTTTCAAGCGCCCGCCGTACGCTCTTAACAGGTTGTCTGTGTGTAACACATTCTGCGGCTCATCGAACGCGATGATCTGATGATTGAGCAGCATGATGCGGTCAAAATGACTGGCTGCCTGGTCGAGATCGTGAGTCGCCACCATCACCGTGACCTTGTCCTTTTTGAATCTTTCCAACAGGTTGAGAATCCCTTCCTGTGACGGGGCATCGAGACCGGTGAGCGGTTCGTCCATCAGCATGAGTTCGGCTTCCTGCGCCAGCGCACGGGCAATGAACATGCGTTGCTGCTGTCCGCCGGAGAGCTGGCTGATCTGGCGTTTGGACAGGTTTGCCAGTTCCACCGTCTCCAGCGCACGATGGACAATATCCCAATCCTTCCTGTGAGGCCAGTTGAACGGACCGAGTTTGGCGGAGCGCCCCATCATGACCACATCCGCCACGCTGACAGGGAAATTCCAATCCACCTGGCTGCGCTGGGGGATGTAGCCGATGCAGACATGCCCGCGCGGGCGCGAACCGAAGATGTTCACTTCGCCAGACTGTGGCTGCAAGACACCGGCAATGGTCTTGATCAACGTGCTCTTACCCGCGCCATTGGGTCCCACAATGGCAACTTGTTCGCCTTCATGCAAATGAAAGGTGACATCCTCCAGCGCCACGCGCCCGTTGTAGCGAACGGTGAGATGAGAGACAGCCAAAACGGGCTGGTCATGCAAATGATCGGAATGCGGGTACATGTAAATTATTGTAACGCTTTTACCAATTCCGAAACGTTGTATTTCATCATCTCGATGTAGGTCGCCGCAGGAGCGCCATCCGTCAACGACTCGAGACGCAGGCTCGTCACCACCTGCACACCGGTCTCCTCTGCGATCTGGTTGGCAAGCGCGTTGTTCTCCACATCGCTGAGGAAGATGGCAGGCGCGCCCGAAGATCGGATCGCCTCAATCACCTCGGCAATCTCTTGTGCAGAGGCGCTGGCATCGGAGCTGAAACTCGGCAGGATGGTATCCACGATGGTAAACCCGTAGCGCTCGGCAAAATATCCCATCGATTCATGATTGGTAACCAGCAAACGGCGTTCCACAGGGATGGTTTCCACCTGTTCCTTGATCCAGGCATCAAGCCCCATCAATTGCGCGATGTACGTGTCGGCATTGGCTTTGTAGATTTCGGCGCCTTCAGGATCAGCCTGAATCAACCCGTCCCGGATGTTTTCCACATAGGTGACAACCAGGTTCGGGTCAAGCCACATGTGTGGATCACCCGCCTCATGCTCATGTTCATCGTCTGATTCCGTTTCTCCGGCATGTTCCTCCATCTGATGCGGTTCCAGCCTGGCGGTCGCGGTAATGACCAGCCGTTCGCCATCTGCGTTTTCCAATAATGGCTCAATGAAATGCTCATACTCAATGCCGTTCAGGATCAAGACAGTGCTTTTCGAGATCTTCACCACATCGGCAGGAGTGGTCTGATAGGCATGAGGGTCCGCATCGACTGGCAGCAGGGAATCCACGTTCAGGCGGTCACCTGCGACATGTTGGGCAATATCTGCCAGGAAGGTGGTGGAGGCGAGCACGCTCAGGGTTGAGTCGCTACTTTGAGAGGCAGATCCGCACGCGGCGAGGAGAAGAGCCGCAAGGGTCATCGCAACAATAATGGAATTGAAAATCTTTTTCATTAAGAACTCCCAATTTTCATCCCCCGCCATTTGGCGAGGGATGGTTTGATCAGGGAACGATCTTCCTGATCATTTACATTTTTCACACAGACCGAACAATTGCAGCCAATGTTCCTGGATCTGGTAACCGGTCCTTTGCTCAATGGATTCGGTTAACGGTTTTAGATCGTCGCCGTCGAAGAACTCCACCTGCCCGCATTGTTTGCAGAGCAAAAGGTGCTGATGACCATGCCCGGCAGAAATGAATGCCTGGCAGCCATGCGGCTGATGCACACGCTGGATGAGGTGCAGTTCCTCCAGCTTTTCGAGCGTGCGGTACACCGTGACCAGCCCAAGCGCGCTATATCGTTGGCGCGCCAGGTCGAAGACCTCAACGGGGGTGAGGGCACGGGGGGAGCCTTGCACGGTCTCGACGACCGCCCGGCGTGCGCTTGTGACACGACAGCCATTATCCTGCAACTGGTTTAGCCAAGAAGTATCAGTCATAAACACTCTTTTTTGAAATTGAAAATCAATTTCAATAATTGTACAAAAGAAAAAACAGGGCGTCAAGAGAAGCCGCCCTGCTCTTTTCAGATCAACTTTGCCAGGTAATGGTGTGATAGACCACAGAGCCAGCAACCAGCACGGTGACTACGATTCCTGTGATCTTCGAGACCGGTTTGCGTTCCTCCTTCGGTTTGGCGAGCTGGTTGGCATTGAGTTTTGCTCCTAAGGCAGCGACGGCGGGAATGGCGGCACAGAACATACACATAAACAACTCCTATTCCTTATCCAGGTCGGCGCTTTCGTTCGGGAGCACTTCCTTCTTGAGCAGGAAGTATGCACCGGTGAAGTGATCGTCCACACTGCCAACGAGCAGGGCACGCCGCGTCGGGAGCATATGGACCACTTCCCAACCTTCGAGCCCGCGGTCATCCAGTGCAGGGACTTCGAAACCTCTGCCCAATGGGTCGTCGCCCATTAGAGCACCGGCCGCAATATAGATCATCTTGTAGCGATAGACCTTACCGCCTGATTGAAGCCGCTTCTTCGCGGACTCTAGGCGGGCGCGGTGCTCACTCTCGCGTTCCGCTTCGACTTCGCGGCGCATCCGTTGCATCTCAGGCGATTCAAGGATCTCCTGCGCCACTTCGAGGATGGATTCGTCGTCGCTGAGCGTAGCGGTCACGATGAACTCATACCCGCGCCGGTCTCCCAGTTTGACAAGTCCCTCCGCCGCATCGAGTTGGGTCATCCAATCTTCGTCTTCCGTCATCAATTCATAGAGCGTTTCGACATCGCGCATGGCGACAAGGTCGTTGATCTCTGTTCTCATGGTTCCTCCTGTAAACCAATATGCCCGCATTGTATCACCCTGTCGAACATTACTTATTTGTGAATGTACATTCAGCGGGAATCGTGTATGATTCGACCCAATATCGTCATGATCCAAGCATTGTTCAGTCAACTCCTGACCGATCTGGGCGAACTGGAGGGGGATTACCGTGCGTTCCATTTGAAGGACGACATCGCGTTGAGCATTTTCTCTTTTTCAATTGCCAGCGTCAGTATTCTTACCATGCTGCGGGCGGATCTGTTTTTCTTCCAGGATGCGCCCAGTCTGTTTGCGATGATAGCGCTCAGCCGGATCATCTACGTGACAATCACCATATCGGTCATGCTTGCCGTTCTAAAAACCAGCAAGGTGAAGAAATTCGACCGTTTGTTATGCGTCTGGCTATTCTTCACAGTGATCTACCTGGTGGCAGGTAACTTCCTCAGACCGTCAGACTACACGACAGCATCCTTTGCCATCATTGTGCCATTTGCCATCTACCTGCTATCTCCGCTTAGGATTTCCACCAATGCCATACTTGCATTCACATTTTCGGCAGGGATACTCTTTGTCGAGTATTTCCTGAAAACCGGAGAGGAGTTCGCTCCTCTGGGTGGGGCAATCGCCGCGCAATTGGTCGTCCATACGCTCGGATTCGGTGCATCCATACAACTCCAGTCCTACCGGCGCAAATCCTTTAAAGCGTACATTGAGGAAAAGGATGCCAAAGAAATGGTGGCGTACCTGGCAAACATCGACCCGCTCACCAAAAGCCTGACCAGACGGCAGTTATTCAACATTGCCGAAAGTGAATTTTTGAGGTTCATCCGCTATCGCAGACCGCTTTCCATGCTCATCATCGACGCGGATCACTTCAAGAACATCAACGATTCATACGGTCACCACACAGGGGATGTCGTTTTGAGAAGCCTCTCCCTGGTGGCAATGGAACAGAAACGCGCCCAAGACACGTTCGGCAGGTTGGGCGGGGAGGAGTTCGGATTGATCCTTCCCGAGACGAATTTGGAACAGGCAAAGGTGGTGGCGGAACGCATCCAAAAGACATGGGCAGACTCCCCGGTCAACATTGACGGAAAATTGATCCATTCCACCGTGAGCATCGGCGTGGCGGAGGCAAAACCCGACGATGTATCCTTCGATGACATACTGCGCCGCGCAGACCGTATGTTATACAAAGCTAAGGAAGCGGGAAGAAACCGGGTCGTTGCAGAATGAAAGGACCTCGCCTGTGAAGCGAGATCTTTTTTGATGTTGTTTACTATTCTATCGGATACCCCTTGGAGCGCCACTCATTCAAACCGCCTGTCATACTGGTTACCTGCTCGTAACCCGCACCCAGCAGGATATCGCGTCCCTCCTGACTGCGATTACCGGAGCGGCAAACAACGACGATCTCCCTGTCACGCGGGACTTCGTCGAGACGCTTCGACAGTTCATCGAGTGGAATCAGTGTGGTATTGGGCGCGTGATACTCGTTCCACTCCTCCACAGTACGGACATCCAGCACAAAAGCGCCTGCCTGATATTTTTCATAGGCTTCTTCCACGCTGATCGCAGATGGGAGACTGGCATTTCCTCCAGATCCGCCGCTTTGCAGGATGATGAAAGCAATCAGGGCAGCGATGAGCAAAATGCCAACCTGTACACCCGGGCGCATCAAAATCGAGCGCGGGCGACGATCAGAGTTACGCCGACGGCGATATTCCTTGTTTCTTCTAGTCACGGTGATCCCTCTTCATTATTTTTGGAATGATTGAATGGCGCTGTCAAGATCGCCAAACACTTTAAAGAACAACTTCAACCCGGCAGATTGCAAGGCTTTATCCACGGATGGTTGCGGGCTGAGGAGTTTTACATGCTTACGCGCCCGGTTACTATGGGTGACGTCGGGACGGACCTCCGTGCCATCCGTATCGACCCGGTGCGGCACGCCGCTGTAGATCAGGGAGATTTGGTGGAGCGCCACCAGCCCGGTGCTGCTGATGTTGGTCACCTCACTCAAGTCCACGACAAGGTCTTTGGCAGTTTCCTTGTACAGCTCCTGCGCCCTGGTGATCACATCCAGATAATTCGAGGCGTTGATTTCACCTTTGATGTGCATAATGGCGATTGGCTTTTCCGCTTGGTGAACGGAGACGTTGATTTCCATGGGATGATCTCCTTTCGAGACCGGAATATTTTCTACCGGAAATTGAACTCCTCATAATGGATGTTCCGTGCAGGCATGCCCAACGCAAGAAACTTTTTCTCGAATGCCTGCACCATCGGGAGTGGCCCGCACATGTAAACATGGTGACTGCGCACATCACCCCCCGCGTTCTTGATGATCTCTTCGATGGTCAAAGAACCATCCGTCCCCGAAAATCGGATGTGCGCTTTCAAACGCGGATTCTTTTTTACCGCAGCTTCGATCTCATCGAGGAACAATGCCTCTTCCCTGTGGCGGACGGTGTAATACAGGTCGATATCGCGGTCGAGGTTCCCATTCATATCGCGGAGAAAGGACAGGAATGGTGTCAACCCGATTCCACCTGCGATCCAGATTTGTTTTTCACCGCCGGTCTTGTAATCGAACATACCAAACGCTCCTTCGACCAACGCGTCCATGCCGGGATTGAGGTCGGTGAGCAGCGCGCGGGTGAAATCTCCGCTGGCTTTAACGGTGACCCGCAAAACGTCCTCGTGAGGCGCACTGGAGATGGTAAACGGATGGAATTCGTTCAACGTCCGCCTGTCGGGAAAGCACACAAAGAGGAATTGTCCCGCGCGTTGTTTTTTGATCGGATTCCTTTTGGCGCGCAGAACTACTTCCGTGGTCGAGGCATTGGGATGGTTCACCGCCTCCACTGTGTAGGATACAAACCTCTTGAAAAAGCTGCCAAGGAATTCGGTGTACAGATACGAAACCGCGCCGATGATGAAGAATATCTGCACCCAGTTGATGGCAATGAACGCCTCGAGCGGGTGCCCGATGGTCAAGGCATGAATGTAGGCAATAATGAAGAAAATGCCAACGGTCTTCTTGAGACTCTTCCAGCCTTCGTAGGTGCCGCCTGTAATCCGGTTCAAATACGGGATGCGCGGTGCAAGGCTGACCAACGCAATGGAAACAATGCCTGTGAATGCAATGACTGCGAGATAGTTGCCGAGTTTCCAGCCGGTCAGGGAAATGGGGACGGTCAGCACATGCGCGAAGATCAGCAGAAGCGCGGCAGTGGAGGTATGGCGGTGAGTCACATACATCTTGTCGAGTCCGCCAAAGTACGGCTCCGCCCATTTCGGGCGCGTGGAGAGGAACAATGAACAAGCCATCAGGATGATGTTGGTCGAACCAATCACTTCGCCCGCGTATTGACGGATAAAATTCTCTCGTCCGTCATTCACAGGCGGGAAGACCAGCCAGACCATGACATTCAAAATGACCAAAACAATAATGGATACATTACCGATATTCCGCTTCATGGTCTCTCCAGAAAATGTGCCTTACGCAGATCGTCCCGAAGGGATTGCAATTCAGGCTTGCTTTCCGTCCAAACCTTTGGGGTGGTGCGTACCATCAGGGATTAAATCAAAAAGCGACATGGGCAAACACCCACGCCGCCTTCATACTAAAAGGATTTCACTGCTTCATCGTAATCCGTGAACACAGCAAAGACCCGGTCAAAACCCACCATTTCGAGCACGCTCTTCACCTCCTCGCGCGGATTGAGCAACTTGATATGCTCCTGTACGCCGGCGTTGCTGGTCTTTCCCACGGACCGATAAGCGGACCAACCCGATTCCGTATCGGGCAATTCCTCGCCCTTTGTCAACAGAGCAATGCTGTGCAGGGCAACCAGGCCGGCGCTGCTGATATAGGTGAGGTCGGTCATATCGATCAAAAAATCCCGCGCGCCAGATTCATACAACGCCTTCGCCTTGTCGATCAATTCCTGATAAGACTGCCCATCCAACTGCCCGTCGAGGCGGATGACCGCCACCTGAACACTCCCAATCGCCTTCGAAGTCGTAATATTCATAACCAGTCCTCTCTCCAAGTTTGGTTCCTTCAATTATAAACCTGCTTTCCGTTTCAACCGCTCCATTCGATGCCCGATCTCAGACATCCAGAACTTCTGCACGTACGCTGGCTGATCGAGTTTTCCCACCTGCTTCAACGCGGACTTTGTCCATTTCAACGCGGATCTCACATCGCGCTCCCTATGTTCGTAGTATTTCGCCAGCTCGATGAACGCATACAAATGACCCTGCTCCGCAGCGGCTTCCCACAACCGGATCGCCTTCTCCAAGTCGCCGCGTTTCTTCTGCAGGATGGACAGGCGCTTCACCGCCACGCCGAAATCTGATTCCGTTAAACCAGATTCAAGCCCGCGCTCGAACAAGCGCGCCGCCTCGTCCCAATGACCGAGATCATCGAACAACCTGCCAAGCGCGATGAAATCCAGCCCATGTTGCACGCGTCCATCGTACGGGTTCTGCATCACCTCGTTCATATGCGCCAGCAACGCCGCCATCGCCACCACATCCATGGCGTTGTGATAGAAGACGCCGCCCAGCGGACGCGCATCGCCGGACCGTAAGTAATCGAAATACAAAAAGGGAATTTCATACCCCGGCACTTCCTCGCTCGAACGTTTCAGACCCAGCACATGCTCTTCAAGGTATTTTAGCGCGCGCGACTCAAGCCGGTCGCGCCAGAGGCGGCGGGCCAGGGGAAGCAGATCAAGATGGGAATACTCCCAATATGGAATGGGAATCTGATGCAGACGATAGCGTGTGGACAGCAATGGCGCGTCGAAGGCTTTGCCGTTGAATGTCACCAGCGCCGCACAGGGAGCGAGGAAATCCGCCAGTCCCTCGAGCAATGCCGGCTCTTCCGCCGGGTCGCGCATGAAATATTGCCGCAGGACCAATTGATCGTCGATGAAACGCGCCACACCGATGAGAAAAGCGTACGTGCCGGTGCCGCCGGAAAGACCGGATGTTTCGGTATCGAGGAAGGCGAACTTGGAAATCGGAAGGTTGGAGAGCTGCGAATCGCCCGCCCATTCTGAGATAAAAGAAAGAGGGAGAGTGGAAAGAATCGGCGATTCGCCATACAGGGTATCGGAAGGATAGACCTGCTCTACGGCGAACACATCACCACGCGGGGTGGGGATGTACCTGCCAGCCACGACTGAGTCGATGGGATGGGAATCAGGTTTCGGCTTGGAGGGAACCGGGATTCCTTTCCCAACGCCAAGCGATTTGAGTTTATCCGAAATGGACATGGCAGTATTGTAATCGTATCCTTTTGCAGGAACAAACCAGGGTTTGTCGGTCAAGCCCGGCAACCCAATATGTTACAAAAGCCAGGAAATTGACACGGTTCATGCTTTCGAAATATCAGAGACGGGCAAGTTCTTTTTGACCGGTTTGTTTGAACGGTGGTCGTTTGCCGGGGTGTTTTCCTATGGTAAACGAAATAACAAGCTATAAAAAGCCTCTGAGAATTCGAAACCCTCAGAGGCTTTTCTCGACCATTCGTCAACCGGCTATACTACAATACTCACCAGCCGCTTATTCGCCACGATCACTTTCTTCGGCTCTTTGCCCTCCAGATATTTCTGGACCACTACCGAAGCCAGCGCGGCAGCTTTGATTTCCTCTTCGCCCGCCTCCGCCGGGACCGTGATGCGGTCTCTCACCTTGCCGTTGATTTGCACGGGCAGTTCGATCATGTCCTCTTTCGCGGCTTCCTCGTCCACCTGGGGCCAGCGCTGCTGATGGATCGAGTATGGTTTGCCCAGGTGATTCGTCCACAGTTCCTCGGCGATGTGCGGCGCGACGGGCGCCAGCATCTTCAGGTAGATTTCGGTCGCTTCATTCCATTCGGAACTTCCGACCACTCCTGCTTCGCGCGCCTTGTACATCTCGTTCAGCAGTTCCATCAGCGAGGAGATGATGGTGTTGAACTCGAAGTTTTCGAAGTCGTGCGTCACCCGTTTCAGCGTCTGGTGAACGCGGCGGCGGAGAGTCCGTTTGGTTTCGTCGGAAGCAGAGCCGGGTGGAGTCTGATCCGTGAACAGCATCCACACGCGCCTCAGCCAGCGCGAGGTACCGTCAATGCCCTGCGAGTTCCACGGGCCGCCTTCCTGCCAGCGATAGGCGAACATCAGATAGGTGCGCAGGGCGTCCGTGCCGTACTGCGCCACCAGTTCGTCGGGCGCGATCACGTTGCCCTTGCTCTTGGACATCTTGTCGCCGTCTTCGCCCAGGATGATGCCCTGATTACGCAATTGCAACATCGGCTCGTTCCCCTCGACAATACCCGCATCGCGCAAGGCCTTGTGGAAGAAACGCGTGTACAACAGGTGCATGGTGGCGTGTTCGATGCCGCCCGTGTAGGTGTCAACAGGCATCCAGTAGTTGTACTCTTTCTCATCGAACGGCCCTTTGTCGTAGTGCGGACTCAGATAACGCAGGTGATACCACGAGGAACACATGAAGGTATCCATCGTATCGGTCTCGCGCGTGGCGAGGCCGCCGCATACTGGACAAGTTGTGTTTTTCCACGTCGGGTGTAACTTCAACGGCGATTCACCCGTCGGTCTCCATTCTACGTCTTCGGGCAGCAACACGGGTAGTTGGTCTTCGGGGACGGGATTCCAGCCATCTTTTTCACAGTAAATCATCGGAATCGGCGCGCCCCAATAACGCTGGCGCGAGATCAGCCAGTCGCGGTAACGGTAGTTGACCGCCTCTTTGCCCATGCCTTGCTGCTCCAACCAATCAATGACCGCGCTGATGCCGGGATTCTTGCGTCCCTTCTGGTCATTGACCTTCGTCCCGTTGAATGGACCCGAATTGACCATGACGCCCGCGCCGATGTATGCCTCTTTCAGTTCGCCCCCCTCACCCCCATCCCCTCTCCCACTGGGAGAGGGGTGAAGGGGTGAGGGTTCGGGTCGGATCACCTCGACGATGGGTAGATCATACTTTTTGGCGAACGCGAAGTCGCGCTCGTCGTGCGCGGGGACGGCCATGATGGCGCCCGTGCCGTAGCTCATCAGCACATAGTCGGCGATCCAGATGGGGATGCGCTCACCGTTGACCGGGTTGATGGCATAGCCGCCCGTGAAGACACCCGTCTTTTCTTTGTCGGCGGCTTCGCGTTCGATGTCCGATTGACGCGCGGCTTGCGCCTTGTACGCCTCGACGGCTTCACGCTGTTCGGGCATGGTGATTTTGTCCACCAGTGGATGTTCGGGGGCAAAGACCATGAAGGTCGCGCCCCAGAGCGTGTCGGGGCGGGTGGTGAAGATTTCGATGGGGTCGCCCGCTTCGGTCTTGAAAATGACCGAGGCACCCTCGGAACGCCCAATCCAGTTCGTTTGCAGCACCTTTACGCGCTCGGGCCAGTCCAATTCGTCGAAGTTCAGCAGTTCATCGGCGTACTTGGTGGTTTTGAAGAACCACTGCTCCAAATCTTTTTTGATGACGGGCGTGCCGCATCGTTCACAGACGCGGTTTTCGCCGATGACCTGTTCGCGCGCCAGCGTAGTGTTGCAGTTCGGGCAGAAATCCACCGCCGACATCTTGCGGTACGCCAGTCCGTGTTTGTATAACTGGATAAAGAACCACTCGGTCCACTTGTAATATTCGGGGTCGGCCGAGACGGCTTCGCGCTCCCAATCGAACATGGTGCCCATGGTGCGTAACTGGCGGCGCATGTTCTCGATATTCTTGTACGTCCATATCTTGGGATGAATGCCGCGTTTGATGGCCGCGTTCTCGGCGGGCAGACCGAAGGCGTCGAAGCCGATGGGGAATAGCACGTTGTATCCATTCATGCGCTTGAAGCGGGCGCGCGCATCCGATGGCGCCATGGGATACCAATGACCGAAGTGCAGGTCGCCGGAGGTATATGGCAGCATGGTCAGTGCGTAGTGTTTGGGACGGCTCTCGTCAATCACGGCGCGGTACAACTTGTCCGCTTCCCATTTTGCCTGCCAGCGCGGCTCCAGCTCCCGTGGGTTGAAGGAGATGTCGCGTTTGGGTTTGTTCCCGGCGGGTTTGGTCTTCGTCACCGCCTGAATGGCGGTCGGCTTCTGTTCCACCGGCATCACCGCCCTAGGCTGTTCGGTCACTGGGACGATGGCTTTGATCGCTTTCGCCTTCGGCGCGGTCTTGCGGGCGGCGGGCTTCTTCGCGCTCGCCTTTACCGGGGACTTGACCGTCTGGGCTTTCGGCGCGGCTTTTCGGACGACAGGCTTCTTCGCCGCCGCCTTCACGGAAGACTTGACCGCTTTGGTTTTCGAAACGGTCTTTTTCGCCGCCGTCGTTTTTGTGGCTGGCTTCTTCACTTTAGGAGCCGGTTTAACTGCCTTTGCCTTTGTCGTTTTGACGGTCTTTTTCGTCACGTTTTTTTTCTTTGTGTCTTTTTTCCTGGTTGTCGCCATTCTGACCTCTTCGATATGGGTTTAGGGTTTCAAGTGTCAGGTTTCGAGCGGCAAATTACGCCAACAAAACAAAAAACCTTCATCCACAACAGGGACGAAGGTTTCCTCCGCGGTACCACCCGAATTACGTTTTCAAGCTGGAACGTCCAAACGTTTGAACATTCGAACCTGCTAACGTCACTTTGATCGCGATAACGGGCACGCCCGGCGCTGACTACTTCGGTTCACCAGCGCAGTCCCCTTCCGGGTGACAGGCGAGTTCGATCTCGTGGCATTCCCGTTCGATGCCGTTAAAGGGCTTCCACCTCGCTCTCCCTTCTCGCTGACGGGATGACCTACTACTCCTGTCCTGACCTTTACTATATTTTTTCATTATAGCACAAGAGCGACCGGGATTTCCAGCCGCTCTCGCAGGTGGACCCAGGGGGATTCGAACCCCCGACCTTCTCAATGCCATTGAGACGCGCTCCCAACTGCGCTATGGGCCCAGGATAATTTTTGATTTCAGATTTACGATTTGGATTGCTCTCTTACAATCGTCAATCATAAATCGTCAAATCTGTGGACCTGAGGGGATTCGAACCCCTGACCTCCTCAGTGCGATTGAGGCGCGCTCCCAACTGCGCTACAGGCCCATGAACAAGGCGAAGGACATTCTACTTGAGGCATTAAGGGATGTCAAGCAACGATTCGACGGATTCGCTGTAAAATTGTCCCATCCTGTCCGTTTTGATGGTGCACTATGACCGAACCCAGCCTCAGACCTGTTTACCGCATTATGGATTTACACGAATCAGATCGCCCGCGCGAACGGCTGGCATCTCTTGGTCCACAGGCTTTGACCAATGCCGAGTTAATTGCCATCCTCCTGAGGGTGGGGGTTAAGGGTGAGAACGCTGTCACGGTAGGACAGCGCCTGCTCAACACGTTCGGCGGTTTGACGGGACTGCATCGCGCGCCTTTCGTGGAACTCAAAAAACAACACGGGCTCGGCGACGCCAAAGCCGCCCAAATTAAAGCCGCCATCGAACTGGGACGACGCCTGACGCTGGAATCGCCCGAAGAACGCCCCGCCATCAACTCTCCCGCCGATGCCGCCGCGCTGGTTTCCTACGAAATGTCCGCGCTGGAGCAGGAGCACTTGCGGGTCATATTGCTCGATAGAAGAAATCGGGTTTTGGAAACGGTGGAGGTGTACAAGGGCTCGGTCAATTCTTCGCAGGTGCGCGTGGGGGAAATCTTCAGAGAGGCGATTCGCAAGAATGCCTCGGCGGTCATCGTCATCCACAACCATCCCAGCGGCGACCCGGCTCCCAGCCCGGATGATATCGTTGTGACGCGTGCCATCGTACAGGCGGGTAAACTATTGGACGTGGAAGTTCTGGATCATCTCGTCATTGGGCAGGGACGCTGGGTCTCGTTGAAGGAGAGAGGCTTGGGGTTCGCCTAACGTTTCAACGCTCAAACATTGAAACGCTACAAACTCCTCCTCACCCCAAACTCACGAAACTCCCCCGTCGGGTTTTCCCACTCTACCTTTGACTCATCCACTCGCGAAGCGCGCGGGCCTTGTTTCATCACTTCGATGAAGCGTTCCACTTTGGCGCGCTCCCCCTCCGCCACAGCCTCGACCGCGTCATAGCCCACGTTCCTCACCCAGCCAGTCAGACCACCGATCTGCCGCGCGGAAAACTCCACATGGGCGCGGAAACCGACCCCCTGCACACGCCCTTTTACCCACACATGGGCGCGGGCGATGTCATTTTCGGACGAAGGTTTCGGGTCCATGAGGGTTTCCTTTCTTCCGGATTGTACTCAAGACAGCAATGAGCGGAATCAATAATATTAAACACAGCAGGACCAGGTACGGCAACGCATCCTGCAACGGCGCTGCAGGGCTGTTCTGCCCCAGGGCGGACTCGCGCCAATCCTGTTCGAGTTGGGACAGTGGAACGCCGAAGGTACGTTCGGGTCCACTCTCGCAGTCCAAGCCGTCGGCGTAGGCGCTGGCAAGTCCCAGCAACCTTGCCTCGCCGTAGGTACGGAGCAGGTAATCGGTGAACGATCGGGATTCGGCATACGCCAGAAACGCCTCGCCATCAGCGGCTGGGAAGGAAGCGCACAGGTCGCTTAACGGGATCAACCGGTTCTGGCTGACCGCATCCATCAGCGCGAGGTCATAATCCGAACTTGGGTTGATCTCCGCCAGTGTTGCCACGCCCTCCCTCAACCAGACCGGAACATTGTTGTAACCCTCCGCCACGCTGCGATACAACATCACGTGCATGATCTCGTGAGGGATGCGCTGCTCCATCGAAATGACCTGCCCCGCGCCCGGTGTGACCACCGCAGTCACGACCCCCAGCGCTGGATGTGCCTGCCCCGCCACCCACGACTCGCCGCCAGTTTCAAGTGTGGCGCGCAAATCGTCCTTGCTGGCATAGATGAAAACATCGACAGGCTGTGTGAGGTCAATCGGCACGATGCGGCCGATGGACTGCAGCCCTACCTGTGCGACGTCCATCGCCGCCTCGCCAAATTCCGCGTCACCGTCGTACCAGTGGACCACAATCGTCCCCGATTCGAGAGTCTGCCATGTGAAACGGTTATCGTCATATCGGACGTCATACGCGTCGCTCTGAATCGTGGTCCCGTCTGCCAGTGTGAATTCGTAATACCAGCTCAGGGTCGAGAACGGGCGCAATGGATTCTGCCGTACATCAAAACGATATTCGGCGCGTCCCTGCGGGTCGATCTGGATGGGCTGTGCGTATGTCACGCCCTCCGTGTCGTTGAAGATGACGATGGATGCTTGCTGAATGGGGATCGAAGCCTTGATCCCGGCGAGAAAGGTGACTCCCACTCCATACTCTACCTCTGCCCGAACGTTTTCCAACTCGATTCCTGCCTGCGCCTGAACCTGGTTTACACGAACCAAGAGCAATGCCGCCATCACAACCGGAAATAAAAGATTCAGGTTATTGTGAATCTTCGAAAAACAATCTCTGATAAAGAGGGGATGGTCTCGTTCCGCTCGCAATGACATATTCATCATTCCCATCGTCACCTCCCCAAAAAGACAAGCAGCGGTGTGAGCGTGAGCGGGCTGAGCAGGGTGCTGACAAACACCACTGCGGTGACGAGTTTCGCATCGAGGTGATATTCCGTCGCCAGCACCGTCGCGCTGACCATGCTGGGCATGGAGGCTTGCGTGATGCTTCCCTGACGGGCGAGTCCCTGCAGGTCAAACAGTGATGCGTAGATCAACGCTCCAACGGGCGCAACGAGCAGCCGCAGAGCCACACTCAACTGCAACGGCCGCAGGTTGTTCGAGAACTCCACGGTCGTCAATTGCAGACCGAGCAGGACAAGCATGAGAGGAATGGTACCGCCTGCCGCCAGTTCCACCGCGCGTGTGATGGGTGTGGGAATCACGATCTCCCAGGTGTTGATGGCCATGGCAAGCAACACCCCATACATCGTCGGCACTTTGAACAATCCCAGCGCGGCTTCCTTGAAGTTCATATGTCCCAGCGATGCAATCAACACGCCCAGCGTGTAGAACAATGCCGTCGTGGTCACAAAATAAATGCCCGCAAAGGGCAGGGCATCCTCTCCGAACGCGAACGAGACCAGCGGCAGACCATAATTGCCCGTGTTGGCAAACATGGTTGTGATCAGAATGGCGATCAACGCCGGGCGTTCGAATTTCAGGATGCGTCCGAAAAGATAGGCAAGCCCGCCCATGGTTAGGACGATGCAGAGTGTGAAGGCAATCACCACAGCCGCATCCTTCAGGTCCAACCGATTCTTCGTCATCAGATCAAAGATGAGGACGGGGCTGAACACGTAAAACACCACACGCCCCAGACTACGGGCATCAACGTGCAGGACCTTGCCCAGCGCAAAGCCCGCGCTGCCAAGCAGGATGATCGGGAGAATATTATTCGCAAATGTGGAGAAAAGCACCGAAAACGACATGAAGTCTGCCTTTTTAACGTGGAAAAGTCACGGGGATTATAACGTCTCCGTGACTTTCATAAGCCAGATAGGATGTCATTGTGAGGGGAACAACTCCGGAGCCATCCCCATTATTTAGAGTAAATTTGTCAAGAAAATTAACCGTTTGAGAGGAGATCACTTCGGCGAATCGTTACCGCCTCGCAATGATATACAAACTATTCTTCTTCATCATCAAGATCGGTCAAGTCTGCATCGGGGTCGAAAGCGAAAAGATCAAAGCGGTCAAGATCCTCGGTGAAAGCAAGATTATCAAGCGCGTCTTCGATATATTCGATCTGGTCATCGTCTTCGGTCTGGTCAAGGAGGTTTTCGAGGTAGGTGCGCACATCTTCGCCGCCAATCTGCGAGAGGGACCAGATTACTGCGCCGACAATCTCGTCGTTCTCCTCCTCTTCAAGTTGCTTGAGCAATACTGTTCGCGCAGACTTCAACTCGAGATTGCCTGCCGCTTCCACTGCGGCGCGACGGACATTGTCGTCGATGCTAACCAGTGAACGGAGGACATCCTCCTCCCAGCGGTCATCGGCAGAACGTCCCATTGCCACAAGGGCGCTTGCCTGCCAGGCAGGGTCTTCGCGATGGAAGGACGACTCGATCAAAGTGGCCACTTCGATACGGGAGGAATAGCCGAGGGATTCCAAGGCAGTACGCCGGACGCGTCCATCATCTTCACCGCTGGCGGTGGCAAGCAGGACATCTTCGATCTTGTGATAGATGCTTTCAGAGATTTCTTCCAGTTCGCCCAGGTCGACGAATAGACCGAGGGCGTTCGCCGCTTCCACGCGGACGCCAATATCGGCATCCCGCTTGAGGATGTCGAGAAAGGTCGAGGCAAGGTTTGCATCCTCGCATTCGTTGAGTAAACGGATGGCGCGCGTGCGTACAGCCGGTTCGGGGTCGGTGAGGAGGGCGCGGGCAAAATCATCGAAGTTGACGAGGGTGTCCTCGTCCGCCAGGGTTTGCAGCCCTTCAAGCAGGGACAACTTCCGGCTGGGAGCGACGCGGGGCCATACATCCAGCAGGGTATTGAGTTCGAGCGTCCCAATATCCGAGAATTGTTGCAGGTAGCGGCGGGGAAAGTCTTTGCCGGTTGCGGTCAGGGCATCCAGAACGGATTGGAAGGAAACGGGGTTTGCGTTCATTTATGGAATGGTGAAGGAAACCGGGTTGACGAAGTCCATGACGTTGACATAGAGCATGAAAAGCAGCAATACCGCCATGCCCAGTCCGTGCACCAGGTTTTCGACTTGCGGCGAGACGCGACGGCGAAAGATGAGTTCGGGCAGAATGAAGATGATTCGCCCGCCGTCGAGCGCCGGGAACGGGAACAGGTTGAAGACGCCGAGACTGATGGAGAGCGACGCGACGAGGAGCAGGGTGCGCATCTGTTCAAAGGGGTTGGAGGTGGGCGAGGTGGAGGGTGTCTGGCTGGCTTCCACGTCGCTGGCGACGCTCTGCGACATGATGTCGTAGATGCCCTTCAACCCGATCAGCCGGGTCTGTTCTTCCGGCAGCGAGCCGCGGATCAACTGGGCGGGCAGGGAAATCAACATGCGGACGTTGTAATACGCGTACCGCGCCCCGTATTCCAGCGGTTGTAGGATGGACGTGGCGGGTACAAGCGGATTGCTCAAGTTGACGCCGATCATTACGTCGTTTTCCTGTTGATTCAATTTCGGGGTGGCGGTCAGCTCGATCTGTTCGCCATCACGCTCCACCAGGAAGACGACCGGTTTGTTTTCGTTCGCGTCCACAATGGCGCCAAGCGTGTCGAAACTGTCGATGGGCTGTCCGTTGCCGCTGATAAAAATATCGTCGTTCTGAAAACCAGCCTGTTCGGCGGGGCTGTTCTCGAAGACCGAAGCCACCAGCACGCGGCTCGAATCTGGGACCCCCGCGCGGTTGAAGACGATACCGTAGATCAACACGGCAGTGAGCAGGTTCATGATGGGGCCCGCTGACAGTACAGCGAGTCGCTGCCAGGGGTTGGCGGCGGCAAGTCCGCCCGGCACCGACGGGTCATTCTCACCTTTCGGGCGGACGAAACCGCCCAGGGGAAGCCAGTTCAGGGTAAAGCGGGTGCCCTGCCATGTGAAAAGGGTGATGGCGCCAGGCGTGGGCAGTCCGATTCCAAACTCCTCCACTTCGATCTTGCACAAGCGCGCAACGATAAAGTGACCGAATTCATGGATGATGACCATCCCGCCGAAGACGAGAACAAAAATCAATATATTTAGAGCTGTCATGGGTCTTTCCTTCGCGCGACATTATATCGCCTTTTACATGGACAACGCAGGCGCATGGGATATTTCCACCCCTTCTCGCAGGAAACTCTAACCCTGGATTAAACCTTTTCGGATTCGGATTACACAAACCAGCCGGATTTTTCGTTTTTAACGGAAACTCCGGGCAAATTGCTCCATCTGTGTCCTGAAAACGCCTCTTCCCCGACCGGTGGACAGATTCCATTTAATGGAGATAATTCAGGCTGATATCTCAATGCAATGCTGAAAGCCCACCTCATCCATCTCATCTCCCGCCTCTCAAGGATCAGACATACCATGACCGACTCATGCATCTTCTGCAAGATCGTCTCCGGCGAAGCCAAAGCGGAGATCGTCCATCGCGACGCACAGGTGACCGCCTTCCGCGACATCCATCCCGTCGCGCCGACGCACATTTTGATCGTGCCGAACAGACACATCGAATCCGTGAGCGCGCTGGAAACAGACGACGAGCAACTTGTTGGGCATATCTTCACTGTGGCGCGCAAGGTCGCACATGAAGAGGGCATTTCCAGGGGCGGATACCGCCTCATCACCAACACCGGCATCGACGGCGGGCAGACCGTCTTTCATTTACATGTCCACCTGATCGGTGGGCAGCGGATGCGGCATCCGATGGGATAAAAAAAGACCGCCAAACAGCGGTCTCTTTTTTATCTCTTATCCAGCGGGCTTCCCTTTAACTTACTGGTCGGCTGGCTGGAGCGGTAAGCGTAATATCCCAGCCCGGCGCCGCCCAGCAACAGGAGCAGGCCGAAAATGCCGAGCAACGGGGAGCGTCCACTGCCTTCTGTCGCCGCCGGGTCGCTGACGGTCACCGTTTTGGACTGCGCGCCGAAATCGATTGAAGCGCGGTCACCAGCTTTCACAGTCAACTTGTAGCTGACCGCCATGGTGGGGTTGTAATCATCGGGCACAGCCATGCTGATGTTGTAATCGCCCTGCGGGACATCGACAAAACAAGCGCGGACAGGCTCCAGGGTGTCCGGGTCCACAGCGGAAGTGGTGTTCTCCGTCTTCGAGTAGGAACCGTTGACGTTGGTCAGGCTCACCGCGCCGCCGTCGATGCCGAATTCGGTCTCCTGCCGCAATGCGTCGCCGTTGGCATCGTTGAAGAGCAGGATGCAGACCTCGGTTGTGCCGCTAACCGGCGTCAACGTCGCAGTGGGAGTGGGAGGGGCGGTGGCGGGTCCCGCGGTGGGAAGGCTGGATACCGAAAGTCCAACGATCAGTTGTTGACCCGGGGTGAGCGTGCAATTCTCGTCCAGCCGTGTGTTGAACTGGCGCAACTGGGTCACGGCGATTCCATGCAGGAGGGCAACCTGGGAACAGGTGTCACCTTCCTTGACAATATAGATGATGCGACCGTCAGGTCCGGGGGTGGAAGTGGCAAAGCCCTGCGGCTGAGGTGCGGCAACCACCGCGCCAGAGGGGAGACTCAACCCAAGCAATAACAGGATAATCACAAACAGGCTGGCAAAAAAAACAAAGCGCATTTTCATCGGCGGGGATTATATCAGGGTCGACCATTGCCGTGCGTCACCGGCTCACACCTTCAAATAGACAGCCATCAGGATGGTCAGGTCCGCCGCCATGTGGCCGAACACCGGCGCGAACAGACCGTCCTCTTCGCGCGCGAGCTGCCGCCAAAACCAGCCCGCCAGTACAAGCATGGATAACGCAAAAATAATGGAGCTTGTCCGCACTTTGCCAATCAGGATTAAGGCATGGAAACCTGAATAGACAAAATCGGATATGTGCAATGATTTTGCGTCACTGCCGAGATACCCGCGCCAGAAGTATTCCTCCACAAATGGGTTGACCAGCGCGAAATAAGCCACGAACGGAATCCACGTGGAAGAGTTCAAGCCGAGTGCCCGCACCTGCGCGGGTAGATCACTGGCAAAGCCGAAATGATTCCACAGGAAATACAGAGCAACTCCGCTGCTCCCACATAATAATCCACTGACCAAAACCCTTTTGATTTTTGAATTTTTCAGAAGGAACGAAAGAGGAAGATGCGGTCTTGCAACCAGGAGGGAAAGAACAATCGCAACGTGAAATCCCACCAGCGCGCCCCAGGCACTATGAAAAAGGAAGATTCCGACGCCCACCGCGAGGTACGCCAGAGCTGGCGCAATCCATTTCATGACACTTGCGTGATGATCGTGTTTTTCGCGCCCGCTTCCTTCAGGGACCCGGCAACTGCCTCCGCCATTTCGAGCGGGACTAAAGCGATCATGTTGCCGCCTCTCCCGCCGCCGGATAGTTTCGCACCCAGAGCGCCCGTTTTCCGCGCAACACCGACGAGTTCGTCCAATTCTGGCGAGGAAACGGTCATTTTTTGGAGCAGTTCGTGATTGACGTTCATCAGACCACCGAGCAACTCCCACTCGCCGCTCTTCATCGCTCTTCTTGCCTGCCGGACAATTCCGCCCACCTCATCGAACACCCTTTCCCATTTCACCCGGTCTGCCTCCCATAGTTTTCGTACAGCGCCCACGGACTCTTTCGTCGGGGCAGAGACGCCCGTATCACCGATGACCATGGTGAATGGATGTCCCACCTTTAATATTTCGATAGGCTGCCCTTTGATAAAGTACACCGGCTTGGCATACGTAACAACCGTATTGTCGATACCGGAGGGCGTGCCATGATGAATCTTCTCGATCTCGTAGGCGAAGGCGTTGATCTCTTCATCGCTCATCGCAAAGTGAAGATGGGACGACAACGCACGCGTCAGAGCAACCGTCACTGCTGCGCCGGAGCCCAAACCGGAGGCGACGGGGATGGTGGAATTAATTTTGATCTTGAGCTTCGGAAACGGAGAAACGCGCGCGAGGAATAAAAAGTTATGAATAACGGAAGCCAGCGGATCGTCGGAGGGAAGCGTGTTCAGTTCAGCGCGCAGATTCACATCCGGGGCGTCGATCCAAATGCCGGTATGGTCGGAGTCCCGAACTTCCACATCCGCATGGACCTGTGTAACCGGCGCCGCCAGCGCAGGACGTCCATAGACTACGGCATGTTCACCGAAAAGAATGACTTTGCCGGGCGCGAAAGAACGGGTCATGTCGCGAGGGAATCCCGCTTTACGAGAAATAAAAGATCGCCAGCACGGTCAGCCCCCACAACAACGCCGTGATCTGGATCGGGCGGTCTTTGAGCGCCACTTCATCAGGCGCACCCGCCGCGTGACCGGTTTGGATTAACTGCAAATAACGGAAGATGCCGTACACCGCGAACGGGATGGTCAGCATCATGGAATGATTTTCCGGCAGGTTGGGCGCAGAGAAGGTATAGAGCGAGTATGCCACAATGGTCGTGCCGGAAACAATGGTGATGAACTGGTCGAGCATCGGCAGGGTGTAGCCGTCGAGCACCTTACGGTGCGACCCCGCGCCTTTCTCGAGCAGGGTCATTTCGGCCCGGCGTTTGCCAAAACCGATGAACAACGCGAAGAGCGTGGTGACAACATACAGCCACGGCGAGAAGCGCTCCACTACGATCAGTGAAGCGCCCGCGCCCACGCGCAGGACAAATCCCGCCGCGATGATGAGCACATCCAAAATGGGCACATGCTTCAGCCAGCGCGAATACAGCAGATTAATGACAAGATACAGCGCCAGGATGACCGCAAACATGGGCGCAAGGAAGTATCCGAGCGGAATGACGATGAGAGTCAACAGAATCGCTGCCGTCCGCGCCACGTTGACGGGCAGGGCGCCCGAAGCGATGGGGCGGTTCTTCTTTTCGGGGTGTTTGCGGTCCGACTCGACGTCTGCAATATCATTAAAGAGATAGACCGTACTTGAAATCAAACAAAATAAAAAGAACCCCTCGAGCGTGCGCACGAACGACTCCGGAACGAACAACTGCTTGTCAAACACGAGCGCGAAGAAGACGAAGCCGTTCTTCGTCCACTGTTTCGGGCGCATGGCTTTGATCAGGGCGGTGAACATGGGGATATTTTACCTTTTTTAACTTCGGGAAGTACAATAGAACCATGACGAAAGTACGGTTGGATGTGTTACTCGTGGAGCGCGGGCTGGCGGAATCGCGCGCCAAGGCACAGGCACTGATTATGGCGGGGCAGGTGCGCGTGGCGGGTCAGACCACGCTCAAACCTGCCACCGCCATCGCAGCCGATTCCGTCCTGACGGTGGACACCGGCCCGCGCTTCGTTTCACGAGGCGGCGAAAAACTGGATGCGGCGCTCGAAGCCCTCCCAATTGACGTAAATGGACGGGTCTGTGCCGATGTCGGCGCATCCACCGGCGGATTCACCGACTGCCTGCTCCAGCGCGGCGCGGCAAAGGTCTATGCCATCGACGTAGGCAAGGGCATCCTGCACTGGAAACTACGCAATGACCCGCGCGTGGTCGTCATGGAGGAAACCAACGCACGCTTCGTCGAATCCCTGCCGGAGCCAGTCTCGCTGGTAACGGTGGATGCTTCTTTTATTTCGTTGAAAATATTGCTGCCGGTGATCAAAAGCTGGCTCTTTCCTCTTTCTTCTTTCGATGAAGGAAAGAAAAAAGAGGAAAGAAACGATGTTGTTGCGCTCATCAAGCCTCAATTCGAAGCGGGTAAAAAGGACGTCTCCCGCGGCGACGGCGTCATCCGCGATCCGGAGATCCACAGGCAGGTGTTGACCGATGTGTTGACATTCGCCCGAAACGAAGGCTTTGGGATTCGCGGTTTGATCAAGAGTCCGCTGCTGGGGCCGAAGGGAAACGCCGAGTTTTTAGCGTGGATGGATTTGTCCGTTGAGAGTGGTGAGATAAAGCAATGGGTTGAGAGTGTGATTTCATAACTCCTTTGAGGATTTTGACAAGAGACCATCCTGCTGTGCTTTTTACTGATTTTTTCGGGAGTGTCTAAAATAGTGGGCTAACAAAGTCCATGACATGAGAGGCATAATTTGGAAAGTGTTGCTTATGAAGTTGCCTGTTGTTGAAGCAGAAAACAAACAAACGCAAGGCACACTCCAAGGCATACGGACAGCGTGAAAAGCAGCGAGACTTGCGAGCTAACCGAGCCAAGTAGTGACGAAGTTCTGCGTTATCGGCTTCGACCGA